>ENA-UENT01000019-UENT01000019.1-marine-metagenome-genome-assembly--contig:-NODE-19-length-130515-cov-10.904960_pt1 | contig 130515 bp, 91 predicted proteins | sample MGYA00237879_ERZ529330 | MGnify/ENA primary metagenome ERZ529330 (study PRJEB26372, sample SAMN05368345) | marine metagenome | biome: cultured habitat; feature: ocean water; material: water; isolation... | reverse complement strand
TTCCTTGGTATCTAGCCGCTGCGCCTGTGCCCATAGCTGCTCCTCTGCGGCATCTGTACCATCACTCCTGTTGCTACCCTGGCAAGCTGAGCGGTGCAGAAACACAAAATCCCCGCCCGCCTCGTGCCGGCTGGTAAAAGAGCCGCCCTCGGGCGTGGGGTAGGAAATACCGCCCAGGTAGTAGCGTAGGTCGCGGGAGGTAACCAAACCGGTGCGGGCGCCGTTGCGCAGGGCTTCCAGCCACTTTTTGGCGAAGAGGGAATTGGCTGGGGTACGCTGTTCCCGGCTGCCGGAGGAAAAGTACAGCCGGCTGTCGTGCTGCAGGGCCAACTGGGCTTTTTGCTGGCAGTCGCCCGCGCCTTCCCAGGGCAGGGCATCGGGTGCGCCCTTGTAGCGGTCGCCAAAGGCACCGGAGTAGCAGGCATCAAGAGCGAGGAGGACATGCTCGGCAGGGTTTTTCGTGATGTAGCTGCCGAGGTCGTCGTAGCTGAGCCAGGTTTGCCCGTAGGCGTCAAGGCGGGGTATTTTGCCATCTGCTGGTACGAGGTAGCCGCGGTCGGCGGCTTTATCAAAGTGGCCGTGCATGGAGAAGAAGAAGAGTACCTGATCGTTTTTGCCGTATTTGCGGCTGTTGATCTCGGCGATCTTCTGGAGGATGTCTGCTTTTTCCACCTCCCGGTGGTACTGCACGGTGAAGTTGTAGTCACTTTCCAGTACCTGACCAATATTGCGGGCTTCACGCCCGGTTTCCGGCAGGTCTTCCCAACCGGGCTGGAAGTCGGTGACATAGAAGAAGTGGGCGTAGTTGTTGCCTGTAGTCTGAGCGTGCAGGCTGTTGGCAAAGCCAGCCAGTGAAAAGATGAACAATAAGAATTTGAAGTGGGGCATATCGCGGTGGATTGGTACTTGGAGCGTAAATATACCAATCAGCATTGTTAATTTATGAATTGGGAGGCTGATGATTATTTGGATAGTCTGCTCTGGAGTAAATTATGGAAGTCAACCTTTTTCAGGAAAGTTCTTCACCCTGGCCCCTCTTGTCCCGGCGCTGTAGCAACTGAGCGAAAGCGGCCAGAGGGGGAAAGTTCCTCCCCCTGGCCCCCTCCAGAGGGGGAAAGTTGCGCCTGGAGTTGGGTGCATTGAAGCGGAGCGTAGTGCTTCAAGCTTTGTAATCCAAGGCCCTAACCTTTGGCTCCAGCCTAAGACAAAATACTACGTTACCTCATGCTACCCTGAAATCAACCGAAACCCTACGCCCAAAGCCGCCCCTGCTCCGCATTAGGCAAAAGGCGGAACGACTGCCGGTGGTGAGGCGTAGCCCCGTGCGCCTGTATAGCCGCCCGATGCGCTTTGGTAGGGTAGCCCTTGTTTTTGTGCCAGTCGTAGTGGGGGTGCGTTTCGTGAATCTGCATCATATAATCGTCGCGGTAGGTTTTGGCCAGTACGGAGGCGGCAGCGATCGACAGGTACTTTCCATCCCCCTTGATGATGCAGTGGTGGGGCAGGTCCTGATAAGGTTTGAACCGGTTGCCGTCGATGAGCAGGCATTCCGGTATGGGGTCGAGTTGAGCGATGGCCCGGTGCATAGCCAGGAAGGAGGCGTTGAGGATATTGATCTCATCAATTTCCTTCGGGGACACTTGCGCCACCGCCCAGGCAATGGCTTCGGCCTCGACGATTGTACGCGCTTCGTACCGCTGTTTTTCTGACAATTGTTTGGAGTCATTGAGCAACGGATGCTCAAAATCTGTTGGTAAAATCACAGCAGCTGCAAAGACCGGCCCGGCAAGACAGCCGCGCCCGGCTTCATCGCAGCCTGCTTCAATTTGATTTTTGTCGAAAAAGGGCAATAACATTATCGCGAAGAGTTGAATTAGTGGCCACAAAGATATAGCTTACGTCCAAGAGATGATGAAAAGTCCAATATTTATCCTACTGCTACTGCTTACAGCCGCTCCACTCCTGGGGCAGGTGACGCTGCGTGGCCGGGTGATCGATCAGGATACCAAAGAGGGGGTGCCCTTTAGCAACGTATTTTTCGAAGGCACCACCAAAGGCACCTCTACGGATGTGGAGGGTTACTATGAACTTACCGTAGAGGAGCCCGGAGACAGCCTGAGCGCCAGCGCCATCGGTTATAATGTGGTGCGTAAGCCCGTGCTGCCAGACCTTGCAGAGCAGGAGATCAACTTCTGCCTTGGCGGCTCCAGCCTGACCCTCAACGAGGTGGTGGTCATTGCTGGCGAAAACCCGGCCAACGCCATTGTGAAGGGCATTATTGACAATAAACCGGCAACCCGCATGAGCGCCCGGGAGTCCTACGCCTACGAAAGCTACGCTAAAATTGAGCTGGACCTGGAAAACATAGACGCAGAGCTGCGCAACAAGAAACTCCTCAAGCCCTTCGAGTTTATCTTCGAGAATATCGACAGCACTTCGGATGAGAAGCCCTTCCTGCCGATTTACATCAATGAGGTCCTCTCCGATGTGCTGTATGTAAAGGATGCGGGCCAGCCCAAACGCATTATCAAAGCACAACGCGCTACCGGCACGAACAATCAGACTGTCATCGAATACATCAAGCGCATCCACCTGGAGTACAGCATTTACGATGACTGGATTTATGTGCTGGACAAGCCCTTCGCCAGCCCTTTTTCCAAATCGGGGCTCAACTACTACGAGTACTACATCATCGACAGCGCTATGGTCAATGGCCACTGGAGCCATCAGCTGAAGTTTAAGCCCAAGCGCAAGCAGGAGCCCACCTTCTACGGCGACTTTTGGGTGGCTGACTCCACCTTTGCGGTACAGCGCGCCAATATGCGGATGACACCCGATGCCAACATCAACCTGGTCAGCCGCATCATCATACACGAAGAATACGAGCCAAGAGGGGAGGTACCCAACTGGGTGCCGGTCAAGAAAAAGATGGTGGTCGACTTCTCCCCCGCCGAAAATGCGCCCGGGATGATCGCCCGGCGGACCGAGACCTTCAAAGACATACGCCTCAACCAGGTCGGCACCAAACAGGATTACATTGAAAAGGAAGAATTTTACCTGCTCGATGAAGTCAAGGTAGAGAATGACTCCTTCTGGCAGGCTGCCCGCCACGAGCCGCTTTCCAAAACGGAACAGCAGGTCTACACCATGGTGGACAGCATTCAGAATATGCCTTTGTTCAAGACCTATGTGGAAGTCCTGGAGACTGTCTTCGTCGGCTACCTGCAAATTGGCAAAGTGGAAATCGGTCCCTATTCCTCCCTCTACAGCTTCAATCCGGTGGAAGGCGACCGCTTCAGTATTGGCGGGCGGACTACACGGCTATTCAGTGAAAATCTACGCCTTGGTGGCTTCCTGGCCTACGGGCTTCAGGACCGGCAATTCAAATACGGGGGCAATGTGGATTGGATTATGAGCCGCAAGCCCAGGACCACTGCCGGCCTGGCTTACGTAAACGACATCAGCCTCAACAGCGAGAACAGTGAGGAATTTGTGCAGGGCGATTTGTTTTCCGGGCTTTTCCGCCGGGACCTGCTTATGAAGCTGATGCGTGTCAGAGAGGGCAAGGTGTATTACGAACGCTTTTGGAAGAATGGCTTGTCCAACCGCGTCACCTTCCTGCATCGGGAAATGGACCCCTACGGCGGTATTTTTCCCGACGGGCGCGGCTTCAACTTTGCTTATTTATCGGACCCGGGCCGATTGACGGATATTGATACGACCATCCGCACAACGGAGATCATTTTCAAAACCCGGTACGTCAAGGATGAGATGATTGTGGACGGCGATTTCAGCCGCAACAGCTTTGGGTCCAAGCACCCCATTATTGAATTCCAGTATACGCTGGGCGTTGATGACCTGCTCGGCGGGCAGTACACCTATCATAAGCTCAACCTGAGTTACCGGCACTACTTTTATATGAACCCTGTAGGCTGGATGTCCTACCGCATCCGGGCCGGCAAAGTTTTTGGCAACGTTCCCTTCCTGTTGATGGAAGTCCATCCCGGCAATGAAGGCTATCTGGTGGGGCGCAGCATTTTCAATATGATGACGCGGTATGAGTTTGCCAGCGACACCTACGCCAGCCTGATGCTGGAACACCACTTCGATGGGTTCTTCCTGAACCACGTCCCGCTTCTGCGTAAGCTTAAATTCCGTTCCTACGCGACCTTCAAAGCGGTGATGGGCCGCCTCTCCAATGCCAACCGAGATGTAAACCGGCTCAACCTCTTCGAGCCTACCGATGTCAACACCTATCCGGGCTTCCGGGCACCGAGCCAACATCCCTACATGGAGGCCAGTGTAGGCATTGAGAATATCCTGAAGGTCTTCCAAATTGAAGCCGTATGGCGGCTGAACTATATGGACAACCCTCAGGCAAGGCGCTTCGGGCTGAGGGGCGGTGTGGCTTTTTACTTCTAACCCCTAGCAGCCTGTCGGAGAGGCGCTCAATGGTCTGCGAACGGCAAATATTATTCTGCACTTCGTTGCTCATCAGTCACGTAGCTCAGGCTATGTTCCTTCTTCGCGCCTTGTTCAGAACAATATTTGCTCGCTCTCGCCGCATCAGCACATCTCCGACAGGCTGCTAGCTACCGGTAAGCCCTGAAGACCATATCCAGTTGTGAAGCATAGTTAGCGGGTGGGGAATAAGCAAAGAAGACGACTATTTCCAGCCGGATACTCTCCCGGAACAAATCCCGCTTGGCATTCCGCAGCCCGGGCAGCAGGTCAATGCGGTCATCTTCAGGGTAGCGTTGCAGCTGATCGATGTAGAAGACTTCATCGGCAGGGGTACAGTTTTCCGTCCCATCTTCACATATGCGTACCGAGACCCCCTCCATAAAGACATAATCAAACCCATCCAGGCACCGAAGGGTTGCCGAGTAGGCACTCACCTCAGAAATCGCCGAGGTATCCGTATTGTTCTGGTTGAGGAAGAAGTTAATATTGGTAGCCACCCCGCGGATAGCGTAAGCCCCCGGAAGCACAGGGCTTTCACCGGCTTGAATGGTGAAGCGGAAATTCGGGTAAGCCAGATCAAACAACGGCTGCCGGTTATCACGGCGGCAGGCAGCGAAGATGAGCACTGTGAGGAAGATGTAAACCAATTGCTTCATAATGTTCATAACAACCGAATGCCCGGAAAGATTGTGTGCGTGGGACATCTTAAAGATTGCTCTTTTTTCACGCCGCCCGGGCAAGCAAAATTAAAAACTAAATTTATGCTTGCCTTTCCAATTATCAACTATATTTAAGCAGTTGAACAAAACGACACACTTATGGGCGAACAAAGAGTCTCTCTGGTACAGGATGAAGTATCTATGCAACAGTTTGTTAAGAAGCTGCTGCGGGATGTACAGGCATTGGAATACATGTTGGACAACGACTGGTTTGAAAAGGACATCGTCCGTATCGGGGCGGAACAGGAGATGTGCCTGGTGCACCGAAAAACCTACAAGCCGGCTACAATTGCCATGGAGGCGCTCGACCACATGAAAGAATATGACTGGGTGGAGACCGAGCTGGCAAAGTTTAACCTGGAGACCAATCTCGACCCGCGGGAGTTCACCGGGCACTGCCTGAGCGAGCTGGAAAAAGAGAACGCAGGTAAGCTGGATAAAATCAGTGACAAGCTCAAGGACCTCAAGGCACGGCTCATTCTTACGGGTATTTTGCCTACACTCCGAAAGTATGACCTGGAGATGCACAACCTGACGCCTAAGAAGCGCTACTATGCACTCATGGAGGCCATCAATTCCCAGCTGCAGGGCAATGCCTATGAGCTTCGGCTTTCGGGGATTGACGAACTGCTGCTGCGGCATAATTCTCCACTGCTGGAGGCTTGCAATACCAGCTTCCAGGTCCACCTGCAGGTAAGCCCCAACAACTTTGCACCGTTGTACAACATCTCGCAGGTCCTGGCTGCTCCTGTTATTGCAGTGTCCGCCAATTCACCTATTGTCTTTGGCAAGCGCTTATGGCATGAAAGCCGTATTGCGTTGTTCCAACAGGCCCTGGATGTACGTACCACAAATGAACATATGCGGCAGCGCAGTCCCAGAGTCAGTTTCGGCACCAACTGGCTCAATGAATCCATTATGGAGATTTATAAGGAGGACATCGCGCGCTTCCGTGTACTGCTGAGTGCTGATGTGGAAGAAGATTCTATAAAGCTGCTTTCAGAAGGGAAGGTACCCAAGCTACGTGCCCTGCAGGTTCACAACTCCACGGTGTACCGGTGGAACCGCCCCTGCTATGGTGTGAGCCCGAATGGCCAGCCCCATCTCCGTATTGAGAACCGGGTCATCCCTGCCGGTCCAACCGTTGTTGATGAAGTGGCCAACGCTGCTTTCTGGCTGGGAGCTATGGTAGGCATGCACACTGCCTATCCTGATATCCGGTCTAAAATTGGGTGGGAAGATGCGCAGGACAATTTCATCAAATCCGCCAAATTTGGTATCGATACCAAGTTTACCTGGTTTGGCGACCAGAAAGTAACGGCTACTGACCTCCTGCAGCAGGAACTCATCCCACTGGCACGGGAAGGACTGAAGCAACGCAATGTGGATAGTGGCGACATCGACCGGTATATGGGCATTATTGAGGAGCGGGCTAAAATGCATATGAGCGGCTCGCGCTGGCAACTGCGGGCCTACACCAAACTGTCCAAGGAGGTAACACGCGATGAAGCCCTCTGCGGTCTGACGGCCTCTATCATCAAAAACCAGAAAGCCAATAAACCGGTTCATACCTGGGAGCTCCCGAATGCAGAAGATATGCCCGATTATAAACCCGCTCGCCTGATGGTCGATGAATTTATGGAAACCGACCTGTTTACAGTGCAGAAAGATGACCTCATCGAACTGGTCGCAGAACTCATGGATTGGCGCAAAATCCGCTACATGCCTGTGGAGGACTCCAAGGGCAAACTCGTAGGGCTTATTACTTCCCGGCTGTTGCTGCGCTACTACACGCATCAAAGCCGGCTCAACGGCAAGGCCGCAACCTGTGTGAAGGATATCATGATTAAAAGCCCGATCACCGTTGGGCCCAATGAGACGATCGTGCAGGCCATGCGCACGATGCGCGACAAAAAAATCGGCTGCCTGCCTGTGGTGCAGAACGATGAACTGATCGGCATCATCACAGAAATGGATTTTCTGCGTATCACTGGCCGCCTGATGGAACGGCTGGAGGCGGAGTTTGAGGATTGAGCCTAATCCAAAGCACGCTTTAAATCGCGCAACAGACGGCGCTGCCCAAGCTCTATCCGAAACTCCATACGCTCGTTGAGCAGCCGGCCCTCCTCCGTTGAATTGGAAGCGCGGGGTGCAAAATCGCCCTTGCCCGCCACCGTCACCCGGCTGGTGCTGAGCTCGTATTTCCGGGTCAGTTCGTTCACCAGGGTGGCAGCCCGCATGGCACTAAACTCCCATTTGCTGTTGATGCTGTTGCGGCGCAGAGGCTCGTTATTATTGTGGCCGATGACCGTGAGCTGCAGCGTGGGATAATCTGCCAGATACCGGCTGATGATTAGCAGGGTCGAGTCAGCCGCCGGTTCGAGGCGGGTGGTGCTGCCCGGATAAAAAAGATAATCAGCTAACACAGATAACGACAAATAGCCCCCGGGTTCCACATCAAGAGTAAAGGCAGCAGAATCCCGCTTTTGCAAAGTATCAAGCAGCTGAGCACCAAGGGTATCAAGCTCGGCGTTGCGGGCTTCCAGCAAAGCCTGGAAAGCCGCAATTTTGGCATCTCTTTCGGCAATGAGCGCGTCCCGTTCCTGCAGGCGGTCATCCAGGTCCTGCACTTCATTTGAGCGCTCTCTTTGCAACCGCTCAATTTCATCATCAAGGGCAATGATCCGGTCTTGTAAATTGCGCTGACTGGCGAGTAGAGCGGTATTCTCCCCCCGGCGCTCAGCTGTATCTAATCTCAACTGGTAGACGAGATTTGTGGTGGAGTCCAACCGGTAAGTTAAGTTGTCTGCCACTGCATCAGCAGTAGCCAGAGCCGCCAGGTGCTTTTTTTTGCCCACGCAGGACAGCAGTAGCAGGGGAAATAATCCAATCCAAAGTATCTTCCTCATTTGCAGACGATTTAGCCCCACAAATATAGCCTTCCTGATCTGTCCGCTGAAAAATACTCGCGCGTTCCTGAAATCAGCGAGCCCCGAAAAGGCGCAAAAGCTTTCCCGGGGCTCGAATAGTTTTATTGGAATTTATTCCGGCCAGGTTTAACGCAGCCGTATGCTGGAGGAGCCCAGCATGCCGATTTCCGTAAAGATGGACACCCGGTAAAACCCAGCGTCAAGTTTATCTTCCAGGTCGTATACGAAAGATAGACGCTGGTTCTCAGCAATATCCACATCTTTCGCTTTGACGGCGATGATGTCCATTTCCTGGTTATTGACAATAGTTTTTGCCTTTACCGGATTGGCAGCAGCAATTGGCGTTCCCTTGTCATCGTTAATGGTCAGATAAAGGGTACGCAGTCCCTGCAGCTCGTCCGGTACACCAGTCAGGTCGAAGCTGACCCGGATGGTCCGTACACGGCGCGCTTTGGAGGTTACTTTATCATTACCTTTTTCCAGCTCTACCTGAAAGGCAGAAGCTTTAAAGTTTTCCAGCGTCAGCCGGCTATTTTCCTCTTCAATGGTTCGCCGGATATTGTTCAGCTGTTCAATCTCTTCTTTGGAAGCCGTGAGTTCGCCTTCCATGACGCCCATAGCCTGACGCAGGGAGTCATTCTCAGCTACTAACCCCTGAATATTGGACTGCAGCTCATCCTTCAGAGACATGAGTTCCTGAATCTCCGCTCGTAGTGCATTAATTTCGGAGGAACTTTTCGCACGGATATTACGAATGGCCGCTTCCTTTTGTGCAATGGTTTCCTGGGCTTGTGCCAGATCGCCCTGCAATTCTCCGTTTTGCTCCGCGAGCATGGTATATTCACCCTGCAGGCTGTCCACTTCTGAAAGCAGGTCTTCTCTCAGTCCTTCCAGGTCTTCAACCGTACCCTCCAGTTTATCCCGGACGCCCTCCAGTTCCTTACGTTGGCTGTTTTGGTTGAGCCCCCAAATACCGGCGGCGATAAACAGGATGGCTAAGATAACGATGGCGGCAATCATGCCTTTCTTCTGGTCCATAGTTGTTACAGTTAGTTGGTTTTGATGATGAAACTCGTCTTTTTTCAAGCGTACTTCATCCCTCCTAACGAAGTGAAATGGCCAAATCGCATGATTGCCTCCACTTTTTTTAACATTTTTTTAATTATTCAACGATCGTCATTCTCAGCGTGGTCCGGGACTGCCCCTGACTGAGCTGCAGGTTGTAAGTCCCTGCCGACAAGCCCTCCACAGGCAGCTGTAGTTGATGCCCTCCTGCCGATATTTCCGTTTGACCGCTGCGCAGTTGCTGCCCGAATTGATTAGTAAGGCTCCAGGCCAGTACGCCTGCCTTAGGGCTACGGACGGACAATTGCGCCTGATTGACTACCGGATTGGGGAATATCCGCGCCTTAAGTACACCGGCTTCTGCAAACGAAGCACTGGTAGGGTCCAGGTCAAGCACTTCGATCAGGTCCAGGTAAATGAAGTTGCCATAGTCGCCAACATTTTCAAATTCTATTGTCACGGCTTGTCCTGTAAAATCTGCCAGGGAGACAGTTTCCGTACGCCATTCGTCACAACCTTCAGGCACAAACGGGCTGATTTCCGGGCTTGCTGTAGCCAGGTCGCTGCCAAAGGCTTCATACACGGTGGTCTTATTGCCCTCGCAGTCGATCAGGTTTACCCGAAGCCCATCGGCAATACCCGTCGTCTTTTGGGCATGGGCCACATCAAAACGCAGCGTAGGGTCGTTCAAACTGCTCAGGTCGAAATTGGCACGCAGGTAATCGCTTGTATTGCGGGTATCGACCAGGAAGTTATTGATGCGCATGGCACCGGGGTCGCAGAAATCAAAGTCGACCCGTTCCCAGGCCGCGAGGTCACCCTCAGGGTTCTCCACCGTCCAGGTTGCTGCCGGGAAGGCATCTTCAAAGGTCTCCAGGTAAGGCTGTTGCAGTTGCCGCACTTCCACGTGGTTCATTTGTGCCAGGGTATCAGCAATACTGCCTTTGTAGGCGATTAGCTCCACGGCATAACTTCCCCCTTCCTGATAAGTGACTGTCGGCATTTCTACCGTTGAAGTGGCTGGCTGCCCGCCCGGGAAATACCAGCGGATACTGTCGTAGGCACCGGTCGTCAGGTTCTCAAATGCGACCGCCTCGCCCGGGCAAATCTCGCGGGATTCCGGCCCAAAGGCGGGCTGCAGGGCATCGACTTTAAACCGGAAGTAGCCTTCAGGGGCCACAATAGGGCGCACCTGAGATTTTCCGCTGTTGGCTTCGGCTGCCAGGTAGTATTCCACTACTGTATTTTCCGGGAAGGGGGGAATACTGCTTGTCCAAACAGATTCTGAAGTATCAGAAAGCACCATATTTACGGTGGTATAATCTGCCTCATCAGCTGTGCGGTAGTGCAGTGTAGCCTCCGCAATACCACTCTTGTGCTTGATGATCGCGCTAAGCGGATAGGCATCTTCGGTACTTTCCTGGTCTCGCAGGCGGGCGTGGGCAATCCACAGCGGATCGTTTACGCCAACCAGCTTGGTGATGCAGTGGATCGCACCAAGGCTGGGGATGATCCCGTTACAGTCAATGCCCACGATATTATAGCCGGGCAGGGCTTCTTCATAAATACGAAGGGCGGTGGTATCGTACTGCTCATCGTAGGTAGGCACAAGCACGGTGCCATTCACAAACAGGGAATTAGTGTACGTGCGGTAGTCCCCGTTTTGATCCGGGTAGCGCCCCTGTGCATCCGGAGGCATAGGAATTCTTATAATGCGGTAAGGGTTACCGAATGGCGTCGGCACCTCATTGAGCAGGTACTCAATATTGGCTTCAATCTGCGGGCCATCAGACACACCATCCGGATACTCCCCAATGATGATGGTTTCTTCGTCAATGAAGCGCATGTGCATATCGAGGTGGTGGATTACATCGTAAGGAAGCGCAGGCAGCTTCACATAACGGTCTGCACCGAAAAAGAGGTTGGCAATCTGGTCGATCTCTGCTTCGGTTTTGAAGGGGTTTTCCTCCAGGATCAGGTCAGAGGAAAAAATGGTGCCCATGCCATCACGGAGGTTGTTCCCTCCGCTGTGCACCCAATCGTAGGGCGGCTCTATGGCTTCGTAAATGGGTAGCCCGAGGTGCTGAGCGATGAAGGCCGGAATTTTATCATCATTCGGGCGCCAGGGCCGGTTGTAGATGTAATCCGCGATCATCAGGCTGTCTACGTCATTGTGGTAAATTGTCCAGGGGCCGTAGTCCCGAATCCAGATGGAATCATACTCCGGGCTTAGTATCTCAACGTTTTCCAGGGAAACGTTCCCGGAACTGAGGTAATTCGAAACGGCAGAAGGGTTATCTGCAAAGATGATGACTTTGCATTCGGCGGAGCCATGGCGCACAATCTCCCTGAGCAGGATCGCATGCTGATTGCGCCAGCTTACCAGCAGTGCCTGTGATTCTTCCCACTCGGCCATCAGGCGCACCGGGGCGGGGGGTGGATCCGTGCTGACTTCCTGTGCCCGGGTTGAGGTAGCAGGCAGCAATAATAACCAAACGAAGCAGATCAGTAGTGTAGACCTTAGTTGCATAGGATGAGTTTTGTAACTCTTAAAGATACACCGATACCACTACTTTTTAAAAGGCAACTTTGGATTGCGTCGCCAAAATTGCCAGAACGTTGTTATCAGCCTCCCTAAAAGGTTGTACCTTTTCGTGAAGAAAAAATAATGTATGCCCGTTTTTGAAGAAAGTGGCCTGCAGTTCGGGTTCGATAACCGGTGGACGGTACGCAAGTACGATGCGCACCGCTTCTTTCAGGGCTTCAGCGGTGCCGGTCTGAAGGGGGTAGACTTCATTGCCCTATCAGGCAGTGCGCTGCTCTTGCTGGAAGTCAAAAACTACCGCCGGCGCCGGGCCTGGCAAACGGAAAACCCTTTTGACCGTATTTTGGAAACTCCGGAAATATTCGCCGGACATATGGCGGGCAAGTTTACAGATACCCTGCGGGCACTCCAGGCTATTGGCACTTATTATCGCCGAAAGTGGTTATTCCGACTATTCCGCCCCATCTTGCTGAGGCGTTCCGGAGGGCACTCCGACTGGGCATTCTGGGCACAGGTGGATGCACATCTGCAAGGCGGCCAACCCGTGATCGCGGCACTTTGGCTGGAAACCGAACGAGACCAGGCTGTCTTCCGCGAGCAGCTAAGGCAGTCCCTGAAAAATCTGCTTGAAGATGAGGTTCAGGAAGTACAGGTGTATCATCTGGCCATGGACAAATCACCGGAGGGCATTCAGGTGTACCTTGCTCAAAAATAACCCTACTCTTCCTCCTCCACGAGCCGCTGATTGTAGCGGGCTACCGAACGGGCGAATTCCAAAAAGTACTTATGTGCCGGAGTAAACCGGAAAATCTGATCGTCCAGCCTCTCAATGATGCGGCGGCGGTGCAGGCGGTTGTAGAAATTGCGGCGGGCCTGGGCGTCCTGCAGGTTGGTAGTAGCGTCAAGGACTTCCCGGAAGGAAGACATTTCAAACATTTGCTCCACCTGCTCAAACTCCAGCGTGTGAAAAGAAAGCTGCTCCAGCAGGTTATAGCCTTCCCGGTCGAGCTCATAGCATAATATGCCCAGGAAGATGCACACATCGCGCGAAAGCGGGTCGCTGTCCCGCCCACTTTGCAAAAAGGCGTACTCACTGTGGTATTCCAGGGACAGCCCGAAGGACTCCCGAAAAAAAGCCTGATAAAAATCAACGTGCTGCTTTAGCGTCATGAAAGCCGGGTCGCCTTCAAGGAGGAAACGCCCGTCTACCAGCAAGGCTTCCACTACATCCTGATGGCCCTCGGGGAAAGTGATGCGGCGTTCCGCAGTGGTATCCGTATTCATAAAGCAGTCGATTTTTGAGCCCCTGTTTCCTGCGCTTTGCGGCGTACCTCCATGACGGGGAGGTCAAAAACAGCGGACTCGATTTGTAATTGGATGCGGCCTTCGCCAAATTCGGCTTCGTACTCGTCAGCTTCTTCAAAGAGCAGGCTGCCAATTTTGAGGAAGCGCTCGGTGGTAGGCATAGCTTCGTGCGCCTGCATCGCCTCATAGCACCATTCAAAGTAGTTGCCAACCGGGGCAGCAGCCTTCAGTGCCTGTTGGTAATGACGGCGGTTGAAGTAGACCTGACGGGTGTTCACCGGGGCGGTTTCTTCTTCCTTAAGGACAATATCGGCCGGGCGGCGCTCAAACTGTTGCAGGAACAGCTCCAGCCCCACACCTATATTACTGCCCGTGAGCGTGAACAACCGGCGCGCGGGCATCACCGGCACTTCGTGCAGGAAAGGCCGCTCCAGAAAATAAAGCCAGCCACTGAGGATTTCCGACTCGGTCTGCAGGCGTTCAATCAGTGGCAGCAACTCGCGGGTCACCACATGGGATTGCCGGAGAATGCGGGCTTCAGCTTCACGCAACAACTCATGCAGACGCTCAAACCGTTGCCGGATACCGGTGTGCGGATGGTTGAAGCGTTCCACATTAACGTAAGCGGATACCTGGTTGAGCAGGTTGGTAATGGACTGCTTTTTCTGGACGTCGAGGATTCGGTTGAGCGGCTCGATGTAGTATTCAATCAGGTGGCGGGCGCGGCGTACCCGCTCACTGTAGGGGATTTCGCCTTTGTTGGCCTTGAGGTACTGACTGTTGCGCAGCAGCTGGCTCGTATTGCTCTCTACATTTTCCAAAAACTCCTGCAGTTCCTGATAGAAGGCGTCGAGGCGTTCAGCCAGGATGAGAATATCATCGTCCCGGAATGCCTGAATCCGCTTGAACAGCTCAAGGAAAGCCTGCCGGTACTTGGTCAGCTCCTCCGGCAGCAGCGGCTTAAACTCGTTAAGCAGAAAAGCCAGAAAGCCCCGCACCGGCTCATTGATGCGGAAGCCATTAGGCTGGCTGACCACCAGTTTGTAGTCCAGCATCCGCTTGACGATAACGTCCGCTTTTTCTTCTGTGGCTTCTTCAAACAGATCCCGACCAATAATGCTGTGCTCCAGTTGCAGGCGGTAGAGCGTGCGGAACAGCTCGAAGTTGTCTTCGAGGAAGCGGAGGGCCTTATCTGGTTCTGCTTTTAAGATCATGCTATACCGCTTGGGCTACCTGAATAACGTGTTTCTGCTCATCAACCACCAACTGACCGCTGGGCTGCCGCTGAATAAGCAGATACTGGTCAAAGCCGTCCACAATATCCGGGGCGGCAAAAATGGGATAAAAGTGGTGCTCTTTGCAGAACTCCACGAGCTGGGGCCGGTTCTTACCATCAATGGTGGCGATTTCGTCGATAAACAAGACCACCCGGTTGTCCGGGCTACGCTGCGACAGCCGGCTGATGACCGCCATGACGATGATGAGGCGCAACATCCGGTCCGTACCATCTGACTCCACCTGCCGCCCGAGGTTGACCGAGCGGACTTTACCATTGATGGAAAGCCGCAACTGCAGGTTGAACAAATCACTAAAGGCGATGGCCTGCCCTTTCTCGAGGTACTCCCTCAGGATGTCGAGCCGCTTGGCAGTATGGTCGGGCATACGGAACAGCCCATCGGTGGTGAGGGACAGCTCAGCGATGGACCGCAGGTCGTTCTGCAGGCGCTCGTTGGGCTCAAGCAGTACATTGAGGGATTCCAGATTGGAGATTTGGATCTCGCCCATCGTCCGGTTGAACTCATGGTGCACGAAAGCTTTGAATTCCTCATAGGCATCCAGAAAACGCTGAGCCGGGTTAGCAAACTGCACAGCAATGCTTTCCAGCAGGCTTTCGATACTTTGCTGCTTATCCCCGATCGAGAGCATTTCCTGCTCCAGCTGGGTGACAAACTGCTGCTCATCGGCCAGGTCGAACTGGGTTTTGTCTTTGAGCTGCTGGAAGAGACGCTGCCGGGCTTCCCGCTTTTGGGCCACCTCTTTGCGCAACTGCTTGATCTGGTTGAACAACTGCCGGATGGAATCGGGCGTGCGCACCATTTCCTGTGCATCAGGCTCCATAACGGGCAGGTTCATTTCCTCCACTTCCCGCTGATCGCGCTCCATATCCCGTGTTGACTGCTCAATGCCCTGCACCTCTTCCTGCAGCTGTCGGATAGCACGCTGCCGGCGCTGCAAGTCCTCTTGTACGGTGCGGTATTCGTGTTCGAGCGTATTAAGCTGCTTCTCCAGCTTGCGGATAGCCTGCTGCTGGCTTTTTAGTTCGTTTTTGATTTCAGGCAGCGCGCGCACCTGCTGCAGGGACTCCTCCAGTTCCTGGCGTTCAGCCTTGGCGGCTTCGAGTTGTTTTTTGATTTCGGCGCTGTTCTGAGCCGTGTCCATCAGCTGGGCGTAGCGGTCGCGTTCCTGCTGTAGTTCGGCGACTTCTTCTGCCAGTTGCCCGGGGTTGCTTACTTCCTGCATAGGAAAATCCTCAGGCAGCTCAATCTGCCCGTCGAAGAGCTCAATGAGGCGGCTGGCCTGGCTGATGGGCTTCTTGATTTGTGCTTTTGGCAATCGGGCGATATCCGGATGCAGGATGCTGTTGAGGAGGCGGCGCTGCGCATCGTCTTTCGCCAGGTGGGCTATAAGCCAGTCGTTGATATCGGCCTGCTGTGCCGCTTTGCGCTGTATTTGCTGATCTAGGCGCTCAATGCGGCGCTGCAACTGCTCTGGTGGCTGGGCGGCATTGGCAGCATACTGCTGCAGCCGGAACCAGAGCTGCTCCACTTTCTCCTGCTGATTTTGCAATTGTTGCTCCAGCAGGCTTTCAGCGGGGAGTTCCAGGGCTTGCTGCTGCTGTTGCTGCAGCGTTTGGGCTTCGCTCTTCAATTGGCGAAGCTCATAATCAAGACGGCCCTTTTGCTGATTAATGCGGTCATTCTCCACACTTTTGGCCTGAAGCTCGCCCTCCATTTGCTCAATTTCCTGCTTTTTGCGATGGCGCTGTTCCATGAGTGTGGCCCGTCGCAGGTTGGCACTGGCGAAAAAGGTAGCCACCTGCTGGCAAAGCAGCTCGTAGTGGGCTTTCACTTCGCTGACCAGGCTTTTGAACTGGGTGAACTCTGCCTCAATATTTTTAAGTACAGACAACTGCTGGCTTTGGTAGCGCAGGCGGTCAATCTGCTGTATATTCTGCCGGCTGTAGCTCAGCTCGTCCTGATCGCGGCTATCGGCAATCAGCAGGATGTCCTTGAGGGCCCGGTTGTCGATGAGTTTGGAGTTGATGAGGTAGCGGTAGACTTTATTAAAACTATTGTACGTACCGCTGATCTTGCACTTATCGGTGAGCCAGACCACGGCATCGTTACGGTCCCCAACCTGATAGATGTGCTTGAGGATTTCCTGGACCTGATCGATTTTTTTGACCTTCGCGCCTGCTTTGACGGCGGTGCGCATTAATTCCTTATAATTACGGAGATGCTGCCCATCTGCCTGTTCTTCGAAGAAATAGCTGCGTTGATAAGGCTGATCGATGCGGGTGTAGAGCACCTCATTGTCAGCATTGCGGTGCACAAGCATGCAATAGCGGCGGTCCCGCTTTTTGACCTCGAAGAGGATGAAGCTCCGCTCCGGGCTTGGGAAGTAGTGCGCCAGGGTCTCCTTATCGGCCGTACGCTGCCCGCTGAAGTTCATCAGGCGTTTATTGACCAGGAACAGGAAGTTAAGGGCATAGATCAGGGAGCTCTTGCCTACGTTATTGGGGCCTACCAGCTGCAGGGAGTGGCCGTGTTCAAATCCGACCTCTGCCATTTTGTAGGCACAGGAGTTAATGAGTACGAGTTTGGTCAGCATAGCCGACAAAGATAAAAAAACAAGGCTAAGAAAGCAGGGCTACAGTACTTTCATCAGGGTACGGAAAGCAACGAACTTACCCTTGTACCGGTCCTGATGGTCTTTCTGCAACAGGTAGGCATGCTTTTCCTGATAGAGTTGGTAGGTGGTCATATTGGGGCTCAGGTACTGAATGCTATAGGTGAAGCCATCGGACTCATCCGTACCCAGCAGGCGGGAAATCCGGTGCTCGATGAACATGCCGGTTTCCATAATCGCCGGGATGTGCACCCGGCGCATCCACCGCAGCCAGTCTTCGTGTACGTCGTGGTCTATTTTCACCGTAACATTATACAGGATCTTGCTCATGTTTATTTTTTAGCATTTGGTAGGAAGGGCTATTCCCCAAAGATTTCAGCCAGTTTGATTTCCAGGGCTTCTGCACGAAGTTTGTTGGCAATGACGCTGCCCTCAGCGTCAACAAGCACGGTGTGGGGGATAGAACGCACTCCATACAGTTGGGCGACTTCGTTCTGCCAGCCTTTCAGATCACTTACGTGAGGCCAGGTTAGCCCATCAGCTTCAATAGCAGCCAGCCACTTATCGCGGTCCCGGTCCAGGCTGATGCCCAGTATCTCGAAGCCTTTATCCTTGTATTTTTCGTATACTTTCACCACGTTGGGGTTCTCCCGTCGGCAGGGTCCGCACCAGCTTGCCCAAAAATCGAGCAGAACAACCTTCCCCCTGAAATCCGAAAGGCTCAGTGGCTCACCCTCGGGGCTATTCTGCGAAAAGTCCGGCGCACTGCCACCTTTCATCAGGTTTTTCACCTGTTCGATCTCCGCATACATGCTCGCTGCCGCATCCGGATCTTTCTCTTTGTAAACGTCAATGAACGCCTGTGCGAAGTGAGCAAAGCTTTGGCTGTTTCTTTGCTTAAGTCCTGCCACGACCCCGGAGAGCGCCAGCTTGTGTGCCGGTGAGCCAGGCGCTATGCCGGACATTGCCCCCTCGATAAACTGCTGCTGCCGTTCCGCATTAATACCAATGCTCGCCAGCGTAGTGGCATATTCCTGGAACTTTTCGAAGGTCCAGGGCAACTGTCCGTATACCGGCTGGGAAAAGTCTACAAGGCCAAAAAACTCGTTGGCGAAGTATTCAATTTCATTACCGTACCCTTCCGGGTGGTTGTGGTAGCTCAGATAGGTGTTCAGTCGCACAATAGGGCCAAACAAAGGGTGTTGTTTTTCAGCGCGGGCCAGCAGGGCCAGCTTTTTTTCGTCCAGGGCTTCCATATCAGCAACGACTGCAGCCTTACCTGCACTGTCCCGTTTGGACTGGTAACGGCGGATCAACCCTGCGCCTTCCTGCTTGAGGGCATTGATTTCTGTCTTCAGCTCCTGATAGTTCGTATTCAATGGAGAGTCACCAACTGCGGCAGTCCGGATTTTAAGGCAGCTGCCAGACAAGCGTATGGTGTCCTCCTCACCAAGCAGGAGTGGGATCATATTGCTGCGGCTGGTCCCGATGTAGAAGAAGCTTGTTTCCTGCTTTGGCAAACGGACCTGATACTGATCCTCTCCGGTTTTCTCTACTGATTGGACCGGATAGAACTTGCTGCCGTCAAACTTCAGGAGGGCCAGCGGTTCCTGGCAACCGGCAAGATTCACTTCTACCACGACTTCCTGAGCCGGCGCTGCAAGAATAAACAGGCATAGTATCCATATGGAAGACAGTAACTTATGCATGGTCTTATGTTTTGGCGTTATAAAGGTAAAATACAAAAGGTGAAGCATTTTACCACTCCACCTTTTACCCGATCTTAGTTCAGTCGGATTTCATCCTCGTTCTCATCGTAGAACTTGTACTTGGTCAGGTGGAAATCATTATTCGCCTGAATACGCACCCACTTGTAGTAATTCATGTACCAGCGCATTTGCACGCTTGGGAGCCCTTTCTTGAGGTAAGCCTCAATGAAGGGGTGTACCAGTAGTTTGATTTTCGACTTTGGCCGGGACTGAACGATGAAGTTCAGGTCGCGCTCGATCTCGTCATAAATCAGCAGGGAAGCATTGATCTTTCCGGTACCGTTGCAGGTTGGACAGACTTCGGAAGTGCTGATATTGACCTCCGGCCGCACCCGCTGACGGGTAATCTGCATCAGCCCGAATTTGCTCAGGGGCAAAATCGTATGCTGAGCGCGGTCTTTCTTCATAAACTGCCGCATGGCCTTGACGAGCTCTTTGCGCTGCTCAGCCTTGCGCATATCGATGAAGTCGATAATAATGATACCACCGATGTCCCGCAGGCGCAACTGCCGTGCAATCTCTTCTGCTGCTTCCAGGTTGACCCGCATGACGGTATCTTCCTGCTTTGAGCTGCCCATTTTGTGCCCGCTGTTCACGTCAATAACGTGCATAGCTTCGGTGTGCTCAATGACGAGGTAAGCCCCACTTGGCATAGTAGCCGTTTTGCCAAAGGATGCTTTGATCTGTTTGGTTACACCGTGGGCATCAAAAACAGGCTTATTGGTCCGGTGTAAATTGACAATCTTGACCTGCTCCGGAGATATATTCTCGAGGTAGCCCCGGATGTTTTGGTACATCTGCTTGTCGTTGACTACAATCCGGTTGAAGGAGTCCGTCAGTACGTCCCTCAGTATACTCGAGGTTTTATCCAGTTCGCTGAGGAGTTTCAAAGGCGGCTTGGCCTTGTGGAGCTGTTTGTGAATATCCTCCCAGCTCTGCATGATCTGAATGATCTCTTCGTGCAGGTCTGCCACTTTCTTGCCTTCAGCCGCTGTGCGCACAATTACGCCAAAGCTCTTCGGCCGGATACTCTCTACCAGGAGGTGGAGGCGTTTACGCTCTTCGGCGTTGCTTATTTTTTTGGAAACGGCTACAACGTTGGAGAATGGGGTGAGGACGATATAGCGCCCCGGCAGTGTCAGCTCACAACTCAGGCGCGGCCCTTTGGTGGAGATCGGTTCTTTAAGCACCTGAACCAGGATAGGCTGCTTCTTACTAAGCACCTGATCGACTTTACCGGTTTTGATGATATCCGGCTCCATCTTGAAGTTGTCAAGTGTATGAGTATTGACCCCGCCTGACATCGCACCATTCGTGAATTTGAGCAGCGACTTGAGCTTGGGGCCCAAATCAGTGTAGTGCAGGAAGGCGTCTTTAGGGTGCCCGATATCCACGAAAGCGGCATTCAGGCCAGGCATGAGGCGTTTGATACGCCCTACGAAAATGTCCCCTACGGTAAAATTGTCGTTGGTTTTCTGATAGTGGATTTCTACCAGTTTTCCGTTTTCAAGCAACGCAATTTGAACCTCCGTGGGGGTGGAATTGATGATAAGTTCTTTTTCCACGGTCATGTTTTTGGGCTCCTGCCTGAACTCTCGGGGCTCGCCTTATACCAAGGTAGCGGCAACCGCCCGGCACGGGCAGAAGTCAAAGATAAACTCGGTCTCAGCGATCAAGCGAGATACGAACAGCAGTGGAAAAGAACCGTTGAAGTGTCACCCTAAGCCAATTATAAAGTGCCTTTGATGTTAATAAAGGCAGAGCATAAAAGCTTTGGGCTCATTTATCGTAAAGTTAGGTCTGCTTTAACAGGAAGGAAGCTGCTTTGTCTTCATAAAAGGAGCCTGATTAGAGGCAAAATATCTTCTTGCTAACACGCGCCTACTGCGCCGTGTCGTTCTCTGCAGCTCTAAAGTATCCTATTATACAAGCTCTCCGGTAGCCGCTCTTTCGATTCGGGCTATACTTTTGGGCCTGTAACCTGTCAAAGAAGTTTTTTCTTTCTTCTGCCAGCACCTCATGTATAATCTGAGGCACTAACCTGAAGTGGATCAGCGGTTATTACAGCTGAAAGGGTATGAGGCGACGGGCCGTATTTGAATGACGGCTCCCCAACTTCATCCGGCATAGCTGATGTACAATACCACGCCTGAATACACCGCTTCCGGAGTCAGGCACAGGCCAGACTCCGGAAGCAACCGAAAATCACTTACTTATTCTTCTTCTTATGACGATTCTTGCGCAAACGCTTTTTACGTTTGTGCGTTGCGATCTTATGTCTTTTTCTCTTCTTTCCACAAGGCATAGTCAGAATCCTTTTAAAAATGAAAAAATCAAATATTTAATGATAATTACTGTCTCAGTTGCCGGCACTGCTCAGCAAATGCATTAGCCTGCTCAGCATTTCCGGCGCCTTCATAGGCTTGAGCCAGTAAACAAATGGTTGTCACGTTCTGCGAGTCGGCTTTCAAAGCGGCCTCCAGGCGTTTGACGGCATTCTCAAACTGCCCGGTACGAATAGATAGCCGGCCAAGGGCATTAAGTACTAAAACATTGTCAGGCTGCTCTTGGTTGAGTTCTCTCAACATCAGCACCCCTTTCATTGGATTATCTTCCGGCGGATTATTGGTATAAGTCAGCGCCAGGTTAACCCGATTGGCCAGGTTTTCCGGATTCAGGGAAATGGCATTTTCAAAAGCCTGTATTGCCCGTTTCGAACAAAAAGACTTTATCCGCTCCTCTGTCGTACGCTGCGTACAGATAGAGTAGGTAGTCCCTGCGATGGACCATGCCCCCTCGTTATTTTCCACCTCAGCCACCTGCTGCGCATAGTGGCCGGCGATGGAGAAACGCTGCAATTGATACCATTCCCCGGAGAGCTCCTTGTACAAGCCTACCCGGATGCTGTCTTCAAGTGAAGACTCCAGGTCTTGCTCAAGGCCCGAAATCATCGAGCGCTGAGCAGGCTCAAGCACTGCTTTAGCTTCCTGAATGACCAAATTAATGTCTGTACTTTCAACCGATAGTGCTCTGGACGTTTCCAGACTTGCGATATCTTCAGGTTTTCGGTCGCAGCCCAGGTAGAGTACCAGAAACAAGGCTAATGCCCCGGCGATGACCGCCCACTGAAGCTTTGTCATATCAGCAAAAGTTATTTTGTATCTTCATCCGGGAGCGCATCCACATTTTCTTTCACCTGCTCCACGAAAACCTTCGCCGGCTTGAATGAAGGGATATAATGCTCAGGGATTTCTATGGCGATATTCTTCTTGATATGGCGACCGATTTTTTTGGCGCGCTTTTTAATCACGAAAGAGCCAAAACCGCGGATATACACGTTCTCACCATCAGAAAGGCTGCCTTTCACTTCTTTGAAGAAAGTCTCCAAGGTAACCAACACGTCTACCTTTGGCACACCTGTTTTCTCTGAAATTGCTGCAACCAAATCAGCTTTTCTCATCGTTAGTTCTTGGTTTATAGTCAGTTATAGCAATTCTTGCTTTTTCAAAACGAAGGGCAAAGCTCGGTATTTATTTTTTTAATCGAAAATAAATGTTTGGTTTATTTTTACTTTTTTTGGTTCGCGCTCAACTGGTTACAGCAAAAAATGACTTTTCCATTCCTTTCTTTATCTTTGCACATTGCAAAATTACGGCTGTATTAGCCTACCTTCCGGGCTTAAAGCCTAAACTTATTTCTATGCTGCTATCAATGACAGGCTACGGCCGCGTGTCACATCCCTTTAAGGATAAAACCATCAATGTAGAGCTCCGGTCTCTCAATAGTAAATACACTGATATCAGGGCCAAAATACCTCAAAACTACCGGGAAAAAGAGCATGAACTCCGCAAGCTCATCTCCGACCGGGTGCACCGGGGCAAAATAGAGGTCAATATCGAAGTAGCTTCTGATAGCGGGGATGAGGAGTACGGCCTCAACGAACCGCTCTTCCGCAAATATCACCGGGAGCTGAGCCGCCTTTCTTCCGAACTCAACATACCGGATGGCGATATGCTGCAGGCTATTCTACGGCTGCCCTCTGTAGTGGCGACTGCGGCTGACAGCATAGACGAAGAGGAGTGGTCTGCCATGAAAACTGCGCTGAATGACGCGATAGAGAAGTTCACCGCTTTCCGCACCGCCGAGGGCAATGCCATGAAGGAGGATCTGCAACTACGCGTTGAAAACATCTCCAGCCTGCTCCAGCAATTGGACCCGGAGGAGGAAGAGCGCGTGACTAAACTGAGGCAGCGTATGCGGCAAAGTTTGGAAGAGCACCTGGGCAAGGACAAAGTAGACGACAGCCGCTTCGAGCAGGAGATACTGTTCTATCTCGAAAAAATTGATATCACGGAAGAGAAAGTCCGCCTCGAACAGCACTGTAAGTACTTTATTGAGGAACTCAACAAAAAGCAGCCCCTCAAGGGCCGGAAATTAAGCTTCATCAGCCAGGAGATGGGCCGGGAGATTAACACTATGGGTGCCAAAGCCTATTCTTCCAGCATCCAAAAGCTGGTAGTAGAGATGAAGGACGAGTTAGAAAAAGTTAAAGAACAAGTGGCCAACACCGTATGAGTAAGTTATTTCTATTTGCCGCGCCTTCAGGAGCTGGCAAAACTACTATTGTCCGGCATCTCCTTGAGCGCTATGATCATTTGTCTTTTTCCACCTCAGCCACTACCCGGCCCAAACGGCCGCATGAAACGGATGGCAAAGACTACTATTTTATTTCTCCGAAGCAGTTTACGGAGTTAGTGAAAAGCGAGGGCTTTGTGGAATGGGAAGAGGTATATGAGGGCCTGTTCTATGGCACCCTCAAAAGTGAAGTGGAGCGGCTATGGGGAAAGGGTAAGCATATTGTGTTCGATATTGATGTAAAAGGTGCAGTCAATATTAAGGAAGCCTACCCCGAGGAGGCAATCGCTGTATTCGTCAAGCCCCCTTCACTTGAGGCGCTGCGTCAGCGGTTGGTTGCCCGTGGCACTGAGGACGAGTCTAATCTCCGTAAACGGCTGGACAGAGCGGCTGAAGAAATGACCTATGAGGGCCGTTTTGACATCGTACTCATCAACGATGACCTGCAACAAGCGCTCCGTGCTGCGGAAAAAATTATTGAAGATGCAATAAAGGAAGCCTAGACATGGCAACGCAAACGACTAACGGCATTCAGATTACGGTACAGCCTTCCTATCAGGCCGCTTATTCCCGTCCTGCTCAGCACCGCTACATTTTTGCCTACGAAATCACCATTGAGAACAACAGCAAGGAAACCGTGCAGTTACTTGGGCGCCACTGGTTTATCTGGGATGCCAACGGACATGTGCGGGAAGTGGAAGGGGAAGGTGTGATCGGACAGCAGCCTGTCCTGCCGCCGGGGGGCAAGCATCGCTATGCCTCCTGGTGCGACCTATCGACAGGCATTGGGAAAATGCACGGTGCCTTTCAGATGGTCAACATACTGGACAACAGTACCTTTAAAGCAATTATCCCAACCTTTTTCCTGATCGCGCCTGTCCGGCTGAATTAATCCGTATACGCCTTGAGGTCCGGAAAGTCAATGATATGCCTGCGGGCACGCATCTGATCGGCACGCCGCCCATCTATATACGCTGCTACGTAAGCCGATGTAAAGGCGCCCCTGAGCAACTTCACCTTAAACGCCTCCGCCTCTTCAAAAGTCGTAAAAGCACCTACCGTATACCGGTAATACGGACCATCCATCTGCCGTTCTACCATGACGCCTTCGTACGCATCGAGGCTGTTGGTGCCATAGGCGCCGCTTAGTGCCCCTACCTGTACCTTGTACAATAGCCGTTGATGAACAGGATGCCTGGGGACTGCATTAGCGTACCGGAGACCTACGACTGGAAGAGGGGTTGTGGCAGCCTTGCCTTCAGGAAGGTAGAATGAAAAATCAACGCTGCATTCCTGATCACCTACTGCTTCAGAAAGCAATCCTCTGATAAAAATACGGTCGTTCGGTACTCCTTTTTTCAAAAGGGCTTTTGCGACAGCTTCTGCCTGCTGAGCACCTTTGAATATTGCTGTGCCTTTGCCACTTTCAACCTCTTTCTGGTAAGCCGTTAAAACCAGGTAGGCATCTTCCTGTTTTTGCATGGTGTCTGCGATGGTCTGCAGTTGCCGAAGCTGATCTGCGGAGAAGGCTTCCGGCGTATCCATTCTGAAGTAGATCGGGGGCAGGAACAACAGCCCGGCATTGCCTGCCTCAGAAGCGGTCTCCGGTGCCCCGTCCACCTGAGGCTGAACAGGAACCTCCTCCTGTTCACCTGTAATTTCGTGCTCCGCAGACATTTCTGCTTCTGGCACTGACGCCACCTCTTCAGTAGTGATGATCTCCTCAGGCAAAGCCGGTAGCGATTCCCCTTCTGGATTAGCAGCCATATCCTCCTGAGGCCCGGTTACTTCGGGTTCAACAAGCCTGGATTCTACATACCCGTAGTACTCATCCACACGGAGTTCCATCTCCGGCAAAAAATTGTCAAAATGAGCGGCATAAAGGTCACGCTGTCCCATACCGTCCTTTCGGGAAGAGGCAAAAAAGCCCGTGAAGCCGTCCTTGGCGATCCGAAAGTAGGCATCATCTTCAGAAGAGTTGATCTTCGTCAGCAGGTTTTCAGGCGTGGTCCAGGTTTCGGAATTGGCGTTAAAAACAGCTTTTACGATATCCAGTCCTCCGATACTAAAATCAGGATGGTTGGTGCTGTAATACAGGGTTATGCGGTCCCGGGCCAGAAAGGGCGTGGTTTCGTCATAGGCGGTATTGATTTGAGGGCCAAGGTTGACAGGAGTCCCCCACTGCCCGTTTTTGTATTCAAGGCGATACAGGTCAAGCCCACCGTAGCCTCCGGGGCGCCGGCTGGCGAAGAAAACCAGGTTGTCACTGGCGAAGAAGAACGCTTCATCACCAATAGCAGGATTGATAGGCCCTTTGAAAACATCAGAACTCACCGTTCGCTCTTCCTTATCGTTGCGGAAAGTATCCACAATAATCTTGGCGTCCTCATGGTGCCAGCCCTGAAAAAAATACAGGACAGTACCGTCCGCATTGAAATCCAGGAGCACATCGTGCCGCGTACTGTTGACCAGGTACCCCACAGAGCTTACTTCCTGCCAGTTCCCCCCACCACCGGTAGCAGAACGGCAGGAAAAAATATCGCTATAGAACTGTCCGGTACGGCTGTCCGGCATTCCATTCTCGTCTCTGCGCCCGCCCAAATTACCGCTGCGCATGGATGAAAAATACAACCGATTGCTGAAGTTAGGGCTGGGCACGGGTGCGAACTCATCGCCGTTAGTGTTCACTTTGGGCCCCAGGTTTTCAGCGTACACTTCAGAGGGCAGGTACTGCAGCCGCATACCGGTTGCGCAGCGGCGGATATCGTCCCATACCATTTTCCGGTTGGGGCTATTGGCGCGGATACGCCTTAAATAGTCTTTATAGTAACCCGCTGCTTCTGCAAACTGGTTCATAGCATGGCGGATCTTCCCCAGGTAGAGCCAGCATTCCGGAAAAGGATCCTTTTCACTACGGATAATAGACTGGAACAAGCGTCCCGCGGCTTCCAGTTGGTTGGTTTGATAATAGGATACCGCGAGTAGGAAGCGCGCTTCCTGGTCGTTGGCTACCAGGGACTCTGCTGTTTTTAACACAGCAAGCGCTTCTTCGTACCGTTGATTGACGAAGAACGCCTTGGCCTCTTCTTTTTTGTAGGCTTGTGCCTTGAGTGCGTGCCCCATTGTCAATGACAACAAGGCAAGTAGCAATATTCTCATAGCGCCTGTTACTTTTGAGGAACGGCCGTGGCAGAGGACCGTTCAGGGTTAATGTCGACAGGTTACCAAAGCTCTGCGCCAACAGGCATCAGAGCACAAAAGGCGTTATTCATGATTGTGCTTGTAAGGCATCAGGGTTGGGGGGTAAAAAACTTTTCTATTATAAAACTTAACCGCATCGAATGCAAGGAATATGCCAACTTTTATATCTAATTCCTGCATCCGATGCGGAAATAATGTATTTTAAATGGTTTGGGTATCATCAAACTGCTCCATATAGTCTCCTATCCGGCGCAGGAAGGAACCTCCAAGGAAACCATCCACAACACGGTGGTCGTAAGACAGCGAAAGGAACATCATATGGCGGACCGCAATAAGGTCGCCGTATTCAGTTTCCACTACCGCAGGCTTTTTCCGGATCGCGCCTACGGCTAAAATAGCCACTTGAGGCTGATTGATGATTGGCGTACCCATGACATTGCCAAAGGTACCTACGTTGGTCAGGGTGAAGGTTCCGCCCTGTATCTCATCAGCCCCCAGTTTATTTGCCCGGGCGCGGGCCGCCAATCCGTTAACCTGCCTGGTAAGCCCCATCAGATTGAGGTGGTCTGCATTTTTAATAACGGGCACGATCAGGTTACCGGAAGGCAGTGCCGTAGCCATACCGATGTTAACGTTCTTTTTGCGTACGATTGTGTTGCCGTCCACCGATACATTAACCATTGGGAAGTCCCGTATCGCTTTGGCTACGGCCTCCATGAAAATCGGAGTGAAGGTAATTTTTTCTCCGTGCTTTTCCTGGAACTGTTTTTTCACTTTGTTGCGCCAGTTGACAATCTTTGTCACATCCACCTCCACAAAAGAAGTCACGTGCGGTGAGGTCTTTTTGGAATTCACCATATGGTCCGCAATGATGCGGCGCATGCGGTCCATCTCAATAATTTCAACATTATCGGAAGCAGATACCCCGGCGGAAGCAGGTTGAGCAGGCGGTGCTTTGGGCTGTTTTGGCGCAGCGGTTTCCTGCACGGGAGCCTTGAGTTCAGGCGCAGAGGAGGGTTGGCTTTTGCGGTTTTCCACGTAAGCCAGGATATCCTTCTTAGTCACTCTGCCCTGTAGGCCGGAACCTGAGATCTGCTCCAGTTCGGCCATGCTAATGTCTTCTTTTTCCGCAATGGTACGGACCAGGGGTGAGTAAAAGCGATTGCTGCTGTCCGTACGCTCAACGGGCGCATCAGCGGAAGCCATAGCAGGCTCTGGCTGAGGCTCCGGCTTATCTATGCCATTACTGCTCGTCTTTTCGGCAGGCGCCTCGGCTGTCTCTTTGACGCTTGGACTGGCTTTCGGAGTAGCTTCCTCTCCATCTGTACCAATGATCGCAATAACTTTACCAATCTCCACCGTTTCGTCTTCCTGAAAGCGGATTTCCTGAATCACTCCGTCTACCGGAGAAGGCACTTCGGAATCAACTTTATCTGTGGCAATTTCAAGAATGGTTTCATCCTCCTCAACGGAGTCTCCTACCTGTTTAACCCATTTGAGGATGGTTGCCTCCATGATGCTTTCCCCCATTTTGGGCATAATCAGTTCGACTTGAGCCATAATTCTTTCTTTCGTTGTGTATTTTGGTTCTATTTGGCAGGTCTTTGCCTGTGCCTTTTCAGACCGCAAAATTAGCCGTTTTGCACTTGTAAAACAAATAAAGCACTGCATTCCGAAAGCCCCTGCTCCTTACCTTGATTTAGCCATTGGCTAATGAGGCAGGATAATGTTTTTTCAGAAACCGGCGGATAAAATTCAGGGCATGTGCACCAGTGTATTCAATATTTTTCTCACGGTCTTTTCCAGCCTTAAGCAGATAAGCCTCCGTCACATTGTGATCTCCAACGGCAAGCCAGATGGTCCCTACCGGCTTTTCCGGCGTACCGCCACCCGGGCCGGCAATTCCGGAAACGGCAACAGCAATATCGCCTCCGAAGTGCTGCAGGGTGCCAGCCACCATTTCGCGGACTGTAGCCTCACTTACAGCACCATCGGTTTCCAGTGTAGCAGTACGCACGCCCAGCTTTTCCTGCTTTACTATATTGCTGTATGCTACGATACCGCCAAGAAAGTATGCAGAAGAACCGGGAATACTGGTAATCAGGTGCGAAAGGTACCCGCCGGTGCAGCTTTCCGCTGTACTGAGCCACAGCCCGCGTGCTTTCAGCATTTGCCCGACTACAGCCTCCAGGCGGTCTTCTTCTTCTCCGAAGAGCAGGTCCTCCACCCGTTCTTTGAAACGGTTAGCCCACTGCTCAAGTTCGTCCCGGTATTGGTCAGACTGACTCCCCCGGCTGCTGAGCCGCAGCCGTACTCTCCCTAGATTGGGCAAATAGGCTAGCTTGATATGGGGCGGAAGGGCGTCTTCAAGGTCGGCGATGCGCTCGGCAATGCGGGATTCACCTTCTCCGGCTGTGAGTAAAGTACGGTGGGCAATCCGTTCCAGGGGGTACTGTGCCTTCAGGCGGGGCAGGACTTCCTTCTGCATAAGGGCTTTCATCTCGTAAGGTACGCCCGGCATGGAGACGATCACCTTACCATCTACTTCAAACCACATGCCCGGGGCGGTACCCATTGGGTTGGTCAGCAGCGTAGCGTTGTCCGGCATATAAGACTGCAGCCGGTGGGCTTCCGTTGGCTGACGCCCGAGCTGCTTAAAAAACCGCTCGATACGCTGGTAAGTCGGTTCATGAAAAGACAGCCTGCCGCCGGTAAACTCCGCAAGGACTTTTTTGGTGATATCATCTTTGGTAGGCCCCAGGCCTCCGGTCATTAAAACCACATCTGCGGAGCGTAGCCCTTGCTCCAATGCCTGAACGATGCTTTCTGCCTCATCCGAAACGGTCATTATCCCGGTAATATGCGCTCCATTAAGATTGAGCTGCTGCCCCATCCAGGCCGAATTGGTATCCACAATCTGCCCGATAAGAATTTCATCACCTATTGTGATCAGGTATACTTTCATGAACCTTTTTTCTGGAAAAGACCAGTAAGGGGCGATTTGTTGCGACAAATCAGGAAATATCAGGCACCAATGCGATTTCCTTAAGTGCGAAGGGCTGAAGCTCCCCACTAATGCGTAAAAGCAAGCGGCCGGCTTCATCTACTCCGGCAGCCTCTGCCTCGAACTCTCTGCCGTCAGGCAAACGATAAGTGCGCAGCTCCTGATACCCGGTCAGGTGCTGGTAATAATCGCGCCTGAGCCGGGTAGTCTGCCCTGCCCTCAGCAGAAGGTAGCGTTGCTCGAGTGCCTGTAAATAAGAAGCCGCTACCTCGTCCAGGTCGTGTATGAGGCCCGTATCCAGGTACAGTGAAGTGGCGAATGGCAGCTCAGGAGGGAAAGCCCGTTGATTAATATTGACCCCGGTCCCGATGATGCTATGCTGTACCAGCTGCCCGGCCAGCTGATTTTGGATAAGAATGCCTGCGACTTTACGCGGCCCCAGATAAACATCATTGGGCCATTTCACGCTTACTACAGATTTGGCATAAGCTGACAGCGCATCACGCAGCGCAAGAGTGGCAGCCATATTGAGCTCGAACTGTTTGCGGGCCTGTAAAAAATGAGGGTGCAAAATGACACTCAGGGACAAGCTCTCCCCTTCCGGGCTCTCCCATTTACTGCCAATTTGTCCACGGCCTGCGGTCTGTGTGGCTGCCGAAATGACCGTTCCTTCAGTTGGTTTACTTTTTGCAAGGAGTTCTTGTGCGTAACTGTTTGTGGAAGCAAGAGCCTCGAAGGCATGAACAACCTTTCCGATAAAAAGGGTGTTTTTGTTAGGCAAGAGCAAATTATTTGATAATTTTATTTGTTGTAAGCCCCGGGAGGGGGCTATTCCACCTCAGAACCATATTTTGGGGCAAAACGAAAAGCGAATGCCTCCTTTATTCATTGCAAAATTAACAAAATCTGAGTTTGAATTCACACACCAAAGTTCAACAACGCGAACTCACCACCGAGGCGCTGAACGAATTGATCATTGAAAGTATTCAGGACATCAAGGGCAAGAATATCATCAAGCTGGACATGCGAAAACTGGATGATGCCCCAACTGACTATTTCATCATTTGCGAAGGCGACTCAAACACCCAGGTAAAAGCCATTGCCGATCACATTCAGAAACGGCTCAAAAGAGAGGCAGATACCTTTGCCAGCCATGTTGAAGGCGGCCGAAATGCGCTTTGGGTTTGCATCGACTACTTCACGACTGTAGCGCATGTGTTTCATAAAGAGCGGCGCTCTTTCTATGAATTGGAGAGCCTTTGGAGTGACGCACAGGTTACGGAATACAAGAGTTTATAGTCTGCTCAGAACTCTTGGCCGAATTCTGGCAACGAAATATCGTAAAGAACGTTACTACATAAATTTCCTGGGTATATCACCCCGGACATCCGGCTCTGATTACAGTCTTGTGGAAATACTCTAATTTTGGGGCGGCTACAGGACGACAAGCATTACAATCAGTTGAGACAGGGCCTGGCTCTGCCTGATTCGATAAACGTATATTTTAATGGAGAACAAGAATAACCAAGAAGATAAGAACAAGCCAACCGGGCCCAAATTCAATACTTATTGGATTTATGGGATTATTGCGTTGTTCCTGCTGGCACTGAATTTCTACAGTATGTCAGAAGGCACCATGGAACAGGTGAACCGGCAAAAACTCGGTGAAATGATCGCCGACCAGGACGTGGAAAAACTGGTGGTGGTCAATCAAAAACGGGGCTATATCTACATTAAGCGGCAGGCCCTTGAGCAAAAAACAGAGTTTTACAAAGATGCCGAAAGCCGCTCCTCGCTAAGCGGGGAGAACTACCAATACTGGCTTGAAGTAGGCTCAGTAGAAGCCTTTGAAGATTGGCTGCGGATCACGCAGGAGCAGGCAGATATACCTGAATCGGAATGGATTTATCCAACTTTTGAAACCCGCCAGAATTGGCTGACGCCACTTTTGGGCTGGGTACTGCCGATCATCATCGTGGTTGCCATCTGGGTTTTCATCATGCGCCGGGTAAGCGGTGGTGCCGGTGGGCCCGGTGCCCAGATTTTCAATATAGGCAAATCCAAAGCGACCCTTTTTGATCAAAACAGTAAGGTTAACGTCACTTTTCAGGATGTAGCCGGGCTTGATGAAGCCAAAGAAGAGGTCATGGAGGTCGTTGATTTCCTGAAAAATCCTAAAAAATATACTGCTCTGGGTGGTAAAATCCCGAAAGGAGTTCTGCTGGTTGGCCCTCCGGGCACTGGTAAGACACTCCTTGCCAAAGCAGTAGCCGGTGAAGCAGGGGTCCCTTTCTTTACGATTTCCGGTTCAGACTTCGTAGAGATGTTCGTGGGTGTTGGTGCCTCACGGGTACGCGATCTGTTTAAGCAGGCAAGGGAGAAAGCGCCTTGTATCATCTTTATTGATGAAATCGATGCGATTGGACGTGCCCGCGGGAAAGGTAATATGCAGGGAGGCAACGATGAGCGGGAAAACACCCTCAATCAGTTGCTGGTGGAAATGGACGGCTTCAGCACCGACAAAGGTGTTATCCTGATGGCCGCTACCAACCGACCGGATGTACTTGACAGCGCATTGCTGCGCCCGGGGCGTTTTGACCGACAAATCGGTATTGACCGCCCGGATCTCAAAGGTCGGATATCCATCTTTAAAGTACACCTCCGCAATATTAAGATTGGTGAAGGAGTCAATGCTGAAGCTCTGGCAGAGATGACACCGGGCTTTGCGGGAGCAGATATTGCCAACATTTGCAACGAAGCCGCGCTCGTGGCTGCCCGCCGCAATAAGCAGGCGGTGGATATGGATGACTTCAACTTCGCACTGGATCGCATCATCGGCGGCCTGGAGAAGAAAAACAAGCTCATCTCCCCTAACGAAAAGAAGATTATCGCTTACCATGAAGCCGGGCACGCCATCTGCGGATGGTTCCTGCCACACGCTTCTCCGCTGGTGAAGGTGACGATCGTACCACGTGGTGTCGGCACTTTGGGGTACGCCCAATACCTTCCTAAAGAAGAGTACATCACGCGCACCGAGCAACTGCTCGACCGTATGTGCATGACCTTCGGAGGACGGGCTGCCGAGTCTATTGTGTTTGATAAAATCTCTACCGGTGCGCAAAACGACCTTGATCAGGTTACCAAGATGGCCTACAGTATGATAACCGTCTTTGGCATGAATGAGAAGGTCGGCCAGGTTTCTTTCTATGGCCTGTCACAAGACCAATTCCAGCGCCCTTATTCTGATGACACAGCCTCCCTGATTGACGATGAGGTAAGAAAACTTGTCGAGTCTCAGTACATCCGCGCCAAAGAATTACTGACAGAACACCGGGAGGACCTGGAAAAGCTGGCAGAGGTATTGCTGGACAAGGAAGTCCTGCTCAAATCCGATGTGGAGCGCCTGCTGGGCAAGCGCCCGAGTGAGGCAGAGGACGATCCGGAAAGCGGCTTTGATGACCATATCGCCGGCCAGTTGAAACCTATAAAAAGGGAAGAGGCTGAGGTATCCACTGAAGCGCCTTCAGAAGCTAATAATGCTGAGCAAAACGGCGAAGAGAACAAACAGGAAGAGCATCAGGAGGAAGAAACACCGACCAAAAATGCTTAAGGCATAAACAGCCTCTTACCTTCTGATTACAAAGCCCCGCCTGCTTCCGTTGAAGCAGGCGGGGCTTTTATCATGATGCCTGTTTGAATTTATTTTTTTTATATGCTTTTTATATCAGTATATACTATCACTTGTTAAGCCCACGTTAAGGAGCCAATTTTATGCATGACAGGGCGCTATTGAGCTCCGAAGGCCCCAGGTATCTGACTACAGAAGCCAATGATAACGAAGCCAGGTCTGAGAAATTGCCGCATGCCTAAACAATTTATATTTTTTTCATATAGAAAATTTTTTAGTTTAATACTTTGCGAATGTGTCTAAAACCTGTTAACTTTGAAACATCCTAATCAGTTGTGGGGTAAACCCGCATCATCCATCAAACCAAAGAGTGTTTCGGGGGCAATAAGGCAACTCTATGCTCGGTCCGGCAAGCTGGTCTGCAATACTAAGACCGCTTCCGAAAGAGCAGTTTGTCATTTTTCCTTTTCACTTTTTCTGAGAACGACTTCAACACAAACTTACCTTGAGAAAACGCAAATAGTACGCCGTGGCCGTGGTCTGCACGCTCCACGCCCTTGTACTATTGCGATGAAGCCATCATTCTTGACCCCAGGCTGCAGGATTGACCCCCTGCGTGATAAGCAACTGTATTGTCAAACTGAACACGGCAAATCCATTGTATTCAAACCATAATCTTATGAAAAACAACGCTGCGGGCAGGCTTCATGCTCTGGAAGCTTAGGCTTCTGAAGTTTTCCCCAGCCACGAGCCGGTATGCTTCATTTCAACTGCCTTAGGGCTGATGTTGCGAAGCTTTCCGGATTTACACAGGTGCAAGCGCACGTAGCAGTGCCATGCGCTAACTAATGATGCAAACACTCACCTGTTGACAATGAAACGTTTGTCAGCAAAAGGGAGTGGTGTGCCCCGACAACTGATTGATAACAAGAACCGATTGTTAACCAAAAACCGTTTTACACCATGAGATTCCCACTTACGTTGCTGGCGCTGCTGGCATCACTGCTTGCCTTTGCACAACAAGGCCTCAAACCCATTGACTTGATAAACACCGCTAAAAACGAACGTACAACATTTGAAGAGCTTAACTTATTTACCTTCTCACAACAATCTGATTACGCCCCTGCACGGCAGCTTGATGCCAATGACTTTACGTTACTTGAACTTGACGAAGAACCCCTTTCTGCTTTGGTACACCTAAAACCCGACGCCATTAGGCTGTCGTTACCTGCTAAAGGCCGGTCCGGATCTATTGACCTGGAGATGGTCCGCGTCAATCCGCTTAGCCCTGGCTTTGTGGCGATTACAGCTTCCACACAGCGCCCGGTCAAAGCACCACAGGGGGCGCACTACCGGGGAGTCGTCAGGGGGGCACCGGGCTCGGTCGTCGCCCTAAGCTTTTTTGAAGACGAGGTCATGGGGCTGATCAGCACCCCCGGTCAGGGCAACCTCGTGCTCGGAAAAAACCAGGAAGCCCGCTCCCCTCAGGAGTACATCTTGTATAACGACCATAATGTGCTCCGCGAAATGCCTTTCGACTGCGCTACCTCTGATGATGCGCCGGATTACCGCCCGGAGCAACTGGAACCGGTGGTGGGCGAACGTGGCCCTGGCGATTGTGTACAGATCTACCTGGAGATTGATTATGATGTCGTGCAAAGCAAAGGCGGTGTGGCCGGAGCCACCAACTATATCACCGGCTTATTCAATCAGGTAGCTACCTTGTACGCCAACGAAACCGTCAACATCCGCCTGTCTGAAATGCTGCTCTGGGACCAGATTAGCCCGTACAACGGCAACAACAGCTTTGTCGTTCTCACTCAGTTTGTCAATGAGCGCCCCACCTTTAACGGTGACCTTGCCCAACTGATCAGCTATCAGGCTTCCGGCGGCATCGCTTATCTGTCTGGCCTATGCAATGAATACTCGCCCCGGCACGGGTTCAGCAGCATTAATGCAACTTACGCTGCCGTACCCACTTATTCCTTTTCGGTAATGGTGGTCGCGCACGAGCTTGGGCATTCCTTTGGCGCCCGTCATACCCACGCCTGTGCCTGGAACGGCAACAATACTGCTATCGATGATTGTGCAGGGTATACGGAAGGTAACTGCGCCTCCCCGGGTTGGCCTTCCGACGGCGGCACGATGATGAGCTACTGCCACCTGCGCAACGTGGGTATCAATTTCAGTAAAGGTTTTGGCTTTCAGCCCGGTAACGTCTTGCGCAACGCCGTAGCCGATGCGGACTGCCTGCAAGCCTGTGCTACAGATGGCGGAGGCGGAAGTATTGACACCTGCGCCGGACAGGAAGTCGCGCTGGAGATTGTCCTCGATGCCTATGGCATTGAAACCACCTGGGAAATCAGAGATACCAGTGGCGCATTACAATACAGTGGCGGCCCGTATCCCAATACAACAAATGGTACCATCATTAACGAAATGCTCTGCCTCAAGGAAGGATGTTATGTATTCGAAATCCGGGACACCTACGGCGATGGCATCTGCTGCGACTACGGTGATGGCTATTACGCCCTTACGGACACAAGTGGCTTACTGTTGGCCACGGGTGGGGAGTACGGTACCGGAGAGGAAGTCAATTTCTGCCTGCCTGCAGAACAGCCGGAGCCAGGAGACAACAATTGCCTCCCCATCAACTTTTCGGATTACGAAATCCTGTCCTTCGGTGGCCCACAGGATGCGGGCACTCACGATCTGCTCGATGATGGCGAGGTCCTCCGTATCCAAAACAACGCCTGGAAAGCCATAGAAGTCAACTATGAGGTGACGCCTAATACTGTCATTGAACTGGAATTTGGCTCTACCCGTCAGGGAGAAATACATGGCATTGGCTTTGACGAAAACAACAGCATATCCTCCAACCGCCTGATCCGGTTATACGGTATTCAAAACTGGGGTCATGGCAACTACGACAACTATCCCGGAGGGGCAATTTGGAAAAAATACGTCATCCCGATTGGTGAATTTTATACCGGGGAATTTCAGTACCTGTTCTTCACGGCTGACCATGACCGACCGCCCCGCAATGGCAACTCCTACTTCCGCAACATCATTATTTATGAAGGAGACGACTGTTCAGGCAGCAATGGATTGGGCACCCCTTTAGCGGCTTTGGAAGAAAATGCGCCCACCGCAGCACTTAGCCTGTACCCCAATCCCGTAGCGGATTTGCTCACACTACAGCTTGATCAGCCACAATTGGAGCAAGCGAGGGTGGAAGTCTATGCCCTGACCGGACAGCAAATGCCAATCGGCACACAAGATTGGATGCCTGGTACTGTGCAACAGCAAATCGACGTCAGTCAACTGCCAGCCGGCACCTACGTCGTGCGGGTACAGGCCGGGCATCAGTACTGGGTAGAGAAATTTACCATTTCCAGGTATTAACATACAGACAGCCGCAAAAGGCTGTAAAGACATGGCATTAATTGTGTGAATTTCGAGCGCTGCGGCAAAGGAGCCGCAGTGCTCTTTTTTTGTTCATCAAAAATGCCGTTTTTTTTGCTTATACATTAATTTTTACTACATTTATCACCATCGAGACAGAACAAGCTTCTTACTTTAAACCAAGACTCCAAACATTTAAGATTTACACACCACCCTGGTTATATCCATATTATACTGAGCCCGAAAATTTGAATGGGCTTAAAGTCAATCTGGATCAACGCTTGCCAGAACAAATGCTCCTGTACTCCTAACAGGTGTTTTCACCCGCATGGCACTTAAGTGCCGAGAAACAATCGGATAGTGACGCTCAGTTTGAGCTGTTCAAAAGCTTTGGATCACTGCAACATGGCCTGTTACAGGTTAGGTGCCGTGCATTAGGTCCTCTTCATGCTTTTTGAAGCAATACGGCTTTACCTGCTGCCATCAATGGGATTGGACAGCAGTGGGTTTTGTATGCCTTCGAGGCTGCTTCTTCATTCTGAAATTCTTTTTAACCATTAATAATTAGTATGAAAACTCTACTTACAACAATCTCCTGTTTCCTTGCCCTGTCCCTCTTTGGGCAAGGCATCCTAAAGCCTGCCGAGCTCGTTCAGGCGGAGAAAAGCAAGGGCATGCCTTTCCAAACGGTAACTGCTTTTGACCAATCTGAAGAACGGGCGAACCTTGGGGACGAGGCTCCTGACCAGTACGATCTGCTCGAAATGCGGGACGAGGTGGTACAGCAACTCCATGCCGAGCAGCCAGACCGCATCACGTTTAACTTACCCTCCACCCATCGCAGCGAGCTCGCCATTGAGCTGGTCAGGGTGGACCTCTTTACCGATGACTTCCAGGTTACGGACAGTCAGACCGAGTCTGCCGCTGATGTAGACTACGGCGTGCACTACCGTGGCATTATCAAAGGGGAATCCGGTTCCATCGCTTCCCTGAGTATTTTTGAAGATGGGGTCATGGGCCTGTTCAGCCCGGCAAGAGGGGGCAATCTCGTCCTTGGCCAGTTGGAAGGCAACCGCAATGAAACCCGCTACATCCTGTACAACGATAAGGATGTACTGGAGCGCATGGCTTACGATTGCGGCACGCCCGATGATGGCGAAGGCTACACCCGGGAGGAACTGCAGCCACAGCCCGGTACACGGGCACTTAGCGACTGTGTGCGCTTTTACTACGAAGTAGACTACGACATCTTCCAAAACAAAGGGGGTACACAAGGCGCGACCAACTACGTAACGGGCATTGCTAACGAGGTGGCCACGCTCTATGCCAACGAGAACATCAACACCGTAGTTTCAGAAATTTTTGTCTGGAGCTCCAGCAGCCCTTACTCCAGTAATTCCAGTTCCGGCATGCTGTCCGACTTCCAAAGCTACCGCAATGGCGTGAACGGCGACCTGGGGCATCTGCTTTCCTATCAGGCAAGCGGTGGTATCGCTGCTGGCTTCTCCGGGCTTTGCAACAGCAATCCGGATAACAGCCTGTGTTTCTCTTCCATTAGCTCTTCTTATTCACAGGTACCGACTTACTCCTTCACGATTATGGTCACCACTCACGAGTTTGGGCACCTGTTCGGTTCCCGCCACACCCACGCCTGTGTCTGGAATGGCAATAATACGGCTATCGATGGCTGTGCCGGATCAACAGAGGGCTCCTGCTCCCTGCCGGGCTACCCCAGCAATGGAGGGACGATTATGAGCTACTGCCACATTCAGAACGTCGGGATCAACTTCAACCTCGGCTTTGGATCACAGCCTGGCAACGTCATCCGCAACCGCGTGTCCAATGCCTCCTGCCTGCAGGCTTGTGACGGTGGCGGCGGCAACCCCACCTGCAACGACAATGAGATTACGCTCACCATCAATCTGGACAACTACCCGGGAGAGACGACCTGGAGCGTGGTTAACGGCAGTGGCACAACCGTAGCTTCCGGTGGGCCATACAGCGGTGCAGGGTCTACCGTCACCGAAGACATCTGCCTGCCGAACGGCTGCTATGACTTCACCATCTTCGACAGCTATGGAGATGGTATCTGCTGTGCTTACGGCAACGGCTCGTATAGCCTCACCGATGGCAGTACGGTACTGGCTTCGGGAGGCAGCTTCGCCAGCAGCGAGGCCAATAATTTCTGTGTAGGCAGCACACCTCCTCCCCCGCCACCAAGCTACTGCGGCTCGGAAGGCAGCAATAGCAATTTCGAATGGATTCAGCGAATACAGTTTGGCAGTATTAATAACAACTCCGGCAACGACGGTGGCTATGGGGACTACACCAACCTTTCCACCGCACTCACGCCCGGAGGCTCTGTTTCCGTCACACTGGTGCCCGGCTTCTCCAGCTCTACTTACACTGAATACTGGCGCCTGTGGATTGATTACAACCGTGATGGCGACTTCTCAGATGCCGGAGAGCAAATCGGACAGGGCAGCGGTACAGGCACTTTGTCAGGTACCCTGAGTGTATCTCCAAACGCAACTCCAGGCACTACGCGCATGCGGGTAGCCATGAAGTACAACGCTTATTCCACGCCCTGTGAAACATTCAGTTATGGCGAGGTAGAAGATTACACCATTACTATTGGCTCTGCTTTACCCGGAGAAAATGGAATCGCCGTGGGCAATCCTTCCGGCCTGAAAAGCAACGACCTGACTAAAGGCGCCGGCTTCAGCATCTTCCCCAACCCTGCCAAAGACCTCGTCAATCTGCAGTACCGTGCCGCAGTTGAGGGCAAAGTGGAAATTGAACTGCTTGACCTGATGGGCCGTACGCTGCAGGCGTTCACGGACCAGGCAGTAAGTGGCTCCAACGTCTTCCAGCTGGAAACCAATCAACTTCCGGAAGGCACCTACCTTATCCGGTTGACCCAAAACGACCAACAGCATGTGGAACGGGCGGTCATCAGCCGATAATAAGGAATAACTGTCTCGATAAATGGTCTCGATAAAATAGCAGTGCCCGGTACAAGCTTACAACCTGTACCGGGCACTTTTCGTATTCCCAAAATACTATTACCGCTACCAGCGCAGGGCTTGCAGCATCAGGCCGAAAATATCGTTGTTCTGATAAATACCCATAAACTTAGCCGCGCCGGGGCCGTAGGCATAGACCGGGATAAGCGTAGCAGAGTGCCCGCCGGTGCTGAAGGTTGGGTTGATATGCTCATAAGTCCGCTGCATCCGCACTTCAGCGGCTGAGAGGGACATCCCGCCTGTTTCATGATCTGCGGTAACAATCACCAGGGTATTCCCATCTTTTTCTGCAAAATCCAGCGCCGCATCAATCGCTTTATCAAAGTCTTTCACTTCCTCAATGATGTAATCGCCATCGTTCGCATGGCCGCCCCAGTCAATTTGAGAGCCTTCCACCATCAGAAAGAACCCATCTTTGTCCTCAGAAAGAAAATCAATAGCCATGGCGGTAGCCTCAGGCAGAAAGTCGCCCCGGCCTTCTGACATTTTCGGCATACCATCAGAAGCCAGAAGGTAGCCATACTTTTTGCTATAGTCCCAGGCTGCAGGCTTGGTAAGAGCAGTGGTATCCATCAGGTAACCGTAAGCGGCAAGGGAATCCAGGTAATTTTTGCCATCCTTACGGCGGGCAAAGAACTCAATGCCACCACCCGCAAAGAAATCGACAGGCGCTGCGGGTAGCTGAGCCGCAATTTCGTCTGCCATGCCGCGGTTTGCAACATGCGCGAAAAAGGAAGCGGGCGTAGCGTGAGTGATAGAAGAGGTAGCTATAACGCCGGTAGCCTGCCCCCGGGCTGCAGCCATCTCGAGGATCGTCTCCCGGGCAATCGTATCTTTATCTACTCCAATGGCGCTGTTGTAGGATTTGTAACCGGTTGAGAACGCAGTAGCGCCCGCCGCCGAGTCGGTAATCGTAGCGTCAGTGGGTTCATTTTGGTGCAGCCCGATGTGCTGGAAACGGGTAAAGCTGGGCGTTTTATCCTGGTAGTAAAAAGCAGTGGACATCTGCGTCAGCCCCATGCCGTCCCCAATCAGCAGGATGACATTTTTTGGCTTTTTACGGATGGCCATTTGCTGGTAGCTGTTGTTGCAGCTCTGCACCACGAGGATAGTGGCGAGGAGGAAGAGTAGCTTTTTCATATCGCGTAATGCAGTTTTTGGCAAAGGTAAGATTTTGATATTGCTTAAAAGTTAACTTTATACCTTGACTCGGACACTCCCAAAAGGCAATTTTGCAATCACAGTTAAAAAAGAGAATACCCCATGAGCCAAACCATTTTTCAGCTCAAAATAACGCTGAGGGGCTCCCAAAAGCCCTCCATTTGGCGCCAGGTACAAATCCCGGCAGGGCTGGACTTTCAGCAGTTGCATGCGATCATACAAGGTGCTATGGGCTGGACCAACAGCCACTTGCATGCTTTTACCGATCGACGGCGGAATTTCAGCATCGGCATGCCTGACGAGTTCGATATGGATGAGACGCAGGACGGCCGCGAGGAAAAGGTACAAGACTACCTTAGCGCCAAAAGCGACACCCTAATCTATGAGTATGACTTCGGGGACAGCTGGGAACATATCATAGAGGTCCAAAAAGTACTGGAGGCAGAACCGGGCGAAACCTACCCTAAGCTACTCAAAGGCAAAGGCGCCTGCCCGCCTGAAGACTGCGGAGGCATTTGGGGCTATTACCATATGGTGGAAGCCATCAACGACCCTAAGCACGAAGACCACGAAGATATGGTGGAATGGACGTGCGTAGAAGAATGGGATGTCAATGAATTTGACGAAGCGCACGCACGGGAGCGTATGCTTGATCGGTTCAATAACGCCAGGAATTCCTACGGTATGTTTTTTTAATCAAGCTTTTTGCAGCAATTGCCGGATGGCTTCTCCCACCTGCTCAAAGGGGAAGCCCTGAGCGATACGCTCCCACTTCGCCCGGATTTCCGGCAGGCATAAGTTGCCAATGCTGCCTTCATGCGTGTGCCGGATTTCCCGGGGTGGCTCAAAGGTACCGTTAGCAATCTGTCCGCCCACAATCTGGTAGGCTTCGCGGAAGGGCTTGCCTTCAAGCACCAGCTGATTGACGGCCTCCACGCTAAAGAGGTAGCGGTAGCGCTCGTCTTCCAGCAGGCGCTCCGCCGGGCGGGCATGGGGCAGGGCGTAGTTGAGAATGCTCAGGCACTGCCTGAGCTGCTGCAGGGCGGGGAAAATCGCCTCCTTTAATAACTGAAAATCGCGGTGATAGCCGGAAGGCAGCCCGGCAGTCAGTTGGCTAATCTGCACCGGCAGGGCCTGCAGGCTGTTGCAGCGGGCGCGGAGCAGCTCGAAGACATCCGGATTTTTCTTGTGCGGCATGATGCTGGAGCCGGTGGTGAGCTCATCCGGGAAGGATAAAAAGGCGAAATTCTGGCTGACGTAGAGCACGACATCTGCAGCGAGCTTGCCCAGGGTAGCCGCAGTGCCGGCGATGCCATAGCTGAGCTGCTGTTCAGACTTGCCACGCCCCATCTGAGCGTGCACCACGTTGTAGCTGAGGTCTCCAAAGCCCAGCATTTCCGTGGTCATGCGACGGTCGAGCGGGAAGGAGGCCCCATAGCCCGCCGCTGAGCCGAGCGGATTGTGATTGATGGTTTGATAAATACCCTGCCAGAGCCGCAGGTCGTCCACCAGGCTTTCCGCGTAAGCGCTGAACCACAGCCCGAAGCTGGAGGGCATAGCCGCCTGGTAGTGGGTGTAGCCGGGCAGCAGAATGTCTTTATGCTCTTCAGAAAGCTGTAACAGGGTATGAAATAGCTCGCCCATGAGCTGGGTAATCTCCTCTATCTCCGAGCGAAAAAATAACCGCAGATCCACCAGCACCTGATCATTGCGGGAGCGGCCTGCGTGTATTTTCTTGCCGATATCGCCCAGTTCCTCCGTCAGCATATACTCCACCTGTGAGTGGATGTCTTCCATGCCTGCCTCCACGGTCATACCCTCTTCGGTTGCCTTTTTATACAGTCGGCGCAGGGCGGCTTGCAGTTGCGCCAGCTCCTCTTCGGTGATCAGCCCGATCTTGGTGAGCATCTGCACATGCGCCAGGGAGCCGAGGATATCCCAGGGTGCCAGGTAGGCATCGAGTTCGCGGTCCTGCCCTACGGTGAAGGCTTCGATTTGCTGGTCGAGGGTGTAGGATTTTTGCCAGAGTTTCATAATGTAGCTGCAAAGTGGTCTTGGAAGTACAAGGTTTTCAACTTAGTATCAATACCATTTAGATGAATCGCCTCCGGACCTTATTTTTATTAATTGTAATAAATTCGTGTTTGCTGGATTTCCCTGCCTTTAGAAGAGATTTGATCAACTTTGATAAAAAGTCAAAAACCTTAGCGTAATCATCCTTTTCATACCTTAAAAAAACAATCGTGACCTCTTCAACTTTATGAGCAAAGACCCACTCACCAAAGTCTTTATCTTCTGTAATGAGAATTTGGCTGCTAGATTTAGCGTATTCGATTACTTCCTTATCACTAATACCAGGCGCTTCTTCCAATATCCATGTGACCTCAATATTTTGTTTCCGTAGCCCGGCTACAATTTTACCATTTAGTCCTTCATCAGCTAACACCATAATCTAGGCAGCCTTAATTACTTCTTCATTCTCAATAACTAATGCGGCATACGTTATGGCAGCTGATATGTCCTCCGGCTTAAGATGAGGGTACATCTCCAAAATTTCCCCTGAATCGTATCCATCCGCCAGTTTTCGGAGTAGGAGCTCAACCGTAATCCTTGTGCCCTTAATAACCGGCTTGCCCAGCATTACATCCGGATTCGATTCAATATGATTTCTATAATCTACCATAACTAGGTCTTTTATTATAACACTTATTGATAACTTGAATAACAAAACAACAAAAATAAGCTTTGAGTAGTTTCCAAGCGCCAATTCACGTCAGCAGTACTCATATCTACACCCGCTCCACATACCCCTCCAACAACGCAATATACCGCTCAATCCCTTCCTCCACTTCCACCACCTTGATATACTCATTCGCCGTATGCGAGCGGGCGGAGTCGCCGGGGCCAATTTTGACGGTAGGAAAAGGGCAGAGCGCCTGATCGGAAAGCGTGGGCGAGCCGTAGGTGGACATGCCCAGTGCGATACCTGCCTGCACCAGTGGGTGGCCTTCCGGTATACCGCTGGGGTTGAGGCGCAGGGAGCGGGGCACGAGTATAGATTGTGTGTGAATCTGTAGGTACTCCAGCACCTCGGCATTGGTATAATGCTCATTGGTGCGCACATCGATCACAAAGTCGCAGCGGTCGGGCACCACATTGTGCTGATGACCGGCTTTAATTTGCGTCACGGTAGCCTTCACCGGTCCCAGCAGGCGGCTTACCCGCTCGAAATCGTGCTGACGGATCCACTCAATATCCTTTAGCGCCAGGTAGATGGCGTTGACGCCCTCATTTCTGGCTGCATGCCCGGCGATACCTGTGACTTCTGCATCAATCACCATCAGGCCGCGCTCGGCTATGGCCAGCTGCATCTGCGTAGGCTCCCCGATGATGCCTACGGCGATTTCCGGCAGTTCCGGGAGCACCGCAGCGATGCCATTCGCACCTGAGATCTCCTCCTCCGCCGTAGCGGCCAGAATGAGGTTGAAGGGCAGGCCTTCCCGTTCGTAAAAGTGCAAAAAAGTGGCGATCAGGCTGACGAGAGGACCGCCGGCGTCGTTGCTGCCCAGGCCGTAAAGCGTGCCCTCTTCCATATCCGGTGAGAAAGGGTCTTTTGTCCAGCCTGCCACCGGCTTGACGGTATCGTGGTGGGAATTGAGCAGTACGTTGGGTTTGGTTTCGTGGTAGTGCCGGTTGAAGGCCCAGATGTTGTGCCCTTTTTGGTGCGTAGTTAGGCCTGCATCTTTCAGAAAACGGTCGATTAGCCCGGCCGTCTTCTCTTCTTCGCGGGAGAAAGAAGGCGTGGCGATGAGGGATCGCAGCAGGGCAATGGCATTGGCGGCAAGTGGTGGCGTATTCATATCTTTTGTGGCTAGTTTGACGGTAATTTAAGGGGGATTTGATCAAATTTATGTTCGAAGAGTAAGGGTAGTGTAGTTAGAATTGCCCGAATCAGACGGGCTTGTTATCTGTCTCATTTAGTACTGAGTCTTCAGTTAGTCATTGTAGACGTTGTTGTTGTGACTCTATTTGAACGGTACTAATGCTAAATTAATATATTAATATGAGGTATCAATCCTTACCTATTGCTGTTTCAGCCCCCTAATAGATCAGACTCGATTACAGATCAAAAACTGTAACTTTGATCATGGCGCTGTGGCGGCTAAAAGACAAGGTCATGCGCTACAGCGAGTTGAAGCGAAGCATCCCGCACATTACCGACAAGATACTCACCTCACAGCTAAGGGAGCTAGCGGAGGGCTTCGTTAACCCGGGAAGTATACGCAGTATTGCCCCCCCAAAGTGGAAAATTCAATGACAGAGAAAGGCAAAACCTGCATCCCTATTATCCATGCCATACGGGACTATGGCATATATTTGATTAAGGAGGCGGGGATTGAGCATGACTTTAAATAAGCAGGTGGCAGATAATGGATTAAATTCCTGCCTGCGAGCAGAAGCGGGAACTGTTTGGTGCCGCTAGCTGTTCTTAAGCAGTATGTTATCGTCTAATATCCAAAGCATAATCAACTTCTTATGTCAACTGAAGACCGCTTAGTTCTGGATTATATGGCAATGCTACGCCACCTGAATATTGACCTCCGCCTCAGGCTTATTACGAAGCTCACGGAAAGTATTCATGTAGATCAGTCCACAAACAAACGGAATGATCATGAGTGGAAAGATTTATTTGGGGCTTGGAGTAATATAGACGATAGCGTAGAAGAACAAATTAAAAGAGGTTAAGAGATGGGTATAGAATTAATTCGCAAACAAAGTGAAGTACTGGAAGAGGTGTGCTCATTGTTTGAAGTCGATGAATTATCTGTTTTTGGGTCGATTTTAACTTCTAAATTCAATCCAGAAAGCGATATTGATTTTGTCGTCTCTATCTCTTCAACTGATCCTATCGAATACGCAGAAAACTACTTCAATCTGAAGTTTGAGCTAGAAAAAATATTTGAAAGAAAGATTGATCTGCTGGAAGAGCGTTCCATTAGGAATAAAGTTTTCAAAGATTTAGTGAACAAGCAAAAAGCCATCGTTTATGCAAGAGGAAATAAAGGTATGGCTTGAGGATATTGAAAAAGCGATTGCTGAGATAAATGATTTCCTTCCCAGCTCAGGCACGTATACAGAATTTGAAAAAGACATCAAGACCAAAAGAGCTGTAGAACGAAATATTGAAATCATTGGCGAAGCTATGAGCCGAATTTTAAGGGTAGAGCCAAATATCTCAATCAGTAACTCCAGAAAAATCGTAGATACTCGAAACCGGATAATTCACGGATACGATTCCGTATCAGATGAGGTGCTTTGGCTTATCATTACCCGCTACCTTCCTATTCTGGAGAAAGAGATCAGGAAGATTAAATAAATAATGGTATGGATGGGGAATAAGACAGATGGATTAGTCAACCACCTCCGTACCCCCACCAGCCTTCAACCCCGCCAAATCTGCAATCACCGCCCGCTTCGCCCCCGCCTGCACCGCCCGGAAGGCATTGTCCAGCTTAGGTACCATGCCATCTACGATCACCCCGTTTGCGCGGTAACTCGCATAGCTTTCCGGGGTTAAAGATGGGATGAGGGATGCCGGGTCTTTGATATCCCGCATCACACCGGGCTGCTCAAAGCAGTACTGCAATTCCACCTCGTAATAAGGTGCCAGCCCGGCAGCAAGGGAAGCGGCAATGGTATCTGCATTCGTGTTGAGCAGTTGCCCCTGCCCATCGTGGGTGATGGCACAGCAAACGGGCACTAAGCCTGCGCTCAGTAAAGCCTGTAATTGCTCCGACTGCACGCTGACCACATCCCCCGCATAGCCGTAATCCACAGCGCCGCCCCGCCGTTTTTCCGAAAGGATGATATTGGCATCCGCCCCGCTCAGCCCGATGGCCGGGCAGCCGAGGGCTTGCAGTTGGGCAACGGTGCGCTTGTTTTCCAGGCCGGCGTATACCATCGTCACCACCTCCAGCGTGGCCTCATCGGTAAGGCGGCGGCCTTCGTACATGCGCGGGGTGATGCCCAGGGCTTTACTGATTTGGCTGGCGCGCCGGCCTCCGCCGTGTACCAGGATTTTATGCCCCGGTAGCCCGTGGAAGTAATCCAGGCAGTCGCTGAGGGCTTCGGGCTGCTGTAGCAGGGCTCCTCCGATTTTTAGAATGGTAAGTGTGGACATGTTATTGGCTTTTCAGCAGTTCTTTAATCGCCGCCATCGCCGCCCAGGTTCGGTTGTTGCTTTGCTCGAGATGCAGGGAGCGCGGGCTGTCAATCACAGTGTCCGAAACGACTACATTGCGGCGTACCGGCAGGCAGTGCATAAAACGCCCGTTATTGGTCACCGCCATTTTTTCCGGGCTGATCATCCAGTTGGCATCCTGGTTTTGCACCTGACCGTAGGCATGGTAGGGCGACCAGTTTTTGACGTATACGAAGTCGGCTCCTTCCAATGCCTTTTTTTGATCGTAGATGACCGGAGTATCGCCCACGAATTCCGGAGCCAGCTCGTAGCCCTCCGGATGGGTCAGGCAAAGGTCCACATCGGCTACCTGCATCCATTCGAGGAAGGAATTGGCGACCGCCTGTGGCAAAGCTTTGGGGTGAGGCGCCCAGCTCAGCACGACCTTTGGGCGGTGTGCCGGGCGGTGCTCAGCAATCGTCACCCAGTCGGCCAGGGACTGCAGCGGGTGACGGATAGCCGATTCCAGACTGAGGACCGGCACTTGCGCATGCGTTTTGAATTGCTCCAGTATGAAATCCTGATAATCGCGCTCGCGGTCTGTCAGACTGGGGAAGGTGCGCACACCGATAATATCCGCGTACTGACTGATGACACCCGCCGCTTCCTTCACATGTTCTGCCTTATCGGCATTCATAATGGCGCCATCCTCAAACTCGAGTTGCCAGCCCTGACCGGCGTTGTGCACCATCACCTGCATGCCGATGCTGAGGCCGGCTTTCTGCGTGCTCAGGCGGGTGCGCAGGCTGGGGTTGAAAAACAAGAGGACCATCGTCTTGTGCTGCCCAATGGCAAGCAGGTCTTCCGGCGGGCTTTGCTTGAGCTCAAGGGCACTTTGGACCAGCGCTACCGGGTCCGCTACATCGTGTACGGAAGTGAAATGCTGCATAAGGTTTAGAATTGAGAAGGTTTGAGCCGCAGGCCAGCCGCTTCGTCCAGCCCAAACAGCAGGTTCATATTTTGTACCGCCTGCCCGGATGCGCCCTTGAGCAGGTTGTCGATCATGCTGACGATGAGGAGCTTGCCTTCGTGCCAGTCGAGGTAAACGATGCCTTTGTTCGTATTCACCACCTGCTTGAGGTCCGGATTAGTTGGGGAGCAAAATACGAAGGGAGAGTCGGCGTAAAACTCCTCAAACAGCTCTGTGGCTTTTCCAGCTTTCAGGTCCGTATACAGGTAGGTACTTGCGTAAATACCCCTGGGGAAATTGCCCCGCAGCGGCAGGAAATTGATGTCCAGGTCAAAATCGGGCTGCAACATGCGTACGCTCTGCCCAATTTCCTGTAGATGCTGATGCCGGAAAGCCTTATAGATGGAGATGTTGTTATTGCGCCAGCTGAAGTGGGTAGTGGCTGAAAGCGCCTGCCCTGCCCCGGTGGAGCCTGTGACGGCGTGCACGTGCACATGATCTTCCAGCAGCCCGTTTTTAGCCAGAGGCAGCAGCGCGAGCTGAATTGCTGTGGCAAAGCAGCCCGGGTTGGCAATACGCGTAGCCGAACGGATGCAGTCGCGCTGCAGTTCGGGCAGGCCGTATACAAAATCATGATCTTCGCTTTCCGCCCGGAAGTCCGTGCTCAAGTCAATGATGCGGACCTCCTCCGGCACTTCATTTTCCGAAAGGAAGCTGGCCGAGCGGCCGTGGCCCATGCAGAGGAAGAGCACATCCACACTGCCATATTCTGCTTCGGCCTGAAAATGGAGGTAAGTCTCGCCCAGCAGGCTGGTATGCAATGCAGTGACCGGTTGGCCTGCCTGACTATTGCTCTGTACCCAGGCGATTTCAACATCCGGATGATTGATAAGAATACGGAGCAGTTCTCCGGCCGTGTAGCCCGCTCCGCCTACAATACCTGCGTTAATCATCTTTTGGTGCATTTTGCTGTACGAAATGGTGGATTTTCAGGTTGGTCGACAGGATTTTGGTGAAGCCTTTGACATCCTCCCCGCTCCAGGCCTTGTTCATCTCCCCGTACTGCCCAAAGCCGCTGTTCATCAGGTCGTAACCTGACTGAATACCAATGAGCTCAAAGCGGTAGGGGTGCAGTTTGACGGTAACGCTACCAGTCACTGTCGCCTGTGTCTCAGTCAGGAAGGTTTCGATATTGCGCATCACCGGCTCCAGCAGTTGCCCCTCGTGCAACAGCATGCCGTACCAATTAGCCAGTTGCTCTTTCCAATACTGCTGCCACTTGGTAAGGGTGTGCTTTTCCAGCAAATGGTGCGCTTTGATGATAATGAGCGGAGCAGCCGCTTCAAAACCCACCCGCCCCTTGATGCCGATGATAGTATCGCCCACGTGCACATCGCGGCCGATGGCGTAGGGGGCTGCTTTTTCCTGCAGGGCTTGTATGGCTTCCAGCGGGTGGTCGTAGGAAACTCCGTTCAGCCCGGTCAGTTCCCCTTTTTTGAAGTGGAGAGTGACTACCTGCGGCTCCTTTTGCGTAAGCGGGCTGGGGTAGGCTTCCTCCGGTAGAGTCTGGTCGGAAGTCAGGGTTTCCGCCCCACCCACACTAGTGCCCCATACGCCCTGATTGATGGAGTATTTGGCTTTCTCCCAGGGCCAGTCGATGCCGTGCTTTTTCAGGTAATCAATTTCTTCCTGCCGGGACAGCTGCATATCGCGGATGGGCGTGATGACCTGCAGGTTGTTGCCCAGTACCTCGAAGACCAGGTCAAATCGCACCTGATCATTGCCCGCACCTGTACTGCCGTGGGCTACGGCATCTGCGTCCAGGCTGTTGGCGTACTTGACGGTCTCCAGCGCCTGAAACATCCGTTCGGCACTTACGCTCAGCGGGTAGGTGTTGTTGCGCAGCACGTTGCCGTAAATCAGGTAGCGCAGGCATTGGTCGTAATAGGTGGGCAAGGCGTCCACGGCTTTGTAAGATGCCGCGCCGAGCTGCAGGGCTTTCTGTTCCAGCGCTTCCAGCTCTTCCGGGGAGAAGCCGCCGGTATTTACCGTAAGGGCATGCACTTCCATGCCTTTATCGGCGGTCAGGTGTTTTACGCAAAAGGAAGTATCGAGGCCGCCGCTGTAGGCGAGGACCACTTTAGGTGGTTGGCTCATGTTTATTGAAGGGTTTAACGTTGGTTGACAATCATGTTGCTCATATCGTAGGCCATGGCATCTGCTTCCTCTTTGGAAGGCGCAAGCATAGCCGTGCACAGGCACATCCGGCGCTGATTGCGCTCAAGGATATCGTAGTTAGGGCAGGATTTACAGCCCGCCCAGAAGGCCTCATCCTGTGTCAGCTCCGAGAAGGTGACCGGCCGGTAGCCCAGGTCGGAGTTGATGCGCATGACCGGCATACTGGTGGTGATACCGAACAAGCGCGCCTGTGGATACTTGTTGCGCGACAGCTCGAAGGCTTTGGCTTTGATTTGCCGGGCCAGGCCGTGCTGCCGGTACTGCGGGAAGACGATGAGGCCCGAATTGGCGACGTAGCGCTCGTGGCTCCACACCTCTATGTAACAGAAGCCGGCTACCTTACCGTCCTGAAGGGCGATAATGGCGTTGCCATTCTGAATTTTAGTACGGATGTACTCGGGCTGTCGCTGAGCGATACCGGTACCACGGGCGCGGGCAGACTCAGCGTACTCGCGGCAGATTTCTTCAGCATAAGCCTCGTGAGAAACGTCCGCTATCTGGATATCAAACTTCATGTGTCAAATTGATGCCTTTAGCATTTGGTACAGAGACCAAATGGTATTCAGATTGATGAATGCAAAACGTGGTTTTAATTTTCAGCAGGGAAAAGGAAAGGGTAAGCAAAGCTACACCCCGGATGGGTTATATGTTGAGTATACGCCCCTATGGGCGACGTGGGAAGCGTCGACGAGCACCTGCCGGGAATGTCCGCAGGAATAATGGTGAAATGATAATATTTGCTACGTCGTGTTGCATTTAGACATGCAATCTATAGGAGATTTCAAGAAAATGCAAAATTTGCCCGGAAAAAATTAAAATTTGCCCTTTTGTGATCTAATGCATTGAAGGAAAACAGCCAAAGCCAGAAATTTGCAGCAAAAAATGAGTCAAAAGGCACCCTTGATTACCCGAGATGTTTTGGCCATAGAGCGCACAAGGCTGGCCAATGAGCGTACTTTTCTGGCCTACTTCCGTACTGCGGTAGTTTTCCTAAGTGCAGGGTTCGCTATACTTGAGATGTCAGCGCTGGAAGAAATCCGGCCTCTTGGATGGTTCCTCCTATGCTTGTCCCCTATAATTCTGGCTGTAGGTATTGGGCGGTTGGTCTACATCCGCGCGCACATCAAAAAATACTATCAGTTGTGACAGTGCAGTTGCTTTTTACCGGCACAACCACTATATTTGAAGTACCAAACTACTTTTTAAGGAACAAAAACCTCTGTGGCTGAAAGGCTACAGGGGTTTTGTTTTTGATTTTCAGTCTTTCAAAAGGCGATGATTCATCGGGTGCAGACAAACAAAAAAAGCCACACCCGGCAACTCCGGATGCAGCTTTTTTATCAGCAAGCTGGTAAAATTCTGATTGAAGTGCTTTATTCCTCAACGTATTTTTTAGGCAGCTCGCCGGAAGCGCTTACCCACTCCTGCAGCGCGTAGGCAAATCCCCGGCCGGAATGTTCTACCTTAGCCAGCAGCCCTTTCTTATTGGCCAGTTTATGCAGGCTCGCGTTAAGCTTGGTCTTGATCTGAGCAGCTCCCAGCTTGATCTCAGGATTTGCCACCCCGATTTTTGTCAGTTCAGAAGTGGTCAGGACTTTGCCTTTGTCTTTAATGCTTTTCAATACAAAGTCATCCCATTCTGACAAACGATAGCCCGGGACATCCTCATTGGCAGGTGTCTCTTTTGCGGTTTGGCTGGCCTTTTCTTTAGCGGCCTTCGGTTGGGTTTCTGTAGTTGCTTTCTTTTTGCTTTTGGAGCCAGGCGGGCGGCCAGGCCCCTTTCCCTTTCCTTTTGTCTTGCCAGCGGCGGCAGGTTTGGCAGCCTTTTTCTCTGTGGTTTTCTTATTCTTAGCCCCTTTTGGACGACCGCGCCCTTTAGTCTTAGGAGCAGCAGCTTTCTCTTCTTTTTCCTTTTTGGGAGCTGCCTCTACTTCCGGTACGTTCACAGTGGCTGTAGAAATTTCCAGCCCAAGCGCTGTTTCCGCTTCGGACAGATAGCCTTCCAGTTCGCTGACCATAGCCTGCGTTTTGACCACCTGATACTGCAGTTTCCTCAAATCGGAATTAAACTTATTAATTAAATCCCTTAGTTCTAAAGGGGATAGCTTTTGAAATTCCATTTTTTGTTTTTTTTATTTCGTTCTCAATTAAAATGCAAAACTAATCAAAACGTTTATTTTACTGCCTTTTTTCTATTAAATTTCAAAATAAAAAAACAAGATCAGCACACAACAATGAAGTAACAGAAGGCATTCTAAGTATTGATTTTAACATTGAAGCCTAATTCGTTTTTTTGAATTTTAAATTTACAACCTGACTGCCTCTCAGCATATCAAAATACAGAGTACCTTAACAATGACCCGAAAGCTTAACCCTAAGCCACAGGCTAAATACCAATTCCGGTTTTTGAAGCTTAGCAAACCATTCACCCGCCCACCAATGAGGAAGATAAAGAGATTTCAGGCCTGTCCATCTTAAAGTCATCCAGCGTTGATCGAAAAAAATGGAGAATTTACCGTGCATAGTGTAAGATTGGGGCATCACAGGGCGTTAATTGCCTGTTGTTCAAACCAAAACACCCGACCACCATGTCAAAGACCAAGGAGTTCCTGCTATATTGCTCCGGAGCAGATACCTCAATTCTCGAAAAATGCCCTTCCGACGAAAATAAATTTATCGGTATTGGCGGCACTGTACTCTTCACCGGCTTGCTGGCATTTTTCTCTGCCGGCTATGCTGTCTATACTGTTTTCGACAATTATTTCTTTGCTTTCGTATTCGGCCTGATCTGGAGTCTGATGATTTTCAACCTCGACCGGTACATCGTAGCCAGTATGAAGAAGCGCGGGACGTTCTGGAAGGACTTCGCTATTGCCTTCCCCCGCCTGCTGATGGCGGTATTGCTTGCGCTGGTCATTTCCAAGCCTTTGGAGCTAAAAATCTTTGAAAAGGAAATTAACGCCGAATTACTGGTAATGGAACAGGAGGTATTTAAAGACCAGGAAGCTACCATACAGAGCCGATATCAGTCGTCCATCCAAAGCCACCTCGACCGCATACAGGGCCTGCAGGCCGAAATCAACACCCAGGCTTCCATCCGCGACACGCTCGCCCTAATGGCCCTGAGAGAAGCAGATGGCACCGGTGGGTCCGGCAACAAAAACCTGGGCCCTATTTACCGCGCTAAAAAGGCCGATGCGGATAAAGCAGAAGCCGAGCTGCAAACGATCAGAATGCGGGTATTGCCCCTTATCGCTGAACAGGAATCAGCAGTGAATGAGCTGGACAGCCTGATGAAAACGGACATCGCCGGACTGGAGCGGGGCGCTTACGGAGGCATGGCGGCACGTATGGAAGCGCTGCACCGGCTAGGCTCGGAAAGCGACGCCATCTACTGGGCCAGTATTTTCATCATGCTTCTCTTTATAGCAGTTGAAACAGCCCCTATTTTTGTAAAACTCATCTCACCGCGCAGCCCCTATGACTACCTGCTGTACAACTATGAGCATGAGTTCGAAATGGACAACCTGGAAAAAGTGAGCCTGCGCAATAACGCCATGAGGAACAAAGTGAAGTTCGATACCGAAACCAGCATTTACCGGACGCAGCAAGAGATCAAAATCGAAAAAGAACTGACCAATACCTACCTGCGCCGCAGGAAAGAAGCCATCGAGCAAACGCCCGTGGAGTGGGAGCAACCTCCATTCCTCAGAGAAGCAAGTTGATGCTTAGTCAATTGCCTGCAGCCCTTTCAGCACATCTTCCGGCAAAGCCTCGAGCACTTCCTTACCGTGACGATACCCTTCGTCCCGAATATGCTCATAGGCTTTCCAGGAGGCGAACCCAAACTTCTGCACATTGGGATTGAAGTGGATATCGAGGTACTGAATCGTCTCTTTGCGCCGGGCTGTGCTGTACAAGAGCGAGGACTTGGTGATGATGCTGGTCATGGAAGGCATTTTGTACTTTCTCTTTTTTCTTCGGAACTTATCCCGCAGCAACTCCCAGGAGCTCGGGGTTTCATCAAAGTCCAGGGTATAATTTTTATCCGCAAGGAAGTCTACCCCAATAACGGAGCCCGCGCCCATTTTGCGCATTACATCCACAGGGAAGTTGTTGAAGTTGCCCCCGTCAACCAGGAGGTCATCCCCTAATGGAACAGGTGGAAAAACGCCAGGTACCGCCCCTGATGCAGTTAGCAGCTTCACGGCAGAACCACGGGTAAAGACTTCTTCCCGGGCTTTACTGAGATTGCTCACTACAACGTGCAGCGGTATCCAGGAATCAGCCAGGTCAACATCCGGATGGCCAGTCAGGCATTCAATAGCCCGGCTGATCATATCCCGGAACCGCTTACCTTTAATCAGGGAGACCAGTGGCAAGACATTTAGGTCTTTGGTCGGGTTGTACGCGGCAGCCCCTTTCAGGCATTTATCGGTCTGTTCGTAAGTAGTGTCAAAAGAAATCACAGCCGCCAGCATAGCACCCGCACTCGTGCCGCCTACGATATCGACCGGCACGTCCTTTTCCAGAAGGGCCCGGTACACGCCGATATGTGCAAAGCCTTTGGCACCCCCACCTGCCAGGGTCAGCCCGATGGCATTGCCGCACAAACTCCGTACTAAGCGGGGAATATCGCGTGGATTGTCCTGCCGGATGTGAAAATGACGGTGCAGCCACGGGCGCTGATCAAGCCAGTTCACAGTTCCTCTTGGAAAGGGCGCGCCTGCCGGATGTTGCAGGACCAGTATTTTGGGGGCCATCCCTGCTGAGAAGGCTGTTTCCAGTTCCCTCTCCAGAGGCGTTAGTGCAGGCCCGGCAGTAAAGGGCGCCCAAAGCAGCACCTGATCTGCCTGCCGCATGCAGCGGAGTATCCACTCTTTCTGATCCGGCCGGCCGGTAAAGATCAGGAAGTCGTGAGCTGATTCCTGCTCTTCCAACCAGTGGCTTACCCGTTCGGAGGCCAGACCTGCAGAGCGATTCTGCCTTGTCTCCGAGCTGTAGGGAACATCGGCTTCTGTTAACACCCTAACGCTACCAGCTTCCTGAAGGGCACCTTGCAGCGCTTTGAAGTATTGCTTAAAATCTTCGTTTTGATCCTGAGCGAGCAACAGCATAGTGGCCGGGCGTTTCACCTGATGTTGCCCGGCATCATCCCTGCGCAGCCGCTTAATGATGCGTTTGGTAATGCGGTGCCCTAACTGTGGAAAATGCTGAAGGGCCTGAAAGTAAGCCTCCGCAGAGATTTTGATCAGGACGCTGTCCCTTATCGCCATCACACTGGCCATGCGGGGCTCCTCGGAGTGAACGGCAATTTCCCCCACGACCTCTCCCCTTGCTACCTCGCCCAGTACTTCAGATGGGTTGCCCTCTCCGGCAGACCGGCGCAGCGCAAGCAACCGCCCCCGCACGAGAAAGTATACAGCATCTCCCTGATCACCTTCTTCAAAAAGATAATCGCTACCATGCAGCTTGATCCATTGGATGTGAGGCAAAAGAAAATCGAGCAGCGCTTCGTCGAATTCACCGAATATTTCACCCAGGCCTTTATGCAGCAGGTGTTTATCATCCTTTTTTACAGTAGAAAACATAAGCCATCAATTTTAGTCACACGCAATCAATAATCCACAACCTGTAGCATGCACTACAGGAAGGACACTCCCTGCACCGCTCTGGCACAGACAGCTCCGAATTTTCAAGGGGATATTGGTCTGACAAAAATCGATTAGGCCCTGAAAGGGAAGCGTTATTATCGCTTTTTCTGGCCTTTAAGGCGCTTGAACGCAGCCACAATATAATTGTTTTTTGGTAAACGCTAAAACACCCGGTCTCATGGTTTCAAACCATCTGCCAACGGCTACTCTGCCTGAGGCTCGATAGCAAAAGTTAAAAACTAGCCCTGATTTTAACTTCCAACCCCCGGTGGGGAGTATCTTTGACAGGAACAACCAAAACAAAACGTATGGATTTAAGTCAGGTTGCTGCCCAGGTTTTACGGCAGGCGGAATACTACCTCCCCCACCTGACCTCCCGGCAATACACCGAACAGCCACAACTGTTGCAGGGCAGCTCCGTGGGGCAACATACCCGCCATTTTATTGAGTTTTTTGAATGCCTGATTGAGCAAAGCCAGCAACCTGCCGGAGAAATTGACTACAGCAAACGACGGCGCTCACCCGAAGTGGAAACCCAGCCTGGCAAAGCCCTTCAAAAAATCGAGTCGGTCTGCACACAACTTTCACTGCTGGAAGCGCCTCAACCGCTCCGGCTGCAATGCAATGACCTGCAACATATTGCAGAATCCAGTACCATACCCACTAACCTGGAACGTGAGCTGGTCTACAATATCGAGCACACTATCCACCACCTGGCCATTATCAAAATTGGCCTTGCCCTGGTCGCGCCGGAGCTGGCCATTCCGGAAGCATTTGGCACCGCTCCCTCAACGATGGCTTTCAGGGCAATGCAATAGCTCCTTTCTTTTTGCCGCACAACGACTACGCCAAACTTTGTCGGACATTTAAAGGCTAATTTACTTATATACGTTAATATCGGCTGGCTTTAACCCTCCCCGTCAACAAATTGAGCTGTTGATGTGTAAAATAGTAAGACCAGCCCGAGCAAATGCACAACCTTTATGTCGCAAAGCCTACCTATTCCACCTAACGAGGAAGAACGCCTCAAAGCACTGGCGTCCTACCAGATCATGGACACCCTTGCCGAAAAAGAGTTCGACAACCTCACCCGTATTGCTTCTCATGTTTTCGATGCACCTATCGCACTTATTACGCTGCTCGATGAGGAGCGGCAGTGGTTCAAATCGAAGGTAGGCATTGAGGCAGAGAGCACCCCCCGGGAAATTTCCTTTTGTCAGTACGCTATAGTAGATGGAGAGACACTTATCGTCAATGATGCTCAAGAGGATGAGCGCTTTGAGAACAATCCTCTCGTCACCGGCAACCCCAACATCCGGTTTTATGCCGGGCACCCTATTACAAATGAACAGGGGCACAGCCTGGGCACGCTCTGCGTAATTGATGAGAAGCCCCGCTCTGCCACACCAGAACAAATTGAATTGCTCAGGGGGCTGGCAGAAACTGCTATGAGCCTTATTGAATGTAGAAAGGCCAACTATCGCCTGGAAATCTACAAGCGCTTCTTTGATGAGTCGCTAAACCTGATGTGCATCGTGGATATGCAGGGCATCTGCAGAGAGATTAACCCCTTTTTTATGAAAAAGCTGGGCTGGGAACAATCCCAACTTCTTTCCAGGCCACTCATGGACTTTTTCCACCCGGACGATCAGGAGCAGGCTTATGCTCGACTGGCAAAGCTTAACGAGGGCGAGCCAGCTGTGGAGTTTGAAAACCGCCTCCGCAAAAAAGACGGGTCTTACATTTGGGTACAGTGGAACTGTCAGCCTGACCCCGCCGCCGGGCAGATGTTTGCCATTGCCTACGACATTACGCCCCTCAAAGAGAAAAACGCAGCCCTTCACGAGGCTATCCACCACAAGGACATCTTCCTTTCCAATATGAGCCATGAGATCAGGACGCCCATGAACGCGATCATTGGGTTTTCTGACCTAATGGAGCGGACCAAGCTCGGGCCCACTCAGCGGGAATACCTGGACGCCATCTCCGTGGCCGGCAATAACCTCCTGGCAATCATCAACGATATTCTTGACCTTTCGAAAATTGAAGCTGGTAAAATTGACCTGGAATCCAAGCCGCTGGAGCTGAAAAAAGTCATACAGGATGCCATCAAGCTCAGCCAGTCCAGGGCGGAAGAAAAAGGACTCCGCCTGAAGGCAAGCCTGGATATGGATGCACCGGAATACATTATGGGCGACCCCACCCGCCTGCATCAAATTCTGGTCAACCTCATTTCCAATGCCGTCAAGTTCACAAACGAAGGGTCTGTGACGGTAGATATCGAAGTCAAAGACCGGGATGAAGAACATGCAGGCCTGTGTTTTAAGGTATCCGATACCGGCATAGGTATTTCGGAAGAAGACCAGGAGCGTATTTTCAACCGGTTTGAACAGGCGCGGCAGCCCAAAGAAGTGCTCTTTGGAGGGACCGGGCTGGGCCTTAGCATTGTGAAGATGCTGGTGGAGCTACACGGCGGCTACATTGAGGTAGAAAGCCAGCTGGGCAAGGGGACGACATTTTCCTGCTACCTGCCCTTACCGATCGTACAATCTCCTGAAAAACCTAAAGCAACAGACGTGGATACCAACTCAACCCTGAAGCTTTCCGGCGTACGGATATTACTGGCGGAAGACAATAAGCTCAACCAGAAACTCGGCTCCTTTGCCCTGAAGAATAACGGTGCTATCGTGGAATTTGCGGAAGACGGCGAAGCTGCCGTCGAAATGGCTAAAAAGCAGGTATACGACATCATACTGATGGACCTGCAGATGCCGAAAATGAACGGCTATGAGGCAACCGAGGAAATTAGAAAAAACCTGAAAGTAAACACACCTATCATTGCCTGCACGGCGCACTCCCTCGTGGGGGAACGAACGAAATGCATTGAGGCAGGGATGAACGATTACATTTCTAAGCCCTATACAGAAGCTGTCCTCATAGAGGTTATTCAGCAAGCCCTTCGTGAAAAGTAGTGCCGGTATTATCCCAGAATGTGGGACGGGATAGACAACAGCGGCATGTTGCAGTGGTACGACATTTCCTTAGCGTGGCTGTACCGGAGCAGTTCCTGGAAGAAGTTGCGCTTATGTGTGACCATCACCAGCACGTCTACCGAATGGGTCTCCATGTACTTGGTCAGCCCCTCCCGGATATCCGTGCTCTCGATTACCTCAAAAGTTGTATTGTCGTAAGCGGGTAGTTTCCCCTTAAACTGATCCATCTCGTGGCGGTAATCTTCAGCATGAGACAGGTCTACATTCACACAGTGTATTTTGGCGTTGAACGGCTGGCAAATTTCTACTACTTTCTGGAAGGCTTCCACCTCCTCGTCCTGATAGTTGACCGCAAAGGCGATATCATCGATCTCTCCGTCGAAAGCTGCCTTTTCAGGAATAGCGAGTACCGGGCAATTGGCATTTTCCAGTACTTCCCCTGCCACACTGCCCATGAAGATTTCTTTCAGCCCCCTTGCACCTGTGGTCCCCATCACGATCATTTCCACTTGTTCCTCATCCGCCACCTTCAGGACGGTTTCCACTGTCCGGCCGGGCTTAAGCAGATGCTGTACGCTAAGAGCGCCAAAGCCCTCCCGCTGTTGAATATTACGCAAAATCGGAATAGAATCCTTGAAATTCTCAAACTCATCCAGGTCATAGCTTTCGTAAAACTCAGAAAGGGTATGGGGCAGGCCTCCACCTCTGACCTCCGGCTTCTGATACACATGGAGGGTAATCAGTTCAGCTTCCATGTTTTTGGCCAGGTGCAATGCATAAATGAAAGCACGCTCTGCAGCCGCAGAAAGGTCGGTGGGGAAAAGGATCTTTTTCATGGTAAGTTGGTTTCTTTTGCTTAGAGCCCAACCAGGAAACCCGGGTGTAGCCCTTTAGGACAACATATAGAAGTATGAACCGAAAATTAGTGAATTTCGGAAAGTTGAATGCGATAAATGCGGGAAATTTTGAGATTACTTTAAATCCTGAGTAAAGATTTGATTTCTTCTACTTCCAGAACCCTGCCGCTCGCTACCACCTGCTCACCAATTTGCAATGCCGGAATAGCCGTGATACCCAGGTCCATCATCTCCTGAATATCAGAAACTTCCTCTATGCTCACCTCCAGGCCCAACTCTTTTGCGGCCCTTTGCATATTAGCATGCAGATTGCGCGAAAGGTTGCAACCAAGCCCAAAAAGTCGTATTTCTGTATTCGTCATGGCGTTCAATTTGCCTGAGCAGGTAGATTCATGGAATTCGTAAGTAAACCGGGCCGCAGTACGTAAATGAATTCCGTACAGCTTATTTCACGGTTCAAAATTGCAGTAATACCTTTGTTATTCTATTGACATTTGTCAGCCCCCTTTCTGATTTTTCTCAAAAAAGGGGCTACCTTGAGGTATACTGTCAACGATACGATAAATAAAATACCTTACCGATTAGTTCTGGTTTATGGAAGTGACTTTTATCACCCTGCTGTATTTTGCAGCGTTCCTGCGCCCAGCCAAAAGACTATATTTACATGCTTAGATACTTTCTACCCCTATCCTTTCTGTTTTTGAGCACTGCGATCTGTTTTGCTCAAGATAAAGAAACCCTGCGCCAGCTGCCTCCGGAAGCTGTTCAGCTTTATCCCACTTTGGAGGATATGGAAGGCTACGCGGTCGGACAGTACAAAGATTACCTGCTCATCTTTGGGGGAAGTATTCGTTCCAAAATATCAGATAACAATTACCAGGATTTCCCCAATCTTGATATTCTGCTCATTGATTTTAATGAAAACCGGGCCAGTGCCTATACCAACGGCAGCTATGAGGGCAGCCTTGGAGAACAGATCAGCGCCACGGGGCTATCTTATTACCAAAATGATGGCCTACTCTATCTGCTGGGGGGCTATGGCTACAGCGAAACGCACAATCAGTTTATCACCTTCCCCTACATTACCGTTATCAACGTGAAGCAAACCGTCCTGTCACTCCTCAATGGCATGGACCCGGTCGCCAGTTTTTACCAGCTTTGCGACGACCGCATGGCTGTTTTTGATGCTGAAATGGACTATAACGGTGATGAGTTTTTCCTCATGAATGGCAAATTCGCGTATAAACTGCGCCCCTTCGCTGACAACCCGCGTTATGTGGAGGAAAAATACAATGAAGAGATCCGCACCTTTAAAATCAGTAAAGACGGGGCAGAATGGCACCTGGAGCATTTTGAGACCTGGTACGACCTTGAAGCCTTTCGGGAGCAGTATGGCACTCTTATTCCGGAACGCATCGAGCAACAGCTGCAACAGCTACAACAATCCAGAAACCTTAGCCAGTGACAATAGTCACTCTTCGCGCTGAGGGAAGTCATTTAGCTGGCCTGAAAACCCCTTTACATTTGTAGTGTAAGCAAAAGAATTGATAGAGATCGATTCAAAGCTAACATGGTCAATTGGGTGTTCAATCATTTTTGCCGGAGTAGCGTAAGTTTTTTGAGACGAAACGATCAACCGGCTATACAGCCGCACTGTCGAATTTTTCAGTGCGGCTGTTTTTTTCCTATTTCTGCTTCACATAAGCTTCCACCCCTTTACCGGAAAGCTCCGACTTTAGAGCCTGGGCACTAGCAAGCCCATCAAAGCGGTCAACTAACGCCACCGCATAACGCCCCCGGTCGAAAAGCTCTACAGAAGCGTTGGCGTACCCCATCCCTTTCAGTTTGCTGACCATCTCTTCGGCATTATTCCGGTATTTAAATGTGCCGGCCAGCACCATATATTGCCCACTGGCGACAGAACTGAAATCCGGTTTTATACGGCCGTCTTTTGCAGGGCCCCGGCTGGAGGATGTCTGCAGATCGCTGTCTGCATCTTCATAGTTAGGCGCATCCTCTTCCGCTATGGCCTGATCGCCTTCACCTGTATTGTCAACGGCCGCCCCGCCTTCATCATAGTAGCCATCATCAAAGGTGGCTGTCGTATCTTCCGGATAGTACTCCTCTTCTGCGTATTCGTCCTCTGGATCCGAAACCATTTGATCTGCAGTAGCCGGGGCTTCCGGACTGCTCCCCAGCAAATTGGTGGTCATGTAGATCAGGTAGACGAGCGCAGCTACGCATACAGCAACAATAGCAATGGTCACATAATCGAGTCTTGACATAGTGGAGTTGGTGTTGTTTGGTGATGAAAATAGGTAAATTTTACTAACTACTGTTAAATCTGTGCATAAGCTCAACTTTTAACAGCTAACATGCAATATCTAAACGCTCTAATGGGTTAATGTTCCCGTCTGTTATCTACAGCAACAACGCTTCCCCTAGTAAAATTTTAATCTCCCAAAAAAAACAGTCTTAATCCGGAATACCTGCACGCTTTTGAATGGAAGCCTGCATGTGGCATCTGTTTGACTTGATACCGTCATCAATGCCTTTGACCAAATAACAGGGAGCTGATAACCCTTAAAACCCTCCCAAGAACCGATTGATTCCCCATTCCCTGACCGGGGCCGGCTTTGTGCTGGTCCTGGTTTTTTATTTTTTTCACCCCTTAGTTTGACTTTTAAACTAAGAGTACGTATACTTGTAGTGCGATAGATAGTTTTAAAACAAAACTAAGCTTGGTTTTACTGAGGTTTAAAGACCTTGTAAATTCAGGCAGGCTATTGCCCCCGGGGATTTTTTATTCTCAAATCCTAAAATTTAAACAAGATGGGTTACGCAAGATGGTCGAGTGATGCCTACCAGCATCTCCGGGCAAGTTATGCCAACAAGTCAAGAGACGATATTTTTCAGGCCAACCGCCACCGGCGGATGAATGCCGCTGTGAACCCCTACGGGATTCGCGTCCGGGAAAGCCGGGATTCGCAACGGCACCCTAATTCCTTAGCCATTGGTGTTTTCCTCGATGTGACGGGCTCGATGGGCCGTATACCGGAGCAGCTCGTGCGTTACAAACTGGGCGCGCTTATGAATACGCTAATTGCCCACGGCGTTAAGAGCCCACATATTATGTTCTCTGCCATTGGCGACCACCTCTCTGATCAGGCTCCTCTGCAGGCCGGGCAGTTTGAGGCAGGAGCGGATGAGCTGAGCGACGGGCTGTCCAAACTTTGGCTGGAAGGCGGCGGGGGCGGCCAAATTCAGGAATCCTACCTCCTCGCCTGGCTACTGGCGGGCCGGCATACCTCCATCGACTGCTTTGAAAAGCGGGGGCAGAAAGGTTTCCTCTTTACTGTAGGGGACGAAGCCAGCTGGGAACGGCTCTCGCCTGAGCAGGTACAGCGCATCATGGGATACCGCCCCCAGCATACGCTCGATGCGTCTACGCTGTTGCGGGAAGCCCAACGAATGTATCATGTTTTCCACATTCACATCAACGAAACCAGCTACCGCAATCACCCCGAAGTGATCGGCTTCTGGAAAAGCCTGCTGGGGGAGCGCGCCCTGATACTAAATGACCACAATGCGCTGGCCGAGCTTATCGCCGCCACAGTAGCTATAGTCAGTGGGCACCCATTTGAGCAAACGATGGCGGGCTTCAAGCCAGCCGCCGCACAACAGGTATCTCAGGCGTTAGCTCCGGGTACAGGCTGGAACAAGCGATCTTCTAACACTACAATCCTTCCATTATGAGCACACAGATTGTCATTGGGCTGGGCTACGGCGACGAAGGCAAGGGCCTGGCCACCGATTATCTGAGCCGCCGGGCGGCGCACCCCGTTGTGGTGCGCTTCTCGGGCGGCCATCAGGCGGGGCACACGGTAGTAGGCCCCAAAGGGGAGCGGCATGTATTTTCGGGCATTGGCGCGGGCACTTTTCAGGGTGCGCCTACCTTTTGGAGCCGGTACTGCACGTTTTCACCCCCTGCCCTGCTGAACGAGCATCAGGCATTATCAAAGCTGGGCTATCTGCCCCGTATTTTTGTGGATACGCTGTGCCCGGTCACCACGCCTTACGATATCGCGTATAATCAGCTGCTGGAGCGCAGTCAGCGACATGGCAGTTGCGGAGTGGGCTTTGGGGCTACCGTTGCGCGGCATTCGGAAACGCCCTACCGGCTCTTTGCGCAGGACTTGGCCTACCCCGTAGTGGTGCAGCAAAAACTTAAAGCCATTGAGCAGTACTACGTGCGCAAAGCCAATGGGCTGTTGGCGGCAGAAAACTGGAAAGAGGAGGTCATGGCATGGCAGGAACAGTTGCCGGCCGTGCTTAAGCGTATCCACCTCACCTCAGAATCCCGGTTTTTTGAGCGGTACGAAGGAGCCGATTTTATCTTTGAGGGCAGTCAGGGCATTCTGCTGGACATGGACCACGGTTTTTTTCCGAATGTTACCCGGGCGCACACCACCTCCCGCAATGCACAGGCCATTATTAGGCGTAACGGGCTGCCAGAGCCGGAAGTGTTTTGCATCACCCGGGCTTACCAGACCCGGCATGGCAATGGTTTTCTGAGCAATGAAGGCATTCCTGCGGACCTGGTTCTCAACCCCAAAGAGACCAATCAGGAAAACGAGTGGCAGGGCCAGCTGCGCTACGGCACGCTGGATGTGGACCTCTTGCGCTATGCCCTGCAGTCTGAGGCCAACTACTCCGCCGGGCAAAAACGGCACCTGTTCCTCACCTGCCTCGACCAGTTGCAAGGGCCCCTACAGGCCACCCTTGGCGGCAAACGGCATACTTATCAGACACCGGACTTAATCGCCCGTCTTCTCCCAGGCATTACCGGCATAGTTTACCAGAGCTACTCCGATGACGGGCAGCAGGTCAAAGGCGCTACTTTTACGGCGAAGGCCATAGGCAAATAATTATCTTTGCGCGGACCATAATCCGCAATCAATGACACTAAGAGAATTTTTTGACGTACTGACCAACGATCCGACTTATGTACTGGTTTACCTGTCCATCATACCGGTCATGGCCTTTGTGGCCGGGCTGACGGGACAGGACAAAGGCCACGAAGCACCGTGGAAATACCTTTACTCCACGCTGATTTACTTCATTTGTGTGCCGGGGATTTTTTCTATCACCGTCTCGGTCTATCAGTTTCTGTTTGAGCGGCGCAGCATTTGGGACGCGGATGTATTTGTGCAGGTCCTGCCCATTATTTCCATGGTCGTCACCCTGCTTATCATCCGGCGCAACGTCAACCTGGACTACATCCCGGGCTTCGACAAGCTGGGCGGGCTGGTGATGATCATCGCCTCCACGCTCATCATCATGTGGTTCATAGACCGGATGCGGATTATTGTATTTTCGTACCTGCGCTTTGAGTATGTTATCTTTTTCTTTGTTGGCCTGCTACTGGTCATCCGTTTTGGATGGAAGCGGGCGTTTGGAAGTGCCTGAGCCTATGGCATTACACCCCCGGACAACAGTCCTCTTTATCATGAAAATGGTTAAATTAGTAGTGGGGCAAAAATAAAATGCACAACTTTTTAAAGCTTTTGCTCCAACATCTTTCAAAACCCGCCCTTTGGTTGGTTTTATACGACGTTGGAACAAAACCAGTTGTGCATTTCATTTTTCGAGTAGCCCTCAGGAAGGTAAAGCCAATATGATGATTAGGGACCTGCCGGTATTGCTGTACACTGCCATTTGTCTGGCTGCCATGGCCGGGCTTAGCAACAAGGCTTCCGCCCAATTGGGAGGCCCCAGGTTTATCAACTATGGTGTAGGCGAGGGGTTATCACAGAGCACGGTCCTTTCGGCATACCAGGACAGCTATGGTTTCATCTGGCTGGGCACCCGGGACGGGCTCAACCGTTTTGACGGGTATGCTTTCGAGGTATTCCGCCGGCAGCCCGCCGACAGCACTTCCCTGGCGAACAACGTCATCAATGACATCACCGGCGACTCTCTTGGCAATATCTGGATCGCTACGCAGGGTGGGGTTAGCCGGTATTTAATCAATCAGTCGGGGTTCCTAAACTATACCTTTCATAACCTCGCTCAGCAGGAGACCCGCTGCCTTTGGATTGACCCTCACCATCAGCTCTGGGCCGGGACTAATGATGGCCTCTTCCGCTATAATCCGGCAACGGATGCCTTTGAGCAGCCCGATAACCCTCTGGCCAAAGCGGTGGGAGAGCGCTACGTCACCAAAATCTTCACCGACCGGCAGGACAGGCTATGGGTGGGAACAACCAGCGGTTTATTCTGTCAGCTGCCAGATCAGCAAACCATCATTACTTATACTCCAAATGCCCAAATACCGGCGCGCCAAATCAGCAACGAGCGGGTGGAGGATATTATACAGGCTGCGGATGGCACGCTTTGGGTGGCCACCTACGGCGGTGGAGTATGCGCCTATGATCAGAATGGCCAGCTGACCGCACACTATGATGACAGCCCGGATTCAGAAGTACGCCTCTCCAATGCCTTTGTGCGCTGCCTCGAAGCCACCCCCGATCAAAAGCTGTGGATTGGCACCTTCCAGGGGCTCAATATCCTGGACACCAGGACGCTGTCTTTACAAAAAATTTTGCAGGACAGCCGCTCCAGCAACGGGCTGAGCCACGGCTCTGTACGTGCCCTGCTGCAAGACCGGAAAGGTGCCATCTGGGTGGGCACCTACTTTGGTGGTGTGGACTATTTCGATCCGGACAATCAGCGTTTCCAGCATTACACCCACCTGCCTGAATTGGATTACAGCCTGAGCTTCAATGTAGTCAGCGCTTTTGCCGAAGCCTCAAATGGTCAGTACTATGTAGCCACGGAAAGAGGCGGGCTCAACCTGTTCGACCCTCAAACCCGGCGGTTCCGTCGGCTGCGGGGCCAATCCGGGCATGAGCTCAGGAGCATGACCATCAAATCGCTCTATGCCGCTCCGGACGGGCAGCTGTGGGTGGGCACCTTTAAAGGTGGGCTCCATGCCTATAATCCTAAAACCAACCGGTTTACCCCTCACTTTGGTGCCGAAACCTCACAACTCCCTGCCCTTTCTGATGCCATTGTAAATGCCATAGCTCCGGCAGGTGCCTATCTTTGGATTGGGACGGATAAACACGGCGGGCTCCATAAGTTTGACCCGCAGTCCGGACAGTACATGGATTATCCCATGCGTGAAGCATTGCATCAGCACCTGCTGAATGTAAACGTTAAAGCCATTTATGCTGATCAGTTGGGCAATCTCTGGCTGTCCACTTTTGGCCGTGGCCTGGTCCTGTTTAATGAACAAACAGGGCGCATCACTACTTTTGAGCACCTGCCCGAAAACTCTAACAGCCTGCCGCGCAATGATGTCACTCATGTGCTGGAAGACCAACAGGGACAAATCTGGGTGGCTACCAAGGGAGGAGGTATCAGCCGCTTTGACCGGCAACGCCAGCAATTCCAGAACTATGATACCCGGCACGGCTTGCAAAACAATACTGTACTGGGACTGCTGGAAGATCAGCAGGGGCAAATCTGGGTCAGCACCATCAATGGCATTAGCCGCTGGGAAAATAAAAACCAGCGCTTCAGAAACTACAGCTACACCAATGGCTTCCCACTCGAAGAGCTCAACGAGGGCGCCTTTTTCACCGCTACCAACGGGCAGCTCTTTTTTGGCGGCAGCAACGGGTTTGTCACCTTCGACCCCGCCTCGCTGGCCGACAACTCCTATGTCCCACCAGTATACCTGACGGCGCTCAAGCTGTTCAACAAAGATGTAACTCCGGGCGATGACACCCGCCTGCTGAACGCCAGCATGCTGCAAACCGATGAACTGCAGCTGCGCTATTTTCAGTCCATCATCACCCTCGAATTTACAGCCCTCAACTTTTTGCGCCCGGAGCAGAACCGTTACCAATACAAGCTTGAAGGGCTGGAGGACAATTGGAACGAGGTCGGCAACCAACGATCGGCAACCTATACTAACCTCAAGGAAGGCACCTACACCTTCCTGCTCAAAGGAGCCAACAACGATGGGCTATGGAACCCGGAGCCCGCCCAACTGAAGATCACCGTGGAAGCCCCGCCCTGGCGTACCTGGTGGGCCATCCTGCTGTACAGCCTGGTCATTCTGCTGGGCATCTACCTGCTCCGCTACCTCAGCCTGCGCAGTGCCCGACTTCGAAACGAGATCCGCATTAAGGAACTGGAAAAAGAAAAGCTGGAGGAAGTCCATCAGCTCAAGCTGCAGTCCTTTACCGATGTCTCTCACGAATTCCGGACCCCTCTTACGCTTATTATCGACCCCCTGGAGCAGGTGCTGGAACAACACAAGGCTGAAGACTGGCTGGGGCGACAATTACACCTTATGCACTTCAATGCCCGCCGCCTGCTCCTGCTGGTCAATCAGGTGCTGGATATCAACGCCCTGGAGACCGGCAAAGTAGGGCTGCGAAAAGAGCCTGTCCCGCTCGGGCAAATGACCAAACACATCTGCGATACCTTTCGGGGGCAGGCCGCCAAGCATCAGCTTGAGCTCTATTTTGCAGATGAACTGCCGGAGACCTGGTACGAAGCCGACAAAGACAAGCTCGAAAAAATCATTTATAACCTCATCTCCAATGCCATCAAATTCAATAAGCCGGGCGGGCAGGTGCGGGTGGCACTGTCGCAAAAACCAGATAACGGTAAGGTTCAACTGACCGTTGCCGATACGGGTCAGGGCATTGCCCCGGAAGTGCGCGAGAAAGTCTTCGAACGCTTCTACAAAAGCGAACAGACCAAGGGCACCGGTATTGGCTTATCGCTAACCAAGTCCCTGGTAGAGGCCATGGGCGGCTCCATCAGGCTCCAAAGCCAGCCGGATTCAGGTACGACTTTTACCCTGCTTCTCCCGCTTAAGCCCGTAGGGCAGTCGGACGAAAACGTAGCATCCGCTTTCGTGAAGCCGCTGCCGGTGGAGTACCAACTCAGCGTAGATGAGCCCAATGCCGCTCCGGAAAACACCAACAGCAGCAGCAAGCTTCACCTTCTCATTGTGGAAGACGACCCCGACCTGCGCCGTTACCTGCGGGACAACCTTTCGGGAGCTTACAAAATCACGACTTCCAAAAACGGGCGCAGCGGGTTGGAAAAAGCCCGTACCCACACCCCTGATTTCATCCTTTCTGACATCATGATGCCCGAAATGGACGGTATAGAGATGTGCCGGGCGCTGAAAACCGATCCCGAATACTGCCACATCCCTATCCTGCTGCTTACCGCAAAGGGAGAAGATACCGATCGTGTACACGCCCTGGAAACCGGTGCCGATGATTACCTGGCCAAGCCGTTCATCATGAGGGAACTGCGCAGCCGCATCCAAAACCGGCTCAAAATGCGCGACCTTCTGAGGCGGCGCTACAGCCACGGGCCGGATTTACAAACCGAAGCGCTGCAGCTCAACAGCTACGACGAGGAGCTTCTCCAACGGGTGCAGGCTGCCGTGGAAGCCCACCTTGATGACCCGGACTGGAGCGTGGAAGCATTAGCCGAAGCCGTCAACCTGAGCCGGGTACACCTCTACCGCAAGCTGAAGGGGCTGCTCGATGTATCTCCGAGTACCTTTATCCGCAACATCCGGTTGAAACATGCCGCCCAACTGCTTGCTCAGAACAAAGTCAATGTGAGCGAAGTCGCCTACCGGGTCGGGTTTCAGGACCCTGCCTACTTTGGCAAAAGCTTTAAGAAACAGTACGGCCTCAGCCCCTCTCAGTACGCCAAACAAGCCGGGAAGTAACCCCATTACCTGCCTTTTGTAACGCTTTTACGCACACAAGCAACGTATTCACCCCTCCCTGTAACCTCAGTGCCATTCTCCTGTCGCTGCCGGACATACATTTGCATTAACTCAAAAATGGGATAAGGATGAGCTCAGATAAAAACGACCTGGATGAAAAATTGAGATTTAATGCCGTAGTCGAAGTGCTCGTCACACTAATAATCCTGGCTGCCGCATTACTGATCCTAAATGCTTTGTAAGCAATGAAGTACCTATTCCAAATAATCATACCACTATTAGCAAGCGCCACCCTGAGTGCACAGACCGGTACCGCTTTCGGTATCATCACAGATGCTGCCACCGGCGAGGCGCTGCCCGGGGCTACGGTTGTGGCCATGAGCAACGGCCGGGGCACGATTACCGAACTCACCGGCGAATACCGCCTGCCCAATCTGCCGGCCGGCAAACAGCAACTACAGATTTCCTACATCGGTTACCAAACAGATACCCTTGAAGTGGACGTTCCTGCCGGTGGGACGGTGAATGCCAATGTAAAGCTGCTCCTAAATGCCACCGTGCTGGGAGAAGTCGTCGTGCGCGGCCAACTGGAAGGGCAAAAGAAAGCCCTGAACCAACAGCGCTCCGCCGACAATATTATCAATGTGATTTCGGCAGACCTGATCGGCCGCTTCCCTGACCTCAACGTGGCAGAAGCCCTGCAGCGTGTACCCGGTGTGAATATCAGCCGCTCCCGGGGCGAAGGCTCCACGGTTTCGCTGCGGGGAACGCCCACGCACTTTACCACCATCAACATTAATGGCGAGCAGTTGCCTTCCACGCAGAGCGATGGCTCCCGAAATGAATCGCTCGACCTCATCCCGGCTGATCAGCTGGCTTCCATGGAGATTACCAAAGCCATCACGCCCGATATGGATGGGGATGCCATCGGTGGTACGGTCAACCTGCGTACCCCAACCGCCACAGGCATGGATCTCAAGCTGAAAGCCGAAGCCGGCGGGGGCTACAACAGTATGTCCCAAAGTTACAACGGCATCGGGCGCTTCAAAGCCGGGCGCCGATTTTGGGAAGATGATAAGCTGGGTACCGGCCGCTTCGGTGCCCTCGTCGGGCTGAGCTACTTCGAGACCGACAACGAATCTGACGAACTGGAAGCCGTGTGGTCGCCATTTGGGGATACGCCGGTACTTGGCCTGGGCCGGGACACGGTTGTCATCGAAAACCATCAGGTGTCTGACCTCGTCAACCAACGGACGCGCATGGGGGCGACCCTAACCCTGGATTACAAATTTTCACCCAACTCCGACATCATCTTCAACTTCATGTACTCCCGCCGAGGCGATACCGATGAGCGGAACCGCCTTCGTACCTTCCTCAACGAATCTGCCGGCGTCACCTGGGTCTCTCTGGATACCATCCGCGGGGCAGAGCTGCGCCGGGATATCCGCCTGGCGGAGTCTTTTTCTGAGAACCTCTCCTACAACCTGCAGGGACAGCACAAATTTGGTCGCGGCACTATCGACTGGGGGCTCTACCACGCCGATAGCCGGCGGGTGGAAGATGCCCTAATTGGCCGTTTTGAGCGCGGGGAGCAGAGCCGGATCGACCTCTACACGCTGAACTCCTCCGGCATTTACAGCGATTTTGCCCAATTCCGGACCATCGGTAGTGAGCTGGGCTTCTTTGACCCCTTCCTTATTACGGACATTAACCGTTACGAGCGTTCAGCCCTCAACCTCGATGCCACTAACAGCGTAGCCAAAATCAATTATGAACTGCCTTATCAAATCGGTTCTTATCAGGCCACCTTTAAGACTGGAGTGAAATACCGGCGGCAGACCAATATCAAGGCATTTAACAGCGATGTCAATAACTTCTCAGACCCCAACCGGGTACTCGATCAGTCTGAAGGCTTTGCCAGCGTCATCAGTGATTTTGAGGATGAGAACTTCCTGGACGGCAATGTACGTTTCGGCCCCGGTATAGCCCCCGGGAAATACCGGGATTTCGTTGACCGCAACGACAACTTATTCATCTTCGACCCCATTCGGTCTAACCGCAACTCCTTCAATGCTTCCTACGAAGCTTCCGAGGACATCATCGCCGGCTATGCCATGACCCGCATTCAGTTCCGGAACCTCATGGTGCTCGGCGGGCTGCGGTACGAAACCAATGAGGTGAACTACGATGCCTTCTCTGTCAATAATATTACCGGAGATGCCACTCCCATTACCGATGGGACGAATTACAGCTTTTTGCTGCCCAATATCCACCTGAAGTACAGCCTCGGCAAATTCACCAATCTGAGGGCTGCCGCTACCTGGAGCTACGCACGCGCCAACTTTGACGACATCGTGCCTTTTCTGAATATTGACGAGGAAGGCTCCCGCATACAGGCCGGCAACCCCGACCTGCGCCCCGGCTCCGCCCTCAACCTGGACCTGCTGGCGGAACGCTACCTGGGCAACGTAGGCATTATTTCCGGTGGCCTGTTTTATAAGCAAATCGACGATTTCCAATTTAGCCGCAACCTGCGCTTTCTGCGGCCAGGGGACCCTTTCTACGATGAGTTCCCAGGCTTCCAGTTCCGGCAGGAGCAAAACGGGGAAACCGCAGTCGTGTACGGTTTTGAGATGAACGTACAGGCCGCGCTATCATTCCTGCCCAAACCATTGGACGGGTTGGGGCTCTTTTTCAACTACACCTTCACCGAGTCGGATGCCTTTACCAGCGACCGGGACAACATCAGCTTGCCTGGGCAGGCGACGCATACCTGGAATGCCGCCCTGAGCTACGACTACAAGCAGTTTTCTGTAAAAGGCTCCCTGAACTACAACGGTACCTTCCTGAACACCGTAGCCGGGGAAGCCCGCAACGACCTGGTACAGGAGGGGCGCCTGCAGGTTGATCTGAATGGCTCTGTAGCCGTTACCGACCGCATCACCCTGTTTGGGGAGTTCCTGAATGTGACCAATGCCCCCGTGATTGTCTATCAGGGCATACGGGAGCGCATTGCACAGTATGAAGTCGTAGGCTGGTGGAACCGCTTTGGCCTTTCTTACAGATTATAATAACCGAGTAGAACCATGATAATCCGAAATACCACACTTCTGTTCAGCCTGACCCTACTTTTGCTAGGCTGCCAAAAGGACGACAACACCTTTGAAAAGCAAGGCCCGGAAATTCAGCCTCTAGTGCCGGTGGAGTCCTTCCGGCAGGACCGGGGGCGGGAAGTCAATCTGAGCTTTGAGCTGCGGGCCATCAGTGGGCTGGGCGCCTTGCAGGTACTAAAAGACGGAGAACCCTATGACAATATCGACTTTCCGGCAGACGACCTGATCTTTCAGTATGACTTTAACTATCTCGTGGAAGAGCTCCCGGATGGTACGGCGCTAAACTTTACTCTGGAGCTGACTGATCAGCTTGGGGCTACTGCAGCGCCCTTTACCTTTGAGGTGGTAGTCGGCCCGCCCTTCGATATTACCGACGAGACCATTGCAGGTACCGAGGTGAAAGTCATTACCGGTCGCATCAACCGCGACCTGAGGCTGGAAGCGCAGTTCACCTATCTTATCAACGGGCTGGTATCCGTGGAGGACAACAGTGTCCTCACGATTGAGCCCGGCACAACCATCCTCATGCGTACCTTCAATGGTACGGAGGATTCCCGCCTGGCGATTACGCGAGGTTGCCGGATCATTGCCGAAGGCACTAAAGACAGCCCGATTGTTTTCACTAGTCAGGGCATACTGGACGGCACCGCAGCATGGGGTGATTGGGGCGGCATATTTGTCTACGGCAATGCCCCCACTAATCAGGCAGCAGTGGTCTTTGAGGATGGCTTCACCTACGGGGGCAATAACCTGGGCGAAAGCTCCGGTTCCCTACGCTATGTACGAATTGAATATGCAGGCAAGAGTGATGCCGATGGCATTCAGTTCTATGGGGTAGGCTCCGGCACGCAAATCCGCTACCTGCAGGTGTGGAACTGCTTCGACAACGGCATCCGTTTCAAAGGCGGCGGGGCGGATATCAAGTATGTCGTAGTGACTGACCACGGGGCCTACGGGCTTTGGGCAGAGCACGGATGGCGGGGCAGAGGTCAATTCCTGGTCTTCCAGACTTCCATTGCGGCGACTATCATTCCGGTCAACTTCAACAACATTGCCCGCTCCCTGGAGCTGCGCAACGATGCCAGCAATTTTGAGCTGGAGCCCCGCACTTACACCTATATTTCCAATGTTACGATGATTGGTAACGGCAGCACCGATGCGGATGGTACCCGGCGGGGGTTCCGGGTAAGAAGGGGCGCCATGGGGCTTTTCCAAAATATGATCGCCACCAACTACCCGGACGATGCAGTGCGGGTGGAAGATGTAGCGCCCGAACGACTCGACGATGGCACCATGGAGATCGGAAATATCCACTCCTGGGGCAATAAGACTAACTATGATGAACTAGCAGAAGATTATTTCCTGCCAAACCCTGATTTCAACCTGAGCGAGGAGCCCGTGCCCGGCATTACGCCCGGCAACTTCGTGGGCTCTGTACCCAGTCCGTTCAATCCGGCCGCAGATGCCCGTTTTGGCAACTGGTTTACACCTGCGCCATACGTTGGTGCAGTCGAAAACGAAGCCAATGACTGGACGGCCGACGGCAGCTGGTGCAAAAACCAGGACGGCACGATACGATAGAACCATTTCCAATTTCAACTTCTTCTAAATTCACTTGTCATGAAACTTCAACATTCTTTTTTCACCCTCTTGTTATTCGCGCTGGGCGGTATGCTTTTATTCCAAGCCTGCGGCGATGACGAAGAGCCTGTTTTACCTGCACCGGCAATTTCTGTAGTTGGCGACAACCTCGTCAACCTGAAGCCCGGGCAGGATATCACCGTAGAGCTCAGCCTTCAGGCAGAAGGCGGCCTCAGCTCCATCATCGTGAACCGCGGCGGCGGCTTCCTGGAGGAAATCACGCTTCCCGACCCGGACGCCACGACCTTTACCTACACCGGACAAACGGTTGCTGCCGATGCGATGGAAGGTGAGTTAGTGGAGTACGAATTCATTGGTGTAAACACCCAGGACCTGGAGTCTGCTCCGGCAGCTTTCAGCGTGAGCGTCAATCTGTACGATGCCATCGATATTGGCGGCACCTCTGTTTTTGATGTAAATCTCCCGGCGGATGGTATCATTCCAGCTGGCACAACTGTAAAGTTCGCCGAGGGCCGTTCTTACTACCTGGCGCAGCCTGCACCGGACGTGAACATCTCCTTTGAGGAAGGCTCCACTTTCCAGATTGAAGCGGGTGTGACCATCTATCTGCAGGCCGGTGTGGATATGGACGTAACGGTCTTTGGTACGGCCGACATCCGCGGCACCGCTGATGCTCCGGTGGTGATGACCAGCGAAAACGTACTGCGCCCCGGTGCAAACCCGGAAGCAGGCGACTGGAACGACTTCCAGATTGAAGGGCAGGGCAAAGGCACCAACAGCGGTTTTGTACAGTACCTGCGTATTGAGTATGCCGGAGACCGGGCTTTCGTCCTGGACGATGTAGGCAACGGCACACAGGTATCTCACGTGCAGGTATGGCAGTGTACAGATGAGGCGATCTTCATTGCTGGTGGCGATGTGAATGTTTCCCACCTCATTGCTACCAACTCCGAAGACACCCAATACCGCACTGATGATGACTACAGCGGCAACATGCAGTTCATCATTGCCGTAAGTACAGTACCCGGTGCAGGCGCAGAGTCCATGTACCTGCGTGGCGACTCAGAGGCGCTGATCTCCAACGTAACTGTAGTAGGGCCAGGTGCTGAGTTTGAACCAGATGGCGAACCAGATGGTGTCCGCTTCTGGTCTACCCGTGGCAACAAAATGTATAATGCCGTAATTACTGGCATCCCTTCCTGGGCAACCCGCGCCGAGGCCAATGAAACCGATGGCCGGCCTGAGGTCACAGACATCAATGGCCCGGTGGTCTTTGCTTACTCCAATGTATTTGGCTGCGATCAACTGGCACGCGATGATGCAGAGCCGTTCTTCACAGATCCCTCATTCAACAACTCTGAAGAAGCCATCCCTGGCCTGGGTGCTAACGATTTTGTACCCGACGCCCGCACAGGCAGCGACTTTGACCCTTCCTCCCTGGGCAGCTTCTTCGCGCCGGCCAACTTCAAGGGCGCCATCGAAAGCCCGGATAACGACTGGACACTCGGCTGGGTGAAAAACCCGGATGGAAGTGTACGGTAAGCCTCTAAGAATTTGAGTGTAATTCAGCTTTTCTGTCGGCTGGGCATCATTTGCTCAGCCGTTTTTTTTGCATCAGTGTTGCATCTTTTCAATTCCTGTATTACTTTTGCAACATCGTTGCATTAAATTAAAACTCAAAAGATGAAAATGCTAAAGTATTCCTCGCTTCTAATGCTAGCGCTCAGCGTAATGGTTTTCACTGGCTGTGATGAAGAAGATGACCATGATCATGACCACGATCACAACGAAATCACCATCAACATCCTGGAGCCCGGTGCTGATGAGGTGGTGGCAGATGCAAGCGACGTTCATATCCATATTGAAGTCGAAGCTACTGATACCAATCATGATATTGACATCGTTCTCCATCCAGATGGTGATGTAGATACTAAGATTATTGATCAGCACATGCATGACCACGATCAAAAAGTTGTTTTCGAGCAGGACATTGATCTGTCAGGGTATCCTGCAGGCACTAAATTCCACCTCGAAGTGGAAGCCTGCAGTGACCATGATTGCGAAGAGAAAGTGTTTGCTGATGTAGAGTTCTCTATTCAGTAAGCTCCTGTTCCTCAGCCCGGCTTAACCTAAAGCGCCGGTAGTGCCTCTGTTGCATTACCGGCGCTTTTTTTTGCCCTCTACTCACTGACCACCTAACCAAAGTCACTGAAAACCACTGAGAAAAGTCATCTGCTTTGCGCTGAAATTCCGGTTACATTTGAATAGAACATAAAACCAGGGCATCATGAAAAACTTCATCCGGACTACGATACTGCTTTTGGCGACTTTGCTGATGACCAGCGCTGCCAGGCGGGATGTGATCCCCGGCATGGTGCAATTTGACCGGGCATTTCTGCCGGCATTAGATTACACCCTGCAAGGCAATACCCATGAAGCTAAAAAGGCAGTTTTTTACCTGGAGTTCCGCTGGCGTCGGCTGCGCGATCAGCTTGCTCATCAGTATCCCGGAGAACAGGAGACCCTGCGCCGAGTCGATAGCTGGCTGGGGGATGCCTACTACGCTATAGACGCCAACCGCCCCTATACCGCAGCCAATCAGCTGGAGCATGTGAAGTACGAACTGATGGTGCTCCGCGGCCATTACGGCATCGACTACTACCTGGACGACCTGTACGACTTCCAGGGCGGGCTGGAGCTGCTAACGGAAGCTGCTAACGATGAAATGCTTTGCCTTATGGACTGGGGAGAATTTACAGCCCTTGGCAAGGAACTCCGCCTGGAGTGGCAGTACATCATGAAAAAACCCTTTGATCAGGAATTGTACGACTTTGACGACCAAGCCGTCAAACGACTAACATACGAACAACGAGCAATGGCGGAAGCTCTATATACTTTCGCAAAAGCAACCAATCGGGCAGACCGGAATGCAGTAGCCACTGCGGCCAAAGACCTCATGCCTCACTACAACGAAGTACTAAGGCTCTTTGGAGACTACCAGTCTACGCAAACATTCTTTGCCCGGCACAACCTTATTAGATAACAGAAAATCGGCCATTATGAATCCGGACACACCTATTCGGGAAATTATGACAACCAACCTCATTACGGTTGGGCCCGACCGCACCGTAGAAGCCATTCAGGAGCTGTTCCGCGAGAATGAATTCCACCATATCCCAGTCGTTGACCGGGGCGAACGTCTGATCGGCATCATCAGCAAGGAAGATGTTTTCAAGCTTTCTTATGTACTGTCGCTACAGACCACCGGCAAGAAGTATTCTGAAAAGGAATACCAAAGCCTGAAAGCAACCGACATTATGACCCGTTATCCGGTCACGCTTGACCCCGACGATACCGTGGGGTTGGCGGCAGATATCTTCCTGGCCAACAAGTTCCATGCCCTGCCCATCGTCGAAGACGATCAGTTGATGGGGCTGGTGACTACGCACGATCTGCTTTCGTACCGGTTTGGAGAGCCTATGCCTCCCAAGCAGGAAGAAGTATTCGAAGAAGAACTTTAAATCCGAAAAATCAACAGCCATGACTGATAAAACCACCACCGTTGCTCAAATCATGAGTACACCTGTAATCACAGTGGGGCCAAATGACACGATGAGCGATGTACAGGATATCTTCCGCAAAAACAACATCCACCACATCCCTGTGGTCGACGACGGCAAAGTGGTGGGTATCATCAGCAAGTCTGACTACTATCGCCTATTGCACGGCTTCACCCTGTTTAAAACTCAGAAAAGCGAACAGTACAACGATGCTATCATGCGCTCCCTCCTGGCCGGAGAAGCCATGACCCGGCAGGTGGCTACCCTTGCTCCCGGTGATTCGCTGGAAATGGCCGTCGGCTTTTTCCGGGAGAACCTCTTCCACGCCTTACCGGTAGTGGACAAAGGCCGCCTCATCGGCATTTTAACGACATTTGACTTGCTTACCCATGCTTATGCTACTCCGTTTATGATGGAGGAGCAGTAAGTAAAGCACATACAATTTCCAGTTTATTTCAGCCGCTTCCAGGGTGTTCCGGGGGCGGCTGATTTTTTAAAACACCCGAGGCTCAAACCCCTCCGCATTCATAATGGCAGCAGAATCACCGGTGGCACGAATGACGAACAAACCTCGTTTTTCGGCCATATCTTCGCTGTTCTCTTCGGCGCGGAGGAAAGCAACAGCACCGTACACGTTGTGGTCATGGTATTCGGACAGCCAGGTTTTTACCTGTTGCAGCTTTTTGATGTGCTGACGGACATGCTTCGTGCGCAAAGTGGTCTTGACTTCGATGACCACGATCTCTTTGCCGTTATGAGCAATGATATCGAACTCATAGCTCCGGCCTTCGTAGGTACCTTTCACGCGAGTAGAGGTCCGGTTAATTTTGATGCCCTTTTCCTGAAGGATACGCACCACATCACCCTCAACCAGGGACTCCATGAGGCGCCCCCACTGTGATTCGAATAAATCGAAAGCCTGTTGAATGCGTTTATCAGTTTGTTTAAACTTCGCATCCGTCTCTTTGAACTTCGCATCTGTTTCCTTGAACTTCGCGTCCGTCTCCTTAAACAATTGCTTGATTTCTGCCCAGGTCAACTCTTCTGCCATGAGTAGTCCGATTTAGATTTATGCTAAATACAAAACTCCTGCAAAGGTCGTTAAGTTCCCACCTCCCTGCGCCAGGCTGCCTTTTACAAGCCCCCGGGCAGCATATCTACCACAATTTTTCTACCTTTGGGCGTCTTAGAGAAACTGTATCTGCAGCTCTTTAATCGACTTAAAAAATATCCGAACCGCTATGTCAGCAGACACCTTCAGTAAAGTAGACGAAATGAAGGCGGCCATCGAGGCCGATCAGCCGGGCGACCTGCAGGCGCTCGAGCAGTTTCGCATCAAATACCTGGGCTCCAAAAACGTCATTAAGGCACTATTTGGGGAAATCCGAAATATCCCGAACGAACAGAAAAAAGAGTACGGGCAGCGGGTCAATGCCGTGAAGGAAGCCGCAGAGGCCAAGTACAACAGCCTGAAACAGCAGCTCGAAACTGCTGCAGAAGAAGCGGCCGTCAAAGACATCGACCTGACCGCACCGGGCGAACCCATCGAACTGGGCTCCCGCCACCCGATTGCCGTAACCATGAACCGCATCATCCGCATCTTTGAGCGTATTGGTTTTGTGGTGGCCGACGACCGGGAAATTGAGGACGACTGGCACAACTTCACCGCTATGAATACGCCGGAAGACCACCCGGCACGCGATATGCAGGACACTTTCTACCTGCAAAACAGCATGGAGATGCTCCTGCGTACGCATACGTCTTCCGTACAGGCACGGGTGATGAAGCATACACAGCCGCCCATCCGTATTATTGCGCCGGGCCGGGTGTACCGCAACGAGACCGTCTCTGCACGCTCCCACTGTCAGTTCCATCAGGTGGAAGGCTTGTATGTGGATGAGAACGTCTCTTTCGCCGACCTGAAGCAGACGCTGCTGTACTTCGCCCGGGAGATGTTCGGGCCCGATGCGCAAATCCGCCTGCGCCCTTCCTACTTTCCATTCACCGAGCCAAGCGCGGAGATGGATGTCTACCTCGGCACCGAAACCGAGAAAGACTACCGCCTCACCAAGGGCACCGGCTGGCTGGAAATCCTGGGCTGTGGCATGGTTGATCCTGCTGTGTTGGAGAACTGTGGTATTGACTCGACTAAGTATACCGGCTTTGCCTTCGGCATGGGTATTGAGCGGCAGGCGCTGCGCCTGTATGACATCGGCGACATCCGCCTTTTCTTTGAGAACGATGTGCGCTTCCTGAAGCAATTCGCTTCTACGATCTAGAAAAAACGACTATGAAACCGAGTATCCCTAAAGGTACACGCGACTTCGGCCCGGCTGAGGTCATCAAACGCAATTACATATTCGACACCATACGGGAAGTCTTCGTGCGCTATGGCTTTCAGCCTATCGAGACGCCTGCCATGGAAGACCTCGCTACCCTTACCGGCAAGTACGGGGAGGAAGGCGACCAACTGCTGTTCAAAGTATTGAATAACGGCGATTTCCTCTCCAAAGCGGATGATCAGGCGCTGCAGGCTAAGGACTCGGCAAAGCTGGTCCCTTCCATTTCCAAGCGGGGGCTGCGCTACGACCTTACCGTGCCCTTCGCCCGCTTTGTGGCCATGCACCAAAACGATATTCCTTTTCCTTTCAAGCGCTACCAAATTCAACCGGTTTGGCGTGCCGACCGGCCCCAAAAAGGGCGTTATCAGGAATTTTACCAATGCGATGTGGATGTGGTGGGCTCGGAGTCTCTCATGTTCGAAGCCGAACTCGCACAGATTTACGATGAGGTCTTCCAAAAGCTGGGACTCAAGGTGGTCATCAAGCTCAACAACCGGAAAATTCTGGCGGGCATGGCAGAAGCTGCCGGATTATCTGAAGACCGCTTCATGGACATGACTATCGCCATCGACAAACTCGATAAAATTGGCATGGATGGTGTGAAGCAAGAGCTCAGCAAGCGGGATATCTCTGCCGAAGCCATTGAAAAAATTGAGGCCATGCTGGGCACCACTGAGCTGGAAGCCCTTAAATCCACCTTTGCGGCAAGCAAAACCGGGCTCAAAGGCATTGAAGAACTGGAAACGGTCTTTGAATACCTCAATATGGGCCACACCTACAATACCATCCAATTCGACATCACCCTTGCCCGCGGGCTCAACTACTACACCGGCTGCATTTACGAAGTAGCCGTTGACCTGGAAGCCGAAGGGCAGGAAAATATCAAAATGGGCAGCATCGGCGGGGGCGGCCGCTACGCCAACCTCACCGAAAACTTTGGCATGAAGACCAATGGTTCCGGTGTAGGTGTTTCCTTCGGGGCGGAGCGCATTTACGATGTTATGGAAGAGCTCAGCCTCTTCCCGGAAGACAAAGCCAATACCCTGCAACTACTGTTCATTGCCTTTGATGAGAAAGCGCACCGCTATGCCTTCAAAGCCCTGCAGCAGACACGGGCAGCGGGCATTAATGCCGAGCTTTACCCGGACCCTGCCAGGGTAAGGAAACAGATGAAATACGCTGATCAGCGGAATGTACCGTACACGGTCGTTATTGGCGACCGCGAGATGGAATCAGGCGAGCTCGCCTTCAAAAACATGGTAACAGGCCAACAGGAAAACCTCCAACTGAATGCGATCATAGACCAACTGAAGTGATGAAGCGTTTTTACCTCAGCTTACTGTTTTGTGCCCTCGGCAGCCTTGCTATTGCGCAGGAGCTGCAGTTGGAAAACACCGTCAGCAGGCGTACCCTCACTCTAAAGCCGGGCAGTACTGTCGATTTGCATCTGGATTTGCCCGCCGCTCAGATGGTCCGCTCCAATAACCGGGTGCTGACCGGTGCGCTACAGACTCCGGAAAGAGGGCTGCTGCAAATCCTACCCGCAGAGGAGACCAAGCGATACCTTTTTGAAAATGGGCTAAAACGGGAAGATAAAACCTATTATGAGGAGCTCCTCGGCCGCCAACCCTACCGCCTTCCTCTGGAAGAGGTCAACTCGATCCATTACCGCACTCCGGCTATCGAGGGCCTGAATAAAGCCGGTAAAATCCTGATGGTGGCTGGTGGTACCGGTGCACTGCTCGTTGCCCCCCTTGCCAGCATTGATTATGGAGAAGGCAGCTTCAATGGAGACCGCTACTTCCGCATCGCCGGGTACAGCCTGATTACGGCTGGCGTGGGCGTGGGCCTGAACCTTAGTACCCGAAAACGGGATTTTGCCATTCTCCAACCCGGCGAAAGCCCCCAAAAAAACCGCTGGACCCTAAAGATTCTTAACTAATCCGCCATGCCCAAATTCACCCACCTCTCCCAAGTACGTACGGCTATTGAAGATGGCGACCTGACCTGCACAGCGCTCGTAGAGTACTACCTCAATCAAATTGAGCAGCAAGCCCATCTGAATATCTATGTTGAAGTATATGCGGAAGAGGCACTGGAACGTGCCCGTACCCTCGACGCCCGCTATCAGCAGTCGCCCGGAGAGCTTGGCCGGCTGTATGGTATGGTGCTTTCGCACAAAGACGTGATTTGCTACGCCGGGCATGGCGTTCAGGCCGGCTCTAAGATTCTGGAAGGCTTTGAATCGCTCTACTCTGCCACTGCTATTGAGCGGCTGCTCGCTGAAGATGCCATCATCATCGGGCGGGTGAATTGTGATGAGTTTGCCATGGGCTCCTCCAATGAAACCTCCCACTTCGGCCCTGTACGCAACGCCGCTGATCCGGAGCGCGTGCCCGGTGGTTCTTCCGGAGGCTCTGCGGTAGCGGTACAAGCGGATACCTGCCTGGCTTCCCTCGGTTCAGATACCGGAGGCTCGGTGAGACAGCCGGCATCGTTTTGCGGTGTGATTGGGATGAAACCCACCTACGGGCGGATTTCCCGCCACGGGCTGCTGGCCTACGGCTCCTCTTTTGATCAAATCGGCACCCTGACTCATTCGGTGGAAGACGCAGCACTGCTGTTGGAAATCATGTCCGGACCTGATGAATACGACAGTACGGCAAGCCAAAAGCCGGTGCCAATGGCAACGGAGATCAAGATTGCCCCCTACGGAAAGCGCATTGCCTATTTTCCTTCTGCCCTACAGCACGCAAGCATACAGCCCGAAGTAAGGGCTACTGCCCAGACCTTCATTCAGCAACTGCAAGAGGAAGGGCATACGGTGGAGGGCGTTGAATTTGACCTCCTTGATTACCTGATCCCAGCCTATTATGTACTGACCACAGCCGAGGCGTCTTCCAACCTCAGCCGGTACGATGGCATCCGCTATGGCTACCGCAGCAAAAATGCAACAGACCTCTTGTCAACCTATCAGCAGTCCCGTACAGAGGGCTTCGGTACAGAAGTCAAACGCCGTATTATGCTTGGCACTTTTGTGCTCAGCGCGGGCTACTACGATGCTTACTACACCAAAGCCCAAAAGGTACGCCGCCTGCTCAAAGAAAAAACGGATGCCATTTTCCGGGACTACGACTTCATTATGATGCCTGCTGCGCCAACCACAGCGTGGAAACTAGGCGATAAATCAGCCGACCCGGTAGAGATGTACCTGGCGGATATTTTTACGGTACAGGCCAACATGGCTGGCATTCCGGCTATTTGTATTCCTGTAGGATCAGACGACGCAGGACTGCCCATTGGCATGCAGCTGATGGGGCCTAAATTCGCGGAAACAGCACTGCTGAGCCTGGCCAGCACCCTGATCCGTTAATCAGAATACTTAACATGACCCGACCCAAATATACGGAACGCGTAGCTCAGTTTGAATCGGCTGCCGAAGCCCTCAGCCAGCGTTACAATCGTCTTTCCATCATTCGTCTGCTGATCTTTCTGGGGGGTATTGCTGCGGTGGTACTCCTCTGGAATGGGGCAAACGCTCTCGTGGGTGTGGTTAGCATAATTGTCTTTCTGGCAGGCTTCTACCGCTTCGTCACCTGGCACCAACGGTTGAAAGCCGAAGAACAACATCAGCGCAACCTCGCCAAAGTCAATGATTGGGAGGCTGCGGTGGAACAGCACGATTTTTCAAACTACGACGATGGCGCCCGCTTCCTTGATCACGGGCACCCCAACGCCATAGACTTAGACCTCTACGGGCCTTTTTCCATGTTTCAGTACCTCAACCGAGCGGTGACTGCCCTGGGACAGCAAATGCTCGCCCGATGGCTGGCCGAACCAGCTACGCCTGAGGCCATCCAACAACGGCAGGCAGCTATACGGGAACTCGGCCCAATGCTGGAGTGGCGGCAGCACTTTCAGTCCTACGGACTAGAAACAGAGGATAACCTGGAGCAAATCAGCCTGCTGCACCGATGGATGAAAGAGCCCCCTTTTCTGACTGACAAAAAATGGGTAGCTGTTGCCCTTTATATCATACCGCTATGGTCGGTTGCAGCTGCCGTAATCTGGGCGCTGTACCTGCCCTGGTACCTGGGTATTTTACTGTACCTGCCAGCCCTGCTTATCCTGCGGCGCTTCGTGGAACGGGTCAACGAAACGCACCAAAAAACAACGCATGCGGAACTGGCCCTACGGCACTATGCACAGCTCATTCAGCATATTGAGGGGCAAAAGTTTCAGAGCGCCCCTCTGCGTCAGCTCCACGATGAGCTGTCGACCGAAGGGCAGCCCGCCTCTGCTATGATCCGCCGCTTGTCCTACATCATCCGGCAGCTGAATGTACGCTACAATGCCTTTTCTTTTATCTTCAACATCTTTGGATTGTGGGAATTGCAGTATGTCTACCGGCTGGAGCAATGGAAAGCCGCTGTACAGGGGCACCTGCCCAGGTGGTTCGAAGCCATGGCCAGCTTTGAAGCCCTGAGCAGCCTGGGTAATATTCATCATAACAATCCGGAATGGGCTTTCCCTGCCATCACAAATGGTGCCGTGGTGGAAGCCGAAGAGCTGGGGCACCCCCTGCTGCACCGCGACAAGCGGGTGTGCAATGATATCCACCTGCCCACCAATGGGCACATCAAGCTCATCACGGGTTCGAATATGGCTGGCAAGAGTACCTTTTTGAGAACGGTAGGCCTGAATATGGCGCTCGCTATGGCCGGCGCCCCGGTTTGTGCCCGTAGCATGGCCCTCCCACCCCTGCAGGTGTACACGAGCATGCGCACACAGGATGCCCTTCAGGAAAGCACTTCCTCCTTTTATGCCGAGCTCAAGCGCCTGAAGTTCATCATTGAGGCCGTGGAGGATACCGCTGACCATCAGCCGCCAAAACTGCAAGCCTTCTTCCTCCTCGATGAAATCCTCAAAGGCACCAACAGCAACGACCGGCATACCGGCTCCAAAGCACTCATCCGGCAGCTCATCCGCAGCCGGGGCTCAGGCATCATTGCCACCCACGACCTGGAGCTGGGACAGCTGGAAGCTGAAGCCAACGGCACCATTGAGAACCTCCGCATAGAAGTGGAGATTCAGGATGGCGAACTGCACTTCGACTACAAGCTCAAGAAGGGCGTGAGCCAGTCCTTCAATGCCACCCTGCTGATGAAGCGGATGGGGATCAAGATTGAGGAGTAAGCTTTACGGGCAAAATATTGACCTTTTTCTTCTAAATTTGTGTTGATTGTACAAATGGTTGAAATGCTACACTCTATATCAATAGTCTGTCATTCCGCCATGAAGCAACACAGCTGTTTCTCATTTAACGATCAGTAATATGCGGACTATCACAGTAGATATTATAAACGAAAAAGCACTGAACCTTTTACGGGACATGGAGTCTTTAGAGCTTATCCGTTTGAGAAACAGCAAGCCCGAAGAGCATGGAGAACCTGTAGACTGGACTAAGTATAAGGGAGCTATGTCCAAACAGCTTTTAAGCGAGATTGACCAACAGTTAGACGAATTGAGAGGCGAATGGGACTAAAATATCTTTGGGACACCAATACCGCTATTTATTACTTGCAGCAACAATTTCCGCCCTCAGCTGAAAAGTTCATCGATGAGACCCTACTGGCTGGATTCCAGTCCTGCGATTTCAGTGATCACCGAAATAGAGTTGCTCTGCTGGAAGACAGATTCGGAGAAAGATTTGATTGTTCTTCGTGACTTTTTCATGACACCGTAGTCTTTGAGCTGGAGAAGGCTATAAAGTTAAAAACCGCAGAAATACGAAAGGCTCATAAAATCAAGCTCCCGGATGCAATCATTGCTGCTACTGCCCTGGCTCATGATTTTACACTACTCACCAGAAATGTCAAAGACTTCAAGCATATTGAAGGTCTAAGCCTCATTAACCCTTATGAAAAATAAGTGGGTGTGCTTTCTGAATAGTCTCACCTGTCCTTCCCTCAGAACCAAAAGGCGTTTAGGGTTAAGTTCTGCATCAGTCTGCTTATCTATCATTACTATTTGGATGCTAAAAAAGCATCTCTAAACAGTTCAACATTTGAGCAATTAAGAGTCAAAATATAATTCTGAATTGCACTGAAAAATAGAGGTCGCCGTCTTGTCGAAAGTATAGTTTTAACCAATAGCACCATAGAAAAGCCTGATGCTTTGTGTGATAGCCGACACACAACTCATGTCCATATGATCATAGATTTGTGTTATCAAATAATAAAACAAATAGAAAAACATGGAAGATAACACCACGATCAATCAAATGCCGCGCATCGGCGATCAGGCACCTGACTTTACCGCCTCTACGACTACCGGACCTCTGAAGCTTTCCGAGTACAACAAAGACAACTGGGTGATTCTATTCTCTCACCCTGCCGACTTCACACCGGTTTGTACAACTGAGATGAGCGCTTTTGCGGTTGACCAGCAATTCTTTGACGAGCGCAACACCAAGCTGCTTGGTCTTAGCATCGATAGCATTCACTCCCACCTGGCCTGGGTAAACAACGTAAAGGAAAAGACAGGCGTCTATTTCCAGTTTCCTATCATCGCTGACCTGGACATGAAGGTGTCTCAGCTGTACGGCATGCTGCACGATAAGGAAAGCTCTACTGCTGCTGTACGCGCGGTATTCTTTATCGATCCTAAAGGCACCATCCGCCTGATGATGTACTACCCGCTCAATGTGGGCCGTAACATGGAAGAAATCAAGCGTGCACTGATTGCCCTGCAAACAGCAGACGAGTGTAACTGTGCCCTGCCTATCAACTGGACTCCGGGCGAAAAAGCCATCGTTCCTCCACCCAAAACACTGGCAGAGATGGACGAGCGCATCAAGAATACAGAATACGAAATGGTAGACTTCTATCTGGCGAAGAAGGATATCTAAGCCTGGATTAGAAGTTAGTCAAGACCGATAACGATGAGGAAATGGGCGCAGCAGGGATGCTGGGCTCATTTTCTTTTTGCCATGCCAGGCTGTTGGAAGGCACTTTCGAAGTGCCTTCCAACTCACGGCTGCCAAAGCCCTAGACTCTTAGCCAGTTCTTTATTGGGCAATGCCCCCTGTCTTAGGTTTGCATAATCAGAAGCAGAAGAATAAGGCCAGTCAACAGCATCTAATACGAGACCAGCTTTAACCGGGTTTTGATGAATATAATGAAAGCATTGCCGGGCATATCCGTTTTCTGCCCGAAAGAAAAGGTGTTGGTTTGGTCCTTCCAGCGTTATTGGCCCCTCAATCCAACCATCTTTAACCTTAGTTTTTCCTCTGAATATGGAGCCTGACCAGCCCCGTTATTTATTTACTGCTTTGGTATAGCTGCTCAGAAGCGTGCCAATGGCCTGACTAAGCTTTTCCTGACGGTCCTGCTCTGGCTGTATTGCTGTATTTGTGACTTGTCTTTTTATGCGTGGCTTTACCGCGTTACTCGGCAATGCCGCTAATTCGTTTGGCACAAGAAGAATATGGAAATGGTTCGGCATTAAGCAATAGCATAGTACATCAGCAAGAGGCAAGATATACCGGCGTACCTTTCTCAAGAAGAACAGATAGTGCTCATGCTCAAGGAATACCTTCTGCCGGTTATTGCCCTGATTGAATACATGATATACTTGGTTTTCAATGAATTTCATAGGTCCTGGTGTTGAAAAGCACTTCGTAAGTGCCTTTTGGTTATCCAACAACTATTGTTCACTCCAACTTCCGCACCACCCATCCCTCACAAACCGGATAAGCCTGCAGCAGCCCTCCCCAATCCGCATCCGGCCCCATCACACTAATGGCAGACGCCAATGCATCAGCTGTAGCACAATCGGAGCAAAGCACCGTAACCTGTGCGCCGTGCTGCACCCCAAGCCCGGTACGAGGGTCAATAATATGGCTGTAGCGTTGCCCTTCCCAGCTGAGGTAGCGGTAGTGGTCCCCGGAAGTGGCGATAGCGCGGTGGGCCAAGTGCAGGGTGACCGATTGGAATTGTCCGAGGCTGTCTGTTTGCTGCACCTGAATGGCCCAGCCAGGTGCATCCGGCGGTGGCGACGTGACGCGGATATCTCCGCCCCCATCCACGAGGCTGCTTTGGATGCCATGGGAGAGCAGGACCTCAGTCATCGCATCCACTGCAAATCCTTTGGCAACCCCTCCGGCATCGAGCTTAACCCCGGAGCGCAACACCTGCAGGCGCAGTCCGGGCAATACCTGAATGGATTCATACCCCACCCGCATCCGGGCTTCTTCAATCTGCTTAAAATCGGGAAACTGCTGTTGGCGGAAGGCGCGGCGCCAGAGCTTGGACAGTGGCCCAATCGTCAGGTCAAAGGCGCCCTGACTCAATACGGATAAGCTCTGTCCCTGCTGCACCACTTCCCAAAGCGGGCGGCTGACCTTCACTACAGCACCGGAGTCCAATTCGCTTAACCGGCTCAGCTCACTTTGCGCGTCGTAGTCGCTGAGGCGGGCATTGAGGGCCTCAAGCGTATCAAATGCGGCCCCGGCAGCCGTTTGGGCCAGGCTGTCGGAACCGGCGTAAAGGATCACCCGAAACGCTGTACCCATCTGCGGGCGCGTGAAGGCATAACGCTCTTGCGCACCTGCCGCCACGCACCACAAACAGCTTAGCCATATTAACGGGCTGTGCAGATTCAACATCCTACAGCACCTTGGTTTCTCCAGGCACTGCGATGGGATAGGTACCGTCTTCCAGCGGCATGACCTTCGGGTTAGCATCCCAGGCCAACTTCTCCGGCATCAGGCTGAGGTCCGAATTCAGGGCAGCGTCCCACTCAATGACTTGCCCGGAGTATGTCGCCATGCGCCCCATGATGGCCGTTAGGGTTGCCTTCGCACCATTCTCTGCATCTTCGTATTTGTAGTCGCCCTTCGCAATAGCTTCGAAGAGGAGATCATGCTCGTATTGATACGGATTCGGATCCTTTCGGTCGTTGTAATCCAGGATGCTGTGGCCACTGCGGGTCAGGATGACGCCCGGCTTCGGTGCTGTGCCATTGGTACCATGAAAAGCTTCCGTCACCATAGTGGGACAGCCCTTGATATGGCGGCATTGGCTGTGCATGAAGGAGCCATCAGCATATTCATACTCTACCGTGTGGTGGTCGAAAATCTCACCGTGCTCCGGCCCGGTGCGCACCTGCCGCCCGCCCATACCGGATGCCCGTACCGGATAGGCTTGTTTGACCCAGTTGCCCACGTCGAGGTTGTGAATATGCTGCTCATTGATGTGGTCGCCACAGAGCCAGTTGAAGTAATACCAGTTTTGCATTTGGTATTCCATCTCAGTTTGGCCTGGCTTGCGCGGGCGTACCCACACACCACCGCTGTTCCAGTACACACGGGAGGAAGTGATATCCCCGATAGCGCCCTCATGCAGCAGGTCGACCCATTTTTGGTATTTTTTTTGGTAATGCCGCTGCAGGCCCACCACCACATTCAGTTTTTTCTTTTTCGCGAGTTCGGCTGTTTCCAGCACCTTGCGTACACCGGGGCCATCCACGGCCAGGGGTTTCTCCATGAAGACATGCTTCCCAGCTTTGATGGCGGCCTCGAAATGGTCAGGACGGAAGCCGGGAGGGGTGGCAATCAAAACCACATCACACAGATCAATCACCTGTTTGTAGGCATCAAAACCATGGAAACGGTGCTCCACGGGGACGTCCATACGAGCCGCATCGATTTCGTAATTAGGCATTTCCGCCTGCAGCTGCTTATAGCTGCTTTCCAACCGGTCCTGAAATGCATCCGCCATAGCGACTAACTTCACGGATTCTTTAACGGACATCGCCTGAAGGGCAGCACCTGTGCCACGCCCGCCGCATCCAATGAGCCCGACTTTGATGGTATCTTCGCCTGCTACATAAGCTTTAGCGGAAAGTATAGAGGGCGCCATCATCAGGCCACCCGCTGCGAAACCGGTATTTTTGACAAAGTCCCGGCGTTTCATTTTTGAAGGTTGATCGTTCTGCATAGTCTTACAATTTTCTGGTTAGGTATTTTAGTGACGGAGAAAAATAGATGTTACCACTTGATCGCTTTTCCGAAAAAAGCCTCTACTTCTTTCGGACTTGGCTGCTTTGCTGGCTTCACCAACCGGAATCCCACGAAGGGCGAGTCGGTATTCCACCAAAGGCTTTTAGGAATCTGCGGGTCGCGTTGCTGCCAGCGGATGGAGGACTTCTCGCGGGCCATACAGGTGCAGTCTTCGGCATCCGAATCAAAAGAGCCGCCCTTGACGACCCGCCCGTAACGTTGCTCCGGCACCGCCCATGGGTTATCGAGTACTTCCTCCCCGGCAGTCTCCGGTTCGGTGTAGGCATCGAGGGTCCACTCGGCAACGTTGCCTAAAAGGTCGTAAATGCCCAGCCCGGTGGGTGCTTTTTCACCAGCTTCATGGTAGGTCTCTTCACTGTTGCCATAATGCCAGGCGTGGGCATCTAATTCTCCCATTTCTTTGGTGCTCAGCTGGCATGCATAGGCCCATTCCGCCTCGGTGGGCAGCCGGTAGAACTCCCCGGTTTTTTGGTACAGCCAGCCGCAAAAGAGCAGTGCCGCCTGCTGCGTCATATTCACGGCGGGATGGCGGAGCTCATGCCCCATGCCAAACGTTACATCGATGTAGGGCGGAGTTGGGCGGCTTACCGCATCTGCCTCAAAACCACCGCCTTCCCAATTGCTCTCATCAGTGTCTTCTTCCCGGTGCTGGAAAAGGCTGAACAAGTCGTGCGTGACTTCATAGGTGCCTAACCAAAAGGGATCAATTTCTGCCTTTTGAGTTACCTCGCCCCTCTGCCACTCAAAGGTCCCACCAGGCAAATAGACCGTTTCCACTGCTACTGTAGTCCCGGGAATGGTTGTTGAAGAAGCCGCGCCTGCTTCGGGAGCCTGGGCTTGCATAGGGGTCCATATAGCCAGCCCAAGAAGCAGGGCCAACAGCGGGGCTTTCGTCCAATGCTGCATGGTATAGATTTTAGTTAAAGGACGTTGTTGCCGTCTAAATGTAATGAAAATGGAGGCAATTACAGAGCAGCTTGTGCGGTAAAATCGCAGAAGGTCTACAAAAAAGAAAAGCACCAGCTACCTTAAAGCAACTGATGCTATCCGTTTTTAATCAGACGGGTGATTTCCTGCCGTGGCAGGGTTTTTAGCGTATGTGTAACAATGATGCGATAGCCCGTGCTAAACCCCTACTTCGGCTACGGTGTTTTCCTAAAAAATTTGTCTATGCCCAAATCTGCCGGCATCAAGTCCAAAACCATATTCCAATTCCATAACGGCCAGCGCCAGGAAAGAACAGATACGGTAGCATGTGAGGAGCCGCTGGAAATTAAGCTGGCTTTTGGCAAGGAAGGGCAACGGGAACACCGCAGCTTAGCCATCACCATGCGCACCCCCGGACAGGATGAAGCCCTGGCTATCGGGTTCTTGTTTACGGAGGGCATCATCGGGCACGCCTCGGAAGTGATCGGGGTGCGGCACATCGGGCAGGCGCTATCGCCCGAATCCGCAGAGAATATTCTTTTGGTTGAATTATCGCCTGGCACGCCGGTAGATTTCGGACAGCTTAGCCGGCATTTCTATACTTCCTCCAGCTGCGGGGTGTGTGGCAAAGCCTCCATAGAGATGCTCCGCGCAGTCAATTTGTACTATCCACGGCATGGTTTTCCCACCTACAGCCCGAAACAAATTCAGCAGTTCCCCTTGCAGATGATGGACCATCAGCCCATTTTCGAGCAGACCGGTGGCATACACGCGGCGGCGGCTTTTGATGAGCAGGGCCAGCTGCTATGCCTGCAGGAGGATGTTGGCCGTCATAATGCCATGGATAAGCTGATCGGTCAGACGATGCGTGCCGGTGATTTCCCCATGCGCAATCAGGCGATCATGGTCAGTGGCAGGCTTAGTTTCGAACTGGTGCAAAAAGCAGCCATGGCTGGCGTGCCTCTGCTGGCGGCGGTGGGCGCCCCCTCCAGCCTGGCGGTGGAGCTGGCGGAATCGCATGGTATGACGCTGATTGGTTTCCTACGGGGGAGGCGGTTCAATGTCTATACCGGGGTGGAGCGGGTGGTGGTTTAATCTGGAAATGTTTTTCTGCCTACTGTCTTTAGACCTTCCTCCTGATAGTTATATCAATATTTCGTACTTTGTACGCCCCCGATTAATCACTGAACGACGAGGAGAAATTATGGAGCCACAACCGGACGCGCAAGGGCAGGGACAGCAAGACAAGCCTGCCATCAAGGTAACAGGTGCACAGCCGCCACTGGAATTCACCGGGCTTAAGCTGAGCAAGCCAGCCAATACCTCAGCGGGCATCAAAGGCATTACAACGGCCTTTACGCACGCCACCCGCTATATGGCAGCCGGTCAGGCCGTAAAGACCATGTTCCGGCTCAACCAGAAAGGCGGCATCGACTGCCCGGGCTGTGCCTGGCCAGACCCTGATGACGAGCGTTCCAAACTCGGGGAGTACTGTGAGAATGGCATTAAAGCGATTGCTGAGGAGGCTCAGAAAAAGACCATCGGCCGTGCCTTTTTCCAACAGCATTCTGTTGCAGAGATGCGCCAATGGAGTGATTTTGAACTGGGCAAAAAGGGGCGGCTCGCTGAGCCTATGGTGCTACAGGCTGGCGGTACGCACTACGAGCCTGTCAGCTGGGAAGCAGCCTTCCAAATGATCGGGCAGGAGCTTCGCACACTCGACACGCCAGACCGGGCGATTTTCTATACTTCCGGGCGGACCAGCAATGAAGCGGCTTTCCTTTACCAGCTCTTTGTGCGGGAGTACGGCACCAACAACCTCCCGGATTGCTCCAATATGTGCCACGAATCAAGTGGGCAGGGGCTGGCTCAAACGGTAGGTATCGGAAAAGGCTCCGTCACCCTTCCTGATTTTTACGAAGCGGAGGTGGTCATCGTTATGGGGCAAAACCCCGGCACCAACCACCCGCGCATGCTCTCCGCTTTGGAGCGCTGCAAGGAGAATGGCGGGCAGATTATCACCGTCAACCCACTGCCGGAAGCAGGGCTGCAACAATTCAAAAATCCTCAGCGGCCTGGCAAAATGCTGACCGGTGGTACCAAGCTCACCGATCTCTTCCTGCAGGTAAAAATCAATGGCGATATCGCCCTGCTCAAAGCCCTTATGCTACAGCTTTGGTACGAGGAACAAAAAGCGCCGGGCACGGTATTCGACTGGGACTTCATACAAGAATACACCCAAGGGTACGAGGCTTTCATCGCAGGACTGAAGCAGCACGATTTCGAAGACCTGGTGCAGGCATCGGGCGTTCCCCGGGCAGCAATCAAAGCCGCAGCCGAAATGCTGAGGCGCAAAAAGAAAATCATCATATGCTGGGCCATGGGTCTGACGCAGCATGAGAATGGCGTTGATAACATACGCGAGGTCGTCAACCTGCTGCTGCTCAAAGGCAGCATTGGCAAGCCCGGGGCAGGCACCTGCCCGGTACGCGGGCACAGCAACGTGCAGGGCGACCGGACAATGGGGATCTGGGAAGCTCCCAAACCCGCTTTCCTGGATCAGCTCAAGTCCGTCTTTGGCTTCGAGCCGCCCCGCAGGCATGGTTTTGCGGTAGTGGATGCAATCAAAGCCATGCATCAGGAACAAGCCTCCGTCTTCTTCGCCATGGGCGGCAACTTCCTTTCCGCCTCGCCCGATACCGAATATACAGCCGAAGCCCTCCAAAAGTGCAGCCTGACGGTACAGGTTTCCACCAAGCTCAACCGCAGCCATCTGATTCATGGCAAGCGGGCGCTGATTTTGCCCTGTCTGGGCCGCACGGATATTGACCGGCAGGAGTCTGGTCCGCAGTTTGTGAGTGTGGAAAACTCTATGGGCGTAGTACACAGCTCAGAGGGTGTCCTTGAGCCGCCATCCGATACCCTCATGAGCGAGCCTGCTATCGTTGCAGGGGTTGCCCGGGCTACCCTGGGAGAGCGGAGCAAAGTCAACTGGGCGCAAATGGCTGGCAACTACGACCACATCCGGGAAGCCATCGCTAAGGTCGTCCCTGGTTTTGAGGACTACAATCAGCGGGTGCGGGAGCCGGGCGGTTTTTACCTGCCCAATGGGGCGCGCAACCGGCAGTTCAACACACCTTCCGGCAAGGCATTGTTTTCCGTAACAGCGGTGCCTCAAAAGTCTGTTGACGAAGACGAGTATATCATGATGACCGTGCGCAGCCACGATCAGTTCAACACTACGGTCTACGGGCTGAACGACCGCTACCGGGGCATCTACAATGAGCGCCGGGTGGTCATGATGAATCAGGAGGATATTGCCCAGGCGGGGCTGAAAAGCGGGCAGGTCGTTGACCTGATCGGCCAATACAAAGGACAGGTACGCACCGCCCGGAAGTTTATTGTTGTCCCCTACGATATTCCCCGCCGTTGTATAGCCACTTACTTCCCGGAAGCCAATGTGCTGGTCCCCATCGATGCTTACGCAAAAGGCAGCAAAACACCGGAATCGAAGTGGGTGGCGGTGCGGATTCGGGTGCATGAGTAAATAAAACAAATGTTATGGCAAGAGATATCTATCATGATATAGTCGTAACCGCTCTGAAGGGAGATGGCTGGACAATCACCCACGACCCTCTGATTTTAACATATGGTGTAAGCGCTGTAGAGGTAGATTTAGGGGCTGAAAGAATGTTAGCAGCTGAAAAAGGCACTGAAAAAATAGCAGTGGAGATTAAGAGCTTTCTTGGTACATCAAGGGTATATGATTTTCACCAGGCTATCGGTCAGTTTGTAATTTATAAAATGGCATTAAAGCGTAACCAAGAGTTGAGAACACTTTTTTTAGCTATAACATCTGATGTGTATCAGTCATTTTTTCAAGACCAAGAAATGGTAAAAGACGCTATTTTGGAACTAGGTTTGAAAATTTTGGTTGTTAATGTCAAGACAAAAAGCATAGACTTATGGGTAAAATAGATTCCTACACGGAAAAGATCATACAAGTCTTACAGCAGCATGAGGCTTTTCGTCCCATTGGCGACTGGGTGGAATATGAGAACCAAGTCATTATTGATCGAGAGAACTTACATTTTCAGTTACTTCGGGTTGGCTGGAAAGAACTGGAGCGCACACACCACTGCGTAGTCCATATCGATATTAAAAACAATAAAGTCTGGATTCAAGAAGACCGAACTGAAGTAGGCATCGCTAATGAGCTTATGGAGATCGGGATACCCAAAGAAGACATTGTCCTCGCTTTCTATGCGCCATATAGAAGAGCTCATACCGGCTTTGCCAAAGCATAAGTACCCCGGTCCGCAAAAGCGAAACGAAAGGGCTGCGCTGTGCTGCCTGATTTTTCAAACGCAATTCATTTACACCAATGGCCTTAACCAAACTCTACGACAATCACGGGCGCCACATCAACTATGTGCGCCTGGCCGTTACGGACCGCTGCAACCTCCGTTGCTTTTACTGTATGCCGGAGGAGGGCATCAAATACGTTTCCAAGGAAGCCCTTCTGTCTTACGAAGAGATGCTGCGCCTCATGCACCTGCTTGCGGGCATGGGCATTGAAAAGGTGCGGATTACCGGTGGAGAACCCTTTGTGCGCCGCGATATGATCTATTTCCTGCGGCAGCTTTGCGCCATTGAGGGTATCAAAAAAGTGAACATCACCACCAACGGTACGCTTACCGAGGATCTGGTACCGGAACTTAAATCCATTGGCATCAACTCCGTCAACCTCAGCCTTGATGCGCTGGACAAAGACCGCTTTTTTGAAATTACCCGGCGCGATGCCTACGATAAGGTGATGGCTACCTACCGGGCCTTGCTGGAACACAACATTCCCACCAAAATCAACGCGGTGGTCATGGATGGCAAAAATATTGAGGATATCATCCCAATGGCCATGCTTACCCAAAAAGATCCGGTCAGCGTTCGCTTTATCGAGGAAATGCCCTTCAACGGGGAAGGCGCCCACTACGAGACCCTGGCCTGGAACCACCGCCAAATCCTGAAGCACCTTCAGGCCAGCTTTCCTGATATGGAGAAGCTGCCGGACCCGCCCTACTCTACTTCCTACAACTACCAAATCCCCGGGCACAAAGGCTCAGTAGGCATTATCGCCGCCTACAGCCGGACCTTCTGCGGCACCTGCAACCGGATCCGCATCACCCCCAAGGGCATGCTCAAAACCTGCCTCTACGACGATGGCGTCTTCAACATCCGGGATATCATGCGGCAGGGTGCTACGGACGAGCAACTCAAGTCCACCTTCCTGGAAGCCCTGGGCAACCGCGCCAAAGATGGGTGGGAGGCGGAGCGCAACCGTTCGTTTGGACTACCCGTGCAGGAGTCGATGTCTACGATTGGGGGGTAGGGAGTTCATATCAGAAGTTCACGCAAAGGGCACAAAGGCAAACGCTAAGGGCGCTAACCAACTTTACGCCCCCACCTGCTCCAGCACTTCCTCAAAAGTCAGGCGGAAGTCTTGCTGCCAAATGGCGATCACTTCCTCTAAACGGGCTTGAGCACGAGCTACAGCTTCCAAATCACCCCCTTCGTCCGAGACCAGCAGCAGGAAGTACTCCAACAGAGCTTCAATGACCGGGCGCTGAGACAGGTGCCAGCGTGTTGCTTCGTTCTGTTCCGAATCGTACAGTAAAATGAAAAGGTCTTCCAGCGCAAAGCGCATTAAAATGTGATAGTGCCCGTACTCTGTGGCTTGTGCTTTCACCATAAAGCGCCAGTCCCGCCGGGCAGCTTCCAAAAGCGCCTGCAGTAACATGCGCACCATCAAATAAGGCAAAGGCTGACGGGACGGAACCGCTTCCAGGGCACGGAACAACGCTTCCAGCATATCGTAAATCAATGGCTCTTGCCCTACCCATTGAGGGTGGTCCTGTAAGGCTTCATAAACCACCTCCAGCATATCCAGGATTTGCTCCCGGCTCAGACGGGGCTTCCAGCGGCCCGAACGGGGCGGCTCCGCAATAGCTTTGAGGGTTTGCTCCAGGGCGATGACGAGCAGGTTGACCGGCTCTTCTTCATCCAAATCCAGTACCAGGTGAAGGTGGTGGGCAGTGCTTTCAATGGTCAGCCGCAGCAGCTCCGGCAACAGGGCGGGCTGCCCTATCCCACTGTCGAGCAGGGCACCAGCAACATCGGATACCAGCAACTGTAAGACCCGGTCCCGGCCAACGAGTTCCGGATACTGATCCAGCGCCATGAGCGCGGACTCCACCAGCTGTTCGGCTTGTGCCTCATCAAACCCTTCATTGAAATTGATGCCGTTTTGGCCAAATAGTACCAGATCGATCAGAATGAGGCCGCGTTCGTTTGGATAGCGCAACAGTAAACCGTCCAGTATGTAGGATAAGATTTCTTCCAAAAGGTGCAGGCGGTGAGCAGGCGTATCTTTTTTGGTGGGGAAGGTAAAGCTAAACACCATGCGCAGTGCATGCTCCAAAATACTACGCTCCAGGCTGTCGGTAGCGAAACGCACTGCACTCAGCACCTTTGTGCTCCGAACCGTCGTATACAGGCTGCCCTGAATAACCATTTCCAGTGTCCCCGTTGACAACCGGCTACCAGCCGGCACCGTTTCCAGTACATCAAATACGGTATCCAGTACGGCCCGCAGTACCGTATCGTCCTCCGTTGCTTTGGTGATCCAGTCAGGATAGCGCACGACTTCTTCCAGCAGTAACTCCAGAATGTAGAGCCCCTGATCCGGGCTCAGCCCCGGCCGCCAACGCCCTTCCCGGTCCTCCCGGCGGGTCAGCGCCGCTAATATTTCCCGGGTAGCCAGGACTAATAAGTGACGGGGTGTTCCGGTATCGGCATCGATCAGCACATGGGCATACTCGCCCGTTTTTTCCAGGACCAGCCGTAGCAGAAAAGGCAGCAACCCCGGTTGCCGCAAACCGGCACTGTCCACCGCGCGGGCCAGGCTGCGGACCAAATGCTGCATCCCTTCATTTTGCGTGACCAGCTCGGGATAGTTTGCGAAGGCCAAAAGGGCTGCATCGATCAGGTCATCGGCAAGGTCAGCATTGAAGCCTTGGGCGTAGACTATACCACTTTCAAATAAAACCAGCTCTGTGAGGACCAGACCAGCACGATTGGGGTGTTCTGCGATGATGGTTTCGAGTACGTATTCCAGCAGTTCTTCCAGCAGTTCCAGGCGGCTGAGCTTTGGGGTTTTCTTATCATAAGCGACCACGAAAATGAGCTGTAGCGCCTGCTCAAGGATGATGGTTTCCCGCTCGTCTGTACTCCAGGGCAGGGTATCAAGGACGGATTCGCTAGTCAGGGCAGTGCGCAGGCTAAGACGAATGATGTAGTGCAAGACGTCAGGAGACAAGCGTTCGCCTTCCGGCAAATGCCGTAGTGCCCGAAAAACCACATCCACAACTTCTGCCAGCACAGGCCGCCCCCTTACCTCTTCATTGATCCAGGCCGGATTCGCTACTACTTCTGCCAGCAGGAACTCCAGAAGGTCCCGCCAGTCTGAACGGGAAAAGGAAGCCTCCCAACCATTTTGTTCCGCATTCCGGCTTATCACGGTAAGGATTTGCCGCAGCGCACTGACCAACAGATGCTCGGCTGTACCTTCGGTAGCAGGCCAGAGTACCGGCAAATGCCCGGAGGACTGCTCCAGTATGATGCGGAGGACTTCCGGCAAAAGGCCCGGCTGATTCAGGCTCGCCCCCTGCAGGGCAAGAGCCGTTTGAGCAATTAGGTCTTCCAATTTACGCTGCCCGCTAATCAGACTGGGATGGGCAGCAACTACCTGCAACGTCACCTGTACCAGCTCATCCAGCGTTTTTACGCTTAGTGCTTCCCGCAGGCTCACCTGGCCCGGATCGTCATCAAGGATGGCACGCAACAGAACACCCGTGCTCCGCTCAATGATCCGGCTGCTCGGGTAGTTGGTGTTGAACAGTAATTCCGGGTTAGCAGCTACGAACTCACCTGCATGCCGGATACTGCTGCGCAGCAGCAACTGCCCCCAGTTGATGAGCGCTTCCTGATCCTCAAAGCTCAGTTCGACCGAACGTTGGTAGAGGTCTTCCGCAATATGCCGGGTGGTGGTGCGAATAAACAGCTGCACTTTCTCATCCTCACTAACTTCAGGTGCCAGCTCGCCGACCGTTTCCGCAGCAGCGACGAAAAGCCGGGGCAGCAACATGGCATTGAACTGTTCGTATAAAGGCTGCCCTTCCGCAAATTGGATATCATCAAACGCGCTAAGGAAGTGGCGGAGAATGCGCCCTTTGGAAGAGTGCTGATTCAATGCGCCAGGCACATCCAGAAAATAGTCAATCCCAATTTCCACCAGGCTGCCAACCACAAGCTTCAGCGCACTGTCGCGTTTCAGGTAGCCCTCCTGCCACTGCCGAACCCGGAAAAGGTTCCACAGGTCCTGCGACTGCAACTCCAGCACCTTGCCTTCACCTACCTGTTTGAAGCCCAGGTAGTACTGCCGGTAGCGCTTTAAGTCTTCTTCCGGGAGCTGCAATTCCTCCATCGCCCGCCGGTGCAGGCGCTTTAGGTCATCAAAATTGTCCAGGAGCTCCGGCGACCATTCGAAGTAGGCGATCATGGTAGCCAGGTCGATATTCGTATCAAAATCGGGCAGCGGAAGAACCAGAATACGCCCCTGCAGGCTTTGTGCGTAAGCACGCTGCACATTCCGGCTGAGCTTGATGGCCGAGTTGATCGCAAACAGAACGGCCTCAGCGGCCAGAGTGGGTGTGGAAATGGGCATTTGGGGTTGATTTTTCAGAAATAATTAGTGAACACAATCACGGGGTTTTTAGACCCCTAAATATTCAGAGCGGGTCAGCCCAAAGAGCATGGTATCAATCAGCTCGCCGCTTAGCTTTCGGAAATCGCCCCGAAGGTCTCCCTCCCGGCGAAAGCCGCACTTTCGTGCCAACCGTTGGCTCGCTACATTTTCCATAGCCGTGCGCAACAGCAGCTTTTCCAGTACCAATTGCCTGAAAGCGAACTGCTGCACGACCCGCAGCGCCTCGGTCATCAGCCCCTGCCCCATGTATTCTCGGTCAATAAAATAGCCGACTTCCCCCTTTGGTGTTTCCCAATCGATATGAAACAAGCGAACCAGCCCAATCAGCTCAGTGGTTTGGTTGTGCCAAATGCCAAAGCAATAGCCTTTCTGCAGATGCCAGTCCGACAGCCTGCGCCGTACAAAAAACTCAGCATGCTCGGGGTCGCTGATTTCCCGAAGCGTCCTTGGGAAAGCATCGTACAGCAAGCTGTAATTATCCTCCACCAGTTCATATAGCGTAGCCCCATCCCCTTCCTGAAAGCGGCGGACGAGGACATGTTGGCTAAGAAGGGCAGTATCAATATGGAGCAAACGCGCCTGCATAGTACTGTTTTCCCGAAAGGTACAGCTTTTCAGGCAATGCTCCGGCGGGTCGCTGACCAAAATTCGCAGGAATAGCCCCCTGGCATTTGTTACCTTAGCGACGATTGTTTGAACATCAAAAATAAAATACTCGTATGAAAAAACTGTTATTTATTTTATCCTGCCTGATACTAACATCTGGGCTTTGGGCACAGGAACCGGTCAATGAAGAGCTCGTAGAGGCCATCCGCAAGCACGGCCTCGATCAAAGCCAGGCCATGAAGACTGCCCAGCTGATGATGGATGTCTACGGCCCACGCCTGACCGGTTCTCCCATGCTGGAAAAAGCAACTGAATGGGCTGTCAGTCAGCTGGAAGAATGGGGCCTGGAAAATGTGCACACTGAAGAATGGGGCCCCTTTGGCCGCAGCTGGGAACTACAGCACTTTGAGATGCATGCCCACACCCCAACCTACTGGTCCGTTATTGGTGTACCCAAAGCCTGGTCGCCTTCTGTTAAAGCCGATGAAGCCGAGGTCATCTACCTGGAAGCCAACACTAAGGAAGAACTTGATGCCTACAAAGGCAAGCTGAAGGGCAAAATTGTGCTGGTGGATACGCTGCGCTCCATTGAGGAGTGGTTTGATGCGCCGGCCCGCCGGTACGAAAGCGATGACCTGCTCGATATGGCCAATGCCGATATGCCGACCCCGCGCCCGCGCCGGAACTACAACACGACTGGCGGATTTTCCTTCAACAAATACCTGTGGGAAACCCTGGCAGAAGAAGACCCGATCGCAGTGCTTGACCGCAGCTACAAAGGCGATCTGGGTACGGTGTTCGTATCGGGTGCGCGCACCGGCGAGTGGGGCAGCTACCGGGAGGAAGGCACTAAGGTTGTCCCTCAGATCACACTGGCCGTGGAGCACTACAACCGCATTTTCCGACTGTTGCAGCAAGGTATCCCTGTGAAGCTCAGCCTCGACCTGAAGGCCCGCTATTACAACCCGGACGATGGCATGGAGCGCAATATCATTGCCGAGATCCCCGGTACAGACCTCAAGGACGAAGTGGTCATTTTTGGTGCCCACTTCGACAGCTGGCATGCGGCCACCGGCGCTACGGATAACGGCGCAGGCTCCACGGTTATGATGGAAGCCGCACGCATCCTGCAGGAAGTCATCAAAGAAACCGGCGTTAAGCCCCGCCGTACGCTGCGCCTGGCACTATGGACCGGCGAGGAGCAGGGACTGTACGGCAGCCGGGGCTATGTGGGCGAGCATTATGCGGAATTTCCGGAAGGCACCTACAATCCGCAGTCGATCAAACCGGCTCAGGAAAAAGTATCTGCTTACTACAATCTTGACAATGGCACCGGCAAGATCCGCGGCGTTTATCTGCAGGGCAATCAGGCCGTTAGCCCTATCTTCCGTTCCTGGCTGGAGCCTTTCAAGGACCTTGAAGCAGGCACTCTCACGCTATCCAATACCGGTGGTACCGATCACCTGGCATTTGATGCCGTAGGCATTCCGGGTTTCCAGTTTATTCAGGACCCCATGGCCTACTTCACCCGCACCCACCACAGCAATATGGACAACCTGGACCACCTGGTGGAAGACGACCTCAAGCAAGCCGCTACCATCATTGCTTCCTTTGTAATGCACACGGCCATGCGCGATGAACTGCTGCCTCGTAAGCCTTTGGACCTCGAAGAGGCTAAAAGCGAAGAATAAGCGTAGCGCAGCTTATTATCCTACCAAATTAATAGGCATTTAGGCCAAAAAATAGTGGCTTTTCCCAAGGTAACTTTATCTTTAGGGAAAGGCCACTATTTTATTTAGTGAGCAACATTACTGAAGCCGCATGAAGTTACCGCTAACTTGCCTGCCCGGTAATGCCCATACTGAAAGCCAATTTCATTCACCAATACTACTGACATGCTGCAACGAAAATTTGACCAAATTGTTAAGGCTGTTTTCCCTAACGCTACTGACGCCAAAGACACTTCCGTCCGTTATATGGGCCGGATGCAAGACGAATACGGCCTGGATGTGTCTAAAGTCCTCATGGCCACTTCGCTTTGTTCGGATGACATCAACGTTCCCTCCACCACCTTCTTCAACGTCCTGTTTGGCCCCTTCATCATGGGCGGGCTGGGCGGCATCCCCTTTGCCGGGCAAACCGGCATGACCGCATTCGCCCACCATATTCCGGACGATGGCTCTGCCTTTATTTTTTATGGCCCGCACATTGGAATAACCCTGGAGGGCGAAACAGGTAGAATGTACCGGCCACGTCAGGATAACCCGGGTAACTCCTGTGGTGCACTTATGCTAGCGCTGGACCGGTTCCGGAAGAATGACAACTACAGCCCACAGGTACACGACGATGACTATCAGCAGATGACGCTGGAGAAAAGCCTGCTGCCCTATCGGGAGGAAATACTGGCGGCTGACAATCAGGAGGTCGCTATTACCGAAGCCACCTACAAAATTATTGACCAGAAGATCCATCAGTACATCAACGACACCAAAAAGGAGTTCCACGGCGACCACGTTGCGCTGCTGGGCGGTATTATTATCAATACCGACTACGGGCTTGATGACTACTTTGCCGTTCGGAATTTTGAGGTCATAAACCTGAAAGAATTGTAGGCAAAATCTGCGATGGTGTTGTTATTGGATTGAAGCATACCCAAAACCAACAGCACTATGGCGAACAGTTTGCGCGACATCTTTCACAAGAAACTCATCCCGGTCACCTTTGAGCGGACGGTGGGCCTGTTTGGAGCTACTACGATTGGCGTGGGCGCACTAATGGGCGCCGGGGTTTATGTGCTCATTGGCCTGGCAGCGGGCGTAGCAGGCCCTTCGGTATGGATATCCTATGTCCTGTGTGGAGGGCTTGCTTTTCTGACTACGCTTTTGTTTGCGGAGATGGCGAAGCTCGTCCCCATATCAGGTGGAGGATATGCCTACGCTTATCAGTCCCTGGGCAGCCTGGGCGGCTTCGTGACGGGCTGGTTCCTTGCCCTTGGCAGCATCTTTGCCTGTGGTCTATATGCCATTGGTTTTGCGGAATACTTCACTGCGCTCTTTGGTTACGAGGTGCCTGTGTTTGGTGTAAAAGCTACTGCCGGAGGGCTGGTATTGCTCTCTTCCTACCTCAATGCCAAAGGTACAGAAGGGGCGGACCGCATTCAAAACCTGCTGACCTGGGGTAACCTGGCAATCCTGATCATTTTACTGCTGGGGGCCGCACTGTTCCTGCAGCCCGAGCTGGCTGTACCTACCTTCCAAACCGGTTACAGCGGCACTTTTAGCGCCATCGGCATCATCTACATTTCTTTCTTCGGTTATCAGTTAATTGCCAATAATGCGGATGAAATCCGGGACCCTACTGTAACCATCCCCAAGGCGATGAAGCTTTCCATGGGGATCGCGTTCGCTTTTTATCTTTTGGTGGCCGTTGTGAGCATTATGGTCGTGCCCTGGCAGGAGCTGGCGAAAAGCAGTGCTCCTCTGGCAGACGTGGCCACAGCCGTTTTTGGAGGCTTTGGATGGCTGCTGATTTCACTGGGCGGTATTCTGGCGGCTGCGGGAGCGCTAAACAGCACTTTGCTCTCTCAGGGCAGGCAGATTTACGCGATGGGACGAGACCGGTTTGTGCCGGACCTGCTGGGCAAAGTGCATGAGGGGGCGAAGACCCCACGAGCTGCGATTCTGGCCGGGGGTATCCTGATTCTTGTTTTTTTGCTGCTCTTCGACCTCGCGTTTATTGCCAAAGCCGCCAACTTCTGCCTGCTGGTCTCCCTGTTGCCCGTATCGCTGGCCTTACGGCAAATTTACCGCACGCAACCGGAACGACGCCCAAAGGCCCTTTGGAAACGCATACTCCCTGAGCTGACCTTCGTTGCCAACCTGGGCCTCCTGTTTACGCTCGACTGGCTGTCCCTCTTCTTTGGGCTGCAGCTCACCCTGATTGGCGCAGGCGTGTACTTTTTCTACGCACGTAAGCGGGTCTTCCGGCAGGAGACCGGTTTTCAGCTAACACTTTCGGATGAAGGGCGGCGGATTCACTTGCGCAGTACCGAGCGGATTCTCATGCCGGTAGCGAATCCCAATACCCAGCAAAGTATTTTTGAGCTGTGCCATGCCTTGCTGGCCTCTAAAGGTGGTGAAATCATAGCCCTGCACGTAGTAAATACGCCGGAGCAGGTCGACTTTCGCACGGCACTTTCTGAATCCGATCAGTCGCTGGAACTCCTCGAACGCACTGCGCTCTGGCCTACTGCGAAAGGCGTAAAAGTCAAACCAGTTATCCGTGCTTCCCATAAGCTGGGCATGGGTATCGTGCATGCGGCTGAAGAGGAAAACTGCGATATTACAGTCATGGGCTACGCGGGCAAGTCTGCCAAACCCGCTACCCTTAACCTACTGGAACAAGTACTCAATAAAGCGCCTACGGATTTCATTTTCTTCCGCCTGCAGGGCTCGGGAACTGCCTTCCAGCCCAAGCGCATCGCGGTCTCCCTGGGTAGTCGGCTGAACCTCAACCTGATGGTGCGACTGGCCGGAGCATTAGCCACGCAGTTTGGCGGGACGGTCACTTTTCTCAATATTCTGCCCCAGGACTTTACCGCTGCGCAACAGGCGGAGTCCGGCAAGATCTTCATCGAAGCTATTCAGCGGCACTCCGCACGGGCGCTGTACAACACGCAGGTCATGGCTTCTGACAATCCCATTGATACGCTGGTGGAAAAGTCGGGTGAATTTGACCTCCTGATCGTGGGCACTACTAAAGTGGGCTTCCTGCAGCGCATGGTGGTGGGCAATTTCACCACTCAACTGACCGAGCGGGCCCACTGTAGCGTAGCGATAGTGCGGGTGAAGCCGATTGCACGGCGGGTTAGTATCTGAAGCAGCGAAGCTATACGCATTACGAAGTGGTGTGCTACCCCAGGGTATACCGCTTAATCATCGGTATAAAACAGGGGTCTATGTATAAATCAGTATCTCCAAGGGTGAAAATCTGTTGCATCAGCAATGTCCAGGAGGCTCAACTCGCCGTACAGTACGGAGCCGATGCACTTGGACTGGTAGGTCCTATGCCGAGCGGCCCGGGTACACTAACGAACAATGCCATTGCTCAAATTGTACCTGGCATACCACCACCAGTTGCTAGTTTTCTGCTGACCAGCGAGACCAGAGCGGAAGCGATCATCGCCCACCACAAAAAGGTCCACACCAATACGCTACAATTGGTTGATGCCCTGTCGGAAGGCACCTACGCGGACATCCGGGCAGCACTGCCGGCGGTTAAGCTCGTTCAGGTTATTCATGTTCTTGATGAGGGCTCCGTTGAGGAAGCGGTCCGGGTATCGGAATCGGTGGATGCACTGCTACTCGACAGCGGCAACCCTAGCCTCAAAATCAAGGAACTGGGGGGCACCGGGCGTACGCACGACTGGTCACTTAGCCGCCGGATTGTGGAACAAGCCCGGGCTCCGGTTTTTCTCGCCGGCGGCCTGAATGCTCAAAACGTCCGGCAGGCCATTGAGGCAGTACAGCCATTTGGCATTGACCTGTGCAGCGGAGTCCGCACCGATGGCCAACTTGACGAGGCGAAGTTGGCGGCTTTTTTCCATGCAGTTGCCTGACAGACGTACCTATTTCTTTTCGAACGTCAGTTCGTCATCCTTTTCAGCTACCACGATGGTGTCGCCCGCAACAAAAGTGCCCGACAGTACATGCTTGGACAGCTCATTGACCACCTTCTTTTGAAGGACCCGCTTCATGGGCCGGGCACCAAACTGCGGGTCGTAGCCCATCTCGGCCAGCAGGTCTTCGGCAGCCGGTGTCAGTTCGATGGACATACCCTGGTCGCCGAGCATTTTTTTCACCTTTCGTAGTAGCAAGTGGAGAATCTGCTTGATTTCCTCCCGGGTTAACGGCAGGAACATGATGCGCTCATCAATGCGGTTCAGAAATTCCGGGCGCAGCTCTTCTTCCAGCAAGTCGAAAACTTCATCTTTGGTAGCATCCAGCACTTCCGGCTGTTTGTCTTCAGGCAACTCGATCAGATCCTCAAAATTTTCCAGGATAACCTCGGCGCCCATGTTGGAAGTCATGATGATGAGGGTATTCCGGAAATTAGCTACCCGCCCCTTGTTATCTGTCAGGCGGCCATCATCAAGGACTTGCAGCAGGACATTAAAGGTATCCGGGTGTGCCTTTTCGATCTCATCCAGCAGTACAATGGAATAGGGCCGGCGGCGCACCGCTTCAGTCAGTTGCCCGCCTTCATCGTAGCCCACGTAGCCCGGAGGCGCACCCACAAGGCGGGAAACCGCATGCCGCTCCTGATACTCGCTCATATCGATACGGGTGATGGCTTTTTCGTCATTAAACAGGACTTCCGCAAGGGCTTTGGCCAGTTCGGTTTTGCCCACACCGGTAGGGCCGAGGAAGATAAAGGAGCCAATGGGGCGGTCCACATCCTGTAATCCAGCCCGGCTGCGGCGCACTGCATCGGCTACTGCGCGTACCGCTTCATCCTGACCAATCAGGCGCTTATGCAGCTCATCCTCCAGGCGCAGGAGTTTGTCCTTTTCACTTTGCAGCATCTTGGTCACGGGAATGCCCGTCCAGCGGGAAACGATCTCGGCAATATCATCGCCGGAAACTTCGTCGTTAGTGAAGCGCTTCTCTTCGGAAAGCTCACCCAGTTTTTCCTCAGCCGCTTTGAGCATGGCTTCCTGTTCCTGCATCTGGCCGTAGCGGATTTTGGCTACCAGCTCAAAATCACTGTTGCGTTCGGCTTTAGCGGCTTCGGTTTCCAGTTCCTCAAGGCGCTTTTTAATGCCCTGAATGGTGTCCACGATTTCCTTTTCGTTCTTCCAAGTGGCGCGGATGCCGTCCCGTTTTTCCCGTGCATTGGCAATTTGCTCATTGATGGCTTCCACTTTGCGGTCGTTGCCTTCCCGCTTGAGGGCTTCCCGCTCAATTTCCAGCTGACGCACCCGGCGGTCCCACTCGTCTATTTCTTCCGGTACGGAGTCCAGTTCAAGACGGAGTTTAGCAGCCGCCTCATCAATCAGGTCAATGGCTTTATCCGGCAAGTGGCGGTCGGCGATGTACCGGTGGGACAACTCCGCAGCGGCGATAAGCGCACTGTCCAGTATCTCGATTTTGTGATAGACCTCATACCTCTCCTGCAGCCCGCGGAGGATGGAGATGGTATCCTCCACGCTCGGCTCTTCGATTAGGACAGTTTGGAAGCGGCGTACCAGGGCTTTGTCTTTCTCAAAGTACTTTTGGTATTCGTCCAAAGTAGTCGCGCCAATGGTCCGCAGCTCTCCCCGCGCCAGGGCGGGCTTTAGGATATTGGCCGCATCCATAGCACCATTGCCCCCGCCTGCTCCGATAAGCGTATGGATCTCATCTACAAACAGAATGACTTCGCCATTGGAGTCCGCGACTTCCTTGATCACGGCTTTCAGGCGTTCTTCGAATTCTCCCTTGTATTTCGCACCGGCAATCAGAGCAGCGATATCAAGGGTCAGGATTTTCTTTTCGCGGAGGTTTTCGGGCACATCGCCCTGAACGATCCGCCAGGCAATGCCTTCCACGATGGCGGTTTTCCCTACGCCTGCTTCGCCGATCAGGATAGGGTTGTTTTTCTTACGTCGGCTCAGGATATGGAGTACGCGGCGGATTTCCTCATCCCGCCCGATGATGGGGTCGAGCTTGCCGGATTCTGCCCGCTCGTTGAGGTTGATGGCGAATTTCTTTAGAGAATTGTAGCCACTTTCTGCGCTTTGGTCAGTGACTTTTCGCCCCTTGCGCAGCTCTTCGATGGCGGCGCTAAGGGCTTCCTCCGTAGCGCCCTCTGCCTGCAACAATTTACCCGTTTCATCATCACCAAGGGCGATGCCCATAAGCATGAGCTCAATAGAGATATACTCATCACCAAAATCAGGCAGGAGTTTTTTTGCACGGCTGAGTGCTTTATTGGCAGGCTTGGTTAGAAATTGCTTTTCGGTGCCTTTCACCTTCGGGGTAGCCACGATGGATTTTTCCAGCCCCTTGCGCAGGGTGGTCATGCTCACACCGCATTTGCTGAAGAGAAAAGTGGCAACATCTTCTTCTATTTCCAGAATCCCCCGGACGAGGTGGGCGGTGCCGACCTGTTGCTGGTCTAAACTACCGGCGATTTGCTGGGCTTTCTGAATGGCTTCCTGGGATTTTGTCGTGAAATTATCGTAGGTCATTTAAGCCTTTTTGGTTTTGAGGGTGAAAAAACACAGAAATTCAAAGATGGGCAATTTTGATCGACCAGTTTCCAAAGAATTCGGATTATTCAGGTAGATAAGTGAAGGTACCGCAAGTCTCTCCGACGGCAGGCTCAAAAGCCCAGGAATTCAGGCTGCGGGCTACCTGTGCTACCCATTGCCGGTCAGCGGCACTCTGTTGAACCGGCCTTACTTTCACTACTTCACCCGATGCCGCCAAACAAACTTCGAACACTACAGGTGCAGCAGGCCTTGCGGGCAGTGCGTTCGACCGAATGAGTTTCCGGTTGCTGAGGGTGGCCGACCACCTCACACCCGAAGGTAAAGCAACGGGCACCTCAATTGGTTCCACAACCTTGCCCGGTACTTCCTCATCCGGATACTGTTCCTCTGCAGCGCTTTTCTCGCCGGTGGAGAGCAGGTACAGCCCGCCAAAGCCAACAATCAGGACTACACTGGCCGCGGTGGAGAGCCTGCGGGCCAGGCTTCGGCCTTTAGCCTTTGCAGGAGCTGGTTGTGGCTGCTGCTGTTGTTGCGCCGTACTCCGTTTTGGTGTGCCTGTCCCTGCTGAAGGCCGGGTTGTCTGCTCTTCTTTTGCAGCCGGGGAAAACGGGTCGGTACGCCGGGGCGCGGAGGGTGCTCCGGGAAATGCACCGCCGCCTGTCATTGTGGGGCTGAGCGGAGGTACGCCGGGCGCAGATAAGGCGACTCCGGCAGCACGGAATGTAGCCGGTTCCGTTATATCAGATTCTGTGACGATCTGTACCTGTTCTTCCCAAGTGATATTTCGGCGTTCGCGGGCGCCCATTACTTCTTCGATGACGGTCAGTTTGAGCAACAGCCGAAAGGTGCCTTCCCGTATGGGCTCCACATAAAACTTCCACTCCGTGTAGGCCCCTACCTCCAGAAACTGCCGCTCATCGTGATAGGTGCGGATACGGAACGCTGGTTCGCTGTTGGCATCAATCAGCTCCGCTTCCATGACTTCCGAAACGGTTACTTCCTTAACCTCTACGGCTTCTGTCAGCTCCAGATTATCCGCGATGACGGCGCGGTCGTAGGCCAGGCGAATGACACAGACTTCTTCCCTGCCTACTTCCATCTGCCGGGGGATTTTGTGCAGCAGCACACCTCTTCCTTTGGGCTTTAGCCCGGATGCAGCGGCATTAAAATCTGTAATTTCTAATCCGTCAATCCATTCCAGCAAGTGTAAACGGATGCGGTTGTAGTCCAGTTGCAGGTCTTCACTGGATTTGACGCCCATGACTTTAGCCCGGTTGGCCTCATTAAGCTGGGCTTTCAGCAAAAGTAACTCGTCTGCCTTTTCGCTACCTGCTGGCAAGCGCTCTTCAATCGCATCGAAGGCCCTGCCCAGGCTTTCGCTCAGTAAGTGGCGCCAGGCACGTTTCCATTCTGCAAGTTGTGCTTCCGTAGTCATCCTCCAAATATACATTTTTGGCAGCTCAAAAGCGTGGGATCAGGTACGAAAAAGAGGGCAAAACCTCGCGGCCCGGCCCTCTGCATTACACTTAAACAATAAAACGAATTCTTGCTACGGCATCCGGACCAAACGCCCCTGATGCTGCAGGCTTTCTGAAGACAACCGGTAGAAGTAGGTGCCGGGTACCTGCAGCTGGTAAGCGGGGAGGTTCCATTGGTTGACACCTCTGAAGCCCGGCCGGAATTGTGTCAGTACGACTTGGCCTTTCGCATTCCAGATTTGAAGTTTTACTTCTTCTGAGGCGGGCAGTGTATACTGCAGCAATAATGTTTCCCGGAAGGGGTTAGGCTGCACCTTAACCTGTGTGTCGAAAGCGGGTGCTCCAAAACCCAGAGCAAGCCCGTAGTCTTCCGCATTTTTCATGGCGCGGCTTTGGGCAGACAACGATAAAGCCTGGCTTACCCGGACCGTTTGCTTTGCCCTGACACTAAGCGTGAAAGCCGGCTGTCCTTGCCCGGCATCTCCCAACCAGCTTAGTGTGGTGGAACCATCGGGAGCAGCGTGAAGGAATACAGCCTCAACGGAAGCGGCTTCCGCGCCAATCACTTCCAAATCCGGATGCGAAAGCTGTAATACTCCCCCGGTCAGATGGGCGCTAATGGAAACTGACAGCTGGTATTCCTGACCCGGCTGAAGCACTTCGTCCCGAATGACGATGTCAGCGGTTTTAATGCTCCGGTTCTCCAGGGATTGGAATGTGGAAGACGTGTCCTCCATCGCGCTGCCATTGACATCCCCCAGCTTGATGCCGACGAAGTGCCCATTCATGAAGTCTGCCCCAAGGGTATCAATCAGGATGGCTTCAGGATAGCCCACCGTCACCAAAGTATCATTGGGAAAAACAAAGGACTCCGGGATGAACCGCCACCCTAAGCCTTCAGCCAGATCGGGCTGAACCCCCAGCAGGATGAAGTGGAGCATCATAATATCGTCTGAATCCAGGGTTCCGGACTGGTCCACATCTGCAGCGGCCAGTTGGTAAGGGCTGGTGATGGTGTCTACGCCCATCAGGTGACGGGCGATGGCCAGCAAATCGCCGGTAGTAATGCCTGCTCTTGGGTCATCCGATTTTTGAGCCGTGATTTCGTAACTGCCGCCCATGGGCATTCCGCTAAACCGATAATCGCCCAGGGTATCCGTCATTGCCATATCCAGATCATTCAGCTGTACTTCTGTATCCGGTATTTTGTCGCCCTGAAAATCATAAACATGCCCGGCGATTGCCGCCATTGGATCAGTAGAAGTGGTATCAGGATCGCAAACGCCGGCGTTGTCCTGCACCACAGCGCTCGTCAGGCAATAGCCCCAGGTCCCTGATTTATCGCCCACCCAGAGAGCAATCACATTCATGCCGAGGTTGTCGCAGGTAAAGGTCAGAGCATCGGTTGCAGGTGGTGTGGTTTGCCCCGGGCCTGGCTCGAAGCCAAGGCGCAGTTCGAGGTTTTCGTAATCAGTACAGTTGTCATAGCTGCTGCCTATTTCGATGGCGGATGCAGAAAGTTCATTCATCCCGCCCTGCATCAGGGTTATGGACACCCCTTCGAGGCAGACCGGAGTGGGTGCGGTGCCGTCCTCTACGGTAACAGTGATTTCGCAACTGCTGGTGTTGTTGCAACCGTCCTTCAGTACGTACTTCATTTCATAAACGCCAACGGGCACGCCGGAATACTGGAAGCCGCTGCCAAGGTCACCAAATGCACTCACCTCCACGCCCGGCAGGCAGTCCTGAATGTCTGTTGGCTGGGGCAATGTAAAGCTCGCGGTGCAAGTTGTAAAAGAGGTGGGAACAAGCAGATCGTCCGGGCAGGTAAAAACAGGTGGAAGTGTATCCTGGATTTTCAGGATTTGAGTTTCGCTCCAGATCCCGGTGCTGCCGCCGTATTCGTAGGTACACCAATCAATTACCCGCCATTCGCGGAGGATTTTGACACAGGATTCGGAAGCAGCGGTAAAGACCCAATCCTCGTAGTTGGTAGCGATCAGCTCGCAATCTTCGTATAGGATTTCCGGACGGGCAAAGGGCGCGGGAAGGTTTTCCGGTGCCAGGTCGTCTACTGTAGTGCAATCATAGGTAACGTAATCGGGTGGGAAGTGGACTTCAATTGGGGTATTATCGTAGAGGTAAATCGTCTGTGTACAAGTGCTGGTATTACCGTAGTTGTCCGTTGCGGTCCATGTGCGGACGATCTGACCGGAACCACAGGAATTTGTGCTTTCCTGATCGTTGAATACCAGATTGGCAACACCGCAATTGTCAAAGGCATTAGGCGTTCCGACGTAATCCCAATCCGCCGACTGATGGCAGGCTACAGATTGTGTAGGCGGGCAATGCAGGCTTGGGGCCAGTTTATCCTCCACCGTTACTGCGGACCAACAGCTGTTGGAATTGCCGGCGCAGTCGATGGCCAGCAATTCCACCATAACTGTTTGCCCTATATCGGCACAATCAAAAGTAACGAAGGGGCCGAAAGCGGCATAACTCTGCCCCATACGCCGGACCTTCACACCGGCAAAGCAAACGTTATCGTTGCTACCCTCATCAAAAGTGCCGGCGAAAACAATAGCCTCCCCATTCCCCGTCAGGGATACGTTAACCTCGTCATCGCAAATTGCAGTAGGAGCGATGGGATCGTCGGAGGAATGGGTATCAGGTAGTGCAAACATGGAGTGCCCCCAGGAAAGAAGTACGCACAAAAAAAACAGGGTTCGGTTTTTAAGTTTCATATGGGTTTATGATTGTGAACAGGTAAATCAAGTAGTCCTAAGCGGCCATCCGATAGCAGCATGGTGGGGGGAGGCAACCTACGTGTTATCAGCAACCGCGAAGCGTATTCTAAGTTAAGTTAATCGTAAAGGGAAGGCATTGTAAAGCCCGGGTAGACGACCTAAGCGGACGCTAAAAAGTAGCGTTTGCACGTTTTTGAGGCGATTTTCTCAGGTATGGATGCGGGAAGAAATAGGAAGACGGCAGCGAACTGCCATCTTCCTTGTTTTTGGCTTGGTTAAGCTGTAACCTAGCCTCTCAAAGCTCGTGGAGAAATTGAATACTGCGGGGGGAACTGCATTCATCGTTTCTCCGAAATAAACAGAAAATACGGGGGGATGAATTTTCGATCACAATATATGAATTAATGCTAAGCCTTGCAAAAAAAATTGCCCCCGCTGGGAAAACGGGGGCGAATTGGGAACATTTTGGGAATGTTGTCAAACGGATCCGGTATAACAGCCCGTTTGTGCACCCGCCGTACCAGTTGGGAAGTCTGGCGTTTGGGCGGTTGCACAAAGGGTGTTTTGCCGGAATTATTAATTCATAAGAATCATTTTCCTGGTAGCGGCATAGTCAGCGGTTTGCAACTGATAGTAAAGTAACCCTGAGGCACCCAGTTCGGTGCCTCTGATGATGAGCTCGTGAGCCCCGGCATCGTAATAGCCTTCCTGATGAAAGAGTACCTTGCCTGCCATATCGTATACCGTCACTTTTGCTTCACCTGCAATCGGCAACCTGAAGCCAATCACCGTTTTGGTGCTGAAGGGGTTGGGGCGGTTTTGGTACAATTCATAGCCTTCCACCCGGACACTGCCTGAGGAGGAAATGGCTTCACCAAAGTTGAGCCCCACATCCATAATATTGCCTTCCATATCGTAGGCTTCCTTTGAAGTCGGCACGCTCGTGAAGCTGACCAGCTCCTCCAGCGACTCAATGGGCTGCCGGGCGCGGAAGGTAATCGCGAAGAGTTCTGACTGCCCTTCCCCAGGAAGGGTACTGGTTTGGTTCCAGCTTGTGGTGATCCAGCCGTCGTTCGTTTTCTGCAGGTTGAAATTGGACCCTGACATACCGGGAACCGGGCCAGCCACGAGCTCCATGTACTCCAGGGCTTCGGTATTGAAGCGCAGAGTAAACTGATAGCCCAGTACAGCATGTAGCCCCGTGGTGGTGAATGGAATGGTAAATTCCTGTCCTTCGTTGACGCTCACATCCGGTATATGGACCATCATGCTGCCTTCCGGGTCACGTTCTTCAACTCCGCTAAGGTCGTTGGGTGCAGCCGAAAGGTCTACATCGCCTACCTTAATCGCTACGAAGTTGGCATCCATATGGTCCTGGTCAAAACCATTGATATTGACCACTTCGGGAATCGGGGTGGCGAAGGGGTTGTTCGGGTTTAGGAAGATATGGTTGGCATCTACAAACCGCCAGGAGGTGTTGCCGTTGGGCAGCTCGCTTTCCAGGCCCAGGATCATTTTGCGCAGGGCAATGATATCCAGTGTGGAAATGGAACCGGAACGGTTAACATCCGCAGCAATCATTTTGTAGGGCGTATTCAAAGGCTGCACACCCAGTATATGACGGCTGATAAACATCAGGTCCAGTGTGGAAACGCCATTCAGAGGGTCAGCATTCCGCTCGGGGCGGACCGTGTAGCTACCGCCAAAGGGCACGCCCAGCAGCTCGAAGAAACCATCGTTAGTGGTGTATGCCATCATCGGGTCGCTGCTCATGACTTCTACCATGACCCCTTCCACATACTGTCCTGACTCCGTAGTGACCTCCCCTGCAATCATACCGCTGGCGGCCTGCGGGCATACGCCGTTGTTATCTTGTACCGCAATGACCGTGAGGCAATGCGCACTGTTGCCGGAAGCATCCTCTGCCCAGAATTCAATCATCTGATTGCCCACATCTTCGCAGGTGAACGTCAGCTGTGGTGTGGTAGGCTGCCCGGTGCCTGCGCGGCGGATGGTAAGGTCGATTTCATTGGCGGGGGTACAATTGTCTACGGTACTGCCATCAAAGGCACCAGCGTTGATCATCGCCATAGGCTCTCCATTCATCATAGCCAGATTGATGGACAGACCGACAATACAGACGGGCTGTGGGGCGGTCTGATCCTCCACCGTTACTTCCACGGAGCAGGTCGATACATTGCCACAGCGGTCGTTAGCATAGAAATTTACAACGGTTGTGCCCTCCGGGTAAATGCCGCTGCCATTCGCGCCGCCCACATCTGCATAGGGGGAGTCATTGGTAATAAGAATATTGGTACTGCAATCATCTGCAGTCACATCAGGAAGCACTACCGGGCCCTGCCCGCACATGGAGCCCATCGCGACAGTCACATCATCCGGGCAAACCATAACCGGAGGATTAAGATCCTCCACTTTAATAACCTGCACGTCTGAGAAGCGCCCCCCAGCTGATGGATTTTCCGGATCGTACTGACACCAGTCCAGTACTACCCACTCCCTAAGGATTTTGTAGCAGGCCGGGAAGGACACATCGTAGAACTCATCCGTATGGTTGATTCCAATCATTGAACAACCAGGGTCCATAACCACAGGCTCATCAAAACCGGGCGGCAGGTCGTCCGGGTCAGTAGGCGCACCGCAAATGGTGATGGTGTAATCATCCGGGAAATCGATAAGGCCCAGGGTGAGTGGATTTTGATTCACCACTTGTATGGTTTGAATACAGCCTCCTATATTACCGGAAGGGTCCACAGCGGAGAAGGTCCGGGTGATTGTCCCTTCTCCGCAATTATCCACATCAACGGTTTCTTCCAGAGTCGTCTCGGCAGAGCAGTTGTCCATGACCGTAGCGTTCCCAAAAATGCTCAGGTCGCTGTAGTCGTCGGTACAGTCTATCGTCTGATTTTGCGGGCAGACGACCACCGGAGCGATCTTATCCTGTACTTCCACATTGACCATGCACTCTGTAAAATGCCCAAAGAGGTCACCACCAGGTAGCTCCCGGGTGGGCTCAACAGGGCCAATACCAGGGTCAATTTCGTAGACCCGCATAATGACTCTGATATCAGTGGAGTCAATCTCCTCACAACAGAAGCTGACATTATCATCAAACCATTCCTGATAGCCTGGTATGTTCGAATCATCACCATTGAGCCCGTTACAGCTTCCGGTCGTCATACGCCGGGCTTTGAAGAAAAGCTGCTGCGCGCAGTTGTCATTGCTCCCGTCGTTAAAGGTAGCGGCGAATACTGTCCCCTGTCCGTTGTTGGACACGCTGACAACGGTGGTTTCTTCGCATACCGCTGTGGGCGGTTCCTGGTCTACCACATTCAGTGTAGTGGTGCAAGGCTGGGAATTGCCACAAAAATCGATGGAAGAGTACTGAATCGTGTGGGTACCTACCGGCACAAAATTATGTGGCCCTACGCCTACAGCACCGAAGGAGGTACTGACAAAGAAGGTAGCATCAGGGTCGCAGTTATCCACTACCGTAGGCGGCGGGAGGGTAACCGTAGCCCAGCAAGCGCCTGTATTTGTGGATACGGTGATGGGCCCGGGACAGGTAATGTCCGGCGCCACGGTATCCACCACTGTTATTAGCTGCAGATCGGTGGCCATAGTGCCTGAACAGGACTCGGTCACCGTCCAGGTACGCTGTATCTGGTATTCGATATTACCGCAAAGGTTGAGGGTGTCGTCATTGAAGGTCACATTGAGGTCGCACTCATTGGTGTTCTCAATGATGATCCCAAACAGTTCCGGCTGCCCGGTCATATTCAGGGTTGGGTCCCCCACCTCGCAACTGAGCAGAGTATCCAGTGGGAATTCAATATCCGTATTGAGGTCTGGCCGCTCCAGCAGGATAAACTGGGAGCAGGAAGAGGTGTTGCCCTGTTCGTCGGCAGCACTCCAGACCCGTTCCAGTATTGCTTTGTTGTCGTTGGCACAGGTAAAGTTGGTGAAGTTGTCGAAGTAAGACAGGGAAATATCGTCTGAGCAGTTATCGCTCACGGCAGGTGCACCGAGGACCACCGCCGAAGTATCCGCAATACAACTGATGGTATCGTTTACACAGCTAATTACCGGGGGGCTGATGTCTACTGCACGTATGAAGCTGTTGCAGAAAATTCCGGTTGTGGCATCGGTTACCGTTACTGACAGCACCTGCCCTTCGTAGGGCGCCGGGTCAAAGAGGACGAGGTTGGTACCAGACACGATGATGCTGTTCATCGTATCCCGTATGGTGAGGATTTTATCTCCGGGGCAGATGATCGGAACTTCTAGCACATCCTCCGGGGTAAGCTCGACATTGCAATCGCCATTGACCGGGATGTTTAAGGGGAAGTTGGGGTTGCCTCCGTTGCAGGCCAGGTCGCACTGAGCGTACAAAGCCGGGCCTGTGAATAAGGTAAAAGCCAACATACCGATGGTTTGCAGTATTCGGGCGTATGTGGCGCGTGGCCAGCCCGAATGTTGGTTGCTTTTTAATAAGTGTTTCATTTTTGATGTAGTTTATGAGTGATACTGAAATACTTTGTTTTGGGGCATAGCACTGCCAGGCTGCATTATGGCAGCTTATGCCGCTGACTAACTATTAGGGGGCTCCGGCTCATGCCGGGCACGTAAAAAGACGGCTTGATTTTGGATGCCCCGGTTGGTACGGTAGCGCATCCAACGAAAGCTCCTGCTCACAGAAGTTAGGAAGGGTTACAAACGGCTACCGTAAGCCCGTTCTCATTCGTTCAGCTATCTCTTTGCAGAAGTGGCATTCAGAGGCAACCTGGCCCCGCTGCGGGTTGAGTGCAGAAGGTACGCTGCATGCGCCTTTCCTACTCAGCCCTTTGAAAGGAAGCCTGCCCAACTGAAGGTATACTTCTCCAAAGCCCGTCTTGTCTTCTTATCAATGTGCCATATTATCCTGATTTGGGGTAAAAGTGGCCGGCCCCATGCAGAGCCGGCATCACCAATAACCGTATTGATTGATCGTTTTGCATTTTTCTCCCTCCGTCTCATCGACCGGAAAAAACGTTTTGCCTGTCCAGTCGTTTTGAAACCTGGACCGCATCTGTTTCCCGGACAGGAAGGATATGCTAACACCGCATACTTCTCAACGTACTCCAACCGATGCTTAAAAAGCCACTACAGTCCCGATGCGGGCAGACCAACACAACTGGACTGACTCCCAGCGCTCTGCTTTCTGCAGGTTCGCATGGAGATAGCCCACCGCCGGCCATTCGCATTGGCTTTCCTTTTTCATGGCATCACAATTTATTCAGGTGCCCGTTACGGTTGACAGCGTGGGGTGCCTGTTTTCAGGTGACGGGGGGCTGACACCTTGTTTAAGTTGCTTACTAAGCCTGCCAAATTTTACTTGCAGTCAGGCCATGTATTGACTTCAGACCAAAGGGCCTTACAGCAATTTCATACCAGAACCTTCACCAGTGCGCAATCCCAGGCTACCAGGCATTAGCAGCCATTCTAGCACAGTGCTCTCCTATTGACTGCTGTTTTGTTTTACCTGTATCAATAGGGGCTTTAGCATTAGGCCAGCCTGCAGGATTATGCAGCTAAGGCAAATGCAGGCTACGTCCGTTATCCCTGGGTTGCCGCGTATGCGCTGTGGCTTTTCGCCTGCTACGGGACAAGGTGTGAACCTGTCCAAACATCCACGGGCCTACTACGTCATTTTCAATAACCCACAGTTACTGAACCTGAGCTCCTATCAGGCAGGTACGGCACAGCAGTACCTGCGCGGCCCGATTCAAAAAACCTGCCCACCAGTCGAAGGCAGAATCCATAAAAATTCCCATTTGGAATATGCCTGGTCTTCTTCACAGGTGGATCCGGGGCTATTCTTTTACGGAACATTCGTACCCGAATCAACTTGTCCGGTGGATGCCAAAGCGAGGCCAGCGGGCAGGCACAAGCCTGCCCTGACCTGAAAAACAATGTTTGAAGGTTTTGCATATTTACTCTTGTTGACCTCAGATAGCACTTCATCCGCTACAGCCCCTTTGATGCATGTATCCCTACATGGCATGAAGGTGCCGTACCTGGCAAAACAAATCGGGACAAACGACAAAAGCCCAGGCACTGTCTCTACAGTATCCGGGCTTTGAAGCTGACGCCATGATGGATGGATGCAGTCAGCCTTTCCCAGACACCTGAGACCTTTGCTGATACCCGGATTATGGAAGTTCCAATCTCCGGATACCGGACTACTCCATAGCGCTTTGTGACAGGCAGGCAATCCGCCCAACTGTCAAACTATAGGAGTAGGCACAACTCCACTATTGCTGCATGCACCCTCTTCATCTACGGACGAGGAGCTGTCGGGGCCTGGATCAGGTACCGGAATGACGTAAGCATTCGGGCGTCTCTACCGGGTTACCAAACAACTGATGCACTGTTGCTGCCCGCAAAGGCAGCCCGCAATAGAATCGTTGTACCATAGCACTTTGTACAGTATGGAAAAACGGAGTATCAGGGAATGCACCAGATGCGTCCCTGACTGACCAGGGGCAACATGCACTTTACCGAATCACACCGGGCAGACAGCCGCTTCGAAGCCTTACAGCCTGTAAGAGTACCTGTCCTTTCCTGCTTTACAAAGCACAAGCATACCTAAACGTATGCCGTCTCTAATTTTGTTTTGCCTGTTTGAAGGCTACTGACTCAAACCTATAACTGCGAAAAGCGTGCCAAAAATCAAAAATGGAAGAAAAAAGAAGAGAAAACCGAGAGAAAGTAGAAAAGAGGAGGTGCAAAGAAAAAAGCCCCCCTTCTAATGTTAGAAGAGAGGCCATCCCAAAAACCGATTTAAGTATAAACTTGAAAAACGGTTCTTGTGAATCACATACAATCCAATCGCCTAAATCTTTGCAGCTGATTATGCGCTGCGTATATAGGTTTACGGAATCAAATTTTAAAAGTTTCAATTTGTTTCAGGAAAAGTTTCCCTGATTTCCGAAAACCTACTTCCTCCCCCGGCCCGGATATTCCACGGAAGATTCCGGACGGGGGAGGATGCGGGAAGCAGAAGGCTTAGCCCGCACGCAGGCGAATAAATAACTACATCAAAATTCGTTTTAGGCAATCATTTGCCCGGCAGCATAACATGTTACACGGCCTGTCTTTTTGAAGTGTTTCACTAATATCACCGAATTAAGATGTAGTAGCAAGACGGAGCCACAGCCCAATGACCGGGGCGATCTTAACCTATTCAGTGATTATATAGCAAACACCTTGCCAAACATTCAACCCTCAGCAGGAAATGCCATTAGTAACGGCGGCGCTTCTTGGTATCCCGCTCAAAACCGAGGATCAGGCTGATTTCGTGGGAGCCGTTATTGTAGCTCTGAAACTGCTGAAAGAAGACGTCGTAGCTGTAGTAAATCTGAATGTTGCTGGTCTCCCCCATAGATAGCTGAGTGCCCAGAAGAATACCCAATGCACCTAGCGAACGGTAAGACAGACCTGTTGTCAGCTGATTGTCCATGAACCGGGCCATCAGATTGATATCAATTTGAGAAGGCACGTCCCGAACGTTCCGCAGCATAACAGATGGCTCAAAGGAGAAATCCAGATCTTCCACCTCCATCCTGTGGCTGGCAAAGAAGGTGTAATACTCCAGAATAGACTCGTCTGTGTCCTGAGAAATGCGGGACCGGACCAGATTAGTGAAAGAGAGCCCTACCCGTGTGTTTTCACCAAACGAGCTGAAGAACCCTAAGGCGGCGTCGAACTCGCCTTCGCCATTCATAAAGTCTTGTACCAGCTGATCGTTAAAATCAACAAAGTTGTTGGTCATAACGCTGTTGTCAAGCGTCATTTGCTGGTATTCTGCCTGGAATCCAGCTGCCAGTTTGATATTATCACTGATATCAAACCGGAAGGCATAGTTCAGGTGTGCACGCAGGCGCTGCAATTGCGCAGCAGACTCGGTTAGGACGCCTACACCCAGCCCAAAGTTATCTCCCAGCGGACCATTGTACTGAGCTGCATAGGTGGTAGGGGCATCTGAAAAACCCGACCACTGTGCCCGGGCGTTCAGCTGCAGCTGGTAGGAATTGTCGAAACCTACTGCACTGGGGTTGATCAAAACCGGCGTCAGGTTGTAATGCCCGAAAATGGCTTCATCCTGAGCCGTTGCCAACTGCCAGGTCGCCAGGCAGCAAAAAAGGAGGAGTAGAAATTTACTTTTCATCGTCAAATCGGTTGAGGGTTGAAGAATGGAGCAGGGGCAGGAAGCCACCTGCTCCGTATATCTTATTAATCTTCACGAAGAATAGTCAGTGAACCTCGCTGCTGACGAGGGTTGCCTTCCGGGTCGGTATAGTCCAGTACGTAGTAGTACGGCCCTTCCGGCAGTGGTGCACCATCCTGAGTGACACCGTTCCAGGTGTTGTCGTAGTTATTCGCTTCAAATACCAACTGTCCCCAGCGGTTGAAAATCTGCAGGTGGTTATCCGGGAATTCATTGACACAGAGGATGATGAACTCTTCGTTGGCACCGTCATTGTCTGGTGTAAGGATAATGCGGTCTGAGAAACATGGGAAGCGCCGGTCTTCCACCCGAACAGAGGTATTCTCAGAGAGGCAGCCATTACGGTCGCGCACCTGAAGGAAATACTCGCCGAAGCAAAGATCAAGCAGCTGTGCATCCTGTAGGTCAGACTGTCCCCAGTTGAAAGTGTAAGGGCCAGTACCGCCGTCCACGATAGCCTCCACGGAACCGTTACAGCCCTCTGTCGCGGGTTCCGTCTCAAAGGTTACAGTGATCGGTTCCGGATTTTCGACCTCGAAAGTAGCGGTCTGCTGGCAATTATTGCCGTCGAGTACGGTCACGGAGTAGGCGGCCGGCTCCAGTTGAGTAATGCGGTTTCCAAAACCACCATTGCTCCAGAAGTAATCGAGTGGCTCAATACCGCCATCGACATTTGCCGTAATAGCACCGTTTCTGCCGTCGTGGCAAAGCACATCCTGAATGAAGGCTTCTACCTCAATAGTATCGGGTGCAGTGAGCTCGATCTGATTGGTTGATGTACAGCCTACTTCATCTTGTACCATCAGCTGGTAAGTACCTGCAGGCAGGTCTTCAATATTTTGTCCGGTACCGACCAGCATACTGGTTTCCACATTGGTCCACTCGTACAAATAGCCGCTGCTGCCTGTGGCTGTAGCACTTAGTGCTCCGTCCGCAGCATCCGGACAGCTAACATCAAAACCATTGTAGTTCTCCTCAGAAGTGATCGCCACGGCCAGAGCAGACTCTGTCTCGATGACTACCTGACGGGTCAGCATATTACCTGATGCCTCGGTGATGATCAATGTATAGGTCCCTGCGATGAGCCCTGTTGGGTCCTCCATGTTAGAAACCTGATTACCGTTGGCATCATTCCAGACAAAAGTATAGTTCGGATCACCACCAACTACGTCTATGTCAATAGCGCCGTTGGTGTCATCCGGACAGCTTGTAAATTCTACGTCGCCAACCTGCACGTCGAAGTTGTTGATGAATATAGAATCCACTTCGATAATACAGCCATTGGCATCGGTCACTGTTGGCACGTACCACTGATCAGCACAAAGCCCGCCAATACTTGCCCCTATGCTGCCGTTGTTCCAGTTGACTGTATACTGAGGTGTACCACCGGAGATGCTTACGGAAATCTGTCCATTACAGTTCCCCTCTGTTGCATGCCGGTAGTCTGGTGCCTGAACCTGAAGCGGTGCCGGGCTGGGAATCGAAATCGTTGTAGTCGTTTCACTGCCCAGCAAATCAGTAATCACAATCATGGTAGACCCCGGAGGCAGATCATTGACGGTAAAGGTATTATCAGTGGCAGTGTAGGGCGTCACCTGCCCTTCTGAATCCGTGATTTCAATCGTATAGTTTGGTACGCCACCATTGATCTGGATCTCCAGCGAACCGTCCTCTGTGTTAGAACAGGTCGTGCCTACCGCAGTTATCTCTGGCGCTCCCATTGGATCAGCGAAGTACACATTGAAGCAGGTATCCTTGCTACAAATATTGTTGAAGTTATTATCGGTGATTGTCACGCAGTACTCACCAGTTCCCAGGTTTGTAATACTGGGGTCGTTTGCGCTAAAGCCGTTGGGGCCGCTCCATTGGTATGTCAGCGGGCTTGTACCGCCAGTGGCATTCAGTGTTATGGAACCATTGGTATTGGTTGATGAGCCAGTGACCGGGATCAAAGTTGGGTTGAAGTTGATCTCAGGCGACTCGTCCACGATGAAGGTCATACTCGCCGTTTCGTTATTGCTGTCCGTTACAGTAACGGAATAGCTACCTGCGGTAAGCCCGGTTGCCGTTGCTCCGGTTGCCGTTGTGCCCGTCCAGGCATAGGTATACGGAGGCACCCCTCCGTCTGCGTTCAGCTCAATTGCACCTGTAGCTTCACCAAAGCAGGCATCGGTAATGTTGCTGTTGATCCGAAGCACTTGTTCAACCGCAACACAAGCAGTTGTCGTACAATCGTTCGCATCTGTGATGGTGACGCAGTACTCGCCCTGCTCATTGAGGTTGACAAGGCTGGAAGCGGAAGAGTTGAAGTTGCCCGGGCCTGTCCAGCTGTAAGTGTACGGCATAGTGCCGCCATTTACCTGCAGGTTTACCGCACCATCCAGTCCCTGATCAATCGGTGTTGCATCAATATTCTGGACGGCGAGCGCAGCGTTCGGTTCATCTATGGTATATACTTCCGATGCAGTACAGTTATTCACATCTGTGACAACAACCGTGTATTGGCCTGCGACCAGGTTGGCCACCAGGCTTTGGTTGCTGGAGAAGTTGTTGGGCCCGGACCAGCTATAGCTGAACCCACCGTTGCCGCCGGAAACAGCCAGGTTAATCACACCTGTTGCTTCTCCTGCGCAGCTTACATCGGTTACTCCTTCAAGCAAGTTGATAGGGCTGGCGTCGTCTATCTGGAAGCTGGCTGTACTCTGGCAGCTCGCGTCATCTAGTACCGTTACGGAGTAAGTGCCGGGAGAGAGGTTGTTTAGGGTTGAAGCCCCCGGAACACCAGGTGCCGTGCTCCAGAAGTAGTTAGCTGTGCCTACCGCACCACTGACAGAAAGTGCAATAGAGCCATCATTTTCGCCGGCACAGCTCTCGTCCTCCACAGTTGAGTTTATGGTGCCGCCCTGACCTGTGCCGTTAGGCACGTTGTAGCAATTTTCAGCAGTACAGCCATTCTCATCGGTAACGGTAACACAGTAGGTGCCGCCCGGAAGGTTACTTGGATTGGTCTGCCCGGATTGAATGCCGCTATCCCATGAGATGGTGTAGCCCGGGTTGCCACCGGAAATATTCAGGTTAATCGCACCATTAGTTCCATTTAAACAAGTGGGTGCGGTAACACCGCCGCTCAAGGAAACCGCGCTGGATGGACCATCTACCGTGTAGGTAGCAGTTGTTGTCAAGCCTCCGCTGCCCATATCGGTAACAGTAACTGTGTAATTACCGGCAGCAAGGTTGTTAATTGTAGCTGTTGTGGCGTTGTTATTCCAATTGTAGCTGTAGGGGCCGCCTGTACCACCATTAACGGTCAGCGCAATGGCACCTGTGTTCTCTCCGAAACAGTCTACATCAGTAATATTCACCTGTGCAATACTTGGAGGTTGCACGGCAGATATCGTAATCGTACCAGGCAGGCTGTTGAATGGGATGACATCGCCGTTGCTGTCTGATATCTCAATGGGGGTCACGCTACTGGAGAATGTAATGTCGGACATATCGCCGTCATCGCCAATAGCGGTGAAACAGATTTCAAACAGTGCCGCGCCATTTGGCAGGTTGACCGGTGTGATAGACTGGCTAAACCAGTTCACCGAGATATTGCCTGCTCCGATTTGGGTGGGCGTACCGAAGTTGCCCGCCAGTGAGAAATCCGGAATTGAGGGGTTAAGGTTGCTTATGTTTTGGAAACTCAGCTGGGTTTGATCGTAGTTGATCGTAAAGGCAAAACCAACCACATCCAGGAAATTCAGCACGTTGACCGGCACGCATACCTGATCGCCGGGCTGTACGGTCTGATCCGGGATAGAAAGCCGGAAACCATCAAAGGCAGAGTTGATACAAATCGTGCCCTCTTCCCCACTAAAGCTGAGGCTACCCAGCGTACTGCTGGTAAAGTTGATAGGCTCAGCCGAGCCTGTTATGACGACGTCTGAGCAAGTATCTTCTGTGCCAATTGCCGTGAAGCACAAATCGAAGAGTACAGTGCCATTGGCTAATGTAGCAGCAGCACCACTCCAGGATATTGAAATGACACCAGGTGTTGACGTGTTGATATTGGCTGCTGTGAAGTTAGGCAGCATGGAGGTAATGGCATTGAGGTTATCGAACTGCAGCTCGTTTGCATCATACTCCAGTGTGAAGCCAAAATCTGTAATATCCGTAAAGGCATCCACTGAAACCGGGACACAAATGGCGGCATCAAGATCTACGGAGGCGTCTCCAACTTCAACCTGCACTTGTCCTGGCACACCATCCTCGATGCAAACGGTGCCATCTTCGAAGAAAGCAGGAATGACATTCTCGTCAGCGTCAGAAAACTCAATAGCTGCAACATCCGAGGTGAATTCCAGGTCCGAACACGACCCGTCTACTCCAAGTGCTGTGAAGCAAACCTCAAAGAGTACTTCGTTGTCGGGGAGGGAAGTGGGGATCAAGCTATTCTCAAACCAGTTGACGGTAATGAAGCCAGCGCTTGGATTACCGATGTTGCCGGCAGTCGTAAAACCAGTCAGATTGGTGGTCAGGTTAGTGACCTGATCAAAAGACAAGTGCGTCTCATCATAATTGAGTGTGAAAGACATACCGACGATGTCCTCGAAATTCTGGACCGTAACCGGAACGCAGAAAGACTCAGCAGGCCCTACATCAATGCTACCTGCGGTGAGCGTCAGGTCCGTTGTTACACCCGTAAAGGTGATGGTACCAGGGTCACTGCCAAAAGGAATAATATCTTCGTTCGCATCCGAGAACTCGATAGCGGCTACATCTGAAGTAAACTCAATATCAGAAGTAATACCGCTACCGGTTGCGGTGAAGCAAATATCAAAAAGTACTTCCCCGTCCGGAAGGTCCGTGGGAGTCAGGCTGTTCTCAAACCAGTTGACTGTGATAAACCCGGCACTTGGCGTACCTATGTTGGCCGCTTCTGTGAAGCCAGGCAAATTAGAAGTGAGGCTGGTAATATCGTCCAACGCCAGTACATTGGGGTTGTAACTGATCGTAAAGGACATACCGACCACATCTTCAAAATTGAACGCCTTCACGGAAGTACAAAACTGATCGCCGGGGTCAACGGTTTGATCGTCAATTGTCAGGAATAGCCCCGTTGGTGCAGGGTCACCTGAAATAGTAATGGTCCCGTTGTCAATAACCGGAGGAATTACATTTTCATCGGCATCTGAAAACTCAATGGCAGCGACTTCAGAAGTGATATCCACTGCAGCTGAACCACCGCCCAATGCTTCAAAGCACACTTCGAAGAGCACTGTCCCATTTGGCAATGAAGTAGGCGTGAGGCTATTCTCAAACCAATTGACCGTGACTTGCCCGGGCCCGGGGTTGCCAATATTACCAGCTACGCTAAAGCCTGGAAGGTTACCAGTCAGGTTTTGGACATTCGTGTAGGTCAGCAGTGACTCATCATAGCTTACGGTGAAGGACATACCGACCAGATCTGTGAAGTTGTCTACTGTAACAGGCACGCATACTGTTTGGCCTTGATTGGCAGAAGCATTACCAACTGTCAGGGTGAGGTCGCCGGTTGGAGGCGGCCCGCCGTTGATCGTCACGGTGCCATCGTTTGAAACCAGCGGGATCACATTCTCATTGATATCGGAAAACTCGATCGCCGCTACATCTGAGGTAATCTCCACATCAGTTGTACCAGAGCCAATCGCGTCAAAGCATACTTCCAGTAACACACTTCCATTGGGCAGGGTGATGGGCGTCAGGCTGTTCTCGAACCAGTTGATGGTGACAAAACCAGGGCTTGGGTTCGCAATATTACCTGCCACACTGAAGCCCGGAAGGTTGCTGTTCAGGTTGCTCACGCCGGTATAGCTCAACTGTGATGCGTTGTAGCTCACGGTGAAGGACATCCCAATGAGGTCCTCAAAGTTATCGATCTCCAGTGCAAGGCATACGTTGTCGCCCTGGTTGACGGTCGCGTCCTCGACTGTCAGGGTAAGGTCCGTATTTACCGAGTTAACGTTGATCGTCCCTCCCTGTCCATTGAAGTCGATAGCGGTACCGTTTGCCGTTTGGGCACTTGAAGCGCCACCAAAGGATAGGCTGGCAGTGCCGGCAGCGGTGCCGGTAAAGCAGAGTTCAAATATTGTCGTGCCATCAGGCTCTGTTACGCCCGTTCCGTTTGACCAACTTAGCGTGATCACACCAGGCGTAGACGTATTGAAGTCTGATGCCTGCAAGCCCGGAAGATTGATTCCCGTGATTGAGCCGAAGTCCAGCCGTGCATCATTATAATTAATGGTCAGTTGCAGGGCACCGATGTTTTCGAAGTCAGATACGCGGACATCCACGCAACCTGTCTGGCCTACATTGACTGTGGTGTTGGTCAAATCCAGTGTCACCTGAACGTCTTGCACCACAACCGCGCCGTTTTGTCCTATGAAATCAACATTTTCCCCATCTCCATTTGTAACAGCAATAGCTACGGGGTTGTCAGAAAAAGCAAGGTTTGCTGTTCCCGCCTGTACACCAGTAAAGCATAATTCGAATATGGCTGCTCCATCGATCAGGGAAATACCAGTGGCGTTGGACCAGTCAAGGGTAATCACTCCGGGAGTAGTGGTAGTAAAATCACTTGCATCCAAACCTGCCAGGCTAAAGCCACCGACCGAGCTAAAATTCAGTAAGCTTGCGTTGTAGGTAATGCTGAATGCAACATCTGTGATATTTTCGAAATCCTGTACTTCTACTTCCAGGCAACCTGTTTCGCCAACGTCTAACGTTATGTTATTAATGCTGAAGGTTGTTTCAGGTGTAACAGTGCCGCAGTTGCCGCCGCTAACGGTGACGGTCGCATTTTCGGGGTTGAGGCTAACATTTGTAAAGCTCCCGTTAAGTAATTCAATACCTGGGGTCGGTGGGCCAGAGAACTGTATATCTGAAGTACCACAGCCCACTGCCTGAAATTCGAGGGTAAACAAAACCGTCCCATCGGGAAGGTCAAGGGTTATAAAAGAAGGATGGAACCAGGAAACGCCCATACCATTAGCAGGTACGTTGCTGGAGCCACCGGGGTTTGGTGTACTAAATGCCGCAGCCAGGGTAAATCCCGGGATTGTGGAGTTGACATTTTTCACCTGTTGGAACTCAATAATTGTAGAGTCCCAGGTAACGCCGTACTGCATGCTCAGGATGTTTGTGAAGTCTGACACGGTAATGTCTACTTCAAAAATATCATCCGGTTGTACATCATTAGAGGTTGGTGAGATTGTAAAGGTAGGCTGCTGTGCAGACATTGACACTACACAGAATAATAAGCCCGCCAGAAGGCTGGTAAATACTTTGTCCATCGGTGCTCGGAATTTGGGATGTTAGGAAAATGGCGAATCGGTTTTACGCCAACTTCAAAAAAACTAGAGGACAATCAGTTTATAGGTAACTAAAAAATCGGTTGACTTAATTTCAAGGTAGTAATTGCCTGACTGGCCAAAAACTGTTCGGTCCAGATCAAGCGTGTGTAAGCCCGGGTCAAAGGACTGCTCGCGCTGCATGACCACCTGCCCCTGTGCATTGATGATACGCAGAGTACCGCGATCTACGCGCTGCTTAAAGTCCAGGCTAACCTGAGTTTGCTTTTCAAAAGGATTAGGAGCACAGGTAATTGCTACGGTTTCTCTTCCTTTCCGGTCCAGCAAGTCCGAAATACCTTCGATGCTTATTGCCCCTGAGATGAAGTCGACTTCGAGCTGCTCTTCCTCTGCATTGGCAAATTCCACGATCACTGGAAATCCGGAAAAACGAATAGAATCAATAGTTGATTCTTCTTCAACCACTTCAAGCTCTATGGAAAACAAGGTGGCATCATCCTCAAGTGAGACGGGCTGAATAGCCGGGTCGAACCACAAAAAGCCCAGATAGCCACTATCGACCTGGGCATAGCTGAAGTTTTCTATAGAACTTGTCAGTTCTGCGCCCAGCACAGCACTATCTCCTTTGATTCTAAACAGCTTGGTGTCCCAGTTAACACTGAACTGACAACCTACGACTGAATCGAAGTTCTGCACTTTTATTTCAACAGTAAATTCTTCATCAGGAGTTACCGTGTGGCTGGTAGCATAAACAGCTACTTGTGCAGACACACAGAATGGCAGGAGTAAGAGGAAAGGAACCGCAAGGAGGGTCCTTACAGGAGGTATTGTTTTTGTCATGGGATCATGAGATTATTAATTCCAGTGCAAGGTAGCAATTTTTAAGTACAAAGGAAAGTGACACCTTTAAGTATTTAGTTTGTACGGATTAAATCTCAAAAAGGTTTCACTAAAACCAGAAAGGCCGGGCGCCCTTTCGGATGCCCGGCCTCCCGGTCTGCCCACTGCGGGCGCCGCCTAAGCAGCGCCCGCCGGGCTATATCTCAAAGAGATGGTTACTTGATGATTACCATCTTCTTCGTTGCTGTGTAGTCACCAGTTTCAACAGTGTAAGATACTACGCCTGTCGCCGCCAGCTCAGAAGACTTAACCGTGATGTGGTTGTAGCCCTTAGAGCCGTCCTGGCGGTACAGTTTCAGTACCTTGCCGGTTACGTCGCTGATGGTGATCGTCACCTGTGCTGCCTCTGGCAGGTTGAAGCCGATCACAGTCTCGCCCTTGAATGGGTTCGGCTGGTTCTGGTACAGCTCGAAGCCTGCGCCCGCTACAGTACCGGTGCTGAACTCGATCGCTACGTCCTGGAAGCTGCCGTCTTTGCCGTAAGCTTCTGCCTTCGTAACTGCTGAGCTTACGCCCAGTACTTCGCTCAGCATCACGTCGCTGTTTGCGCGCAATACCAGTGTGAACAGCTCTGCATCAGATGCTTCGCCGTTCCAGCTTGTCGTGATCATGCCTTCGCCCAGGTAAGACAGGCCGAAGTTGTCTTCAGTAGCTACACCGCTTACGATGTCTACCAGCTCTACGCCGTTGCTCAGCGTCAGCGTCGCCTGGTAGCCCTCGATGCGTGCCAGCTCAGCAGCTGTGAAGCTTACGCGGTACTCATTGCCCGCCTTCAGCTCCTGCTCGTCTGTCTGCAGTGCAAAAGTGCCTTCGTAGCTGCGCTCGTCAACTACTGCAAAGCTGTTTGCTGCCGCATCACCGTTCACATCACCAATCTTCACGGCTACGAAGTCCGCATCCATGATGCTTGTCGCAGGCAGGTCGTTGATGTTGATCACTTCAGGGAACTGCTCTGCCCATGGGTTAGATGGGTCTGGGAAGACGTAAGCCGTCTCCACAAAGCGCCAGCTGGTGTTGTTAGCGAAC
>ENA-UENT01000018-UENT01000018.1-marine-metagenome-genome-assembly--contig:-NODE-18-length-131241-cov-7.577129_pt1 | contig 131241 bp, 102 predicted proteins | sample MGYA00237879_ERZ529330 | MGnify/ENA primary metagenome ERZ529330 (study PRJEB26372, sample SAMN05368345) | marine metagenome | biome: cultured habitat; feature: ocean water; material: water; isolation... | reverse complement strand
AAAGCCCCGGCAGAAATTTCTGCCGGGGCTTTTTGCCTGCGATACAACAACCGGAAGGAAAGAAGCGCTGCACTAGTTTACATCCATGCCCCGCACCACACGGGACAGTACACCCGGCAGAAAACGCTTTAGGTAAATACCCATAATTTCCTTACCGCCAATGTAAGCCTCTTCTTTCTTTTTATAGATCGCCAGCAGTGCTTTTCGGGCAAAATCATTGGGCTCCAGCCCCTGTTTCGTCGTTTGTGCCATCTTATTGTTAGGGGAACCATCGCCAGTCAGCGCGTTGATGCTTACATTGGTGTGCACATAGCCTGGGCAAATCAGGGTCACCTGAATATTTTTGTCATAGACCTCCGCCCTCAGGCAATCAAAAAAACCGTGCAGTGCATGCTTGGAGGCCGCATACGCAGATCTTCGTGGCGTGCCAATTTTGCCCATCACACTACTGATGGCAACAATCTGCCCCTGCTTACGGCGCGACATGTACGGCAGTACTGCCTTCGTTACCGCCACCGTACCGATGAAGTTGACATCCATGATCTTTTGGTCTACTGACAAATCTGTATCCGCCACAAGGGAGCGCTGAGAGATACCCGCATTATTGACCAGCACATCAATCTTACCGAAATGGTTGATCGCCCGGGCAGTTATACCAGAAACCTTATCGTATTCCGTGACATCCATCGGCAGGAGCAATACCCGGCTGCTACGGGGGCAATTTTGCTGCACGCGCTCCAATTCCTGTTCATTACGGGCAGACAATACCAGATCTGCTCCGTGCTCAGCAAAAGCATACGCTAAATGCTCGCCTATTCCGGAAGAAGCCCCCGTAATCCAAATCACTTTATCCTTAAAATGCATCCCTCGTTTTTTTTGCAAATTAACCGAAAAAAGTCGAATCCTCAGATGCTGCCTCCAAAATCTCTCTTATGGCCACCTTCGAAACCAACAAAACGACATTGCAACTGTAAACGATTTGATCTTTTGCAAAAAGCCTTAAATTACCTTCCCATAACCCTGAGGCGCCTGCAAAAAGGCTACCTCCGATCCGCACATCAAACTATGAAGACCATTTATTTTGTCAGACATGCAAAATCCAGTTGGGAGGATGCCAGTTTAAGAGATTTTCAAAGGCCCCTGAATAAGCGGGGGCTCAGGGACGCACCATTCATGGGCAAGCTGCTGCATGCCAAGGGCTTAGCCCCTGACCGCATCATCACAAGCCCTGCCGTTCGCGCCCGTACTACTGCTAAATGCTATGCTGCAGCATTTCAATACCCGGAAGCCCAGGTGCAGGAGGAGCCCCTCATTTACGAAGCCTTCCCGGAAGATATTTTGCGGCTGATCGAAAAGTTTGATCCTGCATGGAAAGTGGTGTACCTTTTCGGGCACAACCCTACCTGGACCACGATAGCCAATTCCTTTGCCGAGACTTTTATTGCCAATATTCCGACCTGTGGGACGTTTAGAGTAGATGCGGAAGTGGACGACTGGGCTGCATTTACCGCTCAAACCGGCCGCCTGAGTGAATTTCATTACCCTAAACAGTATTTTTCCTGATGCGATATCCTGCCTATTTATTGCTAACCTGCTTCCTTGGTTTATGGTGTTCTGGCTGTCATACCCCAGAAGAAAAACCTACTATGCCAGAGGAAAAGCTGGTTGAGGTGCTGGCTGATATCCATATTGCAGAAGCTGCCCTGCAGGCCCTCAGAGGGCAAACCAAAGACAGCATGTCTCAGGCCTATTACCAGCAAATCTACACCATACACGGGGTAGACTCAGTGGAGGTGCAGGAAACCCTGGAAACCATGCGCGAAAAACCGGCAGAAATGAAGGACCTCTATGACAAGGTGATGGAGCGCGTGGAACAACTCAACGCCAAGGCCAAAAAACCGGAAGAGCGGGACTGACCTCCATTTCTTAACATATACTTAATGCCTCATTCGCTAAATCCAGCTGTCGAAGCCATTAACTTTGACGGCATGCGACTTTGGCTACTCTATATAGCCCCTTTTTCAACCAATCCTCACATAGATGGACCCTGTCAAAATTCTCATTGTGGATGATGAACCAGATATACTTGATTTCATCCGGTATAATCTCGTTAAGGAAGGATTTGAAGTCTTTACCGCATCCAATGGGGAAGATGGCATCAAGACTGCCGAACAAGTCAAACCCCGCCTGATCATCCTGGATATCATGATGCCAAAAATGGACGGCGTGGAAGTCTGCCGGCAGTTGCGTAACAAGCCGGAGTTCGAAAGTACACTGATCACCTTCCTCACTGCGCGGGAGGAGGACTATTCCCAAATTGCAGCGCTTGATGTTGGCGGTGATGATTACATTACCAAACCCATCCGCCCCAGGGTATTCCTCAGCCGTATCAAAGCATTGCTGAGGCGCTCCGAACGCCGGGAAGAGGAACGGGAAGAACCGAACACCCTCTCCATAGGCGACCTCATCATTGACCGGGACCGGGTCACCGTCACCAAAGGGGAAGAGGTTATCGAACTGGCCAAAAAGGAATTCGAGCTCCTTTTCCTGCTCGTTTCCAAGCCAGGCAAAGTCTTTTCCAGAGAGGAAATCTTCAACAAAGTATGGGGCACTGATGTCATCGTCGGCAACCGCACCATCGATGTTCATATCCGGAAGCTTCGGGAAAAGATTGGAGACCACTACATCAAAACTATCAAAGGTATTGGCTATAAGTTTGAGTTTTAAGCCCGGTACAGCCGCCTCATAATCCCCTTTAAAGATAACCACCGCAACCTAATGCTGAAAAATCCTACGCCACAGCAAATCGCACAAATTGTAGCGCTGTATATTACGGTTTCTTCCCTATTGGTCTGGGGCGTGCTTGAGGGCTTCCGTGCCCGCTTTGAGCTCACCTGGATGTTCACCCTGGCACTGCTTGGCATAGCCCTTTTTGCTTCTGCTTACCTGATTACCATTTTTTACCTGCGTAAGTATATCTACCGCAAGATCAAACTCATCTATAAAACCATCCATAAGCACAAAGTCTCCCCACAGGAGAAAAATAAGAACATTGACGTGCGCGAAAACATCATTGATGAGGTAGAAAAACAAGTCGCAGAATGGGCCGAACAACAACAGGAGGAACTGGACAAGTATAAGGCATGGGCGGAGTACCGCCGCAACTTTGTTGGCGACATCTCCCACGAGCTCAAAACACCTATTTTCAATATTCAGGGCTACCTGCACACCCTGCTCGACGGGGCACTGGAAGACCCAAACGTTAACACCACCTTTCTCAAAAAAGCCGCCAAAAACCTGGAACGCCTGCACATCATAGTGGAGGATCTGGAAGCCATTTCCCGCCTCGAATCCGGAGAGCTGATGCTGGAAATTCAAAGCTTCGACATACACGCCCTGGCAGCAGAGGTTTTTGAAGATCTGGAGTTCAAGGCCAAGCAGCGCAACATCACGCTGGAGTTTAAGGATGGGGCTTCTCAGGGCTTCAAGGTACAGGCTGACCGGGAAAGCATCCGTCAGGTGCTGACCAACCTGGTAAGCAATTCCATCAAGTACGGGGAAGAAAATGGACGCACCCGCATCGGTTTCTATGATATGGACGGTAACATCCTCATCGAAGTCGCGGACAATGGGCTGGGCATCCCCAAAAAACACCTCAACCACGTCTTCGACCGCTTCTACCGGGTGGACAAAAGCCGTTCCAGAGAACGTGGCGGCTCGGGGCTGGGCTTGTCCATTGTGAAGCACATCATTGAGGCACACAAGCAGACCATCAATGTACGCAGTACGCCCGGCCTGGGCTCTACTTTTGGCTTCACTCTCAAAAAAGGCACTTAATTTGACGGCTACCTGATCAGGTTAACTTCTCCTGACCGCTCCACAGCAACGCCATTGCCTCTTTCCACTACCAAATGGTACCCGTAGACTCCTGATGGTGCCGGCTCTCCTTTGTACTGCCCATCCCAGCCAATCTGACTGGCAGGAAGCCGGAAGTCGCTTGCTTCATAAACCAGGCTGCCCCAGCGGTTAAAAACGCGGAAGCTGACACCCCGGACAAATTCCGGGCCGGCGTAGGGCCGGAGCACATCATTGATGCCATCGTTATTCGGTGAAAAGGCCGTAGGTACATAAATCCGCTCCACATTATTCACTTCCACTACGATCCTTGCCGTAACGGTACAGCCTTCACTCGTTAGGCCGGTAACGGTGTAGGTGGTGGTACGCTCCGGGCTCACCCTCACCGTTGCACAACCCTGGCATACTGCCGGCTCCCAAACCAGACTATCGGGCAGCTCCATGCCTGCGTCCAGCGATTGCGCTACCAGGTCTATAGAATCGCCTGGGATAATGATAGGCTCATCCCCCTGCCCGGGTGAGAACAGCCGGAAACCTGCCGGAGCCTCAGATTCTAAGTCAAATAGCGCAACTCCCTCACAGCCACCGCCGTCCTGAACACGCAGGCTGTAACTCCCTGCTTCCAGCCCCGTAAACGAAGGAGACTGCTGCAACGGTTGGTCATTTATGCCAAATAAATAGGGCGCCTGACCACCAACGACACTATCCACGCTTAGGCTTCCGGTACCATCAGGCGTGCACCCCGGATTAGTGACACTGACGACCAATTCAGGGGTAGCGCGGTTGTCGGCTACAGTTATAGTGTCGGCATTGGCACATCCGGTGCTCGTATTCGTAACTTCCAGCACGTAATCGCCCGCTTCCGAGGCAGTGGGGTTGGCGATGCCTGTATCAGAAAGCACGCCTCCATCCAGGGTCGTCCATGTATAAGCAAACCCGGCCATAGCGGGGCTGCCAACAACGACCTCATCGGTATCGCAGTCCAGGCTGTATGGCCCACCGGTTTCCACCATTGGAACCGGAAGGATATCCAGGTTGAAAAAGGCTGAGTCCGGCTGGCAAATGCCATTGTTTTGCAGGTAGGCAATTTGAACCGCTCCCGGAATAGCCAGTTGCGCCAGGTTTAATTGTCCGGTGGAGGCATCAAGTGCATCATCGGGCACACCTCCTCCTGTAACCGCCCATATCCCTCCTGTGTCAGCTCCGGCCAGAATGGCGCTCAGCTCTAACAGACTGTCCAGTCCTGCGCAAAAGTCCAGGTCTTTCCCTACTCCGGCAGCTGGAAAAGGCACGACAGTAAAGTCCAGAGCCGGAAAGGGGCCATCGTAGGTACAGGCCGGGTCACTACTGTCAGAAAAGCTGGAAATGGCGATGCTCCCGCTGCCGGGAACCGGCACGGACAAGGTGTTCACCCCGGCTTGCAACCCAGGGAGGGTACTCGTCAGGCCGTTGTAAGTATACTCCAAAGTAAAGGGGCCCGGGCTTTCTGTCTCAATCAGCAGGGCCAGGTCCAGAGGCGACCCTTCGCAAATCTCGGTTGCCCCTTCCAGTTCCAACGTGTAACCCGGGCATTCCAGCGTGGTGCACCCTCCGGAATAAACATCGCTCAGACAACCTTCTGCTGACACAGTAAACAGCTCATAATTGACCTGCTGATTCTCCGTCAGCCCTTCGATAAGATAGGTCGTATCGGAAGTGAAGGTCCCTACCGGCCCGTCGAGTACATCTATTTGGTAAGTGCTTGCCCCCATCGTAGGCGACCAGGATAAGAGTATGCTGTTCGTACCAACTTCGCAAACTACATCCGTTACTGTATCTGGCGTTTCGCCCACGGTGATGGTTAGCTCCGCAGTGGCTTCACAAACCGGGCCAAAGCTGATGTCGTCGAGTGCAAAGTCGTTGCCTGTAGACTCACTGTTGACATTGGTGATACAAATTTCCACATCAGTGGCGCCCCCCGAATTCCAGGTGGCATAGAAGGGTACCCACTCGCAGGTCACCGGGGTGGCTGCTGCGGTATTGCCCAACAAAACCCCATCGAAGGAGAACTGCAGGTTCGCAGGGTTTTCGGTAGTCACGGAAGCGACCCAGGCCGAAAAGGCATAGTCTGTACCGGGCGTAACGCTCACCACCTGACACCAGATATCGTTTTGCTGATCGGAGCTGTTCACCACCATCATGTTACCATTGCCCGTGGTGTGGTCGCCGCAGGGCGCAAAGTCCTCATGGGTAGACATCGGGTTGTTGCTAATCAGGTACTCACCTTCGTTATGCAGGGGCCCGTTTGGCCCACCGCTCCCCTGCCCGTAATCGGTAGTAAACCCTACATTACCCAGCGCAAAGTCACCGTTGAAAATGAGGTTTTCGCCTATCGCCTGGGCAGTGATGGTGTAGGTTTGGGTCGTTGCCGGTGTTGCGGTTGTCACGGCAGCTGATGGGTCGGCCAGCCCTGTAGAGGGCGACCATTGAAAACTAAACGGAGTAGTAGAAAAAGAAGCAGCAACCGGCACTGGCTCGCCAGGCGTACACAGTGTGGTGTCCGCTGATACCTCGATGGTGAAATTATCACAATCCTGAGCAAAACCTACCCTTCCAAACAGCAGCAACAAGAGACAAAAGCCTGCTAAGCGAATATTCATAGCGATTCATTTTTTCGGAAACAAAAAGCATAAGGAGCCCGGCCTGTACTATAGATCAGACCGCCCGTTTCCAATACCTGGAAATTGATTTAAGGCTGACCGGGGTAATAAAGATTGGAGATTTGATTTGTTGCTGTAGTAGCGGCAAAGATATAACAATCTGCCATAAGTACAGCCCGGTTGAAATGAAGCTTTACGGAACGGTCGGTTTCGGCCTGTTAAAATACAAATGCCCCGAAAGCCATTATTTCGCTTCCGGGGCATACTGCAATCAGTACCTAAGGCACTTACTTGCTATTTACTGATTCTCGTTGAGCGGAATCGGGAACTGCTGGAATACCTGATCACCAGGCCGGTCAATCGGCAGGTTATCCGCATTCAGCAAACCGTAGCGGCGCAGGTCGAACATGCGGTGACCTTCCGCCCAGAAGGAGTAGCGACGGTTGTACAGCATTTCCTCGATAAGCGCATCGCGGTTAACATCGCCGTCATAATCGCCCAGTCCATGCGCATTGCGGATCACATTGAGGGCCGTCACTGCATCATCCAGATTACCCTCCTGAATGCTAGCCTCCGCATAGATCAGGATCAGCTCCTCGTTGCGGATGATATCGATTGGAGCGAGGGCAGACTCGTACAGGGCTGTTTCGTGCGTACCATTCAGCCCATCCTGAGAAGTGGCATCCACCCGTGGGCGGAATTTCGATATCCGCGTATCGCCTTCCCGGATATCTTCGATGTAGGAGTTGTGGACAATTATTTGGTCGCCGCTCTGCCCGGGAATTTTGAATACTGGATTGAGTACATCGCCAGAAGCAGTGCTGAAGATCATTTCCGGCCCGACAGTGATATCGCCATCCAGGTCCAGGAAGGAATCCTCCAGGTAGCTGAGCGCATTACCGTATTGCTGTGCATAGGTAGCCGCCCGGGCTGCTATAGCGCGGTTAAACTCAGCATAACCTTCCGGTGTATCAAAGCCGCCGGCATAGCCTGCCGAGAGTGCAAAATGGAATTCGGCACCCTGAAGATCATCATAGGCATCGTCCAGCAGGCTGAAAATCTCAGTGAAAGCATCTGCTTTGCTGACAAATGGCCCGAGGTTTTCCGGGTCGGCAACATCCACCCGGATACCGTTATCGTTGAGGCGCATGAGCTCCTGCAGGAACATCAGTGCTTTAACGGTTCTTGCATAGCCACGGTAGCCGGCGAGCTCTGCTTCAGAAGCCCCCTGAGCATTGGGAAGTGCATCCAGCAACAGATTAACGTTCTTCACTACCTGATAACGGGTCCCCCATGGCGCAGTAAGATAAAAGGTGTTATTATCCAGGCTGCGTCCTTCTTTGCCCAGCAGGTCCTCTGTATTACGAGGGTCTGCATCAAACAGATATAGCTCCCGGGCGACTGAACCCGTGGAGGTAATATACGTATCCCAGGCCGTCCGCATCCGGGCTTCTGCCCCGTAGACCAAGAGGTCCAGCTCATTAGGCTCTGCCTCGGAAAGAATAGCGCTCACACTAGGCGCGTTGGGATCAAACTGCTCGTCGATGGTACAGGCACCAAGGACCAGCAGGCATAATGTGCTTATGATCAGATTTATATTTTTCATAGGAATGTTTCCTTTTAAATTCAAAAATAGATTGGTCTGGTCTGATTAAAATTCAGCAGTAACGTGGAAGTAAGCCTGACGCGTACTTGGGAAAGGCGTTACCTCAATCCCCGTCGACAGACCGGTAGTTCCTTTGGTGGATACTTCCGGGTCGTAGCTGCTGTAGTCAGTCAGTGTAAGCAGGTTACGACCGGAAACACCAACACGCAGACGGCTAATGGTATTGCTGAATTTAGGCAGGGTGTAGTACAGACCAACCTCACGCAAACGGAAGTAGGAAGCATCCTCTACAAACCCGACCAGATCGGCATACTCCTCAGGTGTTGTACCACCAAGGTTGGTTAGCAGGCGGGACAGATTGAGTACATCGCCTCCTTCTTTCCAATGGGTCAGGAAGGTAAAGTCGATGTTATTGCCAATCTTAATCTGGTTAAACCAGCCCAACTGGAAGTCAGGCTCCACATCACCAATGGTTACAGGGCCCTCTGCACCATTACCCTTTAGCTGTGTGATAGGCTCGCCTTCTTCAACAAAGAAAGTACCCAGGCCCAAACCAAACGCAACACCGGTTGGAACAAATGGCGGCACGCCCAGGCGAGTCACTTCCGAGCGGTTGTACCAGTAGTTTACTGTAGAGTTCCACTGGAATTTCTCACGATTGACCGGAGTGAAGCCCAGCTGTACCTCCAAGCCCTGGTTACGAAGGTCAAAATCGCTCCGGCTTTCATCCGCCCAGCCTGTAGAAGATGGGATGTCAAAGTCATAAAGCAGGTTCTCTACATCACGGATGTAGTAAGTTACGCCAAGATTCAGTTTGTTGTTCAGGATACCAAAGTCAGCTCCAAATTCCAGTTCCTGAGAAGTTTCAGGCTCCAGGTTTGGATTACCAAGACTACCACCTGCACGGATACCTACCTGTCCACCAATATTAGTGGAAGCCAGCGTCGTGAACAGCGAACCGAATGAAGCACTGCTGCCCGTTTCACCATAAGCAACCCGCAGCTTAAACTGATTCATGCTATTGATGCTCCAGAAGTCAAAGTTGGCTACGTTGACCGCCAGCGATGCCCTCGGGAAAGCAAAAAACTGGTTGGGATCACCGTTCAGACTCGACTTGTCAAAGCGGATACCCACCGTACCGATGATCTTGTCATCCCAGTTGACTTGCTCCTGGGCGACAATACCGAAGTCTTCTTCCGTTGCCCGGGCCTGGCTGATTTGCTGTGCACCGGAGTTCTGAAGGTTCGTCTGACCGGGGATCAACTGTGTAGCCCGGTTGAGGACCAGATCCCGGTCAAAGTTCAGATAGGTCATACCAATCTGCGTATTAAAATTGATATTGCTCTCTGTGTAGTGGTCCAGCACTGCAAAAGCCTGATAGTTATAGTTCAGCAAGCCATTGCGGCCCTCACCAATAAAGCCGTTGTTGCCGCCTGCCTGCGCCTGATGGGTCTCCGGCACATAAACGGAAGTCTCATTCATCAGAAAATCAACGCCCACATTACCCGTCAGCTTAAAGATCGTACGGTCCGTCTGATAGAGGTTAACTTCCATATTCGCACCGGAAATGAAGCGGTTGTTGCGCTCTTCGTTCCAGGTATTGTCGCGTACAAAAATGGGGTTGCCCGCCGCGTTAGGGTTCGTCGGGTAGTTGCCCAGCGCATCCGGGAACAGGTTCACCCAGTCACGGGTGAATGCCAGATTGTAGCCATAGCTCAGGCCGCCCTCGTTTTCATTACCGGTAAAGCTCCGGCTCGCAAAAGAGTTGATGTAGTTGGCATTAACGCCCATTTTGATCTTATCAGAAATGCGGTGGTCCACATTCAAACGCATGGAGAAGCGCTCAAAGCCAGTATTTTCAATAATGCCTTCCTCATCCCGGTAGCTGGTGTTGAAGTAGAACGTCGTTTTCTCATTACCACCGGAAATGGACATACGGGAATCTGTAATGAAGCCGTCATTGCCATAAATTTCCTGCTCGTAGTCAAAGACTTCACCATCTGCTACAGCACGCTCGAAGCGAGCCCGCTCATCCGGACCGAAGGCTTCTTCCACTTCAGCAGCCGTGTACTGACGGCGGCCTACGAAACGCTGAATGGTGTTCACACCAAAGTCCTGCTCGAAGCGTACCTTGGTTTTTCCAGCCTGCCCCTGCTTGGTCGTAATGATTACCACACCGGCATTTGCCCGGGTACCATAAATAGCAGCGGCTGAAGCGCCCTTCAGCACCTCAATGCTTTCAATATCCTCAGGGTTTAGGTCAGCCAGACGGTTGGAAGCATTCTCCTCAGAGCCAGAGTTCGCACCGGAGGCAAAACGCAAGCCACTTGGAATTTCAGCATTGCTGATGTATACCCCGTCGATAATAAACAGCGGCTGGTTGTTACCGGTCAGGGAGGAAATACCCCGCAGGCGCATAGCAATACCACCACCGGGCGCACCGGAGCTGGAAATAATGTTCACGCCGGTCATCTTACCGTACAAAGCACCATCTATCGTTTGCTGAGTGGTCACCTCGGTAAGTTCCTGGCTCGAAATGGTAGATACGTTGTTCGCCAGATTGGAGCGTTTCACACCAGAAGCAAGGCCCGTCACCACCACCTCTTCGAGATCGGCTATGTCTTCTTCCAGGGTAACATTCAGGCGGTTGTTGTCCGGAGTAGCCTCTATTTCCTGGGAGGCAAAGCCGGTGTAGGAGAACAGAAGGACAGCACGCTCTCCTTTGACATTTAGATTAAAGTCACCGTTAAAATCAGTAACGGTACCTGTTGTGGAACCTTTGACAATGATAGAAACCCCAATCAGAGGTTCTCCACTCCCATCGGTTACGTTGCCAGTCACATTGAACTGAGCCATTGCTGTTGCCGTAGTGAACAGCAAAGCCAGCAGCATGCTGAACTTTGTAGCGTAATTCATACAATTTTGAGTTTAATGAACTAATGAATGCAAAGCACGGTGGCATTAAGCCACTTTGACATAATAATAGAGCCACGTACACATCCGTGGCACATGGTTTTTATACTGCTGAACTGAAAAGCCAGACAGCTTCCGGTCTTATGAATCGCTAATTTTGCTTGTGTCCCAATAACCTGACGGGCTGGAACCGGGGTGCAGATTTGTGATTTAGCCCTGCTGTTAGTTGGAGGATAAATATAGTAAATTTTCTCACGCTTACATTTCTCTTCTATTTTTTTCGATAAAATTGGCAATTCGCCCGTCAATAATTGGCAAATACCTCTTCAAAACAAACAATGCAGAATACACTCATTTTCAAAGTGATAAATATCAGCCAGGCCAAACTTTGGCATCCCGGTGATATCACCTAATATTGACGCTTAATTCTAAAGAGATGGAACTGATTTTCCAACGACTACGGCCTCACTGGCCTGCTTTAAGCATCGCAATCGCCTTTTTATTGGCCCATTCATTCGGTCTGTACCGGGCTGTCTTGGGGCTGGGGCCGGGCGAATCTGTGGCGCTGACTATTCTTCTGATCACAGCACTTTTCTGGATTACAGAAACAGTCCCCCTTTATATTACGAGTATGGGGGTACTGGCAATGAGTGTCCTTTGGCTGCTCCCTGTCCTCGAAGGACTAGGCAAAACAGCACAAAAGGATGATTTCCTTCAAGCCTTTTTTGGGGATATCACCCTTTTATTCATGGGCGGCTTTGTGTTGTCTGCTCTGCTCAACAAATTCGGGCTGGCACGCCGCATCGCCAACTGGATGATCCAAAAGACCGGCAGTGCGCCCGAACGGGTACTCCTGGGCCTGATTGCCATATCTGCACTCTTGTCCATGTGGATGAGCAATACAGCTACGGCTGCAATGATGTTTGCTATTGTGGGGCCCCTGATTCTTCAAATCCCGGCAGGGTCTGCCTTTTCCAAAGCCATCGCTCTGGCCATTCCCTTTGCCTGTAATATTGGCGGGCTGGGTACGCCTATTGGTACGCCGCCCAACGCCATCGCCATGGAATACCTCAACCGGGCGGGCATCGAAATTTCCTTCGCCCTTTGGATGATCATCAGTATTCCACTATTGCTACTGTTGCTTGCGGCGCTTTGGCAACTGTTGCTGCGGCTCTATCCTCCCGGAGAAATTGAAATTACCATAGACGAAGACCCTGCCTCAGCCGATAACTTTACCGTGAGGCAAAAGATTGTCATGGTCATATTCGTCCTAACCATTCTGGGCTGGCTTACCGGTGGAATGACAGGGCTCAGCACTGGTTTTGTAGGGCTGTTGTGCATTATCACCAGCTTCGGTATTGGTTTGCTCAATACGGCTGATTTCCGGAATATATCCTGGGACATTCTGTTTATGCTCGGTGGTGGCCTTTGCCTGGGTGTGGTGCTCGATGAAAGCGGCCTGACCGATACGATCGCTCATGCCATACCTATGGACCAGGGATTCCTGTTTGTCTTTGCTATTCTACTCCTTATGGCGGCCGGCATGACTACCGTGATGAGCAATACAGCTACGGCCAACCTCCTGATACCAGTTGCCGTCTCTCTGCCTGGCAATGAGCTGCTGTTCTCCATTGCTATTGCTATCATGTGTTCCACGTCCATGGCACTGCCTGTGAGTACCCCGCCCAACGCAATTGCTTTCGGTTCCGGCCTATTGCAGGCAAAGGATATGCTAATTGCAGGCCTTATCCTAACTTTATTGGCTTTGATCGGTACTGCGATCACAAGTATTTTCTATATTCCCCTATTCTTTTAAACCCTAACCTATGGAACTTCACGCTCAGCATTGCCAATTTTGTGATTCCACGGATATGAGGAATATCCTGGTCCGAAAAATCGGCGAGTCAGATAAGGTTTTTGTGCAGTGCCAGTCCTGCGGGTCATTCGTGGCCAGTTATGTGATTGCCCCCCTGGGCTACTACCACCACGGCAAAGGGTATGATTCCTTCCTGCGGGGCATACACCGAAGCGGCGAGTTCATGAGCGGCAGAAATATTGCCCGCATGTTCGAAGACCGCAAAGAGCAGGATATCGAAGAGTTTAAGGAGGTCCTGCGGCTAATCCAAAAGAAGGACCATATCGATGATCCAAAAGAAAACCCCGGAGAAAAACAGTAATCTCCGGGGTTTTAAACCTTTTTACACTCAGTCTGCCTAACCTTTGTTCTGCAGCTTCGCCCAGGTATCCCGCAGCGTCACCGTCCGGTTGAATACCCAATTGTCAGCCGTCGAGTCAGGATCCACGCAGTAGTAGCCCATCCTTAAGAACTGGAATTGCTGCCCGGCTTCCAGGTTTCCAACATTAGGCTCCACATACGCCTCTTCGAGTATCTTCAGCGATTCCGGATTGAGGAACTCCAGGAAATCCTTGTCCTCGTGGCGGTCTGGCGTAGGATCGGTAAACAGGCGGTCATAAAGCCGCACTTCTGCCTTTCGTGCATGTGCAATGGAAACCCAGTGAAGGGTGCCTTTCGCCTTGATGCCGGAAGTGTCATCACCGGAACGGCTGTCTGGGTAGTACGTGCAGTGTACTTCCTTAATCTCGCCCGTAGCCTCATCCTTTACATAATCCTCGCAGTGCAGAATATATGCGCCTTTCAGGCGGACATCACGACCAGGCCCCATCCGAAAGAACTTCTTCGGCGGGTCTTCCATAAAGTCTTTGCGCTCGATATAAATCTCTCTGGAGAATGGCATTTCCCGGGTGCCCATCGACTCATCCTCCGGGTTGTTCTCCACTTCCATTTGCTCTACCTGCCCTTCCGGATAGTTGGTGATTACCACCTTGAGCGGATCAAGCACCGCCATAATTCGCGGAGCGGTCTTATTCAGTTCATCGCGCACACAAAATTCGAGCAGGTTGAGATCAATTAGGTTTTCCCGCTTTGTCGTACCGGCTTTGTTGCAAAATGTCCGGATAGCCATTGGTGGATAGCCCCGGCGGCGCATACCGGAAAGCGTTGGCATACGGGGATCATCCCAGCCGTGCACGTGGTCTTCCTTGACCAGCCGGAGCAGCTTTCGCTTACTTGTGATCATATAGGCCACGTTCATACGCGCAAACTCAATCTGCCGGCTGGGGAAGATTTCCAGCTTTTCGATGAGCCAGTTGTACAATGGCCGATGGTGGAAAAACTCCAGCGAACATAAGCTGTGGGTAATGCCCTCAATGGAATCCGATTGCCCATGCGCGAAGTCGTACATGGGATAAATGTTCCAATCACTACCAGTACGGTGGTGGTCTTCCCGCTTAATACGGTAGAGCACCGGGTCGCGGAGCAACAGGTTGTCGTGGCCCATATCGATTTTAGCGCGCAGTACCTTGGAACCGTCAGGAAACTTCCCGTCCTTCATCCCTTCAAAAAGCTCCAGGTTTTCTTCCACGCTGCGGTTCCGGTAGGGGCTTTCCTTACCCGGTACGCCAATATCCCCTTTCTGCTCCGCAATTTCCTCAGCAGAGGAGTCGTCTACATAGGCCAGGCCTTTCCGGATGAGGTCCACTGCAAACTGGTACAACTGCGAAAAGTAATCGGAGGTGAACAAAGCCTCCCCTTCCCAGTCAAAACCCAGCCATTTAACATCGCGCTTGATGCTCTCCACGTATTCGGTTTCCTCCGTACTGGGGTTGGTATCGTCAAAGCGGAGGTTGGTTTTACCGCCGTACCGTTGAGCAATTTCGAAATTGACCGTTATAGCCTTGGCATGCCCGATATGCAGGTAGCCGTTAGGCTCCGGTGGGAAACGGGTATGTACGCGCCCGCCATGCTTGCCATTTTTGATATCTTCTTCAATGATTTGCTCAATGAAGTTTAGAGATTCTTTGGTTTCGTTGCTCATATCTTTAGATTCTAATAGTCTTTTTGGGAAATCGGCGGTTTACATCCGGGCTGGCATTTCGATGCCCAGGAGTTGCATCCCGGTCTTCAGCGTATGCGCCACCGCCTGTGACAATTTAAGCCGGAAGGCTTTAGCCGCATCCGACTCTGCATTCAGAATACTGAAGTCGTGATAGAACCGGTGGTACTGTTTCGCCAGATCATAACAGTAATTGGCCACGCCTGAAGGATCATAATTAGCCGCAGCTTCCTGAATCACAGCAGGAAAGGCATACAACTGGCCAGCCAGAGCCTTTTCGATGGTTTCCAGTGTCGCGTATTCAGCGGCTGCCTGCAGATCCTGTTCTCCGCCTTTGCGCAGCACCGACTGAATCCGCACATAGGCGTTTTGCACATAGGGCCCGGTCTGCCCCTGCATGTCCACCGATTCCTTGGGGTCAAATACCATCCGCTTCTGCGGCTGCACCTTGATGATGAAAAACTTCAGCGCCGCCAGTCCGATTTGCCGGATGATGGCTTCCCGTTCCTCTGTATTCAGATCATTGAGGGTATCCCGTTCTTCTGTATTTTGCCGGGCCTCAGCAATTACTTCAGCCATCAGGTCATCCGCGTCCACCACGGTTCCTTCCCGGCTCTTCATTTTGCCGGAAGGCAGGTCAACCATGCCGTAGCTGAGGTGGTAAAGCCCTTCAGCATAGGGCTCGCCCAGCCGCTTCAGGGTCTCAAACAAGACCTTGAAGTGATAGTCCTGCTCATCGGCTACCACGTAGACCATTTTGTCCACGCCGAAATCTTTGTACCGTTCCTGTGCTGTACCGATATCCTGAGTGATGTAAACGGAGGTGCCGTCACTCCGCAGCACCAGCTTATGATCAAGCTTGGCATCCGTCAGGTCAATCCATACCGAGCCATCCTCCTTTTCGTAGAAAATCCCCTTCTGAAGGCCCGTCTTGATCGTGTCTTTGCCAAGCAGATATGTATCAGACTCGTAGTACAATTTGTCAAATTCCACACCAAGCCGTTCATAGGTCTCGTCGAAGCCTTCGTATACCCAGCCGTTCATCTGCTTCCAAAGCGCGATCACCTCTTCATCGCCTGCTTCCCACTTCAACAGCATAGCTTTGGCAGCCTGCCCGAGCTCACTGTGTTCGTTGAAGTAAGTGTTTTTATAAATCGTTCCGAAAAAATGCTTTTCCAGCGTGTATTCAGCCGGCTCAAAGCCTTTGCCTTCCCGCTCTGCTTTCGCCATAGCTTTGCGGGCTTTCTCGTCCAGCGTTTTCTCCGCTTTTTTCACAGCCTTCTCATCCGCTTTCCAGGCTGCGAATACCTGCTGTCCGGCTTCGGAAGCCTGCCAGGTTTTGTATTCTTCCTTGAAGGCCTGCTCAAACTTTACATAGAAATGCCCTACGAAGTGGTCAGGCTTCTGACCGGCGGAGGCAGGTGTGGCTGCATTTCCAAACCGCTCCCAGGCCAGCATGCTTTTGCAAATGGCAATGCCCCGGTCGTTAACCACCTGCACTTTCACCACCTCATAGCCAGCCGCGTCCAGGATTTGGGAAGTCGACCAGCCCAGCAGGATATTCCGGATGTGGCCCAGGTGCAACGGCTTGTTGGTGTTAGGGGAAGAGAACTCTACCATCACCTTTTGCCCGTTAGCCGGCAAGCGGCCAAAGTCTTCTTTCGCATAGATATCGCCTACAAAAGCTGCCCAGAAGCTATCGCTGACTTCCAGATTAAGGAAACCTTTGATCACATTGAAATCGGCAACATGCGCCACCTGATCTTTCAGGTACTGCCCCAGTTCTTCCCCAATTTGTTCCGGCTTTTTGCGCGCTATCTTCGTGTAGGGGAATACCACCACGGTATAGTCGCCCTCAAACTCTTTGCGTGTCGGAGACAAGGTCACGGAATCAGCGGTAACGTCAGCATCATAAAGGCTTTTAACAGCCTGTACTACGCCAGATTGAATCGTTTCTATAATATTCATCTAATAAGGGTATTGCGGCAAAGCGCCAAAAGTATCAATTTTTGAGGAGTTTCGTGCAGCTTTCTGCAGCCCATTTGCATAACCGTATCAGGCGCGGGGAGAAGTACGCCTGAGTATGATTTTGCCGGGGATGCACTCTGAATCGCCGGTATTGCCGCTCCAGGGGCCTTCGAGCTTATCCTCCTTACCCTGAGATACGATGAAAAGAGTGGCTTGCTTAAAGCACCACTCCATGTTTTCGTGCTTCCAGTGATCAATGATCTTACTTTCCTCCCAGTGAATGGCTTTATCGCCAACCAACTGCCCTTCCAGCTTCATTTCCGCAAAAATATCTCCATATTTAACGTAGGAACGACCGGTGATTTTATTCCCTTCCTGTTGCAGGTAAAGCGTAAAATCATACTCCGGGGCGTACCCTCCTGTATTTTGAGTGAGAGTGCCAGTCCAGGTACCAGTGAAGTCATATTGGGCTTGAGTAAGCGCCGGAAAGACCAGGATCAGTAGTAGATAAGACCATTTCATAGCAGCATGCAAATTAGATTTCTTACATTTTCAGGAACCGGGTTGACTGGACAACACCTCAGTCTGGTGGGTAGTTCCCTTCAAGCTAAAAACGAAGATCAGGCTTGTTCATCCGCAGTATGGCCAAAGAAGCTGAAAATGGTTTTCCCGTAATGCCGCTCCTGCTCGTAGTTAGGGTGATCCTGATAACTGTGGTTGGGGTTGTGCTCCATCACAAACAAGCCATCAGCTGCTAACAGGCCATGCTCAAATACCAGATCAGGGATGCTGTCAATAACGGGCAAACCATAAGGCGGCCCGGCAAAGATGTAATCGTACTGCTGGCCGTCCAGCGGCATAAATTTAAATACGTCACTATGCACGATCCGGAGTTGGTCTTCGATTCCCAGCTCCTGTGCCGTTTTTTTAACAAACTTGACACATCCTGGAAACTTATCCACATACGTAACATCACGGCAGCCCCGGGAAATAAACTCATAGCTATGATTGCCCGTGCCACCAAAAAGGTCAAGAACCCTCAGAGATTCAAAGTCAAACGTGTTGTAAAGGATATTGAACAACCCCTCTTTGGCAAAGTCAGTGGTAGGCCGGGTGGGCCAGTTCTTCGCTGGCGGGTTAAAGCGCCGTCCTTTAAAGGCTCCTCCTATAATGCGCATAGACAGATTATTATAGCAAGCTCAGGCTGAGCAAATCAAAGTATTGGTAAGCCACCTCGCGGTCGTTTTCCAAATCAAACTTAAAAATGGCCCGGGTGTCCATAAACTCCATGAGGGGAAGATAACGGGCAAGCAAGCGATAGATTTCGGAGGCCTCGACCAATTGGCCACTCAGATACACCCGCGTGGATTCTGCGCTAAGCCCGGCCTGTTCGAAGACCAGCATAGCGTAATAGACAAAATCTTTGGCGCTCCGGTAACGGTAGGCATTGAAAAAAGCCAGAGCCCCATTCTGCAGTACGCTGGCAAAAAGATGCCCATCCAACAGGTGAAAATAGGCTCCATCTTTATGATTGACCAACCGGCGCTGTCCTTCCAGAAGCACATGGCCCAGATGGAAAATCCTGCAACCCGAAAAGAGGCGGCGGGCAGCCGCTTCGAGCGAATCTTCCACCGCATAAACAAAACAGGTATGGAGTGATGCCACCTGATCGGCAAGGACGGTATCCCGATCCGAAAGCCGGGTAGTACCTTCCAGATAAGTGAGGTGGTCATCCGGGTTGTAAAGCCGGTCCGGAACAATGACCTGCCTCGGGGTGGCAAAAGCCAGGCGGATGTTCCGAAAGGAGGCAGATAAGAGCTCATCCTTTCGGTGAAGCTGCTCCAGCATATCCGCATCTAAGGGCCTATCTTCAAGGCTATACTGCCGAAGCGCCAGAAGCCGCTGCTGATCGCTAAGTATGGCAAAACCAAAACTGTCCACCCCCACAAGGATGGACAGTTCATAGGTCTTCGTATGACTTGCTTCAAAAGTTGGCGATATGAGCTGTTGGATTATCTTTCCCAATTGCCGGAGAGGTTTGGTGCATTCATGTTACCAAACTTCAGTACGCTATTGGGGTCATAGCCGCTGTCATAACGAGCAAAGCGGGGGTCCTTAAAGGCACCCATAAACTCTTTGCGGCGCACGCCCACTTCAACAACAGGTACCGTTGTGCTTTGGTAGGTAATGGTATCCGCTTTGATATCAAAGGATTGACCACGACCGTAAGGGACATAACGCAGAGAATCTAATGACATTCCCATCACCGCACGAATGGAATCATAGGCAGGGAGATAAGTCGTGTCATAAATGATTTTACCGGTAAAGTTCGGATCATCAGGGTCACCAATCACTTTAACAATGGCAAAGCTGTCGTTCTTCAAGACATAAGATAAAGAATCAAAGGATGGCGCAAACCCGCCTTTGATGTTCCGGAAGGCTTCCTGAGCCGTACGAATCTTCATCAGTTTGTCAATCACAGCATTTTCCCGCTTTTCTTTCTCGGCTTTAAAAGCGATAGGCTCCTGAATACTGCTGATCAGTACCCAGACCAAACCTACTACGATGGCGGCTAGAATCAGGTTAATGACTATTCTCATTTTTCGGTTTGTTTTGACGCAAGTATAAATAATTTCCCCCGAAAAACTGGTATCAGCCCACGAGCAATTTTACCCTATCGTGGCAGAAAGGCACTGGCTCAGACCTTCCCGGAACAAATCTTGCTGACCTTCAGCCTGCTAGCTAATGACAGGCCAACCCTGCTTATTCTCCAATTCGGCAGCTCCCGTTGTAGGTTGCGCCTTCTTCCACGGACATGCGTTTGGCCTGTATATCTCCTTTAATTTTTGCGGTACTGGTAAGCTGCAAAGCCCCATCCACCGTGAGATTGCCCGTAATCCGGCCTGAAATAACGGCTGTACCAGCCTTTACCTCGCCATCAATAGCTCCTTTCTCACCCACTACGAGGCGCTTGCTGCAGTGAACGGTCCCTTGTACGGAGCCATCAAGCCGGATGTTCTCTTCTGATTTAAAATCGCCTTCAATGTGCGTGCCGGGCGATACCACACAGTTAGCATCTGTGCCGCGCAGAGCAGCTGATGAAGTGTTAGATGCTGATGGTTGCTTTTTCTTTCTTAATGCTGGCGCTGCCATAATCTATACTGATTTTGGGATTGTTACTTATGTTTGCAGTCAATGAAATAAATTCAGCAATATGCCTACCACCATACTGGCGATAGAGTCCTCCTGCGATGATACTTCTGCTTCTGTGCTTATGGATGGGAAAATCCTGAGCAATTGTGTTGCCAGTCAGGATGCGCATCGTTTATACGGAGGGGTCGTGCCCGAGGTTGCATCCCGCGCTCACCAAATTAATATTATTCCGGTTGTGGACCTGGCCATCAGGCAGGCAGGGATCAAAAAAACCGACCTTGATGCAGTAGCCTTCACCCGGGGCCCGGGCCTGATGGGCTCCCTCATTGTAGGGGTCGCTTTCGCTAAATCGCTGGCTCTCAGCCTGGATATTCCGCTTATTGAGGTCAACCACATGGATGCGCATGTACTGGCACATTTTGCGGAGGCCCCCAAGCCCCGATTCCCTTTCCTCTGCCTGACCGTTTCGGGTGGGCATACCCAAATCGTTAAAGTGGATGCGCCTGACCGCATGGAAGTCCTCGGACAAACCCTGGACGATGCGGCAGGGGAAGCCTTTGACAAAACCGGAAAATTGCTTGGGCTGGAATACCCTGCCGGGCCAATCATTGATAAGCTGGCCCAACAAGGCAAACCTGTTTACGACTTTCCGGAACCGAGGATACCGGATCTGGACTTCAGTTTCAGCGGGCTGAAAACCTCCATTCTTTACTTTCTAAAGGAACAAATTAAAGAGGACCCGGACTTTATTCAGCATCACCTGAGTGACATCTGTGCCTCCGTACAGGACCGTATCGTCAGTATCCTGCTTAAGCGGCTACGCAAGGCAGCCCGGCGCACCGGGATCAAAGAAATCGCTATTGCCGGTGGCGTGTCCGCCAACTCAGCTTTACGGAGTGGGCTGGCGGAAATGGGGCAAAAAGAAGGCTGGCAGACTTATATTCCCAAATTTGAATACTGTACCGATAATGCGGCTATGATTGCCGTTGCGGGCTATTTTAAATATCAGGCCGGGCAATTCACAGATCAGTCGGTGCAGCCGGCAGCCCGGTTTTGATGGATTGGTGAAAATCTTTTGCTAAAAAGACGCAATCAGCTTAGCCTTCATCGACTGGAACTCTTCTTCAGAGAGGATGCCTTCGTCCCGTAGTTTGCCCAGCTCCCGCAGGCGGTCAAGCACGTCTTCCTTACTTTTAGGCGGTTCGGTTGCAGCGGCACCGGTAGCCTCCGGCTGAGTGTAATCTGCCGGATTGTCCTTTACTGCTTCCTCAGTGGTTGGTTTCGACGTCTTCTCTTTACGCAACTGCTCTGCTACTTTTTTACCTTTCTCAAACTGCTCCTTGTACATCTTCTTCAGTCGGGCAGGGTCAAAATCTAAAATGGTGCCACCTGACTCATAATGCCGCTTAAATACCTGCCCGAGGGCGTAGGTAGAAGCACCGGCAAATACGGAAACCGTAATGCCGCCTACTACTGAACCAACCACCGGGATCATTTTCGCAAGGCTGCCGGCGCCGATCCTGGCCAGGGTAGAGCTCGTCAGGGAAGTGACAATCGCTTTGCCCTGCGTCTCTGAGAAATCCACATCGTACACCTTGCTCATTTGCCGGATCATATCCAACTGTACCGCGCTGACTGCAAAAATATCAGCAATCAGCACCGGAATCAGGCCGGAGCCCATTGACCATACCACGTGGTTACGAATAATGGTGTCAACGTGTTTGCTCCGCTCGCTTGTTGATTCGCTCATAAACTGCGATTTTACTTTTTTGATACCGTAATCGAAGAAATCTTTCGGTTCCATAGACTGAATTGATTCGGTTCCAATAATAAGTGCTTTTGCCTGAAGCTGCCACTTTTTTCGACTACTATCCGAAAAACAGCGATTGGCATGCTGGGAACAGGCCCGCTTGCTTTTATCTTAAACAACACGAACACCCCCTGGTTCTGTCCTCCATATTGTGCCTTATCTTGGAGCGCACTCACCATAAATTCAGTAATTCATCTGATATTCGCTGGTGTTCGTACAGGCGCCTGCAATCGAAACCCTTGCCCGGCGTTTCCCTTATGCGAATCCTCCGGAACGCACTTTGCCGGCTTTGGCAAGCACCTCCGCAGCGGTAGCTGTCACCGCTACAAACTGCCGAAAGTGCAGCCGTATATTTTTTTTCCGTCCCGAAGGAGTATATTTGCGCGTTACCAAAAGTAAATCAACACGGCATGGGTTTCTTTCTCTTTTTATTGATCAGCTATATTCTGCTCTCCATCAGCCTTTTCTTTTTGTTTCCCAAGGCGGGGGTAGATGGGTGGAAGGGCCTGGTCCCTGGCCTGAATTTTGTGGAATGGTGCAAGCTCATCGGCCGGAAAGGTACGCATGCTGCCTGGCTGCTGTTCCCTATCGTCAATATCTTCATCTATGCCGGCATGGCCATCGATATGGTGCGCTCGTTCCGGCACTATGGTTTTCTGGACAGTGTGCTGGCGGTGCTTTTCGCGCCCTTTTACTTTTTTTACCTGGCTTTCAAGCCGGAGGAACAGTACGATGGCCCCACACTGATCAAAGAGGCGGAGTACAAACAACAACTTCTGGAAGCACAGGAGGAGAACCAAACCCGCAAGCTGAAGAAACTACAGAGCAGCAACCCTTACCATAAGTCTCAGGTCAGGGAATGGGCGGAGGCGGTGATTTTTGCTGTATTTGCAGCCGCTTTCATCCGGATGTTCCTGATCGAAGCCTACGTTATCCCAACCTCTTCTATGGAGGGATCCTTGCTGGTTGGCGACTTTCTGTTTGTCAGTAAAGCCCACTATGGCATCCGTACGCCGGAAACGGTGGCCATGATCCCGCTGCTGCATAACCGTGCGCCGGTTATCGACGCAGAGTCGTACCTGAAAAAGCCCAAGCTGCCTTACTACCGCCTGCCTGCTCTCGAAAGCATTGACCGCAACGATCCTATCGTTTTCAACTACCCGGAAGGTGACAGTGTCTACATTTTCCCCGGCCGGACCTGGAGCATACACGATTACAATCGGGGCGCTATCCCGCCACAGTACGCCCGGCAGATCAAGACGGGCAATAAGAAGCTGGTCGTCCGCCCTATGGACAAAAAGGACCACTATATTAAGCGCGCAATTGCAGTAGGTGGCGATAGCCTGGAAATCCGCGACCGGCAGGTGTACATCAATGGGCAACCGGCAGATAACCCGGAGCACCTGCAGTATATGTATCAGGTGACCTTCCCCAATGCAGCGATCAATACCCGTCAGTTTTCGGACTGGGGCATCTCTTCGGAGGACATCATCGCTCAGCAGGGCAACACCACTTTCATTATCGTTCTTTCCAATGAACAAAAAGCCAAAATCCAGGGCCTGGACGAAGGCATCACTATGGAGCCTATGAACATCGGTGAACTGGATACCAACCCGGAGAAGCTCTTCCCGCACGACCCGAAAAACTTCCCCGGCTGGACAGTGGACAACTACGGGCCGGTTTATGTGCCTGAAAAAGGGGCCACAATAAAGGTCAGCCCTGAAAACATTAGCCTCTACAAACGCATTATTGGAGTGTACGAAGGCAACGAGCTCGCAATCCGGGACGGAAAGATTTTCATCAACGGGGAAGAAACGGACGAGTACACCTTCAAAATGAATTATTACTGGGCTATGGGCGACAACCGGCACAACTCTGAAGACAGCCGGGTTTGGGGCTTTGTCCCCGAAGACCACATCGTCGGAAAGCCTATCATCATTTGGTTCTCTACCAAGGAAGGGTCGATTGGCAACGGTATTAACTGGAGCCGCCTCTTCAAGTATGTAGGTAACCTGAAATAAAACAGCTGCATGGTTGACGCCTTCATCGAAAACCCTCTATTGCTATTATTCGTAGTAGCTGGCCTGGGCTACGGTGTGGGCAGTATCCGGATACGCGGCAGCAACCTCGGTGTAGCCGCGGTACTGTTCGTCGGGCTTGGCGTTGGCGGGCTCAGCCCGGAGCTCCATATTCCGGATATTATCATCTTTCTGGGGCTGGCCATGTTTGTTTACACGATTGGGCTAAGCAGCGGGCCCAGCTTTTTCGCTACGTTCCGGCAACGGGGGTCAAGGGATATTGTATTTGTGATCGTCATGCTCACCCTTTCGGCATCCATTGCCTTCGGGCTGCATTTCCTGTTCAGCTTCGATGCCAGCACCACCTCCGGGCTGTACGCAGGCAGCACGACCAATACCCCTGCATTGGCTGGTTTGCTGGATGCCATAAGCAATGCTAATCTGAGCAGCGTTGACTCCAAATCGATGAGCGAACGCGCTGTAATTGGCTACTCCCTCTCCTACCCTATGGGCGTCATCGGGGTGATGATTGCGATTAATGTCATGCATCGGTTGCTGAAAATCGATTATCTGGCTGAAGAGCGGGAACTCAAGCAAGAATACCCGGTGCGGCAAACGGTGACCAGCAAGACGGTAGAAATCACCCAACCTGATGTTACCGGTATCCCGCTGCGGGATTTGAAGCGGAAACTCAATGCAAATGTGGTTTTTGGCCGGTTGGTCCGGGGAGATGAGACCCTCCTGACCAATTACGATACCAACTTACAGGTTGGTGATCAGGTTGCCTTGATCGCCGATGAGGAGGAAATTGAACGGGTTACTCAGCTACTCGGTAAAAATATGCCCTTCCGCCTGTCCTCCGACCGGTCGGAATATGACACCCGCCGGATATTTGTCTCCAATCCTGATATTGCGGGCGAGCGCCTGTCTACCCTCAACCTCAACGAGCGATTTGCCGCCATCATCACCCGCGTAAGAAGAGGCGATATTGACCTGCTGGCCAACTCTAAGCTCGTGCTGGAGCTGGGCGACCGGGTCCGCTTTGTAGCCCGCCGGCAGGACATCCCCAAGATTTCCAAACTCTTCGGGGACTCCTACGATGCCCTCAGCCGCATCAACCTGCTAAGTTTTGGGCTGGGCATGGCCCTTGGCCTACTGTTGGGCATGATTACCTTTCAATTGCCCGGCGATGCTTCCTTTAAGCTGGGGTTTGCTGGTGGGCCTATCATCGTGGCGCTAATCCTTGGAGCGCTGAGGCGTACGGGCCCAATTGTCTGGACGTTGCCCTATAGCGCTAACCTGACGCTCCGGCAGATTGGCCTGATCCTGCTCCTGGCAGGAGTGGGCGTGAATTCCGGGCACACCTTCGTGGATACCGTTGCGCAGGGCGGCGGCGGTATTATTTTCCTGGCTGGTACCATCATCAGTTTTATCACGGCTATTGCGACCCTGTTCATCGGTTACAAACTACTGAAGATACCCTTCAGTTTCCTGACGGGTATGGTGGCCAGTCAGCCGGCGGTACTCGATTTTGCCCTGGAGAAAGCAGGTAATAAACTGCCCAATATTGGCTTCACGTTGATGTTGCCCGTATCTTTAATTACCAAAATCGTCTACGTTCAATTCCTATTCGCTTTATTGCGATAAACCCTCCAAGTCTATGAATTTTACAGGCAAACGAGTTCTGATTACGGGCGGCTCCCGTGGTATCGGCAAAGCTACGGCTCAGGCTTTTGCGGAAGCAGGTGCACGCGTGGCCATCAATTTCAACAGCAATAAAGTTGCTGCGACCGATGCCATCAACAGCCTTACTGGCGAAGGCCACTTTGCAGTCCGGGCCAATATCAGCCATCCGGAAGCGGTGGAACGCATGGTGGAAGCAGTAGCTGGAGAAATGGGCGGTATCGATATCCTGGTCAATAACGCGGGGGTTTTCATACCTCACCCGATTGCGGAAGTGAGTTATCAGGCATGGCAGGAAGCCTGGCAACAGACCCTGGACACCAATCTGACGGGGGCCGCGAATGTCACCTACTGCGTTGCGCAACAGATGATTGAGCAGGGCGGCGGACGTATCGTTTTCGTATCCTCCCGTGGCGCCTTCCGCGGAGAGCCTACGCACCCTGCCTATGGTGCATCAAAAGCCGGCATGAATGCTTTGGCACAGTCCCTGGCGCAAGCGCTGGCACCTCACAATATTTTCATTGGTACGCTGGCTCCAGGTTTTGTGGAAACAGACATGACAACGGAGCACCTGCAGGGCGAAAGCGGGGATGCCATCCGCAGTCAAATCCCAAATGGCAGAGTCGCCCAACCTGAGGAAATGGCGCATTGTATCCTTTTTTTGGCATCGGAGCAGGCAGCGTATACGACTGGATGTGTGCTGGATGCTAATGGGGGGTCTTATCTGCGGTAGGAGTGAGCGGGCTACAGATGCTTGATTGCTTCCCGGATGGTAAGCGTGGGTAGTTGAGGGTTCTGGCGGACAAAACCACGAACGCTTTCGGGTGCCGTTCGGGCGTATTGCCGGAGCGCCCAGCCTGCACCTTTCTGCACAAAAAACTCCGTGCTGTCCGCCCGGCGGAGGATGTAGCGGAAAAGGCGATCGGTGTCTGTCTTTTCTTTATACCCCAACTGGAAAATGATTGCGGCACGTTGAGACCAAAAGTCGTCAGATTCTATCCACCGGTCAGGGTAATCTTTTTGGTACTCCGGGAAGCGCAATAAGAGCCCACCGGCAATTTTGGGAGAAAGGAAATCGACGGTATCCCACCAACAATTCCGGGGAATTAGTTCTTCCACGAGATCCAGAAAATCAGGGGTAAGCCTTCGGAGTGACTTTTGCAGCAAATCGTTGACGGCATATTGCAGCTCCCGGCGGGCATCAGGTTTGAAACACAACCGGCATACAGCTTTTAGCTCCGCTCCTTCCGGCATGCCCACAGAAGCGATATGGTTTTTGACGATAGCTTTGCGCTCCGGAGTTTTGATCCCATAAAACCGGGCGTTGTGTTTCATATAGGCCTCCATCTGAGCAGCTTGCCCGGGGTTAGCGTTGGCTTGAAAGGCATCCTTTAGCAGGCTTACATAGGCTTCGGGGGTGGTCATAAATGCTGTATAGCTTCGATAATTTCGGCTTCCGCCATGGGTCGCATATAAACATTCAGCAATTTGTCCGCAGCTTTTTTCAGGCGGGCAGCACCAAAATGCAGTTGCCCTTTCGACATCCCATAAGCGATGACTTGCCCGGAGGCCCGCCGCGGAATATTCAACCCACTGAAGTGGCGGTCACTGGAGTACAATTTAGTGATTACATTGGAATCATCCAGCCAAAGGAAGGCCTCCTGGCTTTCGAAACTATCGGTATTGGCAATAATTTTGGCGGTCACCATGACCTTAGCATCTTTTCGGGCGTAAAAATGACCACACTGATACCAGGAGCAGCGCTGCACCGCAAAGCCAAAGTAACGCCGGTTTCCTACCTTGCGTACTTCCACCTGGGTTTTGACCGGGCGCCAGTCGAGTAAAGTATTACTCTTTACAGAACGTATCGTAGGCAGGCTGCGGGCGAATAGTTTAGCGCTGCCCGGAGGATGAACGCTGTGCGGGCTTACCGGAATTTCCATCATCACCGGCTCGCTGAGTTGCAAAGGGGCACCGTCCTTAAATATGTTGAACTGTACCTGGCTGACCGCATCCACAACGCGATCTTCCGAAGCGGTGGGCCGTGCAGCAAGCAGATGCTCAAGCGGGCTGCTGATTTCTGTAAGCCGGACCTGAATCTGTCCGTCAATCCGTTGACCGGTGGTAGTGGAAAGCGAATGCGCGGGGAAAGTAAGACGGGTCCCTTTTTCCCCAACGATAGTGCTGTTGCGGGCAGCATTGATCAGAAAGGCCTGCTCAGGCGGGCGGTGTTTCAAGAAAAACTCCTCCAATGTCCGATAGGGGCTGCCTGAATAGGTCAGCACCCTGGGTACGTGGCCAGGTATCATACTTTTTTGTTTTCTCATAGTTGGACTTGTACGGTTAGCCATACATGCCCGGTAAATTAGACCGTAATAGTTAACTGTGCGCTGCCTGTAGCCAACGCAGGGACATATTCAGGGAGGTAAATGCCAAAGCAGCTAAACTAAGTGACTATTGATGCACAACCGGCATGCAAGACGCATCCGTAGCCTGCTGCTTGTTCAATCTGGTATAGGAATGTATGCTTGAACGGGGAGTATATGGAGGGTATAGCAGCTTTTACGGCACTGCAATAGCAAAGGTTGCAAAAAAGTCACCATTTTTCTCCCTACGCCAAAGCAATAGGGTTTGATTCATAGTGCCTTTCAAAGATACTAAGATTAGAGGGGTTATTCAAGGAATAATTTTCTCCTTGTGCAGGTAAGTTATAAAGGCCGTACCAGCCATTAATTCGCATTAGTCAGGAATAGCTACGGCGATGGTGCCTGTTGCTTCGGCTGTTTTCCAGGGCGCACCGGCCTCATCGTATAGCTGGCACTGAAAACGGATGCCCAACTGAAGGGTTGGCTGTCCGAGGCTGTTGTTTTCGTAAGGCCTGGCACTTTCAATACTGAAACTGAACGACGGAGCCTGGCTACCTGCTGCGGTGGAATAGAGGTTGCCCTGCTCATCTTGATACCGGATGACTATCCCACCGGAGGGCCCCGGGATCACTACTGTATTTATTTCAGTTTCTATGCCGCCGTCTATGCGATTGCGGCAAACTGAAGCTTGCTGTAAAAGAATGGTCTGGCAGGAGGCGGCGATGCAATCATCCGGAAACAGCCCCTCTAAACAAAGCGTAAACTGACCGGTACCCTGTGGGGGTAAAAAGCTAAAAATGGAACCGGGTTGACTAATAATAGAGTCTTGCCAAATAAGCTGCTCGGGGGCCCCACCCTGATCATACGTTGCCACGATAAGCGAATCAAAGAGAATCGTAGTGTCAACGGTAAAGCTCACCTCACAACCCTGCTGAACGGTGTTAAAAGAGAAACTTTTTCTGGTATAGCTTTGGCAGTCGCCCTCTGTAATGGTGGTAAGCTCCACCTCATAGGTCCCCGGTCCCGGAATTTCTTTTTCCACGGTAGAGGTACCTGCCGCGGAACCATCATAAAAAGCCCATTCATGGCTGAGGGCCGGTGCGCCGGCAGAGTGGCTGGAATTAGCAGTGAGATTAAGCGTGTAGGTCGTATCGGTAATTATAGTTCCGGGCTGTATGAATGGGACCTGCCCTACGCCCAGCAGGCTATCCAGAGCGGCAATGCTACCACTGAACTCAAACTGCCAGCCGGGAGCGCAGTCCGTGGAGCAATCTAATTCTTCCAGGCGGCTTAACGACTGTAAATTCCCATCGTTGGTAGGGGACAATTCTGTAAACATAAAATAATTGTCTACTCCGGCAGCCAACTCAAATGCAGTACTGTCGAGATTGCCCTCCAAGCGAAATACAGGATCACCATCGGTGGGCTCCGGCAGCTCCGTCGGATCGCATGCCATAAAGGCAAGCACCATACTCCCAAAAAGCACCACTGCCCATCTGTAATTTACCATAGTTTGTATTTAAGCATCAGATCAAATGAAACCGGGGATAACCGGGGCTGTTCAGGGGCCGTAGCTGAAAGGATTGGGGTAATGCTATACTGCACACGCCCTGCCAGCTGTAGATTGGGAAAGACTTCAAATGCATACCCCGCCTGTGCCCGGAACAGCCATTGGGAAAGCCCCTCTGTTGCGATCCATCCTTCTGAAATAGCAGAAACCGGCCCGTAATCCAGCTCAGCTTCCGGCTTTTGCGCCTGCTCCAGCTGTCCCCTTGCACCAAACAGATACGTAGCACCAGCACCGGCGTGCAACTGATGACGGCCAAGCGCATAGGTGGCACCCGCATTAACATCGACATAGTGCAGACTGTTGGCCATCAGTTCAAACGCATTTTCTGTAAGGCCGAACCCGTAGGTCCGCTGCAGGGAGGCTTGCGTTGGCAGGTCAGACAATGGCCTGATCCGGTATAATCCTTCGGCGTAAAGCCCAAAGCCATCACGCCCCGGCCAGCTTGCGCCCAACCCCAACAGTGCACCAGCCTGATTGCCCTGAGCAGGCAGGCTGCCTCCCAATATCGTTTGTACAGACCAGCGCTTGCGGACCGGCCAGCAAGGATCCGGTAATTCGCCCACATCCCTGCGACTTCCTCCTTCCACCGCAAATGAGAGCACAGGCATTGGATCAAAAACGGCGACCATTTGCCTTTCCGGCTGTTCCTCTTCCTGACTTTCCATCGCTACAGGAGGGGCAGTGGACTCAGCGGCAGGTGCTTTTCCCGGTGAGATTAGCGTTTTAAAGATATCATTTTCGAGTTTAAAAGCTTCAGCCTGAACACTGCGTTCGACCGGCTTTGGAGCGCTATTTGCGGGTTGGGCTATCTGTGGCAGTTTTACACTGCCAGTGGATGCAGCCGATAAGACAGGCTCTTTTTTATCGCCAGCGGCAGCGGCCTCTGCTGAATCAACAAGCTTTTCAAGACCGGCAGCCTGATCAGGCTCTGCAGAGACATCAGTTGATAGCGAGCGCTCCACCGCCTTCTTTTCTGCAACCGGTTTTTCTGATAATGTCGCAGAAGCAGTGGATCCTGGCTTCGATGTAGAAGGCCATAGGGCAACGACCACTACCGCTAGTGCAATGGCCAATAACCCGGACCGCCACCACCAGATCGCCCCGCGCCGGGCATCGCGGTCATCCAGTAATTGCTGAGCGGCAACCCAGTGCGCTTCGTTGAAGGGCAAGTCCCGCCCATCCATTTTCTTCCTGAAAAATTCGTCCATTGGTTCCATCATCACACGATCTTTGAAGCATTCATAGCGTTGCGTATCATTTCCTGTAGTTTTTTGCGGGCTGAAGCCAAATGCCACCGGGAAGTCCCCTCGCTGATGTCCAGCATCTTACTAATTTCCGTATGCGGATAACCATCTATTGCAAACAAGTTAAATACCTTGGCGGTCATAGGCGGCAATTGGCGGATAAACCCTTCCAGTTGCTCCGCGTCAAACTGTTTGTCTGCCTCATTGTAATCCACCCCGCCCTGCGCTTCCGGCAGGTCGTGGATAGAGGTGGAGGCGATTAATTCTTTAACCTTCCGGTTCTTGCGGAAATCGTCAATCAAGGTGTTAATAGTAATCCGCTTAGCCCATGCGGCAAAGGGCACATGCCCGGGTAGCCGGTCCAGATTATCCAGAATTTTCAGGAAAGCCTGATTGAGCATGGCTGCCGCATCCGGTTCGTTTTTTCGGTAGCGAAGACAAACCCCCATGAGCAAAGGATAGCAGAGCCGGTAAAGGGCAAACTGTGCCTTCCGGTTTCCATTCTGGCAATCCTTGATCAGCTTCGGGTCTATTTCCAAGCTATACTAATGGGTTGTTCTGGTGTAAAATAGCAAAAACCGGGCTCAACCGGGGTATTCCCTGATTGAGCCCGTATCGTAAAGGGTGTTATTGTTTCATCCACTTTTGGGTCAGCAGCTGACCTTCTGCGGTGACTTGCAGGTAGTACATCCCTGCAGGAAGTGTGCTCACGTCAAGCGTAGTAGTGGTGCCGCTCATCTCTACATTCGTGCGGCTAAGGACCATCTGCCCTTGCGCATTCCACACCTGAATAGCGCCCTGCCCCTGCATTTCGGCAGCAACCACCTGTAGCGTGGAGGTTGCCGGGTTAGGGAAAACAGACAGTACAGCTTCCGCAGCCAGCTCGTCCGTATCGGTGATGCTTTCTTCTCCGATTTCAAAATAAAGGCCTTCTGCACCTGGGTTATCCTCGCTCAGGGTGACCCAATAGTACTGCTGCTCGTATCCGATGTGCTCAATGACCACTTTGTAGGTACCGTACGCCAGGCTTGGGAACATAAATTCGCCATTGGCATCCGTGTAGGCATAGCTTACCGGGTTTTCTTCTTCGTCCAGCAGAATGATGGAAACACCTTCCATCGGTTCACTGCCCCGGACTTCGATCTCACCAGATTGTAAGTTCGCGCCATCTGCAACGTAGCCACCGATAAATCCTGGACCACCAGGGTTGTCGCCGGGGATCAGGGTGAAGTTGAAAGAGCCCCAGCCATTAAATGGCAGAGTGACCGTATTAGCTTCGTCCCACCAAAGGACATGGCTGTAGTAAGTTGGCAGATGGTTTTCATACCCATTCGTACCGGGTGCCAGCGCAGCCTTGATCAGGTACTCACCGGCAGGCTGCGCATCAAACTTGTAATACGCTGCGCCCTCAAAGCCCAGGCTCTCCATTTCCGTAGTGTCTACGGCCGTAAGGGTGCCTTCTTCCTCATCGTACACAATCAGATAAACCCAACCTTCCATCTCACCACCGTTAATACTGTCGGGCAGGTAAACATACCCGTCAATGATGAAGGGTGCTGAGGGGTTAATGATAAAAATACAATCCGTGGAAGTACAACCATCGTCGGTCGTTATGGTCACACAGTAGTTGCCAGGCTCTACGTCCTGAATGGTTGCTGTAGTCGCTCCGGTACTCCAGTTATAGGTAACTGCCCCGGTCGCCCCGGAAACAACGGCTTCCAACATCGTACCATTCTGAACTGTGATAATCTCAACAGAGCAGGAGTCTGTCCCGCCCTGATACCAGTAAGTAGCCGTGGCCGTGCAACCTGCAGCGTCAGTAACGGTAACAGAATAGAAGTTCACATTCGGGTCTATATCTGTTGAAGAAAAGGTGGATCCCGTATTCCAGTTGTACGCAAAGGGCGCAACGCCTTCCGGAAATGCCTGTAGTTCCATGCCCCATGCACCTATCTCGATACTAACGCCACATGGGGTCGGGAAGTAATCTGCGCAGGCCGTAGCTTCGCAGCCTTCTGCATCCGTAGTGGTCACACAGTAGGTCCCTGCTTCTGTTACTTCGATAGAGGAAGTCGCCTCACCTGTACTCCAGGAGTAATCAATCGCGCCCAACCCGTAAGCAAAGGCTTCGATTTCCAACCCGGCAGCGGTTGAGGTAGAAATCAGATTGACCACGCAAGTGGAATCTGAACCGTTGCCTCCGGATGCATCATAACATGCAGTGGAGCTACACCCTAAGGCATCGGTTACTGTAGCGCAGTACAGCCCACTGCCATCCGGTACAATACTCTGAGTCGTTGCTCCTGTATTCCATTCGTAGCTAAATGGTGGTGTTCCAACCATTGTGGCAGCCACTACATTATCCTGCCAGTCCGGATAAACATAAGCCTGACAGGTAATCTCAACATCACAGTAAGTGAAGTCAATAACCACCTCACTATTTCCCGGGAACCAAGTCCCGTCACCAAAGAGGAAGTTTTGATCACAATTGGTTATCCTGGCGTATGCCCATCCCTGCGTATCGGCATCATCGAGGGTGAACTCAACCGAGTAGGCGCCGTTTTCATCGGTAAGGGCAACAGCGGATAAAAAGCCGCCGCTTATCAGAGAGTCGGTAAAGACTTCAACGACCAGTGCTTCTACCGGCGTGCCATCTGTATTGGCAACCGTTCCACTGACGGTCACCTGATTCTGAGCAAAAACAAAAACGCTTAGTAAAAGCGCGGTTGTTATTGTAATAATCTTCTTCATGTTCGTTTTTTGTACTACAGTTGTTGATAATTCATTCAGCTTTGCAAAGCTTTCAGTTACCTTCACGGGCAATTTGGGTGAAGCGTTGGGTTAGAAAAGAAAAAAAATATTTTTTTATGAGACCACTGGCAGAACGGATGCGCCCCCGCCAATTGGCAGATTATGTAGGGCAGCAACATTTGGTAGGACCGGGTGCAGTCCTGCAGCAGGCTATTGAGTCTGGCCAAATCCCGTCCTTTATACTTTGGGGGCAGCCGGGCATCGGCAAGACCACCCTGGCGAAAATCATCGCCAACGAGCTTGACCGGCCCTTTCACACCTTGTCGGCTATCAATTCCGGCGTGAAGGATGTGCGCGAAACCATTCAGCGGGCCAAAAGCCAGCGCTTTTTCGATAGCCCCAACCCCATCCTGTTTATCGATGAGATCCACCGCTTTAGCAAATCCCAGCAGGACTCCCTGCTCGGGGCAGTAGAGGAAGGCGTCATCACGCTTATTGGAGCCACTACGGAAAACCCTTCCTTTGAGGTCATCCCGGCCCTCCTCTCCCGCTGCCAGGTGTATGTGCTGGAACCACTTAGCAAGGAAGAACTGATCGGGCTTATTGAGCGGGCCCTCAAAGAAGATGAGTTTTTGAAAGGGCAGAAAATCAACATCAAAGATTATGATGCCATACTCCTCCACTCCGGTGGAGATGCCCGGAAGCTTTACAACATCCTGGAATTGGTGACGAATTACGGTAAGGCGTCGGAGACCATCACCGTGACCAATGAAATGGTGACCCAAAAGCTTCAGCAAAATATCAGCCGGTACGATAAAGGCGGGGAGCAGCACTACGATATCATCTCGGCCTTTATTAAATCCATCCGGGGCAGCGATCCGAATGGGGCCGTCTATTGGCTTGCCCGCATGATCGAAGGAGGGGAAGATGTGAAGTTTATAGCCCGTCGGCTACTGATTTCAGCGGCAGAAGATATTGGTTTGGCCAACCCCAATGCCCTACTCATGGCAACCACCACTTTCCAGGCGGTACAGGCGGTCGGACTGCCCGAAGGCCGGATTATTTTATCTCAGGCGGCCATCTACCTGGCCAGTTCCCCCAAAAGCAACTCGGCTTACATGGCCATCAATCAGGCTCAGCAGCTCGTCCGGCAGACCGGCAGCCTCCCGGTGCCCCTGCACCTGCGCAATGCCCCCACTAAACTGATGAAAGACCTGGACTATGGCAAAGACTATAAATACAGCCACGATTTCCCGGGCAACTTTGTGCAGCAGGATTTCCTCCCGGATCAACTAAAGGGGCAAAAGCTATTTGAGCCTCAGGACAATGCCGCAGAGCAGAAGTTGAAGCGGCAGCTGAAAGAATGGTGGAGCGACTGGTACGGGTATTAAAAAAGGCTGTGCTTTTCGCACAGCCTTAGCTTATAATCCCATGAACATATCTAAAAAAATCTCACGAATAGTACGTATCCAAACGTAAACGACCTTTGTTTAACCTAGTTGGAATCGTACTCTTTTATCTTGATCGGAGATTATAAAAAATAGTAAGCCGTTCAGCTGTCGTAGCGAACGGCTCACTACTAACAAATTATAATCCCATGAACATATTCAAATCTTAATGGTGAAAGGTGCTTTACGGTCCGTTGACAACGTTTCTTCTCTCTCACAGTACAAATATTCAACATTATCCAGGGAAGAACAAAGACAAAAACAAGGGTTTGTGAAAACAAAAACGATACACCCGTAGCAGAAATGCAGGAAAAAAGGGGAAACAAGAAGCATCCTTGTGAAAAAAAACTTGAGATCGCGCAAAAAAAAGTCGCACATTTCTGTGCGACTCAATAGCAATGATTATAATTCCACGAATGTATATACAATGAATGTATTACCAATTTGATGCGTTATTAACGCTTTGCAGGTACAAAATAGTATATATTTTTCCTGCATACTTCCCGATACACCCTCTTTTTTCGATGATTTACGAAATGAAAGGGGTAACAGGGAAAGGACAATCCGGCATGCTTTACCGGATCACCTGGAATTTCTTGTTGACCACGCCACGCTCGGTGTAGGCAGACAAAACGTAGATACCATTGGCAAAGTCCCCTACTGATATCTGCATGCGGTTCGTCAATACATTATCGGAGTCGAACATTGGGCGACCGGTCAGGTCATGCACCACGATGCGTTCGAAGTCCTGCTGTCCGTTCAGGTGGACATTGATGAAGTCCCGGTTGGTCGGGTTAGGATAAAGCTTCAGCTGATTGGCATCAAGCGGCTCGTCTTTCGCTTCCTCGTCCAAGCGGATGTGGATCGTTGCTCCACCAATATTAATGCCGTAAGAACTGCCACCGCCATTCATCACAGTGGAAGAGCCGCCGCCAACCTGCAGGGCTAGTGCGCCATCGTCGTCGCGGAAACCGTCTATATCATCATTAATAACGAAGCTAACTGATCCTACCACCCCATAACCATTTGCAGCAATGGCATTCGTGCGTGTAAAGCCAGCATTAAGCGTTCCCTCCTGATCATCCCGCTGCATATACAAAATGGGCGAGTTGTAAGTCAGCCAGCTGTTGGATTCAAAATCAACAAATACAGAGCCTGGTACTACCAAGTCTGAGTTATAAGAGAATGGGAAAGTGAACCCATAAACATTCTCTGCCGGATTATCGGGCGTTCCCATTTTCATTTTCAGTTCTACGAGGTCGCCAGGGCTGACATAAAGGTCACCCTCAAGCACGATCTCATCTTCATAAAACGGGATAACGGAAGCCGTCATAGAGTGGGCATTACCATAGAAGTTGCTAATGGCCGTCGTATCCGCAGCAGTGATTAGGCTATCCCCATCTGTATCGAGGTGTTTCAGGTCAATAGGCAGGCTTTGGAATGGATCATTCCAGTCATCACCATATTTGCCATACCAAAGATCGGGGTTAGCATCTGCACGTGGGACACCTACCTCACCGATCGCCCAGCCAATTGTCAGCAGGTCCTCCATATCTACAATGCCATCAAAGTTGGCATCACCAGACCAGATACAATCATCAAAGCACATGGGTTCGGAGCCGTCTCCTATATCCAGGATATCAATATCAATTTTTACTGTCTTTAGGTAAGCGCAGCTGCCATTAATCTTAACGCAGTATTCCAGTTCAATTTCATCCAGTCCGCTGTCTATGCCATCATTAGGGGTATAAATGATGAGGTTATGGCCGGTAATTGATTGACCCAATATGGTCGTATCCACGTCACCCTCAAGGAAAATAGTAGATCCCAGGTTACCGCTCTCAATAATATCAAAGGAATAGGACTGAATAGGCACGCTGTAGCCCACCACAAGCGGGGTCAGCTTGGGCGTACTCATCTGGAAGTTGGTAGCAGAAGGCTCGTATTTGCTAACAAAGACGTAAACGGTTGCTGTTTCAGACTGACTGCCAGTACCGCCTGGAGGACAGGAAGTGTAAGTAAACCAATCTACGCCGGTAAAGCCTGCTGGCGGTGTGTAGCGGAATACGCCCCGCCCGTCAGCCTGGGGATTGTAAGACGCGGTCCCATACTCTGGCTGAGCCGCCAACTGCACACAGCTGGCATCTGAACCAAAGAAGTCATTCTCCAAAGCATCAATTTCCACCTGCCCTTCAAAAGGCGTCATGTGGAACTCGTCATCAACCGCGAAGGAATTGTCCTCCAGGTCCATCACGTCAATTTCAATAACCTTATCGGCGCCCTGATAATCAAAGGCGAGGTAATCAATACCGACAAAGTCGGTGTTCGGCTCATAATATGGGATAAACCCATCATTCGTATAAGTACCTTCAGCAGGTGACTGAGTCAGTGTATACTCCTGAGGGATAAAAACCGGGAGCGTGGTATTCTTTTTCGTAAAAAGTCTTGTTGTGTCTGATTGCCCTGCATTCTGCCCCAATACGCTGATGCTTACCGTGCCATTATCGCAGGTTCCTGTGCTGTCGCAGGCGACATAGTTAAGGTAAGCCGTGCCTTCAAAATCTGTACTTGGGGTGAAGGTAATTGTACCATCCGTTGCTGAATAAGTGGCGAAGCCGTTGTTGGCCAGCGGAATATTCTTGAGGTAAATAATTCCGGTGGTCGTCAGATCATTCTGCAGCACATCGAGACTAACCGGTGTGTTGACGTTGGTGGTCGCGTGATCGTGAAGGCACTCCACCGCTGAAGCCTTAACGACAATGTGAAAATTAACTTGCTCGTAAGAAAAGACATTAGTCCAGACCAGCATCGTGAAATTATCTGACCCCATCTGCCCATCCGTACGCGTGTAGGTCAACTCGTAGTTGAAAGGGGAAACTTCCGTCCAGCTTACGGAGCCATACTCAGGTGCAGAAACCAATGCCGGGTCGTTTGGCTCAGAGGTAAAGGAAAGTGTGGTGCTGATCTGATGGTACCCCTGGGACTCGTAAATCGTGTCCCTCACCGTAGTCTGACTAAGCCCCAACGCAGGGAGCCCCAGCAGAACGAGGAGCAGGATTAGATTTTGCTTTCGTAAAAATACATTCATGGATTGTGAATTTGTTCTCTTTGCCGTGGACTCAAAGAGACGTGCATTGCTATTGTATGACTAAAATACAACAATTCTGTTAATTCTACGCTATTTAAGAGGCTCTGTTTCGAAATAGGACCTGAATTTTTTCTCCCCTGGCCCTAAAATCAAACCTCCTAAATGGCATTGATGCCAAAAAAGGTATCAGTTGTGAAAAAAATATCGTTACTTTTGTAAGGCTCAGACTTTGGAGGGTGCGCCTGAGTAGATTTGATGTAGTTTCCTATTCGTTGCTACCGACAAATATATACAATCTGATGGACATGTACAATAGTAAGCTGTTTGCAATTTTACAGCACTTCGATAAGTACGAACAGAACCGGTGCCGGAAGTACATTCAGTCGCCCTATTTCAACAGAAGCGAGGAACTACTTACCCTGTACGAGGCCTTTCTCAAGACCATCAACAGCAGTAAAAAGAACGGCGGGCTGGATAAAACCTATTTATGGTCATTGCTCCAGCCGGATAAGCCCTACGATGATGTGCGGTTTCGGAAGTACTGCTCGGACTTGCTAAAATTAGTAGAAGGATACCTTGGGCAGGAAATTTACGAAAAACGCGACCTCCAAAAGACAGTAAACAGGATGGAAGCCATTGAAAAAAGACGAGCAAAAGTCCTGACTCCAACTGTCATAAGAGAAGCCGGGCGGCACTTAAAAAATTACCCCAATAAATCTGCTCAATTCTACCTCAACAATTATCTGGTTGAAAAGGCTCTTTATGAGCTTAAAGACTCTGATATTAAGCGTACTGAACGGAACAATGTTGAGAAAATTTCGATCAACTTAGACTATTTCTACGTTGCAGAAAAGCTCAAATACTACTGCTTGGTACTCATGCAAAAGTCTATTGTTGAGGAGGACTATGATATCAAAATGATTGATGAGATCACTTCTAGCGTAACCAAATACAATCTATCAAGGTCTCCTGCTATAGCTGTTTATTTCCAGATTTTCCTCCTGTTAAACGACAAAGAAAACGAGGATTATTTTTATGAGCTTATCAAAATCCTGAAGGAAAACAACATGGAGTTCTCCCGTGAGGAGGCTTACAATATGTATAGTTATGCTATCAACTTTTGTATTGGCCGGATCAATCAGGGCCAATCCAAATATGTCGAGGAATGTTTTAAAATATTCAAGGAACTCATTGATACAAAAATTCTTTTCCGGGAGGACCGGCTCAGGGCCTGGGACTTTAAAAATATCGTCGTTCTGGCCCTCAGGCTAGGTAATTACTCATGGGCAGAGCACTTTATTAACAAGTACTCAGAAAAACTTCCTCTTGCCTTCCGTCAAAACGCCATCTCTTACAACCTGGCTCAGGTCTATTTCTATCAAAAAAAGCACGAGAAGGTGATCGAGCTCCTGAGGGAGGTAGAATACGAAGACGTTGCCTACAACCTCGGCTCCAAAGCCATGCTCCTGGCCACCTACTACGAAACAGATGAAATGGAGCCGCTGTACAGCCTTTTCGAAAGTTTCCGCGCGTACCTCAACCGGCATAAAGACATACCGGTCAACCGCCGAAAGAACTATGGCAACCTCATCCGCTTCACCCGGAAACTAACCCGGATCATGCCGGGCGATCAGTCTGCTGTCGACAAATTTAAGAAGGAACTGAAAGAGACAAAAAATGTCGCCAGCCTCAACTGGCTCAAAGAAAAGCTTGCCGAGCTCGAAGACTAACCCCCTCCCCGCACCAGCGGCAAAGAACAACACCGAAAGGAACCGCCCGTAGCCGGCGCCCCGTCAAAAGGAATGCGGATAACCCGCAGCCCGATGCGCTCCATTTCCTGATTGACCCGCTCGCAGGCCGGGTGGTCACGGCTGATGACTACCTCGGGGTCAATACTGAGGACATTGGTTGCCAGAGCCGCCTGCTCTTCTTTTCGGACCTCAATCCATTGGTAATCTTTTCGTATCACTTCAGGCACTTCGCGGAACCCATCTGGGTAGATCAGGCAGTGGTTTTGGCCTACCGGGTTGAAGGTGCAATCAAGGTGCAACACGTTTTCGCCTTCAGAAAGAGGTCGGCAGTGTACCGGAACGACTTCAAATTCCTGTCCGAAGGTCGCCCTCAGGAAAACCAGGCCGGCCTCATTTGTACGCTGGGAAATGCCCACCAGCAAGCGGCCTTTGTCTACCATGAGGTCTCCGCCTTCCATCAGGGCGGCGGGGTCATCGGGAATAATCAGATTAGGCTCCTCCCCTCCCCGACTGAGAATGAATGGGAATACACCGGCAATTTCGTACCGCCGGCTACGGCGCGCCATGTTACACATCAAAAACCGCTGCCCTATCGTCACGCCGATATCGCGGGGCGTCAGCTGATCGTACACCATTTTGCCTACGTAAGCCGGTTCGTAAACCGTAACCCCTTCTGCCTCAAGGGCCGAGCGGAATGCCTGGAATTCAGACCGCAGGGCAGCTTCATCGGGCAGCCCTTTTTTCTGGTCTTCATTCACAATTTCCTCATAGGCGGAATGCGCCCGGTAGCCTTCGTAACGGCCAATAAGCACTTCTCTTAATGATGCGGTCTCTGCGTATTGCTGGAAAGCGTTCTGTATCATGTAGTAAAAAAGCTATTCATTGAATAAGGCGCCAAAGCAGGGGCGGCCTCTGCCAAATCATGGAATGCCTGCTGTACGGCGGATAAATTAGCGGCAACCACACGACGCTGCCCGGCCCGGGCTTTCCCCCCGAGCACCGGGCTTTCGCGGCGTTTCCGCCCAATGATTTGCTGTGCGGTACGGAGCAGCCCCGGGTATCCTTTTAGCAGTCTTCGGGTAGTGCCCTGCGCCTTAATGCCATGCCCGGTGACAATAGCTACGGCGGATTCCCCGAAGCGTAATTTCCGGCGGCTCCTCAACTGTTCCACCGCGGCCATGGCGATATAGGAGGCCGGCTCCGGCAATACCCCATGCTTTAGCGCCAGTCTGCGCTCCCGGTGCAAAAAGCGGACCATCACCTTGCGGATACTGTGCGTCCCTACTTCCACCGCAGTACCCCCGGATTCAAGTACAGCTTTGGAGGCTTCCACCGAGTCGTACCCTTCTTCGGCCACGATAATGCTGCCAATTTTTGCATCCTGTTCCTGCAAGCCTGAAAGATCGCACGCAACCGGTACTTCCTGTTCCTGCATCCGGACCGCTTTGCAAATGGGATTGGCATTAGCGATGCCTGCTACCACCATTCGGGGCAGTTTATCTGTTATCCCAAGGTGCTTAAGCTCTTTGAAGCCTTCCCATATGCCCGCCAGATTGCTGCCATTGGCGGAGGGTACAATGACGACATCAGGGATCGGGTCATGCACCTGCTCTTCCAGTTGCCTGGCTATTTCCACGGCCGTGGTTTTATCACCCTGTATCCGGTAAGGATTGCGGACGGCCCAGTTGTCGAAGCCGGCTTCCTCGAAAACATTGGCTTCGTTCAGGCCTACAAACAGCCGGAAGCCCTCCTCAAAAGACGTGCTTGCTTTGCCCAACACCACCACGTCTGAGCCGCATTTCTGAATGTAGGTGATCTTTTCTGCGTAGGTGTCTCCGGGCACGAAGGTGATGAGCTGCAAACCTTGCTGCCGGGCAAACAATGCCGCGCTGGCTGCCGCGTTCCCCGAAGAGTAAATTACCGCTTTTCTTCGCTTGCGCCGCCGGGTATTGAGCAGGCAGGACAAGGTCTCCCGGTCCTTAAAGCAGCCACTTGGGTTTTGCCCCTCATCCTTGATAAATACCTGTACACCAGACTTTTTACTAAAGGATTTCAGGAGATGAAGGGGCGTTAGCCCGACTTTCAGGTTGATGCCACCGGCGTATTCCCGGTTGGGCAATAATGGATACTGCAACATCCCCCGCTCATCGTCGAAGCAATAATTCTGAAAAGCTGCTTTCACTTCCGCTATCTCTTGCCGGTTGAGCTGAAAGCGCAGCCCAAGGGCGCGGTAGGCATGCGCCGGCTCCTCTGCAATACAGGAGCAGGTATAGTTGGCGGTCTTGTTTTCTGCCCCACAGTACAGGCACCGTTTCCACTGGTCCAAAAGGTTGGCTTTGGTTAAGAATCTTTGGTTGCCTTTAATTTAGCAGAAAAATTGGATTTTCCAATTTTAAGGTGGGCAGGGTTTGCATAACAAGTCGCACAAAACAGAAAGTGATACCGCAGATTATAAACGCCATACCAAGTGACCACTAGCCATCAATACCGGGGGCGGCAACCCTCTGTATTGAAGCGCCATGCTGCTGGGGTAGAGCTTCCCGCTCTGCTCCAGCTTATCCAAGAGAGGCAAACAGCAAATGCTGCCAGGCTATTCAAAAAGTGTAATTTGTTATGCAAACGTTGGCAGGTATAGCAGGCTTGGAAACCCGTCAGGCAGGTAAGGGGCACAAAAAAAGCGCAACAATCAGTACGACTGTTACGCTTTTACTTAGTAGCGGGAGCAGGACTCGAACCTGCGACCTCCGGGTTATGAGCCCGACGAGCTACCTACTGCTCTACCCCGCGATTTTAGTTTTAACACGCCACATCTTTCGTAGCGGACTGCAAATATAGGGGAGATATTTTTTCCATGCAAGCTTAGAGTCAAAAAAATCGTGCGCTTTTTGTTAGCCCCTTGATAATCAAGACAGAGCGCCCCAAAAAAGGCTTTTGTCGGACATACATTTATAATTGTGTTTCTAAACCGGGATGAAACCTTACTTTTGTCAAAACACCCACAAATATGAAGCGACGAATACTCTATCCCCTGCTACTGCTACTGTTACAAACTGCTGCCTTTGGGCAAGACCCTTGTGCCGAAGGGCAAATTTCGGTCACGGTTGAAGTGCAAACCGACAGCTATGGTTACGAAACGGCATGGACGGTATCCGATCAAGCGGGTACCGTGTACGGATCGGCCAGCTTTTTTGATTATGCCAACCACAGTTTTTATCAGTCTACTTTTTGTGTACCCGACTCTACCTGCCTTCGGTTCCGGATTCAGGACAGCTTTGGGGACGGCATTTTTGCCCCTGGCTTCTACCGGTTGATTGTTGGGCAGGATACCCTTGCCGAGGGCGGGCAGAACTTTACAGAGGAAGCTGCCCACAGTTTCAACTGCGCGCCCGGGGAAGAATGTGATTCTGCCGTGCCCGTCTCTGAAGGGTTTTATACCGCTCATTATGACGACAGCTGGTATGCCTTCACCCCGGATTCGGTGGGTACTTACCTCATTTCCACTTGTGGCCTGAATGATTGTGATACCAAGATTTGGATTTATGATGGCTGTGGGGGGGAGATAGCCGAGGATAACCAAGGCACCATATTTTATAATAACGATGAGGGCGATTGTGCGCCTGCCGCTGTGGTGGAAGCCTTTTTTGACCCGGCATTTACCTATTACATTCGGATCGGGGATCACGAAAATGCCTGTGCAGACAGCATCAACTGGGAATTGACCTACCTTGGCCCGGTGGTAGGCTGTACGGATCCTAACTCCTGTAACTTCAACCCACTGGCCACCATTGACGATGGCTCCTGCCTGCCACAGGGGGACCCCAATTGCCCGGCTGCGCCTGACCTCGTTGTCGATCAGGGCATTCTCGCCTCCAGTATTTATCTGTCGACCATCAACTCCACCGACCCCTGCCTGATCGAAGAGGGCTGCCTGCATGGCTATGGGCAGCGCGATATTGTCCGCTTTACCACCTGGATTGCCAATGAAGGGGAGCTCGACTACTTTATTGGGCAACCCAGTACAGACAATACACAGTTCACTTACGACAACTGCCATGAACACTTCCACTACGATGGCTACGCCGAGTACGTACTCTACCAGGAAGATGGCACGGAAATCCCGATTGGCTTTAAAAACGGATTCTGCGTGATCGACCTCGGCTGCACCACCGGCTCCCCGCAGTATGGCTGTAACAACATGGGCATCACGGCTGGTTGCCATGACATATACAGTTCCGCTCTGGAGTGCCAGTGGATAGATGTGACCGATGTACCAGACGGGCGCTACACCTTCGTCACCCGTGTCAACTGGGATAATGCCCCCGACAAGCTGGGCCGCATTGAAAAAGATACCCTCAACAACTGGGCACAGGTTTGCATCCTTTTAGACCGTTCTTCCGGCAGCCTGGAAATGAGCCTCGATGAGGAATGCGATCCCTACATCGACTGCGAAGGCACCCCTTATGGCAATGCTGTAATTGACTGTGAAGGCAACTGTGGCGGCACTACCCTGCGCGGCGACCTCGATCAAAACGGCAATCAGGAAACGGCCGATGCCTACGCCTACGTTGGGCATGCGCTGGATGGTGACCTGACTCCCACGCCATGCAATGACCTCAACGAAGATGGCCGCATCACCGTTTACGATGCCAGTCTGTTATCCAACTGCTATCTGTATGGCACGCTGCACCCGCATACCGGAGGAGGCGCGCATGACCACTGCAACTTTCCGGCGGGCGTACTGAACACCACGGACACCACCCTGCTCACCATTCTTGATACCAATTTCGAGGAAGGCTACGTGGATATCGGGCTCTACAATTCCTCTGCCCGGATCAATGCTTACCAATTTACGATGGAGGGCGTGGTCGTGCAGCAAGTGGAAAATCTGGTGGACGATGCCATTTACCCGATCTCACCCTATGGTGCCGGGCAAACCGTCATCGGTATTTCCTACCAGGATTCAACCATTAACAAAAGTAATGCTTTCCAGCCCCTCTGCCGGGTGCATTTCAGTGAAGTCACGGAGGATTTCATTTGCATATCTGTTATTGATGAGATCATCAACCTCGATCAGGAGCAGACCGTCACTTACCTGCTGGACCCTTGTGTGGAATACGAGGCCCCTACCGGCACCCGGGATCTGATTCAACAATTAGAGGCAAAGGTCGTTCCCAACCCCGCTTCCGGGCCAGCTTCGCTTCAGTTTAAGAATCCTGCCGGAGATGTTTACCAACTGGAGGTGCGGAACGCCAACGGGCAGTTGCTCTATGCTCAGTCCATCGCTGGCAACTCCGTTGAATTACCCACTGCACAATGGCCCGCCGGATTGTACTTTTACCGCCTGAGCAGCCATCAACGGCAAGGCAGCGGCCGGTTTAGCATACAATAATTACTTGCCTTAAAAACACGAAACCGCCTGGCGCGCAATGCACCAGGCGGTTTTGTTATTTTGATCCTTCACCAAAGGGATTAGAGCTTCACCCACTTTTGGACGATACGGTAGCTTTCACCATCCAGCACCACCTGATAAACACCGGCTGCCCAGCTTTCCGTATTCAGGTTCAGTAGTTGGGCACCAGGGCTCAACACCACTTCCTGCCGCAGCACTTCCTGTCCGGTAAGGGCCGTTACGCTAAGGGCTGCAGGCCCGGCAGTCGCTACAGCTACTTCAAGCGTGACCGCCTCCCTTCCGGGGTTAGGATAAACCTTGAGTTGATTTCCAAGGCTAACAGGAGCTGATGTATTCACCAGCGCCTCCCCAATTATGATATTGTCCAGATGGATTTTATCGCCACGGTTAAAAGGGTCGGCTTCCTGGCTTATCCCGGTACGGGTCTCAAAACAAACCTCTACCTTTTGGCCAGCGTAGGGTAAGAGGCTTACCTGCCGTGCCTCAAAGGGGCCAGGTACTATGGTCTCCGGCTTGAGCGTGAGAGAAGCCGAATCGCCATTCACCAGCACCCGGAGCGCGGAAGCGAATGGGGTACTGCCCTGCACCCCATTGGCCAGGAACACCGGCGACCAGCTTTGCTGCAAGTCGAATTGCAGCAGCGGGTCCTCCACATTAGTCAGGTCCGCACAGAAACAGACCCGCGCCCCATAATCAGGATTCACCTTCCAAACGTTGCTGCCTATTGGCAGGGTGTACGCCCCCTGCTGATAGGCTTCAAAACTGTTTGTACCCGTTATAAGCAGCCCAAACCCACCTGTGAAGGCGGCACTTTCTGAGAAGCTGACCTGAGCCAAAGGGCCCGCATCTACAAAGAAGGAGTCCTGAGAAGCTGCTCCTGCCTCAAAGGTGAGCACGCCGTAGTCGACCACCGGGACCGGATTGGAGGCCGGCGCTAATGCCAGCGTGTCATTCTGATTGAGAAAGTCAGAAGGATAAGCCACCCAGGCATCAATAGTATTAGCATTCTGAATGGGAATATCAACCGGAGTCTGGAAGTTGTAAAAGAAACTTTCTCCCCGGATAGTCGTCACCGGTACCGTGCCTTCTTCAGCAACGATGGCCCCATCATTCAGCTGATAATGCAAGGTGATGGGCGTGCCCGCCGCTATAGAATCGCAGCCATTAAACCGCACCTCCACTTCGACAGTCTCTGCTCCCATAAAGCAGGCGGAAACCGGGTGGCGGACCGATTCCACACTGAGGTCGGAGTTCTGAGCCAGAATATTCTCGATCGCAACAGTGAGCGTATCATTCGCGGCAATATTGTCTGGCCCATAGGCGGCCCATACCTTAATTTCATGCGTTGCCGGCTCGGCAAGTGCGGCGGCTGGCATACTAAACGTAAAACTCAGGATGTCCTGATGCACCAAAGCTTCTTCCAGGACCAAAGTATCCTCTAAAACAGCACCATCGTTGACCTGAAAGGCCAGTGGAATTGCCGTTCCTGCGCCCGCATCAGTGAAGCAGCTGGTGTAGGCCAGTTCGACGGTTAAGAAAGTTTCTTCCGACAAGCCACAGGACAGGGAGTCAAGATTGGATATGGACAGCGGCTGCAGGTCCGAATCGGCAAAAGGCGTACCTACTCCTACTGCGTACCAGGCATTGGTGACCTGAACCACCGGGGCCGAGCAAGGCCCAAACAGGTCCTCCGCCGACTGAATAGCCCCAAGGCGGGCATCATAATGGTTGGAAGACTCTGTGAGGTAGTACCGCAGGTTGTGGAAAGCAATCAGGGCTGCTGTATCCATGCCCAGACCAGCCACATTGAAGGTGTCTAAACGGTCATTGACTCCGTTGCCGCCCTCGGTCAGGAGGTAAAACCAGTGGTTTTGCACGCCGCTGTTGGTGTGCACCCCGCCGTTATCGCCCGAGCTGGTAAACCAATGCTGCCCCAGGTAAGTGTCCGGGTGGCCGTCTTCTTTGGTGTCCTGCATATTCCGGAAGCCGTTGCCTTGCTGATCCGCATCCTCCGCAATGGTCCAGTCTGCCAGCTCCGGGGAGGCATAGAATTCGATGACGGTGCCAAAAATATCGCTGTAAGACTCGTTCAGTGCACCGCTTTCGTCCTGATAAATCAGGTTGGCGTTGCTTTGGGTAATGCCGTGCATGAATTCATGGGCAACCACATCGGTAGTGGCCAGAGAAGTGAAGCTTGTGCCATTGCCATCGCCAAAAAGTGCCCAGTCGCCATTCCAAAAGGCATTAATCACATCCCGCTCGTAATGCACGTAGCTGATCAGCGCCATGCTATCGCCATCCACCCCGATATAACCGAAGTACTCGGCAAAGTAGTCAAAGGTGGCAGCGGCGGCCCAGTGCGCGTCGGTTGCTACTTCATCCTGATTGGCGTTAAAATTATCCCAGAAGTTATCATCGTCCAGAAAATCTTCGGCTTGTTCAGCATCATCACCGCGCATCATGTTGTAGGTTTCAATACCGTGCCCGCGGGTGGTTTCCACCAACCGGAACTGCCCATTGTCCATAGAGTCGGTCATAATGGTGCGCTGCCCGCTGTATTTGGTTTCGGCTGTGCCCGGTGTATTATGAGTATGCAATAGGTTGATGCGGTTGAGTACCGTACCTTCTTTGGCATTGATAAAAACCAGCTCCCGTTGCAGCGGTCGCTGAGCGTTTATGGTCATCCGGTAAGCCAATGTCAATCCGCTACAGGCACTCGCACGTGTGCCCGCCCATACCAGTTCAGGCTTTGGCAGGTAGGTAGCGTTGGGATCGCGGCGCACCTTTCTTAGCATTCCCTCCAGCCCTTCGTTTTCCCAGGCGTACACTTCAGCCGGGACAACCGACAGCGCCTGATCCAATGCTTCTTCCGGCGACAAAACCGGCACCCCCTGAACGGAAGGCCAATCTTTAGGCCATTGACCATTAATCAGAGTAGCCTGGCCCTGCCTCGTGTGCACGTACAACTGACTGCTCTGAACGGGAAAGCCCTGGTAGAACAACTGGTAAAGATGGTGCTTCATCTCCCCTTCCTCCCGGATTTTCACCCGTTGCCACACTGCACCCTGGGGCCAGTTTTGCATGTTTTCAAAATAGCGCAGCGCTTCTTCAGCTCCAAGCGCAATACCAGGCCTGACCCGCAGCCAGTTTTGGTGGCCTTCAACCGGTACGAACGGGTTATCTGCCAGAGCCGGGCCGGAAGGCAGCTGCCGGAACCCCAATCCCATAACTACGGCTACACTTAAAAGGAATAATAGTTGCTTTTTCATACTATAGTTTACAATCACAGAAATGATTCAGAGACAACCTAAAGTTGCAACATTAAATCCTGACTTTTGTCAGTTTTCCGGAAAAAATCAAGCGCTTCTTTTAAGTCAGGGCTTTACTCTTCTGCAAAAAAAGCCTATTTTACGGCTCTAAAGGAGTTCCCCTACTCCCCCAAACGAATATGCACAATGAATTCCAGGAAGTACCGCTTAACCTTCTTTGTCTCTGTCTCCTTTATTGGGGCCATGTTCATTTTCTATTTCCTGTCCCTCCAAAATGCCCTCAAACAGAACAAGGACAGTGCTGCTCTCATCAATCTTGCCGGGCGGCAAAGGACACATTCTCAGAAAATTGCGCTTCAATCCCTTCGTTTCTTCTATGAAATCCCCCAGGAAGACCAGGAGGTCATCCGGCAGAATTTAAGAGAGAGTATTTCCCGCTTTACCGATGCCCACCTTTACCTGTTTGATGCCAGCCCAGGCAACAATTTCCACAATCCACTGAATGATTCCCTGACCTTTGCCATTAACAACGGTATAGAGGATGCCCGAATGCGCCTGATCAGCAATGCCTATGCTATTGGTTTTGAGGGAGAGAAGGAGCCTTCCAGATTGAAGATGCTCTTTGAGGACCAACAGACTTTTTTATCAGGGATGGAGCAAATTGTCAACCGCTACGAATACAACAGCAGTGCTCAGAATGACCGGCTGATTGTGCTCAACCGTACGCTGCTGGTTCTGAGCTTGTGCCTGGTGGGGTTCATCGCCACCTTTATCATGTACCCGCTGTTGGGACAAATTGCCTCGTACACTAAAAAATTAAGAAGCCTGAATGACCACCTCCGGAACAGCAATGAAGAACTGGCTAAAGCACAGAGCGAACTGGTTGTCCAGGTCAATGCCATGAAGTCTATCAACTCTGCTCTGAATTTGAATGCGTTGGTGTCCGCAACGGACAAAAACGGCAAAATCATTGAGGTCAACTCCAAATTTTCAGAAATTTCCGGTTATTCAGAAGCAGAACTGCTAGGCAATGACCACCGGATGATTAACTCGGGCTACCACGATAAAGCTTTTTGGAAAGACATGTGGGATACCATTGATCAGGGCGAAATCTGGCGGGGTATTGTCAGGAACAAAGCCAAAGATGGATCATTTTACTGGGTGGACTCCACCATCACGCCGATTAAGGGAAAAGACGGACAGATCGAAAAATACCTGTCTATCCGGCAGGATGTCACGCAACGCATTCAGTATGAAGAAGAGCTCAAAGCCTCTAAGGAACGGGCAGAGGCTGCTAATATCGCCAAGTCTTCTTTTCTGGCCAACATGAGCCATGAAATCCGTACGCCACTCAACAGCGTTATCGGCTTCACAGACCTGCTGCTGAAGACCAGGCTCAATGAAACCCAACAGCAGTATATGAGCCTCATCCATCAGTCGGGCAACATTCTGCTGGACCTGATCAACGACATCCTGGATTTCTCAAAAATCGAAGCAGGCAAGCTGGAGCTTTCCTACGAACGAACCGACCTCTGGGAGCTGGTCAGTCAGGTAGGCGATATCGTCAAGTATAAAGTCAATGAGAAGGGTATCGAACTACTGCTCAACCTCTCTCCCAACCTGCCCCGCTATGCATGGGTAGACCCGGTACGCATCCGGCAAATCCTGGTCAATCTGGTTGGGAATGCTGTCAAGTTCACGGAAGAGGGCGAAATAGAAATCGGTATTTCTGCCCTGCCGGGCAAAGATGAAAATGGTTATCAGGGGCTTCGGTTTGTAGTCCGTGACACTGGTATTGGCATCGCCGAAGAACGAAAAGATAAAATCCTGGAAGCTTTTACTCAGGAAGACAACTCCACCACCCGTAAGTATGGGGGCACAGGGCTCGGGCTCACGATCTCCAACAAACTCCTGCACCTGATGGGGTCTCAGCTTGAAATCCAAAGCCGATTGAACCTGGGGAGTACCTTTTCCTTTGTGGTTTACTTGCAAACTGAAGAAGGAGACTGCAATCAATGGGATGGGCTTTCAGATATCGAACATGTGCTTATTGTTGATGACAACCCCAACAACCTCCATATTCTCAGGGAAATGCTGCACCTGCAACAGATTTATACTTCCTCTGCATCAAATGGGATCGCTGCGCTTGAAAAACTGAAACACGATAGCAGTATTGACGTCCTGATCACCGATTATCATATGCCTTATATGGATGGCATTGAGGTCATAAGGAGAATCAGGGAAGAACTGGAGCTTACAGCCGATGACCTCAAAATCATTCTGTTGCATAGTGCTTCAGATGACCGCTTAATCAACAAAGCCTGCAAAAAACATAAGGTCTTGCAGCAAATCAATAAGCCAATTACTATTCGACGCCTGTTTGATGCCTTATCGCTAGTCAACCGGCAGGAAGAGGCGATGCCGGCAGTCATCGCGAGTGCTCCGGCACCTCCTGTAACGGTAAAGAGCCAATCACTTACCATACTGATCGTTGATGACAACCACGTCAACGTCATCCTGGCTCGTGAACTCATCAATAATATCCTCGATCAGGTAACAATCCATACGGCGGGTAATGGCAAATCTGCCATTGATAAATTCCATGAGGTTCAGCCCGACCTTGTACTGATGGATGTCCAAATGCCTATACTCAACGGTTATCAGGCAACGCAGGCTATACGGGAATCCGAACGAAATGGCCGCACCCCGATTATCGCGCTGACCGCCGGCACTATCAAAGGAGAACGGGAACGTTGCCTGAAGGCAGGTATGGATGACTACCTGAGCAAACCTATAACCGCCAGTCAGCTTCAGCAAATGCTGGAAAAATGGCTGGAAACACAACAAGGAAGAGATGCCGAAGAACCGGGTGAAGCTGCTTCGGCTACAACACCAAAATCTTCAACGCCGGTTTTCAACCGAAGTACTCTATTGGAACGATTTGGCGGGAATGAAGCCATTTTAGAGGAAGTCATTGAGGAAATTTGGAGCATTGTACGCTCCGGCGAACTCCGGAAAGACGCAGAAGCGCTTCAATTGGCTATCCAAAACCAAGCTCCTGAGCAAGAGGTCAAAAGGCACGCCCACAAAATTAAGGGTACGGGGCTGACCGCTTCCTTCGACCGGTTGGCAAAATACGCCATTGACCTGGAGGACCTTTCTCCCTACGAGACAGGAACAGCGCAAATGCTTTCTAACCGCATCGCAAATGAAGTGGAAGTACTGGAGGAGATGGCCAGTAAACCGGCCTGAACCAAGAGAGCGCATTAGTGGCAGTGAACAGCACGGGCTTATCTTTCGTGACGATGAGCGTGTGCCCGTACTGAGCTGCCCCTCCCCCCCATCTGCCCTCTGACTCATGTACGTACTTTTCAGCAGCTGAAAAAAAGAGGCACTATCCGAAGTTATCAGATAGTGCCTGCAGATTTATTTCATTAACGAGGAATGGTATATCAAGGCCAGCATAAGGTGCTATAAACCATACGCTTTTAATACCTCACCTGATTTAGCCACATTCAGAGTATCCGCAGCTCTTGCAGATGAGACAGCCTTCCTTGTAAATCAGCCCGTCGGCATCATTGCAACTGGGGCAGGCACTTTCAGCAGCTTTGGTGCCATCGGGTACGAACTGCTTTAGCGCACGCACCACGCCATTTTTCCAGGTATTGATGTAGTCTTCCTCAACATTGAGCCCTTCAACCAAATCCACCACATACGGGATAGGCATGCCATGACGGAGCACTCCGGAAATCAGCTTGGCGTAGTTCCAGTATTCTTTGTCAAAGGAGCGGGACAGCCCCTCTATCGTCACCCGGTAGCCCTGCTTGTCTTCAAACTGCAGATCGTAGCGGTTGTGGCCCTCATCATCTGTATTTTTCATCACCCAACCTTTTGTCACGTAGCCTGGAATAATGAAAATATCCTCCGACTTGCCGGTAAAGATTTCGTAGGGGCGGTTGGCATACAATCCAATTACTGCGATCCAATCCTCCGCGTTATTCTTGAACCGGACCACAGCTGCTTCGAGGACCTCAGGACGCTTAGGCGGCATAGTTTCCTGAAACTCATTAGCGGCACCTGTTTTCTTTTCCTTATCGGATACCAACACGCCGGAGCGGGAGCCGTCACGGTAGATGGTGCAGCCCTTGCACCCTTCTTTCCATGCTGTTTCGTAGATTTTCTGCACCATTTCCACAGAAGTTTCTTCCGGGATATTGACCGTTACGCTAATCGAATGGTCCACCCATTTCTGAATCGCCCCCTGCATTTTCACCTTTTGCACCCAGTCCACATCGTTGGCTGTAGCCAAATGGTAAGGGGACTGCTCGATGATCGGGTCCAGTTCTTCCGAAGGCATCCGGCGGACCTTCTCCACATCGTAGCCATTAGCTTCCAGCCAAACCAGGAATTTATGGTGGAAAACATTATATTCTTCCCAGTGGTCGCCTACTTCATCGATAAAGGTCACGTTGGCTTCCTTATCGTTCGGATTGACCTTACGGCGGCGCTTGTATGTAATCAGGAAGGCCGGTTCGATGCCGCTGGCCGTCTGTGTCATCAGGCTCGTAGTACCGGTGGGCGCGATGGTCAGCAAGGCAATATTGCGGCGGCCGTGAGCCAGCATTTCTTCATACAATGCCGGGTCTGCTTCGCGCAAACGATTGATGAAAGGATTGTCAGATTCGCGTTCCGCATCGAAAACAGGGAATGCGCCCCGCTCTTTTGCCATAATTGCAGAGGAGCGGTAAGCATTGACGGCCAGCGTACGGTGAACGTCAACGGAGAAGCTGATCGCTTCATCACTGCCATAGCGTAGACCCAGCGAAGCCAGCATATCGCCTTCTGCGGTGATGCCTACGCCGGTACGACGGCCCTGCACACAGGTTTTGCGAATCTTTTTCCACAGCTCGTATTCGGTCGCTTTGATGTCTTCTGCTTCCGGGTCCTTCTCTATTTTCTCCAGAATCCGGTCAATTTTTTCAATTTCCAGATCAATGATATCATCCATGATCCGCTGAGCCATCTGTACGTGCTGCCCGAATTTTTCAAAATCGAACTTAGCCTCAGGCGTGAAAGGGTTTTCCACGTAACTGTACAGGTTGATAGCCAACAGGCGGCAGCTATCGTAGGGGCAAAGGGGAATTTCCCCGCAAGGGTTTGTTGAAATGGTACGGTAGCCCAGATCGGCATAGCAGTCCGGCACCGACTCCCGAATAATCGTATCCCAGAAAAGGACTCCGGGCTCAGCCGACTTCCAGGCGTTCTGAATGATTTTCTTCCAGAGCTTCTGAGCGTCAACGTCTTTCCTGAAATCCGGGTTTGGCGAATCCACCGGGTACTGCTGTTGATAAGGCTTGCCTTCGATAGCTGCTTTCATAAAGGCATCGTCGATCCGGACCGAAACATTAGCCCCGGTCACTTTGCCCTGCTCCAGCTTGGCATCAATAAAGCCTTCTGCATCCGGATGGCGGCTGGAAACTGTCAGCATCAATGCCCCCCTGCGGCCGTCCTGCGCCACCTCACGGGTGGAGTTGGAGTAGCGCTCCATGAATGGCACAATACCTGTGGAAGAAAGGGCACTGTTCATAACCGGCGAGCCTTTAGGGCGCAGGTGGGAAAGATCCTGCCCCACACCGCCCCGGCGCTTCATCAGCTGCACCTGCTCTTCATCCGCCTTGGCAATACCGCCGTAGGAATCTGCGCCGCTGCCAATAACGAAGCAATTGGACAAAGAGGAAATCTGGAATGGGTTGCCAATGCCAGCCATTGGGCTACCCTGTGGAACGATGTACTTGAAATCCTTTAAAACAGCGTAGACTTCTTCCTCACTAAGGGGCTCGGGGTAACGGGTCTCAACACGGGCTATTTCAGCAGCGATACGGCGGTGCATATCATCTGGTGTGCGCTCGTAAATATTACCGTAGGAATCTTTCAGGGCATATTTATTTACCCATACATTGGCGGCGAGGTCATCGCCATTGAAGTACTCCACTGAAGCCTTCAGGGCTTCTTCGAAGGTGTACTTCTTAGTGTAAGACTTAACTTTTGGGGTCGAAACTGCTGGCGTCTCCATTTTAATATCTGTTTGGCTGGTTTTGGTAAAACTATTTTGGCAATCCACAGGCTTAATTCGCCTGGAATTGTGTTAGCAATGATTATTTAAATTGGTGACCGTTTTGGCCATTTTAAGGCGGAAACCCAGACCGTACCCAAGCGTAAGCCTGACATCAGGCGACACACAGGGCTCAGGCCTTCTCTCATTTAGGGTGGTTATTCTTGCTTGAAGTTGGGAAGCTCTGTTATCTACGATAAATGTAAGGGCCTTATTTTAAAAATGCGTGCAAGAAGTGGTAGTAGTTTTCCACAAAATGTTGATAACTTGGCCTGCCACTCTACAAAACCCGCTGTATCAAACGGATGAGCAGAGAAAGCAAAACGCTGATCAGGATCATCGTTGTGACGGGAAAATAGAACCGACCATTTTCCCCTTCCACCCGAATATCGCCGGGTAAGCGGCCCAGCCAACTCAGTTTGTCGCCAAAGAAGTAAACAATTACGCCTGCCAAAACGATGAAAAGACCAAAGTAGATAATTAATTTCCCGGTTGAAGGCATAAGGAAGCGTGAAGGAGCTTAATAAAACAGGGTCCGGCAAAACCGGACCCCGTGCTGTGGGCATTACTGGATTCGAACCAGTGACCTCTGCCCTGTCAAGGCAGCGCTCTAAACCAACTGAGCTAAATGCCCTAATTTTGAATTGGTTGGCAAAGATAAATAACCTCCCCGCTAATATGCAAGATTTACCCTAAAAATTTACCCGTGGGAAAATCGAAAAATCTTGCCTAGTTTAGTGGGCCAAACATCAATGAAAATTAATATGAAGATTAAACTGACTCTTTTTGCTCTTAGCCTTGGCTTTTTTACTTTCTCCTGCAAGTCATCGGCTGAGCTGGCACAGAAGTACGAAACCGCACAGCAGGAACTGGACAACTGCCGCGAAAAATCACAACACTACGCTGCCAAGGCCGAAGATATGAGCCGGGAAGCCAACAGCTATCAGGAAAAAATGGCCGAAATGCAGCAGGAGTACGGAAATATGCGTAACGAACTCGCAGAAGCACAGGCTGCCCTGGAATCCGTTACCCGCGAACTGCAGGCTACCTCCGATGACTACGGCACGTGGTTCCGCGTGCAGATTGGTGCTTATCAGGACCCAAAGATCGACTCTGATTTACAGACCAACGAGGATGGTTTGGGCGTCAAGACTATGGATGGCCTCCAGAAAATCGTCCTTGGGCGCTTCCGGGATTACCAGAAAGCCAAGCAGCTGCAAACTCAAATCCAAAACCTTGGCATCAAGGATGCCTGGATCGCCTCCTATGAAGATGGTGTACGGGTACCTATCGAGCAGGTTATCGGCAACTAAAGCCAACAGAAATCATACACTTAAACAGGCTGTCCGGACCACTCCGGATGGCCTGTTGCACTTTTAGCCAGCTACCCCAACCGGCAGGATCTCCTTGAGCTTTGCCACGACCTGATCCACTTCAGCCCTGGTATTCAGGTGAGAAAAGCTGAACCGCATGGTCTTACGGGGCGAATCTCCGTGCAGGGCACTGACCACATGAGAGCCCGCATCGGCTCCTGAGCTGCACGCACTGCCCCCGGAAACACTAATGCCGGCAATATCAAGGCTAAGCAACAACAGCTCCGCTTTAGGCGAGGGTGGAAAACTAACGCTCAGTAGCTTGTAATGACCGTTTTGGGCATCCCCATTAAACTCCAGGTCATCGAAATTGGCTTCCAGCTGTTCGCGCAGATAATCGCGCAGTTCGGTTATTTTGGCACGGCGCTCCGGCAATTCCGCGTAGGCCAGCTGCAGGGCTTTTGCCATGCCCAAAATACCATAGATATTTTCGGTGCCCCCCCGCATGTTGCGTTCCTGTGCCCCCCCGTCAATGAAAGGCTTCACAGCATTATCGCCATTGATGTATACAAAGCCTGCGCCTTTCGGGCCATGGAACTTGTGAGCCGCCCCGGTCAAAAAAGCTATTGGCGTTTTGGATACATTGATCGGGTAATAGCCGATCGCCTGTACGGTATCGGAATGAAAGAGCGCACCATGCTCCTGGCATAAGGCAGCTATGCCTTCCAGGTCAATCAGGGTACCAATTTCGTTATTGGCGTACATGAGGGAAACCAGCGTTTTCTGATCACTATCAGACAAAAGTGCTTTAAGGTGTGCCATATCTATCCGGCCCGCCTGATCGGTATTCACCTCAACGCGCTCTATTTGGTGCTCCCGCTGCAGCGCATCAATAGAATGGAGCACGCAGTGGTGCTCTAGTGGACTGCTGATGATACGGGTAACGCCAAGGTCCCTAACCGCACATTTCAAAGCCATATTATTCGACTCTGAGCCGCCGGAGGTGAAGAAGATTTCACCAATCGAAGCACCCAGCTGCTCCGCAATCGTCCGCCGGGCCTGCTCTATCACCGACCGGGCTGTACGCCCTTCGTTGTGGATGGAGGAAGGATTGCCATAGTAAGTCCCCATCGCTTCGGTCATTACCTGTATGACCTCCGGGAGTAGCGGAGTGGTCGCAGCGTTGTCAAAATAAATACGGTCCATGTTATGCCATTTTTGCACTAAACCAGCGAGCAACCCGTTCGGTTTCATCGCCTGCAAAGTCTTTATGCTGATACTCGTTTGTCGTGGGGTTGTACGCATAGTCCTTCGCCCACTCCTCATGATGATTATGCACCGCCTCAATGGCATCAAGAATGGCATCCATCTCCGCATCGGTCATGACCGGGTGAATGGACATCCGTATCCAGCCGGGCTTGTGGGTCAGCACACCCTGACTGATTTCATCGGTGATAGACTTGGAATACTGCTGATCCACATTGAGGAGGTAGTGCCCGTAGGTGCCGGCACAGGAGCAACCACCCCGGGTTTGTACCCCAAATTTATCATTGAGCAGCTTGACGCCCAGGTTATAGTGCAGCCCGTCAATATAAAAAGAGACCACGCCGAGGCGGTCTCGCAGGTGAGGCGCGAGGATATGCAGGTTGGGTAATTGATCCAGGCGTTTCCAAACCCGGTCGAGCAGCTCATGCTCCCGGGCAAGGATGTTATCCACGCCCATTTCCTCTTTGAGCCGGACGCAATAGGCGACCTTGATGGTTTGCAGAAAAGGCGGTGTGCCGCCGTCTTCCCGCGCTTCAATTTCGTCGATATACTTATGCCCGCCCCAGGGGTTGGTCCAGTCTACCGTGCCGCCGCCGGGGTTATCGGGCACCCGGTTGGTGTACAGCTTGGGATCAAAGACCAGGATACCCGTTGAGCCGGGCCCGCCCAGGAATTTGTGGGGAGAGAAGTAGATGGCATCGAGGTGCTGCATTGGCTCCGCCGGCCGCATATTGATATCAATATAAGGTGCAGAACAGGCAAAATCCACAAAACACAGCCCACCCTGTTCGTGCATCAGCCCGGCAATCTCGTGGTAAGGCGTCTTCAGCCCGGTCACATTGGAACAGGACGTGATGGCCGCGATCTTGGTCTTCCGGTTTTGGTACTGCTGCAGCAGCGTTTTCAGGTGCTCCAGGTCCACCAAACCTTCCGGCGTAGGCCTGATGACCTCTACGTCCGCCAGCGTCTCCAGCCAGGAGGTCTGATTGGAATGGTGCTCCATGTGAGTACAAAAGATGATCGCCCGTTCTTCCTCCGGCACCTCTACCCGGTCGCGGAACTTCTCATGCACCTTCAGCCCGAGGATACGCTGAAACTTATTGACCACTCCGGTCATACCAGAGTTGGAGGAAATCAGCACGTCCTTTGGCCTGGCCCCCACATGCGCCTTGATGATCTCCTTGGCTTTGTGGTAAGCCATCGTCATGGAAGTCCCTGTGACGGAGGTTTCCGTATGCGTATTGGCTACGAACGGCCCAATTTCCTGCATCAGCCATTCTTCGATGGGCTTGTACAGGCGGCCGCTTGCCGTCCAGTCTGCATAGAGGATACGCCTGGGGCCATCGGGGGTATCGAAGACAAAGTCCTGCCCGATGACATTTTTGCGGTACGGCGCGAAGTAAGTTTCTAAAGAGGTAGTGGTTAGGGCTTCCATAACTAAAGGTTTTATCCGATCAATTCGAGGGCAGCTGATTTCATGCGGTCCGCAAAAGCCTGGGCAGCTTCCGGGCTTTGCCCTTCGGCATAAACACGGATGATAGGCTCAGTATTCGACTTGCGCAAGTGTACCCATCCATCGGCAAAATCAATTTTCAGGCCATCGATCGTACTGTAATCTTCTGACTTAAACCTGTTTTCCAGGTCCTTCAGCAGGCCGTCCACGTCAATCTGCGGCGTTAGCTCAATGCGGTCTTTGACCATATGGTATTCCGGGTAGCTAGCTTTTAGGGCGCTTGCCGTTTGGCCAGATTTTGCCAGGAGGGTCAGGAAAATAGCCACACCGGCCATAGCATCCCGGCCGTAGTGCAAACCGGGCACAATGACCCCGCCGTTGCCTTCCCCACCGATTACAGCATTGCGGTTTTTCATTTCCGTGACTACATTCACTTCGCCCACCGCACTGGCAAAGTACTGTCCGCCGTGGCGCTCCGTGATGTCGCGCAGAGCACGGGTGGAAGACAGGTTAGAAACGGTATTGCCCGGTTGCTGCTGCAGGATGTAATCCGCGACGGCTACCAGGGTGTATTCTTCGCCAAACATGCTGCCATCTTCGCAGACAAAAGCAAGGCGGTCCACATCCGGGTCTACTGCGACCCCAAGGTCCGCCTTTAGTTCGACCACCTCCCGGCTCAGATCCTTGAGGTGCTTGGGCAGCGGCTCCGGGTTGTGTGCAAAGCGGCCGTTAGGCTTTTTGTTAAGCAACTCCACTTCGCAGCCCAGGGCTTTGAGCAATGGCGGCATTGCTACCGAGCCGGAACTATTGATGCAGTCGACCACCACCCTGTACTTTTTGCTTTTGACCAGCGCTGCGTCCACATAAGGCAAATCAAGGATTGCTTTTACGTGCCGCTTGATGTAGCGGTCATCGTGCAGGACTTTCCCAAGCTCTTCCACCCCGGCATATTCTATATCACCACTATCGATGATTTCCAGCAAGGCTTCCCCATCTGCTTTTGAGATAAATTCGCCTTTGTCGTTGAGGAACTTGAGTGCATTCCATTCGCGTGGGTTGTGGCTGGCTGTAATGACGATACCAGCCCCGGCTTCTTCCATCGTCACGGCCATTTCCACAGTGGGGGTGGTGGAAAGGCCCAGATCGACCACATCAATGCCCATAGCACGCAGGGTAGCGCTGGCCAGTTCATTAACGATAGAGCCTGAGATACGGCCATCCCGGCCAATAACCACTTTAGGCTTTGCCCCTTTACTGAGCAGCCAGTGCCCGAAGGCGGCTGTGGATTCCACTATATCCTGAGGGGTCAGGTTGTTGCCAGCTTTGCCGCCAATGGTGCCCCGGATTCCTGAGATTGATTTGATAAGTGCCAAGAGATAGATGTAGTTTGATTTGCGGGTAAAAATAGAAAAATTAGCGTGCAAATCGCAGCGGCCATAAACGGCTTGACTCTGGAAAACTTGCGAAGTTTCGGTATAAACCTTATTTTACCAAACGCAATTCTTCATTCTGCTAACCAAAACCAAGATACTATGGCACGTTCGAGAAGACAACAAAAAATTGCAACTAAGGACAAACGGGAAGGCAAGCGTATTCTGAATATTTTTCTGATTTCGACGCTGGCTTTATTAGCCCTGATGTACATTATTTTCCAGACAGCTTAGGTTTTACTTCACAGCGGACCCATACTGCAGGTTGCAGGGGCGCATTCCAGCCTTTGTAGACTGTGGTATCGGTCTGTAAGGTATCCAGTTGCGGCGGGAGCCAGCTCTGAGGCGCCAGGATCACGGTTCCGGCCTGCTGCGCGCTGACTGCCTGCTGCAGGGAAGCGGCATTGCTCAAAACTGCGGTATTGGAATTTGCCGCATGGGCGTAGGCTGCTACTCCCGGGAAAGCCCCTTCTCCCCTGCCAACGATAAACTGATCTGCCGGCTTGGGGAAAGGCCCTTCCGGCTCTATGATTTCCTGTGCCCAGTTGCGCTGCACTTCCAGCAACGGGCTAAATTGGATCCAGAAGAAGGTGGTCAGCAGTACGCCGCTCATGATAGTCCCAAGGCGGGCATAAGAAGCTCGTGCGCCTACGAACCCCACCACCGCGACAAAACTCCACACCCAATACAGTCCACCCGTAGCCAGCCCGGCCTGAAAGCCCAGCCCGCGAAACTGCACAAAGCTTCCAATCATAAACAGGATCAGGAAACAAGCTGCAGCAACGAGGTGCAGCACCGCCCCCGCTTTGACCAGCCCCCGGTGCGGATACCCTTTGTGGAAATAGTTGCGCATCTGCCGGGCCGCAACCATGGCCAGCAAAGGCTGCAGCGCAAGGCTGTGCCCCAGCAAGGCAAAAATCAATGCCCCCATGTAGAGCACCGCTTGCTCATCCCGTTTGCCCAACCGTTGGCTATGCTCCACGATGCCGCCCAGCACAAGCCCCAGAAAAGGGAGTATGCCTACGGCATTCACCCAAAGGAATCTTCCTGTGCGGAAACCTATATAAAAGGTTTCTCCCGCTGTATCCAGCCATTGCAAGGCATAAAGCCCGCCTGCCGTCAGCAGCCCCATTGCCCAGGGATTGAGGCGAAGGAGCCGACGCCCATCCGCATGCACAAAATAAAGGAAGGCTCCTGTACCCAGCAGGAAGATCAGCGACTGCAAAGGCTGTACCCATATGGCCAGTGCAGCAAGGGCATAGAAACTCAACTGCCAGCTCAGCTGCGGCTGCTTCAGATAACGGATCATAGCCGCATACGCCAGCCACTGCAACATCATAGCCCAGATATCTCCGGAAGCGACTTTGCCCAGATTTGCCATCAGCAAAGAAGAGGCAGCCAGCGCCAGCGTATTTAGTACAATCTCTGTACCCACCAGACGGCGGGCAAAAATATAGTAAGCGGTCAATCCAAGAATCACCGCTATAGCTCCGGAAAACCTGAGAAAGAAAGGGTCAAGTGTATCGCCCATCAGCAAAGCAGCCAGCTGCTCGTGAAAAGTGGGCCCTGCCACATTATGCTGAATTTGCCAGGCCAGCATGGCTTCCACGCCATCCCAGATGGTGGTCATCCCATTGCCAACCAGCAGGTTGACGACCAGCAAAAGTAAAGCGATAGCGTACAAATAAGAAGTCTTGGCTGTCATGTAGATGTGAGTTTGCAGGTGCAAAGAAAACCATCATTTGCCAAACGCGGGAATGGATAACTGGTTTAAAATTGCCTACTTTGTGGCCGCCTGCTGCAACCAGCGTCTAAATAGCGAACGATGACCAACTTATCCGTACTTATCGAAGCGCAATACCTGCCGCCTGTACAGTACTTTTCGGTACTGGCACAAGTAAAAACGGTTTACCTCGAAGCTCAGGAGCACTATCAAAAACGCAGCTACCGAAACCGGGCATATTTGGCTGGCGCTAACGGGCCGATGCTGCTTTCTGTCCCCCTCAAAAAGGGCAAGCACCAACAGATGCCCATTCATCAGGTGAAGGTGGACTATAAAAAGCCCTGGTTTGGCGAACACTGGCACAGTATCAAATCCGCTTACGGGAAATCCCCGTTCTTCGAATTCTATGCCGAGCCTATCGAGGCCATCCTGCGCAGTAAGCCGGATAACCTTTTTGACCTCAACCGGGCATTGCTTGTTCAGCTGCTCAGGGCACTTCAACTGGAAATCGACATTCGGCAGACTGCTGATTACGGAGCTGTTCCGGAAGGCACCCTCGACCTGCGCGAGGCCATCCACCCCAAACACCCAAAGCTGGATTTCGAACATCTGCCCTACCCGCAGGTATTTCAGGAACGGCATGGGTTTATCCCGAATTTGAGTATTTTGGACCTGCTTTTCTGTACCGGGCCTCAGGCGCCGCTGCTGCTAAAGCAATTTGCTGATCAAAACCCCATCGTGTGACTCCACTGATCAATAAACATTTACAGGCCTATCGGGCACAGGTTGACGAAATTGTCAAAGACCTGCATGAACTGGCCATACGTATAGACAGCGAGGAGCTGACGCAGACCGTTAGTGACCTCCGAAGCCGCATTCACGAACCCTTTATGTTTGTGATAGTCGGGGAAGTGAAAGCCGGAAAAAGCAGTTTCATCAACGCCCTGCTCGATACCGGCAAGGAGGTAACCAAAGTCGCCCCTCAGCCTATGACTGACACCATTCAGCAGATTCTCTACGGGGAGGAAGCCGAACAGGTGCAGATCAACCCTTACCTAAAGAAAATCCTGTTGCCCGTTGAGATTTTAAAGGAAATTGCCATCGTTGACACCCCGGGCACCAACACCATCGTGGAGCACCATCAGGAGATCACCGAGAGCTTTATCCCGGCTTCCGACCTGATCGTCTTTGTATTTGAAGCCAAAAACCCCTACCGGCAGTCCGCCTGGCAGTTTTTTGACTACATCCACAGCGACTGGCGCAAGAAAATCATTTTTGTACTGCAGCAAAAAGACCTCATGCCTGCCGAAGACCTCGAAGTTAACCGCAACGGGGTCATGGAATATGCAGAAAAGCAGGGTATTAAAGCCCCGGTCGTATTCACCGTTTCCGCCAAACAGGAGCAGGAAGGGCAAAAGGAAGAAAGTGGCTTTGCGCCAGTACGTTCCTACATCAATCAGCACATTACCGGAGGCAGAGCGCCCATCCTAAAGCTCAACAACAACATCGACACCGCTGCGAATATCAACGACCGGATTTCGGCAGGGGTCGCCCTTCGTCAGAAACAGTACGAGGCCGACACTGAATTCCGCAACGACATCCGGCAGACGTTGGTCAAGCAGGAAGCCAAAAGCCTGAAACAGGTAGACGTGCTGGTAGAGAATATGATTGCCGGTTACGAGCGCATCACCCGCAGCAAAAAACAGGAGCTGAGCGACGGGCTTTCGTTCTTCCCCTTACTCCGGCGATCGGTTGTATCCATTTTCAGCAAAAAAGCATCCCTGAAGGAATGGCTGGAAGACCTGGCCCGGGAGCTCGAAACCGACCTGAATAAAGAGCTCAAAGCGAAACTCAATGACGGCGTGGTGGACCTGGCCGACAGCATTCAGCAAATGGCCAAGATGATCGACCTGAAAATCAGAAGCAGCGAGACCATCCTTCGGGATGACCATGAGCTGTTTAGCGATATCGCCGAGAAACGCAATAATGTCCTCCGGGAACTGCAGGAACAGTTTACCCGATTCGTGAGCCGGACAGAGAACTTCACAGACGAGAGCCTTTTCCCGGACAAAAGCTCCGTTTCACCAAGCCTGGCGGCAAGCAGTGGCCTGGCGGTAATTGGTATTGTGCTGGCGGCGGTGACGCAAGGGGCTGTTTTTGACATCACCGGGGGCATTCTCACCACAGTAGGCCTGATTTTCGCAGGCTTTACCACCTCCTCCAAACGCAAACAAGTACTGCGTGAATTCAGTAAGGAAATTGACAAGGGTGGCACCCGGCTGGAAGAGGAAGTCAGCACTAACCTCAAGACCTATATTACGAATCTGCGCAGCCGTATTGATGAGAACTTCGTCAAATTCGACCTTCTGCTGGAAAAGGAAGGGGAGCAGATTGAAAAACTCACCGCCCGAAGTACAAATATTACAGGCAGGCTGGAAGCCCTTCAGGCCTCCGTTGCAAGCGATTCGGCACCCCCGCAGATGGAAGAGGAATAAGGCCCTACAGGAAATGCTGTAGTTCCTGGTACACCAGGTCTACCGGCAGCCCCATAATATTGGCGTAAGTGCCTTCGATTTTGTTGATTTTGCAAAGCCCGATCCATTCCTGAATGGCGTAAGCTCCTGCCTTATCGTAAGGTTGATACTTGTCGACGTAAAAATCGATTTCCTCATCTGAAAGCCTATCGAAATGGACACGGGAGATGCCGGAGAAGACCCGCTCCTGTCTCTCATTCGCCAGACAAACCCCCGTAATGACGGTATGTTTACGCCCTGACAATTCCCGCAGGATACGCTGTGCATCGGAACGGTCTTTAGGCTTTTCGTAGATCACGCCATCAAGAATCACCACGGAATCGGCGCCCAGCAGCACCCCATTGCCTTGCAGCGCATGCATTGATGCCCGGACCTTTTTCTGAGCCAGAAAGGGAGCGACTTCCTCTACCGGCATATCATCCGGATAATCTTCAGGCACATCCTGTGGCTTGATGGTAAATTGAAAGCCCGCCTGCTCCAGCAGTTGGCGGCGGCGGGGAGATTTGGACACCAGAATGATCGGGAGTTCCAATGTTTGCATAGGTCAGTTAAAATTTAAGTTACAGCAAAAAACAGCAGCAAAATCAGCCCGCTGAGCATAATCAGCTTGGCCATTGTGCTCACCCGGTGGTAATCGGCAGGTACCTTTGCCCGGAACAACCAAAACAGACTCAGCCCAAGCGGGGCGATCAACGCTACAGTCACGTATAGATGGCTTAAAAGCGTGAAAAGTTCGCCCTGATGCACCACCATCGCCACAATCAAGGCCAGCAACCCCACGCCAATGGCTGCCGCCAGCCCCTTTGCATTATTCACACCCCAGATGACTGGTACGGTGCGGCATTGTGCACTCCGGTCTCCTTCCACGTCTTCCATATCCTTGATCAGCTCCCGGTACAGGTTGGACCCGAACGCAAAAATCAGGTACCATACCATGATCACGGCCAGCTGAGCGGCCAGCTTCGGATCGACGGCAGCCAGCTTAGCAAACCCTTCACGCTCCGCGAACCAGACTATACCTGGCACCCCTGCACAAAACAGCGAAACCAGCAGATTGCCCCACAACGGCAGCTTCTTGAGCTGGTAGGAATACCAAAACAACAGCCCTGCCCCTGCCGGATAAATCGCTACCAGCGGCATATTTTGCACACTCAGCGCCAGGTAAAATGCCAGAAAGAAACCCAGCAGAATAGTGGAAAAATAGAGCCAATAGACCGTTTGCTTCCGGATGTACCGCCCAAGCACTACTTTTTCGGGACGGTTTTGCAGGTCAATGCGGAAATCGATAACGTCATTAATGATGTAGCCCGCTGAGGTGATCAGGAGGGTGTCGAGCACAAACAACCAGAATGTTTGAGGTGGAAGTGTTAGCCCAATGCCATACTGCTCAAATGCCGGTTGCAGTAGTGCTCCGTAAATCAGATATTGGGTTAACCCCACGATAAACAGGTTAGGCAGGCGGATCAGGCGCAGGAAGGCATAAAATACATTCATCATTTACTCTTCTGGCCATTCCTGATTGAGGCGGAGGACTTTCTCGATCACATCACGTGCACAGCCAGCTCCTCCCTTCAGGGGGGAAATGTAGGTCGCTACTTCGAAAAGCTCCGGCTGAGCATCGGTGGGGCAGGTAGGCACCCACACCCGCCGCATTACCGGCAGGTCGGGCAGGTCGTCTCCCATATACAGGATTTTTCGCTCATCCAGCCCGTATTTATCGATGTAGTCTTCGTATGCTGATAGTTTGTCGCTTATCCCGGTGTAAATATCCTTGATCCCCAGGCCTTCCAGCCGCAGGCGGACGCCTTCTGACCGCCCTCCGGTAATCACCGCCACGTTAAAGCCCTGCCGGACGGCTGTTTTGAGCGCGTAGCCGTCCCGGATGCTCATGCTGCGGAGGAGTTGCCCTTCTTCAGTGACCAGGACCTGACTGTTGGTTAGTACTCCATCGACATCGAAAATAAAGGTCTCAATGTCCTTGAATTGTTCCAGTTGATTCATTTGTGGCTTTTCGATTTACTTCAACAAATGTACAGGAATAGGGTAAGAACTTGGCGAATAAATGAGGAGGATTCAATATATTCCCATCCGCGGAATTTTCTCAACAAAGCAGGCCGGCGGTTATGGCCTGCTTCAAAATACAGTCAACATGTTCAAAGCCAGCATTTATCAGGAACGCCGAAAGCGATTACAAGCCTCTGTTCCCGGCGGCCTTATTTTACTCCCCGGCAACAACGAAAGCCCGATGAATTGCGCAGACAACGTCTACCGCTTCCGGCAGGATAGCAGCTTCCTGTATTACTTTGGGATCAATCAGCCGGGAGTAGCCGGAGTATTAGATGCCGATTCCGGAGAAGCCCTTTTGTTCGCTCCTGAAATGACTGTGGAGCACGTGGTATGGATGGGACCGCAGCCCGGACTGAGCGATCTCAAAACCCTGTCAGGCACAGAACAGGCACTGCCCGTGGAGCAATTGGGGGAATTGCTGAAAAAAGCCAAGGCAGACGGTCGCACTATTCACTTCCTCCCCCCCTACCGGGCTGACCGCAGCCTGCAGTTGAGCCGGTGGCTGAGCACGCCCGTTGAGGAATTACAACCCTCTGAAGCATTGATCAAAGCCATCGTTGCCCAGCGGTCCGTCAAGTCGGCAGAGGAAATTGCCGAAATCGAATCCGCACTGGCGATCACCCGCCAAATGCACATTCAGGCGACCAAAACCGCCCAACCTGGTATGAAGGAAGCACAACTGGCTGGTATGGTGGAAGGCATTGCGCTGGCCACAGAAGGCGCCCTTGCCTACCCCGCCATTCTTACGGTTAATGGCCAGACTCTTCACAACCACTACCACGGCAACATCATGAAAGAGGGCGACCTCGTCCTCTGCGACTTTGGAGCAGCAGCTCCCAGGACAGACTACGCCAGCGATATCACCCGTACCTTCCCGGTCAGCACCACCTTTACAGACCGGCAGAAAGCGATTTACCAGATTGTTCTGGATGCGGAGGAACAAGCCATTCAGGCCATCAAACCCGGTGTGCCTTACAAAGACATCCACTTGCTGGCGGCGAAGATCATCACTACCGGACTGACCCAACTGGGGCTTATGAAAGGCGATGCCGATACTGCCGTGGAAGCGGGCGCGCACGCTTTATTCTTCCCCCACGGCCTGGGCCACATGATGGGGCTGGATGTGCACGATATGGAAGATTTGGGCGAAGATTATATAGGCTATACCGATGATCTCAAACGCAGTCCACAGTTCGGTTTAAAATCACTGCGCCTGGCCCGTGCCCTGCAACCTGGCTTTGTCCTCACAGTAGAGCCTGGCATTTACTTTATTCCGGAGCTCATCGCCCAGTGGAAAGCAGAAGGGCAACATGCTGAATTTATCAATTATGACAAAGTGGAAGCTTACCTCGACTTTGGCGGCATCCGGATCGAAGACAACGTACTGGTTACCGAAGAGGGCTACCGGGTGCTGGGCCCACCCATTCCAAAGACCGTCGAGGAAATTGAGGCGCTGCGGAAGGGTTAATCGTTTTTGAATATCCGCTCAAAGAAGGACTCGTGCTCCCCGGCTGCCTGTTGCTGTGCATTTTCCGCTTTATCGGTCTTTTTCATGGCACGTTTTTCGGCACGGGTGGCGCGGCGTTCGGCTTTAATGGCTTCCTTGCGCAATCTTGCGGCCCGTTCTCTGGCTTCAGCAGCCTTCCGGTCTTTTTTGGCGGCGCGGTGGTCATCTTTTGCTTCCCGGTGATCCGACTTGAGGTCCTGTTGCCTGGCTTTGTTGCCGAAGAGGCGCTCTTGCAGGCTTGCAGGCTTTGCTTCCGTGGACTGTTCTGTGGTGTCCTTTTTTCCTTTAAAAAGCTGGGCATGGGCGGCAGGCATGGATAGCAAAAAGGCAAAACTGGTAAGTAAAAGAATGGAATAGCGCATGTGCTCGTTTTTTATTTCTTCCATAACGAGGCTTTTGGATAGAATCTTATCTTGCAGGGGCTGAAATTCATGATGATGATTATGGCTTCGGGATTGCTGCCTCTAAAGGAAATCATGGATAAGATTGTGTCTCACACCTGTAATCTGTCTGCCCATCCTCTAAGTACGACAAAGCGTACACTGATGACGCTCATCTTACTGATGACACTGATCTGCCACACTGAGCCCGCCTCAAATACAAAACATACCCTATATTTGCCAATCACAGCCACTACCCTTGCGCTGTGCTTTTTTAACCGGCAACCACTAACAAAATGGCCAAGCAGCAGCCTCCAAAGGCAACACACCCCGTACACGTTTCCGAAACCACCACCGGCGATCGATATCCCGATGTTTATGATATCCTTTCACCGGATACTTTTGACCGCGCGACTTATAAGGGCAATCTCCTGCTCGTTACCGCAAAAAACGGCGTTGCCCTGCGCATTCAGGCTGTATCAGATGACATAATGCGGTTTCGTTATGCCCCGGAAGGACAATTCGAAACAGACTTTTCCTATGCCCTTGACCCTAATGCTGCCTACCAATCGCCGGACCTCACCTTTAGTGAAGAAGAGGAGCATCTTACCCTACGCACCAACAGCCTGATTTGCCAGATCGCTAAGGACGGGCTTAAGGTCGCCATATATGATAATCCCGGTAACACCCTGCTCTGTGAAGACGCTGCCCCCTATGCCTGCAGGAAAAGCATCCTTAACGGCATAGAACAGGTGAGCATTACCCAAAAAGCACCCTCTGAAACCGCCTACTACGGGCTGGGCGATAAGAGTGGAACCCTTAACCTCCGCGGGCAACGGCTGCAGCACTGGAATACCGACTCCTTTGGTTACGGAAAGGACACCGACCCGCTTTACCGGACCATTCCTTTTTTCTTCGGGCTTCAGGAAGGAAAAGGTTATGGGATCTTTCTGCACAATTCTTACCGTACGCACTTTGACTTTGCCCAAACCAATGATGGAGAGGTTCTGCTTAAGGCGGATGGTGGAGAAATGGACTATTTCTTTATCGCCGGCCCCGGGCTCACAGATGTTGCTCAACGCTATGCCTGGCTGACTGGCCGCCCGGAGATGCCCCCCATGTGGGCACTGGGTTTTCACCAATGCCGCTGGAGCTATTACCCGGAAGAACGGGTCTATGAAATCGCAAAGGAATTCCGGGACCGGCAAATCCCCTGCGACGCCATCTATCTGGATATCGACTATCTGGACGGCTACCGCTGCTTCACCTGGGATGAGGAGCATTTCCCCAAACCGGCAAAAATGATCAAAGACCTGCGTAATCAGGGCTTTCACACCATCGTCATGATTGACCCGGGTATTCGGGTCGACCCGGAATACCATGTGTACAAAGAGGGTATAGAAAAAGACATGTTCTGCTACCGCACCTCCGGTGAGCTTATGCGTGGCCCGGTATGGCCGCAGGATTGTGTCTTCCCGGACTTCACCCGCCCGGAAGTGCGCAAGTGGTGGGGCCCGCTCTACGAGCAATTGTACAACGAACAGGGGGTCAGTGGCTTTTGGAATGATATGAATGAACCGGCTGTCTTCAAGGTCAACATCGCTACCTTCCCGGATAATGTGCGCCACGATTACGACGGGCACCCCTGCGACCACCGCAAGGCGCATAATGTGTATGGGCAGCAAATGTCCCGTGCTACCTTCGAGGGCCTAAAAAACCTACAGCCCCAAAAGCGCCCCTTTGTCCTCACCCGGGCCACCTACAGCGGCGGACAGCGCTACGCCAGTGTCTGGACGGGCGATAATATTGCCAGTTGGGAGCACCTCCGACTGGCCAACATTCAATGCCAGCGGCTGAGCATATCCGGTTTTTCTTTCGTGGGCACAGATGTAGGAGGCTTCAGCCAGCAACCGGATGGAGAACTGTTTGCGCGGTGGATGCAGCTGGCTGCTTTTCACCCGCTCTACAGGGTGCACTCCATGGGCAACAACGTGGATGGAGCTGCCGAAGCCGATGCGGATGCCATTCACGAAGCAGAGCGTGCCAACCGTATGGACCAGGAGCCATGGTCATTCGGAGAGCCCTACACAAGCATCTCCAAAACTGCTGTAGAACTCCGCTACCAATTGCTTCCTTATCTGTATACCGCTTTCCGGCAATACACACAGGATGGCCGCCCGGTGCTGCGCAGCCTGGCCTTTGCCGATCAGGCGAATCCGGAGGTCAAAGACCGGGAGGCAGAATTCCTCTTTGGAGAACACTTGTTGGTGGTACCGGTACTGGAAGCAGGTGTTACGCAGGCCGAGGGCTATCTCCCGGCTGGCGAGTGGTACGATTACTACAGCGGAGTACGCTATCAGGGGCGGCAATTGGTAAAGAATGCCTGCGGATTGGAGCGCATCCCGCTTTATGTGAAGGCGGGGGCAGTCATCCCCCACTATCCTGTACAGCAATATACCGGTGAGAAAAACTTCGATCAAATTACTTTAAAGGCCTTTGCCGGCAACGGCCAAAGCGAGCTTTACGAAGATGCCGGCGATGGTTATGCCTATCAGGAAGAAGCTTACCGGCTTAGCAGTTTCAATATGCGGCAGGACAAGGGGCAACTTACCCTGCGACAGGTACAGACAGGGACTTACGAACCCGGCTACCTCACTTACCGGGTGGAACTCTTTGGCCTGACAGGCAAGCCCGCCAAAGCGACCTGTGACGGGGAAGACCTAAAAACAGAAGCGCTGGAGCAGGGCGGATTTGCCTGTACCCTCCCCGCTGGTTTTCATGAACTTGTGGTGCGATAGACTGTTGGAGGCAGAAAAAAGATGAGACCGCTTTTTTGGCTTTTCCTAATCACAAGTACTATGCTGACCGGACAAACTACCATTGAAACCTTCCATCCCACCCAACTCGATTGGCAAATCGTTAATGACGGTGTCATGGGGGGCATTTCCAAAAGCCGGATGACCGTAAATGCTGAGAGTTACGGGCAGTTCTCCGGTACAGTTTCACTGGAAAATAACGGTGGCTTTGCTTCCTGCCGGGCAACTGTTGAAAAGATTGACATGAGTGGGACCCGGGGCGTACGCCTTAGGGTACGGGGTGACGGGCAGCGCTATGATTTCAGGGTACGGCTGAGTGGCCCTTACAGCCGGGTCTCTTACCGGGCGGGCTTTACAGCTAATGACGGCGACTGGCATACAGTAGAATTGCCCTGGAGTGCCTTCGAGCCCACCTTTAGAGGACGAACGTTAAATGATGTGCCTCCGATTACACCTGATGACATTAGGGAGGTAGGTTTTCTAATCGCCGATAAGCAAGCCGGCCCATTTCAGTTGGAAATTGACAAAATTTCGGCCTATTTGGATTGATGCCCCTCAACCTGCTGCGCGACAGTTTGGAGGCCTGCTTCTGAAATCCAGCCATGTTCAAAGGCATGCCGGGCCACCCTAAGCGTATCGTCTGATAAGCATAACTTGCCTTCCAGATGAGGGTGGTCAGCGTACAGCGCATGTATGGTCTCGCTGTTTTTGCGGTTGGTTACATCCCGGATGTAGACAGCCAGCACCCGGCCGGGGTGAGACTCTGATAGCTGAGCATACAGTTGTGCATCGTGCTGCCCGCTATCCCCTATCAGAATGAACTTTAAATCCGGAAAGACTTCCATAAGATGCCGCGCTTTGTCCAGTTTATGCGAATGCGTGCCGCCACCTGTCCTGAAAAAGTCTTTTAACCCCGACTTGAGGGCCTGCAACAGGAAAATGCCTTTGGGGATGTTCCTGGCCTGACAAAAGTCGACCAGAAAATCATACAAATTCCACTCGCTGCTGCTGATAAAAAAAATCGGGTTGTTGCAGTCCCCTTCTTTACCTGCACAAAGGGACTGATAAAACGCAGGGACGCCCGGAAAAGGCAACCGGGTAGCCGCATTTTTGGTGAGGATCAATCTCAGCTTCCGAAAAGTCTCCGTAGCGTGGGAAACCAGAATCGTATCGTCTACATCAGAGATCACCCCAAACTCATGGGTACCATGACTGATGTAGACCTCTTCCTGGTGCTCAAGAAAAGATGGGCCCTCATCAAGCGGGTTGTGGACCCTAAATGCCACCGGGTGCCAGCCTTCCGGAAGCTTGTGCGGCCCTTCTGCCAGCAGCTCAAACTGCCCCCGCTCATCAGTCCGCACCTGATAGCTCTGCCCGTTAAACTGAATATCTACCTTTGTATCAGGGATGGTTGTACTGAGATAGCGGCTCAGCATGGCCCGCAGATTACGCCAAAGGCTATCGCCTGGCTCCGGATCATAAAGCAGGCGGTCGTCCAGTACATGCCCTCTTACGAATACCCGGTCAGGCGTACCATAACCCCGGTAAGCCAGGACCACCGGCGGGGTTTCCATACCTAACCATTTCTTTATGTTAAGGCTTATATGTCGGCTCAGTAAACTCATATTAGCGGCCAGCGCACAAGTGCAGGCCATACCGGTTTTATCTTTATGGAGAAAATACTTTTCGTAATCAACCCCATCAGCGGGGGCAATGAAAAAGAGGACTGTAAAGCAACCGTAGAAAAGTGGTGGCAACAACATCAACTCAACGGACAGTGGATGGAAACCACCGGAGAGGGTGACCTTGAACGGATCAACACCTTAATACAGGAAGAAAAACCTGAAACAGTAGTCGCCTGTGGAGGTGATGGCACCGTCAATCTCGTAGCCCGTGCCCTGCTTGGGACGCCCGTTAATATGGGGATCTTACCACTGGGCTCTGCCAACGGCCTTGCTACAGAACTCTGTATTCCCGGAAACGTGCCCAAGGCGCTCGATGTTCTGCTGGAGGGCCAACCTTTACCGCTCGACGGGTTACTTATCAACGGTAAACATCACGCGTTCCACCTCGCGGATGTGGGGTATAATGCCCGCCTGGTCCAGGAGTTCGAATCCGGCGATCAACGCGGTCAACTGGGGTACGTACGTAGCTTCCTCCGCGTCGCCCGCAACCGCCCACTGGCTAAATTCAAAATTCAGGCCGACCAGAAAATTTTCAGCCGCCGGGGCGTGATGGCTACCTTTGCCAATGCCCGCCGCTATGGCACCGGCGCTATCGTCAACCCGGATGGCCGGACCGACGACGGGCAGTTCGAACTATGCCTCTTTCTGCCCTGGCCACGTTGGTATCTGGTATGGATGAGCGTGCTGTTCTTTATTGGGCAAATCGATAAATCGCGCTACGTGAAGATTATCCCATGCCGCACCCTGCAGCTTGAGGCAGACCGCCCAATGCCATTACAGGTGGACGGGGAATTGGTGGGGGAAGCCCGTTCGATTTCGGTTGAGGTCTTGAAAGATAAGGTGCAGGTGCTTCGGCCAGCAGGGGATTGAACGGATCTGTCCATCAAGAGTATAACTCCGGTATTTGAAACCCACTCAATCCACTGCGTTAGTTCTGTCCATTAAGACAACCGCCCCTTAAAATCCTCATACCCGAAGCGCCTGACCACCTCCAGCTCGCCATTCTCCTTCCAAATACAAATGTCGGGATGCCTGACACCATTGAATGTGGTGGTCTTCACCATGGTATAGTGGATCATATCCCAAAACACCAGGCGGTCGCCCGGCTCAAGGGGGCGGTCGAAGTGGTAGGCCTGCTTATAATCGCCGGCCAGGCAGCTCACCCCCCCGATGCGGTAGGTATACGGCCCCTCCCCTGCCGGCTTACTGCCGAGAATCTTCGGCAGGTAGGGCATCTCCAGCGTATCCGGCATGTGCGCAGTGAAGGAGGCGTCAATGATAGCGGTGCGCACGCCCCGGTTTTCCACCACATCCAGCACAGTGGTCACCAGTTCCCCTGTCTCCCAGGCGATGGCGCTGCCCGGCTCCATAATGACTTCCAGCCCGGTGCGCTCGCGGAATTTTTGCAACAGCTGAATAAGATGGGGGATGTCGTACCCCTGCCGCGTCATCAGGTGGCCACCGCCAAAGTTGACCCACTTCAGCTGCGGGAAGAAGCGCCCAAAGTGGTGTTCGAAAGCCGCCAGGACTTTCTCCAAATCAAAGGAGCTCGATTCGCAGAGGGTATGGAAGTGCAGCCCCTCCACGCCTTCCGGCAAACGCTCTCCCAGCCCGTCCGGCGCGATGCCTAAGCGGGAACCGGGTGCGGCCGGATTGTAGAGGTCCGTTTCCACCTCGGAATACTCCGGGTTGACACGCAGGCCGGCGGATACCTTATGCCCGGCTTTCGCCAAATGCCCGGTGTGCCGTTCGTATTCAGCTACCGAATTGAAGGTAAGGTGGCTGCTGTACTTCAGGATTTCTTCCAGTTCGCCCGGGATGTACGCCGGTGAATAAGTATGCGCCCGCACGCCCATCTCTTCGTAAATCAGCCGGGCTTCGTGCAGGGAACTGGCTGTAGCGCCTTTCAGGTACTGCTTTACCAGCGGGAAGACCCGCCACATGGAAAATCCTTTGAGGGCCAGTATTACCGACACGCCAGCGCGCTCCTGCACGCTGCTAATGAGCTCAAGGTTGCGGCGCAGGCGGCTTTCGTCGAGCAGGAAGGACGGGGAGGGGGCTTGTGCGTAGTTGATCATGTTATTTTTTAAAGTTCCAAATCAATCCCAACTTCCTCCTGCCAGGGTAGGCCCATCTCTCCCAGCTTGTCCAGGAACGGGTCCGGGTTGAATTCTTCTACGTTGAAAACGCCGGCACCGCCCCATTGTCCGGTCAGCACCATCATAGCGCCGAGTGCAGCGGGCACACCGGTGGTGTAGGAAACGCCCTGCGCACCTGTTTCGTCAAAGGCGGCCTGATGGCTGCAGTTGTTCCAGATGTAGTAGGTCTTCTCTTTACCGTCCTTGATGCCTTTGATGCGGCAGCCGATGGAAGTCTGCCCCGTATAGTTTTCGCCCAGCCCACCGGGGTCAGGCAATACGGCTTTGAGGAATTCGAGCGGGATCACGTCCATGCCTTTATATTTCACAGGCTCAATGCCTGCCATGCCGATATTCTGAATCACGCGCAGGTGGGTCAGGTATTCCTGCCCAAAGGTCATCCAGAAGCGGGCACGCTTGAGGGTTGGGAAGTTCTTGACCAGCGACTCCAGTTCCTCGTGATAGATAAGGTAGGAATCTTTGGGACCAATGTCCGGATAGTTGAGCACCTTCATGATTTCATGAGGCTCGGTTTCCACCCACTGCCCGTTTTCCCAGTAGCGGCCTTTTTGTGTGACTTCCCGGATGTTGATCTCGGGGTTGAAGTTGGTGGCAAAGGCTTTGCCATGGTCGCCTGCGTTGCAGTCCACAATATCGAGGTAGTGCATCTCATCAAAGTGGTGCTTAGCGGCACGGGCGGTGAAGATGCTCGTCACGCCGGGGTCAAAACCACAGCCCAAAACTGCGGTCAGGCCGGCTTCCTTAAAGCGGTCCTGATAAGCCCACTGCCAGCTGTATTCAAACTTCGCCTCATCTTTGGGCTCGTAGTTGGCGGTATCGAGGTAATGAACCCCGGTTTGCAGGCAGGCCTCCATAATGGTCAGATCCTGATAGGGCAGCGCAACGTGCAACACCAATGCCGGTTGGAAGGAGTTGATCAGCGCGACAAGTTCCGGTACATTATCCGCATCCACCTGTGCGGTCTGCATTTTGGTGTGCCCGGTGGCTTTCTGTGCATCCGCTACAATAGCATCGCACTTGGATTTGGTACGGCTGGCGAGCATGATCTCGGAAAACACCTCCGGATGCTGCGCGCATTTGTAAGTAACGACCCGGCCTACTCCGCCGGCCCCGATGATGAGTACTTTTGACATTATCTATTTTTGGTTTTTATCCAATGAATGGATTGCTTCTTAATTTCCCGTTTGCATAAAGCTGGCATGCTTGAATATCTGCCTCTTCTAAATCCGGAAACGCTTCCAGGATATCAGCAATACGATCTCCGCCCGCCAGGTATTCCAAAATAGCCCCAACCGGATACCTCATGCCGCGGATACATAGCTTACTATGACAGACCTTAGGATCAATTACAATACGTTCCAGAATAGTCTCTTCTTCCATAATCCGGTATTTTACAGATATTGCACCTTCATTGCTGAAGCAGTCACACTATTAACAAAGATAAATGGGAAATAGCAACTCCAAAGCAGAAAAAATCAAAAACTTCGACCCCAACGGTGTCGGGCTGAAAAACGGCCATTTTATCGGGCTGCCTTTCGAGGAGCAGGACGCGCAGATCGTGCTGCTACCGGTGCCCTGGGATGTGACGGTTTCCTACGGGGCAGGAACGGCTACCGGGCCAGCCAATATCCTCGAGGCATCTCCGCAGCTCGATCTTTACGACCCGGATGTACCGGAGGCATGGAAGATGGGCTTGTTTATGCGGCAGCCCGACGAATCCTGGCTCCATCGTTCTCAGGAACTCCGGCCAGGTGCCGCCCGCTACATCGAGCAGCTGGAAGAAGGGCTACCTGTGGATGAGGCTACGCTCACGCACATCAACAAAGCCTGCACCGAACTCAAAGCCTGGGTGAAAGCAGAAACCACTGCCCTGCTCGAACAGGGCAAAGCCGTTGGCATAGTGGGGGGAGAGCATAGCGTGCCCCTTGGCTTTCTGGAAGCCCTTTCCGAGCGCCATCCGGGCTTTGGTGTACTGCAAATTGATGCGCACATGGACCTCAGGGCCGCCTACGAGGGCTTCACCTACTCCCATGCCTCTATTTTCTATAATGCCCTCCGGTTGGAAGGACTGGCACAACTCACACAGGTGGGCATACGCGACTACTGTGAGGCAGAAGCAAAACTGGCAGATCAGGATAGCCGCTGTACGGTATTTTTCAATCACGACCTCAACAGACGGGCTTTTGAAGGCACCTCCTGGGCTACCTTATGCCGGAAGATCACAGACACCCTGCCCGAAAAAGTGTATATCAGTTTCGATATCGACGGGCTATTGCCGGAACTCTGCCCGCATACCGGCACCCCTGTTCCCGGTGGGCTTACGTTTGATCAGGCGATTTATCTGCTACAAACAGTGGTGGAAAGCGGGCACACCATTATCGGCTTCGACCTTTGCGAAACCGCCGGACATCCTCACGAATGGGACGCCAATGTCGGGGCACGCGTACTGTATAAACTCGCTAACCTCATGGGCAAAAGCCAGGGGCTGCAAACCGGTTAAGGAACACCGGGAACTTTATGCTTTGATTTTCTGTTAGTTATGGTGTAAGGGGCAATTGTGCTGTCACTTCAAACTTCTGACAAGTATGCTTATTCTCACCCGGAGCCTGGCTCCGACGGACAGCGTTGCCCAATTTTTTTGAATAGAAAATCGAATCTATGCTCATTATTGATGTAAAAAGCGGAGAAAATATTGACCGCGCCCTGAAACGCTACAAGCGGAAGCACCGTAAAGTAGGCGTCCTTCAGGAAGTCCGTAGGCGCAAACATTTTACCAAACCCTCTGTGGAACGCCGCAAAGAAGTGCTCAAAGCAGCATATATCTTAAAGAAACAAGAGGATGAAAACTAGTAGTTCATCCCTGAAGACCGCCCACTGAGGCGGTTTTTTTATGCCCCACGGTTAGCCAGGCCCCACTTTAGAATGCCTTCCAAAACCGGTTCCAGAGACTGTCCTTTCTCCGTCAGCCGGTATTCTACGCGCGGCGGCACTTCCGGGTAAGCGTCCCTGCATACCAGTCCATCCTCCTGCAACTCTTTAAGTTGCTTGGACAATATCCGGTCTGAAACCTTCCCTACCCGGTCGCGCAGGGTGCCAAACCGTACCGGCCCTTCCGATAGCTGCCAGATGATGGCTGCCTTCCACCGCCCCCCTATCATGGATAAGGTATAAGTTACCGGGCACTGTAGTAGCTCCTGCTCATTCTCGTAGTTGGTGGAGGTCACTTTTCTTTCTTCCATAGCTTGGTAGTTTGACGGGAATAAATGATACCATTTTCTTTAGTGAATCAAAATGGTATCATTTATTTTCATCACTTACAAATTTGTTAGCACATCAAAACTTACAAAAGGTAAGTAAAGCTATTACTTTTGTAGCGAACAACAAAAAAGAACTATGAAAATCGCATTATTTGGAGGAACCGGAGGCACAGGGAAGGAATTTCTAAAAAAGGCTTTGGAGGAAGGCTATCAGGTTAAGATGCTGGCCCGCACCCCCTCAAAAGTAAGTACAAATTCGCCTCAGCTGGAAATTGTAAAGGGCGATGTGCTCAACGCAGGAGACGTAAGCCGGACGGTGGAAGGTACGGACGTTGTGGTTAGTCTTTTCGGACATGTTAAAGGGTCACCCAAATGGCTGCAAAGCGACGGCACTTTTAATATTTTAAGTGCAATGAAGACTTATGGCGTAAAAAAAATCATCAGCTTGTCGGGGGGCGGACTGCCTTTTGAGAAAGACCAGCCAAAGTTTCCGGACAAGCTCATCCGGTTTATCATGAAAGTAGCGGTACCCAAGGTATTGAATGACGCTGTACGCCATGCCGAAGTTTTGAAGGAAAGCGGTCAGAAATGGGTGATTGTCCGCGGACCACGCCTGACGGACGAGCCCGAGAAGGGATCCTACCGCGTAGGGTGGGTAGGCGTCAATGCCAGTACCAGTATCGGGCGGGCTGATTTAGCAGATTTTATACTTACACAAGTGGGAAGTGATGAGTACATTCACCAAATGCCTTTTGTAAGCTACTAGAAATTTGGTACCTTAAAATACCGAAAATATTAAACATGAATATCCTCATTACCGGCGCTACAGGGACCGTAGGAAAGTCCGTTGTCCGTTATCTTCAGCAAGCTTCATCAGAGCATCGTCTGTTTTTTGCGGTGAGGCGTCCTGCGATTGCACGCCATGAGATTGCTGCCAAGACCTGGCAATTAAGACAATTCGATTTTGAGGATATTTACAGTTATCAGCCCGCGCTGAAGGATATCGACCGGCTTTTTTTACTCCGTCCACCCAATCTGACTGACATCAAAGGGTATATTTTGCCCTTGCTGAAAGCTGCTGTTAAAGCGGAAGTAAAGCTGATCGTCTTTTTGTCCATTCAGAGTGCAGATAAAAACAAGTGGACGCCTCACTATAAAATTGAACAAGCCATTGAGCAGAGCGGGCTGAATTACATTTTTCTGCGCCCTGGTTTTTTTATGCAAAATTTCCTTCAGGAAATCAAAGAAGATATTGTGCAGCGCAATGAGATTTTCGTACCGGCAGGGAGCAATCGCTTTTCTTTTATTGATACGGAAGAATTAGCCGAAGTGGCTGCAAGAGTATTGCTTGAAGGGACTGATGCGCCTCAAAAGTATACGCTTACGGGCACGTCTCCTATGGATTACTACCGGGTAGCCACTATAGCATCAGAATCACTGGACCGCCGAATACGCTACAGCAACCCTAATCCGCTGTGGTTTATCATTAAGAAACTAATCCGGGGGCGCAAGCTGATGTTTGCCTTTATACAGGTGGTGCTCTACCGGTTCAACCGGGTCCCTCCTTCGGATCAGTACCGGCATACATTGCAACGCCTGCTTCACCGTCCTCCCAAATCGCTCAACACCTTTTTCCTGGAGCATAGAGATGAACTAACGCCTTAGCTCATTTACTGTTCCAGCAGCAAGTAAGACCAGGGATTGAGGTTCATGCTCATTTCCGGGGTAAGCTTAACGGTGCTGTTTGCAAAGACGTTGGTGTATTCCCCGGCCAGGTCTTTCTGGCTCAGGGTGAAGGTTTGAGGCTCCTCGCTCAGGTTGAGCAAGACCACTACCTGATGCGCCCCTTTTACGCGCCGGTAGGCGTAGATTTCTTCCGTTGCATTTTCAACGGTAATGCGCTCCAGGACACCGCCGGCAAGCCCGTTGCCCAATGCCGGGTTGCTGTGCTTCAGATCGAGCAGTGTTTTATAAAACCTTGTCTTTTTGAACCCATTCCAGGGGATGGTATCTTTTTCAAAAAACTTCAGGCGGTGATTGAGCCCGGCTTCCTGCCCGCTGTACATCAAAGGCATGCCATCAATGGTAAAGGCCAGAACAGCCATAGCATCTGCTGCGGGCCCCATGCGCTCCTCTATAGTGCCTTGCCATGAGTTCTCATCATGGTTCGTTAGAAAGTTCATAAAGTAGCCCCGGTTGTATACTTCTGCTTTTTTAGCCAGGACCGTATCAATAGCTAGTGGAGACCGCTCGCCTTTGGCAATGGCGTTCATCAGATGGTGAAATTCCCAGCCATAATTCATAGCGAACCATTCCTCATTCCGGTGAGGCGGATGGTCAGACTCTGCCAGCATAAACAGCCCGGGGTTTGCGGCTCTCAACCGTGGAACTGCCTGTGCCCAGAAATCATCGGGCACTTCTCCCGCCACATCACAACGAAATCCATCTACACCTACCTCTTCCAGCCAGAATAACATCTCACCGATCATAGCTTCTCGAAGCGCTGCATTATCATAATTCAAATCGGCTACATCAGTCCAGCCCCAGGATTCTCCGGTTTTCGGATCAACAGGGTCTATCACATTGCCCATGCTGTCCTGAGTATAGTACTCGGGATGCTCGGTAATCCAGGGATGATCCCAACCGGTATGATTGGGTACCCAATCCAGAACCACCCGCATGTCCATGTCGTGAATGGTTTTCACCAATGCCTTAAATTCTTCCATTGTACCAAAAGCAGGGTTCACTGCCGTATAATCCGCAACGGCATAATAACTGCCCAGGCTGCCTTTGCGCCGGGCCTCAGAAATGGGGTACACAGGCATAAACCAAAGAATATCCACCCCCATTTCCTTCAGGCGGGGCAGGTGTTTGGCAAAAGCCTCCAGCGTACCCGAAGGCGTATATTGCCGTACATTGACTTCGTAGATATTTGCCCGTGCCGCCCACTCAGGTGTGGCAGCAGAAGGCAGCAGATCCGGCTGTTCCATAGGCTCAGATGAATTGTCAGCTTCAGCCTCTCCCCCGCTACCGCAGGCAGACAGAGAAAGTACAGTCAGAAGAAAGAACAGGCTTCTCATGGTAATAGAATTTAAGACCAGTTATTCAGCAACACCAAACTGCTGTCGGGTGGGTCGGGTCAGCAAGCTGATTGCTTTAAGAATAGCCCCTTCCGTTTTTGAATCTTTGATGCCTGCCCAGGTCATCGTATCATTTTCCTGATTAATGCCCTGTATCTCCCATTGTTCATCCTGACGGTCGTCAATATTATCAAACTGCAATATCTTCTTACCATCCTGATTCAGCAGGCGCCAGGAGCCATGGCCTGTTTTATCTTCCCAGCGGCCCGTTTCGTAGGTGCCATCTGCAGACAACTTAAACCAGCGCCCCTTATTGGCCAGGCGAGTCGCTTTATCATCTACAACATAGTATTCCCACACCCAGAAATCGGTGGTCAGGGTATTAACCAGTGCAGAGGGCTCCGCTGCTACCGGAGGCTGAAAGGAACCTTTCATAGCTATTCCTTCGCCGGATGTATTCGTTTCAGCTGCCGTTGGCGCTGAGGTGGTTTCCGTACCGGCCTCACCTGCAGGTTTATCGTCTGTACAGGCCAGTAATCCAAAAATCAAAAGCAAAGACCAGCTTAATCGTCTCATATCGCGAAGATGGTTTAAATTTTGGTCGGGAAGATAAAATGAAGCCCCCACTTTACAAAGTAGGGGCTTAAGGTTTGTTTTAACAGAACAGGTGAATTAACACTACCCCTGCCGGTGTACCACTGCGGCTTCAACCGTACCGTTGGCAGGCAGCTCCCGGCGCTCGCCATAGAGCATAATTTCCAATGGCTTATTGGTATGATTGATGATTTGCGTTTGCTCTCCGGCTACTTTTACCTCCAGATAGTACCCCCGGAAGCGCACCTTAAAGGCGTAAGATTGCCAGTTTTTGGTAATGAACGGGCTGAACTGCACCGTATCATTAAAGACCCGCATACCACCGAAGCCTTTGACGAAAGCCATCCATGTACCTGCCATACTTGTAATGTGGCAGCCGTCTTCGGTATCGTTATTGTAATCATCAAGGTCAAGGCGGGCGGTGCGCAGGTACATCTCGTAGGCTTTCTCCTCCCGGCCCAGCAGTGCGCCAAGGATCACGTGCACGCAGGGGGACAGTGATGACTCATGCACGGTGCGTGGCTCATAGAAGTCGAAGTTACGGCGGATGGTATCCGTATCGAAGTGGTCTTCGAAGAAATAAAGCCCCTGCAATACATCGGCCTGCTTAATAAAGACCGAGCGCAGGATACGGTCCCACGACCAGTTTTGGTTAATGGGGCGGTCTTCCGGTTTCAGGTCATCCACCGTGAGCAGTTCCTTGTCGAGGAAGCCATCATGCTGCACTAAAATGCCAAGCTCATCGTCCTTCGGCAGGTAGATATTACCGGCAATGTCTTTCCATTTTCCGGTCTCGGTGTTCCGGTAGAATTTGATCTTTTCTTCAATCTCCTGGTAGCGCTCCGGGTGGTTTTGCGCTACGTATTCAATAGCCTCCATTGCATACTCCAAACACCACTTGGCGATGTAGTTGGTGTACCAGTTGTTGTTGACGTTGTTCTCATACTCGTTCGGGCCGGTAACGCCGTGCATCATGTACTGTCCGTTGCGCTTGGAGAAATGCACCCGCTGTGCCCAAAAGCGTGCAATGCCGATGAGGACTTCCAGCCCGTACTCGCTGAGGTACTCCTGCTCGCCGGTGTAGCGGATGTAATCATAAATCGCGTAGGCAATGGCGCCATTCCGGTGAATTTCCTCAAAGGTGATCTCCCATTCATTGTGGGATTCCTCGCCGTTCATCGTCACCATGGGGTAAAGCGCAGCACCGTCGGTGAAGCCGAGTTTTTCGGCGTTTTCGATGGCTTTTTGCAAATGCTTGTACCGGTAGACCAGCAGGTTGCGAGCCACGGACTGATCAGCGGTAGCCAGGTAGAAGGGGAAGCAGTAGGCTTCGGTATCCCAATACGTGCTGCCCCCGTACTTCTCGCCGGTGAAGCCTTTCGGGCCGATGTTCAGGCGCTCATCCTCGCCGGTGTAAGTTTGGTACAGCTGGAAAATATTGAACCTGATGCCCTGCTGAGCGGCTACATCGCCTTCGATGCGTATATCCGCTTCTTCCCATTTATTGCCCCAGGCAATAGCCTGCTCGCGTAGCAGGGACTGGAAGCCTTCTTTATAAGCTTCCTTCACCGCCGCCTTGCAGCGGTCCATCAGTTCTTTTTTCTTATAATTGAGAGAGGTGACGTTGGCGGCATACTTGTAAATGACCGTGGTCTCCCCCTCTTTGCAGGCCAGGTCTACCGAACAGGCCACATATTTCTCCTTTTCGATGCGGTAGGCGTCGAAGTCCACTTCCTTTCCGCCCTGCTCGATGCTAAACTTCATGCCCGTGCAAGCCTGAAAAGCGGTTTTCTTCGTTTCAGCTGTCACATAGCCCTGCCGGCGCTTGACCTTCTTGTCGACCTCCACCCAGAATTTCTCATCGTAGTTGGAATCTTCGTTTTCGACGTCAAAATCCACGTAAGGCGTAATATTGATGGGGCTGGAAAAGTCCAGAGGCGTGATGCGATACTCCAGGGCGGCAATCTCATCGCGGACGATGCTGCAGAAACGTTTAGCTTCCACCTTCACCCGCCGGCCGCTCTTCATTTTTGCCTTAAAGGTACGCAGCAGGTAGCCTTCCTTCATATTCAGCTCGCGGCGGAAGTCTTCCACTTTGCATTCTGCGAGGTCAAGGGCTTCCCCGTCAAAGTCGATATTGATGCCCGCCCAGCTGGAAGCGTTGAGTACTTTGGCAAAGTATTCCGGATAGCCGATCTTCCACCAGCCTACCTTGGTTTTGTCGGGATAGTAAATGCCCGCCAGGTAGTTGCCCGGCAGCGTATCGCCGGAGTACTGCTCCTCGAAGTTGGCGCGTTGCCCGAAGCGGCCGTTACCGATGCTGAAAATACTTTCGGAAATACGGTTGTATTCCGGGATGAAGCCTTCTTCGATAATGCTCCACTCATCGTGTTTCAAATATTCCTTCATATTGGTTTAGGCTTTTCGTGTTATTGAATGGCTGCTGCGGGCAGGGCCTGCAGGATATCGTTAGGGGTGAGGTTTGTAAAATCAGGTACCACATGATGGGCGTGCTTCAGGTTGTCGCCACCTACGCCGACGGCATAGAAACCGCCGGAAAGCGCAGCGTCCACGCCTTTTTCGGCATCTTCAAAAACCACGCATTCGTTGGGTTTCAGCCCCATGGCCTCCGCGCCCATCTCAAAAACCTGTGGGTCAGGTTTGCTGCGGGTGAGTTTGTTGCCATCGATGATGACTTCGAAGCGGTCTTTCAATCCGATTTGCTCAAGGATAGTAGTGGCGTTCTTGCTGCTTGAGCCTACCGCCAGTTTCAGCCCTTGTGCCTCAGCAGCGTCCAGGAAGGGCAGGATGCCTTCCAGTATTTCGGAATCGTCCATCTTCAGAATGTACTCCCGGTACCACTCGTTCTTTTGGGTAGCCAGCTCCTGCTTTTCGGCCACTGTTTTTTCCACGCCGCCCCATTCCAGGATAAGGTCGAGAGATTCCATACGACTGACCCCTTTGAGCTTCTCGTTTTCTTCTTCGGTAAAATCCGAGCCCACTGCATTTGCCATTCGCCTCCAGGCGATAAAGTGATATTTGGCGGTGTCTACAATCACACCGTCCAAATCAAAAATAAAAGCTTTGATCATGCTTAACTATTCGTATTTGCGCCCTAAGATAAGGGATTTTTTGAGGGCGGGAAAGGATAGTGTTTTAATTACACTTAGAAAACAAATAATGTAAAACTAGCAGAATTTCCCGAACGACTTAATTGTGACGCGTTACTCATTTCGGTATCATCTTAAGTGTACCTGTCAAACAATTTCAAGAATACCGTGCTGCTCACTCTCGCTTAATGCCAATATTTGCTGTCGATTACGAATAATCAATTCCTGAATATGACTAGTAGATTGGTTACCAATCCTAAGTAAAACGATTTTCGGCGGAAATCCTTTTTGGGCTAAAAAGTGATAAAAATCGTCGTCATTTGTCACAATAATAGCATCATTAGCTTTCGCCCAATTCCATATTTCGATATCACTAGCTGGTATAGGAAGCCCGCACTTTTCTACATGATGGATTTGTTCGAAGTGAGGCGTAAGCAACCTTATTAGTCGCCAGGAAATATTGGCATCTAACAATAAATTCATTTCAGGCAGCTATGATCTGAGAAACCTGCTCTCTATAAGCTGCAAAGGATAATGCAGCCAAAATATGCTCCTGACGGAGAGAAGGAAAGTCATTCAAAATATCCTCATAACTCATACCTGATGCCAGCCATTGCAAAATATCTCCAACAGCAATTCTAGTCCCTTTAATGCAAGGCTTGCCAAAGCGGATATTAGGATTGATACTTATGTATTGTTGAAGGTTTTCCATTTTTATATTTACTATTCACTTGATTGAAACTATAATAGAGTCAAGATAATTCATTCCAGACTAAAAACAAAGTCTCAACAGTTGCCTGTTTTTGGATTATACTGACTTCAGGATGTTTTCAACTTAAAGACATCTTTGAAAAAGAAACAGCCAAGGCTGAGGTTGAGCTTTAAGCATGGAAGCGCAAATGTAAAAGCTTCGAAAAACCTACTAAAAGCCCAACATCAACCCTGACATGTCTGATAGACTTGAGTGCTTAAATCACCCCCAGCTCCTTCCCCACCTTCGTGAAGGCAGCAATCGCCTTATCCAGGTGCACCCGGTCATGAGCAGCCGACAGTTGAGTCCGGATACGGGCTTTGCCTTTAGGCACTACCGGATAGAAGAAACCAATCACGTAGATACCTTCATCGAGCAGGCGGTTGGCGAAGTCCTGCGACAGCTTGGCATCGTACAGCATAATGGGCACAATAGGCGCCTCCCCGGGCAGAATATCGAAACCAGCAGCAGTCATTTCTTTGCGGAAGTAGGTGGTATTGTCCTCCAGCTTGTCGCGCAGCTCCGTAGACTTGCTCAGGATGTCAAACACCTCAATGGAAGCGCCTACAATTGCCGGTGCCAGGGTATTGGAAAACAGGTACGGGCGGGAACGCTGCCGCAGCATGTCCACAATTTCTTTCTTTGCGGCCGTAAAGCCACCGGAAGCACCGCCCAGCGCCTTGCCAAGCGTACCGGTGATGATGTCCACCCGGCCCATAACGTTATGGAATTCATGGGTACCCCGGCCGGTCTTGCCGATAAAGCCGGTGGCGTGGCAGTCATCGACCATTACCATGGCGTCATACTTGTCTGCCAGGTCGCAAATTTCATTCAGTTTAGCAATATCCCCATCCATAGAAAACACCCCATCTGTAGCGATCAGGCGGCGGCGGGAAGACTGCGCTTCCTTAAGTTTTTCCTCCAGGTCAGCCATATCGCTGTGCTTGTAGCGGTAACGGGCAGCTTTGCACAGACGGATCCCATCAATAATAGAGGCATGGTTAAGCTCATCCGAAATGATGGCGTCCTCCTTAGTTAGCAGGGGTTCAAATAATCCGCCATTGGCATCGAAAGCCGCTGCGTAGAGGATGGTGTCTTCCATGCCCAGGAAGTCGGCGATTTTGCGCTCCAGCTCCTTGTGGATGTCCTGTGTGCCGCAGATAAACCGCACGCTAGACATCCCGAAACCATGGGTATCAATAGCATCCTTGGCGGCTTTGAGGATATCCGGATGAGACGATAGCCCGAGGTAATTATTGGCACAAAAGTTCAGGACTTCCCCAGTGCTCTGTGTCTTGATAGCCGCTGATTGCGGCGTCGTGATGATCCGCTCTTCCTTGTACAGGCCGGCTTCTTTGATTTCGCTCAGTTCCTGCTCCAGGGCAGGCTCTACATTTTTATACATAAGTTGAAGTTGAGTGCTTTAAGAATTAAAATTACAATGCTGCGGATGCCATTTCCCGCAAATTAGCAAGCATATCCCTGGTCATGCCCGGAAGGTCATAGGCAGGCTTCCAGCCCCAGTCCGCCCGCGCCTCTGCGTCATCAATATTTTCCGGCCAGCTTTCGGCAATCTTTTGCCGGAAATCGGGCTCGTAGGCGACTTCAAAACCGGGCACTTCTGCCTGTATGGCAGCAGTAATTTCAGCGGGTGTGAAGTTCATGCCAGAGATGTTGTAGGAAGTCCGGATTTTGAGCTGTTCTGCCGGCGCATCCATAATCTCAATGGTCGCCCGAACGGCATCATCCATGTACATCATGGGCAGGCGGGCGTGATCAGCCAGGAAACAGGTATAGCGCTCCCCGCGAAGGGCATGGTGGAAGATATCCACTGCATAGTCCGTGGTGCCGCCCCCTGGCATCGACTGATAGCCCACAATGCCCGGATAGCGGACGGAGCGGACATCCACGCCGAATTTTTGGTAGAAGTAGTTGCCCCAATGCTCGCCGGCTACCTTACTGATACCATAAACGGTCTGCGGCTGCAGTACCGCATGCTGGGGCGTGTCAATTTTGGGCGTTTCCCCACCGTACACTGCAATAGAGCTGGGGTTGAAGACTTTGCAGCCAAATTTTTTAGCCGCTTCCAGGACATTGAACAGGCCCGACATATTGACCTCCCAGGCCCACTGTGGATTCAGCTCGCCTTTGGCCGATAGAATAGCAGCGAGGTGATAAATTTGAGTAACGCCCCTGCTCCCGACAAGCTCAAACATCGCATTGCGGTCGAGCACATCAAGGGTTTCGAAAGGAAAATCGTAAGCAGCTGGCTCGCGGATGTCTGTAGACAGGACATTGGCAGTGCCAAACTGTTTACGAAGGGCTTGTCCGAGCACCGTGCCGATCTGGCCGTTTGCGCCCGTAATGAGGATGGTTTCGGTTTTCATATAATTTGGTCAGTGCTATAAAATACTGTGGCTGATACATGGTTAGTTGAATCGCCTACAGTTTAATAACGCAGCAATACAGCTGCGGTTTTTACTGATCTTATTCCGGGTCCGGAACGGCATCCAGGAACCGGTAATGCTTTGCTTCATAATCCATCCAGCAGCAATAATTCTCCCGCCCGTTGGTCACCATCAGGTAGGGAACCTGCAGGCTGGAATTATACCAGGAGACCTGCTCAAATACGGCCTGACTAATCTTTACCTGCGGGGCCTTACACTCAATGAGCAGGTAGGGCTTTACGTCTTTATCATAAACCAGCAGATCAAACCTGCGGTCCAGGGTATTGACTTTCAGCCCCCGCTCCATAGAAATGCGGTTGCTGTTGTACCCCCGTTCCTGCAAGAGGTACTCCACCACCAACTGCCGGACCATCTCTTCGGGCTGCAATACCAGCCACTTTTTGCGGATGCGGTCAAAAATAAGCCGTTTATCGGCTTGCCGCTTCACCCGAAGCTGATCTTTGTAACGGAGTAAGTCAATATTTATCTCCATGCAGCCCGGTTATCGTACGATTACTTTTTCCTGTCGCAGCACCTGTCCCTGTGGGCCCCGAAGACAAATCCAGTATATACCGGCTTGTTTAGGCAATGTTATCGTACTTCGTCCGGATCGTACCGGTTGCTGACCCAACTCCTGCCCGGCGGCATTATACCAGGCGACTGAAAGGGCCTCTTGCTGTCTAACTCCGGTGATGGAGACCTCTACGGCCGATTGAGTAGGATTGGGGAAAACGCTAAAGCCATAGGTGCCTTCTGCTTCCTCATCAGAGGTCAGCAGCCAGGCATCAAACAACGCCTGCAGGGAATCAATAGGCTCCACGCCAGCGGGCGCTTCCGCTACATTGAGCTCCAGCCAGGGGTTATCCGGATCGTCGTCTGGCTTAAACACCCGCAAAAAGGCAGAAGTGGAAGACGTACCGGCATCCAGGCAGCGGGCATCTGCTCCGGGGATATTGGCGCCCTGCATGGCGGCCATAAGCCGTTCTGCGAGCGTACCCTCTGTATTTAGGAAACCGGCTTCCATGCCATCAAGCACTTCGGGCCCAATCAGGATATTCCCCTGAATAGCGTAAGTTTCCCCCAAGAGGTGCCCTTTCCACGTATCGACATTCTGACCGGTAAAGGCAGCAACTTCAGGTGCCCCATTCTCATTGAGCGCCGCAATTCCGTATTGGCGGAACTCAGGGTCAAAGCTCGGAGAAAAACAGGCATCATTCGCCACCAGCCAGTCGATGACTTCCTGTGGGGTATTGCCTTCAGACAAGCGAGCCACTCCGTTATCCAAATTGATGTGGGGGTTGATGCAGATGTGAGCTTGTGCATTTACCCCGCCTCTGCCCGGAATAATCCCACTTAGCAAAATCACCCCGCCCAGGCTGCCAATGCCTTCCACACAGGTGGCACCGGCACTGGCTACCTCACCCGTAGCCGGATCAACCGCCACAATGGAGAAGGTATCCTGTGACCAGGCACTTTGTAAAATCAAAAGGGACAGCACCCCTATCCAAATTATCGATTTCATAACTCTATTTGATGATTAGTTTCCGGCTTATAGTTTCTAATCCATCGGTCAGCTGAAGCCAGTAAGCACCAGCAGCTAACTGCAAACGAGGCAGTGCAAAGGTATGTTCCCCGGCTGACAGTGCCCCGCTGAATATATTGCGCACCCGCTGCCCGTTGCTATTCATGAGCGCCAGCTGAGCATTGGTTACTGTATGTTGAAGCGCAAGAGATACCGTCATATCAGACACTGCCGGGGTGGGGAAAACCTGAAGAGCAGCGCGGGATGCCAAATCAGGAGCAGCGGTAAGCATCGTCTCCCGTACCTGATTGGTGTTGAGTACCTCAAACCCTGTGGCATTGCCGCGCCAAAGCACAGCGGCTACGATGAGGCTGTTGCTCCCCAGGTTATCCGTATTGATCTCCTGTGCCTGCAGGTCAGTGATGGCTATGCTGTAGCGCTTTTCCACCTCATCGCCCGCATTCGCGCCACCACTTGCGATGGTTTCTCCAAAAGCTGTACCCGTCATGGAATGGCGTAGGATGTTTTTGTGCTCTGCCATAGCGCCCTGACCGGATTGCGTAGCAATGACGTCAGGCTCGATGAGATAGACCGCCAGATTAACCGATTCTCCGTCAATGCCTTCGAAGAAATGCGTCTTGGTCTGCACGATAAGGCTGTCCTCCGTGACTTGTGCCAGCAGGCCCGTTTGAGCTACGGGTGCCATTTCGTTGAAATCATCAACAGCGGCGGCGGCGTCTTGACGAACCGTTGCAATATTAGTGCTCGTAACGCCCAGGTTTTCCGTATTCAGGAAGAATACCGGCTGCCCAAAGCCCCCGAGTGTGGTGGTAAGTTCATTAGAGACGCTATTGGTCAGGATGCTGCTGCCAAAGTGGGCGGCTATAACCAGTGCCTCCGACTGATTATCCGCCAGCAGGTCACGGAATAGTTCCCAACCGTAGCCACCGCATTTTGGGCACCAGGTCGCCGTACGCTTGGTGATCAACGGGTGATGAGTCTGCGGGACTTCAATCTCCTGTGCCAGCAGCGGCAGGGTCAAAACAAACAGGCAAAAAAGTAGCAATGATCGTTTCATAGCAAGCTGTATTTTGAGTCAAAAGTACGGGGAATTCCGGCAATAAAAAACCATGGGGCTACACTTCCAGCCCATGCCAGCGCTGAGAACGCATGTACCACAAGACGATGCCCATCATCACAATCCAGTACAGAATCTCGGAGGCCCACGCCCAGGGTAGCCCCAGGCTGGTATGGTTGACGACGATGTAGATGTACGCCAGGTAAACCGCTGCGCAAATGGTTTGAATGATCAGCCCGAAGAAAGTCGCTCCCGTCCCTGCCAGCCCATTGAAGTAAACGCTGCCAATGCTGAAAGCGGTGAGAATGCCCACCAGCACATAAAAGACTGGCTGCGCTTCGGTGATCAGTGACATGTCAGCCCCGCCCAGGAGCGGGTACAGCAGTTCGTGCGGGTAAAGGACCACCGGAAGAGTCAGCACCATCGTAGTCAGCCAGCAGATTTTGGCTGTCTTCCAGATGATCGGAACGACCGCCTGCCGCTTGCGCTGCCCTATGAAGTTGCTCACCAGCGTATTCACCCCACTGGCAAAGCCCCAGGTGGGAATAGACAGGATGAGGTAGACCATGCGTACCAGGTTCGTGATGGCCAGTTCGCGTTCGCCCAGGTTTTCTACAATACCGAAGAAGACGAACCAACTGCCCAGCCCGACAAAAGACTGCGCCACAATCGGCAGGGCCAGCTTGTACTGCTGTTTGATGAGCTCCAGGTCTACGTTGGGCAGTTTGAACAGCCGGTAGCGGTGCGCTTCCCGGTCAAAGAAAATGTATACCATAAATACCACAAAGGCAACAATCTCCGCGATTGTGCTCGCCAGCCCGGCCCCCGCAATGCCCATAGCCGGCAAGCCCCAGTGCCCGAAGATCAGCCCGTAGTTGAGCGCAATATTGACAATGCCCAGAATAATAGTATCCACAATAATAAAGGTGGTCCTGGCCACCCCGGTATACAGCGCAATTACAGCCACCCCGGTATAACTGAAAAAGACGCCCCAGGAGCGGGTATCCAGGTATTCCAGGCTTTTCGTGAAAACGACTTCCGAATTGACAAACAGCCCGAAAAAGTAGTAGCAGCCGTACTGCATGATAAAAAACATGACCACTGCCAGCGCCAGCTCGAAGTAGACCATAGAGTAGAACGTCCGCCCCACTTCTTCCAGGGTGCCTTCTCCTGCCCGGCGCGCGATCATAATCTGCCCGCCCCGTGAGAACCCATAGCCAATGGCAGCGATGACCAGATAGAAGACGCCTACGAAGCCAATAGAGGCAAAGTCCTCCTCGCTCAGGTGGTACAAAAACACGCTATCGCTAAGCGCCACCACGTTCTGTGCGGCGCTGCCCAACATGATAGGAGCCGAAATGGAGAGGATCTGCCGATATGACGTGCGTAGGCGCATGGGTGGCAAAAGTAGGCAGGCAGAAAATGATTAGCACTAATTTACCCTCAATTTTCAAAATTTTCCTGCAATCTTTGATACTTACATTCATTTATCGTGTCTCTTACTAAACTTTCACCGGACCTTAATTTTTAATCATGAGATTATCTACTTTCCTGATGGCGCTAATGCTAACGGCTGCGCCGCTGTCCTGCGGGAACGACCCCGCTGGCCAAACCGAAAAAACAACCAGCAAGATGTACGAAAAAACCGGGCTTGAACTTCCACAAGCCGCCAAAAAACCTAAAGAACTTACCATTCACGGGGATACACGCATAGACGACTACTACTGGCTCAACCAAAGGGAGGACGAAGAAGTACTCGCCTATCTGAATGCGGAAAACACTTACACCAAAAGCATGATGAGCCACCTGGATACCTTCCAGGAAAAGCTCTATCAGGAAATCATTGGCCGGATTAAGCCGGATGATACCTCCGTACCCTACAAGGATAATGGCTATTTTTATATTACCCGGTTCGAAAAAGAAAAGGAGTACCCGATTTACAGCCGCAAAAAAGGCAGCCTTGATGCCCCGGAGGAGATTATGCTCAACGTCAATGAACTGGCGGAGGGTTTTGATTACTTCAATATTGGCGGTCGGGAAGTCAGCCCCGACAACCGCCTGCTGGCCTACGGGGAAGACACCCTAAGCCGCCGAATTTACACCCTCCGCTTCAAAAATCTGGAAACCGGAGAGATGCTGCCCGACGCCATCCCCGGCACTACCGGAAGTGCGGTGTGGGCCAATGATAACGAAACGGTATTTTACACCCTCAAGGACGAGACCACGCTGCGCAGTCATAGGGTCATGCGCCACCGCCTCGGCACACCAATTGAGGAAGATGTGGAAGTCTACAGTGAAGACGATGCCACCTTCCTGACATTTGCCTACAAAACCAAATCGGATAAATATATCGTAGTGGGCTCCTATGCTACCCTTAGCCAGGAATACCGGGTTCTGGACGCCAATAAGCCTGAAGGGGAATTCCGCATTATTCAGCCCCGGGAACGCGGGCTGGAGTACAGCATAGCCCACTTTGGCGGCCATTTTTACATCCGGACCAACCTGGATGCCCAAAACTTCCGGCTCATGAAAACACCGGAAGAAAAGACTACAAAGGATAACTGGGAAGAAGTCATCCCCCACCGCAAAGATGTGCTGCTGGAAGACATGGAAATCTTCAAGGACTACCTCGTGCTCTCTGAGCGCAAGGCCGGCATCACTCAGCTACGGGTACGCCCTTGGGAAGGTGAAGAGCACTACATCGACTTCGGGGAGGACGCCTATCTGGCTTACACGTCCGTCAATCCGGAATTTGATACTAAAATTCTGCGCATTGGCTACACGTCCATGACTACCCCCAATACCACTTACGACTACGACATGGAAGGGCGGACCTTCGAACTGCTCAAGCAGCAGGAAGTGGTCGGCGGCTTCAACCCGGAGGAGTACCAATCAGAGCGGCTGATGGTCAAAGCCCGGGACGGCGTGGAAGTGCCCGTCTCCATGGTGTACCGCAAAGGCTTCAAAAAGGATGGCACTCAGCCGCTGCTGCTCTACGGCTACGGTTCCTACGGCAACAGCATGGAGCCCTACTTCAGCTCAGTGCGCCTTAGCCTGCTCGACCGGGGCTTCGCCTATGCTATTGCCCACATTCGGGGCGGGGAGGAAATGGGCCGCCACTGGTACGAAGATGGCAAGTTGCTTAACAAGAAAAACACCTTTACTGATTTCATTGACGTTGCAGACCACCTCGTTGCGGAAAACTACACCAGCAAAGAGCAGTTGTTTGCCATGGGCGGCAGCGCTGGCGGCTTGCTGATGGGCGCGGTAATCAATATGCGCCCCGACCTTTGGAAAGGCGTAATCGCGGCGGTCCCCTTTGTGGATGTGGTCACAACGATGCTCGACGAGTCTATCCCGCTGACGACCGGTGAGTTTGACGAATGGGGCAATCCAAAAGACAAAACCTATTACGAATACATCAAGTCCTACTCGCCCTACGATAATGTGGAAGCTAAGGAATACCCGGCTATGATGGTCACGACCGGGCTGCACGACTCTCAGGTGCAATACTGGGAGCCCGCCAAGTGGGTTGCCAAGCTTCGTGAAGTCAAAACCGATCAGAACCCGCTGCTGCTGCATACCAATATGGAGGCAGGCCACGGGGGCGCTTCGGGCCGCTACCAACGCTATAAGGAAACCGCTATGGAGTATGCCTTCCTGCTTGATTTGGCCGGCCGGGCAGAAGTGACAGAGCCCGTTAAGGATTAAGAAGTAGTAAAACTGTTTTTGCAAGCGGGAGCGCTCTAACCTTCGAAGAAGGTGAAGCGCTCCCGCTTACGTTACCACGCTCTACGCTTCAAAATTGCCTGTTTCTGACACCCCTGCCTGAACCAAGTCAGGGTTTCTGCCATTTATTAAATTGGATTGGTGCAATACTTCCCGGACTAAGTCTGAATAACAAATTGCACTTTTTGAATAGCCTGGCAGCATTTGTTGTTTGCCTTTTGGATAAGCTGGAGCAGAGCGGGAAGCTCTACCCCAGCAGCCCTAGCGCTTAAGTGCAGAGGTTTGCCTTTCTGTTTTGTGCAATTTGTTATACACGCCCGGACGCAAAGCCCGTTTCAGGAAACCTTATTTTTCCGTATATTGCCCAATTACCCTAACCAATTCTCAAATTATCTCAAATCGTTATTTGTATGAGTGTTGAAACCATCAATAATCTGCAGCTCATTAAAGAAAGTGCGCGCGACTTCGCTGAAAACTACATCCGTCCTCACGTTATGGATTGGGACGAGTCTCAGGAATTCCCGGTCGAAGTGTTCCAGCAAATGGGACAGTATGGCTTCCTCGGCGTATTGGTTCCGGAAAAATACAACGGTTCCGGGCTGGGCTATCAGGAATACATCACCGTGATCGAAGAGATCGGTAAGGTATGCGGATCGATTGGGCTTTCCGTGGCTGCCCACAACTCTCTGTGCACTAATCATATCCTGATGTTTGGTAATGAGGAGCAAAAGCTAAAGTACCTGCCCAAACTGGCTACCGGCGAATTTATCGGTGCCTGGGGCCTTACAGAACCCAATACCGGGAGTGATGCCGGGCGCATGAAGACTGTCGCAGAACAAGATGGCGACTACTACGTGCTCAACGGCGCCAAGAACTTCATCACCCACGGCAAATCGGGCCACGTAGCCGTTGTGATTGCCCGTACCGGCGAGCCACTGGACAGCCACGGTATGACCGCCTTCATCATTGAACGGGGCACACCGGGCTTCGAAGCCGGCAAAAAGGAAAACAAGCTGGGCATGCGCGCCAGCGAAACAGCCGAGCTGATCTTCAATGACTGCCGGGTGCACAAAAGCCAAATTCTCGGTGAGGTAGGCGATGGCTTCATTCAGTCCATGAAAATCCTGGATGGCGGCCGGATCTCCATTGCTGCTCTCGCACTTGGCATTGCCAAAGGCGCCTACGAGGCATCCGTACAATACTCCAAGGAGCGGCAACAGTTTGGCAAGCCGATTTCTTCTTTCCAGGCCATCGGCTTCAAGTTGGCTGATATGGCGACTAAAATCCAGGCAGCTGAGCTGCTCACCCGCAAAGCCGGGCGCATGAAAGACAATGGCGAGCGGGTAACCAAAGTGTCCGCTATGGCCAAGTACTACGCTTCTGAAGCTTCCGTGGCGATTGCCAATGAGGCTGTTCAGATTTTTGGTGGCTATGGCTACATTAAAGATTTCCCTGTGGAGAAATACTACCGGGACGCCAAACTTTGCACCATCGGAGAAGGCACTTCTGAGATTCAGAAACTGGTCATCTCCCGCGAGGTGTTGAAAGAAGGGTAAACCGGTAATTGGGAAACCAGCATGTTCGCTGGTTTCCCAATTCTGATTTCTACCCTTTCAAAAGTACGCCACACTGCGCTCTACCCGCCCAGCCAAGTCCGAAAATCACTTACCCGGTCCCGGCTTACAGTCGTCTCTTCCCCATCCTGCAGCTTAATTTTCAGACGGGCATTGGAGTAAACCGTCGTTTGGTCAATCGCCTCAATGTGGACGATGTACTGCCGGTTGGTCCGGAAGAAGTGCTTTGGATCAAGCAGCGCTTCGAGTTCCTCCAGGGTGTACTCCAGCGCATGCTTTTTTCCGTCAGCGTGGCGGATCCAGGTTGTTTTATGCTCCGTAAATAGATATCTGATGTCTTCTGCCCGAATACTCAGGAACTGATGCCCTGTTTTCACCACAAAACGCTCTTTGTATTGCCTTTGCATGGATTGCAGCAACTGCTCCACCTGCTGTAGCTGAACCGTAGGCTGCCCAAATTTCTCCTTCAAATCTTCATACTGTGCCAGCGCCTGCTCCAGGTCGGCATTTCCAATGGGTTTGAGCAAATAGTCAATGCTGTTGACTTTGAAGGCTTTCAGCGTGTACTGATCGTAAGCCGTCGTGAAAATGACCGGACAGGGCACCTTTACCGATTCAAATACCTGAAAACTCGCCCCATCTGCCAGCTGAATATCAAAGAAAGCCAGATCAGGCCGGACACCGGTACTAAAATAGCTGACTGCATCCTCTACAGTGTCTAAAATAGCCAGGATTTCAATATCAGGCCGCAATTTTTCCAGCATTAGCTGCAGGCGCTCTGCTGCGAGTGCTTCGTCTTCCAGGATGAGTGCACGCATTATTGTTCGTTGAGTTGAAGGATAGGTACTTTGACAGAGAAAGTGTTGTTCTCTGTCTTCACTTCCAGGGACTGCCCGCACAGATAGCGGTAGCGTTCCTGAATATTAGGCAGCCCTACGCCCAGGGAGGTCTGCTGATTTCCCTTTAGCTGTAGGGAGTTGCTGATCGTCAGCGTGCCATTTTGCCGGGTGATCGAAAGGTGCAGGGGCTGCTTTTTGGAAGCGATGTTGTGTTTTACTGCATTCTCCGCCAACATTTGAAGAGTCAGGGGCACAACAGCATCGGTTGGCTCCACGTCCACTGCGGTCTCCACTTTCAGTGACTCACCAAAGCGGATTTCCAACAGGAAGAGGTAGGCCTTCAGCATTTCCATTTCCTGCTCCAGTGAAATCAGCTCCTGTTGCTGCGTTTCCAGAACATAGCGGTACACTTTAGACAATTGTTGGATGAACTCCGCAGCCAAGTCAGCGTCTTTGTAGACCAGATTAGACAGGACATTAAAGCTATTAAACAGAAAATGTGGATTCACCTGATTTTTGAGGGCTTCATACTTGGCGGCCAGGGCGGCCCGTTTATGCTCCTCGGCTTCCTTGAATGAGGCTTTCCAGGCGAGGAAAAAGCCGCGGCCATGCAGGAAAGTCCCCACGAATAAAGTAATCAGCACTACCGTCAGTGGGAAGGTATAGCCCACATTTCTCAGAGCCTGCAAAGGAGCGATGCCGTAAACCAGGCCTGCATAAAGGAAAAGCACCAGCATGGCCACAACGAGCGAATAGAGCACCATCAGTACCAGGCTTACTACTACCCTTTTTGCGGGGGCTTCCAGCCAGGGTATTTTAGTGTCTAACCACTCTACCAGCATTCCGCTACCTATTCCGATGAGTACCCAAAGGATACCGTTCACCGTGAAATTGGACAGAAATTCCACCCACTCCCCTTCGGCAAGCAAATACCAGCCGAAGGTGAGGGTGATGGCACCCCCACCCAGCAGGAATTGTTTGAGGAGGCTTTTCCACCTCAGGTCTCGCGTCCAGCTATGATTTTGTTCTGACATTATTTTTCTTCTTTTTCCAGTTTAGCAGTAGCCTGTTCCAGTAGTTGCTTGTTGAAATAGCTGCCCCAGGCTGGGTGCATTGGCGACGCAGGCTCGTAGCTTTCGAACCGTTCCGCTGCTTTTTCCAAATAAGGCAATGCGCGCGCCGGGCCGCCGCCATACATAGCAGGCATATAAAACAAGTGCATGCCCATCAGATGGTAAGCTCTTGGATGATCAGGCCCGGCTTCGATAGCTGTTTGGTAAGCGGCTACGCTCTGCGGGCTGTACATTGGCCCATTCCCCATAGGGTCCGCCCAGATATGCCCTGTGTAAATATAACCCTGCAGGGCGAGAATTTCCGGATTTTCGGGAGAGATCTCTTTGGCTTTATCCAATGCGCTCTGCGCTTTTTCCAGGAAAGCGGTGATTTGGTCCGGCTTGCCCTGCTGCATAGCGCCTACCGCTTGCATGATGTGGCAGTAAGACTGATAGTAGGCCGGCAGCCACTCGCCTTCCGGAGCAGCAGCGGTGATGCGCTCGAAGGTATTGGCCGGAGCGGAAAAGTCGCGGGTTTGCTCGGCCGCCTGCAGCTCGCCCACTGCTTTTTCCATGGCGGCGGTGTACCGGTCGTTTTGTGCGAAGGTGGAAATGGACAATGCTAAGCTGAAAAGAATGATTAAAGCTCTCATGATATTGGATTTTTATGATGTAAAAAATTAGTTGCTAAAGGTGCTGCCTTCGCCTATGGAGACAAAGACGCCCACGAAAAAGAACCTTGGGGCCGGCGGGCGGATAGCCGTGGAAGTAAACCGCCCGTTGGGGTCCGGCTGATTGCCGAAACGCTCCCCGAAGGACTGCTCAAACCCGAGCACATTACTCACTGAGGCGTGCACGATGGTAAAATGTCCGAACAGCTCGGTCAGGTAGCTCAGGTTTAGGCTGAGGTCCTGGAAAGTTGGGGTACGCAGATCGTTAAACCGCGGGGTATTTGGATCGTCATAGGGGCGTGGGCTGCCGAGCGTGTAAGTTAGCCCCACATTAGTCTGCAGCTCCTGAATCCAGTGCTTGTAGACCACCGACAGGTTGTGCTTTGCCGCAAAATCAGGCGTGGCAGCCACCGGAAAATCTTCATAGTGGCGCTCCGTATCCAGGTAAGAATAGGATACCCAGAAGTCGCCGTTGGGAATGCTCACCCGGTCCCGGTAGAATAAATCAAGCCCGCGGGCGTAGCCATCACCGGAGTTCTCTGCCAGCCAGGGAGTGCCGGCAGGAAACTGCACCAGGTTTTGATATGCTTTATGGTAAAGCTCAGCGCGGATTGTACGCCCCCCTTTGCGGTACTGATAATTGACCAGATAATGATCGGCCCGCTCCGGGCTCAGATTTTGGGTAAACCGCAGCCAGTCTTGCTGTGGCGCCTGGTAAAAATGCCCGTAGGCGAAGGCAAACTGTCCGCCCTGACCAGCTTTATAGGCCAGGGAAAGGCGCGGGGACAACCGGTTGGCGTCAAGCAGATTGTACCGCTCTGCCCGAAGTCCTGCCCGCAGGGCAATTTTTTCACCCAGGTAGCCTTCCGTTTCTGCGAAAGCGGAGATATAGTCCTCCTGAAAAGCACTTTGGATGTCCGATTCCGTGTCCTGATAGTGCTCTTCGAAGTCACTATGTATCCACTCGGTCCCGAGCTTTAGGGCCCAGTCGTTTTCAAAGTAGCGGATGGCAACGGCGCGGCCCTGCATCATGGCGTTTGACCGGTCAACCGAAAAATGCTGATCAATGCGCTCACTATCGTATCCGGCGGCAAGGCCTGCGTCCAATTGCCATTCCTCATCAATCAGCTGATGGTAGGTAGCGCTGCCATAGTAGTTGTCGTTTTGCAGGCTCAGCAGGGACTGCTCTGTGGGATTTTCCGGCAAGGGGTGCCGCATGGAGAAGCCCGACCACTGTGCATTGGCCTGTGCTTTGAGCAGAGCGCCATTGCTCATTTTTTGGCGGAAGCCCACCTGAGCCCCCTGTGCCGTGACCGGGTCCTCCCAGTCGATATTCTGAGGGACGAGCCGGGTGTAGGGGCCAAGGTTGGTATAGTCCACGCCTGCCGAAAGTGCGCTGTTTTCCCAACGCTCGGTATAGCTGCCCCCCGCCCCGATAGTCATCATAGACAAGCTTGTAACGGAAGCTTCCGGCAGGTCTTTGGTTTGCAAAACCAGGGCGGAGGAAAGGGCATCGCCGTATGCGGCAGAGTAACCGCCTGTGCTAAAGGAAGTCCCTTTGAACAGGAAGGGGGAAAAGCGCCCACGGACCGGCAGATCCGGCACATTGCTCGTGTAAGGATTGGGCACCCGAAGCCCGTCAATAAAGGTTTGTGTCTCATGGGCATCACCGCCGCGTACGAATATGCGGCCATCTTCGGCATTGGACTGCGTGCCCGGCAGGGTATTGAGGGCGGCTACGATATTGCCGTTGGAGCCCGCCGTGGTGACGATGTCGATGGGCTTCAGCAATACCGCTTTTTTCTCATCGCTCGCCTCAAAAGCCCCTGCAGAGATGACGACCTGCTGCAGTTCGCTGGCCTGTGGTTTCAGGCGGAATTCAAGCCAAAGGCTGTCCTTACCGGTGGGGATCTGCTTTTCAAGCTGCTGAAAACCGATGTAGGACACCACAAGCGTCAGGCTGTCGCCGGGCAGGTAAGGCAGGTGGAATTGTCCATCCGCATCCGTGGAAGTGCCATCGAAAGTGCCTTTGATGTACAAGTTCGCTCCTACTGCCGGGTCTGTTTTGCCAGTCAGTACCCGCCCGGCCAGGATGGACTGCCCGTGCAGGGCGGTAGTCAGGATTAGAAATGCAGCAAGGAAAAATGTCGGTTTCATCTCGGTTGCTTTTGATCCAAAACTGCTGGTTATGCAGCGTTTGGGCAAAAACAACTGGCTGAATTGCACTCAGAGGTGGCTGAATTGCAAATTAGCGTATGGGAATCAACCGCGTAAAATAAATAACCTGCCCCGCCTGCACCAAAGCCACGTACTGCCCCGGCGGCACTTCAGACAATCGCAGGGTATTAATCCCTTGTACCAAAGCATAGCTTGCCACGCCCTTGCCATCAATACTGAACACCTGGCAGGTGAGGCTGTCGGGAAGACCGGGCGGCACTTCAACCGAAAGGTTGCGGTTCCCAAGGTAATTTAGCTGAATAGCGGGCGTTTCCTGTATGGGTTGTGGTTCGACGGATGTCGTTACCGCGCTAAACCAATCCATACCGCCATTGTCCAAAACGGCTCCGCTGAAATCGAAAAAGGTAGCATTCTCCTTATGCGAGCCCTGCCCCCAGGGCGTATGGCAATCCGTACTCACCCAGGCCGGCTCCCAATAGAACAGCCCGGAACCACCATTGCTGCGGACTGCTGCATCCAAATCCAGCATCCATTGTTTTTGGGCCTGCGGGCTGATCGGGGCGTAGTCCGGGTGGGCGGTGGTGAGAATATTGGAAGCCTCATCTGCCCAATCCAACGTCCAGGGATATCCGGTTTCGAAGATCATCACCTCCTTGCCCGGATAGGTTTCCCGGAGGCTGCTGATAATGCTGCCCGTTTGTTGAATAGTGGCGGGCATGTGCCACTGCCAGTAATACGAAAGCCCGATGATGTCAAAATCCGTAACGCCATGATCGCTGAAGCCTTCCATCAGCCAGTGGGCATTAGTGGGGCCGGCAATGTGCAGGGCAGTGCGGATATTTTGCCCGGTTGCGGCTTCCACATCGGCCACAGCCTGTAGTCCGGTTTGAAACAGGGGGCCATTGCGGTCCCAGTCTAGCACCCAGCCAGCATCATTCACGGCGATGGGCAATAGGATTCCCCGGTTGGTTTCATTGCCCACCTGTACCATTTCCGGGAGCAGCCCGCGCCCGTGCATCGCCATGAGGGTGCCGTGGATGTAGTTGTACAAAGAATCCTGCAGTACCGGCAGATCATCAGCCACCGGTGCCCAGGCGGCGGGTATCCACTGCCGGCCGGGGTCTGCCCAAAAGTCAGACAGGTGAAAGTCCAGCAGGATTTGCATACCCGCTGCCCTCGCCCGCTCTGCTGAACGGCAAACGTCTTCAAAATCGCTGTAGCGCTGCCCGGCGTTGAGGGTGTCATACCAGCTTGGCGTATGCCAGAGGCGTAAGCGGACGATATCACAGCCCGCGTTGGCGAACAAAGCATAGGGGTCTTGGGCCTCCCCGTTTAGACTGAAGACGGCTCCGCAATCTTCCATTTCATTGACGTAGGATAAATCCGCTCCCCGGAGGAAATCTTCCTGGGCGCTGCCCCAAAAAGGCAGCAGCAGCGCGATGAAACAAAGCCGGTAAAGCATTCTAAACATGTTGATCAATTAAAATCCGATTCCTGTCCGTCTCTGCCAATGCAACACTCGCCGGAGCTTTGACCTTTTCTTTTACTTCCTGAACCAGTTTCAGTTTCCTGGCTTTCAGGGCTTCTGTATCAGATGCACGTCCTCAGCGTCACTCAGGGATTATGCGCATTGGCTACTTTGGATTCCCCTCTCTATCGGTCTCAAGAATAAACAAATTAGTCTCTGACAGAGAAGTAATCTCTCTCTTGACATTGCCAAGCACTAACAAATCGCCATTGGCCTTTTCTACTACTTTGAAAGCTGCATCAGATTCAGTGCCACCATAAACCTTATCCCAAATAATCTCACCTTGGCGATCAACTTTTGTAAGCATCACATCAAATTCTCCATTCCCATAGCTAGAAGTATTCGCTAGTAAAAGATAATGACCATCAAGTGTTTGGATCCCTCCTACAGAGATATCCAAACGCTCTCCTTCAAATTTTCGCTCCCAAATTATATTTCCAGCGGTATCCATTCTTATCAACACCACATCGTTTCCTGAGGAAAAGCTAACCATGATTTCATCATCCTGCACGCTTACAATACGGGCGGAATTGGGGTAAACCGGTCCTGATCCTACAATCGTTTCCTGCCAGATTAAATTACCTTCCAAATCAAACTTATACAACTGAACCTCAACGTCAGGAAAGCCTAATGATTTTTCTGATATCCCCATAAGGAATTCCTGCCCGGGAAAATAAAGCAGTGGCCCTACTATACTGACCGTGGTATTTTCAAGAAGCTTCGACCAAATCAAATCTCCCTCCGGGGAAACTCTGCTTAAATGCAAGTTGTTTTCTATACTAAGACCCTCTGCGTTCTCACTGAGTACCATATAATCACCATCAGTCAGTTGCACCATCGATGAGCTTTGGAGCTCCCTATCGTCCTCATATAAAGTATGGCTCCAAGTAATAGTCCCTATCTCGTTAATTGTTGAAAACTTAAGCCCTCTTTCTGCTTCATTATCCGGATTTTCGGCATTATTGAAAAGCAAGTAATCACTCTCCGGAGTGCTGCTTAGCTTCATTGAACTAAAGCGGTTTTGCCTTCCCCCCGGCAAGAGGGTCATCCAGGAAATTTCTTTTCCCTGGTTTACGCTCAGCACCATAGGTCTTGCATTAACAAGCCCGGACGGCGCTTCCGCTCCGGCAACAATTATAGATTCTTCATCGGTAAGTAGAAAGTCAACCCCATAAAGAGGAGCATCGAACCGGGTAAAATAGGTACTCTCGTAAGACTCGACTCCCTTGCGGAATTCCGGTTTTGAACAAGCTACGAGAAAGCATAGGAAAGATAAATAGCAAATGGGGTTTTTCATTAGCCTTAAGGGTTAAATTGAACGGCCTGACAGCACTTTAAATGAGCGCTTTCCAATAGAATGCACCAATAGCACAAAATACAACTTTTGGAATATTTTTCGGGATTCATCCTTAAAAGGATTCAAGGCTTATAACGCTCAGACTGACTGAGAAGGCTCCGAATTTCATAGGTTTTGGTTTCGGTTAGGCTTCAAGGTAGCTATTTTAGAGCAACTCAGTTGACGCAGAGGAGAAGTGTGCGTAACAAATAGCACTACTTGAAAGCCTGGCAGCATTCGTGGATAAGCTGGAGCAGAGCGGAAAGCTCTACCCCAGCAGCTATTGCGCTTAAATACAGAGGGTTGCATCCCTGATGTTGATAGCCGGTAGTCACTTTCTGTTTTGTGCAGTTCGTTATACACACAAAGGGGAAATGCCCCCCTAAGTATGAAACAGATTTCGCGCAGCTCTTTGCGAGCTTCGCGTGACACTTTGCGGACGCTGCGTGCCCCCCTTACCGCACGGTTCCGCCAAAAAATTTCGGCTTTTCGACCTGATCCGGCACATCAGGCCTCCATGATGAACTTTTCAATCTGATCATTATGGACACGAGCCTGCACATGTTTGGAGTCTTCAAATAAAACGGCCTGCCGAAGGCTTGGGAATATTCTTTTAGCCCGTTTGATCATTCTTTCACCGGGGAATACCAAATCCTGTTTGGCGGCAAAGAGGGTGACCGGCGTCCGGATACGGCCCGCTTCTTTTTTTGAAATGACGGGGACCGGTGTGAAATCCATTTCAAAATGGAGGAATACCTGTGAAAGAAATGCCAGCGCGAACGGGTCATCATCGGTGAAGATTTCACTTAAAAACCGGCGGATATGCTTTGGCTTCCCTGTTTTCATATACCGCTTCATTGGGATAAACATCTTCCAGAGCAACTTCAGCGGGTTACCGTTGACTATATAGGCAGGGGCAGCCAAATAGGCGGCTTTGATGCGTGATTCGTCAAAAGCCAGGGTTTTCAAAATAATAAGCCCACCAAAGGAAAAGCCAGCGAGGGTGACGCTTTCCAGCCCAAGTTGAATGAGCAGCTCGTTCATCCATTGCCCATAGGACAAGTCGGCCATACTCAGGCGCTCTCCTTTGCTTTTATTAGGTTGTGCCGGGACATCCACCGCGTAGACCCGGTATTTTTTGGTCAGGTTGGGATAGGTTTCCAGGGCGATTGGGGCGCAGCCGTTGGACCCATGCACAATCATGAGCGGAGGCCCATCGACCGGGCCGGTGACCAGCAGGTGGGTTTCTCCAAATTGGGTACGTACGGTTTGTGACTGGTATTCAATACCGAGGTCTTGCAGTTTTTGATCGTACAGGGATAAGACTTCTGCCCGGCCCGTTTCAGATTTAAAAAATGTGGACATTTTGTTTTATTTTGAATTGAATTGCGGCCGTTTTATCAGCAACCACAGGGCGAACCCCAGCTCTCCTATGGTCATTGGGACCGCTAAGATATTTTCAATGGTGCCCCAGGCTACATTTGGCGCAATGCCCAGGAGACTTTGCAAATGAAGCAAAGTGTAGCTACATCCTGCAATCAGGAGCAAAATTCCCCAAATCCAATGCCCAGCCTTTGTCTGCCGGACTAACAAACCCAACGCTGCCAGGTGTAGCCCAAACAGTATCAGCCCGATCGACCAGGTATTTTCAAAGGATTCCAGTTGAAGGAACACTTGCTGATTCAGCAGGTCCGGGGAAAGGCTTGCACCGTTATCCAGTAAAGCGGTAGCAGAGAGCAGGTCGCCAATGGCCATTTCCAAAAAACCAGTGTAAGCCAGCCGCAACAGGGCGACCAAAAGGGCTAGTCCGGGATGAGTACTTTTACACAGCAGGTACAAAGACCAGGCAGCCACTACGTCACATAAGGCAATGAACAACCAGCCGGCAATGCCTGCCCTGAAGATAGGCAGGGCATTTTTGAGATTGGTGATCGTTTGTACCGGGGCTGAAAAGTCAACCAGCGTCGTCCAGACGTAACCGTAGGAAAATACGGCAGCCAGCGCCATGGCAACGATAGTACCGCCTGCGACGGCAGCATAATTATAATCGGGGTTCATCCTTAAAGATTTGAAGGGTTGGATTTATTCGGCGGAAGTGATGACCACATTGCCTTTCTTACGCCCGGCGGCGATGTAGGTATGGGCTTCTGCGAGTTTCTCGAGCGGGTATTGGCGGTCGATGACCATTTTGAGCCTACCGGCTTCGTAGATTTCGATGAGCTCCTTCAGCATGCCGCGCAGTTCTTCATCCGACCGCAGGCCGGTGGCTGCAAAAACCGCCTTCCTGCCGCCCGTGATTTTGGTGGCCAACATTTGCAGCAGCAGTGGCAGCCCCAACACAGGGCAGAGGTATTGCCCGTTGTCCTTAAGCACTGGCTTACAGGCGTTGAAAGAACTTTTGCCCACAGTATCGTAGATAAAATCATAGGTTTCTGTGCCTTTCGTAAAATCCTTGCGGGTATAGTCGATCACCTCATCGGCTCCCAGAGCGCGCACCAGGCCAAGATTGCGGGTACTGCAAACAGCGGCCACTTTGGCACCCAGAAATTTAGCCAGTTGAACGGCTGCAGTGCCCAGGCTGCCCGAAGCACCGTTGACCAGCACATGTTGCCCCGGCTGTAATTTAGCCAGGTGGCGAAGGTAATTCCAGGAAGTAACGGCTCCGTCGCAAAAGGGCGCAGCCTCAGCGTAGCTCAACTGATCGGGCATCAAACTGATGACCCCGGATTCCGGAACGGCAACGTATTCTGCGTTGGTGCTAAAGCCCAGAGTGGTTTCGCCAAACACGCGGTCGCCCGGCTGAAACTTTGTCACCTCCGCCCCTACTGCCTCCACCTGACCAGCAAAGCCTGTGCCCGGAATCGGATGCTTAGGTTTGGTAAGCCCCAGCATCAACCGCCCAAAGTAGGGCGTGCCAGTCCGCATCATGCCGTCGGCAGTGGTAGCGGAGGAGGCGTGTACCCGGATGAGGACTTCGTGGGGTTGGGGAGCAGGCTTGTCCACCTCCTGGAAAGTCAAAACGTCGGGGGAACCGTAGCCCGTCATGACGACGGCTTTCATTTTCAATGCAGTCATGATAGTGGTGTTTTTCTGATTCATGATGCAAAGAAAGCCCCTTTAGCAGGGCGCTGCGTTCTGAAAAAGCAGGCAGACGTTCGGATTTATATTCCCGAACCGGAATCCGCACTTTTCAGGAAAGCCCGGGGCGTCATACTGGTTGCCTTCTTGAAATAGGTGTTGAAGACCGTCTTGGAGTTGAATCCACTCTCATAAGCCAGCCCGAGCAGAGAGATGTGTGCATTGGCAGGATCGAGGGCGAGCTTTTTGAAGTGCGCCACGCGATATTCGTTGATGAAGGTGTTGTAGTTTTTGCCCAGGCTCTCGTTGAGCAGCCATGACAATTTATTGGGGTGGACTTCGATCTGCTCGGCCAGGCTGCGCAGGGACAAGCCCGGATTCAGGTAGGGTTCTTCCTCCTCCATGAATTGCAGGAGCCGCTGACGGTATTCTTCCGAGGTAGCGTCATCCAGCAAAGCTGATTTTTGTTCAGCATCTTCTTCCCTGCCCCCTCTGCCGTATAGGCGTTCATGGAAAACCTGATAGCGGGGGTCACGGCTCAGCCTTTTGGACAATTGTCCGCTGTAACTCAGCAATAGCACGGAGGAATTGAGCTTGAGGGCCTCTTCCAGCCATTCGAAGGCCGCATCAGCCTCCCCAAGACAGGCATAAGCCATAAACAGGTAGGAATGCGCCTGAAAAGCAGCTGGTTTTGCCGCTTCCGTCCGGAGTAATTCCAGGGTGGCGGCCGCTTCCTTTTGGTGCCCGGCCAGGATATGGGCCAGGCAAATGATGCCCAGCTTATCCCCTTCCACCGTAATGTCCTTTGGAATCTGATGGATAAAGTCGAGGGTCTCCTGATAGTGCCCCTCCATGAGCAGGCAGTAGGAGCGCTGTACATAAGCCGGAATATTATTGGGGTTGGCTTGCAGGCAGGCATCAAGCTGCCGGAGTGCACTTTTGTAATCGCCGTTGCGGTAATCAAAAAAAGCTTTGAAAAACAGGGTTTCCTGGGAGAGCGGGTCGATGAGGAGTGCCAGCCCCAGGTGCTCTTCAGCTTCCTTCATACTGCCCTCCAGGGTATAGAGAAAAGCAACGAACTGCTGCGCTTCCGGATAATTGGGCTTCAAGCGTATGGATTCCAGGGCGTGCTCAAAAGCTTTCGCAAAGTCACACTCCGTGAAAAAAGCCAGGTTGGCCAGCTGATAATGTACCCCGGCGTTTTTAGGGTTGAGTTCGAAGGCTTGTTGCGTGTAGGCCGCAGCTTTCTGCCAGCCTTCACCCGGATCCATAAACTGCGTGGTCGCCAAAAAGCCATAAGCATCCGCGAGGCCTACGTAGGATTCGGTGTGCCGGGGATCCAGCACTATGGCTTTCTCAAAGAGCTCGATGGCTTTTTTGACATCAGAGGGGTTCCATTGATTGTGGTAGTACCGGGCTTTCAGGGCGTAGGCATAGGCATCGAGGCTGTCGGTTTGAGGCTCCACAAGGTGGTCTTCAATTTCGAAGTGCCCGAACTGTTCGCGGAGTTTGTCAGCAATCAAGAGGCTGATCTCATCCTGTATGGCGAAAATATCATCCAGCTGCCGGTCCCAGGTCTCCGACCAAAAGTGGAAATCCTCCTCGGCCTGCACCAGTTGCGCCATGATGCGGACTTTACGCCCGGAGAGCCGGATGCTGCCTTCCAGAATGACCTCTACGCCAAGCTGTTGGGCGATGTCCCTGACAGCCATCGCCTGCCCCTTAAACTGAAAAGAGGAAGTCCGGGAAGTGACTTTGAGCTGTTCGATACGGGCAAGGGCATTAATGATCTCCTCTGTGATGCCGTCACAGAAATATTCATTGTCGGGGTCCGGGCTGCGGTTGACGAAAGGGAGGACAGCGATGGTGTTGGAAGTCATGCCTTGTGAAGTATGAGTAGGCAATAAAGATAGTACTTTATATCTTTACCGCTCAATCATAAACTATGCCGGCATTACCCGCTGCGTTTGAAGCACGCATGCAAGACCAACTGGGCCCTGACTGGGCTGCCTTTGCGGAAGCCCTCAACAGCCCAGCTCCGGTGAGCATCAATTACAACCGGGCCAAAACGGAAGCGCCCATTTATGAAGGCTCCCCTGTGCTTTGGAACCGCACTGCGCAGTATCTGCCGGAACGCCCCTCCTTCACATTAGACCCACACTTTCACGCCGGCCGCTACTATGTGCAGGAAGCCGGTTCTATGTTCCTGGCCTATGTGGTGGAGCAGCTTCGGCAGGAGCGGGATTTCAGCACCGCGCTGGACCTCTGCGGGGCACCGGGCGGCAAGACCACTGTGCTCCTCAATGCCCTCCCTGATGATTGCATTGTGGTGGCCAATGAGGTGATTAAAAGCCGCTACGCCATTCTTAGAGAGAACCTGGCCAAATGGGGGCGGGCCAATGTGATTGCAACGCATGCAGACAGTGAGCGCTTTTCGCCCCTTGCGCGCCGGTTCGACCTGGTGGTGGTGGACGCCCCCTGCTCCGGTGAAGGCTTGTTCCGCAAAACGCCAGATGCCACAAAGGAGTGGAATCCTGAAAATGTGGCCACTTGTGAAAGCCGGCAACAGGATATCCTTGATAATACGCTGCCCCTCATCGCGCCGGGTGGCATCCTCATATACAGTACCTGTACCTATAATGAGGGGGAAAACGACGATCAGGTGGCCCGAATCCTTGAAAAAGGCGGCTTTGAGGCCGTCTCTTTTGATTTGCCGGAAGACTGGGGAATTACGCCTACTGGCCTGGGGTACCAGTTTTACCCGCACCGCACCCGCAGCGAAGGGTTCTACCTGGCGGTGCTGCGCAAAGAGGGAAAAGCAACCAACCGGTCAACAAAGACCCCACTGCGCTATTTCACGAAAGTGCCTAAGGCTACTGAACAGGCTGCTCTATCCTGGCTCGACCCTGAAGCCCAACTCAATATCCTTACCACCCCAAAGGGGCAACTGTATGCCGTGCCGGAAGGCGCACTTCCACTACTCAGCATCTTATCGCAAAGCCTGCCCAGACTAGACCCTGGCACGCCGGTGGGGCTAATGAAAGGCAAGCACCTGATACCGGACCACGCCCTGAGCTTATCCCTGCACCTGCACCCGGATACGCCCGTAGCGGACCTCGACCAAGACACCGCACTGGACTATTTGCGCAAAGCGGCCCTCCCTGCCCGCCCCGGGCAAAAAGGCTGGCACCTGATGCGTTACGATGGCTGGGGCATTGGCTGGGGCAAGATGCTGCCCAACCGGGTCAATAATTACTTTCCCAATCATTTACAAGTCAGGATGTCGCTGCCTTAACACAACGCTAACTGTGTGGAATGCATCTTTTCTTTTGTAATATTGTAATTTTGTATAGTAAACCGCACAGGAAGTTCAAAACCGAAAATACATTTATGAGACAATTCAGCATTCTTTTTGCATTCCTGCTCATGGGCACTTACGCTTGCGCACAGGATGATTACAAAGCAACCAAAGCCGGATGGCTGGTGGATATTGATGAAGCCTACAAGATTTCGCAAGAGACGGGCAAGCCCATCCTGGCCAATTTTACCGGCAGTGACTGGTGCGGTTGGTGCAAACGTCTGGATGCCGCTGTATTCCAAAAGCCGGATTTCAAAAAGTGGGCCAATGAAAATGTGGTACTACTAGAGCTGGACTTCCCACGCCGCAAGCAAATCCCGGAAGAAATCCGTCAGCAGAACTATTCTTTGCAGCAGAGCTTTGGCGTGCGCGGCTACCCTACTATCTGGGTATTCAATCTGAACCGCAACAAAGAGTCGGGCAATTACGAAATAGAAGCACTTGGCAAAACCGGCTATACCCCAACCGTAGAGCAGTTTACCGGTGGTGTGGAACAGATGATTGCCAAAGGCAAATAAGTAAATAGAAAGATTATTCTGAAAGAGGATTGGGAAGCCCGATTGCCGTTTTCCAATCCTTTTTCATTATTGCTCCAACCAGTTCTACTGTCCCTTACCCCTTCCGGTTTATTTTTCTGGCTCCGTTACCCTGTTCCAGATATCCACGTAGATTTTCCAGTTTCCCTCCACCTTTTTCCAAATGATGACGTATTTCCCCTGCCAGCTTGATTCCTCTCCGTTGGCGCGGCGGGTACGCCCCTCATAGTAGCCGATATCGTAAGCGGTGTCACCTAAAATATTAATTTCTTCCGGCTTGATTTTGTGGTAAGGGACCGTAACGCCCTCCGGCAGAACCCAGCGTTCCCTGATGGCAGTCCGGCCTTCAATAATTTTAGTGCCGGCGGGCATTATTTTCCCATCCCTGGTGTATGCATTGGCGATAGCGTCATAATCGCCGTTCATGTAGGCCTGGGAAAAAGCATCAATATGCTTCAGGATGCTTTGGATTTCGGTAGAGTCCCCCGTATAGACCTGAGCATGCAGCGAACAGGTGAAACAGGCAACAAGAACAGAAAGCATTACAAATTTCATCGCGGGTGATTTTATTTTGGCGAAAAGACCAAAGGTTTACTGAATTTTCTTGTAGAGCCCAAAATCCGTCTTTAGGGCCCGGATGCCTTCGCCCCCCTGAATGGCGTAGTCCATCTTCATCCGGAAGGCCCGGAGCTCGCCGGGAATAGCCCATGCAAACCTGAAGGTTTCCGTAATTTTATCCCCCGCCTCCAGCATCGTCCCGTTCAGGCTTTGGCTTTTGCCCACTGAGCGGTCGCCCGTGTGCAGCAATTCCATTTCGCCCAGCTTCACCGGTTTGCCTGTCCGGTTGGTCAGGGTCATTTCCATCAGAATCATGTTTTGGGTGTGGCTGAGGGTATGAATTTCGAAGGGCAGGTCACGGTTGCCGGAGATTTTGCTGACATCATACTTGGCGATCAACGCGCCCGGCTCCAGGGTTACCACTTTTTTCAGGTCTGTTTTGGGCATTTCCCTGGTTACATCCGAGAGCACCCGGCTGGCTTCTTCACTGATCTTCTTTTCTGCTACCGACTGGTTTGGAGGCACGATGACCCTGGTTTCAGGTGTTACCCGGTTGGGTTTGGTGGCGGGCTTTTTTTCCGGGGTTATGCTTGCAGCTTCCGGTTTTTCTACGGTTTCAGGTATAATTTCCCGCTCCGTCTTTGCTGCCGCAGGCTCCTGAGCTTCCCCAAACTGCCCTCTGATAAAAATGAGTGCTCCCACGGCGACTACCGCTGCGATCAGCATCGTGACCCATCTGGGAAGCCCCTGACTGGACGGAGCGGAAGAAGCTGTTGCCTGCTGCCGTACCACCGGTACCTCTTCTTTTTGCTCTGCCTTATCGAGCAGGCGCAGGACCGCATCGTTGATCCGGTTGTGCTCCAGTTGGGCCTCAGCAGTCGATAGCAGGCCTTTCATTTCCCGCTCGCGCAGGGTCTCGTAGCGGGCGCGGACCATCATCCATTCATCGTAGAGCGGGGTCTTTTCCAGAGGCTCCCGGAGCATGTCTATGGCCTCGCGGGTTTTGCCGTTGATGAGGCGTTCCTTGGCTTGTTCGTAGTGCATGCGGTTTTCAGGTGGTTGGTTCGGGGTGAAAAATACGGAATTTTGGGGAGGTTTTTTGGGGTTCACGCAAAGAGCGCGGAGAGGAGGGCGCAAAGCACGCAGAGCAGGGAGGCAAAAGGGCACAGCGTCAAAAAACCATCGCAAATCGCGCGATTTGCGATGGTTGACCGTTGGAAATTGCGCGAATTGTGCTGTTTTTATATCTTTATAATAAAAATGATAGCGCGAGCCCTTGCACCGACCCTTTTAGAGGAACTACAGCACTCCAATAAAATAATCATTCTGTACGGCAGCCGTCAGGTTGGCAAAACAACGCTAATTAATGACCTCATTCAAAAGTTAAACTATAAAACGCTCAAAGTCAATGCCGATAGTGGGGAGGATCTATCCGTATTATCCAGCCGGTCTCCTGAAGCACTCAAACGGTTCATTGGCGAAGCGGATTTGCTCTTTATTGATGAAGCACAACGCATTACCGATATCGGTATCAACCTGAAAATCATACATGACACCATGCCCGAAAAGCGTGTCATCGTTACCGGTTCATCTTCCCTGGACCTGGCCAATCGGATCTCAGAACCACTGACCGGGCGTACCTGGACCTACACGCTATTCCCCATTTCCTTTCGGGAATGGCTGGAGCATAACCAAATTTCTTCCGGGCTCAACATCGCAAAGCTTGAAGGCTTGATGCTTTTCGGCTCCTACCCTGAAGCCATTACATTGGAAGGAACGCAACGGAAAGTACAATACCTTAACGAGTTAAAACAGGCCTACCTCTACAAAGATGTACTGGCACTGGGTAACATTCGCTATCCTGAGAAACTCAATCAGTTAGTTCAATTGCTGGCTTACCAGATGGGACAGTTCGTATCCATTCAGGAACTCGCTAAAAGCCTGAAAGTCAATCGAGACACGATCAACAACTACATTGACCTTTTAGAAAAGGGGTTTGTCCTTTTCCGGCTCGGGGGCTTCAGCCGAAACCTTCGCAAAGAAATGACAAAAATGAACAAGATTTATTTTTATGACCTAGGCGTACGCAATGCAGTTATCAATAACTTCAGCCCCATTCACCTGCGGAAGGACAAGGGAAGCCTTTGGGAAAACTTTCTGATCGCTGAACGCAAAAAGCACCTAAGCTATACCCTTCAATTTGCAAATACTTACTTCTGGAATACCCACACTGGTGCAGAAATTGACTACGTGGAGGAAATGGGCGGCCACCTGAACGGCTTCGAGTTCAAGTGGAATCCCAAAAAGTACCGCAACAGCTACGCTCCCTGGCAGAATGCCTACCCTGAAGCCCGTTACCAATGCATCACGCCCGAACAGGTTCTTGACTTTATCTAAAGAACAGCCCCGAGCCCACAAAATTCTCCCCGCCCCGCCAGTCAGGCATGAACTGATACCGGGGCCATCCATTTTCGGATTTTCCGCCATCACGGTCCTGCACCACCATATTGAATCGGATGGAGCGCCAGTTCTCACCTTGCCGCTCTGTGAGGTAGGACATAGGGATGGCCGCTTCCAGCACGTACACGCCTTCGGCTTCCACCCGGCAGCGGTATTCGGCACCTTCCGGCAATTTATCCTCATAAAAAATCGAAGCCGGCAGTTCCTTCGTTTCCGGTGCCACCGTGAACAGGATAGAATTTTCGTACCACCCCTGCCCCGTCCGGCTGGCACTAACTGCGGCAGGCTCGGCATTCACCACAAATCCGATGAAGTCCTGCTGCCAGGAGACCTCAGCGGTATCGACCCTAATCTGATCGTCCTCCACCCGGGCGGCGATGTAGAGGTAGTCGTCGTCATAGCCAAGGTTGAAGCGGGCATTCAGGCTTTCGCCGGGCAAGTCCTGCAGGGTATAAGGCAGGTTCGCCCATTCCTTCAGCTTTCCGTCCACCTTGACACGCTTTGGTGCCTGCTCCAATTGGTACTTCTGTGCCGGGCGGAGATTGAAGGAGAAAGGGATGGATAGGTCCGGGAAGTCTTCGGTGTCAAAGCTCACCTCTGCTTTCAGGGGCAGGGCTTCCAGGTTGGAGAGTGCGGTTTCGCCTTTGCGTGCTTTTAGGTCTACTAGCAGGGTGTCTACGGAGTTAGGCGCTACCGTCATTTCAGGCGCACTCAGCACACCTGTCAGCCCCCAGCTGAACTGCTGATCCCACTTCACCTGCATGGGCACGTTTTGATCATTGAAGATTTTGACCACCATTTGTGCCTCCTCAAAAGCAGCGCCATCCATCAGCAGCGGCTCCACACGGATGGGGCGCTGGGCGGTGATGGTTTTCACAAAATCGCTGGACTCGGCCGTGACCACATTTTCATCCCAGATACCATCGAGGAGCAGGTTCGCCAGCACCGGGCCCTCTTCTGTCATCGTCACCCACACCACATGGTCAAACTCACCCAGCTGCGGGCCACGCAGGGCACTCCCGCCTCCGGTAGTCGCCAGCATGAAGTAGCGCCCGTTATTACGCTCGTACTTCACATAGTGGTGATGGTGCCCTACAAAAACGGTATGCTTGCGGTTGGCCAGCAGCTTCTCCACATCCACCCAGCGCTCGGTGTCTTTGAGTATCCAAAGCGGTTGGTGCATGAAGAGGAAGGTCCAGCGCACCTCTTCATTTTCCGCCAGTACCTGCTCAATGTATTCGTATTGTTCGTCGGAGATCGTCCCCCGGTTGGAGCCCCGGTACTGGTCTTCGGAGTTGAGGCAGAGGAACAGCACATCCTTGTAAATGAAGTGATAGTACGTCTGCCCGAACCGCTCCAGGTACACCCGCTCCATGACTTCGTTGGTGATGTCATGATTGCCCGGCACATAGAAAAACGGCATCTGCAGCTGGGCCGTAAAGCCGGTGAACTCTTCCCACTGCCGCTCCAGTTCCATCGTGTCCTTCGTGTACCCCTCGATCAGATCCCCAACCGACATCACGAACTCCGGCTGCAGCAGATTCAGCTTACGCACCCCGTCCATGAATACGCCCGGGCGGTGCCCGCCGGTCCGGTCGGTGACGATGGCAAACTGGAACTGGCAGTCGTCATTATTCAGCTCCAGGCTGGTGAAGGGGTGGGGCCCGGCGGTAGTATCAATGCGCAGGGTGTCGGAGGTGCAGTTTTGACTGTATGCGGATACCGTTATCAGCAAAGTGAAGGTCAGGAGGCAAAATTGGCGGTACATGTTGTTTTTGCGGCTAAAATACGGGGTTTGGGGTTAATTGGGGGTTAAGTTTTGCCGGAGTTCCCCCATCTCCCCAAAATTCCGTATCATTACCCCACAATGTTCAGCCCCCACACAAGCGACACCACATGAACAAAAAACACCTCTCCGAACGCGACATTTGCACCCAATACATCACCCCCGCCGTGCAGCAGGCCGGGTGGGACTTGCGCCGTCAGGTACGTGAAGAAGTGACTTTCACCGACGGGCGCATTATCGTGCAGGGGCGCATGCATACGCGGGGGCGGCGGAAGCGGGCCGACTACATCCTCTACTACAAGCCTAATCTGCCGCTGGCGATTATCGAGGCGAAAGACAATAACAAATCGGTGGGCGCGGGCATGCAGCAGGCGCTGGAGTATGCTGAGATTCTGGATATCCCCTTTGTGTTTGCTTCCAATGGCGATGCTTTTGTGTTTCACGATAAGACGGTGACGGATGGGGCACGGGAGCAGGAAATACCGCTGGAAGCCTTCCCTACCCCACGGTGGCTGTGGAAGAAATACCTGTCGTACAAAGGATTGGAAGCGCCTAAAGCGCAGGAGATCGTAGCGCAGGATTACCCTCAGGATGAGAGCGGCAAAAGTCCACGTTACTACCAGCAGATTGCCATCAACCGGACGCTGGAAGCAGTGGCGAAGGGGCAGGACCGGATTTTACTGGTAATGGCTACCGGGACGGGTAAGACCTACACGGCTTTCAACATCATCTGGCGGCTGTGGAAGTCGGGCGTGAAAAAGCGGATCCTCTTTTTGGCGGACCGGAATGCGCTGCTGACACAGACCAAAAATGGGGACTTCTCGCCTTTCGGCAATGACATTATGCACATCATCAAGAACCGGCGCATCGACAAGTCCTATCAGATTTACTTTGCGCTATACCAGGGGCTGACGGGCAAGGAGGAGTCCATGAATGCGTATAAGGAGTTTAGCCGCGATTTCTTCGACCTGGTCATCATCGATGAGTGCCACCGGGGCAGCGCGGCGGAGGCTTCGGCCTGGCGTCAGGTACTGGACTATTTTGACCAAGCTACGCAGATTGGGCTGACGGCTACGCCCAAAGAGACGCGCGATATTTCCAATATCTCCTACTTCGGCGAACCGGTGTACACCTATTCGCTAAAGCAGGGCATTGACGACGGTTTCCTCGCGCCTTACAAAGTGGTGCGGGTATCGACTTCTGTAGACGATAGCTGGCGGCCGACCAAAGGGCTAACCGACAAGTACGGCTACGAGGTGGAAGACCGCATTTACAACCTAAAGGACTACGACCGCAACCTCGTCATCGACGGGCGGACACAGGTGGTCGCCAAGCGCATTTCGGATTACCTCAAACAGGTAGACCGGTATGCGAAAACCATCGTCTTCTGCGTAGATATCGACCATGCCAACCGCATGCGGCAGGCGCTCATCAATGAGAATGCCGACCTCGTGGCAAAGCACCCGAATTACGTGGTAAAAATCACCGGCGACGATGAAATTGGCAAGCGCGAGCTCGACAACTTTATGGATGTGGAGGAGCGTTTCCCGGTCATTGCCACCACTTCCAAGATGCTCACCACCGGCGTGGATACCAAAATGGTCAAGCTCATCGTGCTGGAAGCCAATATCGGGTCCATGACCGAATTCAAGCAGATTATCGGTCGGGGCACGCGCATACGGGAAGCCGAGGGGAAGGTTTACTTCACTATTATGGACTTCCGCAAAGCGACCAACCTATTTGCGGACCCTGACTTTGACGGGGAGCCGGTGCAGATCTACGAGCCGGGGCCGGAGGAGGACGTGGTACCACCGGATGTGGTAGAGGATGTAGTAGAAGCAGCCGCCGAAGCTGCCCGGAAGGCGCAAAGCCGGCCCGACATCAGCATCAAAGACGAACCGGAAAAGCGCCGCAAATTCCACATCAACAACGTGGAAGTCACCCTGGCGCACGAGCGGGTGCAGTACTATGGCGCAGACGGTAAGCTCATCACCGAGTCCCTCCGGGATTATACCAAGAAAAACGTCCGCCGGGAGTTTGCTTCCCTCGACACCTTCGTGCAAAAATGGCACAGCAGCCCTCAAAAGGAAGCCCTGGTCAAAGAACTGGCCGAGCAGGGCGTCCTCATCGAAGCCCTACGGGAGGAAGTCGGGCAGGATTTGGACGAATTCGACCTCATCTGCCACATCGCCTTCGATCAGCCGCCGCTTACGCGCAAAGAGCGAGCCAACAGCGTGCGCAAGCGCAACTACTTCGCCAAATACAGCGGCTTGGCCAAAGACGTACTCGACAAGCTCTTGGAAAAATACGAAGCAGAAGGTATCTTCCCGCTCGAAAAACGCGAAGTGCTGCAAGTACAGCCGCTCAATGAAATGGGCTCCCCCATAGAACTCGTCCGCGCCTTCGGCTCCGCCAAAGCCTTTGACGCCGCCGTACGGGAACTGGAAACCGAGCTGTACAAAAGCGCCTGACCTAAGCCTATCCTTTTTGTACAACCCAAACTTGGGAATACACAAAAATGAGGCCGTAAACACTTTGCCCACTGATTTCGGTAGTGCTGCCGGTCAGGAATCAATGTGCGACTTCGCTGAAGTCGACTTTACACCATAGCTAATAAGCAACTGATGTTCGACCTCTATGAGGTCTGATTGATTCTGGATCCGCGTTAGTAGAGAAGTCACACCCTACTAACCCCAAAACCAAGCAAAACCCGACCTCGTAGAGGTCACACATCAGTCAAAAAAACACCCATTAAAATAACCGACCTCAGCGAGGTCGCACACTTTTTAACACCAATGAGCAGTATCACCTCCATCATCAAAAGCGTGCGCGACATCATGCGCAAAGACACCGGCGTAGACGGCGACGCACAACGCATCTCCCAAATGGTATGGATGCTCTTCCTCAAAATCTTCGCCGACCAGGAAGCCGAGTGGGAACTCCTCAACCCCGACTACCAAAGCCCCGTCCCCGAGCCACTGCGCTGGCAAAACTGGGCCGAAGACGACGAAGGCCTCACCGGCGATGAGTTGATGGACTTCATCAACAACGAGCTCTTCCCCACCCTGAAGGAACTCGACCGTAACCTCGGCCCGCAAGCCAAAATCGTACGCGCCGTCTTCGAAGACACCTACAACTACATGAAGAACGGCACCCTCTTCCGGCAGGTGATCAACGAAATCGACAAGATCGACTTCAACAGCAGCAAAGACCGCCACCTCTTCAACGACCTGTACGAGACCATTCTTAAAGAACTGCAATCGGCCGGCTCCTCCGGGGAATACTACACGCCCCGGGCCGTCACCCAATTCATGGTCGATATCCTCAACCCCCAACTGGGCGAAACCGTGCTCGACCCCGCCTGCGGCACCGGCGGCTTCCTCACGTGCACCATCGACCATCTCGACAAGCAGATCAACAAGCCCAGCCAACGCAAAACCTTACAACAGACCGTACGCGGAGTAGAGAAAAAGCCCCTGCCCCACCTGCTTTGCACCACCAACCTCATGCTGCACGGCTTTGAAGTGCCCGGCGTCAAGCGCGGCAACTACCTCGCCAAGCCCTACAGCGACTGGGGCGCGAACGACAAAGTCGACATCATACTCACTAACCCGCCCTTTGGCGGCGTAGAGGAAGACGGCACGGAGACCAACTTCCCGCAAAAATTCCGCACCAAAGAGACGGCCGACCTCTTTCTCGCCCTCATCATCCGGCTGCTGAAGGATGGCGGACGGGCGGCCGTGGTCCTGCCCGATGGCACCCTCTTTGGGGAAGGCGTCAAGACCCGCCTCAAGGAAGAACTGTTGGCCCGTTGCAACCTCCACACTATCGTACGCCTGCCCAATGGCGTCTTCAACCCCTACACGGGCATCAAGACCAACCTGCTCTTCTTTGAGAAAGGCAGCCCGACCAAAGAGATCTGGTACTACGAGCACCCCTACCCGGATGGCGTGAAGAGTTACAACAAAACCCGCCCCATCCACATCAAGGAATTCGATGCGGAAAAAGCCTGGTGGGGCCAGCGGGCGGAAAACAAGCACGCCTGGCGCGTCCCCCTGCAAGACATCATCGACCGCAACTACAACCTCGACATCAAGAACCCGCACGAGGAAGCCGATGACCTGGGCACGCCCGAGGAACTGCTGGCCGAATACCAGCAAGCCGAACAAGATATCCGCCAACTGCAAGACAAAATCGTAGCCGTACTCCAAAACGCCCTGCAAGCATGACCCACCTGCTCCAATACTTCCCGCAGCTCAGCCTGCGCCCTGAGAATCTGCCCGAGCTCCGCAGCCTCATCCTGCAACTGGCCGTGGAGGGCAAACTGACCGCTGAGTGGCGGAAGGTAAATCTGGATGTGGAACCGGCTTCCGAGCTACTGGCCCGCATTGAGGCGGAAAAGGCGGCGCTGGTGAAGGCGAAGCAAATCAAAAAGAGTAAGCCGCTGCCGCCGGTGCGTGCGGAGGAAATGCCTTTTGAATTGCCGGAGGGTTGGGTTTGGTGTCGGTTGGGGGAGATTGGAATTATCAATCCGAGAAATGACGCTGACGAAAGCATCCTAGCTGGATTTATACCTATGAAAAACATAAGTGAAGAATATGGTGTAGAACCAATTCCAGAGAAACGAGCCTGGGGCGAGATAAAAAAAGGATACACTCATTTTCAGGATGATGATGTGGCTTTTGCCAAAATAACTCCCTGCTTTCAAAATAGTAAAGCCGCTTTATTTTCGAACCTGCCAAATGGAATTGGTGCAGGAACAACTGAACTTCATGTATTCCGACCCTTCATCCAAAACTCCTACTCAAAGTTCGTTTATAACATTTTTAAGGCTCCCCGATTCCTTTCTGAAGGTGAAAAAGTAATGACAGGATCAGCTGGCCAGAAAAGGGTTCCAAAAGATTATTTTAAAAACTACATTATAGCCCTCCCACCCCTACCCGAACAACAAGCCATCGTCCAAACCGTAGACGCCCTGCTGCAAGAGCTCGACCAGCTGCAGCAGCGCACCGAGACCCGACTACAGCTCAAAACCGACTACGCCACCGCTGCCCTGCGCCGCCTCACCACCGCCCCGGCAGTGGGCCCGGCCTGGGACGCCATGGCCCCGCACTTCCGCACCTTCTTCGATGAGACGGGCAATGTACAATCCCTGCGCGCCGCCATCCTGCAGCTAGCCGTACAGGGCAAGCTCACCGCCCAATGGCGCAAAGCGCAGCCCGGTGTGGAGCCCGCCACCGAGCTGCTGTCCCGCATACAGGCGGAAAAGGCAGCCTTGGTGAAGGCGAAGAAAATCAAAAAGGAGAAGCCGCTGCCGCCGGTGGATATGGATGAGGTGCCGTTTGGGGTGCCGGAGGGGTGGGTTTGGTGCCGGTTGGGGCAGGTAATTACCTTTTTGAATGGGTTCGCGTTTAAAAGCTCCACTTATGTAGCAGATTCCGAATACCAAATCATCCGCCTCGGTAATGTCAAAAATGACGGATTAAAACTAGACATCAAACAGGCATATGTCCCCAAAGAAATTGGCGAGTCTACTTTGGCTTATCAAATACTTGAAAATGACATCTTGACAACATTGACTGGGACTAAAGGAAAGAAAGACTATTGTTACACTTGTATAGTTGAAGCAGAGAACGTTGAAAATAAAACCCTGCTCCTTAATCAACGAGTAGGCTGCATAAGAGCTGTAGAAAGGTCTTTTCCTCCATTGCTCAATATTTTCTTAAAATCTGAGAGTCTTCTTGATCAACTTTTTGCTACAGAGAGTGGCACTGCCAATCAAGGAAATATTGGATCCGGCTCGTTTAAACAGCTGATTTTCCCCCTCCCGCCCCTACCCGAGCAGCACGCCATCGTGCAGGCGGTGGAGGAGTTACTGGGTTTGTGCACGGCATTGGAGGAAGCGGCCGGGCGGCGGGATGTGGTGTTGGGGGATTGGGTGCGGGCGGTGGTGGCTGGGGTGTAGTGCTGAAAGTTTATTTATAATACCACCCACACATACAGACAAAAGCAATGAAGACCGGCTTGTCGTAGCCCGGCTTTCCCCATCAAAGGCGATTTTCTTCATCCATTTTCATTCGTGCGCTCTTGATTCCTGTAGTCTTTTCTCCGGCAGACGCGCTGTGAACGTCTCCAAAAGTTCTTCACCTATATCGCTACAGGCACCAAAAAAACTAGTGCGCTGTCAAGTTCTATTACCATTGTAAAAAACAGAGATGCCATCCGCCTGCGCCACCCGGCTGCTACTAAACGCAGTGGGGCCTGTATTCACCTTATCAACGGAGCCCCGGCTGCCGGGGTAAACAGGAATGCCCCGGCTCGTCACCAGGAGGTGCTGCCGGGGCATCATAATTACTACAGGCTGTTCTTTATTGTTTTACCAAGGGCAGGTTGACGAGCTGACTGCCCGTATTGACATGCACGTAGTACATACCAGCGGGGAGCCCTTCCAGGAGGAGGTCCACCGTGGCAGCACCATCTGCCACCTGCTTTTCGACAAGGGGCTGCCCGAGCTGATTGACCACACTAACGAGCGCCGGTGCACTGAGGGGCTCCGGCAGTTGCAGCTGCACCTGATGGGTGGCGGGGTTAGGCACAAGCTTAGCTTTGATGGCGCTATCCTGCTGAGCAATAGCCAGGGTTGGCGCCGGTCCTTCGCTGAGATAATTACCGGGGAGAGAACGGCTAACTCGAATATTACGGAATACAGCTTCAACATTGCTTGTATGCGGAAACTTATAGGCTGCGATGCCGACATTATAGCAAGTGTATGGGAAATAGATAGGATTACCAATTGAAATCCAAGTATCCCCGTACCCTCTAGTGAAAGTCCGAAGGTAGTTCCCTTCTTTTCTGATAGACACAGAGCCAACTATTGTACTGTTGGAAGCAATCTGGTTAGTTACGCTAACAGGGGCACCTTCAGTTCCTCTTACGATTGTTTGATGGACAAGTCCATTACCCTTAAAAAAACCCACAACCGGGGCGGAAGGGGTATCACCAGCTCTAACGACTACTCCTGCATAGCCACCACTTGCATATTCAATATTTGTGAATACAAAGCCATTCCCACCGTGGCAAACTGAACCGGTTATTGTAGCTAAATTATCAAATGCAGCTCCATTTGTTGTTTGGGCGCCGGTCGTGATCGTATACCATTCTGTTCCGCAGCCATCAAAACTGTAGGTACTGCCAGAGCCTTGAGAACCAATGTCATGTGCAGAGTAGGGGCTGGGTATCTCATTAGCCGTGACATTCAAGTTAGCCTGGCAGGTATCTGACAAACCGTTTTCATCGGCAACAACAAGATTGACTTCATGATTGCCAAATTCAAATAAGCTATCTTCTTCCAAAAGAGAAAAAGTAAGACCGAATATAGTCGGATTGGGGTTATTATCGAAATCAAAGAATGATAGTGCGAATGGCGGTGGAATTGGTAAGCAAAAGGGGTAGACATCATAAATATCTGCATCCAAATCCTTACAAACCGCAACAGGAGGATTGCCACAAAATTTTGAATCCCCACTAATCGTCCAGTTATATTGGTCAATCAGTACCTGCCGGCTGGCTTCGGAAGCACAGTAGGTCAGGTCCGAGGCACCAAGCGAAATACCTTGCGGTGGCGAAGACAGATTCGCCCAACTAGTGAGCGTAGCGTCATAATTTTCTGTGCTCATGCCACTTGAAGAAAGCATATTAAACATATTGGATATATTGGATATATCCCAGCTTCCGAGATTTTGATCGAATGCGGTGGCACCTTGAAACATAAAGTTAGCAAATTCCACGCTCGATACGTCCCAATTGCCAATATCCTGATTAAAGGAGGTGTTATCCTGGAATACCTGATACATTTGAGTTACGTTAGAAACATCCCAATCGCCTATGGCTCCGTTAAAAGAAGAATTGGCAAACATGCTATTCATATTTACAACGTTGGACATATCCCAGTGATTTAGCGAGCTCACCTGCAAGGAGGAACAGCCGTCAAACATATTAGAGCAATCAAGGTTTGGAGTCGATAATACAGGAGCATAGAATTCATCAACAGACGTTAAGTGATTAGCACCCAAAAACATCCAGCTACAGTTATTCCATGTTACTTCTCCCCAATCTTCGACACTGACAAGCTGTTTCGAGGCGTCTTTTATTTCAAATTCTACTTCCCCATCGCCGTAAAGCATAACCTCATAAACGCCGGGAGTGCTGTAAACATGTCCCAGGGATAAGAAGCCCCACCCTTGTGGGTTCTCAGATAACGTATCAATTGTGCCGTCACGCTCCCAGTCGATACCAAGAGCTCCTGTTCCTGACCAGTAAATGTTATTTAGTTCCGCCTGATTCGGGTCACCCGTAATGGATTGGTGTGTCCCACGGGTGTCAATTTTGATGATAAAAGGGAGTTTAGTGAAAGTGGTAGATTGGGCGCTGCCTTGCCGGGCCTGAAGGCAAACCACCACACAAGCTAATATCAGTGCCCATGAATTAATACTACAAAAGGTCATTTTCATTTTTGCATATTTGTTTGAAATTAAAAACATAACACCTACGGTACATAGGTGCGAGTAAGCAGCCGTAAAGCTAGAAGAACATATTAGGATACCCTACGAAAAGTCGGCTCCACCACATTTAACTAAAGAGTTGTTTATCAAACTCTTAACCCAAACGGTAGACAAAAAATAGATCTGTTTTCCGGGCACTCTTCGAAAAAATCAGAATATCAAGCCCTGTTTGAAAGGCTCCCGTGGGCTTATCTGTGGTTTGGGGAAGGCTTATGCTCTTAGCTATTCCCTGTCAAACAAAAAGCCCCCTCCTCCCGGAAAGGGCCTGATAATAAATTGGGGTTATACATAGAAACCTTTTGACGCCAGGCAGGCGGGTGTTTGGGTTAGAAGCCCTGCCGGCACCGGTCATCGGCAGGCCGGGGAAAGGGGTTTTAGGTGTTTTCCGGGCTGGTTAAATGACCTTACTGTTATATACAGAAAGGACGGCGGCGTCACACCTGACCATAGGATTTTTTCGAAAAAAGAAGGTTGGGGAGGCGAAAAGCGCAAAAAATGAAGAAAATTAGCCTTGAAGCGTGACACATCAGGCGTTGCGGTATATATTAATGATCAAGCACTAAACCACTATTTATGTCGTCAGACGAGGAGATCATCGCTATGTTGCAGCAGGATGAGTCCAGGGGTACAACGCTGGTCTATGAAAAATGCTACCCGTACTTTATCGGCCGGGCAAGGCGGGAGGTACAACGGGCACAACTGGAGGACGCAGAGGACGCCTTCCAGGAGACCATCATGGTTTTTATCCTGAAATTTATCCGTACCGGGCGGATTCGGGTGGAAAATGGCCAGCTGATCGGCCTGTGGGTACCGCTGCGGAAATTCATAGCTAAAATTGGCCTTCGTATCCTGGTCCGGGCTCTGCCCAAGCCGGGACTGCCGCCCCCGCCCCCTGCCGATGCTCCGGAATCGGAAGCACTCGTTGAGCGGGCGTTAAAGGCTTTTGGCCAACTGAAGCACCCCTGTCAACGGCTGGTGTTTTACAAAGTTGCGCTGAACCTGGAGGCAAGGGAGATCGCATCCATCCTGCAAATGGAAACCCGGGAGGAAACGCCGATCAGGGAAGGGACCATCCGCACCCGGCTCTACCGGTGCATGGAAAAACTTCGAAATTTTTACCGCTAACGCTTTCGGCTGTATAATCAATAACCGCTCCAAAGCAAAAAAAACTGGCTACATGAACAATGAATTTGATCCCATAACAGAACAGGAACAGGATTTGATTTTCCGGTACTACGAGGGCGAAATGTCTGAAGTGGACAAACAGGAATTCACGCAGCTGCTCGGTAAGGACAACTTCCGGCAGGCCTGGGAGCAGCAGGCCTACCTTCAAAAGGGGCTTAGCCGTGAACTAAAGGACGAGGACCTGCGCAAAACAGTCAAGGCCGGTGCAGACCGCTACCACGAAGCGGAGGCAAGGCGGGCGAAAACAGCCGCCGCTGAAGTCAGGCCCCTTTCCACAGCCAACCGGCCGGCCCGGATTTTGGGATGGGCGGCGGGCTTTCTGCTGATGGTAGCGCTTGGCGGGGTGCTATGGGCTAATCTGAATTACTCCGACTCGGCTATTGCGCAGTCCTTCCAGGAACCCTTGCTGAGCACGATCGTAAGGAGTGCGGAAGCCGAGCAGCAGGTGTTCCGCGCCGGACGGCAGGATTTCTTCAACGGCCGGTATCAGCAAGCAGAAGAGGCCATGATGCAAATCAGCCCCGAAAGCCCCAACTTCCCGGAGGCTCAGGCACTGCTGGCCTACAGCCTTTTCTACCAGAAAAAGTACGAGCCGGCCCTGCAATACTTCGATCAGCTGCTGCAGGTGCATTTCAGCCAACTCCCGGAGGCTTACAAAAGTGAAGAAAAACTGCGGTGGTCCCGGCTGCTCGCCCTGCTGGGCATAGGGGTCGAAGACAGCCTGCGCTTCCGGGAAGAACTGGACTTTTTCCTAAAGGGCAAAAGCACCTTTTATGCACAGAAGGCAGAACGACTGCGTCAAAAGCTCGACAGCCCGTTCCGTATCGTCCTGTTCGATTAGAACTTAGAGCATCCATACCTAAGCCCTTGCGCTCCGGTCACGCTGCAACCGGCGAAAACCCCAAATCAGGATTACAGCAAGTAGAACACCGGCAGCAATCGGCTTCCGCCAACCGGCTCCTTTAGACAACACCGGCGACATGCTCCCAATCGCCACACAGGATGACCAGTAGTAAGGATGAGCTTCAACGTCCCCTACCCTGCGCACATAATCGCGCTTGGCAAGGGTCAGCGCAAGGTGCTTGGGCATACCGTTACGGAGGTTGCGGTAAAAGCCTTGCATAATCTGCGTCGTATGCCCGCTCGATACCTCCCAGAGCGTGGTAATCAGGCTCCGGGCACCTCCGTAAGAAAAGCCCCGGGCCATACTGAGCATGCCCTGCCCGCGCCGGATTTCGCCAATACCGGCATTGCAAACGCTGGTCACGACCATGTCCTGCCGCATGGGCAACCGGTATAATTCGTGCAGGTACAAGGCACTGTCCCTTCCGGCCTGCCCGGGCTGTAACATAAAGCGCGACCGGCTGGGATACCGGTTGCTGAGTTGCCCGTGAGCGGTGTAATGATGGAAGCGGTAGTCGCCTCCCACGGCCTCCAGCTCTTGCTTGTTGGAACGCTCCCAGAGCGGGTGCACAAACCAATGGAACAGGTTGAAAAAGGAAAACTCATCCTGAATGACTTCGATTTCCTCCTCAAAACCGGCTCCGTTCAATGCCAAAAGCTCCCGGGGGCGGCGGTCGTGGCGGTGTGCAGCGATCATTTCTTCCAACAGGCTTTCTGAGCTGCAGTAGCTCAGCGCCAGGTCTTCTACCAGATAGTTATAGCTGGGGTTACGGTAATAACCGTATTCGGATTCGGGCACCGGCCGGGTCAGCAGCGCATCAAAGGGTAGTACGTTCAGGATATCGTCGGGGATAATGATGAGCTGTTGTGGCATACCGGATCCCAACGTATTCAGTGGCGCGATCAACCATTCGTAAAGCTGATGAGCCCGGTGGGCGTAAATGGCTTTAGCTGTCCCGGAAGGGTATTCCGCTTTAAGCTGCTTCAAATAAGCGTCTTCCCCATCGTAAAATGGAAGGTAGATAGCGTGCACCATTTCCTGCACAGCTTTCGCCAAATAGGCCCTGGGTATGGGCAGGGTGAAGACTTCAGGGGCAGCGCCCGGCCGGAGGTAAAACATCCAGGTGGAATCTTCCCCTACAAAGAACTCCAAAAGGGCCTGATCAGCGCGAAGGTATTCCAGGGCTGAGCCCACCGTGGCTGTGGTGGTATCAAACTTGGCGGCATAGTATCGTGGTGCCTCTTCCTCCAGCTTTTTCATCAGCGCCTTCCAGCCTGCCTGTGCACGGTACAGGCGTTGCTTGAGGGTATCCCGTACGGCCCCGCTCTGTTCTGACTCGTGCAATTGCTCGGACAAGTACTGAATATCAAATTTCAGCAGCCGTTCCCGTTGTAGCAGGTCGCCGGGCAGATCAAAATCGCTGACCTGCGCATCCCGGAAAGCCTCCAGCAACAGTAAGTCCTTGCTTCGCTCAGAGACGGAAAAGGCATAGTTGATGTAGAAAGTATCGTTGGGAATTTGCCGGTGCAGGGCATAGCTGACCTCGATAGCAGTTTCGAAAAGCCCGTAGCACTCTTCCATCAGGTATTGTTTGTCGTAATCGCCGATGTACCCGCTTTTGATGTGGGCGGTCAGGCGCAGCCCGCGGTCGGCCGCCTCCCATGCGCAATACAGGCTGCTCTTGTCTTCAAAGCTATAATACACCTCCGCCAGCCGGTACAAAGCCAGGAGTAAGGTCTTTTGGTCGTAGGCTGTGTCCAGTCCATTGGGCAACCTGCAGTAGCCGCTTCCCGGTGAGCGCCCGGCCAGTTGCTGAACAGCCGCCTCATAATATTCCAGGGCCTCCCCCATTCGCCCCCGCTTCCGGTTCATGTCCCCAATGGCCAGATAGGTCTGCGCGGTTTGTTGATTGCGGACCTGATAGCGATCGTGCTCCAGGGCCAGATGAAAATAGTAAGCGGCATTGTCCCAATCTTCCATTTGGGTGTAAGTGATGCCCAGCTCCCGGTAAGTTTCGGTTCGGAAAGGGTCTTTAGGTAGCTGATACGACAGCGATGTGCGCAGTAACCGCAGCGCTGCATTGACCTCGCCTAACTTTCGGTGCAGATCGGCGTACGCATTGCAGGTGTTGATGAGGCGGTTGGTATCTGCTTGTGCGGCCACGTTGGAAAAAAGCGCCAGAGAAGTTTCATAATGCCCCTCGGCCTTTGGGTAATCTTCCATTTCCTTGTACACATCACCAAAGTGCTTATGGACCAGCCCTTTATAGGTGGCTTCGGCTTCAAAGGAATCTGCAAAGACAAGGCTCCGCTCCAGATGCCCGAGCGCAAGGTCGTATTGCCCCTGCTTCTTATAGATATTTCCGAGGTGCAGATGGTCATTGGAATAATAACTGTACAGCTTCAAGGGGATGGAATCCAGGATTTCCAGGTGGCGGTTGAAAACGGCTTTGCTCTGTTCGAAGGCACCGATTTTGTTGTAGTAGTTGCCCAGATTGGTGTCGTTCCAAAGGTGGACAAAAAAGATGTAGTCCTCTTCCAGGCTGACATGGCCGGCTGTAAACAAAGAGTCCAGCTCCCGGTAGGTGGCCAGATAGGCGCGCATGGCGTCCATTTTATTGGCAACATCCGATTTGCGGCGAAAGAGATGGAACACCGCATCATGGTCTCCCGCCTCATACTGAACGCGGATTAGAGAGTCAAGCAAGCGGGCGGCGCAGGGGAAGTCATTGTGTTGCCTGCAAGCCCTCATACGTTGCTCCAAGCCTTCCGGTAAAGCAAACTGCCCCGGCAAATTTACCGGGGCATGCATCAGGCACCAACTAAGGCAAAAAAATTGAAAAATAGGTTTCATAACTGGGGTTTAGTGCCTATCGTGGTGGCTGGAAATCAAAGCTGGTGAAAAAATCAGATATCTCGCTTCCTTCCGCCCCTTTAGCATAAAAAGCAGCCGCTCCCTGATAATCGGGTTGTAGCATCGTCATTTCTACCCGGACCTGACCGCCTGGTAAAGCCTTAACTTCAGTTGGCTTAGCGATAAGCGCTCCTTCCGCAGATTCCAATGAAAATGTATGCTTTTCGAAAGGCGCAGGAAGCAACAGGACGAGCTGATCTATTTTAGATCGGATTTCTTGGCATTTGAAGCCTACCTTGCAAGGCGATGGAGGCGGGCACTCCGGAATACATGGGGCCCAACTGGCAATAGCACCCCGGGCTCTGTCAATTATATCCTTGATGTGCTTATATTGTTGATTCTCTTCCCTTTGCTTATCTACTGTACTTCGGAGTCCCTCCAATTCTTTTGCAATGACCGTTGCCGCTTTAGGGTCTTCAAGTAGCCGTTGGCTGTACGCATCCAGGCGCATGGAGACTTGCTCGAGGACCAATTGATTTTTTTCCTGCGCCATACTGAAATCAGGGTACAATGTATAAGTATCGACCTCGGTCACTGCTGTTTGGGTCTGGCAGGAATACAGGGCAAACAGGGACAGCAAGCCCCATAACATGGGTTTGAAGAATAGGTTGGTCATGACTGTTTTGAGTTTATTTAGGAATAAGTTATCGTATACGAGATATTCGTTCTCTACCTACCCTATACCGCAGTGCAGCAGTTCGTCACACTATTTTTTTATTTTTTTTGAGGGTGCTGTTCGACAGCTTGTCTTTTCCGGATGATACTGGGAAGTATAAGTGGCCCGCACCTCAGCGAAGATACGGGTCTAACATTGTACAAGATACAATATCCGTTCTGGAAATCAAAGAAGTTTCGGCACGGCGGGCTGTGTTAGGCCCCTGCGTACCACCGCTCCCGCATCCCCACCAACACCCCATTCACCCGCTCCATGTCCACCGCCGCCGGCAGGGTACTTTGGGCGTAAGCCTCCTCCAGTTCCGCCATTTTATCTTCTGCCATCCCGAGCAAGGTATCGTAATCGTACTTCCCTCGGCGAATGTCCAGCAATTCGGCCCGGTTCGGCCGGCGCACGCGGATGATGCCCTCGCGCAGAATTTCAATGCCCATCTCCAGCAGGCGGAAGGTGTGCATCATATTTTTGGAATCGTACTCGGCGCCGTGGGCGAGGTTGGTTTGGTAGCGGGCTTCGTTGCGTTCCTCCACCCAGTTCCAGTAGGCTTTGTAGTCCTTGCAGTAGGTGGCGTAGCCGTCTTTGTTGAAGTGGAGGTAGCCGAGGATTTCCGCGCCTTTTGGAATGCTGCTGAGCGACAGGTCGTTGGAGTTAGGCTTACGGAGGATACCGGCGTAGTCCAGATCGCCTGTGGTATCGTAATGAATGGCGTAGACCTCCCGGAAGTGCGGGATAGCAGAGAGGCCGCAGCGGGACTGCTCCAGCCCATTGTCGTCCAGCCATTGCCGCAGGGGGACGGAGCCGTTGCCTTTGATCACGTAACAGAAATCCAAAGGCGTTTGCCGCTCCCTGGGCATGGGGTTGACGATTTTCTTATTCAGCCCACGGGCTTTTTTGATCTGTGCGTAGGCGTAGCCGCCAAAGGTGTCTTTGCACTTTTTGGAGAGGAATAGCTCGGGTGTCAGGTGGTCCATGATTGGGTGACGGTAGCGGATGCATTCCGGTGGTGTAGCCAGCAGCTCCAGCATATTGGGGTTGTTCTTGGCCAGGAGTTCCACGAAACGGCCGAGCTCGTAGTAGACCGTATCATTCGTATCGTCCGCTACCTGTGGGGTGTAGCTAAAGCTGTAGAATTCCGGTTGCGGGAGGATGAAAACGCCCCGGATGTCGGTATCGGAAGTGGGCAAATCGGTACCGTAGGCGCGGCTGCCGGTGATGCAGTCGTAGAGTAAAAGGTCAGTGTTAGATTGAAGGTCTTTATAGGTCATTTCTTCTCTTTCTAAAGCAAGTAACATGGAACATATGAAACAGAGTTCCCTGTCTGTCTGCTTAGTATTTATTCACGACCTGACCTTATGAAAGCCTATCCTAACATTGATTCTATACCTACCCTGTCTTGCGCTGCTCCAGCGATCGTTACGATATATACTTTTGGAAGAGCTTCTTCTATTCGGTAAATGATGTTAAATGACCACTTGGACTGGTAACGGTATTCGTACTGCTTTTTTTCAACTGTTCGATAGACAGGGTTACGTTTTGGCATTATTTTGAGTTCATTGCCGTACACTTTTATTTTACGGGAAGT
>ENA-UENT01000017-UENT01000017.1-marine-metagenome-genome-assembly--contig:-NODE-17-length-131244-cov-7.661873_pt1 | contig 131244 bp, 114 predicted proteins | sample MGYA00237879_ERZ529330 | MGnify/ENA primary metagenome ERZ529330 (study PRJEB26372, sample SAMN05368345) | marine metagenome | biome: cultured habitat; feature: ocean water; material: water; isolation... | reverse complement strand
TGATTCGCGTAAGGCATATAAGGACATATAAGAACTAACCCAACTAAATTCACTAACCCAACTAACCCAACTAACCAACTAACCAACTAACCCCCAAACCTTCCAACCACCAAACCAATCCTCCCCATTTCACTTTCTTGAATTTTTCTGATAATATTGCTAGCCATTTCACGGATGTGGTGCTTTGATGGTGTCCTGTCCTTTCAGTGTGGAATATCCGCATGGCGACAAGTCTGGCGGTTTACACGAAACAAAGCTACCGCTAGCGGCATTTTTAATACTTAAAGCATTCCAATACATGGAAAAGACCTATTTTGATCCGAAGGATCTGAAGAAATTCGGTAAGATTACTGACCTCCAAGAGGAGATGGGCAAAAAATTCTTCGACTGGTACGGTACGGTATTCAACGGAGATACAGCATTGACAGAGCGGGAGAAATCCTTAATTGCCTTAGCTGTGGCTCATACCGTTCAGTGTCCTTACTGTATCGATGCCTATACTTCTGCTTCCCTTGAAAAAGGAGCGGATGAAGAACAGATGATGGAGGCGGTGCACGTAGCAGCAGCGATCCGGAGTGGGGCTTCTTTGGTATTCGGAGTACAGATGATGAATCAGGCTGAGCGCTTGTCTATGTAAGGGGAGTCTACCCCTTTAGCGTCCAGCAAAAGAACTAACAATGGCTATTAAGCAAAGAAGTAAATCCCTGAAGTCAAGGGGTAATAACCTATCGGATACATTCGTACAGCTCAATGTATTGAACGGCAAGGATATTGTCGACGCAAAGTTTCCGAGCTTTTCGGATAAGTTATCGGTAATTGGGCACCAGCCCTTGAAAGTGAAGCCGGTAGAGATTTTCCAGTTGAATATTGGTAAACTATGTAACCAGACCTGCGCACACTGCCACGTGGATGCGGGGCCTGACCGGAAGGAGGAGAATATGGACCGAGCGACCCTCGAGCGTTGCTTAGAGATAATCGCTTCCGTTCCGTCTATTCATACGGTAGACATTACCGGAGGTGCTCCAGAGATGAACCCTCATTTCCGTTGGTTTGTCGAAGAGGTGAGTGCCCTGGGTAAGCAGGTAATTGATCGTTGTAATTTGACGATCTTGCGGGCCAATCCTAAGTACCACGATCTACCTGAGTTTTTTGCGAAGCACAAGGTGCAAGTGGTATCATCTCTCCCGTACTTCTCTAAAAAGCGTACGGACAGCCAGCGTGGTGATGGCGTTTTTGAAGATTCCATTAAGGCCTTGCAAATGCTGAATGAGGTAGGGTATGGTAAAGAAGGAACTGGCCTAGAGTTACACCTGGTTTATAATCCTTCTGGTGCTTTTCTGCCTGCTGGACAAGATACCTTACAAGCAGAGTTTAAGCGACAGCTAAAACGCAAATACGATATCGAGTTCAATATGCTGTTTGCGATCACCAACCTTCCTATTGCTCGCTTCCTGGATTATCTCTTGGAGAGCGGCAATTATGAGGAGTATATGGAGAAGCTCGTTGAAGCCTACAATCCTGGTACCGTTGACGGACTAATGTGCCGCAATACGCTATCTGTAAGTTGGGATGGTTACATCTACGATTGTGATTTTAATCAGATGCTTGATCTTAAAGTAGCTAGTAGTAGCCAACATATTAATGACTTCGATCTGGATGCTTTGAATGAGCGTTCGGTGGTGGTCAATCAACACTGCTTTGGTTGTACAGCTGGTGCTGGCTCTAGTTGCGGTGGGGAAATCACATAGTATGTAGTTTCTAAGAAGAAGCGAGCCGCTGCAAATCTACATTTGCAGCGGCTCGTTGCGTTTAGGTTATTTGAGTTTCCTGAGCAGTTAAGGGTAATTAGGAATGTTTCTGCCCAAAAAGATGTCTCGCTCTATTACGAGTATACCGCTTTCTTCCGTAGGCATGACCAGGCCCGTTCCAGCTCTATTCCGCCGGTTGGCTTTCGCACGGTCGGTAAGAATCTCATCGTCCAGGAATTCAATTTCATCAATGTAGTAGGGTGGGAGCCCCTCTTCTTTGATGGTCATGTGAATGTGCTCCGGGACATTCCTTCGAGGATAGGCACCGGGCCTCACGGTGTAGAAGCTATATTTGCCAGTAGCATCGGTCTTGACCCATCCTCGGATGTATCCGTGTCGAGTTGCCCAGCCAGTAGCTTTTGGTTTAGAAGGGTAACGACCTTCACGATTGGTATGGTAAATGTAGACGATGACGCCTTCCGCAGGGCTTTCGCCATCGGCCTGATAAACCGTACCGTGAAGCAGCAATTGAGGTTCTGCCAAATCAAAGGTAGGAAGTGTGTCCACTGGACCGAGAGATTGATTACCATACTCTAAAAGTGCTTCGCATCCTTCGCAAGGACCACCAACCACCGAGTCATTGTTTCGATTGGGGTCTTGTGCGTTGCAGGTCAAGACGTTGAAAGTCAAGACAAAGAGAATTATTCTATACATAAGTAGTCGGGTTTACTGTAAGATGCAGGAATTCAGTGTTTTGTCGTATTCTCTTGAGAAGGTGGGGCAATGTTAGTTGCTTGAAAAGGGCCTTTTTTCCGGTGCTATTCTTACCTTCCTCCAGATAAAGCAACCTCCTATGAAAATAGAGCATTTGGCCATTTGGGTCGATCAATTAGAAGAAATGAAGCGCTTTTATGAGCGTTATTTTGCGGCCCAGGCTGGTTCACTTTACCATAATCCTAAGAAGAACTTCACCTCCTATTTTTTATCCTTCGATGAAGGTTGCCGTTTGGAGTTAATGCATAAGCCAGAGATCCCCAAGAATAATAATGATGTGCACGATCAGTACCGCGGCATTATCCATTTCGCGGTTTCGGTCGGGAGTGAGGCGCGTGTAGATAGCTTAACGGAGGAGTTGCGCCAGGCAGGCTATCAAATCGTCGGAGAACCGAGAACCACTGGGGATGGCTACTACGAAAGTGTTATCCTAGACCCCGAGGGTAACCGCGTGGAGATTACCTCTTGAATCGCTACTTTTACTATCCATCAACCTCGCTCAAGTTATTATCAGCAAGCAGCATAACGCAAAGAGTTTATTTCTGCCAGCTACCCGTTTATTGGTAGCTCGGCAACCATTTTATGCCCATTTGCTAGCGAGTATGCTAAAGGAGGAAAACGATCAGCTTCACCTTCCCTTTGCCTTTCATTGGAATACGGACGGGCCAATTCTGCAATACAACAAAGCCCGGTTGATGGCTATTCAACAGCATCCCGATTGGTATGTAGATTGGCTAGAGGAAGAGTTGGTACACCTACTGCTAGGGCATCACTGGCAAGCAGGTGAGTATGAGGATTCCTGGGCGTTCCATATTGCTGCTGATTTGGAGGCTCGACAGTATGTTTCGGAAACGCACGGTTCAAAGGAATACCAAGCACTCCTTCAGCGACTCCACTTGCCTAAGCCATTTACCTTAGCGCAGGCCTATCAGCGCATCGTTAACCAGCACACCGCCAGCGGTAATTCGCAAGTACTGCAGGGACTAGAAAAATCACCGGCTAGTCGAAGGAGTCATCAACTGTGGGAGAGCTTCTCGCCAGAGCTGTTTGGATATTGGCGCCAAAGCTTGCGGAATAATCTCCCTCAAATCAAGGTATTACCAGGCACCCGTTTTGGACTTTTGTATAATCTAGTAGTTCAGGGAAATGAAAGTACCACTATTCCATGGCCGGTGCTATTACGCCGTTTTGCCCTGAGCGGCAAAAGGGATCAAACGCAAACAAGTTTGCGACGTCCATCCAAACGTTACCATACTTTTCCGGGGAACCGAAGGCAGCGACGTGCTCATCTGGTAGTGGTTTTGGATACATCTGGCAGCATCTCGGCGGGCGTGCGGCTTCGCTTTTTTCGCGAGTTACAACAACTAGTCCATTTAGTGCACCATCTGGAAATTGTCGAGGCGGACAATCATGTTCAGCGTATCTACTCCTTTAATGGTCAGATTCCTGAGGTGAGCGTTGGTGGAGGAGACACTGCGTTCGACCCAGCTCTTAGTTGGGCCAACGAACAACCTCATTTAGACGGAGTTATTTACTTGACAGATGGAGAAGGGCCAGCTCCTACAGTGCAGTGCCGTTTCCCGATAATGTGGTTAGTCACTGGAAAGGATACCAAGAATCCCGCGCCGGTAAAGTTGCCAGGCCTGGTTGTTCATATGTAGGCTAAAACTGTTGGCGTAATTGTTCTCCAACGGATTTTTAAGGCATTTTCCTAACTGCCAATGCACCAGAAGCTAAATCTGTTAAAGTCATGTGAAGAAAATGCTAAAAGCGACCCAGAATTTCGCCACTACTGGATAAAGTCCGTTATTGGATATTAGATTTTTACGCTCTACTCTTAAGAATTGCTGTTTTTGTTTAGTGTAGGGGCGGGTTCGAATCATTCGGCCGCCCTTATTTTTTTGCGACTACACTTTGATGAAAATCTTCCTGTTGTAGAGAACCCACGACAAGGCCAGGAAGAAGAGGACATTAGTTAGGGCGAAGGCCAATGATGCCATCTTGGTAGAAGCAAATGCTGGCTCAAAAATGCTAGTCCACACCCAGGTCTTTACACTGATACTTTCTCCTAACGCGTTAGTCCACTTAATGGTATACATTAACTTGGCTACTAGACCTGACATTACGAATACAAATAAAGCATTGGTACCGTAGATGACGAATGGTTTGGTCCACCAGGTAGATCCTCGAAGATCCACTAGCCAGTAGACCACGCCCAGGAAAAGAAGTGCCACACCTGAAGTATAGAGTACGTATGAGCTCGTCCAGATTTTCTTATTGATAGGAAAAGCAAGGTCCCAAATACAGCCTAACGCAACCAGGATGGTTCCAACCGCCAACAATCCTGCAACCTTCTCATAGGCGCCCGCCTCGCTGCGTAGCCATAATCCAGTCAATATTCCACTAATGCCGGTAGCAACTGCGGGAAGGGTGCTGAGGAACCCTTCTGGATCCCAAGTCTTGCTCTGCGACCAAAGGTGGCCGTCCATTAGCACGCGGTCCAGCCAAGCACCGATATTGGTACTGGGTTCCAGATTAGGTGCTATCCCTCCGGGTACAGGTACCAGGGTCATCAATGCCCAATATCCTAAGAGGCAACCAACGCCCACCCAAAATAACTGTCGTGGGTTTACATAAAGGAAAAGGGTAGCACTCACCCCATAAACTAAGGCGATACGTTGCAAAACCCCCGGAATCCGAATAGTACTGAAGTTGAAGTAAGGAAAACCATTTAGGAAGAGGCCTATGCCAAATATGATGAGCGTTCGCTTGATGATCTTGCGCTGCATCGCCTTTTTGTCTACACCTTGAGCTTTGCGCTTACCGAGTGCATAGGCGATGGCTACTCCAACGATAAATAAGAAGAAAGGAAAAATCCAATCTGTGGGCGTGACGCCATGCCAGTCGGCATGTAGTAGGGGAGCGTAGACATCACTCCAAGAGCCAGGGTTGTTTACCAAAATCATCCCGGCTATCGTTAGACCACGGAAAATGTCAAGTGATAGAAGGCGTTGTTGTTGATCCATGCTTTTCGTTTTGCAAGGATCAAGATAATCATTTTACTCCCCCCACCGATAGGTGTCCAGATCAAAGCCGGCAAGATCCAAGACGCGATCTACCACGGTGAGCGCCAACTCCTCAAAGGTCTTGGGGTTGCTGTAGAAAGACGGACTGGCAGGGCAAATAACTGCTCCTGCTTCCGTTAGTTGAGTCATGTTACGAAGATGGATGAGATTGTAAGGGGTATCTCGAGGCACTATAATCAGCTTTCGTCGTTCCTTGAGGATAACATCAGCCGCGCGGGTCACCAGATCGTTACTAATACCCTGAGCGATGCGGGCCATTAGTCCCATAGAGCATGGACAAACCAGCATGCTTCCGTATTTGGCAGAGCCAGAGGCGAAGGGCGCCATAAAATCATTCTTCTGGTAGAAGTCGAAACCTTCGTATTCCTCATAGGACTTATTACCGAGTTCCAACTCCCAATTGTAGCGGGCATTGTCGCTCATGACGACACCTACTTTCTCCCACTGATCCCGCAGTTGACTGAGGCGATCCATCAAAACTTTAGCGTACAGAGATCCACTCGATCCCCCGACTGCTAGTACCACTTTGTGCTTTCCCGTTGATGTCATACTCTAATTGTCTGATAAAGACAGTAAAACGTTAAGAAACTATTAATTAGCAGGAGATGAAAAACGAATAGTGGGATTCATACTATTTTTACTGATGCTACACTACTTGTACATCCCTACTGTGCTAATTCCATAACATTTAACAGGCGATGCCTGACTCAGTACTTAAAGTAAGAAAAATGAAAAAAGTTGTCTTTGGAACCGGATTGTTGTTGGCTTTGGCAGGCATCTTTGCTTTTGCACAACCAGCAGGCAATGTAGAAACTACCCCGGTTGAGAACAAAATTAATTGGATGACTTGGGAAGAAGCCATGGTTGCCATGGAAAACGAGCCCAAGAAAGTATTCATCGACGTATATACCGACTGGTGTGGTTGGTGTAAGCGTATGGATGCTAGCACATTTACAGACGGTGATGTGATCGACTACATGAACGAGAACTACTACGCCGTGAAGTTCGATGCGGAAGGTAAAGAAGATAAGGAGTATCGTGGCCGTACCTTGACGTACCGTGCTAATGCTGGTCGCCGTGGTGTACACGAACTAGCTATTGTTTTGTTGAATGGTCGTCTAGGATATCCTTCATTTGTATACCTGGATGAGCAGCAAAACTCACTGAAGGTATCACCTGGATACAAGACACCAGACGTACTTTTGGCTGAATTGAAAGCAGTAGCTGCTGGTAGCTAAGACTTAGCTTACAGCTTGAAAATAGAAGTGGTTTGCTACAGGATTCTTACCTGTGCAAACCACTTCTTGGTTTATGGGGTTGGACTGAAGCGATTGGCTTGTGGCTCTTCTACTAGTTAGCGCCCCTGTAGCTAGTTTGCGTCCCCCGACGCAAACGCCCTAACACCTCCCCTGACGCAAACACGCAAACTAAAATTGATCAGCCTCCGTACTATCAGCCATTGCCACCGTAGAAGCACTTTGTTGGATCGTTGTTTGTACATAATCAAAGTAACCCGTACCTACGAAGCTTTGGTGGCGAATGGCAGCAAATCCTTTTTCTGCCAAGGCAAATTCGCGCTCCTGCAACTCTGAGTAACCAGCCATGCCTCTTGCTTTGTAAGCGCTGGCCAACTCAAACATGCTGCTGTTCAGGGCGTGGAATCCGGCTAGGGTGATGAATTGGAATTTGAAACCGAGTTCAGCTAGATTCTCGCGGAAGGTCAACATCTCCTCACGACTCAGATTCGCGGCCCAATTAAAGCTAGGAGAGCAATTGTAGGCCAACATCTTGCCTGGGTACTTCGCATGAATAGCCTCCGCAAAAGCACGAGCTTGCTCCAGATTTGGTTTGCTGGTTTCCATCCAAATCAAGTCAGCATAAGGGGCATACGCTAATCCGCGACTAATACACTGCTCCAAGCCATTCTTCACATAGTAGAAGCCTTCAGCGGAACGCTCACCGGTGAGGAATTCCTGGTCGTTTGGATCTACATCGCTGGTCAATAGATTGGCTGCTTCCGCATCAGTACGAGCAATGATGATGGTAGAAGTACCACAAACATCGGCGGCCAAACGAGCAGCAATCAATTTGTTTACGGCTTCTTGCGTAGGCACCAATACTTTGCCGCCTAAGTGCCCACATTTTTTGGCACTGGAAAGTTGGTCTTCAAAGTGTACGCCGGCTGCACCGGCTGTGATCATACTTTTCATGAGCTCATAGGCATTAAGGTTGCCTCCAAAGCCGGCTTCTGCATCTGCTACAATAGGAGCGAGGTAGTCGATGTTCGCTTCCCCATTGACAGATTGGATTTGATCACGGCGTAACAGCGCATTGTTGATTCGTTTTACAACTTCTGGAACACTATTTACTGGATACAGCGATTGGTCAGGGTACATGGTGCCGGAGAGGTTGTTGTCGGCAGCAACCTGCCAACCACTGAGATAGATGGCGTCTAGTCCGGCAGTTACCTCCTGTACGGCTTGGTTGCCCGTTAGTGCGCCAAGGCCGGCGACATGTTTCTGCGTATTGAGCTTATGCCAGAGTTTTTGCGCTCCCAACTGAGCGAGCGTATACTCAACCTTAACGGTACCGCGCAGCTTCAGAACATCTTCTGCAGTGTAAGTACGGCGAATTTGTGTCCAACGTGGATTGATGGCCCAGTCTTGCTTGAGTTGCTGGATTTGGATCTCGTTTTTCATGTCAAAATATTGAGGTGGTGGATAATTAATAGTGGATTGATGATGGAGCCTGCATTAGAGCAAATCATAAGCAGGGAGCGTGAGGAAGTCTTCGTATTCATCTTGCTTTACCAGGCGATCGAAGAGCTCAATAGCTTCCGGGAGGCGGTTTTTAGCTGGTACCCATTGGTCTATTTGAGCTAGCTCATCTTGCAGCAATTCCTCGTAGAGTTCTAGACTTAGCTTCCGAGTATCCGGTAGTTCGGCGGTTTGTTGTAGCCACTGCCAGAGTTGAGTTCTGCTGATCTCAGCCGTGGCGGCATCTTCCATTTTGTGGAATAGTGCGGCTGCTCCTCTACCACGAAGCCAGCTCTCCAGATACAGGATGCCTACACGCATGTTTTCCCGTATACCCTCTTCGGTAATGGTGCCTACTGGTACATCCAGTAGTTCTTTAGCTGTGACTGCAACTTTTTCCGCCCGATAGTAGATTTGATTGGGGCCTTTCAGGTATTCATCAAATACCTCCATAGCCACTGGTACAAGACCTGGATGTGCTACCCAGCTACCGTCGTGCCCAAGTTTGGCCTCTCGTAGTTTGTCTTGTCGTACTTTTTCTAATGCAGTTTCATTGGCTGCTGGATCGGCCTTTATGGGGATTTGTGCGGCCATTCCACCCATGGCATGAACGCCACGTCGGTGACAGGTTTTTACCAATAGTTCGCAATAAGCCTGCATGAACGGAGCGGTCATCGTGATCTGGCCACGATCAGGAAGCAATCGCTCGGGGAAGGCTCTAAACTTCTTGATGAAACTAAAAATGTAATCCCAGCGCCCACAGTTTAGCCCAGCAGAGTGTTCCTTGAGTTCGAATAGAATCTCATCCATTTCAAAAGATGCCAAGATGGTTTCAATGAGTACGGTGGCTTTAATTGTCCCTTGTGGAATACCGACATACTCTTGCGCAAATACAAAAACATCATTCCAAAGGCGCGCCTCCTGGTGGCTTTCTAGCTTTGGTAAGTAGAAGTATGGACCACTACCACGGTTAACCAGGGCTTTTGCATTGTGGAGGAAGTACAAGCCAAAATCGACCAGAGCACCACTCAAAGGTTGGTCTTCAAATCGAATGTTTTTTTCTTCCAAATGCCAGCCACGCGGGCGTACCATCAGCGTGGCCGTTTTTTCGTTGAGCTGATATTGCTTGCCGTTCACCGGATGTTCAAAGGTGATGGTTCGGCGAATGGCATCTTGGAGGTTGATTTGGCCAAATACTACGTTATCCCAATTTGGAGTGTTGCTGTCTTCGAAATCAGCCATAAATACTTTAGCACCCGAGTTCAACGCATTGATCACCATTTTGCGATCTACGGGTCCAGTGATTTCCACTCTTCTATCCAGGAGGTCAGCGGGTAGGGGAGCTACCTTCCAAGTACCTTGTCGAATAGCAATGGTCTCTTCCAGGAAATCTGGCCACTTCCCTGCATTGATGTCTGCTTGTCGTTCTGCGCGGCGAGCTAGAAGCTGTAAGCGTCGTTCATTAAACCGGAGATGGAGGGCTTCTAAGAATTGCAAGGCTGCCGGAGTCAGTACTCTTTCATAAATAGCGGGAGCACTGTGTGCCGGTAGCGATAGTCGTGCGAGGATAGCATTATTTGGCATGGTCCTGATATTTTGTTTCCTTTACACAAAAGTGAAGGATTATTACAATTAGCGGAAATTCCGCTAAGTACAATATTTCCGCTTTTACTTTCTTTTTCCATCCCTGAAATGGAGTTGAGAGGTCTGCTTGTTGAAATAAGCAGTTGATTTATAATGATTTGGGATTTGCCGTTTTTACATTGGCGAAGCCGCAAAAGATGGACCTATGTTGAGTGATGCCGAGGTGGTTAAGTTGCTATTTGGCTTCAAGTTGAAGCATTTGCGCAGCGAGCGTGGCCATGGTTTGGAAGATCTAGCTGCAAAAACTGGATTGTCTAAATCGTATATCCATGACTTAGAGAAGGGGAAGAAGTATCCAAAAGTGGATAAGATCCATGTCTTGGCAAAAGCCTTGGGTGTGGACTATGACTATATGGTGTCTCAACGCGCATCACGTTCAATTCAGCCGGTCGTAGATTTGCTTACTTCTGATGTGTTTCGCGAGTTTCCGCTGGATGATTTTGGGATATCAACCAATAAGCTAATTGAGTTGCTGGTAAATACGCCGGAACGCGTTACGGCCTTTATCAGTACGATTTCGCAAATGATCCGCCATTTTCAGGTGTCTCGGGAGCATTTGTACTTCACTGCCCTTCGGTCTTACCAGAATCTCAAAAACAATTATTTCCAGGAGTTGGAAGAGGCAGTGGCTGCCTTTCGGCAAAAATTCGAATTACCTTCCCTTCTGCCAGCAGGAGTTTCGATCCTCGAAGAGCTACTTCAATCGCAGTTTGGTGTTCGAGTAGACCGTGCTGCGCTAGTTACCCTCAAGTTGCCAGCAAGCTGTCGATCCTATTTTGCGCGTGATGCTAAAGTGCTCCATTTGCGAAAAGGCTTATCCGCAGCGCAAGAACGTTTTTTATTAGGCCGGGAATTAGCCTTTCAGTATATGGAATGGAAGGAGAGGCCTTATGAGACACGGATTGTGGAGATTCCTAATTTTGAAATTCTCTTCAACAATTTCCGCGCCAGCTATTTCTCTTCGGCTTTGCTAATGGAAGAAAACACCGTATTGCAAGACTTGGAGAATTGGGCGAATAGTACCAGCTGGGACCCTGAGTGGATGTTACAACTGCTCCGTAAATATGATGTGACGCCGGAGATGCTCTTACAGCGATTGAGCAATTTATTTCCTCATCATCTCGGATTATCAGATTTGTTCTTCTTACGACTGGAGAGTAGTAGTGATCTGCAAACCTATCGGATGACAAAGGAACTTCACCTAGATCGACTTCATAGCCCATACGCCAATGCACTAAACGAACACTATTGTCGGCGGTGGGTGTCTGTCAATATCATCAAGCAGGCCCGCCAACGGAAAGGAGAAGAGGTCATTGTACAAGCTCAACTTAGTAATTACTGGAATTCGGACCATGCGTACTTCTGTCTTTCCATGGCTCGCCCGGAGGCTCAGGCTAATGGTAAGTTTAGCAGTGTCACTTTGGGTCTTCTAGTCAATGAGCAGCTTAGAGAAAAGTTCCGCTTCCTCAGTGATCCGGCTTTGCCCGAGCGTCAAGTTTTTACTACTTGTGAGCGCTGTGGAATAACGGACTGTGAAGCCCGTGCCCGGCCACCTCTGATCTTGGAAGAACGTTCCGAAGATGAGGAGCTGATGAATGCCTTACGTCAACTAGGAACCTAGACGCTACCGCTCGTATTTAGTCCCGCTCGTATTGAGTCCCCCGACCGCTCGTATTGAGTCCCCCGACTCAATACAAAAAACAAACAACAACAACTCTACAAACGCCGCTTACCCTTAGCGCATTCGCGATCGTATTCTTCGAGGATCGTATACAGATCTTTGAATCGATATCCCTTCTTGCCAATTTTACGAGCAAGGCGTGGGGCATTTTCTTCCATCAGGCGCCGCATTTGCCAACGAAACCCGAAGCGGTTGAGTGGTACAATTCGCTGGTCAGCAAGCTCTACCCAATACTGGACAATCTTGCGCGTGCGACTAACAACCTTTCCATCCACGTATGCGTACTTCACTAAGGTCTCAGGAGTTTGGAGAAGACTAATATTATCTCCTGCATATTGCACACGCAGATACATCCAGTGATTACGGTAGTACTTACTCTCGTAGGCATGGATAGCAGGACCTTCATAGAATACAAATCCACGGATCAAGGCCGGGTGTAGATAATAGGGAGTGCCAAAGTCATTGATAAACTCCACCATACTTCCGACATGGGAATGCTCAATGATTCCGATAGAACCTGTGAGATGGTAATTATTCTTGGTGACAATGTAGCCAGTCAGCGCGTCTGGACTTTGCGCCCAGCTCAGGCTTAAACTCAATAGGAGGATACTAGTGGTGTAAATATAACGCATAGAAATCGGGTATTAACTAGCTGAAAATACGACATTTTGATAAGAGCGCGCCCAGGGTTATGCTGATTAGATAGAAAATGCAGCGCTATTGGTTTTCTCGAAGACAGTTCAGACTTAATCTCATCGACAGAAAGAGCAGGCACCTTGTCGGAAACAGCCTTCAGGTATTTGATAGGTAGTGTTTGAATGCAGTCTCATTAGCATAACCATCAAGCAATCAAAGGGTTCGGAGAAAAAATCCTTTAGCACACAAGAAAGCTTTCGATTGGCCGGTAGCAGTGCTATTGTTTTGGAAGCGTTTACACGTTTACTGATGGCTAATATCATGGGTGTTCTTCTGAGAATTTCTCCTCTTCAAGCCCTACGCTATGATCAGTACCAACGAAGTGTTAAAAAATATATTTGAAGGTGTAACTTTTTCCAAAAGGGCCCGTTAAAGGACTAAACAAGATAAATTCCATTTTTCAACTGCAGGTACTTCTGCCCGCTCCGAAAAATGCAGATGAAGAGGTTTTAAAAATTCATCTGCAGAGGGAATAATTTCTGCTATTTACCAGGCGACTGTTCGTCAGGCCAACTTCTCAAGGGTTAAGCACTGGGTTACGATGTTTTTCGTAAATTAGCAGCTTTGATGATCCCTATGTGGTGCGAAGCTGTAGATGATCAAGAATTTACCGACGAAAGGGGTGTTTCGGGATTAATTCCTCCTTTGGTGGTAAGTGCTGGTCATAGCTTATGCCCAAGTATATGAGAATGAAACACTTGCTCAGATTGAGCTTGCTGGCGTCCCTGCTTTTCGCGACAGTGGTACAGGTCACGGCACAGCTCGAGACACCAAAGAACGGCCCCTTCAATGTGGCCCTGTATCAGGGTGCACAATGGCGCAGCATCGGTCCTTATCGAGGCGGGCGTAGCGTTGCCGTTACAGGCGTTCCCAACAACGACCAAATCTATTACATGGGGACAACCGGTGGTGGTGTCTGGAAAACTACCGATGCCGGACTTTCCTGGAAGAATATCTCCGATGGCTTTTTTAATGTGGGTTCAGTAGGTGCTATTGCAGTAGCTCCCTCTGATGCTAACGTTGTTTATGTCGGTACTGGCGAACATGCTATTCGCGGTGTCATGACCTCGCATGGAGATGGCGTTTACAAATCTACGGATGGCGGTAAAAGCTGGAGCTATTTAGGTCTAGAGAATAGTAGACACATTGCCGATATCCAAATCCATCCTACTAATCCCGATCTCATTTATGTAGCCGTACAAGGTGCCGCACACGGCCCGACGGTGGAACGTGGTATTTTCCGTTCCGCAGATGGTGGTGAAACTTGGGAACACCTCTTTTTTATCAATGAGTCTACTGGTGCGGCTGACCTCAGCATGGATCCTACTAATCCACGGATTCTCTATGCTGGTATGTGGGACCACGAACGCAAGCCATGGCAAATTCGCAGTGGAGGAGAAGGTTCTGGACTTTTTCGCTCTACGGACGGCGGTGAGAACTGGCAGAAAATGCAAGAAGGCCTTCCCATGGAAATGGGTAAGGTAGGTGTCGTTGTTTCTCCGGCTAATCCACAGGTGGTTTATGCGAATATTGAGGCAGAACAAGGCGGCGTATTTCGCTCCAATGATGGTGGCGATACCTGGCAACAAGTAAATGATCAACGATTGACGATCGGACGTGCTTGGTATTATACAGAGATTATTGCGGATCCTCAGGACGAGCATACTGTGTATGTATTGAATGCACCTATGTTGCGATCAATGGATGGAGGCCGTACTTTCGAATCGGTGCCTAACCCACACACTGATCAGCACGACCTTTGGATTAATCCAGATGCACCGGATAATATGATTCTCGCAAATGATGGTGGGGCTTGTATTAGTTTTAATGCTGGCAAGAGTTGGTCTTCTCAGAATAACCAGCCAACTGCACAGTTCTACCGGGTTATCACAGATCAGCGTTTCCCATTCTACCATATCTATGGTGGTCAGCAAGACAACTCTGCTATCGCAATTGCCAGCCGCTCTCCTCGTGGTGGTATCACGGATAAAGACTGGTACAATGTAGCAGGTGGAGAGAGTGCCTTTATTGCTTTCGATCCTAGTGATCCTCAACTGGTCTACGGTGGGAGTTTTCAGGGCAATATATCCGTATACGATCATAATACGGAGGAGGTGAAGGATATTATGGCCTATCCAACAGTAGGCTTAGCTACCTTGCCCCGCGACATGAAGTACCGTTTCAACTGGAACGCTCCGATTGTTGCTAGTCCACAAGACCCACGGGTTATTTTCCATGCCGCCCAGAAAGTACTCCGTACGCGTGACGGCGGTTTAAGCTGGCAGGAGATCAGCCCTGATCTTACCCGTAACGAAAAAGAAAAGCAAGGCCCAGGCGGCGTACCTTTTACCAATGAAGGTGCCGGCGGTGAAAACTATAACACCATTAGCTATCTAGCTTGCTCACCCCACGATAGTTGGGTGATGTGGGTTGGTAGCGATGATGGTCTCGTGCATTTGACACGTGATGAAGGCCAAAGTTGGCAGAACGTCACCCCTCCAGATCTTGGAGAGTGTCTGATCAATAGTATTGAAGTTTCTCCTCATAACCCTGCTACTGCTTATGTGGTGGCGACCAAATACCGTTTTAACGATTTTGCACCATTAATCTTCCGTACGGATGACTTTGGAGCTACCTGGACGAAGATTACACGTGGCATTGCTCCAGAGGACTTTGCTCGCGTTGTACGGGAAGATCCTTTACGTGAAGGGCTTCTTTACGCTGGTACGGAAACTGGTCTTTACGTTTCCTACAGTAATGGTAAGTTTTGGCATCGTTTCCAGTTGAATCTACCAGTATGTCCAATTACAGATCTGACGGTTCAGGCTAATGATCTGGTAGCTGCGACATCAGGTCGTGGATTCTGGATTTTGGATGATCTTGGCTTCCTACAGCAGAGTGCTGGTTATTTGCTGGCCCGCAACCCGCAAGTGTTCCGTCCAAAGACTACCTATCGCATTGGAGGTGGTCATGGGACTCCTGCTGGAGAAGGCCAGAATCCACTGGGAGGTATGATTATTGATTATTACCTGCCAGCACAGTTGGATACGGCTTTGGTGGAATTGGAGATATTCGATGAGAATGATGAGTTGGTTCGCAAATTCTCTAGCAAAGCGGATGATGATTTTGAGGCCTACGTAGGAGGCCCTTCAGCGCAGCCGTTACTACCAAAGGGGTATGGTATCCGCCGCTTCAACTGGGACTTACGTAAGGACCCCATTCGCCATCTTGATGGGATGTTCGTCTTTGGAAGTTATGAAGGTGCCTTAGTACCTCCAGGTGATTACACTTTACGTCTGACGGTTGGTCGGAAACGATCAGAGGAAAGAGCTCAGCTATTAGCCGATCCTCGCCTACAAGCCAGTTCAGAGGCTTATGCTGCACAACATGAACTGCTAAAAGGTATTGAGGGAACCATCGCGGATATCCACGGTTCGGTAGCCATGATGCAAGACTTGCGTGCGCAAATGCAAGTTTTGGCTGATCGCTTGGCTAAGTTAGAAGACCAACCTAAGTTAGTAGATAAGGCGCGTGATATTAGCGCACAAATTGATAGTTGGGAAAAACAATTGGTACAGCCTGATCAAGAGACGTTTCAGGATGTCATCAACTTCCCTAATCGCTTGAACGCAGAGTTACTCAGCCTCCATAGCCGCTGTGATGGAGCGGACCCTAGAGTGACTGCTGGAGCAAGGCAACGCCTCGCTGATCTGCAAACCGCTTGGCAGTCGCTCGTTGAGGAACGTGATTTGATTATCTACAATGAAATGGCGGACTTCAATAAGCTCTACAGTGAACAGCAACTTCCAGCACTTTTCTTACCGGATAGCACGGATGGAACTGCTTGGTAAAGAACCATCTTCCCTCCTTGAAAACGGGCGCTGACCATCTTGGTCAACGCCCGTTTTCTTTTGTCTCGATGCAAGTTTACGATGAGTCTCAAATTATGACACTGTTTCTGGTGTCACGTTTCCTCTTTTCTAGGCTTTTATAAGTGTAATGGCCATTGCACTATATCCTAAAGTTAATTCACAAGAAATCTAGAAAGATGAAAAATCTACTATTTATCCTATTGGCTGCAATGACTGTAGCTACGTCCTGTACCAAGGAGACAGCAACTGATTTCCCCTACAATGAACAAGCAACGGCCCAGATGGTGGCCCATACAAATGAACGATCCGCAGCAGAACCGGCTGATATCAGCTATTCGTTCAGCGGAAGAGGTATGATCGTGGCAAAACAGTTGCAAGAAACATATGAAGGAGTCACCTATGATTTTCTTAGCCTGCAATACACCGGCTCCCGCCTGGGAAAAGAAGACCAGAGCTACGCCTTTGACATCGACCTAGGGTTTGGGGAGGTCAAGTTTCCAGGATTTATCGCCAATGCCTACATCAGCTTTTTAGGCAACCAGTTGATCATTCGAGATATGAATAGCGATTTCACTATTAATTTCTTTGTTCAAGAAACAGAAGATAGTCAAAACCTTGCGCCAAAACTCCAGCCAGAAGTAGTATCAGGGATTCGAATTGTACATGAAGACGAAGGCTTCAACAAGCGTGCGAGTGGATGTTCATGCTTCTGCCAAAATCTGCCTAATAGCGGCCCTGTCCCGAGTTCTAAGCGGAGTTGTGATTGTAAGTCGAAATGCGAAAATTCGTGTTCTGCATCCTGTCATGGTGCTCGACAGATAGCAAGATGTGATGATCTCTGTCCACAGGAGTAGTGACGAAATAATCAGTATTGCACCATTAATAACCACTTAATCTTTGTTCTATGAAAACGTTCTTATGCAGTTTCGTGCTGCTTTTTATTACCCTATCCGCTTGTACGTCACAAAGTGATCAAGCCGATTCCTTTCCCTATGACCAGGAGTATTTGCAGACGGTAGCAGATGAGGTAAATAAGAACCGCACTTTGATCTCGGGAGATATTGGCTATGCCTTTCTCGGAACTGGCACCGTAGAATCTCGTCAAATCGAGGAAATAATTGAAGGTGTTACGTACAGTTACCTTAGTCTGGAGTATGCGGGTAACCGTAATGATGAGGCACTCACTTTACTTTTCTTCGATATGGGCTTCGAGCTGGCTGAAATTCCGTTTCCGAACTTCATCGCCAACGCCAATATCACCTTCCTTGGGGACCAATTGCTCGTGCGGGATCTAGATTCTGATTTTGCCATCAGCTTCTGGGCACCTACGACCGATGAGGCGGTAAACCCTTTACCAAAGGTGAATACCGAACTGGTACCTTCTTTACGGATCCGAACGACAGGCCTGTAGTAAAAGGAGCTACTCGATAGAATGAGAAAAGCCTACCCGAGCAACAGCTCGTGGTAGGCTTTCTTTGTCTCAATAGGATTTCTCCTACTTAGATTTTCTTAGTCTTAATGGTACAGCCGATTGCTTTTACATCAGCAGGATCTGGCTCTTGGCCGTTCTCGATAGCTGCAACTGCATTCTCTACGTAGTTCACAGTGACCGCTGATGCATCCTGTGCATTGTCATCAATAGCACCGTGGTAGCGAACAGTAAGATCAGCATCGATCAGATAGATCTCTGGAGTGCGACTTGCACCGTACTGAGGGTAGATCACTTGGCCTTCATCCATTAGGTATAGGAATGGGAAGCCTTTGTCAGATGCGCGCTCCTGCATAGCAGTAAAGCTGTCGCCTTCTTTAACTTCTGGGTCGTTTGGCTGAATAGCTACCACAGGATATCCCTGAGGAGCAAGCTTATTGTGAAGTTCGATCAAGCGATCCTCATACATCACTGCGTACGGGCAGGTGTTACAAGTGAAGGTTACCACAAAGCCCTTTGGAGCATTGCCATTGGCATCCTTGATGTTGTCGAAAGAGTACATCTCGCCATCGATGTTCTTCAATTCAAAAGCAGGAGCTTTATCACCTACTTTGACACCCATTGGCATTTCTTCTACTTCCGTTTGGCTTACGGTCTTAGCCTCGGCCGTTTCTTCGGTTGTTGTTTCTGTTTCTGCAGACTCGCTGCTAGCGTTACTTTGGCAACTAAAACTTACTGCTACCAAAAGGGCCAACAACACGATAGGATTGAATATTCCTTTTTTCATACCTGACACTGGTTTTTGATTATTGAATGGACTGAACGGCCTGAGCCAGTTCTTCGTAGTCACTAAATTGATCCGCAAAAAAGCGGCGTTGATCGTTCTTGTACACAATGGTGATCGGGATTGCTCCGCCCCATTCCGGATCTACTTTATCGATCCATACATTTGTCTTTGTATCCGTTAGGGCGATCACAGGTAATTCTAGTGGCCGTTCCCGGATAAATCGCAATAATTTGCGTCTTACTTCACGCTTGAAGTCCAAGCTTACCAATACGATTTCTACATCTTCTTCCTCCGCAAGCCGCTCAAAGTAAGGCAGCTCTTCTACGCAAGGGCCGCACCAGGTTGCCCAAAAATTAATAACGTAGGTCTTTCCGTCTTTCCGCTCAAAGATCGGCGCCAGATCGTCAAAATTATCGACAATGGGGTAGGGGAGGGTATCGGTTGTGGTGAGGTGTAGAATTTGCTGGTTGGTAGCTGGGGCTGAGGCCGTTTCAGTTTGTGGTCTTTCTGCTTCCGCAGGAGCAGTCTGACAGGAGGCGGTCATTATGCTTAGTAAGGTGCAAAGACCGAGTGTATATCGCAACATGGGCATCATATGCTGGTGAACAGCCAATATAACGGTGAGGCCTAAGCAATTGTTGGTGCTTTGGCTGCATAATTACGGCAAGCCATAGCTTTACGGCAGAATAAGCTCTTGACGCGCCCGTAATGCGATTTCTCGAACATAGCAACCTTCGAGGTGATCATTAACAAGGCCCATCGCTTGCATAAAGGCGTAAGCAGTAGTAGGACCAACAAAACTCCAGCCTCTTTTCTTCAGGTCTTTGCTTAGTGCGATAGAACTTGGTGTCTTGCTCAAATGTCGGAGGCTAGCGTAATCCATTTTTTCAGGACGTTCACTACTTGGCGGTTCAAATGACCAAAAGTACTTGGCTAATGATCCTTTTTTATTCACGAGTTCGATCGCCCGTTGAGCATTGTTGATGGTACTCTCAATCTTCTTTCGATGGCGAATAATCCCGGCATCTTGTAAGAGTACCTCCACATCTGCCTCTGTCATCTCGGCGATGCGATGGAAGTCGAAGCCATGAAAGGCTTTGCGAAAGTTCTCTCGTTTTCTAAGAACAGTGAGCCAACTTAAGCCTGATTGGAATCCCTCTAGGCAGATTTTCTCGAATAAACGAATGTCATCGGTCACGGGAAAGCCCCATTCTGTATCATGATAGTTTTGGTAATCCTCATAACCGTTATACCACCAGCAACGAGCTTTACCATCATCTCCTAATCGAAGGCCTTCCGCGAGTTCCGACATCTATGCGTACTATGTTTGGTGAGATGTGCCATTAGCGGCACCATTACTGTCTTCTTTGGTCCGGCACATACGTAGGAGTTGCAAGTGCCTTTCCGAGAGTTGTTGGGCAGCGTTGAACAGTTGTTCAAAATGGCTGCGTAAGAACACGGCTTCACGAGGCAAATCATTGGCATCATCAAGGGCCTTTGACTTATAAGAGAAGCAAGTGTAGATACCTTGTAGGAATTTATCAAACTCCAGTGCTCCCTCAAATAGACCTTCCAGCTTGGCACGCTCTTGAGGACAAAGACCTTGCAGACGCACCAGAGACTGAAGCGTTTCCTCTTGAGTAAGGTCACGCTGGGCCAAATCGATGAGGGAAATGCTAAAGTATTCTGCCATCCGTAGCAGATTGCCAATCTTTGGCTCAGCCGATCCATTTTCATAGGAGGCAATGTTGCCCCGGTTAAGACCAAGCTGCATAGCCAACTCTTCCTGGCTCATCTTTCGCCGCTTACGCAAAAAGCGCAAGTTCCCAGCCAAGTAGTGGCTGGCGATTTGTTTTTCCTGCTTAACAGTATCCATTTACTAGCACATTTGTCAGTTCATTACGGACTCAGAATAGAGTTTTTTGTAATGACTGTTCACCAAAAATACACAGCTGGAGCGAAATTTGTTTAATAATGTTAAAAAAATTAACAGATTTTAAGCTGTCAAACCGGCAGACCGTCGTTGTTGGAACAGTTCTTGAACATAATTATGTCAGAAAGTCAAAAATATTTGCATTTATGATTTTATGCCTGTATTTTTGATAAAAATAATTACAAAGCCTCAAATCACCCCTTCGAATATGCTATATGCCATTCAAAATCAGATTCAGGACCAATTGGACACGATCAGCAACTCGCTGAAAGCGTTCTCCCTGAAGCTGACTGGAAACAACGACGATGCTGAGGACCTGTACCAAGATACGGCCTTGCGCATTATTACGAACGCAGACAAGTACCGTCAAGGCACCAACTTTAAAGCTTGGGCCGTAACGATCATGCGTAACATCTTTATCAATAACTACCGTAAGAAGGTTCGTCGTAACCTGATTATCGACCAGACTCCTAATAACTACTACATCAATTCAGGAGATCGCCCCGTAGCGAACGATGGTGAGACTCTAGTAGCTTACAAAGAGCTGATCGAAATGGTGGATCGTTTACCTGATGACTTTCGCGTACCCTTTATGATGGCCTACCAGGGCTATAAGTACGATGAGATTGCGGAAGAGTTGGGATCTCCACTTGGTACGATTAAGAGCCGCATTTTCTTTGCCCGCCGTAAGTTGCAAAAAATGTATGCGGAAGCCACTCAAAACCGACTAATGCCAGGCGATGTTGCCAAAACGGCATAAATATGTCTAAATGGCACTCGAAGTGCTAACTTTAAACAAGTAAATGATTAGCCCCGGTAAGGAAACTTGCCGGGGCTTTGTTGTAGATATTTTTTACAAAAGAAGTCGATCGACTAATTCTCGAACACCAATGGTTGCCGGATTAGCAAATACTTCCAGTCCGGAGCGCTGCTGTAGCTCGTAATTGATGCTCGGATTAGGGTCCACGTAATAGATCGAGGCATCAGTTGGAGCATAGCCAACCAAGCCTGCCGCCGGATAGACTTGCATTGAAGTACCAACAATCAAGATGTGATTCGCTTGAAATACTTCTTGGACTGCTGTTTCCATGGCTGGTACAGCTTCTCCAAACCATACGATATGGGGTCGTAGTTGGAAGCCTCGCTCGCACTTATCGCCGATCACACAGTCTTCTGTCCAATCATAAACCAGGCTTTCTACTCCCGTACTGCGAACTTTTCGAAGTTCGCCATGAAGATGAATAATCTTGCTACTCCCTGCCCTGCTGTGGAGGTCATCAACGTTTTGGGTAATAATGCTTACATCATAGCGGCTTTCCAGTTCTACCAAAGCATGGTGGGCTTCGTTCGGTTCTACCTCTTTGAGCTGTCGGCGACGTTGATTATAGAAATCTAGTACGAGCTCTCTATTCTTATTCCAACCTTGAGGCGAGGCTACTTCCATGACATCATGCCCTTCCCAGAGGCCACCGGCATCTCTGAAGGTTTTGATCCCACTCTCCGCACTAATTCCTGCTCCTGTAAGTACTACTATCTTTTCTTTCATTTCGCTCATGGTATTATCAAGGTGACTATTACGGTTCGTTGACCGGGATATCGAACAAAGAAATGCCCTTTTATCCTATTCAGTTCCTTTACTATTTGTGTTTAAATGTCCTTCATCGAACTGCATTACAGTTATAGGGACCGTATTCTCTTAAATGCTGATCCCAGATGCTCAATGATGTCTTCTGCGATAAGGCTTTCCATTTCTCGTTTTTCCGCAGCAATATCACCGGCAAGTCCATGTAGAATAGCCCCCAGTAAAGTAGCAGCTCTACTTGGGTAGCCTTGTGCTAGTAGACCAGTAATGATTCCGGTAAGGACATCACCCGCGCCAGCAGTGGCCATGCCAGGGTTGCCAATATTGAGGAAGTACAGCTCACCCTCAGGTGTTGCAATCACTGTGTTTCCTCCTTTTAGCAAAATGTAGCTTTGAAGGCGCTGGGCTTGTTCTCGAAGTAATTCCCAGCGACTAAAGCTATTCGTGCTAGGACCGAACAAACGTTCAAACTCCTTGGGGTGGGGCGTCAGTATGCTATGCTTCGGTATAGAGGTCTGCCAATCCTTTTGCTGTCCTAGAATATTCAAGGCATCTGCATCAAGTACTAGTGGCTGATCGGCCTCTTCCAGAAGTTCATGAAGCCCCTTGCGGGTAAGCCAATTGGTACCTATGCCGGGGCCTGCACCTACAGCATTGTACGTTGCGAGTGTTGGTGGGGTGGTAAAAATCTCTTCGTGCGGATCAACAATCACCATGGCCTCGGGGAAAGCGATTTGCATAATGGCATAAGCGCAGCCAGGTACTTGCACAGTCACTAGCCCACAACCTGCTCTTAAGGCTGCTTTGGCGCACAGGATAGCGGCTCCAACTTTACCATGACTACCAGCGATCAATAGCGTATGACCGAAGGTGCCCTTGTGATCAAAGCGACCTCTTTTTCGTAAAAGATCTTTGGCCGCCGGAAGCGTAAAATGAAAGTTGGTAGAATGGGTCTCTGCTATAGCATCCGCAGAGAGTCCAATGTCGAGAATGTGCCAAGTACCCAAGTAGGTAGCATTTTCCGGTGCAAAAAATGCCAACTTTGGCAATTGAAAGCTAAAGGTGTAATCTGCCTTCAGGATTATTCCAGAAGATGCTTGATCCGCCATGAGCCCGCTAGGAACATCAATTGCTACACGAGTTATTTCCTGCACGTTGAGTTGATCAATCCAATCTCCCCATTTACCTTCGACAGGACGGTTAAGACCAGAGCCAAACAGCCCATCAATCAGTATGCTGCCGCTTGTGGGGAGGGGAAGCGTATCGTCAGCAGAAAAGTCTCTAACGGTAACCGCCGGTATTGCTTTAAGGCGATCTAGGTTTGTTAGATGGTCAGGACTAGGTTTACCGATCTCTGCTCTCCAAACTTCTAACTCGTAGTCTGCTTCGTGCAACATTCGTGCGACGGCGAGCCCATCACCTCCGTTGTTGCCAGGGCCACATAAGACGTAAATCTTCTGATCGACGGCACCGAATTTCTGTTGAAATGCTGAGAAGAATGCCCGACTTGCTCGCTCCATCAAGTCAATAGAACTTATCGGTTCTCGCAGTATGGTTTGTTGATCCAGTACTTGCGTCTGTTGTGCGCTTAGTATTTTGAGAATGGCCATTGCTCAAAAATAATCAGATGTACTATTTTTGACAATAGCCTAAACGTAAAAGCCCTAAAAACGCCTGCTCATGCACGAAGACATTCTAGACTTTAACTACGAAGACGATTACCAGGAGCGTTCGATTCAGTACGCCGGATTTTGGACTCGAGTTGGAGCATCGCTGGTGGACGCATTGGTCTTCATTCCACTTTCTATTTTGAGTGTTTACAACACCCTCAGCATCAAAAGCCTCCTTTTCGAGCTCGTAATTCTGATCATTTACGTCGGTTATAAACCCTTGCTGGAATACAATTATGGAGCTACGCTGGGTAAGATGGCCGTTAGAATTAAGGTAATTGATATCGCAGGAGGACCAATTGATGCACAGCAGGCTATCATCAGAAATATTCCTTATCTCCTCGCGGCGTCGCTATCCATGATAACCACCATAGCCCTTCATTTCAGGACAAGTTTTGATGAAGTTGACTCTTTTGCAGAATATAATCGGTTGATGGAACAAACCGGCTATCCGCTCATAAGTGCGCTAGTTAACTGCTTTCTATTTATTTCTTGCCTGGTTGTAGCTTTTCATAAGAAGCGACAAGCATTGCACGATATGATGGCACAGACGTATTGTATCGATGCTTAGCGAAAGGCTACAATTGATCAATGCTGGACCAAAAATTCTGCGGGCAGCAATTGACGGAAACCAAGCGTTGGCGGAAGTCCTAGGTGTTGAAATCTCAGAACAATGGACTGAATTTGGGGCCTCTATCTTTCGATATACCTTGGCAAAGCTAGCTTCTGATCCCAATAGCCAGGTTTGGTGGACTTATTTTGTGGTGCATCGCTCTGACCAGTGCTTAATTGGAACTTGTGGCTACAAGGGGCCTCCTGACCAAGAGGCGGTAGAAGTTGGTTACGAAATAGCGATTGATTATCGAGGGCGAGGGTTAGCTACAGAGCTAACCGGTCTTCTTGTAAAAAATGCAATGCAATATCAGGAGGTCAAGCGTGTTCAAGCTCACACTTTGGTAGGGCCAAATGCTTCCACTCGGGTATTGGAGAAGAGTGGTTTGAATAGGATTGAAGTCCTAGATACTCCAGAGGGACGAGTTTGGAAATGGGCGTATCCCGCCTAAGCTTGTCCGAAATCCACCGTATTCTAAAATAAGCGGGTGAGATGTGCAGTTTATACTCCATCGCCCTAACTTGGTCTTCTAATTTCAATGGTTATGAAATACGGTATCGTTCTGCTTCTGGCGGTTGGCTTCTTTTTTTCACTTGATCAGACTTTAGTGGCGCAGCGAATGGATCGCGCCCGAACAAAGCTCAATCAGCAACGACGTTCTTCCTGGCCACCAGAACATGTCTACTCCCGGATTTCGCTCGGGCGAGCTTTGCAGAGTGTTTTTCAGAAGCACTATCAGTATTGTGGTTTTGCTGAAGTCGACGGACGCCGCGACTATTTGCCTGCGGATATTCAACAGTTTTTGGGTAAACGTGCTTTACGAACACGGGTAGAACAAGCTGATCTGAGTGGAGGAAGTTTGCTGCAATACATCTTTATGGCAGCTGAAGTGACCAAGCCATTGGATAATATTGTCTTTCGTCCTGAGTTCCGATTGGCGGTGCCAGGTAGTGATGCGGCCTTTCTCCTAGAACCAGAAGCGCAATTCGACTCCTATGTGCTAACTGAGAATTGTAGTGGTTACCTAAAAGCCGCGCTGGATGCTGGTATTGAGCCACCCTATTCAGCCTTCCGTACGGCTCTAGATACCGACGATCGAAAGGAATCAACAGTGCTCGCTGTTTCCGGCACTTTTCGTAGTCCTATCGATGCGGCATTGCAGGCAAGAGATGTGAACACTACCCGCCTACTTATGGAGCTTTGGCAGTTCTATGAGCAGTATCCTCAATATATTGGACAAGCCTATTATTTGCAGTCCTTTTCAGGTGTTATGATTAAGCATACCGCCTCGGCAGAGGAAGCACGAGCCATCGAAAATGAACTAGGAATCAATATCAATGGGCCGTTTGCGGCAGGCGTAGATGCACAGTTTGGTTGGGGCCGGCAGTCGAAGGCTAGTTTCCGTGGTACGGATTGGGAAACGATTGTATATGCGGATTTTGACGAAGAGAATCAACGACAAGAATGGTACGCTCCTCTACCAGGGCCAGCAGAGATCAGTGCGTACTTTGCTCAGCTGCGCCCCAGTTTTGAGCGACATGCCGATTTTCCATTGTTGACCGAAGGTGCAGAGCACCGCCACTACTTGCGCTTGGAGGGGATCCCTGCACAATTGGCGAGAGGTGTTTGGGAAATTGAAGCGGTGGAGCCCGGTGTTTATAGCGGCCAACCATCCCTTGAAGCACGACCTTTTCAGGAAAACCAGCGGGAAGGCTGTTTATTTACCATCACCGGAGCACCGGATCCTTCAATTTTTGCTGGCCCTTTGGCCGAACGGCCAGGGAAATTAAGCTTAAGTTATCAGTTGCGTAGCCGTCAGGCAGTAGGCGGTGTTAGCCTTGTGCTGTATGTAGAAGAAGAGCTTCCAACCAGTGCTCATCCGATCATTAATCTAGCAGACGGGAAATTTGATTTATCGATCAAGGAAAATCGACGTTTTGCCTTTCAGTGGGAGGTCGCATTGGAAGTGGAGGATGATGAGAACCCTGTGGATTTTTCAAGCATTCCCTATTTCAGTGAACTTCAACTAAGCCGTGCTGATCAAGCGCAAGCCTTAGATGTGAGTGTCATCGAAGTAGTGGCTAATCCTCGAAAGCATCAGTACATATTGACCCTCGAAACGCACCAAACCTGGCCCTTACAACAGGTCAATGATCAGGTAATGGAGACGTATAACCTCAGTTGTAAGGCACACCTGCCAGCACAACGTACGCCCAATCGGGTATTGCGGCCGCTGAAGGGCTTCATCTCCTTTCCTCGAATTGAACCATTGCCTCCTCCCGTACCAGTTGAGTCGGCAATTACTCCCGTACCAAAAGGAGCGGTCGAGGAAGGTGGAAATTAATATTGTAAATTTGCTGTCGAACAAGCCACCAACTTGCTTGTTCCTAGAGCATGTTTAAATCGCATCAACTTAAGTACTTACTGGCGGCCGTGCCAACGGTGCCGCTGCTTCCCATTTTATTGGGGCAAGCGATTCGCATCAAGCGATCAGTACCGAAGTTGCCTCCAGCAGAGGGACCACATGGCCTGGTTCGCCGCGATAAATCTCATAAGGTTAGACAAGTCGTTTTTCTTGGGGAAAGTACGGTAGCAGGTATTGGAGTCCGAACCCATAAAGAAGGCTTTGCCGGCACCCTTGCTATAGAGTTGGCCACTTTACAAGGCTGCAATGTAGAATGGAATGTGTATGCGCGCAGTGGATACACCGCCAAGCAAGTGCGAAAACTATTAGTGCCAGCCATCAAAGAAACCACTATTGATTTACTGGTCATTGGCCTGGGCGGAAACGATGCCTTTGGCCTCCACAGTCCGGCGCGCTGGAAACGAGATGTTGTCGCTCTTATAAGAGAGCTACGCGAGCGTTTCCCCGATACACCGATCGTGTTTTCGAACATGCCACCCATTAAGATCTTTCCTGCTTTTACTCCTTTAATGAAGCAAACTGTTGGCAACCTGGTAGAACTACTAGGTGATACTTTAGCACGAGTAGTAGCGGAATTTCCCAATGTCTATTACAACAGCGAACGCATCCAGCTGGACGTATGGCAGGAACGTCATGGGGTGAGTGATGATGTAGCGGCTTACTTCAGCGATGGGGTGCACCCTTCTTTGATTACCTACCAAATTTGGGCTAGGGATATGGCCGGATTTATTGCGAGTGAAATTAGGATCTGATCCTTTTCTGATAATGCACTGTCGCAAAATAGAATCGCCCGGGACCGTTGGTTTGGTCCCGGGCGATTGCATTGAGGATATGATAATGTGCTTAATTCAAATTACTCTACGATGAACTTGGTTGCTCCAAGAACTTCACCGCTTTGTGTACGAAGTTGAACTAGATATAGGCCAGGAGCGAAGCCAGCAATATCTAATTCGATATCTGCTCCGTTATCCTGCACCATGGCGTTACGCATCAGGCGACCATTTACATCCAAGATCAATGCTTGGAACTGCTCTGGAGTCTCCGTAACGGTCAAAGTATTGTAGTTCAAGGTAGCGTCGAAAAGATTATCTGCATTTAGGTAAATGCGATTCTTCGCTGGGTTAGGATATACCGTTAGAAGAGTTACCTCTTCGCCTAGACGACTCTGACCTGCTACAAATGAGGCGATGGTAGAAGTTTCACTTCCATCGGAACAATTCGCCGTTACTCGCCATTCATAGCTAGCATTTCTGGTAAGACCGTTGATTCTCACACTATTTCCACTAACAGCAAATGATTGCCAAGAAGTACCAACCTCTCTGAGTTCGAGTGTGTAGTCATTAGCAGCACTTACATCACTCCAGGAGAGATCCGCTGAACGGCCACCCTTGGCAGAGCTGTAAGACAAATTAGTTGGAGCCTCACAGACACCCGCTGGTGGACAAGCTGGGCAATCAGGTCCACCGCAGTCTACACCAGTTTCGTCACCATTTTGAATACCGTCATCACAGGTAGCTGGTGGTGGAGGTGGAGGTGTACCGCCACAACCTCCTGAAGATAGTAGACTCTCACGAGCACCACCTGAGGCGAAGAGCGCTAGCATTCTAGATTTCTGCCCTTCGGTAAAGAGGTTCATACAAGCGTCATCAGAGTAGTCCATGTAGTTCTGAACCATATCTGTTGTTCCACAGGATACATGACCTTCAGCACAGCCATAGTTAGGACCATCTGAAAGTGGAGTATCTCCAACAAAGTCATCAACACTACAACCACCATCACCCCAAATGTGGCGAAGGTTTAGCCAGTGACCTACTTCGTGAGTACCAGTACGGCCCAGATCGAATGGTGCGGTAGCAGTACCAATAGTTCCAAAGTATAGGTAGTCAACTACTACTCCATCAGTGGCAGGGTTGCCACCCGGGAATTGAGCATAACCCAAAATGCCATTGGAAATATCGCCTACCCAGATATTAAGGTAGTCGCCCGCAGGCCAAGGATCTTTACCTCCTTTGTTGCTTTTCTTGATATCGTCATTGGTTCGGAAAGATCTCTTGCTGGTTGCTGTGCGAGTGATACCATTTGTGGCATTACCATCCGGATCAATAGTAGCCATACAAAACTCAATTTCCGTATCGGCAGCTTGTGACCAAGTGTTGTCCGCATCACTGTTTAGTCTACGGAAATCATCATTCAATACATCAATCTGCGTTAGTACCTGAGCATCACTGATGTTTTCTGAAGAGGTATTATATACCACGTGAACGACAACAGGAATGGTAATTACATTTCGAGCACCGGATTCTGAAGCGAAGCGCTCGGTAAAGTCCTCAATAGCTTGCATCTGCTCAATCAACTGTGGATTTTCCTGGATTTGCTGATCCAGGTATTCCATTGATCCGCAATTCCGTTGAGCGGAAAGATTTAATGCAAAAAATAGTAATAGGGTTAGGGATAAGTAAACGTTTTTCATACCAGATTTTTAGATGATGTTGTAATAAATCCTCAATGCTGGCTCGAATATATAAAATTTTATTTTGTTAAATGCGCCATGCGAAAAATGCAATTTTGTTGCATTTGCTAGGCGAAGTGGGCTGCTAAGCCACTATTTAAGATGCGTTGCGATACACCTGGAGTTGTAAGTTCTACCACTTATCCTGCAAAAGTGTCTATTAGCTGCTGCAAAGCATCCTGCTGCAGTATTGCTATTCATTAATCTCCTTTAGTCCTCGAGTTTTGTCCTGTAAATGGTGGTAAGCGATTCTGCGTGCCATCAAAATTTATTCACCTGGGCTTGTCCCCCAACCCTTTCAAAGACAAGACGTAATGAAAAAATTATTCAAGCTGATTAAGGCGCTAGGCCTTGCATTTTTCGCACTTTTAATGTTCAGCGGAGCACCAGTAAAGGCTCAAGAGCCGGGCCTTTTCATGGAGATCACCAAAGTGAAGTCGCTAAATGATGACTTCAAAGGTGTGGAACAAGAGTTGATGGCTCCCTATGTACAGGAGCGGATTAAAGATGGCACGCAGCTCGCTCATGCGATCTTTCGCGTTCGCTATCCTTCTTCCGACGATGCTTCCTACGACTACGTCATCATGGATCTCTACAGCACTTTCGATCACATCTATCAAAGCCGTGAGCAGATGATGAAGACCGTTACTACTGTTTTTCCCTACGCGGACGTTCCTGTAATGATTGAGCGCTTTGAAGCTGCTATTCATGAATCGAGCACTGAGGTGTTTGTACTGAGAGACGAAGCTATTCCTGGCTCTGAAGGCGGAGCAGGCATCCCTAAGTTTATTCGCGTGAATTCTATGAAAGTAGCCGAAGCGAATATGGGTGCTTATGCTTCGATGGAGAGCGAGGTATACAAACCACTTCACAAAGCTAGTATAGATGCTGGCGAGCTCTATGATTGGCTACTAGTACAACGTATTATGCCGTTCGGAACAGAGTGGGATAACACCTTCATGACTCTTGATATCTACAGCGAATGGTCGGATATGGCTACCAACAGTGGAAGATTCTTCGAAGAAGTGCATCCTGGCAAAGATCCTGAAGCATTGTGGCAGGATATGGCTGCGCTACGAGAACTACGCCGTGCCGAACTATGGGAGCTGGTATCAATAGTCGATACGCCTACTCCAGAAGTCGGCTACAACATGACCAAAGAAGGAACTGGACCTACCGCTATACCAGGTCAGGAAGTAAGTTGGAATGGGAAAATGTTGAACCCTGCAGGCGAAGTCCTATTTGCTACTGCTGACCTTGGCTTCAATTTCTACACCACTATCGGAGGAAATCCATATGACCGATTCTTCGAAAAGGGCTTGGAACAGCTGAAAGTGGGCGGTGTTCTTGAAATCACCGTACCGGTAGAAGCACAAGATGACCAGGTACGGCAAATGTCAGGTGGACAGACCGCAACAATGGTAATCGAAGCAGTGGGTATTGCTAATGTTGGTCCGAATGGTACCGCGCTTCTCCAGGAGGAGATCGCAAAGAATGGTCTTGGAGCGGCTAAAGCGAAATATGAAGAGCTTTCGGCCGGTAAAGCCATGGAATATACCTTCCGCGAGGGGCCAATGAACGCCCTTGGTTATGAACTGATTGGAGCGGATGAGTTGGAGACAGCCATCTACATCATGGATCTTAACCAAAAGAACCATCCGAACTCTTGGAATGCCCAAGATAGCTTAGGTGATGCTTATCGGGCAGCCGGTAACTATGCAAAAGCCAAAGCGTGCTACGAAAAGGCAATCGCTATTAATCCAAATTTTGAAGCAGCCAAAGCTAAGTTGGCTAGTCTGTAACATCATTGCTAGAGGATTGTGCCTGGATGAACATTTGTTCATCCAGGCCTTCCTTTTTTAGCAGGTATGAAAGGATGTACCCTGTTTAACGATTCTATCAGGATATGTAATTAAGTAGCCAATATTCTCTTAGTACATTGCACTATCGCTGTCCTAATTTGATGATCTTAGTTCTAGGACCATCTTCTCCCAGCTGGAGGAAATAGATGCCTGGGGCCAGTTGGTCAATGGAAATATTGAATTTACTACGTTCCCCAATACCATCTTGTTGGAAAACTTGCTGACCCTGGATATTGAAGATCTGAATGAGACGATCACCGAAGAATTGGTCACCCAGATCAATATTGATGAGATCACTGGTTGGATTTGGGAAGATATCTACGCTTGCGCTGTCTGGATTGCCAGGAGGTATGCTTATATCTGATAGTGTCAACTTAGCTACAAAAGATTGCTGAGCGTACAGATTGGGAAGATAGTAGACTTCTTCTCCGAGTAATTGACCATCAAAAGTACCTGAACAAGCAATGTGCTGCTCGTCGATTTTCTGAACATCCAGGTAATTATACCACCTTGATCGCGGTGTTAGATTTTCCTGGTAGAGTAGTTTATCTGTTTGGTCGTAGAGTTTTAGTACATAGCCAGTGGACAGTTCTTCCGGTGTAGCCTCATTCACACTCTCGCTAAGTATGCTTCCTCCCAAGAGGTATTGTTGGTTGGCAAGATGAATGATACGGTGTGCGGTAAAGCCATCTTTACTCACCTTGACGTCGTACACATCACCGTTGTCTGTCATTTTAAATAGACAACCAGTAATGAGGCTGCAATTATTAGTGCTTAAGCCCGTTAGCTTTTCGCCATTAGCAGATTCTAACTCACCTGAAAAACTGCCTACTAGATACAGATCACCATTAGGTAATTCCGTGATGTCTCTAATGTGTGCACAACCAACACGACCAATTTCCTTTTCCCAGATCGTACTTCCAGTTTGGCCATCTATTCTGTAGACTTGGATACTTCGAAGTTCTTCTGGGCAGCCATAGCAGCGGATTTGGTAACCACCTGGTGAAAAGACTAAAACGAGCTGGTCTCCGGGTAATACCTTTAAAAGTGGATCACCCAAAGGATTGCTGAAAGAGGGATTTGGCGTAGGCGACTGTACCCATTCTGTTGCCCCAGAGGTGCCATTTATGTTGGCAAGAACATAAGCTGGTGACAATTCGCTTGTCACCAATTGATCACCAACCCGTAGGGCACCATTCCGAAATTGCCCTGCAACTACAAAGTTACCGTCGCTAAGACGTTGGATGGATTGAATACGTGATGCATTGAAACGTGTTAATGTGTGGCTGCTTAGTGCTCCGTCTGGATTTAGATGCGCGATGAGTAGATGTTTACTGTTACTTAAAATCGCTAAGGTGTCTTCCCCAATTATGACTTCATCAGTAACGAGTGATATCATTGTGACACCTCCACTCGGGTGTGGGAATAGAAAGGGTATTTGATCTCTACTGTTGTTGCTTTCAATATTACCGGTAAATCGTAGGAACCAATTTGGATGTCCATCTGTGCCAAGTTGGGCGATGAAAAACTTATGCAGCCGATCACCAAGGGCTATCAAGTCGGCATCGCCCATGTACAAGTCAAAGCTATAACCGGAAGAGGCTCTTCCGGTAGTGTAGATATTCCCCATGTGATCGGTTACTATCTTAGCATGTTGTACTGTGGCATTCTCTCCAGTAGGTTGCCAGGGGGAATGGAATATTGCTGTTGCCCAGTCCATAGAAAGTTGAGCATGAGACTGGAAGCTTAATAGAACGCATAGTAAAAGGTAGAGATACGCTTTCATAGACTATTTTTTAGTGTTGGCAAGAGGTTCTCAATAGCATAAAGTGAACTGTTTGAAGTTCTTTGTAAGCCGGGACTTTTGGCTTGATGTACACACGAAGACGCGTTATGAGTGACACAAAAAGCGCTGTGTTTATGATCAGTTCTTAATATAATGAGGCCAGAGATGACTTCTACTAACTTTCCATAATCCGGTAGGTATGAACTAAAATTCGGTAAACACTTCCTTCATTCTTACGCTAAGGGAGGCATATTGAGGAGTAGTTGTCTAGCAGTAGATGTCCTGCTAGCGCTAAGGAGATGTAGTGTTACACCACAATGAGCACTTTCTATGGAGCGTGGAATACAACAATATGCAACTTCAGATTTTAGTCTTAACAAAGTACTGTATGCCTTGCCTTAACCAAAGCTAAGTTGGCCCGATAACAACATCATTGTTGTCAAGTGGCACCATGATCGACGATCTTGAGCTGGGGCTTGTCCTTTTAACTTAGTTCACTGGATATATCCTCATTGAGCCTTTTCCAAACCGGACTAGGGCCAGTAACTACTACAGAGAAATGTTCCCGCAGTTCTACGAGTAAGACGGTAATCGATTTGCGAACTTGATTATTCACCTTGTCCCAGTCTGAAGTAGTGATCATCTGTTCAGCTAGTTGATTGCTGTTGTCGTTCCAACGAAACTGCAAGAGGAGTAAGGTGTCGCGAAACTCCAGATCTTTATCCTGAACGAAGTTGATGATACGCTCGATGGCACGGTCCACTCGCCCGAGGGAAAGGGCCTGGTGTACGGCTTGTTCATCGGCTTCATCCCAAGTTGGATCAGGGATAGGCTGCTCCTCAAAGCTATCTGGGTCAACTGCTACGCCGGTGGTAGTGACTTGAATCGCTCGATCTAGCACAGCCACATCAAAGGCGCGCTCACCAAAACCTGGGATCTGAATTTTAGCGCTTACCCTAAGAAGAAGAGCATAATGTCCAGGACGCTTGGGCGTAATGTCAAAAGCCCATTCGGTAGGCATGAATGGCAAGATGGGTTGTTCGGCGGAATTTCGACCTATAATCTCAAAGCTTGGGTCCTGCTCCTGGGCTTCAACGAGCTCCACTTTCATCACTTGGGTGATTTTTATACCCTCCTCTGTAGCATTGCGTTTCTCCTCTTCAGATAAGCCACTGGTCATGACCTGATCTTCCAGTTCCTTCTGAGCTATCCGGATTTTACAACGAACCGCTTCTGAAAGCTTCATGTTCGGCGGTATGGCATAGAGTATCTTACCCTCCTGAAAAGGACTCTGCACGCCTCCTGCTAATGTTTCGGATGGCTGAGGTGGTGCTGGTGCTGGTGCTGGAGGTGGTGCACTTCCTCCACTAGCCGACTCCTCTACTTCTGGAGGAAATGGGGCAGAACTTTCGACTGCTTCCTCTTCGATCATTTCGTCGAGATCCTTAGGCTGTGTCACTCGTGGGTTTACGGGTGGAGCACTAGAGGCTGGTCTTTCTCTTTTGGGCCATCGGTCACGAACGGCATCTACTACACGGTCAAAGAAAGAACCACCTTTGGGAGGAGATGTAGACGCTGGTGGGGGAGAAGGAGCAGATGTTTCTTCTTGTCTATCGACAGCTGAGTAATAATCCAACAGTTGAATCAACTCCATGATGAGTTGAGACTCCTTATTACGGAAATCATTATCCTCTATCATGCCCATTCGATGATCTTGGGCAGCTGTTTTCCACCGATCTTTAATCTGGGTTAACTCCTTTTGAAGTACAGAGAGTTTTCGGCTCCCCGTACCAGAATTGAGTGCCTTAGTTACTAGGGCTTCTAGCTCAAAGATTGCCCTTTTGAGGTTCCGACTCCTTAAGAGTTCATAAATAGGTTCGGTATTCATGATACTATTGTGCTCCTGGTCCTTTTACAAAACGCCCTGGCAAAGCTCCAGTTGGTTCACTTTCTTTCAGAACCTGTTTTCCATTTACCCAGACATCAGTTACACCTTCAGCATATTGATGCGGTTCTTCAAAGGTAGCATTGTCTTTGACAGTAGCGGGATTAAAGATAACTACGTCTGCGAAGTAGCCAACTTTTAGCTGGCCTCGCCGATCGAGCCCCAGGTTCTTTGCGGGTAGCGCACTTAGTCGCCGGACGGCATCCTGGAGTGTGATGAGTTCTTCATCTCGACTGTACTTTCCGAGTACTCGGATAAACGAGCCGTAGGCGCGTGGATGAGTACTGCGATTTAGAAAAATACCTTCGGCTGCATAGGACCCTGCATCAGAGCAGAAGCTCATCCAAGGCTGAACGATCTTCTTACGTATATTTTCTTCTGACATGGAGAAGTAGACCACTTGAATCCGGCTGTTATCTTCAACCATGAGGTCCATCATTGTCAGTTCTGGGCTTTTGTTGAGTTCTGTTGCAACTTCTGACAAACGTTTGCCCTGGTATTTACGGAGAGCTTCGTTCCGGAACCCAACGAGAAGAATATTCTCCGGTGGATGATAAAACTCAATATCCGCCAGGATACGATCTCGCATTGTTGGATCGGCTAGGCGTGTAATAGCGGCATCAACTCCACCTTCACGTACCCACTCTGGAAGTTGGGTGTGAAGTCCGGTGGAGCTGGCTGGGTAGGTGTACATATCAGCAGTGATGGCCAGTCCTGAGGATCTGGCATTCTCAATTCGTTGGAAAACGCTATCCAGCTTATGCCAATTGTGTTTACCGGAGGCCTTCAGGTGGTAGATTTCGGCTGGGATATCGGCCTGACGTGCTATTTCGATCAGCTCATCTACAGATTCGAGAAGGAGGTCTCCTTCGTCTCTAATGTGCGATATATAGATACCGTTGTACTCAGCTACGGTCTTTGAGAGTTCGATGAGTTCTTCCGTACTGGCGTAGCGGCTGGGTGCGTAGAGGAGAGAGGAAGATATTCCTACTGCCCCTTCCTGCATGGCCGTTGCTGCTAAAGCCTTCATCTGCTCTATTTCCTCAGTAGTAGCAGGGCGGTTTTCGTAACCGATTACATATTGCCTCAGCGTCCCATTGCCAACGAAAGAAGCTACATTGGTAGCCACTCCTCTGTCTTCCATGAATTCTAAATACTCACCTAGTGTAGACCAACCTATTTCGTACTTAATATCGCTCTGGTTATCGAGCATCTCTTGCTTCATTTCAGCGTTCAACGGGCCCATGGAGCGACCTTCCCCCATTACCTCTAAGGTAACTCCCTGCTTCAAGTCACTGAGAGAACGACCATCCTCAATGAGTGATACATTTGCCCAACTCAGCACATTGATGAAGCCAGGAGCGACTGCTTTGCCCGTAGCATCGACTGTGACACGACCGACAGCGTCAAACTCGCCAATAGCAACGATACTGTCACCTTCAAGGGCAATATTTCCCAGGTAGGGCTCTCCACCAGAGCCATCATAAATCATTGCATTAATAATGAGGGTTTCGTACATCGGTACCTTAGAACAGGTACAGACTAGCACGAAGGCCAGTAGGCCTAGGAGGGTACGGGTTTGCATAATTAGGGTTTTTGGAAATATACGGAAAAAGCGAATGAACCAACGTGGTCAAGAAATAGGCCGCCAATTGCCTCCGCAGCATAGGAAGGCATTACTAAGTTAAATATGATGGGGAAAGAAGATGATAGGAAGGGTGTAGAGATAAGGGATTGGCACTAACAAAAAAAGCTGAATCCGTATGACGGAATCAGCTTTTATTCAGCGGTGACGGCGGGATTCGAACCCGCGGTACCCCTTTCAGAGTACGCTGGTTTAGCAAACCAGTGGTTTCAGCCACTCACCCACGTCACCGGGTAATCCTGAATTGACCCAGCTGCCAGAGCTGGTAAGTTAGAAATGGATTAATGGCGTCTGCCATTTTCTGAGCCCCAAATCACTTGACTTTTTTTGAAATATCCAAACACTTTTGCCTGAATTTTTTTGGCTCTTTCGAACAACGTTTCCGTGTGTTTTTCTGAGCGATTGCAAAGGTAAGAACGCCAGTCAAAAAATCAAATCTTGTAACGTATTTTTTCCAACTTTTTTGACTGGCATTCTCTATTTTGCTGATTTACAATGGGAATAACGCTAAAACTTTTTTCAACGTTCCCGCCTATCGTTTTTTATTGGTCGTGCAGGCTTAGTTTGATCTTCTTTTCAAGTTCCGACACCGTGTCCTTGAAGATCATGTCGGTCTCCATGAGGTCAGATACAGTCTTGCAGGAATAAATGACGGTGCTGTGGTCCCGGCCCCCGAAGTTCTCTCCAATGGCCTTGAGTGATTTGTCCGTCAGGTTCTTGGCCAGGTACATCGACAATTGCCGGGCGATGACAACCTGCCGCTTGCGGGTCTTGCCCTGCAGCTTCTCTACCGGAAGGCTAAAGTGCTCCGCCACGAGGTTTTGGATGTAGTCAACGGTAATCTCCTTATTGATCTGCCGGACGAAATTGCGGATCACCCGTTTGGCCAGCTCAATATCTACTTCCTGACGGTTGAGGGAAGACTGGGCGATCAGAGAAACCAATACGCCTTCCAGCTCGCGGATGTTGTTTTGGATGTTGTAACAAATAAACTCAGTCACATCAGCCGGGAGCTCTACGCCCTCCTGATTCATCTTGGCCTCAAGGATGGCAATGCGTGTCTCCAGATCAGGGGCCTGCAAGTCTGCTGACAACCCCCACTTGAAGCGGGAGATCAGCCTTTCCTCCATGCCGTCCAGGTCTTTTGGTGCCCGGTCGGAAGTCAGGATGATCTGCTTGCCGTTCTGGTGCAGCTGGTTGAAGATGTGGAAAAAGATCTCCTGCGTCTTCTGCTTATTTGCCAGGAACTGAATATCGTCCACGATCAGTACGTCAATCAACTGATAGAAGTTGACGAAGTCATTCACCGCATTATTCTTGATAGACTGAATAATCTGATTGGTAAACTTTTCGCTGGACACATATAATACTGTCTTTGCCGGAAAGCTTTGTCGGACCTCATTGCCTATGGCATGGGCGAGGTGTGTTTTTCCCAGCCCCACGTCCCCGAAAATCACCAGCGGGTTGAAGGAGGTCGCCCCAGGTTTTTTCGCTATAGCTACACCTGCTGAACGGGCAAGGCGGTTACAGTCCCCTTCAATATAGTTATCAAAAAGGTAGTTGGGGTTAAGCTGGGGGTCCACCTTAATTTTGCGAATCCCCGGGATCACGAAGGGGTTTTTTATGGTTTGGCTATCCAGCATGCCAGGAGCGAATGCGCCAGACTTGCCTCCGTTTTTCTTTCCTGGAGTTCCGTTTGTTGTACTGTAGTTTGGTTTTCCGTTTGGAGCAGCTGCCACTGCACTCTTCGTAAGAATTTGGTATTCCAGCCGGCCATTTTGCCCAAGTTCACGGCGGATGGTCGTCTTCAGCAGCTTCACGTAGTGCTCTTCGAGCCACTCGTAAAAAAACTTGTTCGGTACCTGAATTGTCAACGCATTATCTTCAAGCCGTACCGGCTTGATTGGGTCGAACCAGGTCCTAAAGCTCTGCTGATTCACATTCTTGCGAATCGTTTGCAGACAGTTACCCCAGACTGTAGCATGATCCTTTGTCATTCTGCAGGTTTAAAAGCATTAAAAAAATGGGCTGTTAAGCCTAGAGTATCAGCAAGTTAGGTTTTGAAAATGCAGGGTGGCGGCTTTTACAAAAAGTAAAAAACCAAGTCGCATTTAACCGATGTTTTTGATCTGTGCCCTTAACTATCGGAGGACTACAAAGTTGGCAAAAAAATGCCGGTTTTAAAACTGATGTTGAAAAGTTTTGAAGGAAGAGATCATGGAAAAATCACCTAGTGGCTTAGTTGGCAAGGGCTTGCGCGGAAGAAAAAAATGTACGCCTTTCCTAAAAGCCTTTCCACATAGGGGTTGAAAAATGTGGATAACAAGGTGTTTGTTGTTGAAAGTCTTATAAAATGCTGTTTTTCAAATGATTAAACTATTTGGTTACGCTCCGTAAATGTTAAGCTAATGTAAAACAGCGTGCTTTGCAGCGTTTTTTTCTTAATTTTAATGCAATCAAAGAAATCACCTTATGCAGCGCTCAGGCATCATTATTCTGGTGGCCTTTTTGGGTCTTTCCGGACTGGCAGGCTGGTACTTCCTATCCGGATCTACTTCTACAGAGCAGGACAAGGAGCTCAGGTATCAACTCAAACGGCAACCTTTTTCTATACAGGTTACAGCAACTGGCGAACTGGCTGCCAAGCGATCGGTCAAAATCAGAGCCCCGCAGGGCATGCGCGCTGCCGGCATCTATGAGACTACCCTTTCGGACCTCATCCCGGAAGGCAGTGTAGTGGAAGCAGGCGATTATGTGGCTTCCCTCGACCGCACAGAGCTGGCAGGCAAAATGAGTGATGTGCAGACTGAACTCGAAAAGATACAAACGCAGCTCGAACAAGCCCGCATCGACACAGCCATAGAAATGCGCGGGCTCCGCGATGAACTCGCCAACCTTGAGTTTGCCAAACAGGAAAAGCTGCTGGCTGTGGAACAGAGCAAATTCGAACCCCGCTCCGTGATCCAACAGGCGGAGCTGGACCTCGAAAAGACGGAACGGGATTATAAGCAGCTGCTCAAAAAATACGAGCTCAAACAGCAGCAGGCCGTCGCCAAAATCCAGGAAATCGATGCCCTCCTCCGCCAAAACCAACGGCAGCTCAAGGTCTACGCTGACTTGTCGGAGGAATTCCGCATCAATGCTCCCGAACCCGGCATGATGATCTACGCCCGCTCCTGGCGGGGCAAAAAAGAACCGGGATCGCGCATCAGCGCCTGGGACCCCATTGTGGCAGAGCTGCCTGACCTCAGCGATATGATTTCCCAAACCTATGTCAATGAGGTCGACATCAGCAAGGTGCAGGAAGGGCAGGATGTAGCCATTCAGGTGGATGCCTTCCCGGAACGGAAGTACACAGGCAAGGTGATTAAGGTGGCGAATATTGGCGAGCAGCTCAGCGGGTATGACGCCAAAGTATTCGAAGTCATCGTGCAGGTCAATGAATCGGATTCCATTCTGCGCCCGGCTATGACCACAAGCAATGAGATACTCACCGGCACTTACGATGATATGCTCTCTATTCCTCTTGAAGGCCTGCAGTCCGACAGCCTCTCCTTTGTATATAAGGATAGCGGTTCCGGAGTCGTCCGGCAGGAGGTCATCACCGGCTTGTCTAACGCAGATGAAATCATCGTGGAATACGGCCTGTCGGAGGGTGACCAAATATACCTGGTACCGCCCCCCGGTGCAGAAGACGCTAACTTTGTGCCGCTTGACCCAGCCATAAAAGAAGACATCCGCAAAAAGCAAAAAGAAGCAGAAGCCAAACGGCAGGCAGAAGCCCTGCGCCGGAAGGAATCTGTAAAAGACATTGAGCCGCCCAGCAACAGCAGAAACAGCGGAGGCAACGTCATCATCTTTGACTAAACCACCCAGCGGGCAAAACCTGATTCTATGCAGCGTGTACTATTCAACTTCCTGCTGGCGGTGGAGGGCGTCAATGCCAATAAGCTCCGGTCTTTCCTTACAGCCTTGGGCATCATTTTTGGTGTGGGCGCAGTGATCGCCATGCTCGCCATAGGCACCGGGGCCAAACAGGCGATACTCGACCAAATGAAACTCATTGGCACCAATAATATCGTTATAGAGGCGGTGGTACCGGAAAGCGGTGATGAAATCAGGACAGAAAATGAAGAGGAAGAAGAGAAGAAGCCCTATTCACCCGGGCTCAGCCTCGCAGACCTGGCTTCCATTCAAAAAACAGTCCCTACTGTGGACCGCCTGAGCCCGGAGATCATTCTCCCCGTGAGCGTAGTCCGGGCAGGGCGGCAGGAGAAAGGGCGCTGTATCGGGGTGGAGAATGCCTTTTTCGAACTCAATGGTCTGGAAATCGGACAGGGCATCGCTTTTCAGCCTGTGCATATGGAAAAAGGAGAGGCCGTCTGCATCATTGGCACGGAAGTAAAAAAGCGCTTCTTTAGCGAAGAAGACCCGATCGGCAAGCTCATCAAATGCGGCAAAACCTGGCTGAGGGTCATTGGCGTGCTGAAAAAACGCAATGCTTCCGAGGAAAGCCTGGCCCGCCTGGGTATCCGGGACTACAATTCGGATGTCTACATCCCGGTAAGCACCGCACTGCTGCGGTTCCGTAACCGGGCGCTCATCACCCCGGATGACCTGGGGAATAACGACGAAAACAAAGCTAAAAACTATCATCAGCTCGACCGCCTTGTGGTGCGGGTGGATGACAGCAAGAAGCTCCGTGCCAGCGCAGATGTGATTGCCCGGATTTTGCAGCGCCGCCATCTGCAGGTACCAGATGTGGAAATTGAAGTGCCGGAACTGCTCCTCGAGCAGGAACAGCAAACGCAGGAAACCTTTAACCTCGTACTGGCGGTCATTGCCGGCATCTCCCTCCTTGTTGGCGGTATTGGCATTATGAACATCATGCTGGCTTCTGTCCTGGAGCGCATCAAGGAAATAGGTGTGCGCCGCTCCCTTGGCGCCACGCAGCTCGATATCATTTTACAGTTTTTGTTTGAAGCCGTATTCATCAGCCTGATTGGCGGGCTGATCGGCGTGCTGCTGGGCGTAGGCGCAGCAAAAACCATCGCCTCCTACGCGGAAATCCCGACCATCGTCTCTGCCTGGAGCATACTGCTGTCCTTTGGGGTTGCAGCGAGCATTGGCCTGGTGTTTGGGCTCTTCCCGGCACAGAAAGCCGCCAAACAAGACCCGATTAAAGCTTTGCGCTCCGACTAAAAACAAATCCCGATGAAGCATTACTTTTTTGTTGTTTTACTTGCCATCTCCGGCAACCTTGCCCAAGCTCAGCCCGATACCCTGCGGATGGGGCTTGAAGAAGTGGTCCGGATGGCACAGACCGGTGCGCCGGATGTGCAGATTGCGGAGACGGCCGTCAAGAATGGCTTTTGGCGTTATCAGTCTTTCCTGGCAGATTATCGCCCGCAGATCAGCTTTGGGGCCACCCTGCCTAATCTGAACCGATCCATTCAGACCATTACACTGCCCAATGGTTCCGATGCCTTTATCGACCGGGCCCTGATGAGCAACCTGGCTAATCTGAGCCTGGAGCAGGATGTCGCCCTTACCGGTGGTTCCATCTTCGCGCAAACCGCTTTGGAGCGGATTGATATTTTTGAAACCGACAACAACCCGGGCTCCACATCCTACCTGAGCACCCCGTTTGCGATTGGGTTTCAGCAACCGCTCTTCCAGTTTAATGCGCTGAAATGGGCGAAGGAGATACAGCCTTTGGTGTACGAAGAAGCCCAGCGGGCCTTTTCGGAAGACCTGGAAGATGTCGCCTATAATGCCGCGCTACTGTTCTTCGATGTCCTGGTGGCTCAGCTCAACCTCGAAGCTGCCCAGCGCGACAAAAGAGATGCTGACACCCTCCTGGTCATCTCCCGCGGGCGCTTTGATGTGGGGCGTATTGCAGAAACGGAGCTCCTCCAGATTGAGCTGAGTGCCATGAATGCGGATGCTTCCCTCGCTTCCAGCCGGCTCGACCTACAGACCAGTACCGAAGCCCTGCGTAATTTCCTGGGCATTCAGGAAGCCGTTTACTTTGAGCCTGCCACGCCCGGTGAAATTCCGGTTTTCGATATTGATGCGGACCAGGCCCTCAGCCTTGCCCGGCAGAACCGCAGTGAGTCGGTTGGTTTTGAACGGCAATTGCGGGAAGCCGACCGGGAAGTCGCCCGAGCCAAAGGCACTACCGGGCCTTCTGCTGATATTAACGGCTACTTTGCCCTTTCTCAAACGGCCAATATGTTTGGCGATGCCTATGTCGACCCGCTGGACCAGGAGCGGCTCAACATCCGCCTCAATGTACCGATTGCAGATTGGGGCAAAGCCCGGTCCCGCATAGAAATCGCCCGCTCCAATCAGGAACTCACGCAGCTGCAGGTACAGCAAAACCGCATTAATTTTGAGCAGGAAATCCTGATCAAAGTGCAACAGTTCAGCCTCTTGCGCAATCAGGTGGATCTTGCCCTGCGCGCCTATGATGTGGCCCGCCGGCAATTGGAGATCACCAGGCAGCGCTACCGCATTGGCAAGATTGCAATCGCTGACCTGAATATCTCCATCAGCCAGGAGGCGAGTGCCCGGGCAGCCTACGTGAGTGCCCTGCGTGATTTCTGGCTCGCTTATTACGATTTGCGCCGCCTGACGCTTTATGACTTTGAAAACCAGCAAAGCCTGAAGCAGAGCCGGGAGTAGAGATGTCTTAGCTTAGCTTGGCCAGCAGCCAGTCCCGGTTGTTAAGCGGTTGGGTGGCTTCCACCTTTGCCCGCAGTTTGGGATAAGAGGCTGGCAGCTGCCGCAGCAATGCGCCGGTCAGCTGTATGAAGTTTGCGTAAGGGGTTTTGACCTTGGTGGAGATCGACCGGTTGCGCCTCAGGAATACCTGAAAAGCCTTTAGTGAAGCTTCGAGGGCATCCCAGGCGCCCTGTTCATAGTAGATTTTGGCCAACAGCGTCCGGCTGCCAAGATTGTAGTGAATATCCGTAAACTCCACCTGCCGGAGCTGATCGAGAGCGGCCTCGTACTCTGCCCTGTAGAAGTAGAGCTCGGCCAGATTGTAATGCAGCGCATCCTTTTGCTGATCAGCAGGCAGATAGTCGGAGTAAGCTTTGACAAAATCTTCCACCCAGTCGTATCTTTTCAGGTTCAGCCCCAGCTTGACCATGTTTTTATAAGTCCAGGGTGACAATTGCTTTTCCTCAATCAGAATTTTCTCGTCGATTCCCTGCTGATATAACCCTAGCAAATGTGATGCAAAAGACCGTTCGCCATCACGTATCCTGCCAATACAATAGTTAATGGCGTAGTAGAGTAGGGGGCGGGCAGTTTCCGGGCTTAGCCGGGCGCTCCACTCCCGGAACAAATTAACGTAACTGAAAAAAGTCTCCTGATGCCGGGCAGGTGCCTGCAGCATCTGATAAAGGTACAGGTAAAGTTGGTGAAGTGGTTTGTGGCTCAGGTCTTGTCCAGACAAATGGTTGATCACGGGCTCCACCAATGTGGGATCAAAATCCTGATCAATCAGGCGCTGCCGGTTAAGCATCTCGCAGGTGTACTGCAGCTTCTGTAGCATGAAGAAATCATCAAGGGCGCTGTTGGCTTCCTGTAGAAAGGGCGTGGGCTGCCGCGTATTTTGCCGGAAAAACTGCTGTTCGGCCAGGTCGAGCAATTGCCAGCTTTGCAAATGATGTGTAGGGCTTAGCGGTGTCTTTTCCAGCGCATCGCTTGCTTTGCGGTTGGCTTGCCGGTAGTGCTTGCCCAATTGGAGCCGGACCAGTTCCTCCGCTTTGATTTGTTCGGCAAGGGCGGTGTCCTCCTGCAGGCGCTTCCAAACCAGCCAGTCTTCTGCCAGTTTCAGTAGGTCGCTCATCAGCTGATTGAGCATTTGGTAGCGGTAAGGCTGCTTCGGGAACAACGTCTTAAATACGGCTTCCCGCTCCAATGTTTCAGGTTTCCACTCCTCCGTCCAAAGGGCGTGCAAATGGCCCAGCAAGCGGTGCGCATCCGGATTGGGATTGTGAAAGGGGCTCTCCACAAAAGCAAGCAGGCTGCGCCAGTCGTAGCCGTCAAGGGTTTGGAGGAATTGGAGGAGCTTGGTGCTTTTCATGGATCAGATATGCCTTGTTTTTTAGAGAATCCTCAGTTGTTTTTACCGAAGAAGTAGAACATGGCCTTGCCGGGCTACCGTACGCCCGCTTGCGAGCTCCCGAAATTGGGCTACATAGGTATATAGGCCTGAAGTTACCGGCTTCCCGTTCATTTGTCCATCCCAGATTGAATTATTCCTATTCCCTTCAAAGACCATACCTCCCCAACGATCAAATACCCTCATAATAATGGGCTCGAACCCGTCCCCCTGTGGGAAAAAGTAGTCGTTGATACCATCACCGTTTGGGCTAAATGCCGTTGGGAAATAAATTTTAGCAGCACAATCTTCCACTGCAATATTAATGGTATCCGATACCAGGCAATCCTGAACCTGAGCAGAGACAATATAGGTGCCTGCTGTCTGTACACTTCTAACAGGTTCCGTTGCTCCATCCTGCCACAACCATTGAGCAGCCTCCAGGTGGAGGGCATTCAAGGTCAGGGGAGATTGCAGGCAGATTGTAGTGTCTTCTCCAAGATAAAGGGGAGGTTCAGCGTGAATTTCATCAAAGAAGCTAACCTCAGTACCAATCGCCTGCTCGCCGCAAAAGCGGTCCGTAATGGAAAAGCGATAATTGCCACCGCTAAGGATTTCCCGCCCGTTTGAGGTGCTTCCGTTTTCCCAAAGGTAACTGACTGCACGAGGATGCGAAATATCTAAAACGAACGGTGGAGGAGCGCACAGGGTGGTATCTTTCGGCACTTCATAATTGGGGGCATCAATCACAACAATAGTTCTGGAAAAAGTATCCGGACAGGTATTGGTATTGATGATACGGCTTATGGTGTAGGTACCTGTCGATTCATAACACAAATCACCAAGAACAGGAAAAAAAGAGGAATCAGGCGTAGTGCCTTCCATAAACCATGCATAGCCAGATGCTCCGGCATTGCAGGGGATTTCCGGCTGAAAACAATCGCCTGCGCAAAGGGTATCAGGTGCTTCGAAGAAGGAACTGGGGAATGGGCACTCCGGGCAGAAGTCGACCAATGTTGCAGTATTATCCTCAACAAATGGGATAGGAGCAAAAAAAGGAAAAGTGATGATGGTATCAACCAGCTCAATTGCAGCGTCCTCAAAGGTAATAGGGCACTCCTGAGTCGAATAGCAAAGAGATTCAAACCTGCATTCTTCAAGCTCTCCGAATGCATTGGTACGAATAATTGGCGAGACTGGCGTAAATAGCTGGTTTTGGAGCAAGAATATGGACTGATCGTCTGTCTTGGCAAGGTGATTGAAGTGCCGGGTAGAAAAATCAAAAAACATTTTTATCCACGCTGCATTTCCGAGCGCGTCGATTTTTAAAAGGCCGCCTTTGAAGTTCTCCGTATTTTCAATGCTGACCAAAACTGAACCGTCTTCAAGAAAAATGGGGCTGTCCAGATAGCCGAGGTCATACGGGGCATCAATCATTTGGGACCAAACCACGGTGCCATCAGGTTTACTCCTGACAAAACATGTGGCATCAGTTTGACTATCCATTGAGAACCCCGCGTATAAGAGGTCTCCATCGTCATACTCCAGGTAAGGCGCTAAACTGGCCGAAGAAGCATTGCTCACCCATTGCAGAACACCGCCTCCATTGACCTTGATAATTACATTTTCACCGCCCAGGGCAAAATACCGAAATACCATGCCTCCGTCAGCAGTGCGTACTAAATTACTACCCCGGCTAGCCAAATCATTTTTAATGCATTTTGACCAAACGGTCTGCCCGGATGAATCTAACCTTACCAGGTATTGATCGAATGCATTCGTTGAAGCATGCAATAGTATTACATCGTCATCGATTGCAATGATATCCGGAGGGGCAACCGTGTACTCCATTATCCTGATGGACCACTGAGGCGTACCATCACTACTAAGCCTCATAAGGTGATAATCCGAATAGCTATTGGCTAAATTGTCATAAATGCTGTACAATGCAGCCAGGTCTCCGTTGTCCAGTTCGGTTACTTCCCAAATATGCCCCTTAATATCCGGCACTTTTGTCCAGAGGTGCTGTCCCTGAGGATTAATGCAGGTGATAAAGGGCTGAGGGTCATCGTTGCTCCATTGACTGCCTGCAACCAGGATGTTGTTATTTTTATTTGCAATCAGAGTGTTAAGATGATGCTGCTTTCCTTCAGAGCCCAAAACCTTGATCCAGTTTTCCTGCCCACCCATTATTGCCGGGAGTAAAAAGCAAAAGAACAATATCAGCGTAAGCCTAACCGGTGAGGTATTCATACTATAGTCATTTTATCTAGTGCCCCAAGCCATACATCCTTGAAGAAAGCAAAGGACAAAAAGCCGACAAATCAGAGCAGGAAAACTCAGGTTTTAATATTTTTCAAAATCTAAATATATGATAAAACACTAATAACCAGTATTTTTATTTTGATTGGCTTTGGATTTATGCACGTACAAATATAAAAAAATGTAGTTGCTACCCCTCCGCCTTCCCTTTACATTTGTAACGTGAGAAAAAGCAATCACCCATGCGGAAGATATTTTGGATAGCAACTTTCTGGATTTTCGTTTCGGGCCTGCAGGCGCAGGTTTACCCGGGCGATGCCAACAACAGCGGCAAAGTCGATCAGGCGGATGTGCTGTACACCGGTTATGCTTATGGCAGTGCGGGTCCGGCGCGGATTGAAACGGGGACTATTTTTGAGGAAATGCCGGTTTCCATCAACTGGATGCAAAGCTTCCCCAATGGTGTGGGCTATGCACATGCGGATGCCAATGGCAACGGGCAGGTCAACCTCTCGGATATGCTGGCGGTGGTGACCAATTTCGGGCAAAGCCACTCCACACCGGCCCCGGTTGTTTTCCCTGCCGCTGTACCGGGCATGGATGCTGCGCTTGCCTTTACGCCTGATTTGCTGAACCCTCCGCTAACTGCGGGATCCATCGTCAATATCGCCCTGGATTTGGACTACCCGAACCTGCCCGCAGAGGTGAATGGGCTGGCATTTGAGATCGCTTTCAACAAAAACTACATCCAAAGCATCTCGCTCAGCTACGATGAGGAATGGCTGGGCGGCACCTCGGAATCCTTCCGCTTCCAAACCATCAGTACAAGTCAGACGGACCGGCTGAAGACAGCTTCTACGCGCTACGGGGTCAACCCCACCGCAGCAGAAGGAAGGGTAGGGGTTTTGTCCATCGTCATAGAGGATGATCTCATCACCTTTATGCAGGCCGATAGTGCCAAGATACTCCTGGAAATCAAGGAAGTCATGCTCGTCAGCGACAGCCTGGAACTACAGCCGGTCGTGACCGACAGCCTGATGCTGACCGTATACAACCCCAACTACTTGGTCACCCAAACCCTGACGGAGGAAACAGCCGATATGCGCCTCCTCCCCAATCCTGTGCGCAACGGCCGGGTATTGGTGGAAGCCCCCAAAGGCATAGCGCGCGTTGGTGTCTTCAATATGCTGGGGCAACCGCTCTACGAACAGGAACCCCGGACGCCCACCTTTGAAATTGCTGTGCCCGGTAGCTGGCCAACCGGTTACTACCTGGTGCGCGTGCAGCAAAGTGACGGGCTCTTAAGAGAAAAACTATTGTACATCATTCAATAAAATCACCCGACTTTATGAAAAACCTGACTGTTTTACTGTTAGCGTTCTGTAGCTTCTTTAATGGCTATGCTACGGAGCTTAGCGTTTCCGGCAGCCTGCTATTTGGGCCCGATCAAGACCCGGTGCCTGGATTTGAGGTGGAATTGCTACTGCCCTCCCTTGATGAGTACCTGTTTGCCGTTACTGAAGCGGATGGAAGCTACATGTTTACCTTCGACCACGACTTTAGCAACATGCCCACGCTAACGGCCACTGTGAGTACCATCGATTTCTGTACGGGCGTATTCCTTACGGAAACGGTAACGCTGCAGGAGAGTGCCCCTTCGGCAACGGGAGTGGACCTGATCGTCTGTGGCGACATCAATCCGCCGCCACCACCGGAGCACTGCGAAGCCTTCTTCTTCATGGAGCAGATCAATGCTGACCCCTACGAAGTACAGTTTTATGACCTATCGAGCACCGCCACGCCTGTGGAATCCTGGTTTTGGGATTTTGGGGATGGCAACACGAGCAACGAAGCTTCCCCCCTGCACACTTATGCTGCTACGGGAGTGTATGATGTTTCATTGACCATCACTGCTGATACCTGTACCGCTATCTTCACCAACCCGGTCTATGTTGAAGATTTCGTGCCCTGTGACTGCGACTGGAATGAGTACGACCCGGTGTGCATTGAGGTGGCGCCTGGTATTGTGGAGCTTTTTGAAACCCTCTGTTATGCCGAATGCGCAGGGTATAGCGCCGATGATATCGTGGATTGCAGCGACAACGGCTTTGACCTTTGCGAAGCCTTCTTTACCTACGAACAAGGCGCGGATAGCCTGACCCTGGATTTCACGAGTTTTTCTTTCACTTTTGGGGACAGTATCATGGGCTACAACTGGACGTTCCCGGATGGCGGCACCTCAACGGAAGCCAATCCCAGCTACACTTTCTCAGAGACAGGGTCGTTTGATGTCAATCTCACCATCGTCACAGAAAGCGGCTGTGTCAGCTCCTATTCCCAACCCGTATATGTGGGGGACAACGGCGGCCCTTGCAACTGTGATGATGTCTTCGACCCGGTTTGCGTGATCAATGAAGCTGGCGTGATCATCACGATGCCGAGTGCCTGCGTAGCCATTTGCTCCGGTTATGGGCCGGATGAAATTTACGACGATTGCAATTTTGACGATTGCGACTGCCCGCTGGTTTTTGAGCCGGTTTGTGTGGAGCTTTTCCCGGGGCTGATCTTCGAATTCCCCAATGCCTGTGTGGCAGAGTGCGAAGGCTTTACTGCAGCTGACTTTGTCGACTGCGAAGGCGATGACAATTGCTATTGCCCGGCTATTTTCGATCCGGTCTGTGTGGTTGAGAATGGCGACACCCTGACCTTCCAAAACCCTTGCTACGCGGAATGCGAGGGCTTCGGCCCTGATCAGTTCGTGGACTGCGATATCGACGCCCCTTGTGGCTGCGATGATGTCTTCGACCCGGTTTGTGTGGCGACGCCTTCCGGGCAGATTCTTACTTTCCCTAATGCCTGCTTTGCGGAATGCGAAGGCTATGATTCATCTGTATTCTTTGAGTGCGACGATCCCGGTGACTGCAACTGTTATCAGGTCTACGACCCGGTATGTGTAACGCTTCCGAATGGCATTGAGCTGGTCTTCCAAAACGACTGTTATGCCGAATGCGATGGCTTTGGCCCGGATGAGTATGCCCCCTGCGATGGCGGAGGCGAATTCTGCGAAGCTTACTTTGAGGTCATGGAAACCGATGTGCCCGGGCAGGTACAGTTTTTTGATGTCTCTTTCGTGACCGACGGTACGGTGGTGGAGTGGTTTTGGGACTTTGGTGATGGCAACAGCAGCACGGCGCAAAACCCGGTACATACTTATGCGGAAACAGGTATGGTGGAAGTTTCCCTGACCATCACAACTAGCGAAGGTTGCACCAGTACTATTGTGCACCCGATATTCCTTGGTAGTGGCGGTGGCGCAGGCAATGCCCCGGGATGCCAGGCGATGTTCTCCTTCGAGCAGGATGCAGACGACCTGTTGTCCTTTACCTTCATGGATATGTCCATGGGCACTGAGACAGATTCCTGGTTCTGGAGCTTTGGGGATGGCAATAGCAGCACGGCGCAAAACCCGTCTCACACTTATGCAGCACCCGGGCTTTACCTGGTCACGCTGACCATTACCAGCGGCGATTGCACGAGCAGCATGAGCATGATTATCCTGACCGACTTCGATATCCTCTATGATGAAGACTGCCTCGCACTCTTCCTGCCATTCAAGACCGATAGCCTGACCTATGCCTTTCTGAACCTGTCTTCCGATTTCGGGGCAGACTACCAGTGGGATTTTGGCGATGGCAATACAAGTACGGAAGCCATGCCCGTGCACACTTATGCCGCACCAGGCAACTACGAAATCTCGCTGACGATGACGACACCGGATGGCTGTGTGTCCACCTTTACCGTGACCATCAATCCGGTCATCAATGGCTTTACCGGGCAGCCTTCCTTCCTGATGGCAGTCGATACGGACGACAGCTATGAACAACCACTGGGCCAGATCAAGGCCTATCCAAACCCCGCCCGTGAGCAAGCCACGCTTGACCTCGACCTTCAGCAGGGAGGCGCCTATGAATTGCGCCTGCTCAACCTGAACGGGCAAGCCCTCTGGCAGCAGCACTACAACTGGAGCGCCGGACGGCAGCAGATCGACCTTGACCTGTCGGACGTGCCCGCCGGTATGCTGATGCTGCAGGTGCGCGGCGAGCAGGGCACCGAAACCCTGCGCCTGATTAAGCAATAAACCGACCGTTGTAAGTAATTCACCCGTACTCCAATCATTTAAAACCCGCCTGCACGGTTCAGTCCGTGCAGGCTTTTTTAATGGGCTGTAGGGAAAAACTGATTATGGGCTATGATGTGGCGAACGGGGGTGGCAAGGGAAAGGTTCAGGCTGAATACTCACTTTTCCAATTGTCAGTTTACACGAAAAGCATTGACATTATGTTTAGCCCAAGTTCTTTATCTTCGCACCCGAAATAAAACCAAATCCATGAAAAATATCGCAGTAATCGGTGCCGGCACTATGGGCAACGGCATCGCCCACGTTTTCGCCATGAACGGCTATTCCGTCAACCTGATCGACATCTCTGAGGAAGCGCTCGACAAAGCCCTCGACACCATCACGAAGAACCTCGACCGCATGCTCAAAAAAGAGCGGATCACGGAGGAGGTGAAGCAGAAAACGCTTGGCAACCTGACCAAACAAACGGACCTGAAAGCCGGTGTGGCCGAAGCTGACCTGGTCGTTGAAGCCGCTACCGAGCGGGTAGACCTCAAGCTGAAAATCTTCAAAGACCTGGACGAGGCTGCACCAACGTCTGCCATCTTGGCCACGAATACTTCTTCCATCTCCATCACCAAAATCGCGGCAGCAACCACACGCCCGGCGCAGGTCATAGGCATGCACTTTATGAACCCCGTGCCGGTCATGAAGCTGGTAGAGGTCATCCGCGGCTACGCCACTTCAGATGAGACCACGGACACCGTCATGGACTTGTCCCGCAAACTCGGCAAAGTGCCGGTAGAGGTCAATGATTACCCAGGGTTTGTCGCCAACCGGATTTTGATGCCGATGATCAACGAAGCGATTATTTCCCTGCACGAGGGCGTGGCCGGCGTTGAGGAAATCGATACGGTCATGAAGCTCGGCATGGCACATCCTATGGGGCCACTGCAACTGGCGGACTTTATCGGTTTGGATGTGTGCCTGTCCATCCTGAATGTCCTGTTTGAAGGCTTCGGCAATCCTAAGTACGCTCCCTGCCCCTTGCTGGTCAATATGGTGACGGCCGGCAAGCTGGGCGCGAAGTCAGGTGAAGGCTTTTACACCTACGGCCACGGTACTAAAGAACTGATCGTGGCGGACGCATTCAAAAAATAGCAATCAATTTGTTTTGCATTCTTGCTTTTAAATATTTTTTGTTTTACATTTGTGTTTGTACACATTTTTGAAACAAAAAGGGGCAAGACATGGAAAGCAAAAGTACCCACCAAAACACCCTGTCCCTTCAAGCTCTGGCGGACGCCCTTCACCGCAACTGGTTCAACGGCGTCCTCCTTGGCCTGGGGATATACATTCTGTTTTTTAAAAACATTAGCATTCAGTTTAACCTGAACAGCATCGAGCAGCCGGTTGCGGTTGCGGAACAGGGCATTATGCCGTCGTTTGGGCAGGCGCTGCCCGCCAGTTACAAAGCTGAAAAGCGCACCAACAGCCAACAAAATGTCTCACAAATCAAGTGGGATACCCGTCAACCGGAGGACTTCCCGAACCTCACTTTCGTGCTGAATGACAACTACGCCGAGCGCCACCACGTGCGCCCGGAGGTCAAGGAAGCCGTCAATGCTAAAGTAGAGGCTTACCTGGAGCAGTACAAAATGCTGGCGATCAGTGAAATGGAAGACTATGGAGTCCCGGCAAGCATTACCCTCGCGCAGGGGCTGCTGGAATCCAACGCCGGAGAAAGCCTGCTCGCCAGGGAGTCCAACAATCACTTTGGCATCAAGTGCAAGCGCCAATGCCGGGGCTGTACCTGCCGCAATTACTCAGATGATGACCTCTACGATATGTTCCGGGTCTTTGGAGATGTGCAGGAGAGCTTCCGGGCACATTCTGAACTGCTCAACGGCGAACGGTACAAGCATCTGCACCGGCTGCGCATTTCCGATTATAAAGGCTGGGCCCGGGGCCTGAAAAAGGCGGGCTACGCTACAGACAAGGCTTATGCGGATAAGCTCATCCGTATTATTGAGAAATTGGACTTGACTCGGTTTGACCGGTTGGGGGCGTAGCAGTCTTCTCAGTGGCAGATGCATTAAGCCGCAGATATTAGATTGTTAAGCACATAATAAGCAACCAAATAATTCGGTTATTCATATAAACCGGAACGGCTATTGACACCAACAAACGCATTCGGATATGAATGGCCGAATAGTAAAATCGTTTGAGCATTTAGGGTCATCAGGCTTTGATGTCTCAGACCTTACTAATGGGCTTTATATAGTAAGCATCTGGGAGGACGGAAAGAGGTTGCTAACAACCAAACTTTCAGTAGTAAAATAATTTATTATATCCGTGGATATACCCATTTATTCAGGTATATCCACTTTTTTATTTTCCTATGAATAAAATTGGTATACTGCTAATTGTTTTATTATTGACCAACAATAGTGCAATTGGACAAATTAATTTAATCCCTAATCCGAGTTTTAGCATCATCTCAGATTGTCCGGATGGCATTACTGCCGGGCAATTAGAATTAGCACCCCCGTGGGTAAATGCATTATCAACACCTGATTTACATCATATATGTGCGGATTTTATTGGAGACGGTGTCCCCACGAATTCGACAAATTGCTATCAAAGCCCACGAAAAGGGGATGGGTATGCAGGTATTGCTTCATACGTCACAATCCCTCGCACCACCGAATACATGGAGGCCAAACTAAATGAAAAATTGACCAAAGGAAAGCAATATTATATACAGTTCTTCGTGTCTTCTCGCAATTGTGACGGTCATCAACCCTGCCATTCCGATGCAATGGGGTTAGCGTTTTCGGACATCCTGTACCGGGAAGCGGTAATAGGAGGAGCTGAGCAAATACCGCCCTTTACTCCAGCCGTTCAAAATCCGGCAGGGAAAATATTAAACGATACCCTCAACTGGATGGAAATCAGTGGCTGCTATACAGCTACCGGAACGGAGCAGTACGCGATTATCGGCAGTTTCAAGACCAGCGTTAATACGCAAAGCGAGGGCTGCTTTGGTGTAACCGGCTCCTATTACTATGTAGATGATGTAGGCGTGTATGATTTTGACCCGTTGCCAGATACCCTGGTTTTATGCAAGGGCGAATCGCGAACCATCGGGAAATCATTTTTGGAAGCAACGTACTCATGGAATACAGGTGCGGTCGATAGCATTTTGACCATCAATCAGGAAGGCCGGTACATTGTGAATGCGGCCCTGGGCAATTGTGTATTTAGCGATACGGTTGTGGTTTTAGAAAATGACAAGCAGTTAAGCTTGCTGCCAGCTGATACCTTGCTTTGCGAAGGGGAAGAACTTGACTTGAGTATACCGCTGCCAGGCATTTATTTATGGTCTGATGGCTCAGGCAGCAATCAGGTTTCAATCATTGAGAATGGGGCCTACACGGTTGAGATTCAAAACGATTGTGGTGTTTTTAATCATTCATTCGAAGTAGCAACTGAAACCTGTGGCTGCAATGTATACATACCAACTGCTTTCTCGCCAAATGGCGATGGCAATAATGATGTTCTGCAGTGCTATATGGGTTGTGATTTTCCATATCAAGGTATTCGCTTTGAGGTTTTTGACCGTTGGGGAGGCCTCGTCTATTCAAACAAATCGTCAGAGATATACAGTATTGTTTGGGACGGCACTTTCAAAGGCAAAGCGCTTGGTCCGGGTGTGTATGCTTGGTTTTTTGAATACGAATACATCCGGAATGGCACGGTTAACCATAAAACCATCAGTGGTGAAGTACACATTCTTAGATAGTGTTTACTTACCAACAAATCTGACTATTCCTAACCAGCCAAACCTGGATTTCTGACCTGCTGTCAATTTTTTTTGGCAAAACTTACGGGTAGCGTTCGGCATTGATTATCTTCCGTCAGCAATCAAAGCAAGAAAAATCAACAAAACCCTGGCTGATGATATCTACGCTCCGGAAAGTTGCCCAGGCAATCCACACCCTGAATGAGCAGGTGGGCAGAGCGGCAGCATGGCTGACTACGCTGCTTATGCTGCTGGTCTGTTTCGATGTGGTGGTCCGTTATTTATTTAATGAAACCCAAGCCTGGATTATGGAGCTGGAATGGCACCTGTTCGGGCTTATTTTTTTGCTGGGGGCCGGGTATGCTTTCCGGCACGACCGGCATGTCAGGGTGGATTTGTTTTACGCTAAGTTTTCGGCAAAGGACAAAGCGCTGGTCAATCTCATCGGAGGCCTAATATTCCTGATTCCCTGGACAGCTATTCTGATTTACGTTTCCTTTGAATACGCCACTATTGCCTACAAAATAGGAGAGGGGTCGCCCGATCCCGGAGGGCTCCCGGCCCGGTACATCATCAAGTTTGCAATAACCGCAGGCATGGTACTGCTTTTCCTGCAAGGGCTCGCGAGTATTATTGACAACTGGTTGATCTTTAAAGGTAAAGCCCCTTCCCATTCCAGCACCTCTGAAACCGAATAAGCCATGACCATCCTTGCGATATTACTGTTCATCAGCATCTTTCTGCTCATTTTGTACGGATATCCTGTAGCCTTTACGCTCGGGGGGATTTCCATCCTGTACGCTATCTGCTTCCTGGATCCGGGCAGCTTCATTGCACTGTCTCCCCGCATGATGGGCGTCGTGAGCAATTATGTGCTGATGGCGGTGCCCCTTTTCATCTATATGGGCATCATGCTGGAGAAATCGGGGCTGGCGGAAAGTCTTTTGGAGACCATGGCGATGTTGTTTGGGAAAGTCCGGGGCGGGCTGGCGATTAGCGTAGTGATCGTCGGTGCGTTATTAGCCGCTTCCACCGGAATTGTAGGCGCAACCGTAATCACCATGGGCCTGATCAGCCTGCCGACCATGCTGAAGCGCGGTTACCGCACCGAACTGGCGACGGGCACGATTGCCGCATCCGGCACCCTCGGGCAGATCATTCCGCCTTCGGTTGTGTTGGTGCTCCTGGGCAGCGTGCTGAATGTTTCTGTGGGGCAGCTGTTTGCCGCGGCGCTCATTCCAGGGCTGCTGCTTGTACTCGTTTATATTGTATACATCGCCACCACCGCATGGGTGCGCCCAGAATATGCGCCAAGTATGCCCAAAGAAGAACTGGAGGCTTTCTGGGCTTCAGGAGCCACCCGGAAGGTGCTACAGGCTTTTGTCCTGCCTATGCTCCTAATCGTGGCCGTGCTGGGCTCCATTTTTGCAGGCATTGCTTCGCCTACCGAGGCTGCCGCCGTCGGAGCGATGGGAGCTACCTTGCTTACCATCAGTCAGGGAAAATTCAATTTGGAAGTCCTAAAGTCCGTCATGCGGGAAACGACCCACCTGACAAGCATGGTCTTTGTGATTTTGCTGGGCGCTACTGTCTTTTCCTTCGTCTTTCGGGAAATGGGTGGGGATACCTACCTCGTCAGCCTGATCGAAGAAGCCAATTTGTCGCCTATGGCATTTCTGGCCCTGGTGATGATCGTGGTCTTCGTCGCCGGCTTTTTCATCGACTTTATTGAAATCATCTTCATCATCGTACCGGTAGTGGCTCCTATTTTCGTGCAGATGGATATTGATTTGATCTGGATTGGCGTACTGCTGGGGCTTAACCTTCAGACCTCCTTCCTGTCACCGCCGTTCGGGTTTTCCTTGTTCTACCTCAAAGGGGTAGCACCTCCGGGCGTGACCACGCAGAACCTGTACCGGGGTATTTTGCCGTTTGTGATTATTCAGTTGGTGTTTCTCAGTACGGTCATTCTTTTCCCTGAGGTAGTGTACTTTTTGCTTGATTAAGCAGAGATGAAAAGACTGGTATTTATTTTTCTGGTTATACCCATTTGCCTCTTCGCCCAAACCGACGAGAGTGACACTCTCAAGTTCCAAGCCCGCCTTTCGTTAAGTGGGATATTCCAGGGCGGGAATGTGCAAACGGTCATCTTTAGAGCCAACTCTGACCTGAGCTATAGCCTTTGGGATAAATGGGTATTCAAAACCCAGAATTCCTTCGTGTATCAGGAATTCGGAAAGCAAAAAGCCGATGAAGACATCCTTAGCCTCAACTTCCTATACTTCAATCCCCAAAAGAGAATATACCCGCTGCTATTAGGCTTTGCAAGCACCAATTTCAGGAGGCAAATCGGCATACGAACCCTTTTTGGCGGGGGCGTCACTTTTCAGCTGATGAAAAACGATGGGAACTGGCTTAAAGTAGCGCTCTCCAGTGAATACGAGCAGACTGAGTTTAATAACGATACCTTCAATCGCATAGCTTACAATGGCACCCCATTCATCAACACCTTTAGGGGCACGATTTGGATCAAGGGAAAATACCACCTTTTCAAAAAGAAGCTGATCATTGGCCATGAAAGCTATTATCAGCCTTCTCTGGAGCGGGGCGATAACTACCGCTGGCGGGCAGATTTAGGGTTAGAAATCCCCCTGACTAAATACCTGAACTTCAGGGCCAACTTCCTCCATACCTTCGAGAGTATAGTGATCGAGGGGCAGCGGCAGGAGGATACCCTGTTGACTTTTGGGTTAACGGTGAAGAATTTTTGATAGCTGACCTACCCCAACCGAATCCCCGCATCCACCTGAATCCGGTTATAATAAGCCTTCTCCGTAATTGCTGCATAATCTGCTGCCTTTTGCTGGAAACTGCGGTAGGATTCATACACTTTTCTGCTTTTGGGGTCCCGGGCGGTGATTTCGTCAATCGCTTCCGCAGTGTAGGTGCGCATCTGCTGGATGACTTCATCCGGGAAGCGACGAATGTTGATGCCTTTTTCCAGGAATTTGGCGAGGGCAGCGGCATTATTGGCTTCCATTTGGCTGAGAATCCAGCCGGAAAGCTCGCCTGCTACGGTCTTGATGATGCCTTGCAGGTCAGAGGGCAGTTGCTCCATTTGTTCCTTGTTGACGAAGAACTCCAGCATGGTGCCAGGTTCGTGCCAGCCGGGGCTGTAGTAGTATTCGGCGATCTCGTGGAAGCCCATCAGGGTATCGTGGAAGGGGCCCAGCCATTCCGTGGCATCGATGACGCCCCGCTCCAGCCCGGTATAGATCTCACCGCCTGCCATAAGCACCGGTGCGCCGCCCGCCCGTTGCAGTACCTTGCCGCCCAGGCCGGGGATGCGCATTTTGAGCCCTTTTAGGTCTTCAACGCTGTTGATCTCTTTATTAAACCAACCGCCCATCTGCACACCGGTATTGCCGCCTGGCATAGGGATGAGGTTGAAATCCGCGTACAGCTCCTCCCACAGTTCCAGCCCTCCGCTGACCATCCACGCATTGAGCTGCTGAGCGTTCATTCCAAATGGGACAGAAGCAAAAAACTGTGCGGCTTCTGTTTTGCCCGCCCAGTAATAAGCGGCTCCGCAACCTAATTCTGCTCCTCCTTCCCGCACGGTATCAAAGGCTTCCAGTGCCGGCACCAGTTCATTGCCGCCGTATACCCGGATGTCCATGCGCCCACCGGACAACTGTCGGACACGGTCGGCGAAAACCTCACAGGCTTCGCCCAGAATCGGGAACTTAGGTGGCCAGGTGGTCACCATCTTCCAACGGTATTTTTTGGCGGTGATGATGTTGGGGCTGCCATCGCTTTCTTCCTGCGCATGGCTGACACCACCCAGCCCTTTAATCACAAAAGGGAGGGAAATGGTGCCAAGGGCCAAGCCTTTGAAAAAGGTTTTGCGGTTGAGCTTCATAGCGTGTCAGGATTATAATGTGATTCGGTGATAAATCTGTCGAAGTGGAATGCGGTGGTCAAGCCTGGGGATAATTAGCTCGTCAGATACTGTTGCAAGAGGCGTCATCAGCCACTGCCCGTTGGGGGCTCGTTCGAAAGATTCTACGGCCAGCTGATGTTGGGCAATGAATACACACTGCTCCACACTTGGAATACGCTGATATTGGAAAAACTTTTCGGTCCGGTCGTACTGTGCGGTACCCTGGGAAAGGATTTCAATGATCACGCAAGGGAATTCAATAATCAGAGGATCCTGATCTTCAGGATTGCAGGTGAGTACGATATCCGGATAAACATACCGCTTTTTAGACTGGATTTGAGTCATGACGTTTTCGTCAAACAATTCACAGCCTTTGCTTTCCAATATTTGCTGAGGGATTTGAGCGATAAGGTTCCGCTTGATGCGGTTATGGTTCTTGGTAGTAGCTTCTAGTTCAATGAGCGTCCCATCCCAAAAGTCAAAACGCTGCCCTTCACCTCGCTGTGAAGCCAGGTACTCCTCGAAACTGACGGGCTGTAATCGTCTTGCCAGGCTCATGACCAAAATTTTAAACAAGATAGTGGAAATTTCAGAACGGAGGAAACCTGATTTTGTATATTTTGTTTTAATTTTACAAAACACAAAACAAATCAATGTCAGGTCAACCCGCAAAATACAATCAGGGTAGGGGCGCTCAAATCAATCCTGCCAACCGCTTTCATGAGCATGACTACGGGCTGGAGCCTTTGCAGCCGGATGCCAGGACGCAGTACATTCCGGTTTATCCCAAAACCATCCTCAATCGGGTGGAAAGCCCGGATATCGGCATGGCCTGGTCGATGAACCCCTATCAGGGCTGTGAGCATGGCTGTATTTACTGCTACGCCCGCAATACCCACAATTACTGGGGTTACAGTGCGGGATTGGACTTTGAACAAAAAGTGCTGTACAAAAAAGATGCCCCACAAATGCTTGAACAGCAGCTCAAAAAGAAAAACTGGAAGCCTGAACCCATCATGCTGGCAGGCAATACAGATTGCTACCAACCGGCAGAGCAAACGCTGGGCATTACCCGGGAAATCCTCAAAGTGTTGTGGAAGTACCGCCATCCGGTAGGCATTATCACCAAAAACAGCATGGTGCTGCGCGACCTTGACCTGCTGCAGCCTATGGCAGAAAACCGTTTGCTACGGGTATCTATTTCCCTGACCACGCTGAACGAAAAGCTGCGCCGCCTGCTCGAGCCCCGGACCGCCTCCGTGAAGGCCCGCCTGAAAACCATCGAAGTCCTCGCAGAGAAAGGCGTCCCGGTGAATGTCATGATGGCGCCCATTATTCCCGGGTTGAATGACCATGAGATTCTGGAGGTGGGGCAAAGGGTTAGTAGCCTGGGCGCGGTTTCTATGGCCTACACCATGGTGCGCCTCAACGGAGATGTCGCTGCCATTTTTGAGGACTGGATCCGCAAGACGATGCCTGACCGGGCAGACCGGGTGCTCAACCGCATCCGTGATGTGCACGGGGGCGAGCTGAACGACAGCCGCTTCGGTACTCGTATGAGAGGTGAAGGGCAGTTCGCGGAGGTTGTGAAACAACAATTTCAATTGGCGCGTCAGCAGTACTTTGCGGATAAGGTCAAGCCGGACTACAACCTGGATTTGTTTGAACAGCGCCGCAACCCTCAAATGTCCCTGTTCTGAACTTGCAGGGGTAGCAAGCGTTTCAGAGATTAGCCGCTCATTGGCTTTTTTGCAAACACAAAACCACTATGCCCGAAACCTCACTGCTTGCTGCTGCTGAAACGGCCGTTTACCAATATTTGGCGGAACACCTGCCGCCCCGGTATGTCTTTCACGATTTCAACCACGCAAAAGCTACAGCAGCTATCGCCGCTGAGCTTACCGCTGAGGCAGGTTTACCGGAGGCAGCACGCAATGCTCTGATTATTGCGGCCTGGTTTCACGATGTGGGCTACACAGAGGGCGAGGAAGGGCATGAACAGCGCAGCGCCGGACAAGCGAAGCACTTCCTTAAGGCATTTCCGGAAACGGTCATTGACCACGCGCTGGCAGAGCAGTTGATCCTGAGTACAATGCCCGGCCAAAAGCCCGGTACCAAACTGGAACAATGGCTGCACGATGCCCACTATTCCTTCCTGGGCCGGAAACGCTTTGAACGGCGCGGGCAACTGCTCCGCCTCGAAGAAGAAGCCATCTCTGGTAAGAACTACACCACCCACGAGTGGGAAAGGCGCCTGCTGGAACTTCAATTGGATACGAAATTCCTGACCCCGGAGGCCCACGAAGCATTCGCCAGCCGTAAGAACAAAAATATAGCCGAGCAACGGGATAAAATCCGGAAAGCCCGGAAAACAACCGTCCGGAAAAAGACCGGAAAAGACTTTGGCCGGGGCGTTGACACCGTCTACCGGGTCACCCTCCGCAACCACATCAACCTGAGCTCTATTGCTGATGGCAAAGCCAATATGATCATCAGTATCAACACCTTGGTACTGTCTATCCTTATTACTGCGGGATCAGCAGGTTTCTCTATCAGCCCTGCTAATTTTGAGGAAAACCTGGAGTATATCCTCCCCGTGCTCCTCCTTATGGTCACTTCACTAATGGCCATTACCTTTGCCGTATTCTCAGCTATACCGAAGGTGTCCGGGCAGGATTTTACCGATGAGGACGTCAAAAAACATAAGGTGAGCCTGTTATATTTCGGCAACTTTCTGAGCCTGCCCAAGGAGCAATTTGTAGGCTACCTGCGCGATCTAAAAGAAGATCAGGAGGTCCTGTACGATGACCTTTCCCGGGATTTGTACAATCTGGGCCTCGTACTGAAGAAAAAATACCGCCTGCTCACTTACGCCTATCGGACTTTTGTAGGAGGGCTGGTACTGAGCTTCCTCGTCTTCGTATTTACTTTGCTGCTCAAATAACCTGGCTACCGTAAGCCTTTCTTGCCTTCTGTTCAAATTGTTGTCACGGAGTCTGTCCGCAGCCGTCCGGTTTTGGCTTTCTGACCGCCTTCGGATGTATTGAAATAATATACCACTCCAACACTTAGCAGAAAATAGGCAGCAAGGGCATAGGTGGCCATTGGGGAAAAACTGTTGAGCCCAAACCAGTCTCCGGTAGTCCAGATCAGGACGAGTCCAATACCCGACTTCACCAGCTCTACCGCCCAGGCATAGCGGCTTTGGTCCATCAGCATGCTGTAACTGAAAATACAGAGGACCAGAAACAAACCATACAAAATAGCCTGCTGCGCACCGATTTCCGCCAGGTTATTAAATAGGTACATCATCAGTAAGAATACGGCGGTGAACTGTATCCAGGACCACCATTGCATAGCCCTGGAGAGCTTTGGATCGTACTTTTCGTAAGTGTAAGGGTCTTCAATTCCGGAAAGCGGATACTTTTCCTTCACATCAGCCGGACGCCACCCGGTTGGTTTGAACCAGATCGTGAACTTGGCTTTCCAGTCTTTCGTGCGCCAGGCATCTTTTATGAGCTGCCAAAGGTGCACAAAGTTGATAATGATGGGGTTCCAGGTGCGTACCGGGCGGGTGACACCGTACACAGGCGGCACATCCTCCAGCTCTTCCTGAAAGGTGCCAAATATTTTGTCCCAGACGATGAAAATCTGAGAGAGGTTCTTATCCAGATATTCCTTGTTAATCGCGTGGTGGACGCGGTGATGAGAGGGCGTGACAATAATGTGCTCCAACACGCCCATTTTGCCGATCAGGCGGGTATGGTACCAGTACTGTGCGAATAAATGGAGCGGGGCGACTACCGCTACCACTTCTCCCGGCACGCCCAAAATGGCGATCGGCAGCAGGAAAAAGACCGTGATAGCCACAAACCCGGAGATCGACTGCCGCAAAGCACAGCCCAGGTTGAACTCCTCGCTGCTGTGGTGGATGATATGCCGGTTCCAAAAGTAGTTGACACTATGCGAAAGGCGGTGTACCCAGTAGCCGGCAAAGTCGAGCCCGATAAAAGCCAGTGTATACACCAGCCAGGTGGATTTGATTTCAAACAGCCCGATTTCTCCTGCGAGCCAGTCGTAGGACACCACCACAACGGTGAGCCCAAGCACATCTTTGATTACATTGGTCAGGCCGGAACTCAGGCTGGATAAGGTGTCCATACTTCGGATCACCTTTTCGCCTTTCCACCAGGCGATACCAGCTTCCAAAAGGAGGAGAGCCATAAAAAACGGGATGGCGTAATTCAGTACGGCGGCGTAGGATTCCATGTCAATTTAGTTTGGCGAAATTTCGCTATAATTTGCAAATATATGGAATCCGATACAAAAAAAGTACCGGCAAACGACTGTATGCCGTCTGCCAGGTACCACTTTTTGGGGTTATAATTTGTTAAACTTCACGATTTCAGGGCCTGTCTCAGACTGCATATGGCAGAAGTAAGTACCCGGTGGCAGAGCGCTCACATCAATTTCGGTTTGGTGGTGTGCTTTTGCCTGACTTTCCCAAACCAACTGACCGGTAGCTGCAAAGACCTGCAACGTAAAATCCTGATCAGCCCACCTTAGGGTCAGGACCGCAGTAGTAGGATTGGGGAAAAGGGTAGGGGGGCTGACTTCTTCGTTCCACCCACTACTCAGGTGGTGGTTTGCCCAGTTTGTACCTCCTGATGCCAGGCTATTGACCGGTACTCCAGCCGGGAAATCACCATCACAGAAGCGGTTGATACGAGCCCGGAACTGCCCAGAATTACCCGGAGTAGCAGAGAAACCCGGCTGTAACGTCACGGCATCTTCGGCTACGAACTGCACCTGAGCGAAGCCGGTTGCTTCGTAATCGGCGGCAGTGATTGTAGAAAGCGCGGCTTCATGGACAAACCCGGAAAGCACCGTTGCACAGCACAGGCTGAGGTTAGCAGTCGTGACCAGAATATTATTGGTCGAGGCAAAGGGGCTGGACAGAATGCTGTGCATCCGCTTTTCCTGCATGGGCGTGAAAGCACCCCGGCAGTGGAATGGGGCGTAACTCATCGTGTTGGTCACATCGGGGCTGTAATTGTCCCCGTTCCCATCGGTTTCTGTGCCGATAAAGCTACAAGTTGTATCGTCTACATTACTTCCCAGGCTGGGATCGGCGGGGGTGTCGCAAAGCTTATCGCCTGCGCCTGCGCAATTGCTGCCGTCCACCAGTTCGGCTCCGAACGCAGTTTCGTGGGTGTGGTAAAGCCCCAGGCAATGCCCCATTTCGTGCGCCAGGTGCGGAGTGTTGAACCGGCCGGCGTAAATGGTGGTGTAAGTATTGGGGATAGCGTAGGCGGTGCCCCGGAAGAAGGTGTAATCCGGCAAGATATTGATGGTAATGACATCATTTAATGGCGGATAAGCGACAATGAGGTCATCAGCAGTATCGCCATCAAATCCATCAGTGGGGCTGGCGAAGTTGGAATCATTGATACTGTAAATGCCCATCAGCGCAAAGCAGATGTCGTGGGGCGCATAGTAGGCTTCCAGGCGGTCAATTTCATCCAGGACTTCCTGCCGGGTGGGGCCTCCGGTGCCATTATCTTCGTTAATGACCCGCACGGCAATTTTTACCGTGTAGGATAAGTTGGCGGGCGCTCGCCGGGCTGCCGGATACCGTTCCAGGTAGTCGGGCGAAGGCGGCGTCAGGCAGTCAGGGTCTTGCCCAAACAATGCTAAGCCCAGTAGCAATAGGGTAGTGGTAAGGATTAAATGTTTCATGTCGTTGGTCTTTTGGGCTTATTGTTGTTCTAATTGTGCAAGGCGGGCCTCCAGGGCTTCGAGCTGCGCTTTTAGTGCTTTGTTTTCCTGATCTGCGGCGATAGCGTAGAGGGTCAGCTCCTCGACTTTTTCCACCAGCAGCCGCTGTGTGCTGCCGATCTCAAAGCCGCCTGTTGCTTCTATCGTTTGAGCAGATTGGAAGCCCGGAAGGTGGCGATGGCGGTCGATGAAGTCGGCGACCTCCTTTAGCTCAGGCAGGTTGTAGCTGTCGCTAAATACATAATCGGGCCAGTTGGCTTCCAGCTTGACGGTCACTTCTTCTGCCAGTATGGATCCACCAACGTACAGGCGATGGCTGCCCGGGGTTGCGGTGGTGCCCACGGTCAGGGTTTGGTCGACCGTAGCGGTGTTGCTGCCCAAGTGGCCTGTGACGGTTGCATCATCGGTTACGGTAAGCGCTCCGCCAATTTGAGTGATGCCGCCTACCTTGAGCTGATCGCCAATGACTCCATTACTGGCTACGCTAAGGTCTTCGCCAACGAAAGCATCGGTGCCCACTTGCAGGCCCTGCTGTATGACGGCATTCTTGGCGACATTAAGGGCTTCGTTGACCAGGGTGCGGCCGGCGATTTCCAAAAAGAAACCGGCAGCAGGGGCATCTGTACCCAGCCCGACCTGTGTGCCATCATCCCAGAGCTGACTGTCGCCAAGGCTGCTTTCTCCGGTGAACTTCGCCAGGCGGTTAGGCGTGCCGCTGATGTCTTCACTGGTCAGCATTTTGAACCAGCTTGCCGTGCCCCAGTCCAGCGCATCGCCCTGCCAGCTGCGGTGGAAAATGCCATCTTCGGCAAAAAACAGCTGATGGTCCAGGCTGTTGCCACCGGGGGCCAGGGTCAGCAGGCCGCCATCGGCTGCCGTCGTGACGGGGAGCACGCTAAAAGCAGTACTGGCATGGCGCTCCAGGTAAAGTTCATCTACGTAAGTGTCAGGTGCACTGTCCATTGAACCATTGTCATCCACGTGCAGCCGCCCGAAGAAGTCGCCTGTAGTATGAGTATGGCCGACCGTGTGCAGGTCGAACGATGGGGTAGTGGTGCCAATGCCCACCTTTCCATTGGCAGTGACCGACATACGCGGCATCAGCTGCGGGTAGCCCGTCTGAAAGCGGAGGTCAGCCGCAAAGCCATCGGGCTGTACGGGGCCGGAAACGTAAGCGCGCATTTCAGCACCGGTGTAATAATCGCCGCCCGTCACCCAGCCTTGCAGCTGAACTGCGCCCAGGCTGTCGTCGTCTACAACGGGGAGTTTGCCAACGCCAAGCTGAAAGCCATTGTTTTTGGCGGCAAAAAGTGCAGGGTCATCGCCAATGATCTGTGCATTCAAAAGGGTAGTAGTGCTTCCTGCTGCAAACAGGATAGCCAGGATGATTAGTTTTCTCATGGTTTTTTAGTGTTTTTGGTATATATTTAGTCCTTTATCAACGCTCTAAAACAAGTGTTACGAAAACAGTTGAATTTTTTGTCCAAATTACCTTTACACTCAAAGAACTTGTGACGATCACCGAAGGTCATGTTATAATGCGCGATCTAAACCCGGGACGATCCCAGCAAAACAAGTCCTTTTTAAAATCCGCCCCATGTTAAAGAAATACATAACCCTTTTGCTTATAGCTTTTGCTGGCTTTAGTTTGAATGCGCAATGCCCGCCGGGGGATGTCATCCTCAGCTCCCAGGCGCAGGTAGATGCCTTTGTGGCTGACTATCCGGACTGTACGGAAATAGCGGGAAATATGCTAATTGGCTTTCTTGCTGGCACAGACCCTACCAATATTACCGACTTATCCGGTCTAAGCAGTCTTATCTCCGTTGACGGAGACCTTCGTATTCAAAGCAACGCTGACTTAGCAAGTTTGACAGGACTAGAGCAGGTCGGTTCTATCGGCGGATTACTTCGTATTTTTAACAACGCCAGCTTAACGAGTTTGACGGGATTGGACGAGCTTACCGTCATCGGCGGATACTTTGATATTCGCGGAAACGATGGCTTAACAAATTTGACGGGAGTGGAGAAGCTCACTTCCATCGGTGGAACCTTCAGTGTTCAAGAAAACAATAGCTTAACAAGTTTGACGGAATTTGACCAACTTACATCCATCGGCGGAGACCTTTCTATTCGAGTCAACCCTGTCTTAACAAGTTTGGCAGGATTAGACCAACTTACTTCCATCGGCGAATACCTTTCTGTTCGTGTCAACCCTGCCTTAACCAGTTTGACGGCATTAGGTCAGCTTACTTTCATCGGTGGAAACCTTGAGATTGTCTCAAACGATGACCTAACCAGTTTGACAGGATTGGAACAAATCATCACTATTAACGGGATCCTTGAGATTGCCAACAACGATGGATTAACGAGTTTGATGGGACTGGAGAACCTTACCTCCATCGGCGAAGACCTTGAGATTGTCAACAACGATGGCTTAACGAGTTTGACAGGGTTGGACCAGCTTACCTCCATCAGCGGAAACCTTATTATTAATTCCAACGCTAGCTTATCGAGTTTGGCGGGGTTGGAGAACCTTGATGCGGCAACGATTGACGACCTTTTCATTCGAGTCAACACACAGCTGTCGACCTGTGCTATAGCGAGCATTTGTAATTATCTGGGTGTAGCTTCTAACATGGCTAGCATTACTGCCAACGCCACGGGCTGTGCCACACGAGAGGAAGTGGAAACGGCATGCATGGTCTCTGCCATCGCCATATCCCAAACCAATATCAAGCTGTTCCCAAACCCTACCCATGGGTTGCTGCAGCTGCGAAATATTACCGCCAAAGAAGTGGTCGTGTACACGGCTCAGGGGCAGCGCATCGCTCGCTACGACCACCCTGGGCAGGAACTTGACCTTAGTGCTTTGCCCACCGGCGTGTATCATCTTCACCTGATTACGGCGGATGCTGTTCATGCAGCGAGGGTGGTGAAGCAATAGGCCAGGAATCAATCTTTTTCTCTGAAGTCCAAGTAAATACGGCCATTCAAAAAGAAATGAGGCCGGTCCCGGTTGGCAAAAAACTCATTGGCGTAGCCCTGCGGGCCCAGGTTTTCCGGTTGCTTGAATTTGGTGCCTATGGGGCTTATCGCGTGAAGTATGGAGATGTTTTTGCCGGGGAATTTGCCATCTGTGTTGGTGTTGTAAGCGCCCTCAGGCTCATCTGGGGTGAAAAGATGGAGGAATAAGTTGTTTGAAGGAATCATCAAAGTAAATGGCTGTTCCTTTGTTTGTATTTCCGCCCAGTAAACTTCATCGTGGTAGCCTTTGAATTCGGGGTAGTCCCAGCTTTCCCCGGTTACCGTATTGTTGTAGGCTTTCTCCCAGACCCCGAACTGCAGGCCTTTCCTGCGGTTTTTCCAAACGCGGTAAGGGCCCCTGCCCAAATACTTCACCCCAGTCACCTGATCTTCGGGGTAATCAAAGCTTACGCCAAGGAAGTCGTAGGTGCTGTTTCCGGGGAGATAGGCGTAGTCGATCTGGAGGAGACCGCTGCCCAGCATCCTGTAAACTACCTTTCTTAAAATGCCTTCAAATTCAGCCTCAATGACATAGTCGTTGCCATCGGAATAGTGCTTGATGGACTTGAAAGTGGAGGCACCGATGACCGTATCGGGTAAAGGGCCTCCCGAGAAAGGAAAACCGCCTCTTTCGTTGCTTACGGTCTCGATCAGACCGCTTGCTAAACCAATACCGATCTCGACTCCTTTGGCTGAGGTGAGCAGGATGCCATTTTTTTCTTTTGCGGTTGCCTTATTGGTGGCAGGGGGTAGAAGGCTTTCAATGATTTGCGCTTCCGTTTGCAATGCCCATGACCAGGTGAAGATTTCCCTGCCGTGTGGGTCGGTTGCGGTGAGCAGCAATCCCTGATATTGCCGCCAGTTTTCTGGAAGCCCTAATTCCAATTTACCCCATTCCCAGGGTTTGATGTTTCCTGCCAGCACTTCCTTCTCCTGCCAGATAATTGGAGCGGTATTCGGGGCACCTGCTGCCGGGAAATCCACCAACTGCCACTTGAATTGACATTGATTGAGATTGGTATAGTGAAACCGGTTGTGGACAGGGATTACCCCATCAAACGAAGCCGGTATGTGCTGAAGATCCAGGTACACCGGCGACCAAATCTCCTTAATCGTGAAGAAACTCGCTTCCTTTTCCCGGTAAGGGCCTACGATGCCGTCCGGTGCGTTACTGCGCTGACAGTCGAGTTCGCCATTCCGGTCGGAGCGTTGCACACATTCGTCCACCAGTGCCCAGAGAAAGCCACCTGCCGATAGAGGATGGTCTACCATCGCTTTCCAAAAATCATCCAGCCCGGCCCCGTGCCCGCCATCGTACAATCCGTGGAGGAATTCGGTGGGAAAGAAAACGTCGTCTCCATGGAATAAGCCATCGGCACAGCAGCCAAAGCTTTTGTAATGCTGCGTATCGGTATCCCGGAATTTCGCCCAGGGATGGATTACTGGCCTTTTTTGCGGGTCATAAAGATGAAAGTCATCATCGAGCGCGAAGTTATTGCCGCCTTCGTTGCCATTGTCCCAAATTACGACAGACGGATGGTTGACATCCCTTGTGACCAATTCCTTTACGAGCTGACGGCCCACTATGGTGTCATAGGCTGTCTGCCAGCCGGCCAGCTCATTCAGCACAAATAAGCCGAGTGAATCGCAGGCCTCCAGAAAGTGCTTATCCGGTGGGTAGTGCGCCATTCTTACGGCGTTCATATTCATATCCTTAATAAGGTTGACATCATCTACGCTGATCTCGTAACTGGTTGTCCTGCCGGACGATGGCCAGAAACTATGGCGGTTTACACCTTTAAACTTGATTTTTTGACCATTTACATAGAATCCATCGTGAGGGCGGAGTTCTACCGTTCTGAAGCCGAAGGTCTCCGTAACCGTGTGCATAGGTGTCCCTTTAGCCATCAGGCTGAACTTCACCTGATAGCGATTGGGGAATTCCGGCGACCAGGTTTTTACTCCACTAAGCTTTTGGGCAACCACGACCATATCCATGCCTTTCTCAATAGGAGAGGAGAAGGCGTTTCCTACAGGGTTGCCGCTCATATCTGTCACCTGCGCTTCCACGGCATCTGCTTTGGGAGCATTGCTCAGGTAAACATTAGCCCTGAAAGAGCCATCCGCTTTGGCATCAATGGCTGTCCACTCAATGTGCGCCTGAGGTTTAGCCTCCAGGTAGACCGGCCGGTAAATACCCCCAAATATCCAGTAATCGGCTTCCCGTTCTGCGGTATTGACAGAAGGGTTGTCCGACCAGTTTTTCACCACAACTTCCAGGTCGTTTTCAGCCCCATACTTCAGCAGGCTGGAAATCTCATATTTGAAGCGGTAGAAACTGCCCTGATGCGTTGGGCCAGCAGATTTGCCATTAATGAACACTTTGGTATCCGTCATAACCCCCTCAAAAACAATATGTACAGATTTATCTTTCCAAGAGGCAGGTACGGTAAATTTATGCCGATAAGTTCCGGTTTCGTTAGACTCCGGCTGCTTACCACGGCCATAGTTGTACACCCCGAACCCTTCAGTTTCCCAGTTAGAGGGCACAGGAATTGTAGTCCATTTCCCGCTGTTCATGCCGCGATCGATATGGAAGCCCCATTCAATCGTATGGTCTTTATCAATACCCGAAAGATGCTGTATTTCAGTGGGTTGTGCTATAGATTCAAATGTGCATCCCAGGATAAAACAGGTGAAAAAGAGAAGTGGCAGGAGGGTGGTATTGGATCTCATACTCAGTCGGTATTCGTGTAATTCGAAAGGAAAATCTGATAATTTTAGTTTGTAAGCGACCTGCGGAAAGCAGATTCACCTAAATAGATAACGCTGACGGATGTGTTATGTAACCTACGATAATAGTCCACAATGTTTTATTTTGATCAGAATAAAGCAAATTAGGGTAGGAGTAAACAAATTGTTTATATCTTATCATCGAAAAATGAATATATTTTAAGCACGTTTTCAGCACAGGCAAATCATGCAAGTTGAGCCCGGAATTCACGTGTAACAGCTTAGTTTTGGATTTTTTGGCGCAAATTGACATTTCAGCCGATGGACAAGCTGAGGACATACAGAGATGTCTGTAGAGTAAATTTAAGCAAAGCTCTAAGGGCAGCTTATTTAATTCAGAAGACAGTACGCTCTGATGTTCAGGGGTATCATACTTTCGCGGCTTGGTTTCAAAGTACTGTAGACGGCTTTAAGCCACTATTTCCTGGTTTTGTTTTACCCTATAATTTATATTATGTTAAATAAGGTTTTGGAAAAGCGGAATCCCTGTTCTATTTCTTCCTCAGCTCCACAATCTACTCTGCCACATATTTTTTATCTTTTCGCATTATTTCAAAACAAAAACCATCACCTATGCAAGACCGGCGTAAATTTTTGAAACAATCTACCAAGGCAGCAGTAGCAGCCGCGTTACTCCCCTATTATGGCTGTAGCGAATCTACGGATGGAGCAACAGGTAGTGAGGATGCTACAGCAGCGGCGGAGAAAATGGCAGAAACAGGCCATAAGCTCGACAAATTTGGCATACAGCTTTGGACCCTTCGTGATATCATTGCCGAAGACCCTAAAGGCGTACTGAAAGCGCTCTCTGAATTCGGCTACAAACAAATTGAAAGCTACGAAGGCAAAGACGGCATCTTCTGGGGCATGACTAATACGGAGTACAAAGCCTATCTGGATGAACTGGGCATGGATGCCATTTCCTCTCACTGCGACATCAACAAAGATTTTGAGCAAAAAGCACAGCAGGCCGGAGAAATCGGAATGCCTTATCTGATTTGCCCTTACATCGGGATGAAAGAGTCACTCGATGATTACAAGCGCGTAGTAGACCAATTCAATGAATGTGGCGCTATTGCCAAGAAATATGGCCTCCGGTTTGGCTACCACAACCATGATTATTCCTTTCAGGAGCTGGAAGGACAGATCATACAGGATTACATGATGGAAAATACGGATCCTGATACTGTAGACTTTGAAATGGATATTTACTGGGTAGTAACCGGTGGTGCGGATCCAATAGAATATTTGGAGAAATACCCCGGCCGCTTTAAGCTGTCTCACGTCAAAGACCGGATGAAGGATGTGCCTGCTGAAGAGCGCGCGGCTTCCTGCGTCCTTGGCAACGGTACTATCGATTATCCAAAAATTCTGGATGTCGCTGAGAAGCAAGGCATGGCTTATTACATCGTAGAACAGGAACGCTACGATGAGTGTGCACCGATAGACTGCGCCAAAGCGGATGCAGACTACCTGAAGGCAATAAAAATCTAAACGCTGAATGAAGCTATTGAGCAGAGCTGCGGTGGGCCGGGAAACGGCCCACCCTATTCGTGTTCTTCAGTTTGGAGGCGGTAATTTTTTGCGTGCATTCGCAGATTACCTCATTCAAATCCTGAACGAGGAGACAGATTTTGATGGTGGTGTAGCTTTGGTGAAACCTACGGCTCGTGGTGACTACGCAAGCCTTCGTCAGCAAGGCGGGCTCTTTCATGTACTGACGCAAGGCATACAAAATGGGCAACCGGTCCGGAAGATCAAACGGGTGGAATGCATACAGCAAATCATACACCCGTACCAAAACTGGGCAGCTTATATGTCCTCTGCTACCCTGCCTGAAGTTCGCTTCGTGCTTTCCAACACTACTGAAGCCGGCATTATCTTCCGCGAAGAACCTATGCCCACAGGTGCTCCAGCTAAAGAATTCCCCGGCAAACTCACCCAATGGCTGTTCCATCGCTTCCAGCACTTCGAAGGCGCTGAGGACAAAGGATTGATCTTCCTGCCCTGCGAATTAATTGAGCAAAACGGACAGGAACTAAAGCATTGTATCCTGAAGTACGCCAGGCACTGGAACCTTGGCGAGCCCTTTGAGTCCTGGATTGTAACCCACAACATTTTCTGCAATACCCTCGTGGACCGGATTGTCCCGGGCGCACCGGCTGACGCAGCGGAAATCTGGGCGGAAACCGGATGGGAAGACCGCGAATTGGTCACCGCCGAGCCCTACCTCCTTTGGGCTATAGAAGCTCCTGAGCAGGTGAAGCGGGAACTCCCCTTTGACCACACCCGGCAAAATGTTGTCTTCACGGATGATTTGGACCGCTTCCGCACGCTCAAAGTCAGGTTGCTGAACGGCGCGCATACCGCTATGGTGCCTATCGGCCTGACAAACGGTGTACAGACTGTGCGTGAATTTGTAGAGCATCCACAATGGGGCGCCTGGCTTACCGATTTGCTTCAAAAAGAAATCGCCCCTACCCTGCCGTTTGATCATCAGGATATCCAAGGCTACATTGTGGCCACACTTGACCGCTTCCGAAACCCCTATATTCATCACAAATTATCAGACATCGCGCTGAACAGCACTTCCAAATTCAGGGTCAGATTACTGCCAACTGCCATAGCCTATCATCAAAAAATGAATACATTGCCTGAGCATATTGCCCAGTCGCTGGCAGCGCTTATCCTGTTGTACAAAGGCGATATTGCGGGTTTGCCCAGAGACAGCGAAGAGACCGTCAACTTCTTTGAGGCGTGCTGGGCATTGGGAACACCGGATTTTATAGTAAATAAAGTATTGTCTAACAAAGGTTTATGGGGAGATGATATCCGGTTCTTATCAGCAAGCGTACACCAATATTTACAGTCGATGCTGGACTAATTTTTCCGGTAAACGCCGTAGATAAAGTCGCTTTTATGGTCTTCCAGATAGGCATCTTCCGCAGCAAAAATTCGTTGCAGTACCCGTTCTGATTCCGGATGATTATCAACAAAATGGTGCGCAATATCCTTTAGCGCAAGCATCAGCAGGTTGCCCCCGTAAGGGCGTTCTTCCACCACCTCAAAATGCCGGTGCAGAGCCGGGATAATTGATTCTGAATCAACGCACTCTGAAGGGTCTGCCAGGATCATCCGCCAAAGCCCCGGTCCGGAAACCCACCGCTTAAGTATATCAGTTTTGAAGCGGCGGCGGTAAGCCTCCGGGATGAGCTGCAGCGCTTCATTGATCGCCCGGATTTGAGCCTTAGGATACTGCAACCGGTTGGGGCCTGCGTACTCGTTTATCAAAACGAGCCCGCCCTGCTTTAAGGTGGTTTGCACTTTGGTCTGTAAGAGGTCTTCTACTGCTTCAAAGTGATGAAGTGAGGCGTGAAAGAACACCACATCGTAGGTTTCCTCAGGCCAATCCATTTTATACAGGTCCACTTCCCGGAATTCCATATTGGCAAGCCCAAGCTCCCGGGCTTTGGCTGCTGCTGCCTTTAGCAAATTGCCGGCAATGTCCACACAAACCACCTGACTGAAGTGCGGGCTTTGAGCAAATACCATTTCGTGGCTGCAAATCCCTGATCCGATAGAAAGCATGCGCAGCCCTGTCTTTCCGTTTAGGTGCTGCTGCATAAAATAAGGCTCATAGGGCAATTCCGGCTGCCCTGTGATAAGACTATTCCAGCGTTGCCGGACGGCAGGGACAATCCACCAATTGGCCGCCTGCAGCCCTAAATCATCAAAGGCACTGCGCGTACGGTCCCGGGCTGCCCAGGAAAACTTGGAAGCTAAAAAGGCCAGCCCCCGCTGATGTAGCTTGGAGTAGGCTTCTGAAAAATCGTCGGTAGTGATATACGGCATTAAGAAAGCGTCATTTCGGCTTTCAGGGTATTTACACACTCTTGAAAGCTGTTGAAAAACTGATCTTCTTCGAGCACATTCGGAAGGAGCTGTACCCGCGCAAAACTCTCTTTGATCAGGTCATTAGCTCCTGTGATATAAACAGTAATCCCGCGCTTTTGCCAATCGGTGATAACATCTTCCAGTGTGACCATCCCGCTTTGGTCCATAAATGGCACCCTTTCCATCCTTATGATGACTGCATCCACCCCTTTTATGTCGTGGCAGTGTTCGCGGTACCGGTTGGCAAACCCAAAAAACATTGGGCCATCGAAAGACTGCACATAAATCCGCTCAGCAAGCTCCTCCGGCATCGCCTGACTTTCACCCATAAAATCCTGAAGCGTTTTTGACTCCTGTGAGGAAGTCAGGGAGCGGCTCATTTTATTCATAAAGAAAATTGAAGAAGCCACAAACCCTATTGCAACGGCATTGAGCAGGTTATCGAAGAGGGTTACGAGAAGGACAATGGCCCAGGTCGCTGCATCCGATTTCGGAATCCGGAAGAACATTTTGATTCCCTTGGTGTCTATGATACTCGCTCCAACAGTGACCAATATACCGCCCAGTACACTCATAGGAATATAGCGCACGTAATCCGCAGTAGTAAGCACAATCAACAGCAATATAACCCCCTTTAGCAGGCCCGATCGCTTGGTTTGGGCACCGGCATTAATATTAGTGACTGTGCCCATTGTGGCGCCAGCCCCGGGCAATCCTCCGAATGCAGCAGACAGGAAGTTTCCTGCCCCCTGCCCGATTATTGTCCAGCGGCTGTTGTGCTTGGTTTTGGTCAGGTTGTCCGCGACCACTGAAGTCAGCAGGGAGTCAATGACGCCCAGCCCACCCAGCATGACCGCCGGCGTGATGATGTACTGCAGGTCTCCAACTTCCAGTTCCAGCAGCCGGTTGAGCTGAAGAGCAGGCAGTTGGGTCGGTATTTCACCAATAACGGGCACATCCAATTTTAGCCCAAGAGCTAAAACCGTACAGGCAATAAGTGACACCAGTATGGAAGGTACCCGCCGGGTAAGCTTGGGAAAAAGGTAAACAATAGCGATGGAAAGCAGGCCCAGCCCAATGGCCTGTGTATTCACCATCTCTACCCCACCCAGACTGGTCATAATAGTTAAAAATCCGCCCGGATTATCCAGGCCAAGGATGGGGAAGATCTGCGCCGCAATGATGATCAACCCGATACCCGCCATAAACCCCGATAAGACCGGATAAGGCATGAACTTCACAAAGCGGCCAAAATCGAAAATACCAAACAGCAACTCCAGCAGGGCAGCAAGGAGAAAAGTCGCAATAATGAGCGGTACAGCGTTGCTCAAATCGCCACCGGATTGCACCAGGCCGGTAGTAACCACTGTGGCAGCCACCACAGTCATAGGACCGGTCGGATCGGAGATCAGCGTGTTCGTGCCTCCAAAAATACCGGCAACAATAGCCAGGATAATGGCGGTGTACAAGCCTGCTTCCGGACCAAGCCCGGACTGCACACCGAAGGCCAGTGCCATAGGCAATGCGATGATGGCAGCCAGGAATGCTCCCGATAGGTCACCTTTAAGAGAAGGGGCAGGCGGCCGTTTTCTAAACAAAGGTCTGAATGGCATGCTGGTCTGAAGTGTTTTTATTGATGGCAGTTCCTGCACTTCAATATGCACCGGTAAAAGTATACCATTGCACCAGAAAGACCAAATGCCACGAAAAAATCGCTGCCTAATTGCTTTTCTAAGCTTAAAAGCGGGGCATCTTGCCTCTGCTCCTTTTTTAGAATCGTTTTCCTACGCCTAAGCCAAACGTGAAGGTGGTAAAAGCGTCAGCTCGCATATCGTAGAATATAGTAGGATACAGGTCCCAGTGGTGCTCCAGCTCCAGTTCGTATTCCACACCGATCCGGAATAACATAAACTGTTCGGTAATGTCAAACTCCAGTCCCGGACCGATAACAAAAACAATCCCGGAATTAAGGTGATATAACAAATCTAAAGTTGTCACAATTGGAAAACGGCGCTCTGTGAACTCATTGTTTTCCCGTTCCACGATGAAAGTCTCCAGTTCAATATCGTTGTGCAAGCCCACTCCCCAACGGTTATTGAACCAATACTCCAAATCCACACCGTAGGAAGGAATGGCAATCCTCCCGCCATCCGAAAGGCCCGGAATAAAAGTATGGCTGATAAATGAGGCAAACCGGAAATGGGGCTCATCAGAATACGCCCTGGGCTCGGTATGGAGCGCCGTATTGGCTTCATGGTGCTGTGCCTGAACGTTTTGGGCAAGCAGAACAGCTACTGCTACTGCAAGCATAATTCGTGTTACCGTCATGTCTAATTGCTTTTTGACAAAGCAAAGGAAAACAGCCTTAAGGTTAAGTGAAATGAATCACATGGAGCGCAAAAGGCGACTAAAGGATGGCGGGATTTTGGGCAAAAAGGTAAAAAACTCAATAATCGAATTGTTTTTTGTCACAAATTGATCTAGCTTTGTTGCGTTAAAATATTTCAAATGAATCTGTTTCATTTTTGTTTCTTGGTCTTGCTTAGCCTGTCCCAGTCTCTTGGGGCAGACACCAAGCCTGTTGCCACAGTTGCAGGAATACAGATTGCCGCCTCGGCAGACGATGAATATGCAGCTACAGCTTCTGCCTCCGATTGGCTCGCTGTAGTTCCCTTCTTTTCGGAGTCTGTAGAGGAAAAAGACGAAGAAACGCATACCGGCGATGTCGCTGATTGCGCTATCTTCTCTCTGAGCAAACGTGAACCTTCATCAGCGTTCACCAATTTATTGCTCTCCGAAAGCACCTTAGCTTTTTCCCTCTCCACTCCCCTTTTCATTCTATTTCAGGTATTTCGAAATTAGGCCGATCAACGGCTATGGCCCACATTGTGCAGGTGCTCCCAAGGCTCCGGTATGGTTTGATGCGTGCATTTGCCCATTAAGCCAGGAGCTTTTATGGCCTATTTCAAACATTGTTTGAAATGGAAACAGACAGGCATACCTGCTATCGATCTGTCGCTGTAGTCAACATACCCGCTTTTGCTTAGAAAATTGAGCCGCCCTCCGGATGGAAGATGCGGGTGGCGATGTATTTCCACAATTATAAGTTTGAAAATCATGAATACAAAGATTGTTTTCCTGTGCCTGCTTGTTACGGTAATAGCCCTAAGCAGCTGTGAACATGAAACGCATAAGAAACACGAGATAGGGACACTCGAAGTGACTAACCCTATGAAAAAGGACACCCTCTACTACAAAAACTACGTCAGCCAGATTCATGCTTATCAGCATATAGAACTCCGGGCCCTGGAGAAGGGGTACCTTCAGAAAATCCTAGTTGATGAAGGGCAGTACGTGCAAAAGGGGCAACTGCTCTTTCAGATTCAGCCCACCATTTATCAGGCCGAGATGCAAAAGGCGCAGGCAGAAGTTGGAAGGGCAGCCATTGAGTTTCAAAATACAAAGGTGCTGGCCGATAGCAATATCGTTTCTAAAAATGAATTGGCGCTGGCAAACGCCAATCTTCAAAGAGCCCGGGCTGACTCCGCTCTTATGCAGGCTCATCTCAACTTTACCGAGGTTCGTGCGCCCTTTAGTGGCATTATCGGGCAGTTTGAAGATGTGCGCCTGGGCAGTTTGCTGGATGAAGGTGAATTACTGACTACACTTTCTGACAACAGCAAAATGTGGGTCTACTTCAACGTTCCCGAAGCAACCTACCTCGATTATATGAAGCAGGTCAAATCCTCCACTCCCGCTTCACTGAAACTGAAACTGGCCAACAACGAACTGTTCGAACACGAAGGCATGGTTACCGCGATTGAATCTGACTTCAATAATGCAACCGGTACTATCCCATTCCGGGCGACCTTCCAAAATCCGGACAGATTGCTGCGGCATGGGCAAACCGGAAATATCCTGTGGCCGGTGGAGCTCAGTGAAGTCGTTATTATCCCGCAGAAAGCCACCTTTGAAATTCTGGATAAAAAGTACGTCTTCCTGGTCAGTCAGGATGGTCATGTCAGCTCACAGGAAATCAAGGTCGGTGCGGAATTAAATCACCTTTATGTCGTGAAAGATGGCCTGAGCCTGGACGATCAGATCCTTATTGAAGGGTTGCGGAAAGTGCAGAACGGTGACCATATCGAGTACGAAAAGAAAGCTGCTGCAAAGGTATTTGCTGAACTGGAGCTGCACGCGGAGTAAATAAACTGAGGTCAAAAGTATACAACCATGTTTCAAAATATATTGAAGAGGCCCGTATTGGCCATTGTATTATCGGTAACGATAGTTTTTGTGGGGCTGCTCTCGATTTTCCAGCTCCCCATTTCACAATTCCCATCTATTGCGCCTACAACAGTCAATATCTTTGTCGCCTATCCGGGGTCAAGTGCGGATGTGCTGACCAAGTCCACGCTTATCCCACTGGAGACGGCAATTAATGGTGTACAAGGCATGCGGTACATCGCCTCGGATGCGACGAGCGCTGGTGAGGGGACCATCCGCATCGTATTTGAGCCCGGCACCGACCCCAATCAGGCGGTAGTCCGTGTCAAAACACGGGTAGACCAGGTGATGCCTAACCTGCCGCCCCTGGTACAGCGGGAAGGGGTTATCATCACCCCTATTCAGCCCAGTATGTTGCTGTATGTCAACCTCTACAGCGACAAAGGCAGCAACATTGACGAAAAATTCCTGTACAATTATGCCTATACCAAGGTCATCCCGGAACTTCAGCGGATAAAAGGGATTGCCCGGGCCAATATTCTGGGCTCCCGGAAATACGCCATGCGGGTGTGGCTCAAACCCGACCGGATGCGCGCCTACAAAATATCAGCAAAGGAAGTCCTGAAAGCCATGGAGGAACAAAGCCTGATTGCCCGGCCTGGCCGGCTGGGACGCAGTTCGGGCAAAGCAGCGCAATCGCTGGAATATGTGCTCACTTACCCTGGCCGCTACAACACCCCTGAACAGTACGAAGAGATCATCGTCAAAAGTACGGAAGAGGGTGAGCAGATAAAACTTAAAAACATTGCTGAGGTAGAACTGGGCAGTGAGTTTTTTGATATCTACTCCAACCTGGACGGCAAGCCCTCTTCTTCCATCGTACTTAAGCAGACACTGGGGAGCAACGGTAGCGATGTAATTGAAGAGGTCAAAGCCAAAATAGCTGAACTGGAAAAGGAGTTCCCTGCCGGTATCAAATACCAGTATAGCTATGATGTATCCAGGTTTTTGGATGCCTCTATCGAGCAGGTCATACATACCATACGCGATGCTTTCTTCTTGGTAGCACTTGTGGTATTTATTTTCCTGGGCGACTGGCGCTCCACCCTCATTCCTATTCTTGCTGTGCCGGTCTCCCTCATTGGAGCCTTCTTCTTTATCAACCTTGCGGGCATGTCCGTTAACCTTATCACACTTTTTGCCCTTGTCCTGGCCATTGGGGTGGTCGTGGATGATGCCATCGTGGTAGTGGAGGCCGTGCATGCTAAAATGGAGGAAGACCCTTCGCTCTCTCCTTACAAGGCTACACAAAAAGCAATGGGGGAACTAACCGGCGCCATTATTGCTATCACCCTCGTTATGGCATCGGTATTCCTGCCGATTGTCTTTATGACGGGGCCGGTAGGGGTTTTCTACCGGCAATTCGCCATCACGATGGCAAGCTCTATCGTAATCTCTGGTCTTGTGGCCCTTACCTTAACGCCCGTCCTCTGTGCCATTATCCTCAAAAACAACCATGGCAAGCGAAAGAATTCACTGTTTGACCGCTTTATCAATGGCTTCAACCGTTTGTTTGACAAAGGTACAGGCTTCTACGTCCGCGTACTCAACAAGGTAGTCGCCAGGCGGTTGGTCACCTTTGGCGTGCTGGCCCTGTTCATTGCCGGTATTGTTTATGAAAACAAAATCCTCCCTGCCGGCTTTGTCCCCAATGAGGATCAGGGGACTATCTATGCGATTATACAAACCCCTCCGGGCTCCACACTGGAAATAACCAATGAGGTGGCCCGTAAACTTCAGGCTATTGCTGAAGAAGTTGACGGAATTGAATCCGTAACCTCACTGGCTGGGTACGAAATCATGACGGAAGGCCGGGGCTCCAACGCCGGCACCTGCCTTATCAACCTAGAACCCTGGTCAAAGCGGGACAAGAACGTCCATGAAATTATGGAGGAACTCGAAGAGGAGACAAAGGACCTCGGCGCTATTATCGAGTACTTTGAGCCACCGGCAGTACCTGGATTTGGCTCCTCCGGGGGTTTTTCCTTCCGCTTGCTGGACAAAACCAACTCCACTGATTATCAGGAGTTTGATGAGATCAATCAAAACTTCCTCAAAGCGTTGAAAGAGCGGGAGGAACTCTCTGGTTTATTCACCTTTTATGCGGCCAATTATCCGCAGTATGAACTGGAGATCGACAATCAGGCAGCTATGCAGAAGGGCGTGTCTATTGGCGCTGCTATGGAAAACCTTAATATTCTGATTGGCAGTACCTACGAGCAGGGATTTATCCGGTTTGGGCGTTTCTTCAAAGTCTATACGCAGGCTGCACCGGAATACCGCCGCTACCCCTCCGATATGGAGGAATGGTTTGTGAAAAATGAAGCCGGAGAAATGGTCCCCTACTCTGCTTTCATGAAGCTCAAAAAAACCCAGGGCCCCAACGAGATCACACGCTACAACCTGTACAACTCTGCTGCAATCAGGGGGCTGCCCTCTGCCGGATTTACCACAGGTGACGCCATTAAAGCCATCTCAGAAGTGGCCGAGCAAACCCTGCCCCGGGGTTATGATATTGCATGGGAAGGATTATCCTATGATGAAGCCAGCCGGGGGAATGAAGCTTTGTATATCTTTCTGGTGGTCATTTTCTTCGTCTACCTGGTCCTGGCAGCGCAGTACGAGAGCTTTGTGCTTCCGCTTGCCGTCCTGCTTTCCCTGCCTGTTGGAATCTTTGGCACCTTTTTTATGCTCAAAGCGATGGGGCTGGCCAATGACGTCTACGCACAGATCGGTATGATCATGCTCGTAGGCCTGTTGGGCAAAAACGCCGTACTGATAGTAGAATTTGCAGTACAGAAGCACAACGAAGGCGCTTCCATTTTTGATGCTGCTGTGGAAGGAGCTAAAGCTCGCTTCCGCCCCATTCTCATGACCTCTTTTGCCTTTATCGCCGGATTGATACCACTCGTGCTTGCGCATGGTGCTGGCGCGGTAGGCAACCGCACTATTGGTGCTGCCTCCCTGGGAGGAATGTTCTTCGGTACCATCTTTGGGGTCCTGATAATCCCGGGGCTTTACTTCGCTTTTGCCAAACTGGTGGAAGGAAGAGATCTGATCCGCGACGAGGCGCACTCTTCTCTTTCAGAGGAGTACATGGAGGCGCATTCTCAGGCTTCGCTTTTGAAGAAGCTGACCAAACTGGATGTCTTGCTGAAGGCACGGAACCGAAAAAACAATAAAAATGACAACTAACAATATCTTTTACAGAATCGCCACATTTTTGGTGCTGGCCAGCATTGCATGGAGTTGCAATGTACCAGAAAAGGTACTTCTGCCAGTGAGCCAAACGCTTCCTGATCAATACGAGCCGTTGCTTGCTACAGATAGCACGAATATTGCCACCATAAGTTGGCGGGCTTACTTTGACGACCCCAATCTGATTGCTCTTATTGACTCGGCATTGCAAAACAATCAGGAACTGAATATCCTGCTACAGGAAATTCAGGTCAGTCAGAATGAGGTACTGGAAAGAGAAGGGGAATACCTTCCTTTTGTCCGCCTGGGAGCCGGTATAGGCGCGGAAAAACCCGGGCGTTATACCAGAGCCGGCGCGGTGGAAGAGCAATTGGATATTGAGCCTGAAAAAGCATTCCCGGAACCGCTCGGTGACTTTCAGCTGGGCGCTGTGGCTACCTGGGAAGTGGATATTTGGCGAAAGCTGCGCAACGCAAAGGATGCAGCTCAATTGCGCTACCTTGCTGCTACTGAAGGGCGTAATTTCCTGGTTACCAATCTCGTTGCGGAGATATCGGAGACCTATTATGAACTGCTAGCCCTGGATAATCTGCTCAAAATCATTAACGACAACCTGTTACTACAGCAGGATGCACTTAGTAAGGTGAAGCTCCAAAAGGAAAACGCCCGCGCCACCCAGCTTGCTGTTAACCGTTTCGAAGCACAGCTACTCAATACCCGGAACTTGCAGTACGCTATTAAGCAGCAGATAACGGAAGCTGAAAACCGGATTAACTTTCTGGCAGGGCGTTACCCTTCTGAGGTGGCCAGGAACCCCCGGTCCTTTATGGATATGCCGCTCGACAGTATTCAGGCAGGTGTCCCCGCTGAATTACTGGCAAACCGGCCGGACATCCGTCAGGCAGAATATGAGCTGGCGGCAGCAAATCTGGATATTGATGTAGCCCGGGCCGACTTCTACCCCAGATTGGACATTACTGCCGGGCTCGGCTTTCAGGCTTTCAATCCCAAGTTTCTGGCCAGCCCGGAGTCTGTCGTTTTTAACCTGGCTGGAGACCTCATGGCGCCTCTGATTAACAAGAAAGCCATTCAGGCGAGGTACAATATGGCAACGGCGAAACAGATTCAGGCCGTTTATGCCTATGAACAAACCGTCCTGTCGGCCTACACCGACTTGCTGAATCAGCTTAACAAGCTTAACAATTATTCCAAAAGTTTCGATACCAAAACGGCTGAAGTGGACATTCTGAACAAATCAGTAAGCATTGCGAACAGCTTGTACCGCAATGCCCGTGCTGACTATGTGGAAGTACTCCTTACTCAGGAGGAAGTATTGGATGCTAAAATGGAATTGATGGAGACAAGACTGGAACAGCTGCAGGCTAAAGTGGCTATTTACCGCACTTTGGGCGGTGGCTGGCGTTAAATGAACTGCTTGTCTTAAAGAACAGCCTTAACCAAATCACGGAGTGCGTCATTCCCGGTAAAGGGAGTGACGCCTCTTTTTTTAGGCGTTAGCAGTCAATACCGGGAAGTCTAAAATGATTTTAAATCTTAACGCGTTCCTTAAAGTAAGCATGGACACGCGGCAAATTCAACTTTACAAACTGCTGTACTTTCTTGGAGCGGGTCAGCAGGACCGCAAGGATGATACTTGTAATCATGGGATTATTCAAAGGATGTTCATGGAAACAACTATAAAACGCCGACGACACCCGAAATGTTGCTACTACCACCCCAGCAAAAGCTTTAAGGAAATTATAAAAGTCATCACGATTACAAAGTAGCGGAACGCCAGTTCGGGAATCCGTTTCACAATTAGGATGCCGATGAACACGCCCAGCACAATGGCAGGCAGCGCCAAAAGGTTGGCCCGAAAACTGTGCCAGGTGATGGTCCCCCATACGAAAACATGAAAGGGGAACTTAAAAAGATTGATGATCATAAAGAACCAGGCTGCAGTGCCGATGTAGTTGTTTTTGGGGATCCGGGTGGACAGCAGGTAAACGGCCATTACCGGCCCGGCTGCATTCCCAATCATGGTGGTAAACCCGCCCAGCCCGCCGAAAACCCCCGCAACGTATTTGTTGCTGGCCATGAAGGAGGAAAAGCTCGTGCGTTCCTGCAAAATCAGCAGCACCAGGCTACCGATGATAATAACGGCGATCATATCCGTAAATACTGCATCATTTACGTAGTAGCCCACCCCAATCGCAATGAGCACGCCCACTACGGCCATCGGCAACAACCGTTTGATGTAGTGCCACTCGGCATGCCGGTTGTAGTAACTGACCGCAAATACATCGGCCATCGAAAGCATGGGAAGGACAAGCCCCACAGAGGCTTTACCTCCGAAAGCAGCCGCCATCATGGGCACAATAAACATGCCCAGCCCTTTAATGCCTGCTTTGGCCATACCAATCAGCAAAGCGGCAATAAATAGCACCATCCACTGATCGGAATCAAACTGCTTCCAGATCTCACTCATCATTTTCACTTTGGAATACACCCTAAACAACAAGCCGGTCGTTTCCCGTCAGGGAAAACAACCGGCTTGGTTTTTTCGTGCCGCGAGGGCTTATGCGTTGATGTAAAGGACTTCTTTTGCGGCCTTTACGATCTTATCGGCATTAGGCAGATAGGCCTCTACCAGTGTGGGCGCGTAAGGCAGAGAGGTGTCTGCTGCGTTTACCCGGGTCACCGGTGCGTCGAGGTAGTCGAAGGCATACTTTTGGATTTCGTAGGCGATTTCTGCTGAAACACCGGCAAATGGCCAGCTTTCGTCAATCACGACCAGGCGGTTGGTCTTTTTAACGGACTCCACAATCGTAGCGTGATCAAGCGGGCGGATGGTCCGCAGGTCAATCACTTCCGCAGAGATTCCTTCCCCTTCCAGTGCTTTGGCGGCTTCGAGTGTGGGCAGCAGCATTTTGTTGAAAGTCACCAGCGTAATATCGGAACCTTCACGGTGCACTCTGGCCTTGCCGATCGGGATGAGATACTCTTCCTCCGGCACTTCGCCTTCGTAACCATATAGCATCTCAGATTCCATCATACACACCGGATCGTTATCACGGATAGCAGACTTCAGCAGCCCCTTGGCATCAGCAGGGTCAACACAGGAAATGACTTTCAGCCCTGGGACATTGGCCATCCAGCTCTCGAATGTTTGGGAGTGCTGCTGCGCCAACTGACCGGCACTGCCTGATGGGCCACGGAAAACGATGGGGCATTTGAACTGACCGGCAGACTGAGAAAGGGTCTTGGCGGCGTTATTCACAATCTGATCGAAAGCCAGGACTGCAAAGTTCCAGGTCATGAATTCAACGATGGGGCGCAGCCCGTTCATAGCTGCACCAACGCCAATACCTGCAAAACCCAGTTCGGCAATCGGCGTATCAATAACCCGCTTAGGGCCAAACTCGTCCAACATGCCCTTACTGACTTTATAGGCACCATTATATTCGGCTACCTCCTCTCCCATCAGGAAGACAGTCTCGTCTCTGCGCATCTCTTCAGACATCGCTTCGTTGAGTGCGTCACGTAATGCCAGTGTTTTTGCCATTTTTATGTTTTAATTGAGTGATTTTGTGTGTTGTTAATCCGGGCTAATGTTCAGGCATCATCCCATCGGTCCGGCAAAAATAAGCAATCTGACGAAACTGCAAAAAACAGCTGCAACATCTCAGAATTACCCCACTTTAACAATTATACCGCAGGCTTGTTCTCTTAAAGAATCGGATAACCTGACACAGGTAAGGCTAATAAGCTAAGAAATTCTTAATTTTGCGGGCGTTGGAATAATAGCAATCTTTGCTTTTCCGTTCCATCCCATGAATATTAAAAATCAATCGGAAAACAAGAAGCCATGAAAAAAATCATCAAAAACACCGCCTTTGCAATTGTTGCCATTTCGGCTCTATCTTCCTGTAACCGCGGATACGGATGCCCAAATAATTTTTCCTTGAACGATGCCCTCTCTACGGTTGTTGATACGGTTATTACCGTTATCAACTACATAGGATAAATGAGCAAAATCAATTGGTTGCAATTGCAATCCCGCAGCCAGATCGAGGAAATTATTGAGCATTCAAAGTCTGTCCCCTGCCTGATCTTTAAGCACAGCACGCGCTGTTCGATAAGTTCGCTTGCGCAAAACCGCCTGAGCAAAGGCTGGTCTTTGGCTGATAATGATATTCTGCCCTATCATCTCGATCTGATCGCCCACCGAGATTTGTCCAATGCCGTAGCGGAGCAATTCGGCGTCAGGCATGAGTCCCCACAGGTCCTTTTAATAAAGGATGGCAGGTGTGTCTACGATGCCTCCCATCTGGGCATTAGCGCTACCGATATTGCATCACAGGTTGGAGCCTGATTCGACTTTGAGTATTAAAATTGCGTTGCAAGGCTATGGAAGAGTTATCAATTATTAAGACACAGGACGGCTCCGACTCTATCTTTTCCGAACGGTTCGGCGTTTCTTACCACTCCAAGTACGGGGCTATACAGGAATCCCGCCACGTTTTTTTGCAATCCGGGTTATATCCCAGGCTGCAGGCGCTGAAACAGGTCGCCGTACTGGAAGCCGGGTTGGGAACCGGTCTTAATGCCCTGCTAACCTGCCTTGAGGCGGAAAAAGTGCAAAAGCATATTCGTTACGTAGCGCTGGAAGCCTTTCCACTCAGCACAGCTCAGGCAGACACCCTAAACTACGCAGGCCATCTCGGAGAAGCCGCCGCCACTATACTCCACCAAATCCATCATTCTGAATGGGGCCAACCAGTGGACATCAGCCCTTGGTTTACATTCGAAAAGCGTCGGATTGCTTTTGAGGATTTTGAAGAAGCCGCCGCCTTTGACGTTGTCTACTTCGACGCCTTTGCACCCAATGCCCAACCGGAGCTCTGGGAAGCAGAAGTGCTGGGGCGCATGTACCGCGCACTTAGGGAAGATGGCGTTTTTGTGACATATTGCGCTAAGGGAGCCGTCAAACGCTGCCTGAAAAGCCTTGGGTTCACTATCGAAGCACTGCCCGGCCCTCCGGGTAAGCGGGAAATGACAAGAGGGCTAAAAGTTACTCCGGCGTAGCATCATCCGTACGTTCCCGGTTACGTTTGGGCTTTATGATATTTATCTTGCCCTCTTCGCCGTATAATTCCTTTGATTTTTTGTTGTAAGCCAGTGCAGCTTCTTCGGCCGTATCGAACATGCCAATATGTACCGATTTCCGGTTGATGGAAATGACCGCCCGGAACCGGTTATTCTCCTGATAGACGCCAGTGTAGCCGGCTTTGCTGCTTGTCTTGCGCTTACGGCTGGCCACACTCCTGGAACGGTATTGAATATTGGCCAGCCTGCAATCGAGCTTATTACCATTTTTGGTGCCTACCAGATTAGATGTGGAGGTTTTTTCGTGAACCAGAAATCGCTCCGCGATGAGTTTATGGAGGTAAATGGTTTCCGTTTTATACTTCCCGTCTGCCTTTTTCCAGGTTTTCTGGAAGACCGCGCAACCACTTGAGTGCTTTCTCAGGTTATTGATGAAATTGACCTTAACCAGGTAAGTGTCCGTGGTCAGGTATTCATAGACTTGAGCATCAACTAACACCGAGTCATCTGAGTTTTTCAGTTTGACTTTGTACAGCAAAACAGATGGTTTTTTGGTCTACAAGTGCACGTCATTTTGGGAAAAATGCGAGCGTGCAAATATAATTTTAGTAATCAGGGAGTTTCCAAAAGGTTTGAGACCAACCTTTACGTCCTCTAAAATAAAGCAATTCTCCAAAAACTAAAAAGCCAAAGCCGGATTAATTCCTCTAAATACAGGATATCCTTACTTTTGGCGAAAAATCAGCCTTCATGGACCACCGCGATGAGCATTTTATGCAGCGTTGCTTTGATTTGGCCCGGCTTGGAGCGGGCTCCACCTCCCCTAATCCAATGGTTGGGGCGGTAATCGTGCATGAGGGGCGGATTATCGGAGAAGGCTATCACCGGGCATACGGCGAAGCTCATGCCGAAGTCAATGCCGTTAAAAGCGTCGCACCGGCTGACCGATCTTTACTCCGGGAATCGACCCTCTATGTTTCTCTCGAACCCTGCAATATCCACCGCAACACCCCCCCCTGTACCCTGCTGATCCTGCAGGAAGGTATCCCAAGGGTGGTCGTATCAAGTGTAGACCAAACCCCCGGTGTCAATGGCAGCGGGCTGGACCGGTTGCGCAAAGCAGGCGTAGAAGTGAAGACCGGTGTGCTTCAGGAACAGGGAGAGCGCCTCAGTCAGGCGCGGAATACTTTCGTTACGGAGTACCGCCCCTACATACAGCTCAAGTATGCCCAATCTGTCAATGGCATCTTTGCACCGGAGGACAATAAGCAGCTTTGGCTGACCCACCCCTACACCAAACGCCTCGTCCACAAATGGCGCAGTGAGGCTTCCGCCATCCTTGTAGGTGCCAATACGGCATTAGCGGACAACCCGCAGCTCAGTAACCGGTTGTACTACGGGCGCTCGCCTGTGCGGGTGCTAATCGATCGGAAAGGTAATCTCCCCTCCAACCTCCGCATTTTTACCGATGGCGCCCCTACCCTGCTCTTCCGGGCGCAGGGCCTGCCTGAAATAGCGAATTTGCCAGAAACGGTGCAATGTATTGAGATACCGGGAACAGCAGCCTCCATCCCCTTTCTGTTGCGTCAACTCCATGATCTGAAACTGAGTACACTTATGGTGGAAGGAGGTATTCAGACCCTGCAAGCCTTTATTGATCAGGGGCTGTGGGATGAAGCCCTCGTTCTGACGGCGGTATCCTATTTGTCATCAGGGCGGCGGGCACCGAACCTGCCCGTCGGGCCCGTTTCCACTTATCAGCTTGGAAGTGATAAGGTAAGCCTGTTTTATCGCCCGCCAATTCGTTAAACTTCCTTTAAAGGCCCGGGCTGTCGACATAAGAACCGGGCAATTTTTGTTTGTTTGTTGTGAAGTTTATCACGGGTAAACGCCAAATTATTGACATCTATGAGTAAGTATCGGAGCATTATTGTCTTCTTCCTGGCCTTCGCTGCCATGAGTTTTGCACCGCAGCAGGCTGCTGCACCGGGCGATAAGGTCAGGTGGATGCGCTGGGAGGAGGCTGTTTCGCATCTTGAACAGCAAGACAAAAAGGTCCTGCTGCATATTTATACCGATTGGTGCACCTGGTGCAAAAGAATGGATACCATCACATTCAATGCTGCTCCGATTGCGTCTTATATCAACGACCAATTCTATCCGGTGCGCCTCAATGCGGAGCGCAAAGCAAGTATTGAGTATAAAGACAATACCTATGAGTTCGTGGAAAATGGCAAACGGGGCTACCATCAGTTCGCGGCGGAGCTGTTGCGTGGCCGAATGAGCTTTCCCTCTGTGGTATTCATGGATGAGCAGGGGGAAGTCATTCAATCTATTGTTGGCTACAAATCCCCGGAAGAATTCGAGCGTATCCTCACCTACTTTGCAGAGGACTACTACAAGGAAACCCCATGGTCGGCCTTTAAACGCGACTACGCGCCTAAGCTGATCAAAAAGGAGGATTAACTACGATATTCTAATCCGGCGCTACCGGCGCTTTTTAACCCCCAATACCCCAAGTATCCCTCGTGTTAGTTCCCTTGCAACCGTCCGCCCAATCTGCCGCGTAGTCGGGCTGTTCAGGATTTTCTCAAACATGCTTTTCTGCGCCCGGCGCGTGGAAGTGCCTGCGGCTTTCTTTTGCTGCGATTTCAGCTCTTCCTGCCGCTCTTCTGTCTGGGCGGCTTTGATTTTCGCGGTCAGGATTTCATGGGCCGACTCCCGGTCTATTTCCTCGTTGTACTTATCAGCAATTCGTGATTTCCGGATGATGCTGTCGATTTCTTTTTCGGTCAGTACATCCATCCGGGACTGTGGTGCACGCAGCAGGGTGTGTGCCAATGGCGTAGGGATGCCCTTTTCGTTCAGAGCAGTGACCAGGGCTTCTCCAATCCCCAGCTTGGTCACAACCTCTGCCACATCGTAGTAATCTGACTCCGGATAATTCTGAGCGGCAAGCTTGATGGCTTTGCGGTCCTTTGCGGTAAAGGCGCGCAGGGCATGCTGTACTTTCAAGCCCAGCTGTCCGAGTACGTCATCCGGAATATCGGCAGGGTTTTGGGTAACAAAGAACAAACCGACACCTTTGGAGCGGATGAGCTTGACCATGACCTCGATTTGGTCCAGGAGCGCATCTGATGCTTCCTCAAAGACCAGGTGCGCTTCATCAATGAAAAGCACAAGCTTTGGCCGGTCCATATCGCCTTCTTCCGGGAAAGTAGCATAGATTTCAGCCAGAATCTGCAGCATAAAGGTGGAGAACAGCTTCGGACGGTCCTGTATGTCAGTTAGGCGGAGCACAGAGACCATGCCTTTACCTTCTTCATCTATACGGCAGAGGTCCTCCACGTCGAAGGAGCGCTCTCCGAAGAACCGGTCTGCCCCCTGCTGTTCCAACTCCACGATGCGCCGCATAATCGCACCAACGGAGGCCGTGGAAATCAGCCCGTAGAGGGACTCCATTTCATCCTTGCCCTCGTTGGTGGAATACTGAAGCAGCTTTTTAAAATCTTCCAGGTCCACCAGCGGCATTTGGTTGTCATCGCAGTATTTGAAAAGGACAGCCGTAATACCGCTTTGGGTATCGTTCAGCCCCAGGATTTTAGAGAATAATACGGGCCCAAACTCATGTACCGTTGCCCGCAGGCGCAAGCCTTTTTCTTCTGATAAAGAGAGGAACTCTACCGGGCTATGACCGGGCTCAAATGGAAAACCGATCTGCGCATGCCGCTCGTCAATTTTGGGGTGCCCGCCACTGGGTACTGCAATGCCCGATAAGTCGCCCTTGATGTCCATGAGCAAAGACGGTACACCTTCAGCCGATAACTGTTCCGCAATAATCTGCAGGGTTTTGGTCTTGCCTGAGCCCGTAGCGCCCGCAATCAGGCCGTGCCGGTTGAGGGTTTCCAGAGGTACGCGGACCAGAGCGTTGGTCAGGCATTCCCCATCCAGCATGGCACCGCCCAGGGTGATGCTCGCCCCCTCAAAAGTGTAGCCTTCTTCTATAACTTGTCGGAATTGATCTTGCTTTGACATATTGCTTATCGGTTGTTCCAGTTTTCGATTCGTTTTCTGAATTTGTCTTTGTCCAGAGGCCACAGGTCAATGTCCGCTTTGGCTTCCAGTTCTGTTTCCACCTCCTCCGGCAGGAAACCGGCAAAGAAGTCCAGCCCGGTCATCGCCTCCACTTCATCTACCGTTGCCACAAATTTATACAATGGCTCGTAGGAAATGGTATTCGGGAGCACAAATCCGATAGCTTTAAGCTGTGGCTCCTCAAGATCAAGCAACACTTTGAAGTATCCGCCGGGGATGGTGACTTCGTTGTTGCCAATAACGCCCTTCGGCTCCATGTCCAGTAAGGGGCCCGTCACAACGTACAGTTCACCTGCATCTTTGGCCCACTCCCGGGTCAGTTCCTCGAGTTCCCGCCATATGCCACCATTGAACTGACGGGCCTGAGGAGAAATATTGCTCATCAGAAAGGTTTCAGACATAGCCAGCTTGCTGTAAGCCCGGTCCGCGGCCGGTATCATATGCCCGCGGTCATAACCGGAATGCCGGTAGTCATTGGGGTGAGCAGAGCCGGTAGCGATGGCAGGGTCAGGACGGAAGTCATCTGTGCGTTCCACGTAGGGTTCGCGAAGGGTAGCGCCGGAAAGCTTGTAGGCGACCCACTCCGCCTGTTCGTGCGCCTCATTGTAAGATAAGGCATAAGTGGTTTGCTCCACCACGACTCCCCTACCGCCTTTTGGCAAAAAGTAGGACAGCTCAGGGTCCGCAGAGTTGGTTTCAAAATGCTCTCCGGTGAATAAGTTGAAGATAAAGAACAGCCCGGCAATCAGCGCACTGAAAATCCCTACCTTAGCCACCATGCCGGTGCTACCCTTGCCACGGCGCTGATGATTGCTCCTGAACTTTGCCATGTTTTGTTTTTTATTCCAAAAGTAGTAGTTTCAGGAATTATTATGTCCTGGTTCCCTGAAAAATGTCCTAATGCCGCTGATTAACATTTTAAAACGCTCAAGCGATCTTGTCGCGAGCTTTGACAAACGCTACCGGATTATTCATTGGAACAACAGCATAGAAGAGCATACCGGTATTTCCAGAGCAGAGGCTTTAGGAAAGTCGATTTACGATATCCTGCCGGGGCTGAAGGAACATTTGGGCTCCATAATAGAAAAGCAGGTTTTCGAAGAAAAAACAGAGGTAGAATACCTGCATGATTTAAAACTTCAGCTGATTAATGGGGTCATGCTTCATGCTTCCGCAGCCGTTTTCCCCTATCATTACATTGGTCAGACCTCTGCCTCGGAAATAACAGGTGGTGTCCTGCTTCTTTATCCTTTTGAAAAAAGTGCGCCTTACCCACCGAAACTTTCTAAGCTGCTCCTGTCGATCCCCTACTATTCCAGTGAAGCCATAATCATCACTGAAGCCAGCCCTTTGGATGTACCCAAGGGCCCCTCTATTGTTTATGTCAACCGGGCCTTTACAGAAATGACGGGTTATGAAGAGTACGAAGTACTGGGCAAGACTCCAAGAATGCTGCAGGGTCCCAAAACAGACCGTACCGAGCTCGATCGTATCAAAAAAGCGCTTAAGGAAAAAGTAGCCGTACAGGCAGAACTCCAAAATTACCATAAAGACGGCTCTTGCTATTGGGTTGGGATCAATATCGTGCCCGTAAAAAATGAGGCAGGCTGGACCACTCATTTCATTGGGGTGCAGCGGGATATTACCGATAAAATTGAATCCCGCCGAAACCTGGAAAAAACCGTCGAGGAGCGGACCCACCGCTTGCGTCAGGCAGTGGAGGACCTCGAAGCCTTTGCCTACAGTGCTTCCCACGACTTAAAACAGCCGCTGCGCTCTGTGACTTCCCATCTTGGCCTGCTCAAACGGAAAGCTAAAGGAAAAATCGATGCCGAACTGCTGACCTATATTGACGAAGCAGTGGACGGCGCCCGCCGGATGTACGGGCTGCTGGAAGGCGTATTGCAATATTCACGGATTACTGCCGTAGAGGATGAGTACGAAATGGTAGACCTTCAACAGCTGTTTGCCCGAAAAATCAAAGAGCTGCAACAGGGCTACCCTCAGCAGCGCGTCGAGGTGGAACTTCCGGAACAGCCCTTACCGGTTGTGGAAGGCTATGAGGTCCATTTGGAACAGGTCGTGCAAAACCTGCTTAGCAATGCAGTAAAATACTGTGATGCGGCTGTCGCCAAAATTCAGATAGCGGCAGGTACGGCAGAGGGAAAGCACTGCATTTCCATTACCGACAACGGCCCCGGTATCCCGGAAGAAGACCGGAGGAAAATATTCAACCTGTTCAGCCGCAACCACGAGCTTGTGGAAGGCACGGGCATCGGGCTCGCCATCTGCAAAAGGATCCTTCAACGGCACGGCGGCACCATTGCTATCGCACCCTACGAAAAAGAAAAAGGCGCCACATTCACCTTCACCCTCCCGAAGCCGAAAGGACCTGTTCCACAGCCTTCGCAGGCTGAATAAGCTTACCGGTCTGATCCGTCTGCTGAGTGGACTTACCCGTTTTGTTTAGGATTTGATACGCCTGATCTGTGGTCAGCCCGGGCTTGAAGCTTTTCATTAACCCGATCAGTCCCGCTACGTAAGGCGTTGCCATAGAAGTCCCGTTATACGTGTCGTACTGATTGCCGGGAATGGTGGAGTAAATACCTACACCGGGCGCAGCAATACCGCGTTTCAGGTCGGTTACGTAGTTGGAAAATACCGCTTTGCGGAGCTCATTGTCCACTGCGCTTACGCTAATCACGCCGTCTACAGCAGCGGGCACATAGTTTTTGGCATTCCGGTTGGCATTGCCAGCTGCCGCCACAACGATGGCCCCCTTGTCATTGGCATACTTCACGGCTTTGCGGTAAGCCCGTTCTTTGCTTTGATTGGACAAGCCGCCCAAAGACATGGAAATAACGTCCGCCCCGGCATCCGCAGCTTTGATCATGCCATTGATGATGCTTTTTTGTGTCCCCATCCCGGAGGCATTCAGCACCTTAATGCTCGTCACCTGTACGTAGGAAGCGCCGGGCGAAAAGGAAGCAATGCCAAGGCCGTTGTTGGTAACAGCCGCTGCAATGCCTGCACAGTGGGTGCCGTGCCCTCTTGGGTCGTTATCGTCCGTTGAATTCAGTGATTTGTAATTCGCAGATAAGTCTTCATGATTGGCGTCAACCCCCGTATCTAAAATGGCGATGAGGGCGGTTTTTGCAGGTTTGCCAGATTGCTGCCGCAAAAGCCGGTACAAGTCATTGACCGCCATCGCCTCAAAACCCCACAATTCCGAAATGCCAGGGTCGTTGACGCCGAATTTTTTATTCACCCCCGGCAGCTTCTCACCCGTTACCGGGCTGATGCTGATGCGCTCGTTAGGCTCCACCCAGTCTACTTCAGGCACCGCGCGCAGGTCATTCAGGATGTCCTCCAAGTCGGCCAGATGGCTTTCCGGTATATTGACGACCAGGTAGTCATCCAGCTCTGTTAGATCAGCTTCGCCAACCTCAAAAGCAGTGGAAAAAGTCAAATCGTACTTATAAGCCGGCGTGCTCAGTACATCCTGATCTGCCCCTTCCGCCAGTTCCAGCAGCAACTCCCCATCCGGGTCATAGCTTACCGGCGCCGCTTCCAGCGTATGCAGGCTGCCGCTCATCTGAGCCGGCACAAACCAGGCCAGGAAGACCGCAGAAGCCAGTGCTGCCCCCATGAACCAAAGCCGCTTGTGGGTAGCCAATTGAAAAACAGTACCCAACAGCCCCAATACCAGCAAATCGCGGAACAACACCCACAACTTGACCCCGAACTTCACATCAGCGGTAAAAACCACCAGCGCATAACCGAGGAAAAGGCCAAAGAAAACCCGCTGCAGCCAGCGCTCCCGCTCTTCGTCCGAGCGGTACAAAAACCAGAGGGCAAGGCTTGCAGTCGTAGCAATGTATAAGGTTGGGTACAACATCATTTCGGCTTTGAGTCATATGTATGAACGAACGATCTAAGCTACCTATTTTCTGTGTGGTGCGCAAAAGAATCCGACGAAAGGGGGTGATGGGCGGGTGGAAGGACCCATCTTGGCTGAGGGGGGGGCGGAGGATGCGGAGCTGAGGCTAAGGTTGAGGTTGAGCGCCCAAGCGCCGCTCGCAACGCAGCGACAGCTTACTGTCGCCTCCAGGCCCCACGAGCCATGTTCGCCAGGATGAAGACCGGCACCGCTCGCCTAACGCCGGGGGCACTCCTTTCCCACGGCGTTCTAACTCAAGCACGCCCGGCGAAAGGACCGACTTCCCATAATTTATCCATACGGACCTGTCCGTATGGACCTGTCCGTATGGACCTGTCCGTATGGACTGGCCCGCCCATACGGACATGCATGGGTAGTCGGTACTTTCGCCCGGCGTGCTGCCAAGAGCACACGAAGAGCCTACCAGCACATGAAGCCCTTCATCTTGTACAGGAGCTTTGGAGCTTCCCTAGTATAACCTGCCGGATCCCAGTAGATACTAGGAAGAAAGCTCCACAACAGGAACAAAGCTCTGACTGACGAAGCAAGCTTAGACGCGAAGTCGGTTAACCTTTAATCCTAAATACTTTACCCTAGCCCCTCACTCCACCAACACCCGCAAGACCTGCAAAGCCCGACCCGACTCCTCCATAAGCCGCAAGAAGTAGACGCCCGGCGGCCAATCCCCAACCGGAATATTTTGAAGCGGCAAAGAATCAAGCGCGTGCTCCGCCAGGTGACGCCCGTACGCATCCAGCCATTGTGCCCGCGCGGCCTGAGGCGTATCTACCAGAGCTTCTAATTGAAGGGCTTCCCCGCTGGAAACCGGATTTGGATAGGCACGGTAAGTGCTTACGCTGTATGGCGGTGCCGCAATCTCCTCCACATCTACAAACTGCAGGCCCTCTTCACAGTTTGGATGGTAGCAGCCGGCGCTGTCTAGTTTTAGGAGCCAGGCGGTTGTGAGTAACGCAATGGTGTCTTCCAGAAAACCGCCGAGGATCAATCCTCCATCCTCGGCTTCAAGCCCACAATGTAAAAAACCCTTATTAAAACCTTCATTATTGTCAAAAAACATACGCTCCCAATTGAGCTCGCCCGACTGCGTCATGGAAAATACCCAGCCTACACTACCGTAGAAATCTTCACCCTGATATGTCTGTGAATCACCCACACCGATGATATTGCCAGATTCCGTTAAGAAAAGATCCGCTATGTAATTGCCAAGGCTGACAAACTCAAAGTCATACTGCTGTAAGACTTCGCCCTCCGGGCTGATCCACAATAAAATAGGGGCTCGTCTAATCCCTTGCCCGATCTCCCGGAAAAAAGAAACCAGCAATTGGCCGTTGTCAAGTTCAATTACATTCTCTGATGGAGCGCCCGATAAATAATACTCTCCAATGGTAGTAGTCCAAAGCTCATTGCCTTCATGGTCTATACACAGGAGCCGTAGCCGTTTGTCTACTCCGGAGCCACAGGATTGGTAGGAAAGACACTCTCGATAGACAATCACCACATTGCCATTTTCCAATACCTCAAAATCCCGGCTCCTGATTAGACCGTTGTCCCCAGCGTAGAAGCGCTCCCATAGGATGTTGCCCTCCAGGTCTAATGCCATTACCCACACTTTCTCTTCACCAGGGGAAAATGTTCCATGATCGCCATGGACAATAAGTGTACTATCATTGAGAAGGTCGATACCAAAGAGATGATCCTCATAATTGCTTCCAAATGATTTCAGCCACAAGCTATCGCCGTTTAAGTCTTGTTTTAGAAGAAACCCATCAGGATAAACACCAGGTTCCTCAATAATAGTCCCAACAAAAAACAGACTGCTATCATTGACCACCATTCCTTGATTTCCTGCCACCAAACTAACTGCAACATAGTTATCATTGGTAGTGGAAGACTACCAAAGGACGTTCCCTTCAATGTCTGTCCTTGCAGATTTATGGACGTAGGTATAACTAGGCGGTGGAGCAGTCAAGACACTTAGTAAGTAAGTTGAATCTTTCTCGCGTATGGAGCCAATACTCTCAACGCCGGCTAGGTAAAGTGCTTTAGAAAACGGAGCCTGTCCGAAAAGGGTGCCTTGCATAAATACTAAACAAAAGAGTATGAACCAAAGGTATTTCATGATTCGATATTATAAAACAGCAGTGAGGAAAAAGCCCCCACTGCCGTATTTGAGTTCAAAAAAAATTTACTCAACAATAGCTTTCAGCGTACCAATTCGTTCCCCTTCTGATACCGCTTCAAAGAAGTACAGACCTGTAGGCTGCCCGCTCAGGTCAATCTCAAAACGCTGTCCTTCCTGAAATTCCAGGCTTTGGATACTACGTCCTGCTAAATCTCTGATTTCAACCAGGATAGGTTCAGCGTAATATTGGCCAAGGTCTAAAGTGAATGCGCCGGAAGATGGATTAGGTGCGATACTTAGGCCAGGAATCGTGCTGATTGCTTCTGTTCCCGGAAGCTCAACCCCAAGCGGCAACTGATAGTCTGGCCAAAACTGCCGGTCCAGCAACAGGCCCAGCAAAGCCCGGGCGTAACTGCTTTCGGGTGCTGAATGTATATAGAACATGTTAAGCTATTTTAAAAGATTTAGAAGACAGATAGACAGCGGCTGAAGGTTTATGTACGCTATATCAACAGTAACATGATCGGCTACAGATGAGCGCAGTACATTTTTCATCAAGCGCATACTGCAAGATAACATTCTAGCACAAAGCTCGATTACGAAATCTAAATTTTAACATTGTAAAGATTCATTGCTGGGTCGTCAACCTGGCACAGCGCACCGGGTGAATCCCCCGGCAGCGGCTGGGCGTAGTGCACCCGGTGAGGCGCCTACTATCATACCACCGCCGCCAGCCAGCTCGCCTGACTGATCGCCCGCTTGGCATCCAGTTCCCGGGCTTCATCTGCGCCGCCGATGAGGTGGACTTTAAGGCCAGCCGCCTCCAGGGGCGGCTGCAGGGTACGCAGAGGCTCCTGCCCGGCGCAGACCACCACATGATCCACGTCCAGCAGGCGGGGCTCGCCTTTATGCAGGATGTGCAGCCCGGCATCATCCACCCGCTGATACTGCACTTCGCTGAGCATCTCCACGCCCTTTTTGCGCAGGCTCTGCCGGTGAATCCACCCGGTGGTCTTGCCGAGGCCGGCACCGGGCTTGCCTTTGGACCGCTGCATGAGGTAGATTTGGCGGACAGGCGGTGTTGACTTTGGCTTGGTCAGTGCGCCCGGGTTTTGGTAGGTAGTGTCTACGCCCCATTCCTCCATAAAAGCTTCCACCGGCTGCGGGGTATCCGATGGGGGATGAATGAGAAATTCGGAGACATCAAAGCCAATGCCACCGGCACCGATGATCGCAACGCGCTGCCCCACTTCCTGATTATGCAGGAGTACATCCACATAGCTCAGCACCTTGGGGTGATCGATGCCTTCCAGCTGAATCTGCCGGGGGGCAACGCCGGTAGCCAGGGCAACTTCATCGAAGCCCTGACTGGTCAGGTCATCGGCTTCCACGCGGGTATTGAGGCGGAGGTGGACGTCCTGTATTTCAATCTGACGCTCAAAGTAGCGCAGGGTTTCGTAAAACTCTTCCTTGCCCGGGATGCGCTTCGCCATGTTGAATTGACCGCCAATTTGGTGGCTGCCTTCAAAAAGATGGACTTCATGCCCACGCTGTGCGGCTACGGTAGCGAAGGCCAGCCCTGCCGGGCCCGCGCCTACCACTGCCAGCTTTTTCTTCGTCTGCGCAGGCGTGTAGTTAAGCTCCGTCTCGTGGCAGGCACGTGGGTTGACCAGGCAACTGGCTGTTTTTTGTTTGAACACATGATCGAGGCAAGCCTGATTGCAGGCGATGCAAGTATTGATTTCGTCCGCCCGGTTTTCCTCCGCTTTCTGCACGAAGTCGGCATCGGCGAGGAAGGGGCGCGCCATCGACACCATGTCGGCATGGCCCGCCGCAAGGATTTCTTCCGCTTTTTCCGGCGTATTGATACGGTTGGTAGTGATAAGTGGGATGCCCACTTTGCCCATCAGGCGCTGTGTGACCCAACTGAATCCACCGCGGGGCACCATCGTCGCAATCGTCGGGACCCGGGCCTCGTGCCAGCCAATACCCGTATTGATGATGGTCGCGCCGGCCGCTTCGATCTCCCGGGCGAGATGCTCCACTTCTTCCCAACTGCTGCCGTCGTGCACCAGGTCGAGCATAGACAGCCGGTAAATGATGATAAAATTGGGCCCCACTGCTTCCCGGGTACGGCGTACGATTTCAATCGGGAAACGGATACGGTTCTCGTAGGGGCCACCCCATTTGTCGGTCCGCTTATTGGTTTTGGCAACGATAAACTGATTGATGAGGTAGCCCTCCGAGCCCATGACTTCCACGCCATCGTACCCGGCTTCTTGTGCCAATTTGGCCGTCCTTACGAAAGCCCTAATGGTGCGCTCCACACCACCACCACTCAGTTTCCACGGCTTGAAAGGCGAGATGGGCGACTTGAGGCGGGAAGGCGCAACAGCCAGTGGGTGGTAACCATAGCGCCCGGCGTGCAGGATTTGCAGGCAGATTTTGCCATCCGCTTCGTGTACGGCATCGGTTACAACGCGGTGGTTGCGCATCTCCCTGCGGTTGGAGAGCTTGGCAGAAAAAGGGCTCACCCAGCCTGCCCGGTTGGGCGCAATGCCCCCGGTGACCATCAGCCCGACGCCACCCCGGGCCCGTTCGGCGAAATAGGCGCCCATTTTTTCGAATCCGTTTTTCTCTTCCTCCAGCCCGGTATGCATGGAGCCCATGAGCACACGGTTTTTGAGGATGGTGAAGCCCAGGTCGAGGGGGGCAAGCAGCTTTGGGTAAGTTGGGTGCATGGTGGATTAATTTGTGGCGATGAATTTAGCGAAAATTCGCTAAATTCATCGCTAAAATCCACATTTTCATGCATCCCACTTTAATTTTCCGGAGCGCCGGCTTCCACCCACAACTCCAATTGCCGCACTTCGCAATCTGAAATACCGGCACCCGCAGGCGGCATAGGCTGAAATCCCGGCAGATGGGCGGCTGTACCCACTAACTGGCCACTAAGCGCCTGTTCGCGGATCGTGGCATAATTGTTCAGGAGCACCCCTCCACTTGGATTACTACCCTGATGGCAGCCAGCACACTGGGTTTGTACAAGAGGGGCAATATGGAGGCTGAAGCTTACCGAGACCGTATCACAAGCCTGATCACAGTGAAGATTTTGTGCACCCTGCTGAATCCAGGCCAGGATCATCGCTTTTTCTGAACTGCTGAGTGGGTCACGGGGCGCGGGCGGCATACGGTCTTCCGGGTCGCTATCCGAAAGGACTTCATAAAGCTCGCTGTCTGTAGGGTCATTCAGTCGAATACCGCTGGTCGTGCGCACCGATTGATAATCGACTAAAACGACGCCATCGCGGTGGGACTCTGTGCTATGGCAGCCCGACATCGCGCAATTGGAAACCAGGATCGGCAATAATTGCTGCCCAAAGTAAACGCTGTCCGGGTCGCAGGGCATAGTGTTTACCGTTGTATCAGTGCTATCTGTTGGGTTGGAGGGATTGGTACCGTTGTTGATTGTTGAATTGGGGCCCGGGACCACCACGGGCTCACGCTCACAGGCAGGCATCAACAGGTAAGCCAGTACTACTGCCGCGAGCAATTGATGTTTAAGTTGCATAATTTGAAGTATTTGTGCCTGTGTTACTTCAGCACAGGCTTTTTAACCTGAAAAACCCTGGAAAGATTAAAACCAAACTGAATGTCTCCGTTGAGCCAGGAACCATTGTCGCCAAGCAGGAAGGCGCGTTCGTTCATACCATTGCTGTTAGAGAAGTGCAGTTGGAAAACATGCCCCCCGGTTTCTATATCCACTCCGATTGACAATGGGTTGTACACCCAGCTATTGGGGAAACGGTTGAAGGCGTGGTAGTAATCGGCCACCAGCGCCACCCGGTTCGTCAACTTATACCGCCCGCCAATGCCGAGGGCGAAAAAGTCATTGGTAGCCAGGCGGTTTTCTACAATATTACGGTGCACGAGGACCGGGGAGAGCTGCAGGGTGAACTCGTTGCTGAATTTGCGCCCGATAATCAGCTCGTGGTAGTACGCCATGCGGCGGGTAAAGGTCGGCTCCACTTCTGTAAAGGGAAAGGGTTGTTCCTGGCCGTTATATGTTGCCCCGCTAACCCAGACGAGAGAGACAGGCATAGTTTTCGCCCCTTTCGACTGCCACAGGATGCGCCACTTCACAAAGCCATCAAGCTCTTTCTGAAACGTAGACCGCCCCACCCCTACAGTAAGATTAGGGGTAACACCGTAGTCAAAACCCATACGCATAGAAGCCTGGTCTAAACCAAAAAACTGCTGGTACCCCTGATTGACTCGCCCGAAGCGGTGAAGGATACGGAAATCCAGAACCCCTTCGCCTATCATCTCCATGCTGTGCCCGTTAATGACCCGGCTGCTTTTGAAGGCATTGGTGATTTGTTCTGTGGCAGGCTCTTCTTCGATCAGGCTCAGCAAATCATCTTCCTGAGCCAAGGCAGCAGGCAGCCATACCCACAGCATCAATAAGCCTGCAACTATGATTTTCAATTTGTGCATCGTTACTATTTTTTAAGGGGTTGAAGGTTAGCGTCTACTATGATATCGACAACCTCTGCAATTTTACTGCCTACTATAGAGGGTATTTTGATTTTGTAGTCTTCGAGTTTGACGGAAAAAGCAGCCACAGCGTGAAGCCCCTCCCCATCACTCTGAATACTCCCCGTTGAACTAACCTGATGGGTCACGCCATGAAGGGTAAGCAACCCTTTGGCGGTTACCGGCCAGGAGCCAGTTTTTTGCAGAGCTGCCTCATCGGGAAGCCCGGTCAGGTCACCCTTAAATACAGCTTTCGGGTACTGCTCGCTCTCCACGTAGTTTTCATTGAAATGCTCCTCCATCAGGCCATTTTTGAAATGAAACCCCTTCATACGTACTGCCCATTCCATTTTTCCAGACTGCAAGTCAAGTACACAGACCGCTTCTTTATTGAGGGCTTTAATTTCTTCGAAATAATCCGTGATGCCCTCGGCATCAAAGGTGATCTGACCGCTACGGGTAAAAAACTTACTTTGGGCAGGCAAGGCTGTCTGCAAGGCGGTGCACAACAGCAGCCCCATCATCATTCGAATGGTGGTTATCATGATTTTTTGTTTTTATAGTTTGGGAAAGCTCTAATTTTCGGGTGCGCCATCCGCCACCCACTGCTGTAGGAGGGCTATATCACAGGCTGACAACGGATCACTGTTCTGAGGCATGGGTTCGTAGCTGGAGTCGTGGACAACTGAGCCAATCAGGCTGCCATTATCTGCTATTGATTTTAAGCCGGGATAATTATCGGTAGCAATGCCGCCCGAAGGGGCGCCTGATGAATGGCAACCATTGCACCAGGTTTGCATAAGCGGCTGTACATGCAGGGCGTAAGAGATAGCCGCCGTATCACAGGCAGCAGGGGCGCAGGTAGTAGGCTTTGCGCCTTCATCAATCCAGAGCGCAATGTTCTGAATATTTCTGACAGACAGCATTTCATTGGGGGCTGGGGGCATGCGCTCTTCGCCGAAGGGCTTGACAAGCACCTTGTAGACTTCACTGGCTTTGTAGTTACCGGCAACGATGCCACGGCTTACAATTTTCTCGTAAGAGGTGAAGTCATATCCCTCTTCTCTGTCAATACTGTTGTGACAGCCGCTCTGCGTGCAGTTCGAAATAAAGACGGGAAGAATATCCTGTTCAAAACAAATACCGGAATCAGGCTCAATGTATTCCTGGGTACAAGCGTTCCCAAGGAATAACACCATTGCAATCAGCCCGCCCCGAAGGCATACTGAAAATTTACATTGTGACATTTGTTGTGGCTTTTTCTGTTGTTACCACAAATGTATGCCCACCGCTAAGCCCTTGCAATTACAATTTTCTAAGGTTCTCAAATTTTGCCATGAGCTTTCAAGCTGCAAAGCACCGTCAATACTGAATTAGCTGTCAAATTTGTCAATTTATAGTTATTCCATATAAGAGCCCTCCTTCAGCCAGACGACGTATTATCGGGTGCTAAAATCCTCCAGCTCGGCTACCCCCCGCACCGCCTGCTCCACCCGTTCGCCGGCAATACTCCGCCGCAGCCCGGTAATCCAGGTATAACGGGGCGTTGGCTTGCCCATTTCCCGGATGAGCCAAAAGGTAAAAGGCAGAAGGGCTATGCTCAGTGCCATTTGCGCGAGCAGCCACTGCGGGTCCCCGCTGGCAAAAAGATCAATGCCGAAGAGCAGCTGGAACCAGAAAAATACATGCGCCAGATAGAAGGGCACACTGCCCATGAGTATTTGGGTAATGGCGAGGCGGTGCTTGCGTAAGCGTTCCAGCCCCACTTGCACCTCCACTACCGGCCCGTCAAATTGGAGCATGCCCAGCAGGATGAGCTGCCCTGCACTGCCGCTTATGCCCACCACTGCGAATAAGCTCAATACCACTGCTGATATTTGCGGAGCAGTATGCCCCTGAAAAGTGGCTATGCAAGTGCTCAGCCCGGCCAGCAGGAGTGCCCAAACCAGCGTTTCGGCTATCCGGGCGGCCCACAGCGCCCGCAAAGGGCGGCGAGCGGCTTGCTGCTGCATTTGCCGGGTGATCATCAGATTTAGCCGGGTATTTTGGTCCAATTGCGCCTGATGGCTTTTCCAGAGGGCTTTCCAGTCATTCGTTTCCATAATGGTATTATTTTAGTTCTTTTTTGAGCCGCTGCTTCAGCCGGCTGATTTTCGTGCCCACGTTGCTCTTGCTGATGCCCAGCATCTCTCCGATTTCCTCATGCGGGTAATCTTCCAGGTAGAGAAGCATCAAAGCGCGCTCCAAAGGCGGCAGGACTTGTACCCAGCGGTGCAGTTGCTCACTTCGCCCTGAAGGCTGCCCAGGCTGCCCGGTATGGGGTAGTGCTTCAAAAACTTCCTGACGCCGTTGGCGCCGCTCTTCCCTCCGCAGCCGGTCGATGCTGACATTCAGGGCGATGCGGTAAAGCCAGGTGGACAAAGCATAGGCCGGCTTGTAGTTGCCGAGGGATTGCCAAATCTGTATGCTGATGTCCTGCACCAGGTCCTCAAAGTCAGCCTCATTGCGGGTGTACAGGCGAGCTACCTTGAAGATGATGCCACGGTGCTGCTGCAGTACAGTTTCGAAATCGGGAGCCGGATGTTTAGCTTTGTTTGGCACGATGCGTGTGGTTGAATTGGTTTACATCTTATTATTCGATGTGAGCGGGGCAAAAATCACAGCAGCTCAGCTTTTTTTTAAAATTGCTTCTTTAGCACGCTCAGGACTTTCACCATAAAGACCACGTGCTCTTTCATATAGCCAGTTTGATTAAAAGTGCCAGCCAGGTAGACTTCCAGTTCCGGGCAGTAGTACATGTAGGAGCCGGTCGAGCCGGAATGCCCGATGAGCGTCAGGTCAGGCAGCAGGGGAAAAAGCCCCCTCAGGCGAAATTTACGGAGGCCATAACCGTACTCCATACCACGGGTTTCCGGCACCCACTGTTGCATAGCCTCGTAGGTACTGCGATTGATGAGCTTGCCAGTATTCAGGGCTTCCATAAACTGCAGGAGGTCATCCGTGGTAGTGAGCAGCCCACCGCCAGCCCAGTCGGCACTTAGGCTTCTAAAGGTGCTGATCTCCACATCATCTGCATAAAGTTCTGCCATTCGCCCGGTGTAGGGATCCAAAGGGTCCGAACGGAAATACATACTCGTCTGGGTGAGCTGCAGTGGTTCCAGGATTTGGGCTTCCAGCACCTCGTGCAGGGGCTGCCGGTACAGCCGTTCTATAATTAGCCCGAGCAGAAAATATTCCGTATCGGTGTAGTAATAACCCTGCCCCGGTGGAAAGTGGGGCTTCAGGTTTTGGCGGGTATAGTCCAAAATGGCCTGAGGTGTCCAGAATTGGTTGGGCTCGGTCAGCATACGCTCCAGAAAAGCCATGCCCTGCTCCGGGCGGTCCTCAAACCAATCGGGCAGCCCGGAGGTATGCTGCAGCAACTGAGCGATGGTGATTTGCCCGGTCATATCCACCCCATTCCACACATGGAGACCGGCGTAGGCCTCTTCCGGAAGGTAGTTGCTTAGTGGCGCATCGAGCTCCAGCTTCCCTTCTTCCACCAGCAGCATGACTAGTGTGGCGGTAAAGGTTTTGCCAATACTTGCGGAATGAAAGGGATTGGCAGGGCTGACCAGGCTGCCGTCTTCAAATTGTCCCCCGGTGAAAGTCCACTGCAGGCCCCGGCCCGGCGCATAGACGGAGAGGAAGGCATTGTGAACCTTGGGCTTATCCAGCTCACGCTGAAACAGCTTTTCAATTTTGCGCTCTGCTTTTTTAAGCCGCTGAGCAGGCCCCGGCTTCGGAGGGAAAAGGAAAGATAGCATCATGGTTGCAGTTAGGATCGTTTTCATTAGCGATCATCTTTGTTTGATACAAAGGTGCTGCAACCTGTTCCGGCAATCGTCCGGGAATGAAAAAGCGGACTTAATCTTAAAATTCGCCGTTAGCTTCCCGGTATACCACCGCGAGGACCACCTGCCCCACTGCCCGGAGGGTCCGTTTGTCGATGATGTCGAGGTCATCGTTATGGGTATGCCAGTGCTCGCCAAAGCCGGTTTGGGTGCCCTGCGCCCGGTTGATGATGTCGATCATTGGGATGCGTGCGATGGTATTGACGTAGTAATGGTCATCGGTAATGGCGCCCCCCTGCTGATTGACAAAGTAATTGCCATAGCCCATATTCTGTGCCAGCGCCCACACTTTATTCATAATCTGCGGGGCATACTGCATGGAAAAATACTCTTTGGGGAAGCGTGCGCCCTTTGCGCCTACCATATCCAACAGGATACCGTACTTTGGCTTCTGTGCACCGGTGACATGAGGGTTGCGCGACCAGTACTGAGACCCCAATGCGTAAGTATCCGGGGTTTCGCCACCGCTTTCGCCAAAGTCTTCGGCATCAAAAAGCACAATATCGACACCCATCTCGATAGGATTAGCCTGTAACTGACGGGCGACTTCCAGTAGCACGCCAACGCCGCTGCCCCCATCGTCTGCACCCAGGATGGGCTCGTCCCGGCGCTCTTCACTGATTGGAGAATCTGCAAAGGGGCGGGTATCCCAGTGGGCGGCAAGGAGAATGCGCTTTTGGGCACCGGGGTTGAACTGGGCAATGATATTGGTGGACTGCAGCACCTCGCCGGTGTAGGCCTTGGCTTCAAAGTCCTGCTCTATGACCTTTGCGCCGAAGCGCTCCAACTGTTCCACCAGCCAGGCTTTGGTCCGACGGTGCCCTTCGGTATTAGGCACGCGTGGGCCGAATTCGACCTGCCGGGCGACATAAGCAAGAGCGGAGTCGCGCTCGAATTTCGGTACGCTGACTTTCTCTTTCGGCGGAGGAGGCGGGAGGCTTTCACTACTGCTATCCGTGCTACAACTGTTCAGCAACAGCAAAAGGCTGAACCCCAGGACTACAATTATTCTTTGCATGATATTAATTGCTTAATTCTTAGACGGATCGAAGTGTTTCCAGCCTTGCGCGGTGATGTCGTGAAGTTTGCCTCCTTTGGAATTGAGCTTCACCCCATCTTCAGCAGGCACGATTTCTCCGGCGATGTAAATATCCGCCATATACTTCACCTTATCGAGGTCCTTTGGGTCTACTGTAAACAGCAGCTCATAGTCCTCTCCCCCGCTCAGGGCAACGGTAATCGGGTCCATATTGAAATCAATGGCCTGGAACTGTGCATCCTCGTGAATGGGCACGCCGCTTTCTTCAAGCAGCACACCTACGCCCGATTGCTTCGCAATATGGAAGAGTTCGGAGCCCAGCCCATCCGAAATATCGATCATAGCTGTGGGCACCAGGCCTGCTTTGGCGAAAGCCTCAATCATGTCCTTTCGGGCCTCTGGTTTGAGTTGGCGCTCCAGCAGGTAGTCGTGCCCTTCCAGCGTAGGTTGCAGCTCGGGGTCAGACAGGTAAATCTGTTTCTCCCGCTCCAGAATTTGCAGCCCCATGTAGGCGGCCCCCAGGTTGCCGGTAATGCAAATCAGGTCACCCACTTTTGCGGTATTGCGGTAAGTCAGGCGCTCTTTATGCCCCTTTCCGATCGCAGTCACACTGATGACCAGTCCTTTGGGCGAAGAAGTGGTATCTCCGCCCACAAGGTCAACATTATAAACACTACAAGCCATACGGATTCCTTCGTACAGTTCTTCCATGGCTTCAACCGAGTAGCGGTTAGACAGCGCCACTGAAACCGTAATTTGCTGAGGGATGGCATTCATGGCGTAAATGTCAGAAAGATTGACGACCACCGATTTGTACCCCAGGTGCTTCAGGGGCGTATACATCAGGTCGAAGTGTATCCCCTCCACCAGCATATCGGTGGAAACAACGGTAAGTGCGCCCTGATGGTCAATCACGGCGGCATCATCACCTATGCCTTTAACGGAAGATCTGTGGTGCAGCGGAAAGCGCTGCGTGAGGTGGTCGATAAGCCCAAACTCACCGAGTGTATTCACGTCGGTGCGTTTGGGCGTATTAGATTCGTTGGCCATAATTTATATCTTGCTGTATTGGCGCGCAAAGGTACGGCCAAACTTACAGACGCTCTATTTTTTCGAGCAGTTCCTTGGTCTCGGTGTAGTCTTCGCCGCTGGCTTTGGCTAGTTCAATGGCTTTCTTTGCGGCGGCTTTGGCCGCTTTTTTGTTGCCTAGTTTGTAGTACAGGGCAGCAAGGGTGTCATTATTGTAGAAAGTGGACTCGATCTCAACAGAGCGCTCGGCCCACTTCACGGCTTCTTTCAGCATCTTCTTGTCTTCTACGCTTTCGTAGAAAGACCAGGCGATGGAGTTCAGCTCGTTGGCATCTTCGGAAGGATAATCCCTAAGGTAATCCACTGCAGCCTGTGGGAAAGCGTCCGGGTTATTAATGCTGTAGTAATTCATTTTGAAGTTGGCAAAAATGGGCCCCGGGTTTTCCGGGAAAGCAGCTTTGAACTTCGCCTCCGCATCTGCCATCATCTTTTCTTCTCCATCCTCTGCACTCAGCGTCTGCAGGATAGCGCGCTGAATCTTATTAGTGATGTAACGTTCGCTAAACAATGCTTCGTAGGCTTCGCGCCGCTTCAGGATTTCCTTGAAGTAAGGGTCATCCATTTGAGTCGCCGCCTGAAAGATGAGCTGCATTTCAGCCTCTCCGGTCCAGTCTTTCTGGGTGCTCAGGTAAGTAGTGGCAATCTCATTCGCATTTGCGGCCATTGCATCGGCAGCAGCGATAGCATAGTTTCTCAGAAATTCAGGATCGCGCTCGCCTGCCTCAAACTTGCGCTCCATAGCGGCAATTTGCTTGGAGGGGTCCTGAGCTTCCCGGCCAAGCTGCAGGAAAGCTTCTGCATCCTGATAGCCTACGGCACGGTGCACCAGCTGGCCATTGGCGTCAATAAACAGCAACGTTGGATAGGCACGTACCTGGTACTTGCGTGCCAGCCCGGTCCCTTCACCCTTTTCCATATCAATTTTGGCATTGACGAAATTGCTGTTGTAGTACTCGCCAACCTCGGCTTGGGTGAACACATCCCTGGCCATCATTTTGCAGGGCCCGCACCATTCGGCGTAGGCATCCACGAAGATCAGGCGGTCCTGGTCCGCTGCTTTGGCCAGGATTTTTTTCCAGTTGCCCTCTTCAAACTGAATGCCTTCCTGCGCCAGTCCGGCGGTGGCAACAGCTGCAATCAGTGCTAAGGCGATGGATAATTTCTTCATTGGTATGGTATTTATTGAATTTGCTTGATGTAGTGCTCTACGGCACGAACCGCTAACGGGCTGTCAGCGGTTGCCATTTCCAGTGCACGGTTGGCTGCTTCCAATGCAGCCGTACGGTCTCCGTTTTGCAGGAGAATATTGGAATAGATGAGCACATGCTGGTATTTGGTGGTCTGGGAAGCCGCTGATTCTGCAATATCCTGTGCTTCAGACATCACTTTGTCGTCGTTTTTGAAGGCTTCGGACATGTCTTTGGCAAGTGTAGCCAATGCTTCGGGGTCTTTATCAATACATTTTTTCGCATACTTTTTAGCCGCTTTCCGATAGTCATCGGCCTGTCCCCGGGACTGATAAAAAGCGAGTTGGGCTTCCAGCTCGAAAGCTTCTGCCTCATCGCCCAGATAGTCATTGCCTTTGCTGATGGCTTCTTCCAGCAACATCTCACTGTCGTATTTCAGGGCTTTCTGCACGGTTGCCTCACAGGCACGGCGCAACTGATCGGCCACTGCCTGTTTGCCTACAATAGCGGAGATGGCTTCCCGCCGCTCTGCCATCATATTAAAAAGTTTGGAATCCGCTTCCGTCACAGCCTCGAACAGGAACTTGAGGTTCAGTTCAGCACTAAGGTCCGGCTCGGTGTCGAAGTATTCATTGGCTACGCGGAGGCTGGACTCCCCGGCGTTGTTCAGGGCTTTTACATAGCGGTAGAGAAAAGCAGGGTCTCGCTTGCCTTCCTCGTACTGCGCCTGATACTCCTCCAGGTTATCGGCTTGGGAGAGGGCCGTCTGCCCCAGTTTGATGAGTCCATCCACCTGTTGTGCACCTTTGGCTTTTTGGACGACCTCGCCATCCGGACCAATGAAAAACAAGGTGGGAAAAGCCGAGACCGGGTATTTCTTGCGGAACTCCAGCCCCATCCCTTTTTCCATATCAATTTTCATATTGATAAAGTGGCGATTGAAGAACGCACCGACCTCCTCCTGCGGAAAAACTTCCCGTGCCATCCGTTTACAAGGCCCACACCACTCTGCGTAAGCATCTACGAAAATGATTTTATCTTCCTGAGCAGCCTTCAACAAGGCGTCTTCCCAGGAACCCTGGTAGAATTCAATGCCCTGAGCAGACAACGAGGTACTGCTGCCGGACAGGGAAAAAAGTATGGCGAAAAATGACAGTATAAAATTGCGCTTCATGAGTTACTCCGTTGCTTGGTTGTTTTGCTGAAATTCTTTGATGACTTCGTTAGCTGATTTACCAGACTGAACGACGGAAAGCAGCATTTTAGCGTCCTTAGCGATAGGATGCTTTGGGAACTGCTGCAGGAAAGCTTCATACTTCTCCTCAGCCTTCGGCATATTCTCCAGGTCGTTGTCGTAGGTAAAACCCTGGAAGAATAATGATTCCGGCACCTTTTCAAAATCCGGATAAACAGTGACCACGCGGCCCCAAAGGTCAATTGCTTTTTCATATTGCCCAATGCCCCGGGCGACAGCACCGGACTTAAACAGGAAATGTGGTGTAAGGGAATCCTGCTGAAAACGGTCCGCGAAAAGATCTGTTTTATCAATCAGGCTGACGGCCGAGGCGGTGTCAATCGTAGGATTGTCCATTTGTTTTTTCAACGTCCCTTCCAAAGCCAGGATTTCTTCTGCCAGCCGGTCTTTGGGTTTGTCCTCATCCGCCATACGGCTGGGGTCGCCACAGGCTGTAAAAATCAGTGCGGCGAGGGCGAAGGTTAAAATATTCAGGGTTTTCATAATAGGGCGATTGGTCATTTGAGTAATCTGAAAGTAAATAATTCGCGGCAATCTGCCAAGGCTACACCCCGGAATAACGGGCGATCAGGCGTTCAAACCACGCACCGGGCAATAGCCGCTTGAGTATAAGGGATAACCTTTGCAACGGTTTCCCTATAGCATAGAACGGATGAAGGTGCCCTCTGTTGATACGGCGGGCAATAGTTTTCGCGACAACTTCGGCGGGCAGTCCTTCTTCCACCTCCTGATCAATAATTCTGTAGGCGCGCTCAAAACTCTTGGCGTAAGGGCCATTGGGGTCATAGGCTTTGATCCGGTTGGCGTTGATATTGGTCCGGATATCGCCGGCGTGAATGCCAGTGATCTGAATGCCCAGCCCTCTCATTTCGAGGCGCAGCGACTCCGTGATCAAATCAACTGCTGCCTTGCTGGCACAATATACGCTCCGGTAGGGCAATCCGACCTTAGCTCCGATAGAACTAATGGTAAAAATCTGCCCCTGCCCCTGAGCCCGCATGATGGGGAGCGCTGCCTTACATACCCGGATAACACCCAGAACGTTAGTGTTCATGACCCGCTGTACCTCCTCCATACTACAGTCTTCCAGAGGCCCCGCTATGCCGATGCCCGCGTTGTTGACCACGACATCGAGCCGCCCGGCTTCAGCCAATACCTGCTCCACACCGGACGCCACGCTCGCTTCATCCTGTACGTCCATTGTAATCATGCGAATATTGCCCTGATCGCCCCCGGGCGAACGGCTCGTACCAAACACGGTGTGCCCCTGATGGCTGAGCTCCCGGGCAAGTGCTTTTCCCAGCCCAGAACTGGCACCGGTGATAAGGATAACTTTTGACATAAATAGGTTGGGTTAACCGGGATTTCAAACGCAGAAAGTGCATTTTAGACCCTTGTTCCAATAAAGAACAAAAAAATAACGCATGAGTGGAAAGATAGGATAAAAAAAGCCGGTACAATTGTATGTACCGGCTACCAAAATAAACACCTAAAACCCTATTAACTATTTTTGGCTCCGTTAAATGTCAGGGTGCGGAGCCTGACCCTGATACAGCATCTACTTGATTTCGATGCGCTTTACAGGCTGTCCTTTGACTTCTTCCTTTTTCGGCAGCTCGATAGTCAGCACGCCGTTTTCATACTTCGCTCCGATGCCTTCACCATTTACAGATTTAGGCAGTTGGAAGTTACGGGTGAAAGAAGTGTAATTGAACTCGCGGCGGACGAAGTTATCTTCCTTTACTTCGTCTTTGTGCTCTCGTTCTGCTTTGATCAGCAAGTGGTCGTTTTCCACCTGAATGTCAAAGTCATCTCTTTCGAGGCCGGGAGCAGCCACTTCAATCCGGAAGTGGTCATGAGTTTCCACGACGTTCACGGAGGGCTGAGTCATCGCAAAGTCCCCACCCATGAAGTCAGTGATGGAATTGCCAAAGAAGTTGTCAAACATCTTGCTGATTCCTGTTGGTTGATAATTCACCAGATTTTTCATAGCATTTAACATTTGGTTTAACAAATAGCCTTCTTAGACAGATTTCGTGGGCAATAAGAGCAATGAGCGCACAGATGAAGGTTAACACACTCAGGTACCCATTGCTTTCATTGCATTAACCACTACACTCTACTTAGAAGAACAAATAGGTTGCTGCTGAAATTCACTGTTTTGTGTAAAAGCTGTGTAAAAGCAATAGTCTAAGCAATTTCAATTTTGCGGGCAGGCTTGGGCTTAGCTTCCTCTTTTTTAGGAAGGTTGACCTGCAGGACGCCCTGCTCGTAAGTAGCTTCCACGTTTTCCGTATCAATCAGCTTACCGAGCCGGAAAGACCGCTGGAAACGGTAGTTGCCAAATTCCTGCCGCTTAATGGTTTCGCCTTCCCTGGCACTACAGTCGCGCTCTACTTTAATGGTAAGCAGGCCTTTTTCCAGCTCAATCTCAAAGTCGGACTTCTGCAGCCCCGGAGCTGCTACCTGAAGCTCAAAGTTGTTCTCACGCTCGATGACGTTCACCGCAGGCTTGAAAGTACGAGTGCCTACCGGCCGGTGGGCCGCTCCAAAAACTTCATTAACCACCCGGTCAAAGTCGGTGAAAAGCGAGGGGGCTGCAGTGCGGTTTGGCTTAACGGTTACAAGTGTCATGGTTGTATTCTTTTTTGTTGGTTGTCTGATTAATTACACTTTATGCTATGCAATTGGCATACCAACCCGGAAGGGCGGACAAACTTACCGGGAAAACAACAAAACACATGTCATTTTGACACCAACAACCAATAACAAGTGACAAAATGACCGGAAAATATTAGCATCCCCACAGTACTTCGCGTTCAGAGGTCAGAAAACACGTACCAAAGTAAGCCTATAGGCAAAAACCTCCTACCCTGCCCGAGCCCTCCGCAATCTTTGCGCCCACTCCTTTGCGACCTCAGCGTAAAACCCTCCGCCCCCAACTCTACCAATTTTCCTATCTTGCCCTCCGCAAAAAGACGAACGACATGTTTCAGGACAAGATTTTTGAAGGCAAGACCGCCCTTGTCACCGGTGGTCGCAGCGGCATTGGGTACGAAATTGCCCGTCAACTGCTTAACTACGGCGCAGAGGTCTACATCGCTTCCCGCAAGGAGGAGCCCCTGAAAGAGGCAGCAGCAGCGCTCAATGAATTGGGCACCTGCCACCACTTCGCCCTCGACATCCGGGAGCCGGAAAAAATTGATGAGCTGGCGGAGTATATCATGGAAAAGAGTGGCAAGCTGGACTTGTTGGTCAATAATGCCGGCGGGCAGTTCCCCTCCCCTGCTGAAGGCATTGCCCGAAAGGGCTGGCTGGCCGTCATCAATACCAACCTGAATGGCACCTGGTTTATGACGCAGGCCATGGCCAATACCTTTTTCCTCCCTCAGGAATCAGGTAGCATCGTCAATATCATCGTAGACCACTACCGGGGATTCCCGGGCATGTCACATACCGGTGCCGCCCGGGCAGGTGTAGACAACCTTACGAAATCGCTTGCCGTGGAGTGGGCCAACCGCAATGTGCGCATCAATTCCGTGGCACCTGGTATCATCAAAAGCTCTGGCCTGGAAAACTACCCGCCGGAAATGGTGGCCCAGGTTAGCAGCACGATACCGGTAAAGCGGCTGGGCAAGGTGGAGGAAGTAGCAGAAGCGGTCTTATTCCTGTCGCTGGCCGATTATGTGACGGGCGAGACCCTTTACATCGACGGAGGGTCCCGCCTGTGGGGTGATATGTGGCAGGTCTAATGAAAAGGGCAAGCCCTGGAGCCTGCCCTCTGTGTAGATTTATTTCAATCCTCCCCTTACTCTTCCAGCAGTTTCGGGCTCATCCCCATATTGGAGAAGCCGCCATCGTGGTAGAGATTCTGCATGGTCACCATGCGGGTCAGGTCTGAGAACATCGTTACGCAATAGTCCGCGCAGGCTTCCGCCGAAGCATTGCCCAATGGCGACATTTTATCGGCATAATCGAAGAACTCCTGAAAGCCTTTGATACCGCTGCCGGCAGTCGTAACTGTTGGAGACTGGGAAATGGTATTCACGCGTACCTTTTTCTCTGCAAAGTGGTAGCCAAAGCTACGGGCAAAGGACTCGAGCAGGGCTTTAGATTCCGCCATCTCACTATAGTCCGGGAAGGTACGCTGAGCTGCGATGTAGCTTAAAGCCACAATAGAGCCCCACTCGCTCATCGCATCCATTTTATACAGTTGCTGCATCACTTTGTGGAAAGAGATAGCTGAAATATCGAATGTTTTCTGCATCCACTCATACTTCAGGTCGGTGTAGGTGCGGTTTTTTCGCACATTGAGCGACATGCCAATGGCGTGCAGCACGAAGTCAATCTTGCCACCCAGAATTTCCTGTGATTCGCCGAAGAGTTTCTCAAGATCTGCTTCGCTTGTGGCATCGGCCGGGATGACCTCGGCATTAAGTTTTTTGCCCAATTCCTGAATGCCGCCCATACGCAGTGCAACGGGGGCGTTGGTCAGGGTAATGGTGGCGCCTTCTTCCACACAGCGCTCGGCCACTTTCCAGGCGATTGATTTGTCATCAAGCGCACCGAAGATGACGCCGCGCTTTCCTGCTAGTAAGTTGGTACTCATATCGTTTGAATTCTGCTTTTCATTTAACTGCTCTGCAGCAATAATTCTTTAGCCGTATTGATGGCGGACTCGCTGGGCGGGTCCTGGCTGAGCATGGTCGCTATAGCGTACACCCGGCCTTCCATTTCGAGGGGGCGGACCTCCGTGACGGTGCGGTCCTCCTTGTCTTTTTTATACACGAAATAATGGGCATTAGCCTTGGAGGCGATCTGCGGAGAGTGGGTAATTGACACCACCTGATGCTCATTGCTGAGTTGCCGCAAGATGGAGCCCATCTTCAGGGCCACGTCCCCGGAAATACCGGTATCAATCTCATCGAAGATCAGGGTCGGCAGCGGGATGGCACCGGCCACGAGGGATTTCACCACAAGGGTCAGGCGGGACAATTCACCACCCGAGGCCACATCCTTGATCAGCTGCAGGCGGCCGCCCTTGTTAGCAGCAAAGAGGAAATTGACTTCGTCAAACCCGGTAGGCTCGAGGTCTTCCGTTCGGCTGATATCAACCTTGAGCTTGGCGTGCTGCATGGACAGCTGTGCCAGCATTTGTTCGACTTTGTTCTCAAAGCCGCCCACCACGCTATGACGGCGGGTGCTCAGCTCTTCAGCCATGGCTTCCAGCTGTTGGCGCTGCTCCTGCGTAGACTGCTGCAGCCGTTCGATTTCCTGGCTAAGGTCGCCGATCTCATCGAGTTGCTGCTGCAAATCTGTTTGTATCTCCAGCAGTTCCCTGACAGAAGCGACCTGATGCTTGTTTTGCAACCGGTAGACCATATCAAGGCGCTCCTGCACTTCCTGCGTGCGCTCCGGGTCATGCTCGGTCTCATCCGCGATAGACTCGAATTCCTGAGCCACATCCCGAAGCTCTTCCACCAGGCCACTGAACCGGCCATAAAGCCCTTCAATGCGCCGGTCATAACTACTGACCGACTTAATGGCCTGCGTCAGTTCTTCCATTTGCCCGATCACCGAGACCTCGCTTTCAGACAACTGCTGAAAAGAAGCCGCCAGGGTGCGCTTAATGTCCTCTGCATTGGTCAGGCGGCTGAGCTCTTCCTCCAGTTCCTCCTGTTCTCCATCCACCAGTTCTGCTGTATTGAACTCCTCCAGCTGGAACTGCAGGAACTCGAGCTCCTTGGCAGACTGTTGCTGACGGGCAATGAGGGTTTTGAGCTGTTTTTGATCCTGCTGATAAGCACTAAACAGGCTTTGGCACTGTGCCAGCAGCGGGCGGTTCTCTGCCAGGGCATCCAACAGCCGTAGCTGAAAAGACACTTTGTGGATGTCCAGGTTGTCGAATTGCTGATGCAGGTCGATAAGCGTGGAGCTCAGGTCCTGCAGTACGTTGAGCGTTACCGGTGTATCGTTGACGAAGGCCCGGGATTTGCCGGAAGGCGTGATCTCCCGCCGAATGACCACCTGAGGATCAAAGTCCAGGTCATGCTCATCAAAGAAGCTGCGCAGGTCATAAGCTTCGACATTAAAAAAGCCCTCGATGGTGCACTTGGAGTCCAGATTGTAGAGGGACTTGATGTCCGCACGCCGGCCCATGACCAGGCCCAGCGCGCCCAGCAAAATAGACTTACCGGCCCCGGTTTCACCAGTAATAATGGTGAGCCCCTTCGAGAAGTCGATCGTCAACTCCTCGATGATGGCGTAATTCCGGATGTGAAGGCGCTCAATCATAGCGAATGTTCAAAATTTGCAGGGCAAAGGTACGGCTTTTCCCGATTATTGGAGCCCGGTTAAAAGATGGTGTTTGGTGTCCTGCCGCTACGCGTTTCCGGCGCGTTGCCCGAAATTGGTCAATTGCGGCCGCTTATCAAAGCTGTTGCTCAATAATTTGTTGGCAAATCCGTTATTTTGCCCCGGATTGATGCATGAAATTCGAATAAAATGAAACCAGATAAAATGAAAAAAGTACTATTTACCCTCCTGTCCGTTGTTTTATTGTGGAGCTGCCAAACCGATGGAAGCTCAGATTTGGTAGAAACCGACCTGATGCAGCACGGTGTGCCTGTTACAATTATGGCTCCGGACAGTGCTACAGTCAAGGCCCGCAATATGGGTACGCTCATGAAAGACGTCACGGTCAAAGGCGAAGGAAACTACGACCTGCAAATCATGGCTTCGAGTGCGACGACCAGTGATTTGGCGCGCGTTAAGGCGGAGCAGCTTGCGACCGTCAAGACCAACCGCTACTTCTCCCGAATCGTCAGCGAGGAGGAGAAGGGCTTCCTCTACGAAATGGCCCTCGACACCAACAACCTGAACTACAACTTCCGCTACATCCATCTGCAGGGCGATCAGGAGATCATTTTCTCTGCCGGGATGGCGAGCACCTTATCTCTTGAAGAGGCCGAGCGGATTTATGAGGCGGTGAAGCAGTAAGGGAGAACGATGGAGGGGTAAGCTTCATGAGCAAACCTGATACACATCTCACCGGGTGCATTAACCCAAGCCGGTGTTGGGGCATTCACCCGGTCTGCTATATCTCAAAGGCAAGTAAACCCGGCGAAAGTAGCGCGCCGGGCGAAGTAGTGCCTTAAACAGAAAAAGGCTTCCGCAGTAATTTGCGGAAGCCTTTTTTTCGTACATGTGATTTTCTGAATGGGACCCTAAAATGCTTCTTTTAGTACATCGACATTGAAGAAGATCAGGATCAACAGAAGAATGCTTAGAATGATCATGGGAAAGGGATTAAAAGTGAATAAATGGGTTTGATATCATTCTTCTCCCGGCCTGACAATCCAGATGACTGTCAGATCGTTTTAGCATGTTGTTTGTAAAAGAACATCTTATTAACTTTCTCAAAGATACGGATTTTGGCCACTCGCCGCAAGGTGCCTATTGTCTCTATGCCTGCCAAACGACAATACCAAATTCCGTTAAACAAGCATTGCACAAAGAATAAATCACTGACAGCCAGCGTCTAAAAAAGAAACAGGCACTCTCCCAATACCAGGAAAGCGCCTATGTCAAAGTTTTCTTAAAATGTCAGTTTAGAAGGATGAAGCACCTTCGTTCGCGTCATTGTAATTTTCACTCACTTTGCCCCAGTCGATGACATTAAAGAATGCCTCGATATAGTCCGGGCGGCGGTTCTGATAGTTCAGGTAGTAGGCGTGCTCCCATACGTCCAGGCCAAGGATAGGCGTGCCGTCCGCGTCCACGACGTCCATAAGCGGGTTGTCCTGATTTGGGGTAGAAGTAACGAACAGCTTGTCATTTTTGTCTACGCACAACCATGCCCAGCCGGAACCGAACTGTGTTGCCGCAGCATTGGCGAATTCATCCTTGAATTTCTCAAAAGAACCAAAGTCGCGCATAATCGCCTTGTGGATATTCATGCGCTCGGATGGCTCACCGCCACCGTCCGGAGACATTACTTCCCAGAACAGTTTGTGATTGTAGAAGCCACCGCCGTTATTGCGCACGCCAGCGCTGTGCTTCGATACATGGGCGAGAATCTCTTTGATGCTTTTCTTCTCCAGGTCTGTGCCTTCGATAGCGGCATTCAGCTTAGAGGTATATCCTGCGTGGTGCTTTGTGTGGTGGATTTCCATGGTGCGCGCGTCAATATGCGGCTCCAGGGCGTCATAGGCGTAAGGTAACTTTGGCAATTCGAAAGCCATAATTTTGGAGTTTTGATTAGTTATGGAATTTATTCGTTTTGTCAACAGCCTGCCACTCAAACAGGCCGTTCTTACAGGGATAACGCCGAGCCTCATTTTAAGTTTACCCGAAAAGCGGCTGAGTTGCCCGGCCCTGACCGATATCTTTGGCTGTCGGCTCCCAAAATCACCCGCTATACTGTACCTTAGCGGCGCTTAATTTAGAGATCAAAAACCAATAGGAATATGGAATTCAGAAAGGAAAAAGATAGCATTGGGTACATAGATGTACCTGCTGATAAATACTGGGCTGCCCAGACCCAGCGCTCTTCCGAGAACTTCCGCATCGGTGGCCACACTATGCCGAAGGAGATCATCCGCGCCTTTGCCATTCTCAAAAAGGCAGCGGCTATGACCAATCAGGAGGCGGGCGTTCTGCCGGCTGACAAAGCGGAAGCTATCGCGGCGGTATGCGATGAAATCCTGGCGGGCAAGCTGGACGATCAGTTCCCGCTCGTAGTCTGGCAGACTGGCTCCGGTACGCAGTCCAACATGAATGTCAATGAGGTGGTGGCCAACCGCGCTCATGTCCTCAAAGGCGGTAAACTGACAGACGAGAAGAAATTCCTCCACCCTAACGATGATGTCAATAAGTCGCAATCATCCAACGATACCTTCCCTACGGCCATGCACATTGCGGCATACCAGATGCTGATGGAAACGACCATCCCGGGCATCGAAGCCCTGCGCGATACGCTGGACGCCAAGTCAAAGGAGTTCATGGACGTCGTGAAAATCGGCCGTACTCACTTTATGGATGCTACGCCGGTCACGGTGGGGCAGGAGCTTTCCGGCTATGTGGCTCAGCTCAACCATGGACTGCGTGCCATTAAGAATACCCTGCCTCACCTGGCAGAACTGGCACTCGGCGGCACAGCAGTTGGTACGGGCCTGAACACGCCCGAGGGCTATGCAGAAAATGTGGCGAAGCATATCGCTGACCTCACCGGGCTGCCATTCGTGACTGCGCCGAATAAATTTGAATCTCTGGCAGCACACGACGCTATCGTAGAGTCACACGGTGCACTAAAGACTGTCGCCGTTTCGCTTATGAAGATTGGCAACGACATCCGTATGCTGGCTTCCGGTCCCCGCTGCGGCATTGGCGAGCTCATCATCCCTGCCAATGAGCCGGGTTCATCTATTATGCCTGGTAAGGTCAATCCGACCCAGTCAGAAGCCCTGACGATGGCGATGGCGCAGGTGGTAGGCAATGATGTAGCCATCAACGTAGGCGGCATGACCGGGCAGTTTGAACTGAATGTCTTCAAACCGGTGATGATTTTCAACTTCCTGACTTCCGCCCGCCTGATCGGTGATGCCTGTGTAAGCTTTGATGAGAATTGCGCCAAAGGTATCGAGCCTAACTACGACCGTATCAAACAGAATCTCAACAACTCGCTGATGCTGGTGACCGCACTGAATACCCACATCGGGTACGACAACGCAGCGGCGATTGCCAAAAAGGCGCATGCTGAGAACTCCACCCTCAAGGAAGCGGCCATTGAGCTGGGCCTGCTTACGGCAGAGCAGTTTGACGAATGGGTACGCCCGGAAAATATGATCTAAACCTTAATACCTACTGCCCGGATCGATAACGCTCCGGGCAGTTTTGTTTTAGCTGGTGGCAAAAATCTTCGCCCGGTCGCGAAAGGCTTTGAACTCCAGGGCATTCCCGCTGGGATCGAGGAAAAACATCGTTGCCTGCTCACCGGGTTCCCCCTTAAAGCGGATGTAAGGCTCGATGACAAAATCAGTCCCTGCCGCCCGCAGCCGGTCCGCCAGTTTTTCCCAGGTTTCCATGTCAAGAATAGCGCCGAAGTGGCGTACCGGCACCGTCTTTCCGTCTACCGGGTTGGTCATAGGGTCTGCCGGGCGCTCATCCGTCAGGTGTGCCGATAGCTGATGCCCAAAGAAGTCGAAGTCGATCCAGCGTTCGGCCCTGCGGCCTATTTTGCAGCCCAGGGTGCCTTCGTAAAACTGACGGGTGGCCTCAATATCACTAACCGGAAAAGCCAGGTGGAATGGTGTCATGTTTTGATGCCAATATCGTAAAAAGGTCTTAAAACTGCTATGGCATGCAACCGAAAGCCCATTCCTTTGTTACGAAAATCTGAACGCAAACAGCCAGCCAAAATAATTCAGGCCGCTCAAACGTATGATCGTAGGGAGCAACATTTGTAGTAAATAGTGCTCCGTTTGGCGCTGAATATTCACGTTTTAAACCTATTGTAATACTCCGGGCAGCTGGCTCGCTACAGAAAGCGGGTACTGCCCTGTACATCTTAAGTCAACACCAATGAGAAGATTCGCATTTTCTTTCCTACTGCTTATTGCAGCAGTTAATCTCTGGGCGCAACCGGCTTCGGCCAAATACGCACCAGCGCCTACCGACAAAGCGCTGCTCTGGAAGGTAACAGGCAACGACCTCGAGGTTCCATCCTACGTTTACGGCACTATTCACATGATTGGCCGGGACGACTACTTCCTGACCGAGTCGGCTAAGAAAGCTTTTGAGTCTGTTAAGCATGTAGCTTTTGAAATTGACATGGAAGACATGACAGACATGTCCAAAATGATGCCGCTGATGATGAAGGCCTTCATGGTGGGCGATACGACGCTAAAAGACCTGCTGACCGAGGAGGAATACGCACAGGTCAGCGAGCACTTCCAGCAGGCAGGGCTACCGATGATGTTTGTGGACCGCATCAAACCGATGTTCCTGTCGGTACTGGGCAGCGGCGAGGACATGATGAGCTTCAACCCCAATGCCGAGAGCAGCATGGTTTCCTACGAGATGGAATTCATGAAAATGGCGCAGGAAAGGGAAATGGACATTGACGGGCTGGAGACCGCTGAGTTCCAGATGAGCATGTTTGACAGCATCCCCTACAGCGTACAGGCCAAAATGCTGATGGAAGCCATCAACGCTGAAGGCGGTGGTGCCACTGATCAGTTTGACGAGATGGTCAAGCTCTACAAAGATCAGGACATCTATGCTATGCAGAGCATGATGGACGAGGAAGGCGGCATTGCCGGGTACGAAGACCTGCTGCTGGTGCGCCGCAACCGCAACTGGATCCCCATCATGGAGGAAGCTATGAAACAGCGGCCTACGTTCTTCGCCGTTGGTGCAGGCCACCTTGGCGGTGAGGAAGGAGTGATCGCGCTGTTGCGGGAGGCAGGTTACACGGTGGAGCCGCTTGTGGATTAATAGTTCGAATGCAACTGTCCAGGCAAGGCTTCCTTGCCTGGACAGTTTGTTTTTTAGTCCGAAAGTCAGCATAATTTTGAAAATCAGTGCCTTAGGGTGATAAATGACAGTGCAGGCAGGCTCAGATATTCGTATTTTGAATCTCATCTTGCTTTTTCACCATAAACCTGATTATCATGTGGACTAAAGATATCAAGAACGTCAGAGCCGGAACGCTGATTGACGTGCGCTACCGGGAAGAGTTTGACCAATGCAATGTACCAGGATCGGTAAACATTCCGTGGGACCTTCACCTTTACTATCTGGATGAGCTGATGGAATACCCCAAACCGCTCGTCTTTTTCTGCGAAGAAGGCTACCGTTCCGGATTAGTCGCCCTGTCCTTACAAACCCTCGGTTTTGAAGAGGTCTATAACGGCGGATGCTGGCTGGATGTCCTCAACGAACTCGAAGCAGACGTATTAACGGCTGCCTAAAACCATTTTTTATGCATTACAAAACGGCTACGGCCTGGATTTTCGCGGTTCTGGTACTGAGTGTCGTCTTAATGATGCTTTACCCCACGGGCTTGGTAATCGGTCTGGGCATGTTCCTGGTGCCGGTACTACTCCTGGTACAGACCGTGATTGTCTTGCGTTCCAGCGAGCGCAGTGAAAAGACCTTTTCAGACGGGCATTGGTACGAAGACCGCGAAAAGCAATCATAATTTAGTCCTGCCGGGGAACTTATCCGCAGTGCCTGTGTGTAGTATTCCATAATTACTGCATAACTATAGCAGGCAACCGCTGCTGAAAAGTACACCCAATGTTCCAAAAAGGTTTTGCTGTTTATGTGGATGCCTTCCGGGGGCTGTCCAAAGAGATATGGCTCCTTTCCAGCGTAATGCTCATCAACCGGGCCGGCACGATGGTCCTTCCTTTCCTTTCTGTTTATCTTACACAAGACGTAGGCTTCAGCCTGTCCCAGGCGGGCTGGATCATGAGCTGCTTTGGCGGAGGCTCCATTCTTGGCGCTTATGCGGGTGGCAAACTTGTAGACCGGATTGGGTTCTACGAGACGCAGTTTTGGTCGTTATTCCTGAGCGGGTTTATCTTCATTGCGCTGGGGCAGGTGAAAGGCTTCTACGGGCTTTGCGCGATGGTATTCCTGGCCAGTACGGTAGCAGATGCTTTCCGCCCGGCCAACTTCGCGGCTGTAGCCGCTTACAGCCACAGCGCCAACCGGACCCGGGCAGTAGCCCTGCTCCGTCTCGCTATCAATCTGGGCTGGGCTGTAGGGCCCGCCGTAGGTGGTATGGTCGCTATTGCCTACGGGTACGAATGGCTGTTTTGGGTGGACGGGCTGACCTGCATAGCTGCCGCTCTCTTTTTCCGGGCTGCTCTACCTAAGCGCTTCCTGGAAACCGATGAGGAGGAAGAAACCGAAACAGGCATTTTTCAGGGCAAAGCCCACCACGATAAGCGATATTTATTTTTCCTGCTGCTGGCTTTGCTCAATGCGATTGCCTTTATGCAATTGTTTTCTACCCTTCCGGTCTATTTTAAGCAGGAAGTCCTGCTCGACGAGGGGCAGATTGGCCGGCTGATGGCCATGAATGGCTTGGTGATCGCCCTAATTGAGATGCCCCTGATCTATGTGCTGGAGCGCCGCTTCAGTGCTACACAGATCATCACACTTGGCACCTTTATGATCGGTCTGACTTACCTGTTATTCAGTGGTCTGGGCACGGCGGCATGGGTCGCCCTTGCTGCCATGCTGATGCTGACTTTCGGGGAAATTCTGAGCCTGCCCTTCATCGCTACCATGGCTATGGGCTTTACCAATAAACGCAACCGGGGGGCTTACATGGGCCTGTTTTCGGTCACCTACTCCCTTTCGCACGTTATAGCACCCAATCTGGGGCTGCAACTAGTTGCCTGGGCAGGTTTCGGAACGCTCTGGTATGTGCTTTTCGCAGCAAGCGCTGTAGCTGCCGGTGGGTTTTGGCTACTGCGCCGGCGGGAACAGTTGCAAATAGCCTGAACATCGAAGGGCCACTCTCGTTATATCATTGAAAATTAGTAAACTAAAGAAGAGAAAATGACTAACGAAACTAAGAATTGGCCAGACCTCGCGATTGGATTGTTTGAACGCCTAACTGGCAGAAACGCAGAAATTTCTTATCAGTTTGAGGATTTCGAACTTCACGTGCCCAGCAGTACCGCTGATGATGCAGAGCATGCACAGTGGAAAATGAACGGTACGCTGAAAATCACAACTACTGAGAAATAAGATATCCCTACACTGAACCCTGTGCATTGCTCTCCCCCGAGAGCAATGCCTGTTTTTAGACCTATCGCGATGAATATTTCCACCTATCTTTCCCAGCTGTCCATTGAAGGGCAACTCAATCTGGAGTCGCCCCATGGTGAAGCACGTTTTACTGCTTCCCGGCCCGATAATCAGATTCGCCTTCACTTTGAGAACGCCCCGACTTTCCGGCACTTCCTTTCTTCTGTCCGGTCTCATATCCAACCTGCCGAAGCAGGTAAATTACTGGAGTCTTTGAAGCAGATGCCTCAGGACATATCCGTGACCCTTGGCCGTAAGGAAATACTAAGCCGTCGCCCCAATGGGCAGCTCAGCATTAATTACCGTACCACCGGATGGCAGTGGCTTCGTTGGCGGTTATCGCGTATGTTTTGATATGCAGGTCCGGTTACTTTGAAATCCCCGCTAAAGTGTTGATTTTTGCAGGCTAAACAAAAGTTGGCAATGATTGGCACAGATATTAATCACGCGGTGGCTTTGTTGAAAGCAGGGCAATTGGTTGCTATTCCTACCGAAACGGTGTATGGCCTTGCCGGCAATGCACTTGACCTTTCCGCTGTCTCTCAAATTTTTAAAGTTAAGAACCGTCCGAGTTTTGACCCGCTGATCATCCACTTGCCTGCTTTCTCTGCTGTCTCCCCTTATGTAAAAGCTATACCCGAAGCCGCGGCCGTACTGGCTGCTGCTTTTATGCCCGGCCCTTTAACACTACTCCTGGAAAAATCAGAACAAGTGCCCGATATAGTCACCGCCGGATCTGCGCTGGTGGCAGTGCGCATACCGGCCCACCCCATGGCACAGCAGTTGCTTTCAAGGCTCGACTTCCCACTCTCAGCACCAAGTGCCAACCCTTTTGGGTACATCAGCCCAACTACGGCAGCACATGTCGATGAGCAACTCGGTCCACAAATACCTTATATTCTGGATGGCGGGCCCTGCGAGATAGGCCTGGAAAGTACCATCGTAGGGTTCCCAGCAGGGAAGCCCACAGTCTACCGTAAAGGCGGCATCGCTGTAGAAGCCCTGGAAGGTGTGGCCGGCCCGGTGGAGGTCAGAGCTCATTCTTCATCCAACCCACAGGCACCTGGAATGCTAAAAAGCCATTATGCCCCGCGCACGCCCATGGTTTTGGGCAACCCTGAAGACTTCATCGCAAAATATCGGGTTGAAGAGATAGGCTGCATCCGGTTTCAAGAGGCATTTCATGGCGTGCCCAAAGCACAGCAGTTAATTCTATCCCCCTCAGGGGACGATCAGGAAGCCGCCCGGAGGTTGTTTGCAGGGATGCGGCAGCTCGATAGTCAACCCTTGTCCGTTATCGTAGCTGAGCTGCTCCCGGAAGAAGGGCTTGGGCGGGCCATCAATGACCGGTTGCGGCGGGCCGCCGCGCGTTAACCTGAAGTTACTGCGTCTTTACACCACTGCATTGCCGTTTGGAAATCCCCTGCTACTTTATAGGGCACCGGCTGCTTTTGTAGCGCAAAAATACCCTTAAGCGCAGTCCGGATGATGGAGTTTGGAATGTGGTAAGCTGTGCCCTGGCAGTGTTTTTTCATCAGGCTTTCATTCGCCTTCAGCCATTCGGCCTGCATCTTTTGGAATTTAAATCCCGGCAATACAGCATTTTGTGCATCAAAAAGATAGGCAAAGGGCAACGCCCGGTCATAAGCTTCGTATAAATCATTGAGGTACTGCCGGAAATTCTCTTCCGTTGCCTGGCTTCCTGTGAAGGCAACCACGACAACCGGGAAGGCATCGAAGTCAAAAGTAGCGTAAAGGTCCATTCCGAATTTTGATTACATAAAGTTTAAAAAATCCGGAATGCCCCGGATAGATCAATGAAATTAGTATATTTAAATGCCAATTGCCGCCAAATGTTTTTCTCCAAACTCAACTAAACACCAAAACGATGTTGAATTTTTATTCTGCCAGCAACGGGCAGGTTAATTCTAAAAAGGCCATTCAGCAGTGCCTTACTGCTGCGTTAGGTGAAGCGCCGCCCAGCACTTTTCGGGATAAAATGCTGATCGTGGTTCATAGTACCATTGGGCACGACTTTGATGAAATCATAGCTGGTGCCCGCGAAGTTTGCCCGCAGGCAGAGCTCGTAGGTTGTACCTGTGCGGGCGTAATTGGCAAGGAAGGCGCCAATGAAAGCATGCGTGCACTGGGAGTGATGGCAATCGTACCCGGCAAAGCACAGGAATACCATGTGACGAGCTGCGACAACATCCGCGGGCACAACTCCTATGAAGAAGCCCGAAAAATGGCACTGGAACTGAAAACAACAGGAGCGGATATCAATATGATACAATTTCTCGCCTCTGGTATTGATATTGCTGCCGACCGTGCCATTGAAGGCATTGAGTCTGTATTCGGAGAGAACATTCCCATTTTTGGCGGCACCAGCTCTGATAATATGCGCGCTATTAGCTCCTACCAGTTTGCTGATGGTAAGGTATTGGAACGGGGAGCGATCATGATTGGCTATTCTGACCCCACATTGACAGTGGAAATGGGCGTGCACCACGGCAGCGTACCCATTGGGCAACCTTTTTCGGTGACCCGGTCAGAAGGCAACCGGGTTATCGAGATAGAAGGAGAGGCAGCGTGGCCTTACCTGATGAGCAAGCTTGACTTCCCGGCGGATACTCACCCCGGGCCCTGTATCCCGGTAGCGGGTATGGCAGAACTACTGCCTGAAGACTTTCGGGAACCTTATGATAATAATCATATCCTGCGGGTTATCGTGAAAGTAGATGAAGACGGTAGTTTTTATATGCCGGTAGATTGCCCCCAGGGCACCCGCCTTTGGATAGTGGAAAGAGACGAAGAACTGATTTTTGGCGGACTGGACCGAATGATGAAGCGCCTAACGGCCCAAATTGGCAACCGGGAAGTGGCTGCGGTTTTCCACACGGACTGTGCAGCGCGCGGCCGGGCCATGTTTGACGCAATCGTCAAGGATGAGATTATCGAGAATATGCAGCAGCCCCTTACTAAGGGCACGCCCCTACCCTGGCTGGGCATGTATGGGTTTGGGGAATTCACCCGGTTAAAAGCCAAAAACCTTTTTCACAACTATACGACTTCAATTTATGCACTGATCAGACGATAGGCTTATGGACCCCGTTGACTCCTCAGACCAGGATAAGCTCAGCTATGAAGAACTGAGCCGGCTCTGCGCAGAATTGCAAGACCGGGTCACCCGTGGTATCAGCACGCAGCAGCAGCTGATCTCTATCAAGAACGAGCTTGATGAGGAACTCAACCGGTTCAAAATCATACAGGATTTTAGTAAAGAAGGCCTTTTCCAGGATTCTATAGAAGGCTTTGCCACAGTGGCAACGGAGTATTTCATACAAGCTTTTCAGCAGCCCCACTGCTTATTTGCTGAATGCCGGGAGGATGGACAACTTCAGGTCATTGGGCAATTTGGGTTCAACAATACGGTGATTCCCTGCGTATTGCCATTACTGTCCAAAGACCTGCCTGAGCGTGCAGGTTTTTTGTTGGGCGAGCACCCGTCTTTTAAAACCAAACTGGCTTTTCTGCAATTGGAGGACGCCCTCGTAGCTCCGATGTACCGCCCCGACAACTCCTTCTACGGCCTCGTCGTTGCTGGTCAGCAGAAAGCCGATCAGCGGTTTTATGACCCCATCAACCCGAAAGACCGGCACGCCTTCACCGTAATGGCTACTAAGGCCAGCTACCTGATGTATAATTTCCGGACCAATGAGCTGCTCAAACAGGAAATCAGGGAGCGCCGCCGCATGGAGCAGATGCTCGAAGCCAAAGCCAATGATTTGCTGCGCTCCAATGCGGAGTTGGAACAGTTTGCCTATGTGGTCTCCCACGACCTGAAAGCACCACTGCGCAATGTGCAGGGCTTTGCTGATCTACTTCGGCGCGATCAGTCTGGCATCAGCCCGGCCAGCCGCGAGTACATCGAAATGATTTGGGAAGAGGTCAAAAGATTTAGTGATATCATAGATGCGCTGCTTCGATATGCACGGGTGTCGACCTCCTCTGTACAGGACATGAAAGAGGTGGACTTTCAGCAGCTGGTTTACAAAATTGAAGGGCAACTGTCTTTGACCCTTCAGCAGCGTAAAGCTCAGCTTCAATACCAAAACCTGCCCACCATTCAGGCCAATTACCGGCAAATGCAACAGTTGCTCCAGAACCTGATCATCAATGCCATCAAATTCACCCCGGAAGGCCGTATGCCATTCATCCATCTGGAAGCAGAGCCTACACAAAATGGGTACCGGTTTGCCGTTAAGGATAACGGGATCGGGCTCAGGCCAGCAGACCAGAAACGCATTTTTGGTTTATTCCAGCGGGCCGACCGGGAGCAGCAGTTTGAAGGCAACGGGCTGGGTCTGAGTATTTGCAAGAAGATCGTGGAGCAGCACAAAGGCAAGATTTGGGTGGAATCCGTTGGCCCTGGTGAAGGGAGCACGTTCTTTTTTACCTTGCCGTACAGGCAGTCCGAGGAATAATCGTTTTCTCGCTACTTACGCTTCATTTTGGTTTTATGCTGATTCGCCAGTGCTTTACGGCCCTTGGCGGCAAAAAGGTGGACTGGGGCATGACCACTCCTTAGCTTTAAGGCAAAATCATTGTTTATGCCTCACTACAATTTGCACACCGTCCTTGGTGCTTCCGGCGCAGTTGGCCGGGCCGTTGTCGACGAGCTGCTCGGCCGGGGGCTTCCGGCACGTGCCGTCAGCCGCTCCATATATAAATCGGGAATAGCCACAGTGCCCGCAGATTTATTGCAGGTGGAAGACGCCCATCGGGCCATCCGCAGGTCTTCCCATGTCTATTTGTGCGTAGGGCTGCCCTATGCTGCATTGGTTTGGAGACGGGACTGGCCGCTGTTGATGCGCAACGTCATCAATGCCTGTGCGGCAAACGATGCCCGGCTCATCTTCCTGGACAACGTGTACATGTATGGCCCGGCTCCACTTCAGCAGCCCTTTGACGAATCCCATCCTCAACAGCCGGAAAGCGAGAAAGGCAAAGCCAGGAAGGCTACCCTCGACTTGCTGAAAAGCGCTATGGACAAGGGAACGGTACAGGCCGTCATTGGGCGGGCGGCCGACTTTTACGGGCCTTACGCCACCAACAGCATGCTTTATGTTTCCTTCCTGGAGCGTATGCTGAAGGGCAAGGCGCCGCAGTTACTCTTCCCACCCGACATTCCTCATACGTATTCAGATACAGTAGATATTGGCCGGGCGCTGGTTGCCCTGGCTCTGGCGGAAGACACCTACGGGCAGACCTGGCACCTGCCGGTAAACCCGCCCATTACCATGCAGGAGGCCACAACTATTTTCAACCAGCTTCTTGGCACTGCTTTCAAAGCCCGCATGCTACCATTCTGGCTGCAACGCCTGACCGGCCTGTTCATCCCGCCCCTGCGCGAAGTGCGGGAGATGGGCTATCAGTTCCGCTACCCCTATGTGATGTCCGACCGGAAATTTCGGGAGCGGTTCCCGGAATTTGAGGTAACCGCGTACGAAGAGGGACTGGAACGAATGGTGCAGAACTTTGGCACGCCAAAAACTTTACACCGCAGCATTGCAAAGCAGGAAACCGGTTGATCCTGATAGCAAAAAGCGCTGAGCAGTAGACATTTAACCGGAAAATGGTTATTTTTATAAGAAACCCTATTGCTATGCGCGACCTCTTGCTTACTACCTTGACCATCGCAGCCCTGTTTACCGTCAGCTGCACACCGGAAGATTCCGCATTGATGGAGCCTGGCAAGACCGTCCTCACTGGAACTGTAGTGCCCTATAACCCCGCTAGTGATGTGGAAGCACTTGTAGTGTCTTACGAAGATCTGAACTCCGGGGAGACGGTCCGGCACAGGTGCCCTATTGACAGCCTGGGGCGATTTCGGCTGGAGTTGGAGTTACCACATACCATTGAAGCTTTCATTGGAGCCCGGGAGTACCACCATATCTTATTGATTCCTAACGAACATATAGCGTTGGTTTACCGTGGCGAGGATGGGTTGGGGGTCAGCGGCAGTGCAATCACGGAGGAGCTGCATCAGCAACTGCACGCATATCTGGAAGCAGATTTGGACGATGGTCCCAATTATGTGTATACCAAAGAGATGGAAACCATGGAAATCGACTCCTTTCTGGCGGCATTGCAGACCATCCGCGCGCGGCGAACAGCCTTTCTTGAGGCCTACCATGATGCGCATGAACTACACCCTTTTTTATATCAGTGGGCACAAAACGATATATACTTCAAGTACCTGAGGCAGAAGCTGAACTATCGGCTGTTCAAGCCCATTAGCCAGGATATACAGCCTTATAAAGTGGCGTTTCCACCCCAATATGGCGCAGAAATAGACGCCTTTCAATACCACCCCAGCTATGAAGCCAATATGTGGTACCACCGTTTGCTGAACATGCATTTCCAATACTTTCTAGCGGAGACCCAATATCAACTGTACGAATTCGAAAAGATTAGGGGCAATGCAAAGGTGATCAAGCGAGCCCTTCTCGAAGCCGCCCATTCAACCGAAAACCACACCCTGCGCGAAGCCCTGCTAATCCGAACCTTATACCTCATGGCAGAGTCTACACAACTAACAGATGCTGACCGGTGGGCACTATACGAAGAGTACAAAGCGCATATTACCCGCGAGGGCCTCCTCAAAGATTTGGAAGCGCTCTACGAGCCTTATACCAACCTGGAAATCGCCCCCACCAATAACGAGGGCCAAAGTATAGACCTGGCCTCCGAAGACCTGAAGCAGCTGCTACAGCCCTACCATGAAAAGTACATCTATCTGGTCAGCTGGGGCACCTGGTGCAGCCCCTGTATGCGGGAAATACCGCACTACAATGCCTTTCTAGCCAAAATGGATACCAGCCGGGTGCAACCGCTGTTCCTCGCCTCCCGGTCGCCGGAGCCGAGGTGGAGGTCCGTCATCGAAGCGCATAACCTGAGTGGAGCGCACCACTTGCTCACCGCCCGTCAGACCGAACAGCTTTGCGGAGAACTGAAGCTATGCGGCTATCCCAGCCACGCCCTCATCCCACCGGGTTCAACAGAATTGGAAGTCGTGGGTGGCCCCATAGACTATGACCTCAGTGTCAATGAAGCGCTGCTGCAAAAAATGGGGGGACTGGGGCTGCTTGTGAATACAGACAAGTAGCAGCGTACGCCCCGGTTGCGCTACACCACAAAGTTTAGAAAGTTGTCCTGGTCTACGGTATCGTAGGTGGCTTGGGGTAGGTTTCCCAACTTTTTGGAAATTACGTGATTTGGTAAAGTTGACTTTAAGAAATAACGCGATTTCTTAAAATACATTCCCCTTTCCTAACCTGAGAGCGCAAACTGCAAGTAACTGTTGCAAGGCCTTGCAGGGCTAATTTAAAGCTACTCATTTAAACAATAGTCCGTGGGGAAAATGACGCATAGGCATAAAAAAGGGGAAAGTTGTAATTTGGGAGTT